>Ga0209262_10000006_pt1 | contig 537359 bp, 554 predicted proteins | sample Lowcelwee11metaG_FD_187171 | JGI IMG/M metagenome (GOLD analysis project Ga0209262, IMG submission 187171) | Freshwater pond sediment microbial communities from the University of Edinburgh, under environmental carbon perturbations - Low... | ecosystem: Environmental > Aquatic > Freshwater >...
ATCGCAATGAGCGTACTGCTAGCAGTACGCTCATTGCGATCTTGGAATGGCTCATCTTATGCTCCTTGTTTGATATCAGTTTTTGCGCCGACAGGGATTTTCCTGAGCTTGTTCACCCTTGCGCGCAACCACACGATGAAGTCATCCACGTAAGTGAACACCACCGGGATCACCAGCAGGCTGAGGAAGGTGGACGTGATCAGGCCGCCGATCACCACGATGGCCATGGGAGAGCGGAAGCTGCCGTCGCCCATGCCGACATCGAGCGCCACCGGCATCATGCCTGCGCCCATCGCCATTGTTGTCATCACGATGGGACGAGCGCGTTTCTTGCACGCGTCGAGCAGCGCCTCGGTCCGGTTCATGCCGCGCTCGCGCCGTGACACGATGGCGTACTCCACCAGCAGGATTGAGTTCTTGGTAGCGATGCCCATCAGCATGATGATACCGATCATCGACGGCATAGAGATCGAGGTGCGGGTGAGGAACAGTGCCAGCAGTGCGCCGGGGATGGACAGGATCAGTGCCCACAGGATGGTGGCGGGCTGCATGAAATCCTTGAACAGCAGCACCAGCACGATGTAGATGCACAGCACACCGGTGAACATGGCGAGGCCGAAGCTGGCGAACAATTCGACCATCATCTCGGCATCCCCGATCGGTGCGATCGTTATACCCTCCGGCAGATTCTTCAGCGAAGGCAAGGCCAGCGCAGCTTCCTGCACCTTGCCCAGCGGCTGTCCGGCAAGCTCGACCTCGAAGGTGATGTTGCGCTGACGATCCAGACGATCGATCTGCGCCGGACCGCTCTCCAGCGTCAGCGTTGCCACATTACCCAGCATCACCGGCCCGTGCGTACCCTGCACCACCAGACGCGAGAGCAAATCGATATCCTGGCGAGCGTCATCGCGCAATTTGACGATGATGGGCAATTGCCGCTCGGGCAGATTGAGCTTGGCCAGCGACTGGTCGTAGTCGCCGTTGGTCGCTACACGCAGCGCCTCGGCGATGGCGCTCGATGTCACACCAAGATCGGCAGCCTTGGCGAAATCGGGACGCACCACCACTTCGGGGCGCAGCACGCTGGAGTTTGACTCCACGTTGCCGACGCCCGGGATGGTACGCAACTCCTGTCCCACCCTGAGCGCGTGCTCGGTCAACTGCTTGCCGTTCTCGCTGGTCAGCACCACCTGGTATTTGTCCGACGAAGCACCGAGGCCGACCTTGACACGCACCCCGGGCAAGGAAGTCATCGCCTCGCGCAACTCGTCCTCGATCTCCTGCTTGCGCTTGCTCCGTTCGTTCTTGGGCTTCAACTGGATGGACAGGGTGGCCTTGCGCGCCTCAGGCTCTCCGGTCACTTCGAATGCATCGCCGCCGGTGGCGCCGCCGCCGATGGCGGTGTACACCAGTATCACGTCCGTGTTCTGCATCACGATACGGCGTGCCTCCTCGGCCAGCGCGTAGGTCTGCTCGAACTTGCTGCCGGGCGGCAGGGTCAGGCTGACCTGGGTCTGCGACAGGTTGTCCTTGGGCTGGAAAGCGGTCGGCAGTGTGCCCGCCAGCAGAAAGGAACCGAAGAAGAACGCTGCGGTGGCCAGCAGGGTCTTCACACGATTGTTCAGACACCATTGCGCCCAGCGCAGATAGATCTCCAGCCATTTCGGGGTGGGATGCGCCTCGCGCGGACGCAGGATATAGGCCGACATCATCGGCGTGAGCAGGCGCGCGACCACCAGCGAGATCAGCACGGCAATGGCCGCCGTCCAGCCGAACTGCACGAAGAACTTGCCCGGGATGCCGCCCATGAATGCGGTCGGCAGGAACACGGCGACCAGCGTGAAGGTGGTGGCGATCACCGCCATACCGATCTCGTCGGCTGCCTCCATCGCCGCGTCGTACGGCGTCTTGCCCATCTCGATGTGGCGCATGATGTTCTCGATCTCGACGATGGCATCGTCCACCAGCACACCAACCACCAGCGACAGTGACAACAGCGTCACCATGTTGACGGTGAAACCCAGCAGGTACATGAACGCGAAGGTCGGGATCACGGCCAGCGGCAACGCGGTGGCCGCCACCACGGTGGCGCGCGTGTTGCGCAGGAAGAAGACCACCACGATCACCGCCAGCAGGGCGCCTTCGAAGATCATCTCCATCGAACCCTTGTAGGTCTCGTACACCTGATCGACGGTGTTGAACACCTTTTCCACCGTCAGTTCGGGATGTGTCTGTTTCAGCGTCGTCAGCGCCTGGTCGACGCCTTCGCCGACAGCCACATCGCCGGCACCGATCGAGCGCACGATCTCGAAGCCGACCACCGGTTTGCCGTTGTGCAAGGCGGCGGAGCGGCGTTCGGCGATGGTATCGGTCACGTTGGCGACCTGTTCGAGCCGCACATGGCGACCATCGCGCAGCGCGATCTCCATCTGCGCCAATTCGGCCGCGGTCTGCACCGTTGCCACAGTGCGCACGGACTGCTCCATCCCGCCGAGGTCGGTGCGGCCGCCGGGGGCCTCCTGCTGGATCTGGCGCAGCTGGCCGGAGATCTCCGCTGCGGTCAGGTTCAGCGCCAGCATCCTGGTCGGGTCGAGCTCGACACGCACCTGCCGTGTCACACCGCCGACGCGACTCACCGCGCCTACCCCCTTCACCCCGAGCAACAGCTTGGTGATGTTGTTGTCGACGAACCAGGAAAGCTCCTCCTCGCTCATGGACTGCGAGGCGACGGTGTAGGTGAGGATGGGTTTGCCGCTGAGCTCAACCTTGTTGATCACCGGGTCGAGCATCTCCTTGGGCAGGTCGCTGCGGATGCGGGTGACGGCGGAGCGCACATCCTCCAGCGCAGCCTGAGTGTTGCGCTCAAGGCGGAATTCCGCCGAGATGGTGGCCGAGCCTTCGCGGACCTGGGTATGCAAATGCTTCAAGCCCTGCGCGCTGGCGAGCGCGTTCTCGATCTTGCGCGCCACTTCGGTCTCCATCTGGTCGGGAGATGCGCCGGGCATGGTCGCGGTCACCGTCACCATCGGCAGGTCGATATCGGGGAACATCTGGATCTTCATGGCCTTGAACGCCATGATGCCGAGGAGAGAAAGCAGCGCGAACCCCATCACCGCCGGGATGGGGTTACGGATGGACCAGGCTGATACGTTCATTTGACCACCTGCACGGAATCACCTTCACTCAGGAACGAGCCGCCGGTCTCCACCACCACCTCGCCAGGCTTCAGTCCCTGCCTGACCTCGACACGATCGGCACTGCGCTGGCCCAGCTTCACCGGACGCTCGTGCACACGGCTCTCCGCATCCACGACCAGCACATAGGCAGCGCTGCCGCGACGCATCACCGCAGATTGCGGCAGCGACGAGAGCGTGCGTTTGCCGCCGCTGATATCGAAGGTGCCGTTCGCGTACACTCCGGCGATGATGCCGCTGCTATCGGACAAGGAGACCAGCGCGAAACCGTAGCGGGTCTTGGTATCCACCGACGGCGAGATCGCGCGCACCGCTCCCTTGATCACGCGTCCCTCGCCGACCGTGATTTGAACGTTCATGCCGCGACGCAACAACATCAGCTCGTCCGCGGTCAGTTCGGCGCGCCATTCCAGGCGTCCCTTGCGGATGAGGCGGAACAGTTCCGCGCCGGGCTGTACCATCGAACCCGCACTGGCACTCGCCGCCGAGATCACGCCGTCATCCGGCGCGACGATGCGCCCCTGCGCTGTGCGCGAGGCCGCCGCTTCATCCAGCGTGCGCGCGAAGTTGTCCAGCGTCACCAGCACGTCGCCCTGTTTCACCCAGTCGCCGATGCTGACCTTCACTTCGGAGATGCGTACACCCTGCACCTGCGCAGTGATGACCGCCTCCTGCCAGGGGATGATGCTGCCGTTGGCCGACAGGGTGCGCGACCACTGATCGCTCTGCAATGCGGCCGTGCGCACCGTCAATGCCGGACGGCTGACCGCCGCAACGGCGGCATGCGCGTCCTCCTTGCCGCCACCGAAAAGCATCCCCGCCACCGCGACCGCCAGCAGCACTCCGGCTGCGATCTTGTATTTCTTCGGCACATCATTGAATGAAATCTTCATCGTCGTTTTCCTTTGCGTTCTTTGTTCTGATTGTCCCGACGGGCAGGCGCCGGGCTGTTACTTTGTCTTATTTGCCGCAGTTCGGCGCTTGCGCTCTGCCTCGATCAGCGCGACGGCGTACCCCACCAGCCGCTCCACCATGGTCTCCTGCGCCTTCTGACCGCCGAGCAGATTGGGGGAGAAATGATCGAGCGCGGCGCGATTGTGGAAGTACACCGTCGCTTGGCCGAGCAGCGAGAAAGTCAGCCGGTCCACATCGGCATCCGGCTTCTTCAGCCCGAACTCGCGGCACAACAAGGACTGCACTTTCTCGTGATTGGGACGCAGCGCCTGCAACATGGCATCGCCCAGCACGCCGCTGGGTTCGGCCTCTTCGCGCGCATGCAGGCGCATGAACAGCTTCAGCATCGGATCTTCCTCCGCCACCGGCGGGAAGAACCACTGGTAGAAGGCACGCAGCCCCTCTTCCAGCGAGACATTTGCGATATCCAGCGAAGCGAAGGTATTGCACTCGCTCAGGAAAGGCAGTCGGAACACCTCGCGGTACAGCTCCGCCTTGTCGCCGTAGTAATAATGGATAGAGGCCAGATTGACCTGAGCACGCTTACAGATCTCGCGAGTGGTCGCCGCGTGATAGCCGACCTCGGCGAACACTTCGGTCGCCGCCTGTAACAAGCGCCAGCGCGTTTCTTCCTGTGCGGTCGGTTGGTGACCGAACAGGCGCTGTGCGGTTTGCAGCAACAAGCAGCGGGGTTCCTTCTTGGCAGTCATGTTCGTTCCGGAATTCACAGATGAGGCCGAAAGTTAATTCAGTCGCTTGATTAAGTCAAGCGACTGAATTATTTCCGGGCTGGAGAAGAATTTGACCGCAGGAAGAATTTCTATTGCAGACAAAATGTTAGATGTTCGCCCTCACCCCTGCCGCAGCAGGCTGACGGCTTCCGTCAGGTCAGACAATGCACCCAGATACTGCACACCGTCTTCAGGTTTGCGCTGGCGTGCGACGCCGGACCCTCCGGCCCACAGCGCCACATGTCTCGGCAATGCCTGGCGTAGTTGCTGCAAGCCGGACTTGATCTGCAACGGCGGCATGGACAAGGTGAACGACAGCGCCACGATATCGGCCTGATGTGCCTGCGCTGCAAGAACGATCTCTCCGATGGGCGTCTGAACCCCGAGCATGGTGCATTGCGCCCCGCTCAGCGACAGGGTCGCTTCTGCCATCAGCAGGCCCAGGCTATGTTCTTCGCCGGGCAAGGTTGTCAGCAGGACCCGCGGCGTAGCGGCCGGATTCCGGATCGAAGCGATCGCCGCCCGCAGGACACCGGTGATCTGCTCACTATATAAGTGCTCTTCAAAGACGCGGATCTCTCCGCGCAACCAGGCTTCTCCCACCAACTGATTGAGCGGACTTATTGTCTTGGACAAAAAATCAGGCAATCCCTGCCTGAACAGGGCCATATTCAAGGCGATCCGTAGCGCTCCACCCTGATGCGCCTTGATGAGTTCTACAAACTCGAACAATTCGGGTGAATAGCCGGGAGCGTTCTTGGGCGCCTCGTTCAGCAACGCATTGAGCTCTGGCAAGGATAAGCCGACCACTTTGACCGGACGCATGCCTATGTCCAGCAAGCGTTTTATCAATCGCAGCCTATCCACCTGATCTCCCGGATACAGCCTTTCTTCATTCTGGTCGCGAACCGGCGCAGGGAATCCATAGCGTCTTTCCCACACCCTGAGTGTGTCTTTTCCGATGCCGGTCTCCCTTTCGACCACACCTATATTGAACAGACTATTTTCCTGGTTCATGAATATTTGTCCTAGACATTGTTGACAGTTTTGCTTTGTTTGACGTATTCTCGCACCATCAAGTCAAATTTGTCTAGGACATAATCATGAGATCACCCGCAATCACCAAGAAAATCGCTGTCATCGGCTCCGGCATCTCTGGCCTTGCCTGCGCCTACCGTCTTGTCCAGGCAGGGCATGCAGTGACCCTGTACGAGGCAAACGACTACTTCGGCGGACACACGCACACTGTCGATGTCACCCTGGACAAAACCACTTACGGCGTCGATACCGGATTCCTGGTGTTCAATCACAAGACCTATCCCTATCTGGTGCAGCTGTTCAAAGAACTGGAGATCGAAACGGTCGCCACCGATATGTCGTTCTCGGTTAAGTTCCCGCTCAAAGAGCGCAATCTTGAATGGTCCGGCGGCAATCTGAACACGGTGTTCGCGCAACGTCGCAATCTGTTCAAGCCCGGTTTCTTGCGCATGCTGCGCGACATCCTGCGCTTCAACCGGGAGACTACCGAACTGGCGAAACAGCCCGAGCTGCACGCGGAACTCTCTCTCGGCGACTTTCTCGTCCGGAACGGTTACAGCAAAGAATTCAGGGAATGGTATCTGTTGCCCATGGCCGGCTGCATCTGGTCTTGCCCGACCGCGCAGATGCTGGCCTTCCCGCTATCCACCTTCGCCCGCTTCTGCCACAACCACGGACTGTTGCAGATCACCGACAGACCGCAGTGGCATACCGTGAAGGGCGGAGCCCGCCATTACGTGGACAAACTGCTGCTGGGCATCCCGGACAAACGACTCGGCGATCCGGTGCATGCGATCAATCGCATCATGGTCGACGACACCCTGCAGATCCAGATCGACAGCGCGCGCGGGCGCGAGCTGTTCGACCATGTCGTGATGGCCGGGCACAGCGACCAATCCCTGAAGCTGTTGAAAGACATCGCCCCGCTCGAGCGCAGGCTGCTCTCGGCGGTCTCCTACCAGCCGAATCGCGCGGTATTGCACACCGATGTCTCCTGCCTGCCGGAGAACAGATCCACCTGGTCGGCGTGGAACTATCAAAGCCTCAACGGCAAAGAGCCGCGCGTGTGCGTCCACTACCTGATCAACAAACTGCAACCGCTGCCGTTCAAGGAACAGGTGATCGTCTCCCTGAACCCGATCGAAGAACCCGATGCATCCAAAGTCATCGCCACCTTCGATTACGCGCATCCGGTGTTCGACAAGGCCGCCATCGATGCCCAGCAGGATCTGCATCTGATCCAGGGCAAACACAACACCTGGTTCGCCGGTGCGTGGACAGGTTATGGCTTTCACGAGGACGGCCTGAAGTCGGGGCTGTCGGTGGCGCAAGAGATCAACACACTGAGCTCAGTGGCATACCATGAATAGCCCGCAACTCTGCTTCGGCAATGTCCACCATAGCCGCCTGCGTCCGGCGCGCAACACCTTCAACTACGGTGTGTACTTCCTGCGCCTGCCGCTGCGCAGCCTGGAAGGTAAGAAGGTGGCGGCCGCGCTGTTCTCGCGCAACCGCTTCAACCTGCTGTCGTTGCATGACAGCGACCACGGCGACAGTCGGCAAGCTCTGTTGCCGTGGATCGAAGACATCCTGAAAAAGGAAGGCATCGACGATGCCGACGGCGAGATCTGGCTGCAGACCTTCCCGCGCGTGTTGGGCTACGTGTTCAACCCGGTGTCGTTCTGGTTCTGCCATCGCCGCGATGGAGCGTTGCGTGCGGTCCTCTGCGAAGTCAGCAACACTTTCGGCGAGCGCCATTGCTATCTGCTCGATCAGCATGGCGCCATCGTCAACGGCGACATACTGACGGCGAGCAAGATATTCCACGTCTCGCCGTTCTGCAAAGTCGAGGGCTACTACCGCTTCCAGTTCGGCCGCACCCCGCGCGAGTCCGGTGAAGACACCATGGCACGCATCGACTACCACGACGACCTGGGGTCATTGCTGCTGACCAGCATCACCGGCACTTCGACTGAACTGAACGACCGCGGCATCGTTCGCGCCCTGCTGCGCTATCCGTTGATGACCGTGATGGTCATCACCCGCATCCATTGGCAGGCACTCAAGTTGTGGTTGAAAAACGTCCCGTTCTACAGAAAACCTTCCCTATCGCTAAAGGAGAACAGCAAATGAACACCCAGACCCTCGCTGCCGGACTGACCGGAAAAACCCAACCCGCTAACGGACTGGACACTGCCGCCATGCCCGCGCGCGCGCGCTTCATCCTGCGGATGCTCGCGCAGCTGAAGCATGGTGCCCTGCACCTGGAACTCCCGGACGGACAGGTCGCCCGTTTCGGCGACAACTCCTATCCGGTGACTTTGCGCTTGCACAACTGGTCGCTGTGCGACGCCGTGCTGAAATCCGGCGACATCGGATTCGCCGAGACCTTCATCGACGGCAGCTGGACCACCGACAACCTGAGCGGACTGATCGAACTGTTCACCCGCAACCGTCAGGCCCTTGAATCGCTCATCTACGGCAAGTGGTGGAGCAAGCTGTTGTATCGCGCCCGCCATCTGTTCAACCGCAACAGCCGCAGCGGCAGCCGCAAGAACATCCACGCGCATTACGACATCGGCAACGACTTCTATCGTCTGTGGCTGGACCCGTCGATGACCTACTCCAGCGCGCTGTTCAGCAACGGCCATGCCGACAGCCTGCAGGACGGACAGCTCGCCAAATATCGCCGCATCCTCAACCAGCTCGCCGTACAACCGGGCGCACGCATCCTCGAGATTGGCTGCGGCTGGGGAGGATTTGCCGAGCTCGCTGCCAAGGAAGGCGGCGCCCAGGTGCGCGGACTCACCCTGTCCACCGAGCAATTGCAGTTCGCGCAACAACGCCTGGCCGAAGCCGGTGTCGCCGCGCAGGCCGACCTGCTGCTGATGGACTATCGCGACAGCAACGAACAATACGATGCCATCGCATCCATCGAGATGTTCGAGGCGGTCGGCGAGGCCTACTGGCCGACCTACTTCGAGTGCGTCGCGCGCAACCTCAAATCCGGCGGCCATGCCTGCATCCAGACCATCGTCATCGCCGACGAACTGTTTGAGCGTTACCGCACCGGCAGCGACTTCATCCAGCAATACATCTTCCCCGGCGGCATGCTGCCCTCCCCCGCCGCATTCCGTGCGCAGGCAGAGAAACAGGGATTGCGCGTCGTGGACGAGTTCGCGTTCGGTCTGGACTACGCGCGCACGCTGGCCGAATGGTGCGACGCATTCAAACAACGCCTGCCCGAGGTGCGCGCGCAGGGCTTCGATGAGCAGTTCCTGCGCACCTGGGAATTCTATCTGGCGTATTGCGAAGCCGGTTTCCGCGCCGACAACATCAACGTGATGCACTTCACGCTGGAGAAATCATGAACCGCGCGCACACCGTCAGCTCCGCCGCACTGTCCATCGTGCTCGGGCTGATGGTGTGCGTACTGCCGACGCATGCCGCAGACACCGTCGTCCCCGCCCATATCCAGAGCGAGTTGCGCGATGCCCGTCTATCGGGACAGGGCACGTTCCGCTGGTTCGGCCTGAAGATCTACGACGCCGCGCTGTGGGTGGAGAAGGACGACTTCCAGCCGGCAGCCCCCGTTACGACCAGACTGGTCCTCGACCTGCGCTATGCGCGCGACCTGTATGGCGCGCGCATAGCGCAATCGAGCATCGACGAGATCCGCCAGCTCGGCTACGGCAGCCCCGCGCAACAACGCGTATGGCTAGAGAAGATGACGGCGCTGTTTCCCGACGTGCACGAAGGCTCGCACATCAGCGGCGTGTATCTGCCCGCGCAGGGCGCGCGCTTCTACCTCGACGGCAAATTGCTGGGCGCGATCGACGATGCGGAATTCGCCCGCGCCTTCTTCGCGATCTGGCTCGACGCCAGAACCAGCGCGACCGGTCTGCGCAAGCAACTGCTGGCAAGTAACCCGTGAAGAACCTCACCTTCCCGGCATTGTTCTACTACGGCCTGTTCGGCCTGCCGCTGGCGCTGGTGGCATTGCCGATCTACGTCTATGTGCCGCAGTTCTATGCCGAACGCTTCGGCATGTCGCTCACGCTCATCGGCGCAGCTCTGCTGGTCGCACGCATCCTCGACGCATTCATCGACCCAGCCATCGGCCTGTGGATAGACAGGCGGCGCAACAAGTCGGGCTATCAGCGCGTCATCCTGCTCTCGCTGCCGCTGCTGCTCTGCGGCTACCTCGCGCTGTTCCACCCGCCGCAGTTCGCCGCCACGCAACCCTTCTTCTGGTTCCTGTGCAGCCTGGTGGTGGTCTATCTGGGTTTCAGCCTGGCCACCATCACCTACCAGAGCTGGGGCGCATCGATCACCCAGGCGCGATCACAACGCTCGCGACTGACTGCCGTGCGCGAAGCCTGCGGACTGGCCGGTGTTGTCATCGCGGCCGCCTTGCCCAGTCTGGTCGGCATCGGCTGGCTGTCGCTGCTGTTCATCGTCAGCCTGCTGGCCGCATCGGTCCTGTTGCTGCTGCATGCCCCGCAACCCGGCCCGGCTCAAGCGGGACATGCAACCTCCGGCGGCATCCTGCTGCCGCTGCGCAATCGCCGCTTCCGCTGGTTGTTCGCCGTGTTCATGCTCAACGGTATCGCCGCCGCCATCCCCGCGACATTGTTCCTTTTCTTCGCCAACGACCGCCTCGGCCTGCCGCAATACGCAGGGCTGTTCCTGGTGCTGTACTTCCTTGCCGCCGCACTCTCCATGCCGCTGTGGGTGGCGCTGGCGAAACGCCATGGCGAGCAGCATGCCTGGCTGATCTCGATGCTGCTGTCCATCGCCGTCTTCGTCTGGGCGTATACCCTCGGCTTCGGCGCGATCACCGGATTCGCCCTGATCTGCATCTTCTCCGGACTCTCGCTCGGTGCCGATCTGGCGCTGCCGCCCGCACTGCTTGCTGCGGTGGTCGGCGAAGCCGGACATATCGGCAGCCATGAGGGCGCCTACTTCGGCCTGTGGAGCTGGGCGACCAAGATGAATCTGGCGCTGGCCGCCGGCATCTCGCTGCCGCTGCTCGAACTGCTCGGTTACCTGCCCGGCACCACCGAGGTGCAAGGCCTGCACGCACTCGCGGTCGGCTATGCGCTGCTGCCCTGTTTGTTGAAATCCATCGCCGCACTGCTGCTGTGGCGCGCCCCGCTACACAACCTCTGACCAACAAGGAGAACCATCATGACCTGGTACACCCAACTGCTCCCCGTCGTCGGCATCTGCATGCTCAGCGCCTGCAGCACCACCGATGTCTCGATGTATGCAAAAGAAAAACCCGCGCTCGACCTGAAACAGTATTTCAACGGCACCGTCGATGCCTGGGGCATGTTCCAGGACCGCAAAGGCAACGTCGTCAAACGGTTCAAGGTCGTCATCCAGTGCAGTTGGCAGGGCGACACCGGCACGCTGGATGAGGACTTCACCTACTCCGACGGCAGCACGCAGAAGCGCGTGTGGACCATCCACAAGAAACCGAACGGGCAATACATCGGCACCGCCGCCGATGTGGTCGGCGAAGCCGTCGGCATCACGGCGGGCAACGCGCTGCGCTGGAAATACGTGCTCGCACTGCCGGTGGACGGCACGGTCTACAACGTGAACTTCGAAGACTGGATGATCCTGATGGACGACCGGGTGATGCTCAACCGCGCGGAGATGAGCAAGTTCGGCTTCAAGCTGGGTGAAGTCACACTCTCGTTCAACAAGCGGCCATGAACCCGAAGATAAAAGACTGGCGCGGACAGCGCGTCTGGGTCATCGGCGCCTCCAGCGGCATCGGTGCGGAGACAGCGCGCCTGCTGCTGGAACGCGGCGCCCGGGTGGCATTGTCGGCACGCAGTCCGGATGCACTGCAGGAGATCGCCTCCGACGATACGAACGCGATGATCCTGCCGCTCGATATCACCCGCGCTCAGGAACTGGTCGCTGCACGCGTTCACATGATGGAACACTGGGGCGGTATCGATCTGGTACTGGTGGTGGCCGGGACCTACAACAAGATGCGCGCCGACGATTTCGATCTCGCGCTGGCGGAAAAGATCGTCGATACCAACATCCGCGGCACCCTGAATTGTCTCAATGCCGTGCTGCCCCTGCTGATCGCCCAGGGACAAGGCGGCATCGGCATCGTCGCCTCCGTCGCCGGATTGAGCGGCTTGCCGCAGGCCTTGATCTACGGCCCGACCAAGGCCGCACTCATCAACCTGTGCGAATCGCTCTACCTCGACCTGCGTCCGCGCGGCATCGGCGTGTATATGATCAACCCCGGCTTCGTCGCTACGCCCCTCACCGCCGGCAACGATTTCAAGATGCCCGCGCTGATCTCCGCCATGACCGCCGCGCATGAGCTGGTGCGCGGCATCGAGCGCGGCGAATTCCACATCCATTTCCCCAAGCGCTTCACCAACTGGCTGCGCCTGTTGCGGCTGTTGCCCTATCGCTGGTATTTCTGGATCGTTCACAAGGTGACCGGACTATGAGCCATCAAGCCCATCTGGCACGCTTCATCAGACTCTTCGAGACACTGTCGCGCGAAGATGTGCCGAAACTGCGCGAGTTCTACACCGGCGACGCCTACTTCAAGGACCCGTTCAATGAAGTACGCGGCCATGCCGCCATCACCGGCATCTTCGAGCACATGTTTGAACAGGTGGGGGATCCGAGATTCGCGGTGACCGGCAGCATCCTGCAGAACGACGAAGCCTTCATCGTCTGGGATTTCCGGTTCCATACAAAAGGGAACGGACACACCGAACAATGCATCCGCGGATCGAGTCACCTGCGCTTCACCGCCGACCACAGGGTGCACTACCACCGCGACTATTGGGATGCCGCCGAAGAGCTGTACGAAAAGATACCCGTGCTGGGCAGTCTGATGCGCTTTCTCAAGCGCCGGGTTGGTAGCTAGCGCATGCCTACAACTCGATGTGCCGGTACACCACCTCGATCACCACCAGCTCATCGACCCCCTCGGGAAGCTGCAACACCACCGCATCGTCCGCGCGCGCCTTGAGCAGCGTGCGCGCCAGCGGCGACACCCAACTGATGTGGCCCTTGCCGGCGTTGGCTTCGTCGATGCCGACGATGCTGTAGGTGCGCTCGCTGCCGTCGCCGTGGCAGACGGTGACGGTCGCGCCGAAGAAGACCTGATCGCAGCCCTGGCGTTGCGCCGGGTCGATCACTTCGGAGCTCTCCAGCCGCTTGGCGAGGAAACGCAGGCGGCGGTCGATCTCGCGCAGGCGTTTCTTGCCATATATATAGTCACCGTTTTCGGAGCGGTCGCCGTTTGAGGCCGCCCAGTGCACGGTCTGCACCAGCGCCGGACGCTCCACGTCCAGCAGCTCCATGTATTCCGCTTTCAGACGGCGATAGCCTTCCGGTGTGATGTAGTTCTTGCTGCCCGCCGGAATGGCTGGCAGCTTGACTTCATCATCGTCGTCATCGTCATCGGTTTCTCGGGTGAAGGCTTTGCTCATTTGGATCTGCGTGGAATACCTGGATGCCGCAATAGTAACCAAGTCTGCCCCGGATGAGGAACCTTCTTGGAGTTGGTACGCTTATTGCTGAACATGGAGCTCCACAACTTATCAACAACGGAGCACAACATGCTATTCGACGCTTACGAGCAAAAAGGTCTGCTGTTCAACATGAATTTCAAGGAAGCCAACGGCAGCTATGCCGCCTACCGCGGCGACCTGGTGCTGGAACTGGGCGAGGTCGGCGACGCGCACGGCCACCGCAAACCGCCCGTCACCACCATCAAGAACACCATCGTGCTGGCCGAGGGCGACAAGATCAAACTCTACGTCGGCAGCCTCGACGACTTGACCGACCTGCCCAAAGTGCTCGCTTACTACAAGGCTGATTTTGCAGCGGATGTGCTGCTGATCCTGTTCGTGGTCAACATCAACAAACCGCTGGTGATCGAACACGAAGGCCTCTCCATCTCCGCCATCGGCATGCAGGAAGGCCTGATCTGGAACGAGCTCATCGACATCGCCGCGCTGGACAAGGGCGACTTCAAGGGCCAGTCCGCCTCGGAAAAGATCATCACCGTGTACAAGGCGCTGGGCGACTACAAGGCCAAGGGCGACAAAGTGTCGTTCGACGAAGCACTGAAACGCACCGTCGAACTGAAGCGCGCCGGACGCGGACCGGTGTGATTTGTCGCTGCCGATTGTAGGTTTCGCGACAATCGGCAGCCTAAAGGAGGCTCACATGGCACGAATCGGATTGTTTTTCGCCAGCAGCACCGGCAACACCCGGCGCATCGCCAAAGCCATCAAGAAGAGATTCGACGATGACACCATGGCCGAGGCGCTCAACGTCAACAAGGCCACGCCCGAGCTGGTGGCGGGATACTCGCATCTCATCTTCGGCACCTCGACGCTGGGCGGCGGGCAACTGCCGGGACTTTCCACCGACTGCATGGGCGGCGGCTGGGAAGAGTTTTTGCCGAAGTTGAAAGAGGTCGATTTCAGCGGCAAAACCATCGCGCTGTACGGCTTCGGCGACCAGAGCAAATATCCCGACGAGTTCGTCGATGCGATGGGCATCCTCTACGAGTTCTTTATCGCGCGCGGCGCAAAGGTGGTCGGCCAGTGGTCTGCCGACGACTACGACTTCATCTCCTCGAAGGCATTGGTGGACGACGAGTTCGTCGGGCTTGTGCTGGACCAGGAGAACCAGAAGGCGCTCACCGATGCGCGCGTGGACGCGTGGCTAAAGATCATCGCGCCGGAATTCGGGTTGAAGGTCTGAGAAGTCGAACATGGAAGAACAGCAGCAGACTGATCGCGGCAGCGAGACCGATCGCTATCTCAGCTTCGAAGGCATCGACTGCGACGGCAACGCCACGCGCGTGATGGAACTCATCGAACGCAACCTTGCCGCGTCGCCGCAAAGCGCCCCGTTCTGGGAATACTTCATGGCCAAGCGCAAACCGCGCAGCGGCCCGCCGCCGGACGATCTATTTCTGGTGCATTGCCACATCAACCAGATACGCGAACTGTTCGAGGAGCGCGCCGACGCGGAAGCACTGGCGTTTCTGCTGCGGGTGGAAGAGGAATGTTGTTAGAAAGACCCACCGGACCGGACCATGAAAAAAATAACCCTCCAACGCCGCCTGAAAGCCAAGACCCGCAGCCAGACCATGATCATCGGCGTCACCTGGTACACCGAAGAGACCTGGGCGCAGGTGAAAGCGACCGCGACCGACCCGGAATGCTTCGAGGATTCCTTCGAGAAGTGGAAAGCAGTGGCAGTCGCCGCGCGCCGCAATTTTCAGCGCTCCGGCGTGCGCGCACTCGAGTGCCTGATCGTCCCCGCTGAGTTTTCGGCATGGTGCGCACAGCATGGACAGGAAAACAACTCGACTGCCAGAGCCGAGTTCGTGTCGGAGGTGCTGACGGCGGCTTACGAAGCCAAAGCCTGACGCCTCAATCGAACTCGTCGTCCCCTTCGCCCTCACCCTCTTCGCTCAGCACCTTGCTGCGCTCTTCGTCTATCGCCGCCTTGCGCTTGCCGGCTTCGGCGAGGAACTCGTCTATCGAACGGTCGGCGGTCAGGTGCAATGAGGGTGCGAACAGCTCGCTCATGTACGGCTCTTCCGCAAACATGCCGCGGTTCTGGTAGTTGAACGTCAGCGTCAGCGCCGAACCCAGCAGCATCAGGATCGCCGCGGTGACGGCGTAGCGTCTGGGGTTGTTCGGATTGATGGTGACCAGATGGAAGAACACCATCCCCGCCGTGATGACGATCATGGCGTGGCCGCCGTAGCGCGTCAGCGATTCCAGCGAGAAGGCATAACCCGCCAGCGACAGCAGCAACGACGTCAACTCCATCACGAGCATGCCGCAGCCCGCGATGAAGAGATGGCGCCCGAAGCGGGTCTGCCCGGCGAAGATGCGGTTGGCCAGCGTCCAGGCGCCACTCCACGCAAGGCCCGCGATCAGCATCCCCACTATCGCGGTGATATAACGCACGGTTTCGGTCTTGTCGGTGTCCGTCATCCAGGTGGTCGACAGCGCCAGCAACGCCAGCAGCACCAGCCCGGCCACCGCGGGCGGCCAGCCTTCCCAGCCGTGATAGGTGGTATCGCGCATCTCGTCCGCCACGGAAAAATCCGCCGCGCGCACGCGCAGGTTGGTATGCCCGAGACGGAAGACGGTGTTGCCGTCGATGGTCAGGCGCTCGCGGCGTTTGCCCTTGTGCACCACGCCGTTGCGGCTGCCCAGATCAAGCACGTCCAGACCGCCCGCCTCGTTGCGGTCGATCACCACATGGTGTGCCGAGGTGTGCGGGTCATCCAGGATGTAGTCGTTGTCGTAGCCCTGCCCGATGCGGATGGGCAAGGCATCCACGCGCTGGCGATGACGCACCTCGCCGCTGCGGGTCAATACTTCCACATAGAAAGGCGCGTTCATGGCTGCACCTCCCGGCTGGCTTGCTCAAGGAAGATGCGCGCGATGCGCAGGCCGTTCTCGTAGGTGACGCCGCTGGTGTCGACGCGGGTCTGCAGGCTCATGCGGCCGCTGTCGGTGCTGGCGGCGAGCAGCGTGAAATCGTACAGCTCGGGAAACTTGCGGTAAGCGCGCACGCACAGCACCGCGCGCACCGGCAGCTTGCCGTTGCTCACAAACTGCTCCACGCATTGCGGCGCGGTGTAGCGCGTGTCCTTGTGCCCGCCCATGCTCTGGTTCTGGAACGAGCGGCTCGCCAGCACGGCGAAACGCAGATCGCCCAGGTCGGTGCTTTGCAGCAGCTTGTGCTCGATAGAGATGTGCCCGGTCTGCGTCTGGTTCGACACATACAGCGCGGATTCCATCGCGCAGCTCACCTGGTCGTAGGAATACGATTTGCTCTGCTTGCCGTTGGCGCGGCCCCAGCAGCGAACCTGGTCCGATTCCCACACCGGCACGCGGTAGGGCTTCAGCTCCTTGAAAGTCAGCGGCGTCGCGGCCAGCCGGTCCATCATCGTCGCCTGGTGTTCCTGCAACTGCTTGCCCACCACCAGTTTGAAATCCTTGGGCACCTCTTTCTGTGCCGCGACCTTCTTCAGCAGATCGCGCACATAACGCACCGGCACCAGAAAGCTCACCAGCTCGCCATCCAGCCGGTGCGAGACGTTCACCCCCGCCACGCGGCCATCCACCGTCAGCCCGGGGCCGCCGCTCATGCCCGCATTGATGGGGCCGGTGAACATCAGCTCGCCATAGAAGCTGCGCTTGATCACCCCGTTATAGGCACCCTCGGAAATGGCGAAACCCAGATCGAGCGGATTGCCCAGCGAATACAGATACTGCCCCTGCGTCAGCTCGGGCAAAGTATCCGGCACATTGAAAAAACCGCCGCCGTTGCGCTCGATGCGCACCACCGCCAGATCGTGCAACACATCCACCGCCAATAACTCCACCGCGCCGCGCTTACCGTTCGTGTCCACATATTCGCCGACATAGATGTCCGGCTCCAGCGCGATCTGCGACATCACGTGATAGTTCGTCACCACCAGATTGCCCTTGCCGATCAAAAAACCCGAACCCACCGACGACTGCGTGCGCCCGTTCTTCAACAGCGAACGCAACTGCACGATATCGGCCTTGGCTTTCGAATACAGACGCTGCGCGGATGAGGAAGGAGTGGGAAGCTCGACTGCATCTTCGGCCGGCTCGGCCGCCGAAGCGTTGGCGCAGAACAGGGTCAACGCCAGGAATGATTTGAATCTCATGCGCGTCTTTCTTGGGTGGAGTTTGGGGTGGAGGGATTGTAGTGGTTCTAAAAGGAAGCGGCAGCTAAAACTGTTTCGCGCCTGGTCTATTTTGAGAACATCTCACATTGGCCTCCACAAAGTGGTATCGCTACATTCAGTTTGCTTTATTGAGACTTGCCAAGTCCAATTTCACAATTTCAAGTCGTGCAACTCGTAGCGATGACGGTTAACTTGGTGACTAGTGAAGTCATACTCAACCCAATCGATCTGATGTATCTGCACCGCCCCTAGATCGATTCGCAATGTACAGTCGCGGGTGTCACCTTCTATGTCATCAAGTCGATTGGGAAATAAAGATAACTCAAACTCGTCATTTTTCGTATTCGCAGTTGATGATTGGAGCTGCGGCGGCAAACGTTCGAATACCACATAATTCGGCTCGAATCCTTCTTCTGTCCAGTAACCGGTATCAGCCTTGATTTGCATTCCGTCGGGAACCTGCATTGCTTCAACCCGCGCAGCCTTTTGAAAAAGCACAACGTTAAGTCCAGTTTTAGACTGCGAAGTACGGAAGATGATACCGTCCAGAAGCGGATCATTTTCCGTCGCCAGGAAATCTGCAATCGCCTGGGTTGGTAGATAATCGAAGGCTTCATCATCTGGCATCACAGGTCTCGTAATACGCTCACCCAAGGATTGCAGAAAAGCTACTCGTTCGAGTCTTTCTTTCAGAGATGGGTCAAAGATGCTGCCGCCGTCACGAACGTTCTTTAGTGCGGTTAGATCAAGCAGGCGAAGCTGACGGATGATGTTGAACTTGGCAACTGCGACACTGCTCCCGACCGGGGGCCGCACCTCAGCGATGGCGACCTCTGCTTTGCTTGAACCATAAAATACTGAGATTCCTTGTGCGTTCATCCGGCCAGCACTCGCCAGATTTATAGGGGGCGAACACAGATGAAGGTCCGGCCGACACAGTGCCTCTTTGAGTTTAACTTCTGACTGAAACACTCGGGCACGGTACAAATGGTCAAGTTTTAGTTGTGGCCCAGCTTCCAACACCAAGGGATTACCATCCGCAGTCTTGAGCTTATCGATCCCGCCAAAGACCGACGCCAGATGAACAGCCGCAGAACGGCTAAAAAACCGCGCCTCAGTCTTCAATGATCGCTCGAAGATACCCCACTCCACCTGCCATGCTTGGTCGCTTGGGCCTCGTTCTTCATAATACGAATCGGGTGAGAACTCGGTTTCTTCCCCCATTTTGGCCGCTTCAAAGTCATAGTGCATATCATCAAGGACTGCCAGAACGTCTTCTGCAACTTCCTGCGTTATCTCTGCGGCATTCTCGATAGCTTCAAGGACCGGGACACCATCGCGGTCCCAGCAATAATTTGACTCTCGGTCAGCGAGCATACTTGATTGCCATGAGTTCGGTTGATCCGACGTCAGGTAATAGTGATGCTCGAACGCGGCTTTAACGCGTTCCGCCATCTCCTCAATTGAGTAGGATTCTGCGGCCTGCTCACAATAGGAGCATTGCGCCATACTGCCCACTTTCCTTATCTCGTCAGACAGGTACTCTTCACTTACACAATTGAAACAGATGCGTTTAGTCTTAAGTTCATCAATATTGTCATAGTGATTCATTGATCTAGTCCTTCGACGCAATTTGCATTGGAATAATTAGAGCATCTGCTCAACATTACGCCACATAGGTAGCCCGCGTAGGGTGCAATAAGCGTAGCGCATTGCACCGAATAGGAGCTTCATATGGCGCAATGCCCGTTGGTTATTGCACCCTACGCTGGCTATGAGAATTCATCAACCAAGAGCACAATCGCTGACGCTGTCGCGTTAATCGCATATGTGGCCACGTGCCTAGGTACAACAATTGACTGCCCCCCTGCCCCATGCGATGAGCTTAGTCGATTTCGCAAGGTGGCGATCAGAATGAGCGGCTGCTCCCAATATGTTTCAAGCTTGCTGTTTGCGAGAAGCGCTCGTAGCAAAACAGAGGCGGTGTCTGTTTGCTTGAAGGAAATTGTTTTCTTATCGCAAAGAACTTTCATCGTGCTTTCAAAAGCGCTGCCACATTTTGTTAAGCAATCACGGAAATCTCCCTTCCGGTAATCCTCTAATGCCTTCAGAAATTCTGCATTCGCATGTTTGAACATTGTTGCACTGAGAAGATGCAACGCTGGCTCAACCGCCATCTGATGCAGAGCATCATTTTCCTTGCGAATAATCCGAGGGTACTCAGTGATCCTAGCGCCTGTTGTTGGCGTTCCGTGAAAAGAGCTCTCATAAGTTTCAACGGAGTAACCGGTCAGATAGTACGGCAAATTATCAACACTCAAGAATTCATTGATCGATGAAATAAGTGGATTGTCTGGCCAAGTTATACCCGGCAAGTTCGACTTAAAGATCAGCTCAATTACATCCAGAAAGTGCTCATCCTTACAGGAGAATAGGAATTCAAAAAGATCATCTGCTTTGTCGGACATAGTTCCTGCAGGCGACAGGCGGGGCGTACCGTGCAGATAGGAAACATGCCGATGAAGTTGTTCCAAAAAATATCTAAATGATCCCTGCAATTGGTCCTGAAGCAGCATTACCACACGGTTGCGAAATTCCGTGGATAGCGGCTTTGATTGTTGCCCAGCCGAAGCAACTTCACGCCGAGAAAAAACTTTAAAAAGCTCGCTGAACACGCTACCCCCGCTTCGCCACATAACGTAAAAGGATCAGAGTGTGAAGCATCGAATTTCTCTTTGGATTGTTTCTCATAGGAACCGAATGATAAAACTGTTGAGGTCAGCAACATATCCCGCTCGTACAGCGTGGTCAATATGCCAAACGGTCTAGTACTTTTGAAGAGGTGGGCCGTTCACCCTTCGACAGGCTCAGGGCGAACGGAGTTGGGAGACAGAGGCGAGTCAGGAAAACCGCTGCTGCAGATACTGGATGATGTCGTTCGACTCATACTTCCACTGCACCTGACCTTGTGCGTCAGTGATGCGCAGGCACGGTGTCTGCACTTTGCCGCCGCCCTGGAGCAGAGCTTCGCGATGTTCGGGGTCGTGCTGCGCGTCGCGCAGGGTGATGGGCAGAGACAGACGGGCCATCTCGTGGCGCACTTTGATGCAGAAGGGGCAGGTCTTGAAGTGGTAGAGCGCGAGTTGTTCGCAGTCCCGGTCGATCTGTTGTTGCGCCTCTGCGCTGCGCACGATGCCTTTGGGCATGGCCAGTTTGGCCCACAGCAGCATGAAGGGCATGAGGATGAGGCGGAGGGTGCGGAAGAATATTTTTATCATGGGTGGGGGGATTCTTTTTTTATTGGAATAGATTCACTTCGTTTAAATGCAAGTGCGTACCCTTCGACAGGCTCAGGGCGAACGGCTTATATATCTACTGCAAGTGCACTCCCTTCGACTGCCTTTAGTCCTGAGCCTGTCGAAGGGTCAGGGCGAACGGCATTTTTAATTACTACATGTGCGTGCCCTTCGACTCACCAATGGCGAACGGCGTAAAACCGCTTACACAGAAGGGTGTTGAGCTGCGCAGGCACGGTGGCGGATTCTACCCAATCAAATTTCTGACGCCAGCATTTCAGCCAACTTCCCGACTCTGGCCCAATCCAGTTCGAGCGTTCCTTCCGGCATGGCGATGCTCATGCCTGTATCGAGCACGGTGCCGACGAAGCCTTCGTCGCTGGCGATCGGGCTCATGTAGATCTCGCGTTCGGGGCTGATGCCGTTGCGCACGGCGACGAGGGCGAAGGAGAGGCTGGAGGCTTCGGCGGGGGTAAGGCGCAAAACAAGATCGTCGGCGAGTTGCAGGCGGATCTGTTTGCCCAGCACGCGATGCTGGACGCTGCTGACGGCGAAAGATGCTGGCTCAGACATTCGCAACCTCCTTTGCTTCCTTGAGCATCCGCATGCAGTGGATGTTGGCCGCCAGCTCCAGCGCGGTGAAATCGTCCAGCGTCATCAATTCGGGATTCGCGCCCGCATCCAGCAGCAGGCGCACCAGCGGTGTCTTGCCTGCCGAGGCGCAGTAGATCAGCGCGGTGGCGCCGTTGACGTTCTGTGTGTCGAGCGGTGCACCCGCCTTGATGAGCGCGTTTGCCCCCGCTTCGCTGTCGGCGAAGCAGGCGAACCACAGTGCGCCGTTGCCGTCGGCATTCAGCAAGGCGGGATTGGCACCGCGCGCGAGCAGGGCTTGCACCGCGTCGACATCGCCCACGCGCGCCGCATACATCAGCGGTGTGGTGCCGTCGGTCAGCGTGCGGTCGATGCCGCTTTGCAGCGGGTCGCTCACCGGCAGGCCGGCCTGAACCAGCCAGCACTTGAGTCGGTTGTCATTCATATTGGTTCCTCATAGGCGGGTAAGGTGGAGATGCGCGGGTCGTCCAGCGCCATGCCGACGGCATAGTGATAGATCACCTGGAAGCGGTCGTTCTGCAAGCCGAGCACTTCATGCACCGCATCGTCGAAGAAGCAGCCGATGCCGGTGCCGCGCCATCCGGCGGCTTCGGCTTCGAGCGTGACGATGTGCCCCAGCATGCCCGCCTCCCAGTGCAGGTGGCGATAGGCAGCCGGATCGGCGGCGACGGGGGCGGCGAATTCGGCCAGCATGATGAAGGTGACGGCGCAATCGGTGGCGATGTCCTGATGGCAGGACAGGGTGCGCGCGGTCTTGCCGGCGCGCGCGGCGATGAGCTGGAACAATGGCGATTCAGTGTCGGCCGCTTCCCAGGTGAAGGTGTCGCGGAACGCGGCACGCAACGATTCTTTCGCCGCCCCGCTGCGCGGCAGCGCATACACGCCGGGCGCGACACCTTCGACGCGGTGCACCAGCAGCACCGGATGCACGCGGGCGACATGCGGCCACATCTCCCACACCGGCGAGCCGCCGGGCAACAGGCTGGTCAGCATGCGTTTGAAAAGGGTTTGCGGCATCACCGATGCGCCGTCAAAGGTCTGCGCGCTGCGCCGTTTCAGGATAACTTGTGCGGCGCGGATATCTTCGTCGCGCGCGGGGATGGCGACCGGCGGCACGGATGCGGCCGGCGGTGTGCCGCGCGTGGCATGGGCGACCTCTTCGATGACCGGCCACTGGTACAGGGGGCGCGCATCGAGCAGGCCGGGCTTGCCTGCCCAATGTTGCCAGTCTGTCGGCAAGGCGGCATCCGTCGCATGCAGGGCGACGATCACTTCCGCCTCTTCGCTTTCCACGCCGGCGAAATCTTCTGCGCGGTCGCTACCCAGCGCGTGCGCGATGTCTGCCGTGCTGCGCAACAACAGGCGCGGTTTCCAGCCGTGCAGGGCCGCTGCGTAACTCACGGCAGCGAGCACATGGCCCATGTCGAGCTGGCAATAGCGGAAGGCGCGTTCGCCGTATTTCCATGCTTCGCGCCAATGGATGGAACTGAAGCCCAGCCAGGCGCCGTCGGTCTGCGCGGCACTGCCCCACGCGCGGCGTTCCAGGCCGTGGTAAAGATTGTGATAGTGATACAGACCGTCTTCCATCCCCGCCACAGCGGCGGTGATGAGCCAGGTCTCGGTGGGATGCAGGTTGCCGGACGAGGGATGCGCGCGCAGCGACCAGCGCGCCCCGCCGTATTCTTTCCAGGCAGTGAGGCCGACGCACAGACGCAACAGCGAACCGAGGTTGGCCGCGTTCAGCGGCAGAGAAGGACGTTGGGCGGGAAGCTCGCCCCAGGTGATATCGGATACGACGATGTCGCGCGGCAACGCGCTGCGCTGCGCGCCGTCCCAATCGCGAAAGGCTTTGGGCTGCGCGTCCCAGTCCAGCGTGCCCGGTCCGGCGGCATAACGGTCCAGCGCATGTTTGCTGCGTGCGTGATAGGACAGCACGGTAGCAACACGAGAGTCACTCATTACTTAGCTTAATCCGGTCAGCTCGTCGCTCAGACAACCGATGGGTTCGGCGAGTGTGCCTTCGGCATCCATCTCGAAACGCACGAGATAGATCTCTTCGTTGGGCATCTCCTGCGCGTGGCCGACGTTGACCACCACGCCGCGCGTGCCGGCGGCGGCCAGCAAGGCATCGGGTTCGACACCGGGGATGCTGCTCTCGCCGGTCTCTTCCATCGATTCGTTGTACAGGTCCTGTGCGGCGAAGACCATGTCACCCATCTGGAATCTGCTCATGTCTCTCTCCGATTTAAGGATGTTCATGTTTCGACAGGCTCAACACGAACGGTGTGTTTTTCTTAAAGCGCAGTGACCAGTGACGCTTCGCTACGCAGTGAACTTTCGTTACCCCACGCCGTGACCATCTCGACGAACCAGCGCGGATCGCGCGGGTGCGGGCAGAACAGATCGTACTCGGCATAGAAGCTGTTGTCGCTGTTGATGGTCAGGGTACCGCACCTGTCATTGCGGGCATTGCGCCAGACGCCTTCGTAACCGGGCAACTGGTTGCCGGGATCGATGACGCGGGTGACCTGCAGGGCGGCCAGCTCTATCTTCGGCGACGCACCGGTCGCGCTGAAATCGTCGGCCTCCTTTTGCAGGGCCGCAACGATGCGCTCGGCCAGCACCTCAAGCTCTGCAGGCAACTGGCGCGAGGCGAGCACTACCATATGTCGGCGGGCGCCTTCAGTCTTTCCACCACTTTGCCGCCGAGCAGATGCTCGTCGAATAGCTCGGCGACATCGGCCTTGCTCACATTGCTGTACATGATGCCCTCGGGATAGACGAGGACGTTCGGCCCCATGCTGCACGGACCGATGCAGCCGCTGGGCGTCACCATCACTTCGGTGAAGCACTGGCGCTGTTGCCATTGCTTCATGATCTCGTCCACCACTTCGGCGCAGCCCTTCTGTGCGCAGGAGCCGCGCGGATGACCGGCAGGACGGTTCTGCGAGCAGACGAATACGTGTTTCGCTGGCTTTGGCATGCTCAGGCACCCGCCGCAATAGCGGTGTGGCTATGGCACTGCTTGGGACAGACGCGCGCGCAGGAGCCGCAACCGATGCAGTCCATCATGTCGGCGAGGGTCATGACCATGCTGTTGTCTTCGTCCTCGTCGTAGTTCTCGTCATCCTCGCTGCGCTCGACCAGTTCGAACACCTTGCGCGGGCAGACCTTGTAGCAGCGGCCGCAGCCGATGCAGTTGGCCGCGTTGAGCGCGGTGATGAAGGTGGGTTCGTAAGGCGTGCCGCCTCGGGTGGTGCCGGTGATGTTTGCCATTTCTCTTTCCTTGATTTAAGCCTGCAATTCTTTCTGTGCTGCCGCCAGCTTCGCGCTCGCCACGGCCCAGGCCTGGCAGGCGTCGTAGGTGGATTGCGCAAGGCCGGGTATCTCTTTGTATCCGGCAGGAAGACGCTCTTCGACCAGGTCGTGCATCTGCCCTGCCCACTCGGTGGCGATGCGCTTGAGCTTCTTCACTTCCTTGTCGAGGTCTTTCAACTCGTCTTCGGTCATCTCTGCCTCCTTACAGTCCGGCCACTTCCGGATACTTGCCGACGAGGCCCAGTGCCACGGAGAGCAGCTTGTCGCCCTCGTCCTTCATCTTGGACAGGCTCTCGTAACCGTAGCGGTGCACGTCGCGCAGGGTGCGGTCCATCACCACCAGTTTGCCCACGGTGATGATCGCGCGGCCGAAACCTTCGTGCGTGATGTTGATGCTGGGCACCGCCATCAGGCCGCATTCCTTTTCGATCAGGGAAGAAACGGCGTTGTAGAACGCCTTGATGCGCGACAGCATGATCTCGTCCGGATCGCCGATCACGGGGATCTCGCGGCGCTGCTCCTTGGTCACCACATACGGTGCCAGAATGCGGTCGGCAGGCCAGCCGTCGTAGGTGCCGTAGCTGTCGATGGCGCGCATCTGCTTGACCATCTCCTTGATGAATTCGGTGGACAACAAGTCTGCATCGACTGCCTGGTTCATGTTATTTCTCCTTCGTTAGAAAACTTTGATTGATTCGAAAACGTAGGGTGCGCTTGCGCACTCATCTTTGGCGCCCAGCCTGTCCAGCGTCCCAGCAGGAATCCGAGTGCCATGCCGTTGGCTGCGCCCAGCACCGCGCCGATGTCGCCCAGACCGAATCCCGCCGCGATGCCCGCACCGGCCAGAGCCAGCACGGTCGGCAGCAGGTAGGCCAGCAGTCCGGCCTTGAGCAGATCGCCTTCGCTCATGCTCAGGTGCAACTCGTCTCCCGCTCTTACGTTCGCATCGCACTGCACGGCGATGGTCTTGCGGCCGTGCGCGAAATATTTGCCCAGCCCGGAGACGCCGCAACTGCTGCTGGAAGCGCAGCCGCCGCAGCCGGACTTCTCGGTCGGCAGCACCTGCGCGATGCCATCGGCGCTGGAGACGACACGGACAGGCGCGGAGATCATTCCTGCCACTCCTCGTCTTCGGCGAAGCCCTTGCCGCCCGCCTGCTTCTTCAGATGTTTCGCCAGCCATACCGGCGGTTCGTTGACCAGATTCTTTTGCAGGCCGCACAGCAGCTCGTCGATGAGCGTGCCTTCATCCACGCGCATGGGCTGGATGCTCGCGGCCAGCAATTGCTGGATCGCCGATGCGCCCACCGCGTTGCAATACACCGCGGCGCAATCGCCCAGCAGTTCGACCTTGGCGGCGAGCTTGCCTTCGTGGCCGTCCATTGCGGTCTCGATGAACTCGGCCACTTCGATCAGTCTGGTCTCGGTCTCGCCCACTTCGTAGATGGCGAACGATTCCGCCGCGCCGAAATGCTGATTGACCGCTTTGCGGTCACTGGTTGCGAATGCGATCTTCACAGTCATGGTCGCCTCCTCAGTGGGTTTTATGAGGCGCAGATGCCGCATAGCCTTCTCCCGTGCGCTGCGCATAGATGGAGACATAGGCGGCCGGTTCGTGGTGGCCGTGCTCGACCAGCATGTTGGCCAGGTCGAACAACGTCTGGCGCGTACCGCGATAGCCCACCCACAGGCGCTGGTAGCCGCCGATGAGGTCGTATTGCGGGAAGCCGGCGCGCAGCAGCGGCACGCCGAGACGGCGCGACGTTTCCACTGCGTGCGAATTGCTGATAACCAGTTGTGCGCCGCCGCGCTTGGCCGCGATCTCCAGGTCTTCCAGATCGCCGATGCCAACTTGCGCGGCGTTCACGTCCTGCAAAATATTGGCTCGGGCGGGCGCGATGGCGGCGACCACCTCGCAACCCATCTCGGTGACCAGCCGTGCATAGCCGTAGAGCATGTCGGGATCGGCAGCGATGGCGACACGCGCGAAACCGAGCATGAAGTGACTGTCCACCATCGCGTCCTGCAACTGCGCGCGCTGGCGCTCGATCTTTTCCGGCACCGGTTTGGCGCTGATCTCGGCCAATGCGGAAACGAAGGCGTCCACCGCATCCAGCCCCATCAGGCTGTCGAAGCGGAAGTCCGGCACCGAGGTCTGCTCCTTGAGGAAATCTGCCGCGTCGTACATGGAGTTGCCCAGCACCAGCGTGGCGATGGATTCGCCCATGCTGGCGATGTCGTTGACCGGCGTGCCGCCCACGGTGAGCGGAGAGCTTTCCATCTCGGTGAGGTGGCCGTCGAGCGAATCGCCGATGTCCGGCAATACCAGCGGACGCAGGCCGAAGGCTTCGACGAGTTCCTTGATGTGTTCGACATCGCCGGGGGTGAGGAAAGAACCGGCCAGCACGTTGACCTGCTTTTTGCGCTTGCCGACTTCGTTGCTCTTTTGCGGCAGCATCACTTCCAGCGTCGCCTTCACCGCCAGCGCGTAACCGCTCTCCAGGCAGCCCGTGAAATCGGGCGTGTTCACCGGCACCACCGGGATGTGCGCGAACTCGGGATGTGCGGCGTAGAAATCCTTCACCAGACGTTTGATGTCGGTGCCCTGCGTCTCGGACAGTCCTGTGGTCGGCAAGCCGATGAGCGCCGGCTTGCTCTTCTCGCACACCGCCTTCAAACCGAGGATGACGTTCTCGTCCGCACTCATCACGGTGGAGACCTGGTCCATCGCAGTGGTCTGCAAGGGAATCGGCTCGCGGAAGTGGCGCACGAAGAACACCTTGCCGAATGCGGTACAACCCTGCGAACCGTGCAGCATCGGGATGGCCTTGTTGATGCCGAGGAAGGCGAGCGAGGCGCCGACCGGCTGGCTGGCCTTGAGCGGATTCACCGCGAGCGCTTTGTTGCGTTTCAGGATCTCAGCCATGTCATGCTCCCCCACAAACCGTTCGTGGTGAGCCTGTCGAACCATGAATGGTTTGTGGCTCAGGATATTTAATCCATTCACACTTCGACAAGCTCAGTGCGAACGGATTAAATGAATAGCGATTAGTTTTCATCATCACGCCCCCAACTCCACACCCGGCACACTCGACTTCGCCCACGGTGCCGGCTTGCGCACGCTGGGCCACACCGGGCTTTGTATCGTCAGCGCCAATTGGCGCGCGAGTTCGACCATGCCGCTGTAACCCTCGTAACCGAATTCACGTTCCTGGTTGATGTCGAGGAAGGGGATGCGCGCCTTGAGTGCGGTGTACATATTGCGGCCGCCGGCGATGAGGATGTCGGCTTCATATTCCTTCACTGCGCCGAGCAGCGCCTTGGGGCTGCCGTCGGTGATCATGCGGGTCTTGTCGCCCATGATCTCGCGGATGCGCGCCTTGTCTTCCTCGGTGGATTTGTTGGTGCCGGTGGCGACGACTTCCATGCCCAGGTCCTGCAGGGCGGAAACGATCGACCATGACTTCACGCCGCCGGTGTAGAGCAGCACGCGCTTGCCGCGCAGACGTTCGCGCCACGGGTCTAGCTCTGCGTTGATCTTGGCTTCTTCGCGCACAATCATCGCTTCAGTGCGCTCGGTCAGCGAGGGGTCATTCAGCAGCTTGGCAAAATCCCGGAAGGCATTCGATGTATCGGTCACGCCGTAGAAGCTGCCTTCGAAGAACGGCACCTTGTGATCGGTTTGCAGTTTGCGCGCGATGTTGAGCAATGCCTTGGCGCATACCACCATGCTGGCTTCGGCACGGTGCATGGTCTGCACTTCGTGGAAGCGCGCATCGCCGGACAGCGTGCACAGGATGCGCAGGCCCAGCTCGTCGAACAGCGGTGCCACGTTCCAGAATTCGCCCGCGATGTTGTATTCGCCGATGAGGTTGACGTCGTGCACGGTGATACCGGGGCGCTGCAGCTCGGCAGGCACCGGCAAAGGCTCGCCCGTGCCCACTACATATTTGAACATCGCCTCGCCGGCGATGCGGTTGCCCAGATTCTTGGTGCCGTAGAAACCGGCACAATCCACCGGCACCACCGGCACGCCGGTCTTCTCGGCGGCCGCCTTGCACACCGCGCCGATGTCGTCACCGGTGAGCGCGGGCACGCAGGTGTTATAGACGAACACAGCTTTGGGAGAATAAGAATCGACCGCCTGCTTGATGGCATGGAACAGGCGTTTCTCGCCGCGCCCCATGATGACGTCCTGCTCGGTGAGGTCGGTGGTCATGCCGATGCGGTACAGGGTCGGCCCGGAAGAGCGCGTGCCGCGGTTGTCCCAGGAACTGCCCGCACAGGCGATGGGCCCGTGCACGATGTGCGCGACGTCGGCGATCGGCAGCAGGGCGATCTGCGCCCCGTCGAACGAGCAGCCGCCCGCAGTCGCCCCGGGCTTGGGTCGCGCACAACCGGATTTCTCCTTCTTGTTATGCGCGCAGGCCGGTTCGTTCAGCAGTTCGGCGATGTCCTTGGCTTGCATGGCAATGGCTCACAATGATTGACGCCCTTGTATTCGCAAGTGCCGTGCCAGAGACAGCGGTTTGATTTAAATGGGATTTATTTAAGAATGTCTTGTAGCAAACCCGACAAGGCGTTATCCGCACAACAAATGTTGGACTCAACCTTCCCCGGCCAGCCACTCGCCGAACCTTCTTGCCGGATGCCCGGGCGACAGCGTATCGCGCCAGATGACATAGAGTTCTTTGCGCAGGTTGCCGCCGTCAAGCGTGATAGGTACCAGTGTGCCGGCTCTGGCCTCCTCGGCCACTGTGCCGGCCAGGACGATGGACACTCCATGTCCCGCTTTCACCCACTGCTTGACCGCATCGGTCGACCCCAGCTTCATGCCGACGGTCAACCCGTTCGACTCGCCTCCGAAGTAGTCCGCAAGTATCCGGCCGGTTCCCGTACCCGGCTCACCGCCAAGCAGGGGCACACCCATCAGGTCCGCGTGCGAGAGGCTGTGTCTGTCGGCCCAGGGATGTCCCGGCGGTACGATCACGACCAGCTCTTCCTGCCGCCAAGGGCGCGCCTCGTAACCCTCGCGACCATCCCACCATTCCATCACGGCGACGTCGATATCTCCCGCGTCGAGCTGCCGCGCAATGGACGGATTCTGGTCTATGCGGACATCCAGTTGTGTGTTCGGAATCTCCTGCATGTCCAGAAAGTCCTTCACATACCCGGACAGCAGATAGATGCCGATATTGCTGCTCGCCCCGATGACGACAGGCTTGCTCAGGAAGATGCCGGCGGCATTCGTGCTCAGTCGCAGCAGGTTTTCCGCATACGGCTTGAACGCCATCCCTTCCGTCGTCAGACGGCAGCCGGCAGCATCCCGCTCGATCAGTCGCGCACCGAGTTGCAACTCGAGTTTCTGCATCTGTTGCGAGATCGCGCCCTGTGAAAGACTCCGTTCTCGCGCACCGGCGCGAAAGCTGCCCTGTCGGGAGATGGCGAGAAAACTCGCTACCTGATCCAGGTTCAGAGTGCTCAGACCGTCACCTCATCCAGCGGATGGTTGATCGCCCCTTGCGGGATCTGCCCTTTCAGCACTTGCAGGATATTGGTCGCCGCTTCCATCTCGATCGCCAGCCGTACCGTATCCACGGCTGAGCCGATGTGGGGTGTGAACAGCGTGCGTTCCGTGTCGCTCAGCAGGCGGTCGGATACGGTTTTCGGACGATCCGGCCGCATCCACTCTTCCAGCTCGAACACATCGGCTGCATAGCCGGCCAGCCTGCCGGAATCGAGTGCGTCGGCAACTGCTTTCTCATCGACCACCGAGCCCCGGCATGTGTTCACCAGATAGGCCCCCGGCTTCATGACCGCGAGCGCAGCCGCATTGATCATATGCAATGTCTCCGGTGTGTAGGGCACCATGGGCACAACATAGTCGCTCTCGGACAACAGCGGCACCAAGTCCACCCGGCGCAAACCCCAGCGCGCCTCCAGTTCAGGTGCCAGCGGTTGCGGATCGGTATACAACAATTCCATCTCGTAACCTTGCAGGCGGGCGGCGATGGCGCGCCCGACCGCCCCCATGCCGATGATGCCGAGCGTGCGACCGGTCAGGCCCGCGCCATACAGCACCGGACGCCAGCCGTTGAATTGCCCGGAACGCACGAAGCGGTCGCCCTGCAGGACGTTTCGCGTCAGTCCGATCAGCAGACCGATGGTCAGTTCTGCGGTCGGGATGGTCAGCAGGTCGGGAACATTGGTGATGCGGATCCCGCGGCGGGTGCAGGCCGCCACATCGTAGTTGTCATATCCCTTGAGTGCGCAGGCGACCAGACGCAATTGCGGGCACTCCGCGAGGAATGCGTCGTCGATACTGTCCGGCATAAAGGTCATGATCGCGACCGCATCCCTGCAGCGCTCAATGATCTCTTCGCGGCTCAGCCGCTCGCGCGATTCGTTGGCGACCACGTCGCAGTGCGGCCTCAGCATATCCAGTGTCTGCGGATGCACCCAGCTGGTGATGACGATTTTCGGTTTCATCTTGTCTCCATTCATTTGAAACGTTTTCTGAGATAGCCGCTGAAGGCATCCACCAGAGTGACCATGACCAAGATCACGATCAATATCGCCGACACATCCTGGTATTGCATGATGCGCAGCGACCCCATCAGTTCGAAGCCTATGCCTCCCGCCCCCACCATCCCCATCACCGTGGACGCTCGGAAGTTGTATTCCCAGCGGTAGATGGAGGTGTCGGCGAGCTGCGGCAGCACTTGCGGCAACACCCCGTGCAGCAACACCTGCAGCGGCGACGCACCTGCCGCACGCGCGGCTTCTATCGGCGCCGGATCGGCATGCTCGATCGCTTCGGCGAAGAATTTGCCGACCATGCCGATCGAATGCAGACCGAGTGCGAGCACACCGGGCAGCGCGCCAAAACCGACCGCCGCCACGAAGATGATGCCCAGTATCAGTTCCGGGATGGAACGCAAGGTGTTCAACAGGCCGCGCGCCAGCTGGTAGACCAACGGATGCGGGGCGGTATTATTTGCCGCCAGAAAAGCCAGCGGCAGCGAGAACGCGACCGCCAGCGCCGTGCCCGCGACACTCATGGCCAGCGTGTCCAGCAGCGGCTTCCACCAGCTGGCGACCTCATTGAAGTTCGGCGGCATCATCTCGCCGACCAGACTCAACAAACTGGGCACACCTTCCGAGAGTCGCTCAGCGTCGAACAGGCCGACGTAGTGCGCGCACATCAGGATGACCAGCATGGCTGCGCCGAAGCGCAGCGCGTTGAGCATCCAATCGCGCTGCGCCGCGTCGAGCAGTCGGTCGTATTGACTGTTCTGTTCGCTCATATACCGTTTGCCATCAGAACTTGGCCAGATCGATCTTCAGCAGATGACCCAGATCACGCACGACATCGTAGTGCTTGTCGGTGATCACATCGAAGCCGTCTGCCTTGAACGGCTTGAGGATGGCCGGATCCTTGATGTCCAGGAATGCCTTGCGGATCTTCTCTTTCAGCTCGGGCTTGAGGTTGGAACGCATTGTCCACGGGTATTGCGGAAAAGGCTTGGAATACTCGAGCACCTTCACCTTGTTGCCGTCGATGATCTTGCGCTCGACCAACGATTCGAAGATTGGTCGGCTCAGACCACCCGCCTGTGCATGACCGTTCTGCACGGCCATAGCGACCGCATCATGCGAACCGACGAAATGCTCGGTATAGCCGCTGCCGATGAGCAAACCCTTCTCGGCCAGCACGGACTTGGGAATCAAGTGGCTGGAGGTGGAAGCCTTGTCACCGTATGCCATGTTCTTGCCCGCAATGTCTTCAACCTTGTTGACACCGGCCTCGACGTTGCCGATGACCACGGACTGATAAGTCGTGCTGCCCTTGCTCTTGAGCGCAACGAACGGCTCGATGTCGCTTTTCTGGCGGGCCAGAACATAAGAGAGCGGGCCGAAATAGGCCAGATCTAGACGGCCGTGGCGCATCGCCTCGATCATCGACGAGTAGTCGGTGGTGACGATCAGTTCGATCTTCTTGCCCAGTGTCGCCTCAAGATATTCCTTTAGCGGCTGGTTGTTCTTGATGATGGTGCCGGCGTTCTCGTCCGGCAGCAGCGCCACCTTGAGCGTGTCTGGATCGGCCTTGGGCGCGGCATGCGCCCCGAAGGGAACGGACAGCGCGGCAAGCAGGGTAAGCAGTTTGAGCATTCGTTTCATGATTCACTCCTCGTTGATGGCTAGTTGGGCAAATGAAGGCAAAGCGGGCACGGGCGTTTCTTCCCGGCTACTGGTCGGCGCCTGATCGTAGATATCCTGCAACAGGGCGTCACTCAGTTCGTTCGGCGCGCCGTCGAAGACGACCCGTCCATGTGCGATGGCAATGATCCGGTCGGCGAACTCGCGCGCCAGATCTACTTGATGCAGGCTCACCACGGTGGTGATACCGTCCTCAAGGCAGATGCGTTTCAGCTGCGACAGCACGCGCCGCGATGTCGCCGGATCCAGGCTTGCTACCGGTTCGTCCGCCAGCATCAGGCGCGGCTGTTGCGCCAGTGCACGCGCGATACCGACACGCTGCAATTGCCCCCCGCTCAGCCGGTCGACACGCTCGGTGGCTTTGTCCAGCAAGCCGACACGTTCCAGACATTCGAGCGCGATATGCTGTTCAGTGCGGGGCAAGGGGAACAGTGAGCGCAGGGTGGAGTGATAGCCGACACGACCGAGAAGTACGTTCTGCAGCGCCGTATGTCGCCGGATCAGTTGATGCTGCTGGAAGATCATTCCGGTCCGGCGCCGATGCAGCCTGAGCGCGGCAGTCGAGTCTATAACCCCGACATCCTGCACATGGATGGAACCCGTCGTCGGCCGGGTCAGCATGTTGAGACAGCGGAGCAGCGTCGATTTACCGGCTCCGGAAGCACCCAGCAGGACATTGAATTCGCCGCGTTTGAAACTCAGCGAGGTCGGATGCAGCCCGATCGCATCGGCGCCATATCGGACGGATACATTGTTAAGTTCGATCACTCCCTGCCTCCGCTATTCGCCGCATTGATTCGTTTTTCGAATCACCACGGCATGAAATTAAGAATTTCTAAACAGCGAGGATGCTAAAAGCCGGAAGTGACGAGGAGATTACGGAGAGATGAATTATTTTGGATTGTCACCGTCCGGCGTATCGGATGCTTGCAAACAAAGACGGCAACAAAACAATAAATTCAGCATCAACATATAGATTGATTTAATGAAGCGATCACCCGTACGACCGGAGACGAACCAACAAGACATGCGCATGGAGCGAATAGATATAGACCGTCAGGCCTGTTGACACCAATTTACTACAACCACAGAATACCCATTCCATTTGTATTGTTACTTAAGGAGGTCATCATGGCATTTGACAGTGATCGCACCAATACTTGGCTCATCTACGGCAAGAAGTTATCCGAGATGCCCGAAGGCGGCCCTTCCCGTTTTGCAGATATCCTCGCAGCCTATTTTCCCGAAGTGGCGGCAACCATCGACAAAGCTGAGTCCGGCGATTTGCGCCATGAGGTGGATACGCTGAAACTCGCCACGCGCAAAGCGATCCTGGAACATGACTGGATAACTGCGCGCGCCCATTTCGCCCTGGTCGACCACATACTGGAATCGGCCGGAATCGAAATCCATGAGGCGATCGGCGTCTCCTACCTGGTGAATCTCTTCTACGGCGAAACCACCCCCGAGTTCGCCAAGGCGCGCATGCTGATGCCCAAGCGCCTGGCCTCCGCGCTGGAGCTCATGGAGCGCCACTTCGAAGAGTTGTGACAATTCAAACCGAATACGGCGCCGCCACCCAGCTCTTCACCAGCGCCGCTTCGGTTTCCGGCAGATAACTGAACCCCGCTTCGAGATCGCGCGCGACGGCATAGGCGACTTTGGGCGGGGTGAAGGTTCCGGCGACCAGATGGAAATACCAGGCCGAGGGATAACCCGCCGCGCGGTCGAAGGCTTGCAACTGGTTCAACATCTCCACACCCGACAGTTCGACGTTCCACTGGAACGGCTTGAGCGTGCGCGCCTTGCGCGACACCAGCGAGGCGGAGACGACGGGGTTGCGATAACGGTCCTGATGCTCGCGCAGGGCGACGATCCAGTGGTCGCTGAAGTGACCGCGCGACGCGGCGCTGCTGTGCGCCCATTCGTCGAGCAAGCGCGGCAGACCGGCGTCACGCCCTTCGGCCATCGCGACTTTGGCGAGGGTCTGGCGCATGTCGAGCATGCGGCGGAACTGGTAGCGTGGCGCGCTGACAGCCTGGGCTTCCAATTCAAGCGGGCTCAAAGGCTCGACGAGCTCCTGCAGATCATCGGGCAGGTTGTCGGCGTCGAACAGTTTGCGATCCAGCACCTCCTGCAACTCCTCCACTTCCATCTGCAAAAAGTCCGCCGCGTTGGGGCCGTAGGCCGCGACGAAATAATGCGTGCTTCCCGAATGGCGCGTCACCTGCAGGTCGCTGTCCGCATAGCGTTCGACGAGTTCGTTCATGTCGCCGCCGCAGGCTTCCAGGCTGGCCTTCGCCCATGTTTCGATGCTGTCCGCGAAGCGCTTGCCGTCGGCCTTGATGACGCCGCCGGGCCGGTACCAGCCGCCGCGGTTCAGCGCATAGCGGAAATTGCATCCGGCACAGATACGGTTGGCCGTTTCCAGCAATGCGGCATGATGCGGACGCGGCGGGATGGCTTCCGCCTCTTCCGCCAGTTTGCGCAACATCTTTTCATCGGGTGTGTGGATACTCATAGGTCATCTCCGAGCAAAAAATCATTCAAGCGTTCGCGCACGGCGGCGCGCACATCCGGTTCGGTGTCATCCACCATCTCGGCGATGGCTTCCAGCGGTGCGCGCTGCACCGCTTCCAGACGCACCAGCCAGTCGTCGTCCGCGAGCAGTTTCGCCGCGTCGTCCGGCAAACAGCGCTGCGCGACGATGCGGCGCACTTCCGCGTCGCTGTCTTTCAGCATCATACCCAGGGCAAAGGACGGCAGTCGCCGCGCCACTTCCTTGCGCACTTCTCGGTCCTCGTCGCCGGCCATGTGCCGCAACTGCCCGTGCGGCAGGCGCCTGGCGACCTGCAGGCGCACCAGATAATCCTCGTCGGCCATGAGCGCGTTCAATCTTTCCGGCGCCAGGCGGTTCGCCGCCGTCATGCGCACCTCGCGGTCGCTATCGTGCAGGTAAGCGTCCAGTTCATCAACAGGCACACGGCTCACCACCACGCGCCGCACCACTTCGTCCGCATCGCGCGGCAATCGTCGCACGACCTCCAGCGGGGCATAGCGCGCGGCGATGGCGCGGCGCTCCCAGAAATGATCGTGCAGATAGCCCTCGGCGAACTGCGGGTTGCGCCGCAAGAAACGGTCGATCTGCCGCCCGCTCTGCGCAGTCACGCAGATGTCGCCCGGCACGCAGCGCGCCTCGGCCAGCAATGCGCGATGCGGGCAAAGCGAGCAATCGGCCAGCGCGACTTCCGCCAATGGCGAAACCCCGGAATGATGTTCCGACATGTTCAGGACCTTCAAAGATGACTCCGCAATGAACCCGGAAGAGTGATGAGCAACCACCGTGCCAAAAAGGTGATGCGGCTGAAATCCCTGTGTTGACGGGGAGTTACGCTTTGGTATGGGTGCAAGGTGTGGGAGCTTTGTAGCGATTGCGACAGGACTCTGTCACCCGGCCTGTCGGATATTGCGGCCGCGACACGAGGGTATGGCATCCCTCAGTGTCAGAACTTGCCGTCGTCGACCTGCGCGACGAGCGCGGCGCTGACCTGTTCGAAAGTCAGTACCTGTCTGCCTTTGTGGTCCTTGAGGAATTCCTCGGCATCGGCGCGCGTCTGCAGCGGCACGAACTCATGCCCCATCGGGCCGAGCACGTCGGAACCGGTGACATAGAACGCCTTGCGCGCATCGATCTTGGTCAGGCCGTAGAACTCGGTGACGTGCATCCCCGCGATGTTCTCCTTGCGGTGCCCCGGCGCATATTTGGGCAAGTCATGCAGATACTTGAACATGTCTTTGGCGCCGTCAAAGAAGTGCGCGTGACCGTCGCGGTACTTCACCACGGCGATCCAGTTGGGATATTTCGACACCAGCATGCCGCACACCGGGCAGAGATCCTTTGCCCCCGGCTTGGGCACGACAACACCCTCCTGGGCGACGGCGAATGCCGCCCAGAGAGTGAAGAACGACAAAATGACGAGTCGTTTGAGCAGCATGCGATCAGCTCGGCTTCATCATCATCTTCTTGCGCCGCTCTTCGCGGTTCTTGCGGATCATCGACACGTCCTGCGCCATGTCGGTGTAGGCCGCCAGCAGTGCCGCGTCGAAGTTGCCCGGCTCGCCGCCGTTGGTGGCCTGCGATGCCTTGAGTGCCGATTCGTCGCTGTAGGCGACCTTGCTGCGCTTGGTCATCACACCCTTGATCGAACTGCCGATCAGGAATGTGGCCTTGCCCACTTCGACCAGCGGTTTGATCTCGGCCGCGGATGCGTTATCGCCGACGTAGATCGCCTTCGGCTCGCGGTCGACGTTGAGTGACAGGCTGATCGCCGCGCAGTGGATGGAGCAGGTGCCGTCGGCGAGGTCGTCGCTGTAATGCACGACCATGCGCGAATGGTGGTACTGCTTGCGGTCCATGCCGCAGTACGGGCACTTGGCATATTTCTCGATGTCGTTCTCGAATGCCTTGGGGTCGGCGGCTTTCTTCGGCACGAACTGCGCCGGGGTGCCGTCGCCGGCACAGGACTCGGCGGCTTGCGACGGCAAGGCAGCGAGGCCGATGGCGGCAAAGGAAAGTTTCAGCATGTCGCGTCGTTTCATTTGATTCTCCTTTTCAAGTTAAAGATGCAAAGCGTGTGATCCGGTGCCGCTTTCTCCCAACTGCTTCCTCTTTTTAGTTATCTGATACTGGTTCACCAGTTCGCCAGGTTGCGCATCACGTTGTAATAGGCCAACCCCTGCCACAGCGTGGAAAGACCCAGCACGATGACGAACAGCGCCGCGCCGCGCAAAAGCCAGCCGCGGGTCTTAAGGCCCAGTCTGGCAAACAGGAAACTGGCCGCGAGCATGGACGGCAGCGTGCCCGCGCCGAAAGCCAGCAGCAGCAGACCGCCTTGCAGCGGGCCGGATGCGGTGGTGGCCTGCACCGCCATCGCCATCACCATCGCGCAGGGCATGAGTCCGTTGAACGCACCGGCCATGAAGGCACCCTGCACCGGCCCGCGCCGGGTGGCAGCGGCAAAACGGCCGACGACCCAGGACACCGGCGCGAAGTGCAGCGTGTTGCTGACCGGCAACATGCCGAGCATGTCGAAGCCGAGCAGGATGACCACCAGTCCGGCGACGATCTGCAGGATGCCCTGCGCCTTGCCGAAGATGCCGGTCTGCACCAGCACCGCGCCCAATGTCGCCGCGACCAGTCCGATCAGCACATACACGCCGACCCGGCCCGCATGGTAGGCAACATAGGGCGCGATGTTCCGGTTGCCCTGGCGCATGAAGAAACCAGACACCAGACCGCCGCACATGCCGAGACAATGGCCGGTGCCGAGTATGCCGGTCATGAAAGCGATGCCGTAGGAGATCTCGTTAGCGTGCTGCATTGAGCAACTCCACGGCAAGTTTCTCGAAAGTGACCGCGTCGGACTCGCCCACCACCTTGGCCTTGATCAGACCATCGGCACCGACAAAGTACGTCGTGGGCAGACCGACCACGCCGTAGGAACGGGTGATGGCCGAGCCCTCGTCGAGCAGCGCCGGATAGGTCGCGCCGATCTTCTGCATGAAGGCCGCGATGGTTGCCTTGTCCTGTCCCGCATTCACCGCGAGGATCTGCAGGCCCTGCTCGCGCCGGCGCAGGTAAACCTGCTCGATGGCCTTCATCTCGCCCTCGCAGAAACGGCACCAGTCTGCCCAGAAGCGGATCACCACCGGCTTGCCGCGAAAATCCTCGGGAAAGTGCGCCGCCGTGCCGTCCATATATATGGTGGTGAAAGCCGGCGCGACGCTGCCGGTGTTCAGTTTGGGCGCGCTATCGCAGGCGGCGAGCAGCAGGAAAGTCAGCAGGAACAGGGAACGCAACATCTCAGTCATTCAGCAGAATCAAATTGGAATCGACGACCATGAACGTCGCCACCGCAGCAAAACATGCAAAGCCCAGCGCCGCGATCCACGCCAGCCGCCGCGACATCTGCGGCACGATAGCAGCAAGGCTGGGCACGCGTGCGAACGGCTGTATCGCGCCGACGCCCAACCCGGCGGCGGTCGCGGCGAACAGCGGCAGATACAGCCAGTAGCCCTGATAGTCGTACTCGGGCTTCAGCAGGCAGAACGGGCAATGGTGATGCGGGTGCTCGTACACATAGAGCGAGACGAACGACAGGATGCCGGTCAGCGCGGCGACGAAGGCGGCGGCGGAAGCGGCAGCGACGACATAGGCCGCGCGCAACTTGCACGCGTGCAGCACGGCGACCGCGATGACCGTCAGCAGCGCTGTGTAGAACAGCCACAGTCCCTGTTGCGGCGGCAACGCCGAGGCATCGGCGACCAGCGTCTGCGCATCGCTTGAGAACAGACTGCCGCAACAGGAAGTGATGATGTCGGCCTTGAGGTTGAGGAAATACACGAGTTGCAGCGCGAAGGCCAGCACCACGAACGGCAGAATGCCCATCAGCAAACGATACTTCACGCGCACCAGCGGATAGTCGTATGCGCGGCTGTCGACATGGTTGAGCACCAGCCACACCGCCGCGAGGAAGAACACAGCAATCTGTGAGATCAGCGCGGGGAAACCGTAAGCATTGGCATTGAGCGTGCCCACCGCGCACATCGCGCCAACGAACATCACCGCCATCTTGTCGGCGTTGAACACAAACAGCAGCAGTGCCACCAGTTGCGTGGCAAAGACGAAGCTGAGCAGGGTCGACATCAGGTAGGTGCGCCGTTCCAGTCGCAATTGCAGTTCCGAGCCGCTGGCGATGTCCCAGCGGCGCACCAGTTGCCAGGCATAGGGCGTGGCCGCGAGCAGCATCAGCACGCTGACGGCGGAGGCCAGCAACAACGCGATGATGGCCGGCTGGAACAGCATTATTGTTCCGCCTCCACCAGATGTCCGTCGCGCAGATAGACCACGCGGTCGACCACGCTCGATTCGACCACCAGCGGATCATGACTGGTCAGGATGATGGTCTTGCCCTGCTGTTTTAGGCTTTCCAATATCTCCATGAATTCGCGCGACAGCGCGGTGTCGAGATTGGCGGTCGGCTCGTCGGCGATCACCACTTGCGGGTCGTTGATGAGCGCTCGTGCGATGGCGACGCGCTGCTGCTCGCCACCGGACAACCATTCGACGCGCGCATCGCGGCGCTGGCCGAGCTTGAGCGTATCGAGCAACGCATCGGCGCGCGCGCGCAATGCGCGCCAATCGCCGCCCAGCGGATAGGCAGGCAACATGACGTTGTCGCGCGCGGAAAGTCCCGCGATCAGATTGAACTGCTGGAACACGAAACCGAATGTCTTGCGGCGGATGTCGGTGAGAAAGCGCTCCGGCAAACCGGAGATGTCGCGCTCGCCCAGTTGCACGCGCCCGCTGGTGGGTCGCGCCATGCAGCCGATGAGGGTCAACAGCGTGCTCTTGCCCGAACCGCTGGGGCCGCTCAATGCGGTCACCTTGTTCGCTTCGATGGTGAGGTCGATACCGTTGAGTGCCCACAACTCGTTGTGCTGGCCCTGGTGGTAAGCCTTGCGGATGTCGGTCAGTTTGATCATGTCAGCCCCGCATCACCGCATCCGGATCGGTGATGGCCGCGCGCCAGATCGGCACGATGGTGGCCACCGTGTAGGGGAAGACGGTGAAGAAGAACAGCGTGGCGATCTGGAAGCCATCCACCACCGGCACCAGCTCGAAGCGTGGATACAGCACCGACCAGCCTTTCAGCACCGGCTCGAACAGCGCGGCTGAAAAATGGAACACATGCAGGTAAGCGGCGATATAGCCGAGCAGGAATGCCGCAAGCGAGACCAGCGCGCCTTCCCAGAACTTCATCTTCAACACATCGCCCGTCTCCCAGCCGATGGCTTTGAGGATGCCGATCTCGCGCTTCTCTTCGGCAGACAGGCCGGAGGCTTTTTCCCAGGCGAAGATGGCGAAGGCGAGGATGCTGCCGGAGAGCAGCACCAGCACGATGCCTTCGCGCCAGTTGAAGATGGATTCGTAGGTGCGCAGCACTTCCTCGCGCAGGATGATGCGCGCATCGGGCAGCGCTTCGGATATCTTGCCCGCGATGTTGCGCACTTCCTGCGGATTGGCCACCGACAGTGCGATGTCGTTGTAGTGACCGGCAGGGATGTCGAAGAAGGAGCGGAAATCGGTTTCGCTGAGCAACAGCAGATCGGCGCTCACCAGTTCCGCCTCATGCGGTAGCACCGCCGCCACGGTGAATACGAACAGTTTGCCGGTGTAGGAACGGAAGGAGATCAGGTTGCCCGGCGCCAGGCCGCGCTCGCGCGCCACGGCCGCGCCGATCACGATCTTGCCGTCGTCGACCTGCCCGAAGCCGTGCGATTCCCGCGACGGCGCCATCAGGGTGTAATTGGCGCTGACCACGTTGTCGTAGAAGTAGCCCCACAAGCGCCCTTCTTTATTTTGCACACCGCGGATGCGGCCCAGCTTTTCCAGATATCCGGGCGGGATCAGATCGTGCCGGCCGGCGACCATGCGCTGCACGATGACCTCGGGCGAGTTCCTTAGCACCTGCGCCGCTTCGTGGCGCAGCGCGTGCGTATACAGCATCACCGATGCGAGCAGGAACACGATGACGGTATAGACCAGCAGCAGGCCGAGGTTCTTCAGCTTGCGCCGTGCCAGCGACGACAGCGTGAAATCAATCAGCGCTTTTTGTTTTGCTATCCAGATTTGCATAGGTGGCGGTGAGGTTGCGCGGCGGCGGCATCAATGAGCCACTGGGGAAGTGTTCGAATGCGAGCGGATGGTCCTGGAACGCGCTTTGCAGATCGGCCTGCGAGGGATGGCGGGTGTAGCGCGCTTCGGTGAACAGGCACAGGTCGGTCAGGCCCAGTTGCGCCACCAGTCGTTCGTTTGCCTCCAGCGCATCTGCACTCCCTGCGCGCCGGAAAGCAGCATCAGCGAAGGTGAGCAGGAACAGCGCCAGACAGAGGGCGAAGAAGGCGAAAGCGTAATGTGATCTTCTCGAATGCATGTGCAGCGCACCGAACCTGGAACCGTGTTCCGTGCTGGATATTCATCTGTATCGAACGATGTGCCGATTGTCGTGCATTCCCCCGCGCAACGGGTGCGACATTTTGTCGCAGCGGCCCGCGCAGGTGCAGCAGTACAAGTGTTGGGGACGGGCCGGCAATGTCTGGCAGGTACATTTACCATGGAAACAAGGCCGTGCGTTCGAGGTGTAGCGGCGGCAGGAAAAGCCCGGTGGCGTGTGCTGTTGTATCCGCGCTACAGCATCTTGCGCAGCACGGTCATGTTCGAATCGCCGAAACCGAGCTTGCGGTAGAACGCCTGTGCGGCCTGGTTCTCGCGGTCGGCCAGCAGCGTGATGCGCACGATGCCGCCCAACTTCGCCCAGTTCAGCACATATTCGACCAGCTGGCGCCCCAACCCGCCGCGCCGATGTTCGCGGCTGACGATCACGTCCTCCAGCAGCAGGGCGCGTCCGCCCTCCGCCGTGCTGATGGTGAAAAGCGCGTTGGCCATGCCCGCCACCTTGCCGTCCACGCGCAGCACGAACAGCTTGCCCAGTTCCGGCTCGTCGAGGATGGTGCGCAGGCCGCTGATCTGCTTCGTGCGGTCCGGCTTGAAATCGCTCTCGAGCGTGAACAGCTCGGCGAGCAGGTCGGCCATATAAGGCAGGTCGGCGGCATTGGCGAAACCGATCTCAATCATCATTCAAACTCCGTGATCCATCAATTCATCAAGGCGACACTCTTCACCTGTGCGCACACAAACATCCCGGCACCCAGGCCAAGATGATCGCGCGAACGGCGGGTGATGCGCGCCAGCAGCATCTGCGACTCGCCCACCTTCATCAGCACGACCACCTTGTCCGGCCCCTCGTCGCGTATCTCCTCGATGCGCGCATTGAGGATGTTGTTGATGCTGGAACCCTGCGGCGCCTGCGTGGCGATGCTCACGTCACGCGCCAGCACGCGGGCGCGCACCGTCGTGCCGAAGGGTTGCTCCACTTTGCTCACCCACAACTGGCCGCCGCCGAAATCCAGCCGGGTCAAATGATACTTCTCATCCTGTTGCGCCACCGCCGCCTCAATCACCGCGCCCGCATCGTCGAAATGCGCGGTGGGCAGGTCAAGCCGCGCGAGCGTCTCGTGCAGTTCCCCACTGGCGATGACGCGGCCTTTTTCCAGCAACACCAGATGGTCGGCCAGCCGCGCCACCTCGTCCATGGCGTGACTGACATAGAGCACGGGAATGTTCAGTTCGCGGTGCAGGCGTTCCAGATACGGCAATATCTCCTGCTTGCTCGCGGTGTCGAGCGCGGAGAGCGGTTCGTCCATCAGCAGGATGCGCGGGCTGGTGAGCAGTGCGCGGCCGATGGCGACACGCTGGCGCTCGCCACCGGAGAGTTGCGCGGGGTCTTTGCGCTCGATGAGTCGACTCAGGCCCAGCCACTCCACAACCTGCTCCAGCGGCACTCTGCGCTCGGCAGGGGCGATGCGTTTGAAACCGTATTCAAGATTGGCGCGCACCGACAGGTGCGGGAACAGGCTGGCTTCCTGGAACACATAGCCCAACGGGCGTTTATGTACCGGCATGAAATCGGTGTCGTTCTGCCAGGTCTCGCCATGCACCTGCAACGTACCAACGGCTCGCTCCAGTCCCGCGATGCAACGCAGCAATGTTGTCTTGCCGGAACCCGAAGGGCCGAACAGTGCGGTGACACCGACTGCGGGCGCAATGAAGCTTGCGTCCAGCGCGAAACTGTCCAACTGCATCCGGAAGTGGGCGCGGATGTCGCTCATTTCACCACCCTGGAGAACCTGCTACCCGCAAGATACAAGCCGAGCAGCACGATGAAGGAGAACAGCACCATGCCGCCCGCCAACCAGTGCGCCGGACCATATTCCATCGCCTCGACATGGTTGTAGATGGAGACCGAGAGCACGCGGGTCTCGCCGGGGATGTTGCCGCCCAGCATCAGCACCACGCCGAACTCGCCGACGGTATGCGCAAAAGCAAGGATGATCGCGGTGAGGAAGCCGGGGCGCGCCAGCGGCAGTGCCACACTGACGAACCGATCCCACACATTCGCGCGCAACGTCGCCGCGACTTCAAGCGGACGTTTGCCGATGGCCTCGAACGCGTTCTGGATCGGCTGCACCGCAAAGGGCAGCGAGAACAGCACCGAGCCGACCACCAGACCGGCGAAACTGAACGGCAATCTCCCCAGGCCCAACGAGGTGGTCAGCTCACCCACCACACCGTGCGGCCCCATCAGCAGCAGCAGATAGAAACCAAGCACCGTCGGCGGGATCACCAGTGGCAGCGCCACCACAGCTGCCACCGCGCCCTTGTACCACTTTCTGCTGTGCGCCAGCCACCATGCCAGCGGTGTGGCGATGAGCAACAGCAGGCAGGTGGTGACACTGGCCAGCTTGAGGGTGAGCCAGACGGCTTGGAGGTCGGCGGGATCCAGAGTGGTCATGTTATTTTCGTATCAGCGATAATAATGTTCCGTTCGCATTGAGCTTGTCGAAATGTGAACGGATTCACCGAACAATTCAACAGACTTCGACAAGCTCAGCCCGACGGAAATTTAAACAAAGATTACGGCAACCCGTAACCAAAACTGCGGATGACCGCCAGCGCCTTCTCGCTCTTCATAAAAGCCAGGAACGCTTTCGCCGCAGCAGGATCTTTCGCGGCACTCAGCTGCACAGCGCTTTGCTTGATCGGATTGTACATATCGCCCGGCACGATCCACCACGAGCCCTCGGTCACCTTGCCATCCTTGGTGATCTGCGACAGCGCGATGAACGCCAGCTCGGCATTGCCGGTTGCGGCGAACTGGTAGGTTTGGGTGATACTTTCGCCCGTCACCAGTTTGCCCTGCACCTTGTCCCACAGATTCATCTTCTGCAGGGTCTCCTGCGCGGCCAGGCCGTAGGGAGCGAGCTTGGGATCGGCGAAGGCGAGCTTGTTGTAGTCGCCCTTGCCCAGCACCGCACCCTTGTCATCCACGAAGCCGGGTTTGGCGCTCCACAGCACCAGCTTGCCCAGTGCGTAGACGAAACGCGAATCTTTGACTGCCAGCCCTTCCTGCTCCAGCAGTTTGGGATTCTTCTCGTCGGCGGCGAGGAACACATCGAACGGCGCGCCGTTCTGTATCTGCGAATAGAACTTGCCGCTGGAACCGAAACTGAACTTCACCGTGTGGCCGGTCTCCTTCTGAAACAACTCGGCGATCTGCTGCACCGGCGCGGTGAAATTGGCCGCCACTGCCGCATTCACTTCGCCCGCATTCGCCACTTGCACCATCGTTGCCAACAGTGCGCCCAACAACCCAAACTTGATCGACTTCATCTTTGCTCTCCTTTTTTACATTATGCATTGACTGCCAGAATCACGTGCGATGCCTTGATCAGCGCACATGCCTTTACCCCTTCCTGCAACCCCAGCGACTTGATGCTGTCGTTGGTCACGATGGCGGCCACGGTCTTGCCGCCGGACAATTCGATGATGACTTCGCCGCTGACCGCGCCCTCCTGGCAGCGCACCACCGTGCCGTGCAGCTCGTTGCGCGCGCTGGTCTTGAATCCGTCCGATGTCGTCACGATCACCCAGGGGGCCTTGATCATCGCGTAGGCCTCACTGCCAACCTTGAGCGCTAGATGCTCAACACTCTCGTTGGTGATCACCGCCGCCAGCGTGTCGCCGCTGCCGATGTCCAGCACCACTTCGGCATTGATTGGCCCGGTCTTGATGGTTTTCACCGTCCCCAAAAACTGGTTGCGCGCACTCGTCTTCATATCGAATCTCCTGATCACGTGGTAATACTCATCGAAGTCATCCATCACTTCGGCCAATTTCTTCAGCACCTGCTCGCGCTCCTGCTCCAGCCGGCGGTAGGCGCCGACCACGCGGCGGCCGTAAGTGGTGAGCGTCGTGCCGCCACCCTTTTGCCCACCCGTCTTGCGCTCCACCAGCGGCTGCTCGGAAAGGTTGTTGATCGCCTCGACCGCCTCCCACGCCACCTTGTAGCTCATGCCCATCGCACTCGCCGCTGCCGTGATGGAGCCGGTCGCCGCGATGCGCTCCAGCAATTCCAGATGGTCCCAGCGCCTGCCGCGGGCGAGCTTCAGACCGGGAAAGACAGCCGGTTCGGTTCTTTCTTCAAGCAATTGAGTCATGTCGTCCTCACTCGTTATCACCTTGTCGACATAACGTATTGCAAAAGGGATGCCAGGAAGTGCGCCATCAGTCGCAAACCTGCGCTGGTATTGAGTTTTATGGATTCGATGGGGGTACTGCAGGAACGGATGGGAACGATCCGCTTTGTGCCAGACAGCACAATTTGGCAGATTCGTTACAACGTAAAGGTTATAACGCTTTCCCGCCCGGACGGATGAACAGATCCCTCAGGGGAATTCGTAGCCGAAGCCGCGCATCACCTTCACCGCTTTCTCGCTTTTCAGGAAAGCGAGGAAAGCCTTGGCCGCTGCCGGATCTTTCGTGGCGGTCAGCAGCACCGCACTCTGATGGATGGGATTGTGCATCTCGGGCGGCACCAGCCACCAGGAACCTGCACCCACCTTGCCGTCGCGCATCACCTGCGACAGCGGGATGAAAGCCAGCTCGGTCCTTTCACTGGCGGCGAACCGGTAGGTCTCGATCACATCGTCGCCCTTGTCCAGCTTGCGCTGCATCGCGTTCCACATCGTCAGCTTGGTCAGCGTCTCTTTCGCCGCCACGCCGTAGGGCGAGTTGACCGGATTGGGGATCGCCAGCAGGTTGAAGTTGCCCCGGTTGAGCACCAGTCCCTTGTCATCCACGAAACCGGGTTGCGCGCTCCACAGCACCAGCCGGCCCGCGGCGTAGATGAAACGGGAACCGGCGACCGCCGTACCTTCCTGCATCATGCGCTTGGGCAGTTCCTCATCCGCCGAGAGGAACACATCGAACGCCGCGCCTTTTTTGATCTGCGCATACAATTTGCCGCTGGCGCCCGGTGTGAGCTTCAGCGTGTGGCCGCTCTCCTTCTGGAACAAGGGGGCAAGGCGCTCCATCGTCGCGGCAAAGTTCGATGCCACCGCGACACTCACCTCGCCCGCCTTCACCGGCGAGGACATCAGTCCGCACAGGATCATTACGACGGCGATCTGGTTACGCAATGGAATCTGCATCTTCGGCTCCTGACTTGAATGGCTACCATGATAACAAGCTGAATGCGGAGCGGTGAACTGTATCTAGACCTTTTGGCATATTGACCGAGGGGTTTTGAGCGGGTACGGTCGCGTCCGTACAACATGAGCGCGGGTGATATTTCCGTTCATTTGCCGGGCTGCGACTAAACATCGTCGCCACTTACCGTTACACTGCGTGCGGGCTGACATGGATCCGCAGTCAGAACCCGCACTTCACAACTCACTTATCAGGAGTCGCAACAATGAAAAGAAGCATCGGCGTACTGTTACTGGGCGCTTGGCTCATCCTCACCGGACTGGCACATCTGCTCCATTTCAGTTTCTCGGGCATGGGTACGGTCATGGCCATTCTTGCCACCGCCTCCGGGGTGATGATCATTCTGGGGCTGTAACGACAACGACGCCGTCTTGCCGATGAAGCGACCTTTCCTCATCCTTGTGCTTGTGCTGCTTGGCTTCGGCTGCAGCAAACCCGTTGCCACCGGCGACTGGAAGAACGCGCCGGTCGATCCCATCAAGCCGGGAGCCATCGTGAAGCTCCGCGTCGCCTACGCGAACAATCCGCGTCTGGCGCGCTTCTCGCCGGACCATCTGCGCATCGTACTGGCTTCCGCGCAGCTGACCATGTGGAAGAACTTCGGCACTTTCGTCGAGTTCACCGACATCACGGAGACCGGGGTCGAGCAGATGTTCGCGCTCATCCCGCCGTCGATACGAACGGCTCGCGTCGAATCGATCTACGACTTCAAGTCCGGCACCGGAGATGCGCGCAGACTGGCCGAGGGGATCAACAGCACGCTGACGGAACGCAAGACGAAACTGGACGACGCGCTGACCTTTGCGGCGCCCTATCTGCCGGGTTCACCCCCCAAAGACCTGATGGCGCTCTCCGAGTCGCTATCGAAGGTGATGCTGGAGCGGCTGGCGCAATGGCGAAATGTCATGGCGGCAGATGGCGCACCGGTGCTCGATGCCTCGCCTTACAACGAATGGGTCTACTGGGACACGCTGGGATACGGCGACCTGCAATATGAACTGGTGCTGACCAACCAGTTCATCGCCAGTGCCGAATACTACGGCGTCGACATCCATTCCGCGATCCGCGGCGGGGTGACGGTGGGCACCACTTCCTACAGCCGCAACAGCCCGCATGGCTCGTATGTGTTCATGAGCACGTTCCCGTTCACCGACGATTCCGAGTTCACCCGGCAGCTGCGCGGCGGCGAGCAGTATTCCGAGGAGATCGCCGCCGAACTGGCGGGCGCCTATCTGGCGCACGAGATCGGCCACTTGCTGTTCCAGCTCGGCCATCCTTTCGGCCAGAAGTCATGCGTGATGAATCCGGTCAGCATGCTGCGCTTCCACGAGTGGTACCAGCAGATCAACGGCAAGGAATGTCCTTTCGGCAGCCGCCCGGAAATGACCGCAGGTGCCATCCCGCCCTCCTACAACAGGGACTGGGTGAAACTGACGCCGACCCGCTGAACCAGAACAGACTTCCCACTCCCTAAAGGGTGTCGGCAAGTTTGGACCTCCGACTTCGCGGCCTTCTCCACACCGGCATCAGGCTTGATTATCGCTCGCCGCAGGACGAGAATTTGCGCGTCACCCCGACTCCATTCCTGCCATGGAACCGAACGATCCTACATTGAAGGTGCTGTATGGCTACACCAAGGCGCTGTCGGTCGCGCTGGGTTACCGCGATCAGCTGACACGTTTGCATTCCGAGCGGGTACGCGACCTTTCTGCCGCGATCGGTATCTGCCGCGGTTTGTCCGAAAGTCAGTTGGATGCACTGAAGATCGCGGCATCCTTCCACGACATCGGCAAGATCGGCATCCCCGACCACATCCTGCTGAAACCTTCAGCGTTCACCGCGGAAGAGTGGGAACAGATGAAGAAGCATGCCGAGATCGGTGCAGAGATCATCGCGGCGACCGAGATCGAGGGTGCGCACCAGGCCTCGGTGGTGATCCGCCACCATCATGAACACTTCGACGGCTCCGGCTATCCGGACGGTCTCGAGCGCGAGAACATCCCGATCTGCGCGCGCATCATCTCCATCGCCGACAACTACGATGCCATGGCCGTCACCAGGACGTACCACAGCGCCAGACCCCATCCTGAGGTGATAGCGATCATGCGCAAGGAGACCGGCAGCAAGCACGACCCCGAGCTGATGGAGGTCTTTTACGAAGTCGTCGAGTCAAACCAGTTCAGGCCGGCCAGGGGCTGATTAGCGCAGCGCGCCGACGTAACGTCCGGTGTCTTTGCTCTCTTCGCTCTTGGTGGTTGCGACAGGTGAATCGATCATGCCGAACTGGTGCATCAGCTGGATGACGACGAGAACCAGTTCCGGATCGTCGGCATCGCTGAGTTCCTTGAGGGTGAGTTCGGCGTAGCCCAAGTCGCCGCTCATTTTGACCAAGTCCAGATTGGTCCCCGTTTTTTTTGCCAATACCTTTAACTTGGCCAGTAAGGCCAAGGTTGCTGGATCAAGCATGTTTAAGCTCCCGTTTTTTGCTTTTATTGTTTTCGTTATGCAAGCGTTCTAGTTATAAACGATTCCCCCTAAAACTCTTTTGATCACTCTTCATCCACCTGCGCCAGCACGACGCCGATGGCCTGTTCCATATCCTGAGTCAGGCTCAGGCAGTGTTCACCGCCGCCCACCAGATAGACATTGATCTTCGTGCCCTGCAAGGTTGGCGGCAGGCGCGCGGGCATGTCGTCGTCATTGCAGAAAGTGAATCGCAGCTCCGGCCAGTCCTTCTTCAGCGACTCCAGCGCGGCATCGTTCAGCGTGCCGATGGCGGCGGCCTTGTCGGCGATCTGCTGCAATGTGGCGATGGAAAGCATGATCAGTCTTCTTCCGCGCCGGCGAAGCGGCTCAGCGATTTCGCTTCCACGCCGAGTATCTTGGCCAGCCAGGGCGGCGGTGCGTCGAGTACGGCCTGGAGGCGTTGCAGCGCGATGCTGGCCTTGCCGCCTTCCGGCGCTTTCACCGGATGGATGTTGGCGCGCACGGCCTTGGCGGCTGCCGGGCCGCCGATGGATTGCACGTAGACGATCTGGCAATCCTTGATCAGGTTGGCGCGCGCAACGTTCTTGTCTTCAGCCTCGTCGGTGAGGCTGGTGGAACGGATCTCGATCAGGCGGATATCTTCAGGCCCGACTTGATAGATGAGGAAGCGCGGGCAGGAGCCGAAGTGGCCGTCCAGATTCTCTTCGGTATTCGACGCCACCGCCACGCGCAGGCTGCCGGGTATGTCGCCCTCTTTATAGGCGGCCACCGGCGGCAGGTCCTCGGCATCGGCAGCCTGGCCCCAAAGATGGCGCACGGCCAGCTTGATCGAGGCGCTATCCATGTCCGGATCGACCGTCTCTTCGCCGGAAAGGATGAGCTTGATGTCGGCCACGGTCACCTTGGCGAGTTTCTCTTCGGTGATCGGCAGGCCGAGGTTGTCACCCAGCTTGGCCGCAAACGCACCCGCATTCACATCGGCGAGGACGCGCGCGGCTTGCGCGATGCGCAGTGCGGCGGCTTTGGTGATGACGGTAGTGGTGGTCATGTCGGTACCTCTTGTTTACAGCTGCAGTCCGGACGGAACGAAATATCTCCGGGCTACTGAATGGGTCCGTTCACAGCCGGATTGGCCAACCATGAACGGAGATTTGTTACGCTGCGATCTGCGTGATGCAGCCCTTGATCGGGCAAACCTTCACGCATTGCGGCTTGTCGAACTCACCCTCGCACTCGGTACATTCGCTTGCGTTGATGGAGTACATGCCTTTCTTCACCTTGATGGAAGCCGTCGGGCATTCCGGTTCGCAGTCACCGCAGGCGGTGCACAAGTCTGCATTGATCTTCATTGCCATGATGATTCTCCTATCGTTTATTCAGCCGCATCCAGGCGTTTGGCGCGCAACGAGATCGGCAACCGGGCCGGTGCAGGCTGCGGTTCGATGTAATACGTGCCACCATTGTTCAGCTTGATCTCGCCGCCCCACTTCTCCGGGGTGTCGAACTCCATCGAAACGATGGCGTCCTCGAGGTCGCGTTTGGGCAGGTAGAACACGTAAGCCCCTTTGCTGCCTTGGATCATGATGTTGGCCATGACTACTTCCTTTCCTTCACCCTCTCCCCGGCCCTCTCCCGCAAGCGGGAGAGGGGGTGAAAGGCTGTGCCTTAGCGCACTAAGTCGTGGTTGTAGTCGGTGGTCCCCATACCGCGGGTCTCTTCGTCCAGACGCTCCAGCACTGCATTGGTCAGTGTGGTGAGCATCTGCATCGCGCCTTCATAGCCCAGTGTTGTCGAGCGATGCAGGTGGTGACGATCGAAGATCGGGAAGCCGATACGGATCAGCGGAACCTCGAACTCCTTGCCCTTGTGCAGCGTGTCGCGCTGGATGAACTTGCCGTAGGAGTTGCCGATCATGAAGTCCGGCTTCTCGGTCAGCACCAGTGAACGGAAGTGCCACAGGTCGGCACCCGCGAACAGTTGGGTGTTCTTGCCGTATGGGCTCTCGTCCAACACCTTCTGCATGGCCTTCGTCCACTTCTTGCTGCCGTTGTTGCACAGCACGTGCAGCGGTTCGATACCCAGTTCCATCAGGAACTTGGTCATGCCCAGCGTGAAGTCGGGATCACCGTACAGGCTGATCTTCTTGCCGTGCAGCCAAGTGTGGCTGTCGGTCATCATGTCGACGAAGCGGCCGCGCTCTTTCAGCAACGAAGGCGGGATCGCCTTGCCGGTGACTTCGGAAACCTTCATCAGCCATTCGTCAGTCCACTCCAGACCCATCGGGATGTTCAGCTTCGGCACTTCATGTTTCCATGTCGTGTCGAGGAACTTCTTGGTCTTTTCCAGCTGCATCGGCTGCAGCAGGAAAGTGGTGGTCGCGTTCGGCGCGTCCTTGATCTCGTCCTGGGTCGTGCCGCCGGCGTACATGCGGAACTGGCCGTCAGCCGGTGTATCCAGCACTTCGGTCGGATCGCTCAGCATGGTGTGCGCAACGCCCATCTCGTCCAGCATGCGATGGATGACGCGGTAGTTGCCGAGGTAGGTTTCGAAGCCGGGAACGATATTGATCTTGCCGTTCTTGCCGACGACCTTGTCGTCCATGCTGTTGCGGGTGAAGTAGCCGATGATGCCTTCGAACATATTGTCCCAGCCGGTCACATGCGAACCCACGAAAGACGGGGTGTGCGCGAACGGAACCGGATAGTCGTCGGGGATGTTGCCGGCCTTCTTGGTGTTGCGGATGAAAGCGTTCAGGTCGTCACCGATAACTTCGGCCATGCAGGTCGTGGATACGGCGATGACGTCCGGCTTGTAGATGGCGCGGCAGTTTTCCAGACCGTCGATCATGTTCTTCTGACCGCCGAAAACGGCTGCGTCTTCAGTCATGGAGTCGGACACACAAGAGACTGGCTCGCGGAAGTGACGGTTGAAGTAGGTGCGGAAGTAAGCCACGCAGCCCTGCGAACCGTGCACGTATGGCATGGTCTTCTCGAAGCCCAGTGCGCACAACACGGCGCCCAGGGGTTGGCAGGCCTTGGCCGGGTTGACGGTCAACGCTTCGCGCTTGAAGTTGAGTTCGCGGTACTCCATCGTGGTTGTCCACTTGAAGGTGTCCTGAACCTTGTCGGCTTCATGGCGCTCTTCAAAAGAGTTCTGTTTGTTGGTCAGCGATTCCTTGTACTCGTCCTGACGGAACAATGGATAACAGGGTTTGATGTCATCAGCTTGTTGCATTTTTATCTCCTTAGCCGCACTGCCAATTTGCAGATGCCGGCACAGATTGATAGATGGGCGGCGTCGCCACCGCCCGCTTGTTTCTTACGCTGCCTTCTTTTCCGTTTCGGAATCAGCTTTCTTCAGCCACGGTGCCTGCATCTTGCCCCAGCACGGGTTGTTCAAAGTCATGTCCATGTCGCGGGCGAAGATGGCGAAGCCGTCGTAGCCGTGGTACGGGCCGGAGTAATCCCAGCTGTGCATCTGGCGGAAGGGAACACCCATCTTTTGGAAGATGAACTTTTCCTTGATGCCGGAGCCGACCAGGTCTGGCTTGACGCGTTTGACGAATTCCTCGAACTCGAAGCCGGTGACGTCGTCGTACAGCAGTGTGGCGTTGCCCATATCCTTGATGGTGCGGTCGTAGTCGTCGCCGTGGGCGAACTCGTAACCGGTACCGACCACTTCCATGCCCAGGTCTTCATAGGCACCGATCACGTGACGCGGACGCAGACCGCCGACGTACAGCATGACGCGCTTGCCCTGCAGACGCGGCTTGTACTTGTCGATGACGGCTTGCATCAGCGGCTGGTACTTGGCGATGACGCGCTCGGCACCTTCCTTGATCTTGTCGTCGAACTTGGCGGCGATGGCACGCAGCGACTCGGCAACCTTGGTCGGGCCGAAGAAGTTGTATTCCATCCAGGGGATGTTGTACTTCTCTTCCATGTGGCGCGCGATGTAGTTCATCGAACGGTAGCAGTGGATCAGGTTGACCTTGACGTAGGGAGTCTTCTCCATCTCGGCGATGGTGCCGTCACCGGACCATTGTGCAACAACGCGCAGACCCATCTCTTCCAGCAGGATGCGGGAAGACCAGGCATCGCCGCCGATGTTGTAGTCGCCGATCACGGCCACGTCGTACGGTGTACCTTCGAATGCCTTGCCATCGCGGCGCGGCAGAACCCAGTCACGGATCGCGTCGTTGGCGATGTGGTGACCCAGCGATTGCGACACGCCGCGGAAACCCTCGCAGCGCACCGGCACGACCGGCTTGTCGATCTCTTTGGCGGCCTTCTTGGAAACAGCCTCGATGTCGTCACCGATCAGACCGATCGGGCACTCGGATTGCACGGAGATACCTTTGTTCAGCGGGAACAGCTGCTCGATCTCGCCGATCAGTTTGGCGAGCTTCTTGTCGCCGCCGAACACGATGTCCTTTTCCTGGAAATCGGAAGTGAAGTTCATCGTGCCGAAAGTGTTCACGCCGGTGGTACCGACGTAGTAGTTACGGCGACCGGCGCGGGAATACTGACCGCAGCCGACCGGGCCGTGGGAAATGTGGATCATGTCCTTGATCGGGCCCCACACCACGCCTTTGGAACCGGCGTATGCGCAACCGCGAATGGTCATCACGCCCGGCAACGATTTGCGGTTCGAGGTGATGCACTTCTTGGACTGTTCGATCGAGTGATCATTGACGGCGAGGTGCTTCTCGCGGTCTTTCTTTGCTTTCTCCGGATAGACCTCAAGCACCTCTTGAATCAGGGCCTGGGTTTCTTCGCGTGTTAATGCTGTCATTTCATTCTCCTAAATTGACCCACTAATCTGTGGCGTCCGTCAGAGTTTCATTTCGGTGAGGCTGGCGGACCGGACGCTGCCGACCCGCCACTCTCAAGCCCTTTTATCAGGCAGCCAGTTCGGCAGCCTTCTTGCCGATGATGGAGGTATCTTCAACTTCCATGATGCCGAATTCCATCAACAGTTCTTCCAGCTCGTCCATGGTGATCGGGGTGGGGATAACGAACTTCTTGTTGTCCACAACCTTCTTCGCCAGTGAGCGATACTCGTCGGCCTGTTTTGCTGTCGGATCGTATTCGATCACGGTCATACGGCGGATCTCGGCGTGCTGCACAGCGTTGTCGCGCGGCACGAAGTGGATCATCTGTGTACCCAGCTTCGAAGCCAGAGCCATGATGAGTTCATCTTCGCGGTCGGTTTGACGGCTGTTGCAGATCAGGCCGGCCAGACGCACGCTGCCGGAGTTCGCATACTTCACGATGCCCTTGGCAATGTTGTTGGCGGCATACATCGCCATCATTTCGCCGGAGCAAACGATGTAGATCTCTTGCGCCTTGTTTTCACGGATCGGCATCGCGAAACCGCCGCACACCACGTCACCCAGCACGTCGTAGAACACGAAGTCGAGTTCGTCGTCGTACGCGCCTTCTTCTTCCAGGAAGTTGATGGCGGTGATAACGCCGCGGCCGGCGCAACCGACGCCAGGCTCAGGACCACCGGACTCAACGCACTTGATGCCGCCGTAACCAACCGACAAGACGTCTTCGAGTTCCAGATCCTCGACGCTACCGGCTTCAGCAGCCAGTTCCATCACGGAGTTCTGAGCCTTCGAGTGCAAAATCAGGCGGGTAGAGTCGGCCTTGGGGTCGCAACCGACGATCATTACTTTCTTGCCCATTTCAGCAAGAGCCGCTACCAGGTTCTGGGTCGTAGTGGACTTACCGATACCACCCTTCCCGTAAATTGCGCATTGACGCAGTGCCATGTTAGTCTCCTTGAGAGTTGCAAAATTTAAGTCGCGATTGAAAACTGTCGCTCGCACCCAGTACATCGCAAGCTCCGTGCCACCCACCCAACAAACCCCCAACCGCCTGAAATGAATAAGAAAAATAATTCGCACCCACAAGCGTTGGCGGATGTGGAACACAACAAGAACGAAGCCTTTGTAGCAGTACCTACAACGCCGTCCGTGGCCCTGCCCCGCTCGGCCCGGCTACCCATCAACCGCTGCAACCTCCCCGCCGACATCCTCGGCGGCCTCACCTTCCAGCGCTCCCCCGTCGCCCTCGAACTCGACGGCGTCGCCCAGTTCCACCGCGGCCTGTTCAAACTGCTGGACCGGATCGAGGACGCCAAGGAAAGAGCCGACGCCTTCACCATGCACATGAACGCCTCGTTCTACCTCGACGAACCGGAACAGGCGGGCTACAGCGCGAAATCAAAACAGAAGAGACAAAAGGCCGACTACCTGCGCATGGTGCGCGGCTGGAGCTTCGATGCGGACGGCCGCGAAGGTGCGGCATTGAAAGGATGGGTGGAATCCAGATTTGGATTATTGCCCAGACACCACGGCGGCCAGATGCGCGACCTCTCGGGCGAAGCCTACCGCCGCTACCTGGAGATGCGCGCGACAGCGCTATATGGAACGAACGCGCTGGAATCGCAGTTCGACCTGCTCTACACCTACTGCCAATACGAACTCGCGAGACTCCATCCCAACGAGACCCACCTCACCCTCTACCGCGGCGTCAACCGCGTGGACGAACACGAAACGCTGGCGACACTGGACAGCAGCCACCGCGTCGTGCTGTTCAACAACCTGAATTCCTTCACCGCCAACCGCGAACGCGCCGACGAATTCGGCGACTACCTGCTCAGCGCACAGGTGCCGCTATCGAAAGTGTTCTGCTATACGAGATTGTTACCGGGGATGTTGCAGGGGGAGGATGAGTACACCGTGATCGGCGGGTTGTATGAAGTGAGTATTGCGGCGTATTGATCTTTCCCAAATCACAGACCACAAACACTGTAATCACCTTTGCGCCCTGTATCGGAAAACAGGGTTGACTGGATGTATCCCAAAGAATACACTGCGCGCATGAAGTCCATCCTGACCACGGCAGTCTTCGACACATGGTTCGCAGGCCTGAAAGACCGGCAAGCCGCGCACCGCATCCAAGTGCGCATCGACCGTGCGGAAGATGGAAACTTCGGCGACTGCAAACCCGTCGGCGATGGCGTTTCCGAGATGCGCATCCACTATGGGCCGGGCTATCGCATCTATTTCACACAACGAGGAATGGAGATCGTCATCCTGCTGGCGGGCGGCGACAAATCCACCCAGATAAAAGATATCAAGACCGCGCTCGAGATCGCACGGCAAATTTAGGAGGCAATCATGACCAAGATCAAACTGAAAAAATGGGACAGCGCAGAACACCTGAAAACCGATGAAGACATAGCGCTTTACCTCGAAGCCTGTCTCGAAGAAGCAGGAGACGATGCCGCCTTCATCGCCAAAGCACTCGGCAACATCGCCCGCGCCAAAGGCATGACACAACTCGCAAAGGAAACCGGGCTGGGACGCGAAAGCCTGTACAAAGCACTATCAGGTGAAGGCAACCCCAGCTTTGCGACCATCCTGAAAGTGACGAATGCGCTGGGGATCAGGTTGCATGCGCAGAGCGCGCGGGTGGTTTGATTGAGTATAACAATCGGGGACAGACCACGTTTTCCTGAGCCAAGAGCTAAGGGGCTTGGCTCGATTAACTTCCAGCCAGAAAAAGAACAGGCGGCATCACTCCCAAGTGATGCCGCCTTTTTGTTTATTTGACGATACCCAGCTTCCTTGACCACCACGGCGTGATCGCCGGCAGCAATGTCAGAGTCCAGATGACTACCCAGGCGGTCAGCGGCATGAGCTGGGTCATCTCGGGGAACTGCGCGACGGTGATGACGGCCAGCACCACGGGGATGACGCCGGTCTCGCGCACCACGCTGAGGAAGAGTTTGTCTTTCATGCTGAGGTTGGTGGGCAGCATGGAGAGCAGCACGGCCACTGGGCGGGCGATGAGGATGAAGGCCAGCGATACCAGCAGGCCAAGCACGGCGGTCTCCCACAGATTACCCAGCGAGACGAAAGGTCCGACCATCATGAAGATGATGGGCTTGGCGAGGCTCTCGATCTTGATCTCCATGGTGTGCAAGGTCTTGTGGAAGTATTCCTTGCCATGGTTGTAGTTGGCGAGCAGACCGGCGAGGAAAGCCGCCAGGAAGCCGTTGCCGTGAATCATCTGCGCCAGCAGGAAGGTGACCAGCGGGATCGCCAGCACCATCGCGAAGTCGTAGGCCGTCTCGCTGCGGTTGCGCGAATGGTCATGCGACTTGTATATCTCGTATCCGTACATGGCGATCCAACCGATCACACCGGCGATGGCGCCGAACAGGAACTGGCCGCCGAGGTGCATCATGTTATCGGCGCTGAACAGCCCGGCAACAAGACCGCCCATCGAATCCAGAGAACCGCCCGCCAGGATCATGGAGGCGATGGCCGCGACAAAGATGGCGCCCACTGCATCGTTGATGGCGCTTTCGGCCACCGAGATGTTGGCGAGGCGCTTGTACTCGTCCTTGAAGGCGATGGCCTTCAGGGTCGGGATCAGCGCAGCCGGATCGGTGGAACCGATGATGGCGGCGAGCAGGGCCGCGAGCTTGCCGTCCAGCCCCAGCGCCAGCAGGATGGGGAACATGATGAAGAAGGTGATGAGATAACCCACCAGCGCGATCATGATGGTGGGGAAAGCGATCTTCACGAAATCACGGCGGTCGACCTCGTCACCGCCGCCCTTCAGGATGATGGCGGCCAGCGCGGTACACACCACTACCGCCAGCATCATCTGTGTGGCGATGGGTGCCAGCGCATCGTGCAGCACGATACCGATCAGCAGTTGCAGGGTGAAGCTGGGGAAAACGGTGCCTTCGGCGAACTTGCTGCATGCCCAGCCAAACCCCAGGAACAAGCCCAGACACCACAAGGAGTTGGCGATGGCCGTCTCGGTGCCGCCCAGATTAGCCATGCGTTCAAGCAGGGTCGGGGCAGCGAGGTTCAACAGATAGGCGACAACGAACAGGACTGCGATCTTCAGGTAGTTCATGATTTTGAAATTTCCGGGGATATCGAAAACGGGGTGAAATGAGGGGCGGATTATTTGATATGGGGGTGTGCTTGTCCATCGAATTTTGCGGTTCTTGAGGGAGGCGCTTAAAGCCCCCCTCCCAGGCCCTACCCCCGCACCCTTGTACGACATGGTTTTCGCTTTTGTCGCATTCCCTCCACACCCCGCCCCGCTGCAACCCGCGCCAATGCTGGATGTGCGTTCTGGCCCGTTTATTGCGATGTATCACCTCGTTACCACCACGAGGAGTCATTTTCCATGAGCACGACATTCGACAACATCTTTACCGGCCTGTCCGACGGCACGGTCGTCCCCTATCTCGGCGCAGGTGCGCTGAACGGCGTGATCGACCCGGCCTCGGGCAAAGCCATCCCCGCCGACAGCGACAGCCTGATCATCGCCATGAACAACGGCCAGCCGATGGCGCCGAAACTGATGTACGAATTCCCGCGCGCGGCGATGAACGTGGAGCTGAAGCGCGGCCGCAAGGCGGTGAACAACTTCCTCGATGCCACCTACCGCGACACGCAGTGGAGCACTTCCGCGCTGCATGCCTGGCTGGCGCAGCAGAAGCTGCCCTATATCATCGACTGCAACCGCGACACCCAGTTGCAGAAGCAATACGCGAACACGCCGCACACGCTGATCGTCGGCATCGCACGCATGGCGGGCACCGGCTACCGCTTCAAGCTGTTCCAGTATGACGGCACGACATATTCCGCTATCGAGCAGGAAGCCGTGGATACCAGCCTGCCCATCCTGTTCAAGCCGTTGGGCACGCCGCTACCGGAATCGAACTTCATCGCCTCGGATGCCGACTTCGTCGATTACATCACCGAACTGATGGGCGGTTTCGCCATCCCATCGTTCGTCAAACGCCTGCGCCAGAACAAGCGTTACCTGCTGCTCGGCCTGCGCATGAACCGCGACACCGACCGCATGGTGTTCTCCGACGTCATCTTCGGCGCGGACAAACCCGCCGGCTGGGCGTTGATCCCGCACCCGACCGACAAGGAGAAGCGTTACCTGGAAAGACTCAACGTCGAGATCGTGAACGCCGACGTGACGGATTTCCTCACGGCAGCGCAGAACTGGAACGGCAGTCTGACTGCGGCATGAGCAAGCACCCTGCCGTGTGGGACGAGACACGTCACACGCTGGGCATGGCGGAGATGGACGCCACTCACCATGACTTCATCACGCAGGTGGCAACACTCATCGCGGCCGACAATGCCGAGTTCCCCGCCCTGTTCCAGGCACTGGTCATTCACACTGCCGCGCATTTCAGGGCCGAAGGGGTGTTAATGCGCGAGTCGAAATACCGCGGCCTGCCCGAGCACGAGGGCGAGCATCACCGCGTGCTGGGCGAGTTGCAGCAGCTCAACCGCACCCTCAAGCGCGGGCACCTGCCGCTGGTGCGCGCTTATGTGAAAGAAGGATTGATGGAGTGGTTCGACACCCACGTGGCGATGATGGATGCCGCGCTGGTGATGCATCTCAGGAAACAACAACAGCAGGAATCAACCACGGAAGCGTAGGGGTCAAAAGACCTTGCGCAGGGCCAGTAATAGGCCTCCATCTATATATTTCGGCATATGTTCAGTTGCTATTGCCGCTGTTAGCCTGTCAGACGATCCAAGTCAGCATGAACACAGATTCGCGCGATTTGAGATAGGTAGATTGCGATTGACTGATAGTCAGGGAGAGCAATATGCAAAACAAGATTCCGAAATTCACGTTCCATCTTTCCGATCCGTGCAGCGAGAAGTACCGCGGGATCGAGCTAGACGGGGAGATCATTCACTGGATCGATGACACCGAAGGATTCGTCGGGATGTTCGGCTTCACTCATGACATGAGGGGCGCCGGCATATCACCGGAACAGTACATCCGCAACGAATTCATCAACCACCGTGAATACGATTTCACTGCCTGTATGCAGTCGCAGATCATCGAGTACCTGAGAGTGCACTCAAAAAGATTCATCCAGCAGTACGGGAAGCAGTGCGAGAAATGGCTGGCTCATCATGCAAGAATGCGCGCGCCTAGACACGAGGTCTGCGCGACTTGCAGGATCAAGCCTTTCTGTACGCACTGAAAAGTTCCTGATCCGCTGCAACGCCCGACAAGGCAGGATCAACCCGCCTCGCGCTGCTGCTTCAGCTCACCGTAAAGAACGGTCTTCACCGCCGGCGTGATGACTTCGCTGCTCTCCAACTCTTCCAGTGCGCGGATCTGTGACAGGAAGAGTTCCTGTTCCAGCAGTTCGATCTGCCGTTCCGCCAGCGCCGGGTACTGCTGTTGCATCCCGGCCACCCTGTCCAGCGCATGCCCCTTGTACTCGCGATACTGGTCGAGCAACTCGTCAAAGGTCTTGTCTGCCTCGAACAGGCGGATACCATCATGTTCGGCCAGCCGCGACAGCATGTAGATCACCTGCTGCGCACACACGGCCATGGCGCGGTAGTACAGATACTTGTCCGCCGGGTCGCTCAGCCGGTCGGTGGACATGCTGACGAGTTGACCCAGCCGCAGCCAGCGCTTGCGCAGAGTCTTGCGGTTGGGCGTGGCCGACAGTCCGTGCTCCAAAAACACCAGCTGCTGTTCGAACTTGCCGAGTGCGCGCCGATAGCCGGTCTCGGTCAGTTCCGCCGACGCATACAGCGCCTTCAGGGTTTGCTTCTCGATGCCGATGGCATGGATCTGCAGCACGCGTGTGAACATCGCCGCAAAGCCGTGCGTGTTGCTGGATAACTCACCATAGGCTGTGCGGTAGAGCGCACCGTAGCGTTCCTGCAATTCATGCAGCGCGGCCTTGTCCACATGCGGCTGGTTCTGCAGCGAGGCCAGCCGCAGCAGGGTCTGCGCATACACATAGACCTTGCCCTCGCGGTACTCGACCGGCTCCAGCCCCTGCAGTTCGTTGATACGGAATCGGCGGATCGCACCGTTGATGGTGGTGGCCTTGATGAACAATGTGAAATAGATGCAGCCGATGGTCAGCGCCATGATGAAATCCTTGATGGAGTAGGCCTGCGTCCACTCGGGATGGCTCAGCGTATCGGGGATGAGCAGCACCATGGTCACCGCGAGCGCACCGCGCAGACTGCCCCAGGCCATCAGGTGCTGCCAGGAACGCGGGATGTGCTGTTCCAGCCGGAGCAGGTTCAACACGGCAATGACCGGATACACCGAGAACGCGCGCGCCACGACCACCACCAGGATGATCACGGCCATCGCGGGCAGGATATCGGTCAGACCGACCGGCAAGGTGGTGAACAGCAGGCCGAGCAGGATGAAGACAAGTGAGTTGGCGACAAAGGCAGCGTAACCCCAGAAACGGCCGATGTATTCCTGCACTTCGGGCAATATCTTGAAGCGCCCGTAGCTGCCGATACTCAGCGAGGTGATGACGGTGGCAAGGATGGATGAGATATGGATCGGTTCTCCCCACAGCATCAGCGAATTCGAGATGAACTCGGACAGCAGGAAAGTGGCATGCGCCGCAAGCATGGTCAGTGTGATCTGCAAGTGCTCGTGGCGAGCGAACTGCAACAGACGCGTGAACACCCAACCCATCACGAAACCGAACACGGAGCCGCCGACCAGCATGGAGAAGAAGATGAACACGCCGTGCAGCAGAGAACCCGCGCCGTGGAAGCCCGCGCTCACAGACTCCAGCACGACCAGGAACAGCGCCAGAGCGGTGGCATCGTTGAACAGGCTCTCACCCTCAAAGATCAGCGCCAGCCGGCGCGGTGCACCAAAGTCCTTGAACAGCGCGAGGATGGCGACCGGGTCGGTGGCGGAGATCAGCGCGCCGAACAGCAGCACCACGATGAACGGCACCTCGAAGCCGATCGCCCGCAGACCCCAGTATCCGGCAAAGGCGACGAAGAACGCCGACAGCAACAGACCGACGATGGCAAGCGCGGAAATGGCGCCGATGTTCTCGCTGATGCGCCGGATGTTCATATTGAACGCCGACTCGAAGATCAGGATGGGCAGGAAGATGAAGAACAGCAGTTCGGGCGTGAGCTGGAAACTGGTGATGTAGGAGAACAGTGGCAGCTTGCTCAACGGGATGAGCAGAAAGCCGACCAACACCAGCAGCACAGAATACGGCAAGCGCAACCGCGGCGCGGCGATATGGGCAAAGATGGACAGCAACAGCAGCGTGATAAGAGACAGGATGATCTGAACGGTCGAACTCATCTGGGGTGTCCGGTATTATTTGGTATAGGGCGGCGGTCGGCAAACGACCTTCCTCCGGGACATTCTACGCCGCTGAAGCTGTGCCTCGGTAGCTTGTTGAGCTTGACCGCCCCACCTCTGCCACGGCGATTCGCCAAGACCATGGCACCGCAGTTTTTCATCCGGCTGCCGACCGGGATTATTTTTTCACTTCGACCAGCAAGCCGAGCTTCCTCGCCAGCCACTTGGTGGTGGTGGCCTGGATCAGGATGGTCATCAGGATGGCGATGAAGGTGACCGAGGCGATGATCTCCGCGCCCGGCGCTTTCATGCCGACGAGGATACCGGCCAATGCGCCGGGGATGACACCGGTCTCGCGCGTCCAGCACATGAACAGCATCTCTTTGAAGGACCACTTGGCGCGGCGGTCCGGCAGCGCGCACAGGAACACGGTGACCGGACGTGCCACCAGCATGAACACCACCACGACGCCGACACCCGCCCACAGGTAATGGTTCATCAGCGCGAAGTCCACTTGGGTGCCGAGCAGGATGAAGATGAACATGCGCATGATGAGCGCGGTGGTCAGGATGAAGTCTTCCAGCTCATGATTCTCTTCGCGGGAACGCTTGAAACCCAGCGATTCCGCATTTCCCAGCATGACGCCGAATACGAACACGGCCATGAAGCCGCTGGCATGCGCGCCGTCCGCGCCCATATAGGCGCCGATCACCGCCATCAGAGTGACGACGGGGGCATATTCGAGCAGGAAACCGAACTTCTCGTGCGAGATCAGCACCGCTGCGAGATAGCCGAGCACCGCACCGATCACTATACCGATGCTGGCTTCCTTAAGCAGTTCGAGCAATGCGTCGCCGACCGAGAATTCGCCCGCCCCTATCGCGATGCCCAGCACGACGAAGGTCAGGATGGCACCCATCGCGTCGTTGAAAGCGGATTCGCTCATCACGGTCTGTGCGACGCGGTCCTTGATCTTGATCTGCTTGAACACCGGCACCAGCGTGGCGGGGTCGGTAGAAGCGATCACCGTGCCCAACAGCAGCGCGACGATGAACGGCAGGCCGAGGAAATAGTAAGCCGCCACGCCGGTGATGAAGGCGGTGATCAGTACACCGACAGTGGCGATGGCGACCAGTGTGATCCAGACCTCTTTCAACACCTTGAGCTTGATCGAGGCACCGCCGTCGAACAGGATGTAGCTGGAACCGAAGATCAGGATCAACTGGTTGATGGTGGAATCGGCCTTGATGTCGACCAGCCCCAGCATGCCGGGACCGATGAGCATGCCGATCAGCAGGAACACCACCACGTCGGGCACGCGCGCCATGCGCGCCAACAGACCCGAGAAGGTACCGATACCGAGGATGATGCCGATCACCAGCAGGGTGTGCTTTGCAAGTTCCAGAGATGCGGAGGGTTCCATGCTATTCCCGATGCCACGAGTGCCGGGATTCTACAAGAAGTGCACCTGTCGTAAAGGAAAATGCGTGTCAGTCCTCGTCGTCCTCGCCCGCAATGACGCGGCGCGGCACGGTGGCAGGGTCGGCGGTGATGGCGCGGTAGATCTCCACGCGATCACCGGGTTTGAGCATCGTATCCAGCTCCGCTGCCTTGCCGAAGATGCCGACCTTGCATTGAGTCAGGTCGAGATGAGGGAATTTCCTGATGATGCCGGACTGGACGATGGCCTGCTCCACCGTGGCCTCGTCCGGCACTTCGATGCGCAGCCATGTCTGGCCCGCAGGTTCTGAATAGGCAACGCCGATCTGCATGATGCTCTCCTAACTCGCCGCTGCTTCAGGCACGGCGACCACTTCCCGTGCCGCGCGGCGCTGGTCCAGCACACGCTTTGCGGCCAGCAACAATCCCACCACCATGAACCCGCCCGGCGGCAGGATCATCAGCAGGAAGCCCTTGTATTCCGGCACGATGGTCATCTCCAGGAAGGAGAACGCCGGGCCGAGCAGCAGGTGGGCGTTGGCGAACAGGGTGCCGCTGCCGAAGACCTCGCGCACTCCGCCGATCACCACCAGCGACAGCGTAAAACCGATACCCATCATCAGACCGTCCAGCGCCGCATCGGCCACGCTGTTCTTGGAAGCGAACGCCTCGGCGCGACCGAGGATGGCGCAGTTCACCACGATCAGTGCGATGAACAGGCCGAGCACCTTATAGAGTTCATGCGCCCAGGCGTTGAGGCTCATGTCGACCAGTGTCACCAACGTGGCGATGAGCACGATGTACACCGGGATGCGCACCTCGGCGCTGACGAACTGGCGCACGCTGGAAATGATGATGTTGGAGAGCAGCAACACCGCCGTACTCGCCAGCCCCATGCCGAGGCCGTTGGTGGCGGAACTGGTCACCGCCAGCGTCGGGCACAGCGCCAGCATCTGCGCGAACACGACGTTGTTGTTCCACAGGCCTTCGCGGGTGATGCGCGCGTATTTCTCGTTCATTTCACACCTCCGGCTTCGTCAAGCAACTGAGTCTTGTTGCCCTCAAAGAATTCCAACCCGCCCTTCACCGCGTTCACCACGCCGCGCGGGGTGATGGTGGCTCCGGCGAATTGGTCGAACACCCCGCCGTCCTTCTTCACCGCCCACTTGTCGGCGGGCGGATCGCCCAGGAACTTGCCGTCGAAATCGAATATCCATTTCGCCTTGGCCGGTTCGATCTTGTCGCCCAGTCCCGGCGTTTCCTTGTGGCTGATGACCCGCACGCCGAGTATCTTGCCCTCGCGCGATACGCCCATCACGCACACGATGTTGCCCGCATAGCCGTTGCCGATGACGCGATACACCACCGCCTCCACCTTGCCCGCACGGCGGCCGCGATATACCAGTACATCGCCACGACTGCCGGGCAGCGTGACGGTGTCTTTCAGCAAATCATTCTCGTATTCGCCCGGCAACACCTGCGCCAGCGATTGCTTGAGGTCGGCCGCTTCCGCCGCCTTGATGTCCGCTTCGGTGGCGCGCGAGGCGAAGGCCAGCGCCGCGCTGGTGAGCAGCGCCACGCCGCCGAGCAATATGCCCTGGTAACTCAGCTTGCCGCGTAGTTGTTCCAGATTCATCTCACGCCCCTTTCTTTGCGGGCAATGCCGCGCCCTTGCGGTCGCGACCATAGATGCGCGGTTTGACGTACTGGTCGATGATCGGCGTGGCCGCGTTCATCAGCAGCACGGCGAAGGCCACACCTTCCGGATAGCCGCCCCAGGTGCGGATGATCCAGGTGAGCAGGCCGCAGGACAGACCGAAGATGAACTGCCCCAGCGCCGTGTTAGGCGAGGTCACCGGATCGGTGACGATGAAGAACGCGCCCAGCATCAGACCGCCCGAGAGCAGGTGCACCATCGGCCCGGCGTAATGGTTGGCATCGATGGCGTTGAACAGCAGCGCGGGTGCCGCCACACCGAGCAGCATGGCGAACGGCGCATGCCAGGTGATGATGCGGCGCGCGATGAGGAACAGACCGCCGATGAGCAGCAGCACCGCCGCCGTCTCGCCGAGGCTGCCCGCACGGCTGCCCCACAACATATCCAGCGGTGCGTAATATCCGGCAAGCGCCTGATCGAGGCCGATGCCGCGCGTGAACTCTGTCTTCACGTGGCCGAGCAGCGAAGCGCTGGCCATGCCGTCGATGGGCTGGCTGAAAAAGGTGATGCGCAGGCTTTCGAGCAGACCGGGCGCTTGCGAGGGCGCGACCCAGGTGGTCATCTCCAGCGGGAACGAAATCAGCAGCATCACGCGCGCGGCCATCGCCGGGTTGAACACGTTCTGTCCCAGCCCGCCAAACACCTGCTTGCCGATGATGACCGCGAACAGACTGCCCAGCACCGCGATCCACCAGGGCGCATACGGCGGCAGCGACAGAGCCAGCAGCCAGGCAGTGAGGATGCCGGAACCGTCCATGATGACTGGGCGCACTTTGCGTCCCTGCATGCGCACCACGAAGACTTCGCCGAGGATGGCGGCGATCAGCGCCACGGCCCACAGATTGACCGCGGGCCAGCCGTATAGCCAGAAACCGAACAGCGTGGCAGGCGTGAGCGCGAGCAGCACGGTGGCCATCACTTTACCGATGGAGATGGGGGCATGGGCGTGGGGGGAATGGGCGATGGGGTTCATGATTTATTTCTCACCAAAATATCCAGACCGCTCTTGTCTAAGCCCCTCGCCCGCAAGCGGGAGAGGGGTTGGGGTGAGGGATGGCTGCCTGAAGCAACACTGGGCGAGTACTTGCCGCCCCTCATCCCCAGCCCTTCTCCCGCTTGCGGGAGAAGGGAGAAATAACTATCACTCTGACTCATACCGCCTCCGCTTTCGCCGCCGCTTCCTTGGCGGCACGTTCTTTCGCTTCGCGCGCGGCCTTGCGTTTCGCCGCCGCTTCGGCGCGCTCGCGCTCGATGCGGGCCAGACGTTCATTGCGCGCGTCGGCCAGTTTCTTGGTGGCTTCCTGTTTGAGCTTGCTGCGCTCCTGCGCTGCAAGGTCGCCCTTGGCGTAGTTGAAGTAATGCACCAGCGGGATATGCGCCGGACAGACATAGGAGCAGGAACCGCAGGCGATGCAGTCCTTGAGACCCAGCGCGACTGCGCCGGCCAGATCGGCAGTGCGGATATGTGCGGCCATCTCCAGCGGCAACAGACCGACCGGGCACGCACGCACACAGGTCGAGCAGCGGATGCACGGAGATGCTTCGGCGTGACCGATCTCGGAGGCAGTCAGCGCGAGTATGCCGCTGGTGCCCTTCACAACCGGTACTGCGGTGTTGGTGAACTGCTGCCCCATCATCGGTCCGCCCAGCACCAGACGCGCCACCGGCGGCACGATCCCGCCTGCCACTTCGATGAGTTCCTGCACCGGTGTGCCGATCAGCGCTTCGACGTTGCAGGGGGTGCGCACCGCACTGCCGCTCAGCGTGACGATGCGCGAGATGAGCGGTGTGCCGTGGCGAATGGCCTGCTGCACCGCCCAGGCGGTGGCGACGTTGTGCACCAGCACGCCGATGTCGGCGGGACGCCCGCCTGCGGGGATCTCCTTGCCGGTGAGCACCTGGATGATCTGTTTCTCCGAACCCATGGGATACATGCTCGGCATGGCGACGACGTTGACCGCCGTGCCCTGTGCCGCAGCCTGCATGTCCGCGATGGCTTCCGGCTTGTTGTCCTCGATGCCGACCAGTATCTCTTTCGCGTTGACGGCGCGCGCGATCAGCAATGAGCCTTCGATGATCTCCGCTGCGCGCTCGCGCATGATGCGGTCGTCGCAGGTGAGATAGGGTTCGCATTCGCCGCCGTTCATGATCAGCGTCTGCACGCCGCTACCGCGGCTGAGGTTGAGCTTCAGCGCCGAGGGGAAGGTCGCACCGCCGAGACCGACGATGCCCGCCGCGGCAACGCGGTCGGCAATCTCTTCCGGCGCCAGTTCCAGCGGCTGGTCGCAACTTTGCGTGGAGCACCACTCGTCCTTGCCGTCGCTCTCCAGCGTGATGGTGGGCACCGGCAGGCCGGAAGGATGTGGCGCGACATGATCGCCCAGCGCGATGATGGTGCCGGAAGTGGGCGCATGGATGGCGGCAGAGACATTGCCCTGCGGCACCGCGATGAGCTGGCCCTTGAGCACCCTGTCGCCGACATTAACGACGGGCGCGGCGGGTGCGCCGATATGCTGTTGCAACGGGATATGGAGTTTGCCGGGCAAGGGCGCGCTGCGGATCGGGCATTCGGCCGAGAGGTCTTTCCTGCCTTCGGGATGCACGCCGCCCTGCAGGCCGCCAAAGAATTTTTCGAACAGTTTCATGCGGCGACACCTTTCATTTCAGGTTTCTGCCAATACCACGACTGCAGCGTCACCGGCACAGCTTGCAGCTTGATGGATTCGGTCGGGCACACGGCCTCGCATTTGCCGCAGGCGGTGCAGGCTTCGCGGAACACCACATGGATCTGCTGCGCCGCACCCATGATGGCGTCGGTGGGGCAGACCTTGAAGCAGCGCGTGCAGCCGATGCAGATCTCTTCTTTCACTTCGGCGATCATCGGCCCCTTCTCTTCTACACCGGAGAGGTCGGCCTCGATGCCCAGCTTTGCCGCCAGCGCCTGCACCACCGCGCGTCCGCCGGGCGGACACAGGTTCACGGGCGCGCTGCCGTCGGCCAGCGCCTGCGCCGCACCGGTGCAGCCGGGGAAGCCGCATTGGCCGCATTGCGAGCCGGGCAACAGTTGTTCGATCTCGGCGACCAGCGGATTGCCCTCGACCTTCAGATAACGCGCGGCGACGCCGAGCAGCAAACCGAAGACGGTTCCCAATATGGTCAGACTGACGATGGCGGCAATGAACATCTGTCTATCTCCTCAGTGTGCGGTCAGACCGGCGAAACCCATGAACGCCAGCGCCAGCAAGCTGGCAGTGATAAAGCCGATGGGCGCGCCGCTGAAAGCATTTGGCACCTGAGCCAGCGCAAGACGCACGCGCAGGCCGGTGAACAACAGCATCACCAGCGTGAAGCCGAGCGCGGAGCCGAAGCCGTACATCAGGCTGTGCACGAAGTCGCTCTTCTCCTGCACGTTGAGCAACGCGATGCCGAGCACCGCGCAGTTGGTGGTGATGAGCGGCAGGTAGATGCCCAGCACCTGGTACAGGGCCGGACTGAATTTGCGGATCAGCATCTCGGTGAACTGCACCACGGCGGCGATAGTGAGGATGAAGGCGAGGATGCGCAGGTACTGGATGCCCAGCGGCATCAACAACCAGTGCTCCAGCATCCAGGTCGCGGCGGTCGCCAGCGTGAGCACGAAGGTGGTGGCCATACCCATGCCGAGCGCACCGTCCATCTTCTTGGACACGCCCATGAAGGGACACAGCCCGAGGAACTTCACCAGCACGACGTTGTTGACCAGCGCGGTACCCAGCAGTAGTAACAGATACTCACTCATATATACGATCTCCTGCCCTCTCGTTTGCAAGCGCCGTGCCAACTATCGCGCACTCATGCGGAACGCACAGAATCAGGCGTTTGGTGCGCCAACGCACCAGACAGGTGCGAAAAACCTTTGTCGTTGTCGGGCCGTGTCATGCACCGATGTAGCAAACACGACAACTGGCGCGACTTGCAGCGATGAACGAAAACAGGAAATTCACAGGCATGGTTATTGCTGAACAGGCTATGTCATCTATCCAACGGAGCTTCCATGTCCAAGCGTTCCACTGCACCGACCGCGACCGCCGCCGCTGGCGAAGTGCCGATGCACCTCTTCCGCCAAGCGGTGGAGCAGGCTGCGCTGGCCATCTCCATCACCGATGCGCACGCCAACATCCTGTATGCCAATGGCGCCTTCCAGCGCATCACCGGCTACGGACAGGACGAGATCGTCGGCCACAACGAATCCATCCTCTCCTACCGCGTCACGCCCAAACTGGTATACGAGACGCTGTGGGCGCAGATCCAGCGCCAGCGTCCGTGGAACGGCCTGCTGGTGAACAAGCGCAAGGATGGCAGCCGCTATCTGGCCGATGTCACCATCACCCCGGTGGTGAGCGAAGACGGCGACACCACGCATTACCTTGGCATGCAACGCGACGTGACCGAGGTGCACAGGCTGGAACGCCAGGTGCAGAACCAGAAGACGCTGATCGAATCGGTGGTGGACGCGGCGCAGGTCGCCATCGTGCTGCTCGACGACAAGGAGCGCGTGGTACTCGACAACCAGGAATACAAGAAACTCGTCAGCGATCTCGGCAAGGAACCGGCGCTGAAACTGCTGGCCGCCCTGCGCGAACAGATGGGCGATGCCTTCGCCACCGCCCACGACAAACACCGCAACATCGCCGCGCGCGAGGTATGCATCGAGACGCCGAAAAAGACTTCGCGATGGTTCTCCTGCGCGATCTCGTGGTTCGAGGAACATGATGTCGGCGCGGACGCTTTCTATGAACCGCTACGCCGCCACTACCTGCTGCTCACCATCCAGGACATCAGCGAGATCAAACGCCAGCAGGAAGCGCTGCGCATCAACAGTCTGCGCGCACTGCTGTCCGAGCAGGAACGCATTCAGGGTCTGCGCGAGACGCTGGCCGGTGCGGTCTACCAACTGGAAGGACCGCTCAACATGCTGAGCGCGGTGGCCAACATGATGGAACGCCGCCGCGACACCGGCACCGAACTGCCCGCCGCCAGCGCGCTGGAAGAAGCCATGCAGAAGAGCCGCGAGGCGCTGGAGAAACTGCGCGCCTGCATCCCCGACCAGAGCAGTGAGGCGATGCAACCGGTAGACCTCAACGAGGTGCTGGTCGACGTGCTCAAGCTCGCCACCGCCAGCCTGCTCAGCACCGGGGTGGTGGTGGAGTGGCAGCCGTCGCGCGACACGGCGACCATCTCCGGCCATCCCGCGCAACTGACCAACCTGTTCAAGCAGCTGGTCACCAATGCGATCGAGGCGATGAACGAGCGCCGCGGCGGCTCGCGCGAATTGCGCCTGAACTGCACGACCCGCGCCGACCACATCGAAGTGCTGGTCGAAGACAGCGGCCCCGGCATCGCCGACGACTTGCGCTACCAGGTGTTCCAGCCATTCTTCACAACCAAGGGTGCGGCGAAACAACACCTCGGCCTCGGCCTGGCCATGGCGCAGGAAGTGGTGAACCGCCACGGCGGCATCATCGACATCGACCCGGCGTATCACAGCGGCTGCCGCGTGCGCGTGCAACTTCCCTATCTGGCGGGAGGCAACCATGTCTGATTCCAGCCTCGAACTCGATCTGCTGCGCTCCGAACTGGAGACGCTCTACCAGGTGAGCAAGGTCCTGTCGCGCTCGCTCAACCTCAAGGAGACGCTGGACGGCGTGTTGCATGCACTGCATGAAGGCGTGGCGCTGGAACGCGGCATGGTCAGCCTCATCGATGCCGCCAGCGGTGAGCTGCAGGTGTCGCTGGTGTACGGCGTGTCCGATGCCGTCACCGAAGAGGTCAGCTACCTGCCCGGCGAGGGCGTGGTCGGCACCATCCTCAAGACCGGCAGCAGCATCACGGTCAAGTGCATCATGGACGAGCCGCGCTTCCTCAGCCGCATGGGCATCTACAACCCGCAGGGTGCATTCGTCGGCGTGCCGATCCGCGTCGGCCAGAAAGTGGTCGGCGTGCTGGCCGCACAACCCGCACCCAGCATCAACAAGCAACTGGGCGAGTACCAGCATTTCCTCGAGATGGTCGCCAACCTGATCGGGCAGAGCGTGCGCCTGTCGCAGGACGTGGCCGAGGAGAAGAAGGAGATCTCCGAGGAACGCGACGTGCTGCGCCGCACCGTACGCGGGCAATACGGTTTCGACAACATCATCGGCCACACCCAGTCGATGCGCCGCATCTTCGAGCAGGTGCGGCTGGTGGCGAAGTGGAACACGACAGTGTTAATTCGTGGCGAGACCGGCACCGGCAAGGAACTCATCGCCAACGCCATCCATTACAACTCGCCACGTGCGCGCGGCAGCTTCGTCAAACTCAACTGCGCGGCCCTGCCCGAGACATTATTGGAAAGCGAGCTGTTCGGCCACGAGAAAGGGGCCTTCACCGGCGCGGTGGCGCAACGCAAGGGCCGCTTCGAGCAGGCCGAGGGCGGCACCGTGTTCCTCGACGAGATCGGCGAGATCTCCGCTTCGTTTCAGGCCAAGTTATTGCGCGTGCTGCAGGAAGGCGAACTGGAACGTGTCGGCGGTACCAAGACCATCAAGGTAGATGTGCGCGTGGTCGCCGCGACGCACCGTGACCTGGAACAGGAAGTGGAAAAGGGACGCTTCCGCGAGGACTTGTATTACCGCCTCAACGTGATGCCGCTGTACCTGCCGCCGCTGCGCGACCGCATGGAAGACATCCCCGAGATCGCGCGTTTCCTGGTGGAAAAGGTCAGCACGCAACAGGGGCGGCAACTCAGCCTCACCGATGCCGCGCTGCGCATCCTCATGCACCACGACTGGCCGGGCAACGTGCGCGAGCTGGAGAACTGTCTGGAACGCGCCTCGGTGATGACCGAGGGCAACACCATAGACCGCGACGCCATCCTGCTCACCGGCATCGACGAGAAGATTTCGACCAGCCGCGGCGCGATCCAGGAACTGGACCTCGACGACCCCAACCTCGACGAACGCGAGAAAGTGATCGCCGCGCTGGAGCAGGCCGGCTGGGTACAGGCCAAGGCGGCAAGGTTGCTCGACATGACGCCAAGGCAGATCGCGTATCGGATTCAGACCTTGAACATCAAGGTGAGGCAGATATAGAAAATCCGTTCGTGCTGAGCCTGTCGAAGCATGAATGCCCTTCGACATAACCAGCGACTTGCCCGCTTGCGGGCTTAGTCGAATGGCTAGTAGTTTCATCAGGCTCAGGGCGAACGGCCACCTACGGACATACCATGACCACTACCCGCCACTTCATCACCTACTCCGGCGTGAAACTGCCCTTCAACCTCGTCAGCGAATTGCAGGAACACGAGGTGCAGAATCGCAACACCTACTTTCGCGGCTACTTCGATTCAAAGGAACGGCTGTCCGGCTTCGACAAACTCGCCTACGGCGAGATCGAGTTGCAGCACCGCTACACCTATCACGACAACGGCCGATTGAGTTCGGCAGAGATCACCGACATCGACGGCGAGGTGACGATGGTGGTGTTCGATACGGAAGGAAAACCGGCGTGAGCACCTTCGTCCCGTGCAAAGGCAAGACGGCCTGCCGCGACGACGGCGTGAAATGCCTGACCTGCGGGCGAAGCTTCGCCGAGATCGAACAGACACGAAACCTGATCGATGCGCTGGCGGAGTTAGTCTGCGCGCAGGGTTACGACAATGTGAACGAGTTCGCGACTTACGTCGCGGGCAAGGTGGAGAAGAAGGTCAGCTACCGGCGCGAGATGCCGCAGGATCCGGCCGGCAAGGAGAACTAGCGTTAGCTAGATGATCTTGTCCCAGACGCACTCGTCGCCCGACTTCGGGATCAGTGTCTCGTGGTATCGATAGATGTTCATCAACGCCGCGATGATCGGTTGGGGGAATCCCTGCCGGTCGCCGCGCGCGTCGAAGATGGTTTCGCCGAGATAGCGCTGCAGTTCGACCGAGCCCCACATCGTCGCGATCTTTGATCCCACGCGCGGGAATTGTTCGTGCACGAGTTTGACTTCGGGCGCGATAGCGGGCGGAAAGTCCGGCATCGGCGGTGCCTTGGGTGTGACGATCTTGAGTGCCATGTTGTTTCTCCCTGTTCTTCTATGACCCGCAATCTAACAGCCCCGGATGAAACTGGATATATGCCAAAAGATATAGAACTCTCCCTATACCTTGCCGAACCGTCACATCGCCCGCATGGGTATCGACCATTCCCGGGCCGGATGGCTGCGCGGGAAATCAAGGCACTATGGAAAACAGTTCGGGCTGCTTGCGCTTGTAGTCGTGCAGTCGTTGCACCGTGAGCGGGGTGAGTTCTTTGATGGCGACCCATATCTGCAGCGGATGTTGCGCGGGTTTGACGAGTGCAACTTGCAGCGCGGCCCAGGCCGCCCAGTCGATCTCGTGCATGCGTTCGCGCGTGGCGGTGGGCAAGTCGGCAGCGGTGCGCGCAAGACTGGCCAACAGTTGCAGGGTCTGCGCTTTGGTCAGACGGCTACTGAAGAAATCCTCCTCGCTGATCTCGTCGGTCAACACCATGATGTCGAGTGCGATGCGTTCCATCAATCCGAGCAGAGCGCCGGTCAGCATGATGCGACCTCCCCGTTCAGCGCGTCGCGCAGCAGCAAGGCCACATGCACGGGTTGGCGATCCGCGCCTTCGCGTATCTGGTGGCGGCAGGAGAAACCGTTGGCGAGGATGGTGGCATCGGGTGCGGCGTGCAGTGCGGGCAGCAGGTCGATTTCGGCCATCTGCATGGAGATGTCGGCGTGTTCCGCTTCCAGCCCGAAACTTCCCGCCATGCCGCAGCAACTGGCTTCGATGAATTCGAACTCGAACTCCGGGATCAGGCGCAGCACTTTGCGCAGCGACTTCATCGCGCCGACGGCTTTCTGGTGGCAGTGCCCGTGCACCAGCGTCCTGCCGCGCGGCAGCGGTTTGAATGCCAGGGTAAAGCGTTTGCGGTCGTGTTCGCGGGCGATGAACTCTTCCAGCAGATAGACCTGTTTGGCCAGGGCCACCGCCGCTTCGCCCAGACCGAGTTTCAGGTGATCGTCGCGCAGGGACAGGATGCACGAGGGTTCCAGACCGACGACCGGGATGCCCGCCGCCAAGGCCGGGCGCAAGGCGGAATGCAGACGGCGCGCTTCGTGGCGTGCCGCTTCGACTTGACCCAATGAGAGATAGGTGCGACCGCAACATAGAGCGCGGTCGGGTTCGTCTTCCGGCTGCGCTTGCAGGGTGATGACCTTATAGCCTGCGGCGGTCAGCACTTGATGAGCGGCCTGCGCGATCTCGGGTTCGAAGTGCAGGGCGAAGGTGTCGACGAAGAGGATGACGTCGCGGTCACTTCCGATATTCGCAGCATCAAACCTGTTCATGCTTCGATACGCTGCGCTACTCAGCACGAACGGTATCGCAGAAGGTTCCGGCAACTGGCGCTTCGCCGAGATGCCGAACAGGAACTCGCCCAGTTTCGCCAGCCACGGCGTGGCATTGCGCCAGCGGATCAAACCGCGCAACAGGCGGCGGTGGCGCAACCATTTCGGCAAGCCTGCCACCAGCCGGTCGCGATGCGACACGCCGCGCCGCTCGTTGGCCTGCGCCTGATATTCGATCTTGATGGCGGCCATGTCGACCTGGTTGGCGCATTCGCGCTTGCAGCCCTTGCAGCCGACGCAGAGTTCCATGGCATCGGCCAATGTTTGTCCGGCGAAGGGGTCGTCGCCGAGTTCGCCGTTCAGCGCGGCCTTGAGCACGACCACGCGGCCACCCGGTGAATGCGCGGGATCATCGGTGGTGCGGAAGCTCGGGCACATCACGCCCTTGGGTGTGCGCTGGCAGAGTTTGTCGCTGATGCATACTGCCACTGCTTTGGCAAAATCGCCGCCCGTGGCGGGGATGCCCGCATAGGCATCGCCCTGCCCCGCCGTTTCATAAGAAGACCAGTCGAGATGATGTTTTTCCATATCGGGATTGAGAGGCAATTACAGTGCCAGCCCATGCGGAATGGCGGTGCCATTGCCCAACTCGTCCCCGACAACGGCCCCGCGCGGCGAATTTGTCGCCTTCGCCACAAGCCCGGGCGACTGTCATGTGCCATTTGCAACAGAGGCGCACGTCGCACATGTGCAGCCGATACAAAACAATGAGTTAAGCGCGAACCAAAGGCGGGCACGCTGTTTGCTCATACTCCGCCAGACCTTAGCGGAGGATAGATCGTGCAACTACCAGTCTTGAATAACGCAGCAAGCGAAGCGCCCAAGGGCGGCTGTTCCGCCGGATCGTGCGGTTCGACCGACGACCAGATGAACCACCTGCCTGAGCATATCCGCCAGAAGGTGTTCAACCATCCCTGCTACTCGGAAGAAGCGCATCACTATTTCGCGCGCATGCATGTGGCGGTCGCCCCGGCCTGCAACATCCAGTGCAACTACTGCAACCGCAAATACGACTGCGCCAACGAATCGCGTCCCGGCGTGGTGTCCGAATTGCACCATCCGGTGCAGGCAGTGAAAAAAGTTTTGGCGGTCGCGGCGACCATTCCGCAGATGACGGTGCTGGGCATCGCGGGGCCCGGTGATCCCTTGGCCAATCCCGAGCGCACTTTCGAGACGTTCCGCATGCTGTCCGAGCAAGCGCCGGACATCAAGCTGTGCGTGTCGACCAATGGCCTGTCGCTGCCCGAGCAGGTCGAGCAACTGTCGCAGTACAACATCGACCACGTGACCATCACCATCAACTGCGTCGATCCCGATGTGGGCGCGCAGATATATCCGTGGATCTTCTGGAAGAACAAGCGCATCAAGGGTCGCGAAGCAGCCGAGATCCTCATCGCGCAACAACAGAAGGGACTGGAGATGCTGGTGGCCAAGGGCATCCTGGTGAAAGTGAACTCGGTGATGATCCCCGGCGTGAACGACAAGCATCTGGAAGAAGTGTCCAAGATCGTGAAGGCCAAGGGCGCATTCCTGCACAACGTGATGCCGCTGATCTCGGAAGCCGAGCACGGCACTTTCTACGGCCTCACCGGCCAGCGCGGCCCGACCAACGAAGAGTTGCAAGCCTTGCAGGACGCCTGTGAGGGCGACATGAACATGATGCGCCATTGCCGCCAGTGCCGCGCCGATGCGGTCGGCCTGCTGGGCGAGGATAGAGGTTCCGAGTTCACCATGGACAAGGTCGAGCAGATGGAGATCAACTATCCGGAAGCGATGAAGATGCGCGCCGAAGTGCATGCCGCCATCAACGAAGAACTGGAGAGCAAACGCCTCGCCAAGGAATCCAAGGTGCAACTGGTCAGCATCCAGGGACTGCAGAAGAAGGAAGTGACACGTCCGGTACTGATGGCGGTCGCCACCAAGGGCAATGGTGTGATCAACGAACACTTCGGCCATGCCGGGGAATTCCTGATCTACGAAGCCTCATCGGAAGGTGTGCGTTTCATCGGCCACCGCAAGACCACACCGTATTGCGAAGGCGACATCAGCTGCGGCGATGGCGAGAGCGTATTGGACAAGACGCTGAAAGTACTGGCCGGTTGCGAAGCCGTGCTGTGCAGCAAAGTCGGCTACGAACCCTGGGGCCCGCTGGAAGCAGCCGGCATCCAGCCCAACGGCGAGCATGCGATGGAGCCTATCGAGGATGCCGTGCTCAAGGTTTATGAAGAGATGCGTATCGCGGGCAAGCTGGAAACCAAAGTGGACGAACAACAGAAGGTGGCATAACAAACCGTTCGTGTTGAGCCTTCGACAGGCTCAGGCCGAACGGCATGGTTGAAAGGAAATAATAATGGCACTCGAAATCATCGAACTCTGCACCAACTGCTGGGCCTGCCAACCGCTGTGCCCGAGCAAGGCGATCTACGAGGCGAAGCCTCATTTCATGATCGACCCGGACAAGTGCAACGAGTGTTCCGGCGACTTTGAGGATTCGCAGTGCAGCAGCATCTGCCCCATCGAGGGCGCGATCCTGAATGCAGACGGCGAGCCGATGAACCCGCCCGGCTCACTCACCAATATCCCGCTGCAGAAACTGGCAGCGTGAAACGCAACATCATGGCGACCATCGTCTTTTACGAGAAACCCGGCTGCGGCAACAACACCAAACAGAAGGTGTGGCTGGCTGCATCGGGGCATACCGTATTGGCGAAGAATCTGCTCACCGAAAAATGGACCGCCGAACGTCTGCGTCCCTTCTTCGGCGAGTTGCCCGTTGCACAGTGGTTCAACCCGGCGGCGCCGCGCGTCAAATCCGGCGAAGTCGATCCGGCTGCATACGATGCGCAGACCGCGCTCGACATGATGCTCGCGGAGCCGCTGCTGATCCGCCGTCCGCTGATGGAAGTGAACGGCGAGTTCCGCGCCGGTTTCGATACCGATGCGGTGAACGCATGGCTGGGCCTCAATGATGCCAAACCCAAGGGCGACATCGAAGCCTGCCCCAACCAGCATCACGCCAAGTCTTGTCCGTCTCCGGAAGCCGTGACATGAAACGCGTTCCGGATGCCGTCGAGATCGCGCCGGGCACGCACTGGATAGGCGCGCTCGATCCCGGTTTGCGCGAATTCGACATCATCCTCAAGACAGCCAACGGCACGACCTACAACTCCTACTGCGTGCGAGGCAGCAACGGCGTGGCGGTGATCGATACCGTCAAGGCCTCGCATGCCGATGAGTTCTTCACGCGACTGGAGCAGGTCGCGCGCTACGACGAGATCGGCACCATCGTACTGAACCATCTGGAACCGGACCACAGCGGCGCCCTGCCCGAACTGATGCGCCGTGCGCCGCAGGCCAAGCTGTACATCTCCGCCAAGGCGCAATTGATGCTGAAGGCGCTGGTGAAAAGCGACGACTTGGAGTTCAACATCGTCAAGACCGGCGATTCGGTCGATCTCGGCGGTCGCACCTTGCGCTTCTTCAGCACGCCCTTCCTGCACTGGCCGGACACACAGTGCACGCTGGTAGAGGAGCAGAACATCCTGTTCAGCGGCGATGTGTTCGGCTGCCACTTCTGCGACGGGCGTCTGTTCAACGACCAGGTCGGCGATTTCCGTTTCTCGTTCGAGTATTACTACCAGCACATCATGCGCCCCTTCCGTGAACATGTACTGGAAGCGCTGGAACTGCTCGAACCGCTCCCGCTACAACTCATCGCCCCCGCGCACGGCCCCATCCTGCGCGAGGCACCGCTCAGTTACATGCAGCGCTACCGGCAACTGGCTTCACCCCTGCTGCACAACGAAGTCGGCGCCCACAACAAATCGCTGCTGGTGTTCTACATCTCGTCCTACGGTAACACGGCGCGCATGGCCCAGGCCGTGGTCGAGGGCGCCGAGTCGATACAAGGCGTGCGCGTCTCGCTGTATGACTTGCAGGCGGGCGGCGACTTGCCGTTCGTCGATCTGATCGAGGAAGCCGACGGGCTGGCTTTCGGCTCGCCCACCATCAACGGCGACGCAGTGAAGCCCGTGTGGGACCTGCTGTCATCGCTGGTCGCCATCAAGGTGAGCGACAAGCTGGGGGCGGCGTTCGGTTCCTACGGCTGGAGCGGCGAAGCGATCAACATGATCGAGGACCGTCTGCGCGGACTCAAGCTGCGCGTGCCGATCAAGGGAGTGCGCGCCCGCCTCATCCCCACCGAGGAAGAGCTCGAGAATTGCCGCGACCTCGGCAAACAGCTCGCGCAACACCTGACCGGCAAAATTGAAAAACGCGTCATTTCCATGTCTGAACTACTCGCACAGGAGCACTCCCATGCCTAAGGCAAACGTCACCTTTGAAAAACTCGGCATCACCATTTCCGTCCCGGCCGGCACCCGCCTGATCGAGATCTCGGAGAAGGTCGGCGCCAGCATCACCTACGGCTGCCGCGAGGGCGAATGCGGCAGCTGCATCATGAAGATCAGTTCCGGCATGGAACACATGAGCGAACGCTCGGTGCTGGAAGACAAGGTGCTGCAGGAGAACATGGCCGGCCGCAGCGACCGGCTCGCCTGCCAGGCGCAGGTGCTGGGCGGCGATATCACCGTCAAGGCATAACCATTTTTTATAACCATCGTCAGGAGTACACAGCAATGCCAAACATCACTTTTTCCAGCCCGATGCACAAGGACAAGACCATCTATGCCGTCGCCGGCAGCCACACCATGACCGTGCTGACGCTGGCCAAGGAGAACCACATCCCCATCGACTTCGGCTGCGGCGACGGCGAATGCTCGACCTGCCTGGTGAAGGTCACCAACCTGTCCAACAAGGGACCGATGGCCGGCCCGCTGACCGACCGCGAGATCAAGGTGCTCAAGGACTCCGGCAAGATCACCGCAGCGCAGGTCGAAGCGATGAAGGTCAACGACGTGATCACCACCGAATGGCGCCTCGCCTGCCAGATGGTGCTGCGCGACGAAGACCTGTTGATCGAGTATCCGAGCAAATAGGAGGTTGTCATGCGAACCGGTGTCACGACTCGGCCAATATCCCCGCCACAGCGTATCAGCTTGCACGGCGAGCTGATGGCGCATGCGGCCGGTTTGCCCAATGACGAGATCTTCGCGCAGATGATCGCCAGCCAGACCGAGGGCATCGGTGCACTGCCGCCCTGTCTCGGCCTGGAGGAGAAGGATTTCTCCGCCTTGCTAACGACGCATTTCCCGGGCGTGCAACTGGTCGTCCGCTGCGGCGCGGAGGACGAAGATCCGCGCGCGCTCGAGCGCGACGACGTGTTGGCGTTGCTGCTCGAACATCGCGCGCACAGGAACAAGTCGGAGGAATGGATGGCCGAGATCGTCACCAACGCCTGCATGGCCAACGACCACCTGTGGCAGGACCTGGGACTGTGGTCGCGCGAATATCTCAGCCGTCTGATGAAGCAGAACTTCCCCGCGCTCGCGGCGGAGAACGTGCATGACATGAAGTGGAAGAAATTCATCTACAAACAGCTGTGCGAGAAGGAAGACATCCGCATCTGCCGCGCGCCGAGCTGCGAGGTGTGCGCCGACTATCTCAACTGCTTCGGGCCGGAAGAGTAATCCGCCCATGCTCGCTGCCGACCGTGCCGCTGCCGCCTATCTCGGCCTCGCCATCGGCGATGCGCTGGGGGCGACGGTGGAGTTCATGCTGCCGCAGGAGATCGCCGCGCGACACGGCGTGCACGACACCCTGAGCGGCGGCGGCTGGCTGCATCTGAAGCCGGGCCAGGTCACCGACGACACCACCATGTCGCTCGCGCTCGGCGATGCCATCCTCGCGCAGGGCAAGGTGGACGCGTTGGCGGCGGCCGAAGCCTTCGATGCCTGGATGCGCGCCAAGCCGGTGGACATCGGCAACACCGTACGCCGCAATCTGCTGCAGTTCCGCAAGACCGGCAATCCCGAAGCGCCCTACTCAGACCACGATGCTGGCAACGGCGCGGCGATGCGCGTACTGCCGGTGGCGCTCGCCACCTTCGGCCAGCCGGAAGATGCCGTGCGCGCCGCCAGCCGCGCCCAGGCGCATGTCACCCACAATTGCGTGATGTCCGATGCCGCCTGCGAGACGCTGGTGTTCATGGTGCAGGACGCGTTGCGCGGCGCGGGCAAGAACGACCTGCTGCACGACCACGCCCATCCCCTCGCCGCGCGCTTTCCGGAATGCAGGTTCCGCGCGGTCAAACCCAGCCGCAATCCCAGCGGCTACGTCGCCGACACACTGAAGGCGGTATTCCAGAGTTTCTTCGACACCGATGATTTCCGCGACTGTCTGATCGACGTGGTCAACCGCGGCGGCGATGCCGACACCACGGGCGCCATCGCGGGCATGCTGGCGGGGGCCCTGTACGGACCGGAAGACATCCCCGAAGCGTGGCTGAAGAGATTGGACACGGTGACCGCCGGCGCTTGCGCGATACAGGCGCGTTCATTGATACAGCTGCCCAAATAGATTCCCGCTTTGTTAAACAGGTTATTCGCTCGCACCCCATAACAACCCAGCGCCACGGTATGGTTCTCGTGTTTTGCCGGGGCATCTGCAGGGCGTGCCGCTGGCTTAACTGTTAAAATCCCCGCCGACCGATCACAAGCCTGCACTGCAGCCTGTAGACCGGCACAAGAGAAGGTGATTCGATCACCTCAATATTTAGGAGAGAGAGCCAATGCGCAAATCCACTTTGCTCGCGATGCTTGTCGTCGCCTGCGTACTGCCACCTGCGTCCGTCGCACAGGAGCATCCCGCGAACCGGCTAGAACGCGTCCTCGCCGGCAAGACCGTGCGCGTCTGCATCTGGCCCGACTATTACAGCATCACCTATCGCAACCCCAAGACGCAGCAACTCTCCGGCATCGATATCGACATGGCCACCGAACTCGGCAAGGATCTCGGCGCGGCGGTCGAGTTCGTCGACAGTTCCTTCGCCAAGCTGGTCGAGGATGTCACCAGCGACCGCTGCGACATCGCGATGTTCGCGATCGGCATCACGCCCCTGCGCGCGAAGAGCCTGCGCTTCACCCTGCCCCACCTCGCCAGCGACATCTATGCGATCACCACCAAGACGAACCGTCGCATCAAGAGTTGGGACGACATCGACAAAGCCGGATCGGTCGTGGCAGTCGCCAAGGGTACGCTGCACGAGCCGGTGATGAAGGAAAAACTGAAAGCGGCGCAGCTGCTGGTGCTCGACACGCCGTTTGCGCGCGAGCAGGAAGTGCAGTCCGGCCGCGCCGACGTGTTCATGACCGACTATCCCTACAGCCAGCGCTTCTTGGCCAACGCCGACTGGGCGCGGTTGGTGTCGCCTTCCAGCACCTACCACATCACCCCGTACGCCTATGCCATGTTGCCGGGTGACGACGCATGGCACGCGCGCATCGAACGCTTTGTCGCGGCGATCAAGCGCGACGGCCGCCTGATGGCGTCGGCGAAGCGCCACAAACTCGATCCCATCGTCGTCCCATGACGCACAAGGCGCTGCAATTGCGCCGGATCTTCCTTGCCGCACTGCTGCTGTTCGTCTGCGGCATGCTCTCCATCACCGCCTACACGCTCTGGCGTTTGCGCGCCGATGCGATCCACAGCGGCCTCGACATATCCGCGATGCACACCCGCAGCTTCGAGGACTTCCTGACCCAGAACCTGCATGTCACCGATCTCATCGCGGCCAACGCGCTGAACGTGGGCGAAAGCCGGTCGGCACCGCGCCATCTCGAGAACGACTTCGATGCCATCCTGCGTCACGCGCCCTTCCTGCGCTCGATGTCGCTGCTCGACGAACAGAGCCGCATATACGCCAGCTCCAACCCGGCCAACGTCGGCATCGCGATATCGACCCGCAGATACCTGCCTCCCGTGGTCGATGCACAGGAGATCCTGCGCATCGGTCATCCCTGGGCCGGCCGCGACTTCGCCGACGGCAGGGCGACCAATGCCCAGTCGCCGGTGGAAGCCGAAGCCCAGTATTTCATTCCGGTCACGCGCACGCTGAAGATCGGCGACCGCGTCGTGACGCTGCTGTTCGCGCTCAATCCGGATTACTTCGTCAACCATATCGCGCAGAAACTCGAGAGCGGGGAAGGCACGGTCGAGGTATTGCTCTACGACGGCACCCTGTTGATGGATACCAATCCGTCGTCGAGCATAGGTGCAGTTCACCGGTTCATCGAGCAGGATATGCAGCTTGCCGAGCTCGAAGCGGGCAAATTCGAAGAGCTGTTCGGAAACGGCCAGCATGAGCTGACCTCCTATCGCGCCTCGCGCCTCTACCCGTTCGTGATCGTCACCCACCTGCATCGCACTTTCGCCCTGCGCCAGTGGCAGACCGAATCCAGAACCATACTCGGCGTTGTCATTCCGGCATTGCTGCTCATCCTGCTCTTGTCCACCGCTTTCTATCGCCGCCAGCAGCAGATCATGGCGCAGCGCGCGGAAGCCGAACGGCTGCAGCGCATCAACGCCACGGTGTTCGATTCCAGCACCGAGTCGATCCTGATCACCGACCTCAATGCCGACATCATCTCTGTCAATCAGGCCTTCACCCGCATCACCGGCTACCGCCCGGACGAGGTCGTCGGACGCAACCCGCGCCTGCTCGCCTCGGGCAATCAGACCACGGATTTCTACATGCGGATGTGGAAGACCCTGCTGCACGACGGTGTCTGGCACGGCGAGCTGGTCAACCGGCACAAGAACGGCGGCCTTTACGATATCCACATGTCGATCACCGCCTCCCGCGACACGAAGGGCCGGCTGCAGCACTATATCGGCGTCGCGGGAGGCGGTGATGAACGCAAACAGGCCGAACGGGCGCTGCGCCGGGAGAGCGAGAAGAATCTGGCGCTGCTGCACAATGCCAGCGACGGCATCCATATCCTCGACAGCGACGGCAACATCATCGAGGTCAGCGATTCGTTCTGCACCATGCTCGGTTACTCGCGCGAGGAGATGATCGGCATGAACGTCACACAGTGGGAGGCCAACTTCGAGGGTAGCGAACTGATCCGCGTGTTCAAGCGGCAGTTCGAGCAAAAGAAGCGCTCCGAGTTCGAGACACGCCACCGGCGCAAGGACGGGAGCGTCATCGATGTCGAGGTCAGCGGTTTCCCGCTCGAGCTCGACGGAAAACTGGTCGTGTTCAATTCGTCGCGCGACATCACTGCGCGCAAACTGGCGGAGGCCGAACTGCGCATCGCCGCTTCCGCTTTCGAGACACAGGACGGCATCCTGATCACCGCCGCCGACAACACCATCCTCAGGGTCAACCGCGCCTTCACCGACATCACCGGCTACAGCGCCGAGGACGTCATCGGCAGGAACCCGCGCATCCTCAAGTCGGGCCATCACGATGCCACTTTCTACAAAGCCATGTGGGCCAGCATCAACAGCACCGGCGCGTGGAAAGGCGAGATCTGGAATCGGCGCAAGAACGGCGCGACCTATCCGGAGCGGCTCTCCATCACCGCGGTGAAAGACCCGAACGGGCGCGTCACCAATTACGTCGCCTCGCTGGCCGACATCACCATGCACAAGGCGGCCGAAGAGGAGATCAAGAGCCTGGCGTTCTATGACCCGCTGACCCAGTTGCCCAACCGCAGGCTGCTGCTGGACCGTCTGCAGCAGGCCCTGGTCTCCAGCACACGCAGCGGGAAAGAAGGCGCGCTGCTGTTCATCGATCTGGACAACTTCAAGACACTGAACGATACGCTCGGCCACGACATGGGCGACCTGCTGCTGCGGCAAGTGGCGCAGCGCCTGGGATCCTGCGTCCGCGAGGGAGACACGGTGGCACGATTGGGCGGCGACGAGTTCGTGGTGATGCTGGAAGACCTGAGCAGCGAAGCCATCGAAGCCGCGGCCCAGACCGAATCCATCAGCGAGAAGGTCATTGCGACGCTTAACGTCCCCTACCATCTGGACACCTACGAGTACCACAGCACCCCCAGTATCGGTGCCACCCTGTTCAACGGCCAGCAGCAGGAGATCGACGAACTGTTCAAACAGGCCGACATCGCCATGTATCAGGCCAAAAAGGCGGGCCGCAACACCCTGCGCTTCTTCGACCCGCAGATGCAGGATGCGCTCAATGTCAGGGCGGCACTGGAGAGCGACCTGCGCAAGGCACTGGAACGCAGCCAGTTCGTGCTTTATTACCAGGTTCAGGTAGACAGTTCACGCCGCCCGTTCGGGGCCGAAGCACTGATACGCTGGATACACCCCGAGCGCGGCCTGGTGTCGCCGGACCAATTCATCCCGCTGGCGGAAGAATCGGAACTGATCCTGCACATCGGCCTGTGGGTCCTGGACACAGCCTGCGCCCAGCTCAAGAAGTGGGAACAGGACCCGCTCACCCGCGATCTCAGTCTGTCTGTGAACGTCAGCGCCAAGCAGTTGCACCAGGCCTATTTCGTCGCCCAGGTGCAGACGGCGCTACGGCGCCACGGCATCAGGCCCAACCTGCTCAAGCTGGAGTTGACCGAAAGTATGCTGCAGGGAAACATCGAGGACACCATCGCCATCATGAACAATCTGAAGGAGATCGGCGTGCGCTTCTCACTCGACGACTTCGGCACCGGCTATTCATCCCTGCAGTACATCAAGCGCCTGCCGCTCGAACAACTCAAGATAGACCGCTCCTTCGTCAGCGATGTCGTTTCCGACAGCAGCGACAAAGCGATCGTGAACACCATCATCGCCATGGCGCGAAGCATGAACCTGAACGTCATCGCGGAAGGGGTGGAGACGGAAGAACAGCAAGACTATCTGCTTGGTCACGGCTGCACGCACTTCCAGGGTTACCTGTTCAGCAAGCCGGTCCCGGTCGAACGATTCGAGGCGTTATTGAAGTAAGGCGGCGCAGCAGCCCTGCCGATTATTTCTTGTTGAGTTTGTCGATCGCGTCTTTCAGTGCCTTCAGTTGGGCGGGGGTCTTTTCCGTCTCGGGGGGCGCGGCGGCTACCGGCTTCTTCTCGACAGTTGCCGGCGCGGCATGGGCCTTGTCCGCGGCGACGGCAGCTGGAGCGGCCGCGGGTGCGGCAACTGCCGGGGCGGTTGCCACCGCATGCGCCGCTTCACCCGCGACAGGTGTTGGGGCCGGTGCGGCATGTACGGGTGCTCTATCCGCCGCTTTCAATTGTTCTTCCAGCGTGGGCGCGACTTTCAACTTGGCTTGCAGACGGCTCACATGCTGGATGATCGCGGCTTCGTGCTCTTCCGCTTGCTTGCGTTCTTCCGCACGCTGCGACCGCTCGCGCGCCAGGGTGAATTTCAGACTCTCCAGCTCGTTCTTCGTTTCTGTCAGGCTTGCGCTCAGACTCTCGATGCGGGTTTTCGAATCATCCGCTTGTGGCGACGCGGAGCGGCCGAGAACCAGTGCGGCGATGGCGAGTGCCAGGGCAAGCAATGCGACGACCGGCGCCGTCAGCAGCGCGTAATGCGCAATCACCTTCAGTCTTGCCCGCAACGACCCGCCTTCGACGGGTTCCGCCGCATCCTCTTCTTCCCTGTCGATTCTCCTGTCCATGATGCCCCCTATCGAATCTGCAGCCGAAACCTTCCCGCCGTGGTTCGAGTCTAGCACCATGTCCGGCCTGCGGACAAAACCTTAAGCTCGTGTAAACTCACGGCTGCATTGAATCCATCCGGCGAAGGGGATCAGGAAATGAACATCGCGGTGCGTATCACTCTCGGCCTGCTGACAACCTTGTGGCTGCAAACCGCATGGGCCGAAGTATCCATCCCCGGCACCAGCGAAGAATGCATCCTTGAGCCCATCTTCGAAAGCAAGGTCTGCACTGTGGAGGCGAACCGCGACGCCAGGGTCGGCGTGATCCTCATCCACGGCCTCGGCGGCTCCACCGACGACTGGAAGAACACCATCCCCGCGTTGGCCAAGAACTTCCACGTGCTCGCCTTCGACCTGCCCGGCTTCGGCAAATCGGACAAGGGCAGCCAGGAGTATTCGCCCACACGCTATGCACGTCTGGCGCATTTCCTGGCCGACCATTATTTCCAAAACAAGACCTATCACATCGTCGGCCATTCCATGGGCGGCGCCATCGCCCTGCGCTTCGCCGCGCAACGTCCGTTGCGCTTCCAGCGACTGGTGCTGATCGACGCCGCCGGCATCCTGCACCCGCAGGTGATCTCGAAATTCCAAGCCGGTTCCTTCCTTGAGCGCAACAGCGGCGTCAAACAGACGCGCGGATTCGCCGAACGCCTGTCCGGCAAGATTCTGGAGCAAGTGGACAAGTTGCCGATCTCGCCCATCGACATCGCCAACTCGGCACTGGGGCGCGACCAGGTGCTGCAGGGCGGCCCGGAGAAGATCGCCGCGCTCGAACTGGCCGGGGAGGATTTCAGCCAGGCCGTCACCTCGGTCCGCGAACCCACCCTCATCCTGTGGGGCGATGCGGACCTGACTGTGCCGCTGCGCACCGGCAAAGTGCTCGCCGCGCGCATGCCGCACGCGCGACTTCAGATCATCGCGGAGGCCGGACATGAGCCTATGAACGACCAGCCCAAGGAAGTGAACAAACTGGTCAACAGCCATCTGCAGGCAAGCGATGCGATGCTGGCAGAGCAATACGACAAACCCGCAGCACAACCCGCCCTGAGCAGCGACCGCGTGGGCACCTGCTCGAACGATTCCGGCATGACATTCGAAGGCGTCTACAGCAGCATCGATCTGCGCGACTGCAGCGGCATCACCATCCGCAACGCCCGCATCGGCCACCTGCATGTGTACAACTCCAGGGTGACGCTGACCGACACCGACATCACCGGCAAAGAAGAAGGCGTGTACTCAGAATATGCCGACATCACCGTCACCAACGGCGACATCTCGGGCGAAATCGCCATCAATGCGAAATACAGCCGCCTCGATATGGCCGGAGTACACCTGAAAGCAAGCAAGGACGCCGTCAAAGCCCTCGGCAGCAAGGTCGTGTTCTCCATCAGCGAGATCAGCAGCCCGCACACCAATGGCGCGATACACGCCTACAAGCAGATGGACGACGGGGTGCTATAAAGACGCCCCGTCCGCGTTGTGCAGAACTGTTGTGACAGATGTATTACAACAGACAAGCCGAACCAAGAAGTGCAGAATCCATCGTTGAGCCTATTCAACATACCGATCCGATTCGCACATCCATGCCCACACTGCCCGAACTGCGAGAGCTGGAACGCCTGCTGGAATTGGGGCGCCATCATCTGCAGTCGAACGTCGCCTGCGAAGTCAAAGCGGGCGACCAGAATTTCCCGGTATACCAATTGACCCTGGGCAATCCCGATCCGAAACTGCCCTCGATCGGATTCTTCGGCGGCATCCACGGCCTCGAACGTATCGGCACACAAGTGTTGCTCTACTTCCTGCGCAGTCTGCTCACGCGCCTGGAGTGGGACAACAGCCTGCATCATCTGCTGCAGGACGTGCGGCTGGTGTTCATGCCGCTGATCAACCCCGGCGGCATGTGGCAATCGACGCGCAGCAACCCGAACGGCGTCGACCTGATGCGCAACGCGCCCGTCGATGCCACCGGCAAAGTCCCCTTTCTGCTCGGCGGCCACCGCATCAGCCCGCTGCTGCCCTGGTATCGCGGCCCGGCGGATGCCGGGATGGAAACAGAGAACCTGGCGCTGTGCCGTGTCGTCAGCGAGGAATTGCTGACGCGGCAGTTCAGCATCGCGGTGGACTGCCATTCCGGCTTCGGTTCGCGCGACCGCATCTGGTTCCCCCACGCCCACAGCGGCCACCCCATAGACCATCTCGCCGACATCCTCACGCTGGAAGAACTGTTCCACCAGACCTTGCCCAACAACCGCTATCTGTTCGAGCCGCAGAGCAAGCACTACCGCACCCATGGCGACGTGTGGGACTACCTTTATCTGCAATCGCAGCGCGACAAGAGCAAGACATTCCTGCCGTTGACGCTGGAGATGGGTTCCTGGCTGTGGGTGAGAAAGAATCCGCGCCAGCTGTTCTCGCGCCACGGAATGTTCAACCCGTCGGTCGAACATCGCCTGCATCGCGTGTTGCGCCGACATGCGGTGTGGCTGGATTTCTTGATGCGCGCCGCCAGCGGCCACGACAAATGGCTGGCGACCGGCCCCACCCGCCTGCGCCTGCAGGAACGCGCCGTCGCGCGCTGGTACCGGCCATGAGCACCTGGGTACTGCTGCGCGGCCTGATGCGCGAAGCGCGCCACTGGGGCGACTTCCCCGCGCAGTTCCAAAAGATCACGGGAGCACAAAAGGTGGTGACGCTGGATTTCCCCGGCAACGGCCAACTGCATATGCAAGCAAGTCCGACCAGCGTGGCGGAGATGGCGGAATCCTGCCGCGCGCAGTTGGAACAACAGGGTATTGCGCCGCCCTACAATGTGCTCGCGCTATCGCTGGGTGCGATGGTTGCGGTGGCTTGGAGCGAACGGTATCCGCACGAGCTCGAACGCATGGTGCTGATCAACACCAGTCTGGCACCGTACAACCCGTTCTACCATCGCATGCGCCCGCGCAACTATCCCGGCCTGACGCGCTTCCTCATTTTCAACTCCATCCCGGCACGGGAAAGATCGGTGCTGCAAATCACCAGTAACAAGCAACGCACCGTGCAACAGCGGACTGCATTGCTGGAACAGTGGGAATCTTATGCGCGCGAATGCCCCGTCAGCCGCGCCAACATCCTGCGCCAACTGCGCGCCGCCGCCACTTTCCACGCTGCGCCGCTAGCGCCACCTGTCCCGGTGCTGTTGCTTTCCGGCCCGCAGGACAATCTGGTGAATGCGAAATGCTCGCTCACACTGGCACAACGCTGGAACAGTCCGATCCGGTTACATCCGACAGCAGGCCACGACATCCCGCTGGACGATGGCGAGTGGGTGGCGAAGCAGGTCAAGGACTGGATGGTCGCCTGAGCCAAGCTTCCATCCTCACTCAGTTCCTCCCCGACAGCCGATACACCTTATATTCCACCCGCCGCAAGGATTGCCCCGGCGATTCAGGATCAACCTCGAACACACTCTCGACATAAGCCAGGTCGATCTCGAACCCGGCCGAGTACAAGGCCGCGATCTCCTCGTCCACGCCCACGGCCTGCTTCAGGGTCGCACCGTCCGCGGCATCCTCGATGGTCAGCAAAAAGACCTTGGACGATGTGGGCAGCAGCCGCATCAGTTGCGCGACATATTGATCGCGGATGTTCTCCGGCAAGGCGGTCAGCGCGGCGCGGTCATAGACCGTATCGAACTCGCCGATGTCCGCCGCGGTCAGCGCGAAGTAATCCCCGCACAGCACGCTGAGTCTGCCGCAACTCCAGACAGTGAACTGCCCCTGTTGCCGCAGGACCGGGATCAGACCGTTCTCACGAAAGAAATCTTCCACTGCGAGCGGACTCAACTCGACACCGACGACCTCGTGGCCCCGCTGCGCAAGCCAGATCATGTCCAGGCTCTTGCCGCAAAGCGGGACGAACACGCGGCTGCCGAAATCCAGCGCCAGGCTGGGCCAGAACCTGTCCAGCAGCGGATTGACTGTGATCTGATGGAAATCGGTGCGCTGCTCGCGCCAGCACTGCAGCCAGAGATGATTGTCACGATCGCTGCGAACCGGCGCGCCGACATCGACAGTCACTTGCCCAGCCGATGGGTCGGTATGTGAGATGAATTATAAGAAACAGGGCGACGCCGGCGGCGCGCCCTTACTTCCCCTCCAGCAGTTGCTTCACCCATGCCTGCTGGGTCGCGCGCTTGCGCTTCTGTTCCAGCACCTTGCGGATATGCGGTTTGGCCTGGGCGAAACCGAGCACACCGGCCTCGGTGATGGTGTCGCAACGCAGCACATGCAAACCCAGCTCGGATTCGAGCACGCCGCTCACTTCCCCTGCCTTCAAGCCGAACAGCGCTTCGTCCAGCTCGGGGAAAAGCTTGCCGCGCGGCAGGTCGCCCAGTTTGCCGCCGTCCAGCGCCGTGGGGCATTCAGAATGTTTGAGCGCCTGTTCCTCGAAGCGCTGCGGTTCTTTCGCCAGACGTGCGGCGATCTCGTCCATGCGCCGGTGTGCCGCCTCGCGCGTGTTCTCGGCGATAGTCTCGTTGATGGTGATGAGGATATGGCGCACCAGCCGCGTCTCCGGGCGGCGGAACTGTTCCGGGTGATACTGGTAATACAGATCCACGTCCGTGTCGCTGACGCTCTCCGCGCGCGTGCCGACCTTCTCCAGGATGGCCTCGACCTTCATCTCGCGCTCCAGCGCGGCGGCGAAACTTGTTTCATCCAGCCCGTTCTGCGCCAGATCGCTGGCGAAATCGTCCGCGTTCGGATAGCGCCCGCGTATCTCCTGCATGGCCGCCGCTATCGTGGCGGGCGGCACCATGACATCGCGCGCTTCCGGCGTGGCGAGCACGCGCGTCTCCAGCTGGTGCTGCTTCTGCGCCATGGTCTGCACGCGTTTCGATTCGTCTGCCTGCAGGGCGACCGGCGCTTTGCCGTAGAGCTTCTGCGCGGCCTTGAGCGCAAGGTAGGCGACGCTGCTGTCGATCACTTCAGGCATGGGCCTTCTCCCCGTCGTTATAGACATGCACCGCCTCCAGCGAGGCCTCCGGCACTTGCAGCACCTGGTCGTGGAAGATCACGTGATACAGCACACCGGCATTCTCGTCGCGAAACACTTTCAATATCTCGCCTTCCATGCCCGGTGTGACACGCACCTCGCCGCGCACCGCCAGCGTGATCTTGCTGCGCACTTTCTCGCGGCTCTCGAACTTGCTCGGTGTCCACGGCTCGGCGATGGCGATGAGCTCTTCCTCGCGGAATCCGACGATCTTGTTCTGGTCGATGAAGTTGACGGTGTAGATCAGCTGGTCCTGCAGAAAGGTACCCACATTGGTGACGAAGCCGGTGCTGCCGCGACGGATCAGCAGCGTGCCGGTGGGCACGCCCGGATAGGTGCCGTCATTGCGCACATTGCGAATGATGCGGACTTCGTCTCCGAATTCGTATTTAGGCAGCATCTTTCCTGGTCACCGTGATGGAACTGAGCGGCACGAACTTCACCTGCGGTTCGTGCATGTGGAACACCTTGAACACCTTTTCGGTGAGCGCGTCGGATTTCACGAAATCCTGATACGCCTGCGTCAGCAGCGTGGTGTAGACCACGCGGCGCGCGGACTCCTCTTCCGACAAGGTCGCCTTGGCCAAATAGTTATGGAAACGCTGCAGGATATGCAGACGGTTCACATGCACCACCGAGGCGTCGTATTCGATGCCGAAGTAGTTCAAAAAATCCTCGGCGGAGACCAGTTCCTCCATCGCTTCATCCAAAGTCAGTTCGTCCATCATGCTCTCCTATGCAAATCGTCTTCGTTCATCGTCTGGTGCAACACTTCCAGCAGTGCCTTGCCGCCCATGCGGTCGTGGCTGTCCAGCTCCACCAGTTTTTCCAGCATCGCCTGTCCGGTCTGCTGATGGCCCAGGCGCAGATTGATATATCCAGCAGCCTTGAGCACCATCAGGTAGAAGCGCACCAGCCCCATCGAGCGCATCACGCCCGCACCGACATTGGCCTCGCGCAGATACATCCAGGTATCGGGGAAATCCAGCCGCCGACCGACCACGGCCAGCGTACTCTCCGCCACCAGCAGCGCGTCTTCCAGACGGTGCTGGTAGAAGTAATAACGGTAAAGCGCGACCAGTACCATCAGGTGCTGCGGCGCCATCAGGCTGGCGCGCAACAGCAGGCTCTCGGATTCTTCTGTGCCGTATTTGTCCGCCGCCGCCATGAGCAGGCGCGCGACATCCTGCGCCAGCGGTTCGTCGAAATACAGTTCAGCGTTTTCGAAATCGAGCAGGTCCATGGTTCACTCCTTCCTGATGACGCGCGCCACTTCGGTGCCGCACAGATCATCCGCCTCGCAACTGCGGCATTGCCCGTCCACCGGTTCGCCCTGTTTGCGCAGCTGCCCTTCCAGCACCTCGATGCGCTCCATCAGGCAGGCGATGGCGCGGCCGACCGGGTCGGGGATCAAGTGATGGTCAAGGTTGATGCCGTAGATGTTGTCCGTGCCCGCCTCTTCGGTGCGCAGCACGACCTTGGCGGGGATGCCGACCACGGTGCGGTGTGCAGGCACGTCTTTCACCACCACCGAGTTGGCGCCGACGCGCACCTGTGCGCCCAGCGTGATCGCACCGAGTATCTTCGCGCCCGCGCCGACCACCACGCCGTCGCCCAGCGTGGGATGGCGCTTGCCCTTGTTCCAGGTGGTGCCGCCCAGGGTGACGCCGTGATACAGCGTGACGTCGTCGCCGATCTCGGCGGTTTCGCCGATCACAACACCCGCGCCGTGATCGATGAAAAAGCGGCGGCCGATGGTGGCACCGGGATGGATGTCGATATTGGTGACGAAGCGCGCGAACCAGGACAGCAACCGTGCCGGATAGCGCAGGCCGAATTTCCACAACCGGTGCGCGACGCGCTGCATCAGGATGGCGTGCACGCCGGGATAGGTGGTCAGCACCTCGAAGCGCGAGCGCGCGGCGGGGTCGCGCTGGAACACACAGCTCACGTCTTCGCGCAGCAGCCGCAGCAGTCCTGGTTGCACTGGCTTGCTGATCACGGCTTCGGCAGTCATCACGTCTTCCATGATGGGCTCCTAGTGTGCCGCACCGGGCTGGGTGCGCCCGATGTAGCGTTGGTAAAGAAACAGCAGTTCCTGATCGGCCGGGGAGCGCTTGGCGCGCTCGGCGAAACTGCGGATGTCGGGCAGCAGCGCGCGTGCTTCGGCCTGGCTCAGGTTGAGGCCCATGGTGGCGTAGGCGGCGATGATGCCGTGTGCGCCGGAATGTTTGCCGACCACGAGTTTGTGCTGGCGACCGACCTCGATGGGGTCGAAGCCCTGATAGGTGTCCGGATCCTTGAGCAGGCCGTCGACATGGATGCCCGCCTCGTGCGTGAACACGCCCTCGCCCACCACGCTCTTCTGCCAGTGCACCGGACGGCCCGAAGCGGCGGCGACCAGTTGCGACAGGCCGGTGAAATGAGTGAGGTCGATGCCGGTGTCCATGCCGTAGAGTTTCTTCAGGCCGAGCGCGACTTCTTCCAGCGGCGCATTGCCCGCGCGTTCGCCCAGACCGTTCACCGTGGTGTTGATGTGCGTCGCCCCGGCCAGCGCGGCGGCCAGACTGTTGGCGGTGGCGAGGCCGAGATCATCGTGCGCGTGCATCTCGATCTCGAGGTCGCAGGCCGCGCGCAATGCCGAGATGGCCTTGTGCACGCCGAACGGTTCCATCACACCGAGGGTATCGGCAAAACGTATGCGGCGCGCGCCGGCGGCTTGTGCAGCCTCGGCGACCCGCAGCATGAATTCGGGATCAGCGCGCGAAGCATCCTCGCAACCGACGATAACGCCCATGCCCTGCTCGCTGGCGTAGGGCACCAGATCGAAGATGGTCTCGAGCACCCAGTCGCGGTCATGGCCCAGTTTCTTCCTGATATGGATGTCCGAGACCGGTATCGAGATATCGATCATGTGCACATCGACCAGCTCCGCCGCGAGGATGTCCGCTTTGCACATGCGGCACCAGGCGATGAGCTTGGCATTCAGGCCGAGCGCGGCGACGGCGTTGATGCTGTCGCGCTCTTCCTCGCCCATCGCCGGGATACCGACTTCCAGCTCCGGCACGCCGAGCGCGTCGAGTTGACGCGCGATGTCCAGCTTCTCCTCCAGCGTGAACGCCACCCCGGCGGTCTGTTCGCCGTCGCGCAGGGTGGTGTCGTCGATGATGATGGAGCGGGACATGGTGAGTGCCTTATGCGTAGGTCGGCGCGAACGCCTTTTCCGGTTCGGCAGCGGGACCGTCGCCTTCCCAGTACGGCGACAGCTTGCGCAGTTGCGCGATGATCTCGGGCACCACGGCGATCACGCGGTCGACTTCGGCCTCGGTGCTGTAACGCGACAGCGAGAAGCGCACCGTGCCGTGCGCGGCGGTGTAGGGGATACCCATCGCGCGCATCACGTGCGACGGTTCCAGCGAACCGGAAGTGCAGGCGGAGCCGGAGCTGGCGGCGATGCCAAACTTGTTGAGCAAGAGCAATATCGCCTCGCCCTCGATGAACTCGAACGCGATGTTGCTGGTGTTGGGCAGGCGGTTGTCCGGGTTGCCGGTGACGAAAGAGCGCGGCACTTTGGCGAGGATGGCGGCTTCCAGCTTGTCACGCAGACGCGCGACTTCGGTGTTCTCGAAGGCCATCGCTTCCATTGCCATCTCGGCAGCTTTGCCGAGTCCTACGATGGAGGTGGTGTTCTCGGTACCGGCACGGCGACCGCGTTCCTGATGGCCGCCGCGCAGCAGCGGGCGGAAACGCGTACCGCGTTTCAGGTACAGGACGCCGATGCCTTTGGGCGCATGCAGTTTGTGGCCGGACACGGACAGCATGTCGATCTTGGTGTCTTTCAGGTTCAGCGGCACCTTGCCCACCGCTTGTACTGCATCGGTGTGGAACATCGCACCGGCGGCATTCGCCAGTTCGGCCATCTCCACCACCGGGAAAAAAGTACCCGTCTCATTGTTCGCCCACATCACCGACACGACAGCGGTTTGGTCGTTCAGCAATTTTTTGTATTCGTCCAGGTCGAGGCGGCCTTTGCCGTCGACCTTGAGGTAATGCACCTTGTAGCCTTCTTTTTCCAGATACGCGCACAGCGTCAGGATGGCCGGATGCTCGACGGTGGTGGTGATAATCTCCTTGCGCTCGGGCTGTGCCTTCAGCGCGGAAAGGATCGCGGTGGAATCCGATTCGGTGCCGCAGGAAGTGAAGATGATCTCGGAGTCGTGTTCCGCGCCGAGCAGCTCCTGCACCTGCATGCGTGCTTTCTTGATGGCGAGGCCGACCTTGTTGCCGAAGCTGTGCATCGACGAAGGATTGCCGAACTGCTCGGTGAAATACGGCAGCATGGCTTCCACCACGGCTTCGTCCACCCGTGTGGTCGCGTTGTTGTCGAAATAGATGCCTTCCATTTTCTGCTCCTCAGGGGTGGCAAGTGGCGCGGCTCAATGCCCCGGCCTTGGTGGGCACGATCTTGATGAACTCTTTCAGCTCTTCCATCAGCTTCTGCTGGATGCCCTGCAGCGTGAGTGCTTCCATCTGGCAGCCAGCGCAGGCGCCGGTCATGTTGACGTAGATGGTCTTGCCGTCCACATCCACCAGCTCGATGTCGCCGCCGTCGCGCTTCAGTTGCGGGCGCACCATTTCCAGCACGGCTTCGATCTTGCGGATGCGTTGCAGGTTGGTCATGCCGACAGGTTTGGCTTCTTCCTTGGCCGGTGTACCGGGCTTGAAGCTTTCGCCGCGTTCGCTCATCACCTTCACCAGGATCTCTTCGATACCTTCGTGGCAGGACGAGCAGCCGCCGCCCGCCTTGGTGTAGTTGGTCACATCCTGCACCGAGGTAAGGTCGTTGGCGCGGATGGTCTCTTCGATCAGCACCGCGTCGATGGCGAAGCACTTGCACACCAGCGCGCCTTCCTCATGGTCGTCGCTCCACACTTCGCCGCGATAGTTGGCCACGGCAGCTTGCAGCGCCTCGCGCCCCATCACCGAGCAGTGCATCTTTTCCGGGGGCAGGCCGTCGAGGTAATCGGCGATGTCCTGGTTGCTCACCTTGAGTGCCTCATCCAGCGTCTTGCCTTTGATCATCTCGGTGAGCGCGGAAGAGGACGCGATGGCCGAGCCGCAACCGAAGGTCTGGAAATGCGCGTCGAGGATGATGTCGGTCTCCGGCTCCACCTTGAGCATCAGGCGCAGCGCGTCGCCGCAGGAGATCGAGCCGACGTCGCCCACCCCGTTGGCATCGGCCAGCACCCCGGCGTTGCGCGGCTGGAAGAAGTGTTCTTTGACTTTGTCCGAGTAGTCCCACATGGTGATGCTCCTTATGCGTTGAACGACGAGCCGCACGCGCAGGTCGAGCTGGCGTTCGGGTTTTCGAATTTGAAGCCGCTGCCGGTGAGGCTGTCGACGAAATCGACGGTCACGCCTTCGAGCAGCGGAGCGGAGAGCGGATCGACCAGCAGGGTGACCGCGCCGTATTCCAGCACGGTGTCGTCTTCCTGCTTGGCCTCTTCCAGCGTCATGCCGTACTGGAAGCCGGAGCAGCCGCCGCCGGAGATGGCGATGCGCAGTCCGGCGACGGGGGCGTCCGTTCCTTTGATGAATCTCTCCACGGCGGAGATGGCGTTGGGTGTCATTGTGATCATGTCTGGCTCCTTGAGCGGGTTGGTTACGCCCTATCAAGTGCAAGCTGTGTGCCAGCGCCGGCGATCAACTCAACACGCTGTTTAGAATGGATATTGCCAATCGACCACGCTCAACCCGCGTGTGTGGAACAAGACGGGGATGGGGTGTTGTAGGGTTTGCAACAAGAGTCGGCGGCCCGTATCTACGCTTGTTGTTTCCCCTTCTACAAAAGGGGGGATGCACAGTCAGCCAAGGTGACGTCCAATCATCTTTGCTGTCAAACTTCGCCCTTTCCAGAAAAGCAGACCCGCCATGACCCAAGCCATCCCCCAAACCACGCTTCTTGCCGACTACATCCCGCCGCCCTTCCTGATCGACACCGTAGATGTCGACATCGACTTCCGCAGCGGCGAAGCCATCGTGACAACCCAACTGGCACTGCGCCGCAATCCGGCTGCGCACACGCCCAACGCCCCCTTAGTGCTGGACGGCGAGGAACTGGAACTGTTGCGCATCAGCCTCGACGGCGCTGAGTTGCCACCCGCTCGCTACAAGCTAAGCCCCACCCAGTTAACGCTAGCCGACGCCCCCGACACCTTCCGCCTCGAAACGCAGTCGCGCATCCACCCCGATACCAACACCCGCCTTTCCGGTCTCTACCGTTCGGCCAACGGTTATTTCACCCAGTGCGAGGCGCAGGGCTTTCGCCGTATCACCTGGTTTCAGGACAGGCCGGACGTCATGGCGCGTTACACCGTTACGCTGCACGCCGACAAGGCGGCGTTGCCGCAATTGCTGGCCAACGGCAATCCGGTGGGCAGCGGCGACGAGGCAGGCGGTCGGCACTGGGCCAAGTGGCAAGACCCGTTCCCCAAGCCCTGCTACCTGTTCGCGGTGGTCGCGGCCAAGCTTGATGTGCTGAGCGACAGCTATCGCACGCTGTCTGGGCGCGAAGTGAAGTTGGCGATCTACGTTGAGCACGGCAAGCTGGACCAATGCGATTACGCCATGTCCGCACTCAAGAAAGCCATGCACTGGGACGAGCAGCGATTCGGGCTGGAATGCGATCTCGACATCTACATGATCGTGGCGGTGGGCGACTTCAACATGGGGGCGATGGAGAACAAGGGGCTGAACATCTTCAATACCAAATACGTGCTGGCGCGGCCGGACGTGGCCACCGATGTCGACTACGAGAATATCGACCGCGTGGTGGCGCACGAGTATTTCCACAACTGGACCGGCAACCGCGTGACCTGCCGCGACTGGTTTCAGCTTTCGCTCAAGGAAGGACTCACCGTGTTCCGTGATCAGGAATTCGGCGCCGATGTGCACAACCGCTCGGTCGCGCGCATTCGCGAAGTGCGCGGCCTGCGCGCCGGACAATTCCCCGAAGACAACGGCCCCATGGCGCATCCGGTGCGCCCCGCGTCGTATATCGAGATCAACAATTTCTACACAGCCACCGTCTATCAAAAAGGTGCCGAGGTGGTGCGCATGATCCAGACCCTGATCGGCAAGCCCGCCTTCCGGCGTGGCATGGACCTTTACTTCGAGCGCCATGATGGTCAGGCCGTGACTTGCGACGACTTCGTCGCCGCCATGGCCGATGCCTCCGGCGTCGATCTCAAACAGTTCATGCGCTGGTACGACCAGGCCGGTTTGCCGCGCATACGCGCCAGCGGAAGCTACGATGCGGCAAAGCAACGCTACACACTGCGCCTGAGCCAATCCTGCGCCGCCACACCCGGCCAGCCGGAGAAGCAGCCCTACCACATCCCCGTCACCGTCGGCCTGGTCGGCCCGAACGGAGAAGAGCTGCCCTTGCATTTAGGCAACGATGCCGCGACCACCGAGCGCGTGCTATCGCTGCAAACCGCCTCGCACGAATTCGTTTTTGAAAACGTCGCCGTCCCACCCGTGCCCTCGCTGCTGCGCGATTTCTCGGCACCGGTCGTGCTCGAGTTCGACTACTCGGAAGCGGAACTCGCCCACTTGCTGGCGCATGACAGCGATCCATTCAACCGCTGCGAAGCCGGCCAGCGACTAGCCAGCCAACAGGTCATCGCCGCCACCGCTGCCATCAGCGCGGGCAAAACGCCAAGCTGGTCGGCCGATTTCGTCAAAGCGGCAGCACGCGTACTCGCCCAATCCGCCACCGACCCCGCCTTCGCCGCCGAAGCGTTGACCCTGCCCGGCGAGGCCACGCTGGCTGAACAACTGGAAGTCGTCGATCCCGATGCCCTGCACGCCGCCCGCAACGGCCTGCGCCGCCACCTTGCGGAACAACTCGGCACTGCATTCAGAGCCTGCTATGAGTCGCTTGCGCCAAAGGGAATCTACAAACCCGACTCGCAGGATGCCGCGCGCCGTGCGTTGCGCAATCTATGCCTTGGCTACCTGAGCGAAACAGACAGCGCCGAGACTCGCGCACTGGCGAAAAAACAGTTCGACACCGCAGACAACATGACCGACCAGTTCGCCGCACTGAGCGTGCTGGCACAAAGCGAGGGCGAAGAACGCGTGCAGGCCATGGTCGCATTCTATGAACGCTGGAAAGATGAGGCGCTGGTGATCGACAAATGGCTGCAAGTCCAGGCCACCAGCCGCCGCCCCGAGACAATGACGGAAGTCGCGCGGCTGGTCGGGCATGCTGCGTTCGACTTGCGCAACCCGAACAAGGTCTACGCCCTGCTGCGCGCCTTCGGCAGCAACCATGTACGCTTCCACGCCGCCGACGGCAGCGGCTACCGCTTCCTCGCCGAACAAACGCGCAAACTCGACGGCATCAACCCACAAGTCGCGGCGCGACTGGCACGCTGCTTCGACCGCTGGCGCAGGTTCGATGCCACGCGCCAGGCACATGCCCGTGCCGCGCTGGAGATGCTACGCAACCATAAAGGGCTGTCGCGGGATGTGTTTGAGATCGTGGAGAGGTCGTTGGGGTGACAAATGCCTGCTAAGCGAACAATGGTATGGATCGCGGACCTTCACAGTCGCCACGCCGTGTGTGAAGCAGCGTCATTTCGGCCCTTCGACAGGCTCAGGTCAGGCCGGAATGACGAGATGACAGGTTTCGTGGGTTGTCACCCAATTTTGAAAATCTCAACGATCAAACAGTCACCTCAGTGACATCACGCTTGTCCAGTATCTTCCCGGTGTAGGCATCGATCGACACCAGCCATCTCTTTTCACCACGATTGATTTCCACATGATAAGCATGCCGACGCCGCCCATCATTATCGGCTGCAGAGTTTGTATCCGCAGTGGAGTTGACACTGACAATCAACACTCTGGAAAAATCCTCTTCTTCCAGGTCTCGCATGTCTCTGGCAAAACCGACCGTCGCACTCAGCGCAATGACGCCGGCTGCCGCAGGAAATATCTTCAGAAATCTCATCGTACGTTCATCCCCAGGTATTCATTGTGTGTTGAACAAAAAACCGTACTCATGCAAATGCGGTGACGGGGGTGAGAGGGACGCATCGGAAAATAGTTCCGTCCGGATTATTCCTGCGTTGTTTGAACGACAATCTCACCGACTCGCGACAAGGCCTCATCTGCGGTATTGTTGTTATTGCATGAGTCCGAGTGTAGATTGGTTTTGTGACAAATTGATCTGGCAACGGAACCGGGCTTCCGTGGCGTACTCAGACCAATTGCCGGAATCCCCAACGCGAGATCCTCATGAATAAAGCTTTCGAATTCCACGGAATACAGATCAACTTCGACAACAGCTATGCGCGTGAGCTGAACGGATTCTATACAGCATGTCAGGCTGAGACTGTGCCCTCGCCCACCTTGGTCAAGTTCAATCACGCATTGGCCGAGGAGCTTGGGCTGGATGCGGACGCGCTCGAAACCCAGCAAGGCGCGGAGATATTTTCCGGAAACATTGTTCCGCCGGGCGCGATGCCTATCGCACAGGCGTATGCGGGTCACCAGTTTGGCAATCTTTCTCCGCAGCTGGGTGACGGCCGCGCGCTTTTGCTGGGCGAGGTGATCGACCGCAACGGGATGCGCCGCGATATCCAATTGAAAGGCTCCGGACGCACGCCGTTTTCCCGCCGTGGCGATGGCAAGGCAGCGATCGGCCCCATGCTGCGCGAGTATCTGATGGGCGAGGCCATGTACCACCTGGACATCCCCACCACGCGCGCGCTGGCTGTGGTTACCACGGGAGAGAATGTGTATCGCGAGACCCCGTTGCCGGGGGCGGTGCTGACCCGCGTTGCAGCGAGCCACATTCGCATCGGCACCTTTGTATATTTCGCTGTGCGCAACGACGTTGAAAGCCTGCGCAGGCTGGCGGACTACACCATCCGGCGCCACTACCCGGAACTGATCGGCAAGCCCTATATCGAGCTTCTGCGTGCTATGGCTGCGCGGCAGGCAGAGCTGATCGCCAGATGGATGTGCGTAGGGTTCATCCACGGCGTGATGAACACGGACAACGTGGCGCTTTCCGGCGAGACCATCGATTACGGCCCGTGTGCATTCATGGACCATTTCGACCCCGCCACGGTGTTCAGCTCCATAGATGAGAGGGGACGCTACGCATTCGGCAAGCAGCCCGTGATCGCACAATGGAACCTCGCGCGCTTTGCCGAAACATTGCTGCCGCTAGTGGACGACGATAGTGACCGGGCGATCTCAATTGCGACTGAGGCATTAGAGACATTCCCGGAACAATTTGCAAAGGCCTGGTCGGCAATGGCTCGGCGCAAGCTGGGACTTGTGCGCAGCGAAGCCGACGATGCCACGCTTGTGCAAGATTTTCTGAATGCGATGCAAGCCGGACGAGCCGACTACACCCTGGCGTGGCGCTACCTTGCCGATGCGGCAGAGTCCGATCCGGAACGCTTGCGCAGCGTGTTTGGCAGCGACACGACAAAGCTGGATGAGTGGCTCCCGCGCTGGCTGGCACGATTGGCCCGCGAGAACAAACCCGCAGCGGAGATCGCAGCTGACATGCGGCGCGTGAACCCTTATGTCATCCCGCGCAATCACCTGGTGGAAGAAGCACTCGAAGCCGCCACGATCAATAACGACTTGGCACCGTTCAACCAGCTGCTGGATGTATTAAGCGATCCCTATACCGAACGCGAAGCTGCGCACCCGTATGCCATACCGGCCACATCCGAACAAACGGCGGGCTACCGCACATTCTGCGGCACTTGATGTTTCTATAATTTGGCCGGGATGAACAGGCCAAACACAATATCTTTCGCGTGAAATGAAAGAAGCCCCTGATAAACAGGGGCCTCAATTAAAACTTTACACTGCTGGTCGCAGGTATCCGGATCAGAACGGAATATCGTCGTCGAAGTTATCGAAGTTGCCCTTGGCTGCGGGTGCAGCGGCAGGCTTGGCGGCCGGGGCGCTGCGCGGTGCGGGTGCGGAGCGTTCATCTTCCACTTCAAAGCTGCCACCACCGGTGGACTTGCTGCCCAGCATCTTCATCTCGTTGACGATGATCTCGCTGATATAACGATCCTTGCCTTCTTTGTCCTGGTATTTGCGGTTCTGGATGCGGCCTTCGATATAGACCTGCGAACCCTTCTTCAGGTATTCACCGGCTATCTCGGCCAGACGGCGGTAGAACACCAGGTTGTGCCACTCGGTGCGTTCCTGCTTCTCGCCGCTCTTGTCCTTGTAGTTCTCGGAAGTCGCCAGCGTGGCGTTGGTCACCGCTTCGCCATTGGTCATGTAACGGGTCTCCGGGTCTTTGCCCAGACGCCCCACCAGGATTGCCTTGTTTACTGACATCTCACGTCCCCTTTCACCAGATTATCTACCGATTCTTCATCGAACCCGCTCATTTCAACCTTGATACAGGCGATCTGCTCGTTCCCCACGACCAGCACCTCCCGCACACCCCGTAATTGTGCCAGACTCGACTGCAACGCGCTTGAAGCTTCTGGCCCCAGCAACGGCAAGTGGTACATCCGGGTCAGCAGCGCCTGCGGCGCCCGCATGGACGAGGCCACCGCCAGCCACAGCAGCAGCATGAACACTGCGAACACCAGCACGGCATCGTGGCCGAAGAACTGCATCAACAGGCCGCCCATGGCCGAACCGAAGAACGCCCCCAGGAACTGCACACTGCTGAACACGCCCATCGCCGTGCCCTTGGCGGCCAGCGGCGCGATCTTGCTGACGATGGAGGGCTGCGTCGCCTCCAGCACGTTGAACGCGGTGAAGAACACCAGCAGCGACATCGCCACGCCCCACACGCTATGCTGGAAAAAAAGTATGCCCAGTTGCGCCACGGCAGCCAGCGCGATGGCGAACATGAACACCGGCTTCAGCTTGGATTTTTTCTCCGCGATGACGATGGGCGGCACCATGAGCACGAAGGCGATCAGCATCACCGGCAGATACACCTGCCACTGGTGCTGTGCATCCAGCCCGACGTCGCGCAGGATGAACGGCACTTGCATGAACACCGACATCAATATCGCGTGCAGGGTAAACACGCCGAAATCCATGCGCAGCAGATCGGCATTGCGCAGCACTTCTTTCAGCTTGCTGGTGTTGGCCTGGGTGTCGGAGTGGAAGCGCGTGATGCGCGGAGCGGGAATGAACCAGACCACCAACGCGATGGAAACGAATGCCAGCACGCCGATCAGCTCGAAGATGCCGGACATGCCGATGTATCGGTACAGGATGGGCGACAAAACCATCGAGATCGAGAACGTGATGCCGATGGTGATGCCGATCATCGCCATCGCCTTGGTGCGATGCTCCTCGCGCGTCAGGTCCGCCGTCAGCGCCATCACCGCCGCATTGATCGCCCCCGCGCCCTGGATCACACGACCGGCGATAATCCAGTAGATGTCATCCGCCGACGCCGCGATGAAACTGCCCGCCGCGAACAGCAGCAGCCCGACGATGATGACCGGCTTGCGCCCGTAGCGGTCGGACAACCACCCCGCCGGGATCTGCAAGATCGCCTGCGTCAGCCCGTAGGCCCCCAGCGCGACCCCGATCAGGAAATGGCTTTCCCCACCCGGCAGGTGCTCGGCATACAAAGCAAAGATCGGCAGGATGATGAACAGCCCCAGCATGCGCAGGCCATAGATGCTCGCCAAGCCAATGCTGGCGCGGCGTTCGAAGGGGGTCATGGATGAATCTGAAGCGGACATTAAGCTGCGGGTGGTGATTTTCTGGAGGGCGTATCTTAACAGGTTGAACTGCCGCCAGACAGAGACGGCTTGATCGGGCTTAAGCACGAGTATCGGGGCAGACGGTAGCGCACTTCATCAGGAGGACTCCCGCTCCCACAAGTCCTTTCAAAACAACACAGCTTCAGCCTGCATTGTCGCCGCCCAATTCCTTGGCACAGTATTCGCTCTGTTCTTATGGTGAATATCGACCCAGGAGACCGACATGGAGTTCGCCGCGACTGAATATGCCAATGCCACTGCTTACGATGAGCTGCTTGACCGCACTTTGCAGCCCCGTGCTGTCGCCCAGCCCTTGTTCGATTATCTGGATACTCTGGACAAGCAAGAGTTTGCCACCCGCAGTCAAGCAGTGGATGCCACCATCATGGCGATGGGCATCACTTTCACTGTCTACAGCGATTCGGGCAATATCGACCGTGCCTGGCCTTTCGACCCCATCCCGCGCGTGATGGGCCGTAAGGAATGGAATCGTATCCAGGAAGGGCTCAAGCAGCGTTTGACTGCGCTGAACATGTTCATCAACGACCTGTACAACGAGCAGCGCATCATCAAAGACGGCGTATTCCCGGCCGAAGTGCTGGAAGGCTCGTGCAACTTCCGCCCGCAATGCGTCGGCATCACGCCCCGCTTTGGCGTATGGGCACACATTTGCGGCACCGACTTGGTGCGTGACAGTGACGGCACCATGTATGTGCTGGAAGACAATCTGCGCGTGCCATCCGGTGTTTCGTACATGCTGGAGAATCGCCAGATCATGAAGCGCATCTTTCCAGAGGTGTTTCGCACCACCAACATTCTGCCGGTGGATGATTATCCGACCCAGCTATACCAGACACTCGCGGCACTCTCGCCGCGCCCAAGCGAGCAACCTGTGATCGCCGTACTCACACCCGGCATCTACAACTCCGCCTATTTCGAGCACAGCTATCTGGCGCAGCAGATGGGGGCTTATCTGGTGGAAGGATCCGATCTGCTGGTGGGAAACGATGATGTGGTCTACATAAAGAGCATGGTCGGACTGCAACGCGTGGATGTGATCTACCGCCGCATCGATGATGCCTTCCTCGACCCCGAAGTCTTCAATCCCGATTCGGTGCTGGGTGTGCCGGGCCTGATGCGCGCCTGGCGCAGCGGCAATGTCGGCATCGCCAATGCGCCCGGTGCGGGCGTGGCGGATGACAAGGTGGTCTACACCTTTGTACCGCAGATGATTCGCTATTACCTTGACCAGGAACCCATCCTGGCCAACGTGCCCAGCTACTTGTGCATGTACGAAGACCAGCGCGACTATGTGCTGGCCAATCTGGACAAGCTGGTGGTCAAACCCGCAAACGAGTCCGGTGGCTACGGCATGCTGATCGGCCCGCGCGCCACACCAGAAGAGCGCGCGCAGTTCGCCGAACTCATCCGGGCAAACCCGCGCAACTACATGGCTCAACCCACTCTGAACATCTCAACCGCGCCGACCCTGGCTGACGGCAAGCTGGCGCCGCGCCATCTCGACCTGCGTCCGTTCGTCCTGCAATCCGACAAGTTGTACGCCACCACCGGCGGACTGACCCGCGTCGCGCTGCGTCAGGGCTCGCTGGTGGTGAACTCTTCCCAGGGTGGCGGCAGCAAGGACACCTGGATCGTGGAAGAGGAGGTGCTGTGATGCTGGCTCGTGCTGCAGAGAATCTTTATTGGATGGCACGCTATCTGGAGCGGGCCGAGAACACTGCGCGTCTTATCAACAGCACCACGCATGTGCTGCTTGATCTGCCACTGGGGGCGACATTCGGCTGGGCGACGCTGATCGAGATCGCCGGTTTGGACAACCAGTTTCTGGAAAACAATCCCGATGCGGATGAAGATGCGATCATGCGTTTCCTGATCGAGGATACAAGCAACCCCAGTTCGTTGTTGTCCTGCATCCAAAACGCCCGGGAGAATTCCCGCACCCTGCGCGAGATATTGCCGGCGGAGATGTGGGAACGCATCAACGGCCTCTATCTGTATCTGAAACAGAATGCGTCTCTCGCCTGCCGTAGCCGGCGCGACCGGTATATGGTGCTGAATGAAATGATTGAACGGCGTCACGCCATCGTCGGGCTCGTCTCCGGCGTGATGGAGCACGGCATGCCGTATCAGATCATCAAGCTTGGACGCAACCTGGAGCGCGCCGACATGACGACCCGCATCCTCGACCTTAACTCTGCCGTACGCTTCCCCGCAGACAGCGAGTTGCACGAGCCCCTGATGGAGCGAGTATGGATGAGCACGCTGAATTCACTTTCCGCCTATCAAACCTATCGTCGTCTGGTTTCGATGCATGTGCGGCGTAGCGATGCGATCGGTTTCCTGCTGCGTGACGTACGCTTCCCGCGCAGCGTGGCGCATTGCCTGGGCGAAATCGAATCGTGTCTCAGGCTGCTGCCGAAGTCGCAGCAATTGCAGCAGATCACCGCACTCCTGAATCACCAGGTGTCTCACCATCACACCAACGACCTGGATACCATCGCGCTGCACGAATATCTGGACATGCTGCAGACAAGGCTGGATGAGATTCACAGCGCCCTCACGCAGTTGTATTTCCATTCCCAGCAAGACAGAATGCCCGGCGCATCCAGCAGCCAGCATGAAATACTGTTTACCGAGCAATAGACGCGTGTTAGTGTCCTGACCGCCGCCACAAAGAGACGAATCGATATGACTTATTGCGTTGCCATCAACACCGACCAGGGCTTGGTCTTTTGCTCGGATTCCCGCACCAATGCAGGCTTTGACAACATCTCGACCTATTCCAAGATGCACATCTTCGCGTGGCCGGGCGAGCGCACCTTCGTGCTGCTTTCTGCGGGAAACCTCGCCACCACCCAGGCAGTGGTAAAACGGCTATGGAGCGACATCGAAAGCAACACCCCCGTCAATCTGCGTAGCGTCATCAATATGCTTGGCGCAGCGGACTATATCGCCAGCATCAGTGCCAGCGTGCAAAAGCAACATGCGGAACGCGACACTGCCGCCACCAACTTCGAGGCAACCTTCATCTTCGGCGGACAGATCGGCGCAGGCAAGCCGGAGACAATGCTGATCTATCCGCAAGGCAACTACATTCACGAGTCAGACGACCATCCTTTCATGCAGATCGGTGAAGTGAAGTACGGCAAGCCGATCCTCGACCGGGTCATCAAACGAACCACCCCTCTCACCAATGCGGCTCGTTGTGCGCTTGTCTCAATGAACTCCACCGTACGCAGCAACCTGACCGTTGCCCCCCCCATCGATCTGCTCATCTACACCAGGGACAGTTTGGACTTTGGTCAGCGCATGACACTGACAGAGAACGACCCCTTCGCAAAACAGATTTCAGAGTCCTGGAATCAGGGCTTGATGCAGGCGCTTGAAGGGCTGCCAAGATTCCCGTGGGAGGGATGAATCAAAACAAAACATTGAGTTGGGAAGGCAGCCGTTTTCGCGTATATTGACAGGTCGATTTTTACCCTCGCTGTCAGGCATGGAATACATCAAAATCCGTGGTGCTCGCACCCACAATCTCAAGAACATCAGCCTCGATCTGCCGCGCAATCAATTGGTGGTGATCACCGGTCTTTCCGGTTCGGGCAAGTCCTCACTCGCTTTCGATACGCTGTATGCCGAGGGGCAGCGGCGCTATGTGGAGTCGCTCTCGGCCTATGCGCGGCAGTTCCTGCAGTTGATGGAAAAGCCGGACGTGGACCTGATCGAGGGACTCTCCCCCGCCATCGCCATCGAGCAGAAGGCCACTTCGCATAACCCGCGTTCCACTGTGGGTACCGTCACCGAGATCCACGATTATCTGCGTCTGCTGTTCGCGCGCGCGGGCGATCCGCATTGTCCGCAGCATGACATCATCCTGCAGGCCCAGTCGGTCGGGCAGATGGTGGATGCGGTGCTGGCGCTACCGGAAGGCACCAAGGTGATGATCCTGTCGCCCATCGTGGTGGAGCGCAAGGGTGAGCAACTGGATCTGTTCGACGAACTTCGCGCGCAGGGCTTCGTGCGCCTGCGTGTGAACGGCAAGGTGTGCGAGATGGACAACCTGCCGAAGCTGGCGAAGAACTCCAAACACACCATCGAGATCGTGGTGGACCGGTTGAAGGTCGCGCCGGACATCAAGCAGCGTCTGGCGGAGTCGTTCGAGACGGCGCTACGCCATGCCGACGGTCGCGCGCTGGCGGTGGAGATGGATACGGGCAAGGAGCATCTGTTCTCGGCCAAGTTCGCCTGCCCCATCTGCAACTATTCGCTGCAGGAGCTGGAGCCGCGCCTGTTCTCGTTCAACAGCCCGATGGGCGCATGCCCGAAGTGCGATGGCCTGGGCGTAATCTCGTTCTTCGATCCGGCACGCATCGTGGCCTTCCCCAACCTGTCGCTCTCCGGCGGCGCGATCAAGGGCTGGGACAGGCGCAACCAGTTCTATTACCAGATGCTGGACAGTCTGGCCAAGCATTACGACTTCGATCTGGAACGGCCCTTCGAGAGCCTGTCGGATAAGATCCAGAAGGTGGTGCTGTACGGCAGCGGACGCGACGAGATCGCCTTCACTTACCTGAACGAGCGCGGCAAGAAGATGCAACGCGAACATGCCTTCGAGGGCATCGTGAACAATCTGGAGCGGCGCTACAAGGAAACGGAATCGCCGACGGTGCGCGAGGAACTGGCGAAGTATCTGAACTCCTGCTCGTGCCCGGAGTGCAAAGGAACCCGCCTGCGCGAGGAAGCCCGCCATGTGCGCGTGGCCGAGCGCACCATCTACGAATTGAGCGCGCTGCCGCTGAAGCAGGCGCTGACTTTCTTCCAGGGCGTTTCGCTGCCCGGCAACAAGCAGGCCATCGCCGAGAAGATCGTGCTGGAGATCGCCAGCCGCCTCACCTTCCTCAACAACGTGGGACTGGAATATCTGTCGCTGGATCGCTCGGCCGAGACGCTCTCGGGCGGCGAGGCGCAGCGCATCCGCCTGGCCTCGCAGATCGGCTCCGGACTCACCGGCGTGATGTATGTGCTGGACGAGCCTTCCATCGGCCTGCACCAACGCGACAACGACCGCCTGCTGGACACATTGAAGCGCCTGCGCGACATGGGCAACAGCGTGATCGTGGTAGAACACGACGAGGACGCGATCCTGACCGCCGACTATGTGGTGGATATGGGACCGGGCGCGGGCGAGCATGGCGGCATGATTGTGGCGCAAGGCACGCCTGCGGAAGTGATCGCCAACCCGCAATCGCTCACCGGCGATTACCTCTCCGGACGGCGCAGCATCGAACCGCCCAAGACCTATCGCAAACCGGATGCCGAGCGGCATCTGCGCATCATCGGTGCCAGCGGCAACAACCTGAAGAACGTCACGCTCGATCTGCCGGTGGGCCTGCTCACCTGCATCACGGGGGTGTCCGGCTCGGGCAAGTCCACACTCATCAACGACACGCTGTACAACGCGGTGTCCAAGCATCTGTACGGCAGCAATGCCGAGCCTGCGCCTTATGCCGAGATCGAGGGGCTGGAGTTCTTCGACAAGGTGATCAGCGTGGACCAGTCGCCCATCGGACGCACGCCGCGTTCCAACCCGGCGACCTACACCGGGCTGTTCACGCCGATCCGCGACCTGTTCGCCAGCGTGCCGATGTCGCGCGAGCGCGGCTACGGACCGGGACGCTTCTCTTTCAACGTGAAGGGCGGCCGCTGCGAGTCCTGTCAGGGCGACGGCGTGATCAAGGTTGAGATGCATTTCCTGCCCGATGTGTATGTGCCCTGCGACGTGTGCCACGGCCAGCGCTACAACCGCGAGACGCTGGAGGTGCAATACAAGGGGGCGAACATCCACAGGGTGCTGGACATGACGGTGGAACAGGCGCACGAGTTCTTCGCGCCGGTGCCAATCATCGCGCGCAAGCTGAAAACGCTGCTCGACGTGGGCCTGGGCTATATCACGCTGGGTCAGAGCGCGACGACGCTCTCCGGCGGCGAGGCGCAGCGCGTGAAGCTGTCGCTGGAGCTTTCCAAGCGCGACACCGGACGCACGCTCTACATCCTCGACGAACCGACCACAGGCCTGCACTTCCACGATATCGACATGCTGCTCAAGGTGATCCACACCCTGCGCGACCAAGGCAATACGCTGGTGGTGATCGAGCACAATCTGGACGTGATCAAGACGGCTGACTGGGTGATCGATCTGGGGCCGGAAGGCGGCGACGGCGGCGGCATCATCGTGGCGCAGGGCTCGCCCAGAGACATCGCGGCGAACAAGGGCAGCGTCACCGGGCCGTACCTCAAAAAGCTGCTGAAATGAACGGGAGACGCCTGCTGCTGGCCATTTTCCTGCTGCCCGCCATGACGGTGCAGGCGATCGATTTCGATGCCAACGAGATGCTGGCGGCGCACAACCGCTGGCGTTCGACGGTGAGCGTGCCACCGCTCACCTACTCGCCCGAACTGGCTGCCTCGGCGCAGCTGTGGGCGGATAATCTGAAACAGAGTAATCAGTGCCAGATGAAGCACAGCGCGCCGGACGGCCAGTACGGCGAGAACCTTTATTGGGCCAGCGCGATCAAGTGGTCTGACGGCAAACGCGAGCTGCAGAAGGTGAGCCCGAAGAAGGTGGTGGATAGCTGGGCCAGCGAGCGCGAGGACTACGACTATGCGCACAACCGCTGCGCGGCCGGGAAGATGTGCGGCCATTACACGCAGGTGGTGTGGCGCACGACAACGGCGGTGGGTTGCGCGGTGGCGGTGTGCGGCAACACGCTGGAACAGGTGTGGGTTTGCCAGTATCAACCGGCGGGAAACTGGATCGGCCGCAAACCCTACTGAACACTCTTCAGGATGCGCAAAACAACAAGGCCGGGTTAAACCCGGCCTTGTTTATTTATTGCTTGCCTGCAGCGATGCTTACTCGTCTGCGACTTCTACCGGCTGGGCTTCTGCCGGACGGTCCAGCAGTTCGACCAATGCCATCGGAGCATTGTCACCCTTGCGGAAACCGAACTTCAGAATGCGCGAGTAGCCGCCGTTGCGGGCTGCGTAACGCGGGCCGAGCTCGTCGAACAGCTTGCTGACGATCTCGCGGTCACGCAGACGGGCGAACGCCAAACGGCGATTTGCCAGGCTGGGGTTCTTGCCCAGAGTCAGGATAGGTTCGGCGACGCGGCGCAGTTCCTTGGCCTTCGGCAGGGTAGTCTTGATGACTTCGTGACGCAGCAGCGAAACGGTCATGTTGCGCAACATCGCCAAACGGTGGCTGCTGGTGCGGTTGAGTTTTCTAAGTCCTAAACGGTGACGCATGATTTTCCTCTCTTGCTTCCAGCCTCACGGCTGAAGAAGTTTATTTCTCGGACATTGCCGTCCAGTTTTCCAACTTCATGCCCAGCGACAGGCCGTGTTCGGCCAGCACTTGCTTGATCTCGTTGAGCGACTTGCGGCCCAGGTTCGGGGTACGCAGCAGGTCTGCTTCGGTGTTCTGGATCAGATCGCCGATGTAATGGATGCTCTGAGCCTTCAGGCAGTTCGAAGAGCGCGGAGTCAGTTCCAGATCGTCGACCGGACGCAGCAGCATCGGATCGACCTTCGGTGCTGCGGGCTTCTCGACCGGAGCCGGTGTGCCTTCCAGTGCGGCGAATACGGACAGTTGATCCATCAGCACGCGAGCGGAGTAGCGAATCGCTTCTTCCGGATCGATGGCGCTGTTGGTTTCGATGTCCATGACCAGCTTGTCGAGGTCGGTGCGCTGTTCGACACGGGCGCTCTCGACAGCGTAGCTGACGCGGGAGATCGGGCTGAACGATGCGTCCAGAGCGATATGACCGACCGGGCGTGTCGCGCCGGGTTGCATACGCGAGATGGCGGAAACGTAACCGCGACCCTGTTCGACCTTGATCTCCATGTCCAGCTTGCCGCCTGCAGTCAGGTGGGCGATGACATGGGTCGGGTTGATGACTTCGGTGTCGGCAGTGACTTCGATGTCGGCAGCAGTAACGACGCCGGCACCGGACTTGCGCAGATGCAAGGTCACTTCGCGGGCATTGTGCAGCTTGAGCACCAGCCCCTTGAGGTTCAACAGGATCTCGACCACGTCTTCCTGAACGCCGTCGATGGACGAGTATTCGTGCAGCACACCGGCGATCTTGACTTCAGTCACGGCATAGCCGGGCATGGAAGACAGCAGGACGCGACGCAGCGCGTTGCCCAGCGTGTGGCCGTAGCCGCGCTCGAACGGCTCCATCACCACCTTGGCCTGGGTGGCAGAGATACGTTGCACGTCGATGATGCGTGGCTTCAACAGACTATTGTTAGGCATATTCGACTCCGCGTGGATTACTTGGAATACAACTCGACCACGAGATGCTCGTTGATCGTGGCTGGCAATTCAGAACGCTGAGGAACGGCTTTGAACGTGCCCTTGAGTCCCTTGGCATCCACTTCGATCCATTCCGGGAAGCCGCGTTGTTCGGCAGCTTGCAGGGCGGACTTGATGCGCAATTGGTTCTTGGCGCGGTCGGCCACTTCCACCACGTCGCCGGGGCGAACGATGAAGGACGGGATGTTGACGCGCTTGCCGTTGACCAGCACGCCGTTGTGGCGCACGGTCTGACGTGCTTCGGCACGAGAACCGCCGAAACCCATACGGTAGGCGACGTTGTCCAGACGCGATTCCAGGTTCTGCAGCAATGATTCGCCGGTGATGCCCTTGGAATTTGCAGCCTTCTTGTAGACCAGGCGGAACTGACGCTCCAGCACGCCGTAGATACGACGCAACTTTTGCTTTTCACGCAGCTGACCACCGTACTCGGACAGGCGGGTGTTCTTCTTCTGACCGTGCTGACCGGGCGGATAGGCGCGGCGTTCTACCGCACATTTGTCGGTGAAACACTTTTCCGCCTTCAAGAACAGCTTCTCGCCTTCACGGCGGCACTTGCGGCACTTTGCATCAAGATTTCTAGCCAAGATCTATGCTCCTTAGATACGACGCTTTTTCGGAGGACGGCAACCGTTGTGCGGTACCGGCGTGATATCCGAAATGCTTGTTATTTTGAAACCGGCGGCATTCAATGCGCGCACTGCGGATTCGCGACCGGGGCCGGGGCCCTTGATGCGCACTTCCAGGTTCTTGACGCCGCACTCGACAGCGGATTTGCCAACGACCTCGGCAGCGATCTGGGCTGCGAAGGGCGTGCTCTTGCGAGAACCCTTGAAACCCTGCGCGCCACTGGTAGACCAGGCCAGAGTATTGCCCTGACGGTCCGTGATGGTCACGATGGTATTGTTGAAGGAGGCGTGAACGTGCGCGATACCTTCGGCAACGTTCTTCTTAACTTTCTTGCGCACTCTCGTACTGGGCTTAGCCATTTCTCTGTTCCTCTACTAGATTACTTCTTCGCGCCTGCGATGGATTTACGCGGACCTTTGCGGGTACGTGCATTGGTGCGGGTACGCTGACCACGACACGGCAAGCCGCGACGGTGGCGCAGACCACGATAGCAACCCAGATCCATCAATCTCTTGATGTTCATGGTCACTTCGCGACGCAGGTCACCTTCCACCGTGAATTTGGCGACTTCGTCGCGCAGCTTTTCCATATCGGAATCGCTGATGTCCTTCATCTTGGTGGTCGTGACCACTCCGGCAGCAGCACAAATCTGCTGTGCACGGGTGCGCCCGATACCGTAGATCGCGGTCAACGCGATCTCGGCGTGTTGATGGTTTGGAATGTTTACACCGGCAATACGAGCCATGCAGCTACCCTATTCATTCAAAAGTCGTAAATTGTACCATCCAGCGGCGATTTGTCTAAATCAACCCTGGCGCTGTTTGTGACGTGGATCGCTACTGCAGATCACACGAACCACGCGATTGCGCCGCACGATCTTGCAGTTACGGCACACTTTCTTCACGGATGCTTGCACTTTCATTTGCTTCTCCTTGCTTCTCTCAACTTACTTGGCGCGGAACACGATGCGCGCTCTACTTAAATCGTAAGGCGATACTTCCACCGTCACCTTGTCTCCAGGCAGTATGCGTATGTAGTGCATGCGCATCTTGCCGGAAATATGCCCCAACACCACAAATCCGTTTTCCAATTTCACCCGGAACGTTGCATTCGGCAACGATTCCTCAATCTCACCCTGCATCTGGATGACATCTTCTTTCGCCATGTTTCTCTATCGCGTCAGTCCGGCCTTAAAATTGGCCTTTTTCAGCAGGTTTTCATACTGGTGCGTCATCAAGTACGACTGCACCTGCGCCATGAAATCCATGGTCACCACCACCAGAATCAGCAGCGAAGTACCGCCGAAATAGAATGGCACGTTCTTCCACACCACCAGGAACTCAGGCAACAAGCACACCAGGGTGATATACAGCGCACCGACCATGGTCAGGCGCAGCATGATCTTTTCCACATACTTCGCGGTCTGTTCGCCGGGACGGATACCGGGCAGGAACGCACCGCTCTTCTTCAAATTGTCTGCCGTCTCTTTCGGGCTGAACACCAGTGCCGTGTAGAAGAAGCAGAAGAATATGATGGCCGAAGCGTAGAACAGCACATAGATCGGCTGTCCGGGCGACAACATACCGCTCACATCTTTCAACCAACCCATTCCTTCACCAGAACCGAAGAATCCTGCCAGCGTCGCCGGGAACAAGATGATGCTGGAAGCGAAGATGGGGGGAATGACACCGGCCATGTTCAGCTTCAACGGCAGATGCGAGCTCTGACCGCCATATATCTTGTTACCCACTTGCCGCTTGGCGTAATTCACCAAGATCTTGCGTTGTCCGCGTTCCACAAACACCACCAGTGCCGTCACTGCGATCGCGCCGAAGAACAGCAGCAATACGAACGGGATGGAGAACGCACCGGTACGTGTCATCTCCAGCGTGTTGCCGATCGCACTCGGCAAGCCAGCCGCAATACCCGCGAAGATGATCAGCGAGATACCGTTGCCCAAACCGCGCTCGGTGATCTGCTCACCCAGCCACATCAGGAACATCGTTCCGGTGACCAGCGTGATCACGGTGGTCATCTGGAACAACATGCCCGGATGCAACACCAGATCCTTTTGCGACTGCAACATCACCGCGATACCGAACGACTGGAACAACGCCAACACCAGCGTACCGTAACGCGTGTACTGCGTGATCTTGCGGCGTCCGGCTTCGCCCTCTTTCTTCAACTGCTCCAGGTGCGGCACAGCGATCGCGGCTAGCTGCATGATGATCGAGGCCGAGATGTACGGCATGATCCCCAGCGCCAGAATCGTGAAGCGCTCCAGCGCACCGCCCGAGAACATGTTGAACATGCCCAGGATGCCGCCCTGCTGCGACTTGAACAACTCCGCCAGCACGTTCGGGTCGATACCCGGTACCGGGATATGCGCACCGACGCGGTAGACGACCAGCGCGCCCAGCAAAAACCACAGGCGCTTGCTCAGATCGCCGTACTTATTCTTGCTTACTGCTGCGTTGCTCACCGACGCTATCCTTACTCAGCGATGCTGCCGCCGGCAGCTTCCACTGCGGCGCGTGCACCCTTGGTCAACAGCAGACCTTGCAACTTGACTGCGCGCTTCAGCTCGCCGGCCAGAATCACCTTGGCGGTCAGCGCATTGGCGTGAACGATGCCGGCTTGCTTCAATGCCAACAGGTCGATGGTGTCGACCGGCATCTGCTGCAGGTCGGACAAGCGCACTTGCGCTGTGTCATTGCGAGTCAGCGAGACGAAGCCGCGCTTGGGCAGGCGACGCTGCAGAGGCATCTGACCGCCTTCGAAGCCAACCTTGTGGAAGCCGCCGGAGCGGGACTTCTGACCTTTGTGACCGCGTCCTGCAGTCTTGCCGAGGCCGGAACCGATGCCGCGACCGACGCGACGCTTGGCATGCTTGGAACCTTCAGCCGATTTGATTTGATTGAGTTGCATTTACGCCTCGCACTTGACCAGGTAATACACTTTGTTAATCATGCCGCGCACTGCCGGAGTGTCTTCCACTTCGACGGTGTGGTGCATACGACGCAGCCCCAGACCGCGCACGCATGCACGATGGGATTCTTTGGTGCCGATGACGCTCTTGACCAGCGTCACCTTCAATGTTTTTTTGGCTTGCGCCTGCTTGGTTGCCATGGCTTACCCCGTGATTTCTTCTACGCTCTTGCCGCGCTTGGCAGCGATCTCCGACGGCGAATTCAGCGCCTTCAGACCGTTCAGCGTGGCACGCACCACGTTGTAAGGATTGCTGGAGCCGATGCACTTGGCCAGCACGTTGCGCACGCCTACTGCTTCGAACACAGCACGCATCGCCCCACCCGCGATAATGCCGGTACCTTCGGAAGCCGGCTGCATGTACACCTTGGCAGCGCCGTGACGACCGATCACTGCATGGTGCAGCGTACCGTCCTTCAGGTTCACCTTGGCAATCTTGCGGCGGGATTCTTCCATCGCTTTTTGCACGGCGACCGGCACTTCCTTGGATTTGCCCTTGCCCATGCCGATGCGGCCATCGCCATCGCCAACCACGGTCAGTGCGGCGAAGCCCATGATACGGCCACCCTTCACAACCTTGGTCACGCGGTTCACAGCGATCATCTTTTCGATGAGGCCGTCGCCCTTGTCTTCCTGCTGCTGATTCTTGCCTTGTTTAGCTTGTGCCATGGTTCACCCCAGATTAGAACTTCAAGCCATGTTCGCGCGCGGCATCTGCCAGCGCCTTGATGCGACCATGGTACTTGTTGCCGGAACGGTCGAATGCGACTGCCGTGATTCCGGCGGTCTTGGCCTTTTCGGCGATGCGCTTGCCGACCGCAGCCGCTGCAGCAGCGTTGCCGCCGTTGCCGACGCTCTTGCGAACTTCCGCTTCCAGTGTGGAGGCGCTAGCCAGCACCTTGCCACCGTCGGCAGAGATCACTTGTGCATAAATATGCAGGTTGGTGCGATGGATCGCCAGACGCACAGTTTTTTGTTCAGCGATGCGTGCACGGGTTTTGCGTGCTCTGCGCTGACGCGCTTCATTCTTGTTCAACATATCAACCTCGATTATTTCTTCTTGGTTTCTTTCAGGATCACTACTTCGTCGACATAACGTACACCCTTGCCCTTGTAGGGCTCCGGCTCACGGTAGGCGCGAATCTCAGCAGCGACTTGACCGACTTGTTGCTTATCCGAACCGGTCAAAACGATCTCGGTCTGGGTAGGAGTTGCAACCTTCACACCCTTGGGCATCTTGTGCACCACGGGATGCGAGTAGCCCAGCGTCAGGTTCAGCGCATCACCGGCAGCTTGTGCACGATAACCCACGCCAACCAGCGTCAGTTTGCGCTCGAAGCCTTTGCTCACACCGGTGACCATATTGGCCAGCAATGCACGCAGCGTGCCCGACATCGCATCTGCCTGGGCGCTGTCGTCGGTAGCTTTGCACAACAGCTTATCGCCCTCGCGCTCTACCTTCACATTGCCCTTCAACACTTGCGTCAGGGTCCCCAGGGGGCCCTTCATGGAAATCTTATCGGCGGCCACCGTAACTTCTACACCGGACGGCACCACGACTGGGTTTTTAGCGACTCTAGACATATCTCCCCCTTATGCCACGATGCAGAGCACTTCGCCGCCGATACCGTTGGCGCGTGCTTTGCGGTCTGTCATCAGACCTTTGGAGGTGGAAACGATCGCGATGCCCAACCCGTTCATCACGCGCGGGATATCTTCGCTGCCCTTGTACACACGCAGGCCCGGACGGCTCACGCGCTGGATCTTCTCGATCACAGGACGATCAGCGTAGTACTTCAGGCCGATTTCCAGTGTGGGCTTGCCGTCGTTTGCAACGACTTTGAAGCCTTCGACATAACCTTCGTCCTGCAGAACCTTGGCGATCGCCGCCTTGATCTTGGAAGAAGGCATAGCCACCATTGTTTTTTCCGCCATTTGCGCGTTGCGAATACGCGTCAACATATCGGAGATCGGATCACTCATGCTCATAGATTCACCCTTACCAGCTTGCCTTGACTACACCGGGGATTTCGCCGCGCATTGCGTATTCACGCAATTTTGTGCGCCCCAAACCGAACTTGCTGAACGTGCCACGCGGACGACCGGTCAGCGCACAGCGGTTACGCAGACGCACCGGGCTGGAATCGCGCGGCAACGTTTGCAACTTTTGACGCGCCGCAAAGCGCTCTTCATCGCTCAGCGACATGTTTGTCGCGATCGCTTGCAACTCGGCGCGCTTGGCGGCGAATTTCTTCACCATCGCGCGGCGCTTTTGCTCACGGTTAATCACAGCGGTCTTAGCCATATCACCCTCAGTTCTTCAATGGGAATTTGAATGCCAACAGCAAAGCCTTGGCTTCTTCATCGGTCTTCGCCGTGGTCGTGATCGTAATGTTCATGCCACGCAATGCGTCGATCTTGTCGTACTCGATCTCGGGGAAAATGATCTGTTCTTTGACGCCCATGTTGTAGTTGCCACGGCCATCGAAGGACTTTCCGGAGATGCCGCGGAAGTCGCGGATACGCGGGATCGCAACAGTCACCAGGCGATCCAGGAATTCATACATGCGCTCGCGGCGCAGGGTCACTTTGCAACCGACCGGATAGTTCTCGCGGATCTTGAAACCGGCGATCGACTTCTTGGACTTGGTCACAACCGGCTTCTGGCCGGCGATCTTCTGCATATCGCTGACTGCGTGATCCATCACCTTCTTGTCGGCAACCGCTTCGCCCACACCCATGTTCAGGGTGATCTTCTCGATGCGCGGCACTTCCATGACGGATTTGTAGCCGAACTGCTTCATCAGCTGCTCAGTCACATTCTTTTTGTAGTAGTCGTATAAACGAGCCATGCTCTTACCCCTTACGCAATCACTTCGCCGTTGGACTTGAACACACGCACCTTGGTGCCGTCCTCCAACTGCTTGACGCCCACGCGGTCCGCTTTTTTGGCAGTCGCGTTGTAGATGGCGATGTTCGAAATATGGATAGGCTTCTCGATTTCCACGATACCGCCCGAAGTACCTTTGACCGGATTCGGCTTCTGGTGCTTCTTTACCTTGTTGATGCCGCCCACCAGGACGTAGTCGCCGGCGACGCTCAACACGCTGCCGCGATTACCTTTGTCCTTGCCGGTGATGACGATCACATCGTCGTTCTTTTTGATCTTGTTCATGATTTATCCTCGACTGCCGCTTACAGCACTTCCGGTGCCAGAGAGACGATCTTCATGAACTTCTCATTGCGCAGTTCACGAGTCACCGGTCCAAAGATACGGGTACCGATCGGCTCCAGCTTGTTATTCAGCAACACGGCTGCATTGCCATCGAACTTGATCAGGGACCCGTCCGCACGGCGCACACCCTTGGCAGTACGCACCACCACGGCGCTGTACACTTCGCCTTTTTTGACGCGCGAACGGGTCCCCGCATCACGGATGCTGACCTTGATCACATCACCAACGCCGGCGTAGCGACGCTTGGAACCGCCCAGCACCTTGATGCACATGACGGAACGGGCGCCGGTATTGTCGGCCACATTCAAAACAGACTGCATTTGTATCATTTTTCAATCTCCAACTTTGTCCGCCTGCGGCGGCTAGTTTTGGAACCCGTTCGGGTTAGGCCGCCGCAGAGCGACGGTGAAACGAAGCCGCGCATTCTATTCAAACTTGCCAAAATGCACAAGCTTTAATTTGTATTTATGCTTCCTGGGCTTTTTCCAGCAGCTTGGATACACGCCATGTCTTGGTCTTGGACAGCGGACGGGTCTCCTCGATGGTCACAACGTCGCCCTCATTGAACTCGTTGTTCTCATCATGAGCGTGGTACTTCTTGGAGACACGCACCACTTTGCCCAGCACCGGGTGCTTGACCTTGCGCTCGACCAGCACGGTGACGGTCTTGTCCATCTTGTTGCTGACGACAGTGCCGGTCAGCGCGCGTTTCAGATTCGTTGCACTCATTGCTGCACACCCTTCTCAGTCAATACCGTTTTCACACGCGCGATGTTGCGACGCACCTTTTGCAACTGGCTGGTGTTGCTCAGTTGCTGGGTCGCCAGTTGCATACGCAGGCCGAATTGCTCCTTGTTCAGGGACAACAGCTCTTGTTGCAGATCGGCTACCGATTTGGCTTTCATTTCTTTTGCCTTCATGATCATGCCCCTACCTGTCTAACTACGAATGTCGTCTCGATAGGCAGCTTGGCGGAAGCCAAACGGAACGCCTCGCGCGCCAACACCTCATCCACACCGTCCATCTCGTACAGCATCTTGCCCGGCTGGATCTCGGCGACGTAGTACTCGGGACTCCCCTTACCGTTACCCATACGGACTTCGGCAGGCTTCTTGGAGATCGGCTTGTCCGGGAAGATACGGATCCAGATTCGGCCGCCGCGCTTGATGTGACGCGTCATGGCACGACGTGCCGCTTCGATCTGGCGTGCGGTCAGACGACCGCGACCGACGGCCTTAAGGCCGAATTCGCCGAAACTGACCTTGTTGCCGCGCGTAGCGATGCCGGTGTTACGGCCCTTCTGCTCCTTGCGGTATTTTCTTCTAGCTGGCTGTAGCATGTTTAGCTCCCGACTTTCTTACTTTCTTTTCCGGCTCGGCCGCGATCGGCGCAGCGACTTCCTGCTGACCGGCATCGCCCTTGTAAACCCATACCTTGACACCGATGATGCCGTAGGTGGTCTTGGCTTCGGAGAAGCCGTAGTCGATGTCGGCACGCAGCGTGTGCAACGGCACACGGCCTTCGCGATACCACTCGGTACGGGCGATCTCGATACCGTTCAGACGGCCACCGCTCATGATCTTGATGCCTTGCGCGCCCAGGCGCATCGCGTTCTGCATCGCGCGCTTCATGGCGCGGCGGAACATGATACGTTTCTCGAGCTGCTGGGTGATGGAGTCGGCGATCAGTTGCGCGTCCACTTCCGGCTTGCGTACTTCTTCGATGTTCAGACCCACGTCGGGCAAGCCCATGCGCTTCTTCAGTTCGTTGCGCAGAGACTCGATGTCCTCGCCTTTCTTGCCGATCACCACACCCGGACGTGCGGTGTAGATGGTGATCTTGGCGTTCTTGGCCGGACGCTCGATGATGATCTTGGAGACACCGGCACCAGCCAGCTTCTTCTTCAGATAGTCACGAACTTCGATGTCCTTGTGCAACAGCTCGGCGAAGTGCTTGCTGTTGGAATACCACTTCGATGTCCAGTTCTTCTGGACGCTCAGGCGGAATCCAATCGGATGTATTTTCTGACCCATGCTTAGCTCCCGACGGTGATCGTAATGTGGCAGGTTTGCTTCTCGATGCCGGTGCCGCGACCCTTGGCTCGCGGGATCATGCGCTTCAGCGAAGTACCCTTGTCCACGTAGATGGTGGTGACCTTCAATTCGTCGATATCGGCACCGTCGTTATGCTCGGCGTTGGCGATCGCGGAATCCAAAGCCTTCTTGAGAATGCCACCGGCCTTCTTTGGACTGAATGCAAGGATGTTCAACGCTTGCGCCACGGGAAGGCCGCGGATCTGGTCAGCGACCAGACGCGTCTTCTGTGCAGAGATGCGAACACCACGGATGACTGCTTTTGTACTCATCATGTCTCCTTATTTCTTGGCGGCTGCTTTTTTATCGGCAGCGTGACCTTTGAAGGTGCGGGTCAAAGAGAACTCGCCAAGTTTGTGCCCCACCATATTCTCGGAGATGTACACCGGAATATGCTGTTTGCCGTTGTGCACCGCGATCGTCAGACCGACGAACTCGGGCAACACGGTTGAGCGACGCGACCATGTCTTCACCGGGCGCTTGTCATTGGTGGCGCGCACTGCCTCCACCTTCTTCATCAGATGCAAGTCGACGAACGGACCTTTTTTGATTGAACGTGCCATATCTCGTTACCCCTTAAACCTGAAAGCGACGGCGCACGATCATGCCGCTAGTACGCTTGTTGCTACGTGTACGGAAGCCCTTGGCTGGCACACCCCATGGGCTGACCGGATGACGGCCTGCCGCAGTCTTGCCTTCACCACCGCCGTGCGGGTGATCGACCGGGTTCATTGCCACACCGCGCACCGTCGGGCGGATACCGCGCCAACGATTCGCACCGGCCTTGCCGATAGAACGCAGAGAATGTTCGCCGTTACCGACTTCGCCCAGTGTCGCGCGGCAGTCGATATGCACCTTGCGGATCTCGCCTGAACGCAGACGCAATTGAGCGTAGCTGCCTTCACGCGCCAGCAGCTGCACGGAGGCACCTGCGGAACGCGCCAGTTGCGCCCCCTTGCCGGGCAGCATCTCGATCGCATGGATCGTGGAACCGACCGGAATGTTGCGCAGCGGCAGAGCATTGCCCGCCTTGATCGGCGCTTCCGAGCCGCTCACCAGCTGAGCACCTGCGGAGATACCCTTGGGCGCCAGGATGTAGCGACGCTCGCCGTCCGCGTACACCAGCAAAGCCAGGTGTGCGGTACGGTTCGGGTCGTATTCCAGACGCTCGACCTTGGCCGGAATGCCGTCCTTGTCGCGCTTGAAATCGACGAGGCGATAATGCTTCTTGTGACCGCCGCCCATGTGACGGACCGTGATATGACCGTTATGGTTACGACCGGCGGTACGTGTCTTCTTTTCCAGCAAGGATGCCTCGGGCTTGCCCTTGTGCAGCTCCTTGTTGACCACGCGCACGACGGCGCGGGTTCCCGGAGAGGTTGGTTTGAGTTTGATCAGTGCCATGGTTTACCCCTGCTCGCTTGCGGCAAAGTTGATTTCCTGACCGGCAGCCAGGCATACATAGGCTTTCTTCCAGTCTTGACGACGACCGAGTGAACGGCCGAAACGCTTTTGCTTGCCCTTGACGTTGCTGATCTGCACGCTGTCGACGGTGACGTTGAACAGCTTCTCGACCGCAGCCTTGACTTCGGGCTTGGTGGCATCGGATACCACGCGGAAGATCACCTGCTCGTTCTTCTCCGCGACAAAAGTCGCTTTTTCGGAGATCTGCGGCGCCAACAGGATGTTCAGCAAACGCTCTTCATTGAATTGTTGTGCGCTCATGCCAGCATCTCCTCGATTTTAGCGATCGCGCCGCGCGTCACCAGCACTTGCGGGAAACGCACCAGGCTGACCGGGTCAGCTTGATGAGCCTCGACCACCAGCACGTTCGGCAGGTTGCGCGACGACAGATACAGGTTCTCGTCCATGCTGTCGGTGATGATCAGCACGCGATCCAGGCCCATGCCCTTGATCTTCTGCGCCAGCAGCTTGGTCTTCGGCGAATCGACAGACAAGGTATCGACAACGCTCAGACGACCATCGCGCACCAGCTGCGAGAAGATGGAAGCCAGACCGGCGCGATACATCTTGCGGTTGATCTTTTGTGTGTAGTTCTGATCGGGCGAGTTCGGGAAAATCTTGCCGCCCCCGCGCCACAGCGGGCTGGATGCCATACCGGCACGCGCACGGCCGGTACCCTTTTGGGCGAACGGCTTGCGTGTGGATTTGGCGATCTCGCTACGGCCTTTTTGCTTGCTGTTGGCAGAGCGGGCGTTGGCTTGATAAGCCGTTACCAGTTGATGCACCAGCGTCTCGTTGTACTCGCGACCGAACAGGTCGTCGGAAGCGTTCATGCTCGCGCCGGCCTTGCCGTTTTCGTTGATGACTTTCAGTTCCATTATGCCCCCGCTTTCACTGCCGGGCGGACGATCACGTCGCCACCGGGCGCGCCTGGTACTGCACCGCGAACCAGCAACAGCTGGCGCTCGGCGTCGATACGGACGATCTGGAGATTTTGAACAGTGCGCTGCACGTCACCGAGGTGACCGGTCATGCGCTTGCCGGGGAACACGCGACCCGGATCCTGCGCCATACCGATGGAACCCGGAACGTTGTGCGACTTGGAGTTACCGTGAGTGGCACGGCCGGATTTGAAGTGGTGGCGCTTGATGGTACCGGCATAGCCTTTACCGATCGTTACGCCTGTCACGTCTACCTTCTGACCGACCTGGAACATGTCCACGCCGACAGTGCCGCCGAGCGTCAGGCTGGCGAGCTGTTCTGGTGTGGCGGTGAATTCTTTCAGCACGCTGCCGGCTTCGACGCCGGCTTTGGCGAAATGGCCCGCCGCGGCTTTGGTCACACGGCTGGCGCGGCGCGTACCGTACGCGACCTGCACTGCACTGTAACCATCCGTGGGAGCGGTTTTGATCTGGGTGACACGATTGTTGGACACGTCCAGCACTGTCACCGGCAACGATGTTCCGTCGTCGGTAAATATGCGGGTCATGCCAATCTTGCGACCGACAAGTCCTAAGCTCATTTTATTTCCTTTTATTAAGGGGCTGACTTCAATTGGTCAGCCGATCCGTACTGCTTAAACTGCAAAATACTGCAAAAACCTGTTACTGCAATTTGATCTCTACATCCACACCGGCCGGAAGATCCAGCTTCATCAGCGCATCCACGGTCTTGTCCGTCGGATCCACGATGTCCATCAGACGCAGATGGGTGCGAATTTCGAATTGATCGCGCGAAGTCTTATTCACGTGCGGGGAACGCAACACATCGAAACGTTCGATCTTGGTTGGCAACGGAACCGGACCCTTGACCACTGCACCGGTACGCTTGGCCGTTTCCACGATTTGCAACGCGGATTGGTCGATCAAACGATAGTCGAACGCCTTCAGGCGAATGCGAATTTTTTGACTTTGCATAATCTTCTCTTGCATCTACGCGGCATTGCCGCTGGTTTAAAGAACGAAATCGCGTGGCCGCAGCCACGCGAGGGGGCGCATTGTATGCTTACTCGATGATCTTCGCAACCACACCGGCGCCGACGGTACGACCGCCTTCGCGAATCGCGAAGCGCAGACCTTCTTCCATCGCGATCGGGTTGATCAGGTTCACCGTGATCGACACGTTGTCGCCGGGCATCACCATCTCGGTGCCAGCCGGCAGTTCAACCGCACCGGTCACGTCAGTGGTACGGAAGTAGAACTGCGGACGATAGCCCTGGAAGAACGGGGTATGACGACCGCCTTCATCCTTGCCCAGCACGTAGATCTCGGCTGTGAACTTGGTGTGCGGCTTGATGGAGCCCGGCTTGCACAGCACTTGGCCGCGCTCGACTTCTTCACGCTTGGTGCCGCGCAGTAGTACGCCGACGTTGTCGCCAGCCTGACCCTGGTCCAGCAGCTTGCGGAACATCTCGACGCCGGTGCAGGTGGTCTTCAGGGTGGGCTTGATACCGACGATTTCCAGTTCTTCGCCAACCTTGACGACGCCGCGCTCGATACGGCCTGTTACAACGGTACCGCGACCGGAGATGGAGAACACGTCTTCCACGGGCATCAGGAAGGCGCCATCAATAGCGCGCTCGGGTGTCGGGATGTAGGTGTCCAGGGCTTCGGCCAGACGGAAGATGGACGGTTCGCCCAGTTCGCTCTGGTCGCCTTCCACCGCCAGCTTGGCGCTGCCGTGGATGATCGGGGTGTCGTCACCGGGGAAGTCGTACTTGGAGAGCAGCTCGCGCACTTCCATTTCAACCAGTTCCAGCAGTTCGGCATCGTCAACCATGTCGCATTTGTTCAGGAACACGATGATGTACGGTACGCCAACCTGACGGGCCAGCAGGATGTGCTCGCGGGTCTGGGGCATCGGGCCGTCGGCTGCGGAGACCACCAGGATCGCGCCGTCCATCTGGGCTGCGCCGGTGATCATGTTCTTGACATAGTCGGCATGGCCCGGGCAGTCAACGTGCGCGTAGTGGCGTGTCTGGGTCTCGTATTCGACGTGGGCTGTATTAATAGTAATACCGCGCGCCTTCTCTTCCGGCGCCGCGTCGATCTGGTCGTACGCCTTGGCTTCGCCGCCAAACTTCTTCGACAATACGGTCGTGATCGCCGCTGTCAGGGTGGTCTTGCCGTGGTCAACGTGGCCAATCGTGCCTACGTTCACGTGCGGCTTCGTACGTTCAAATTTGCTCTTTGCCATGATTTATCTCTCCGACTAGTCTGTTGTTATTTCTTGCTGCTCATTACCGCTTCAGCGACGCTCTTGGGTGCTTCGGTGTAGTGCTTGAATTCCATGGTGTAGGTCGCGCGGCCCTGAGTTGCGGAACGCAACGAGGTCGAGTAACCGAACATCTCGGACAACGGCACTTCCGCCTTGACGGTCTTGCCGCCACCGGCCATGTCGTCCATACCCTGCACCATGCCGCGGCGGGAGGACAAGTCACCCATCACCGTACCGGTATAGTCTTCCGGCGTTTCCACTTCCACCGACATCATCGGCTCCAGCAAAACGGGGCTGGCCTTGCGCATGCCGTCCTTGAACGCCATGGACGCAGCCATCTTGAACGCGTTTTCGTTGGAGTCCACATCGTGGTAGGAACCGTCGAACAGCGTGACCTTGACGTCCACCACCGGGAAGCCGGCCAGCACGCCGCTGGGCAGCGATTCACGCAAACCTTTTTCCACCGCGGGGATGAACTCGCGCGGAACGGTACCGCCCTTAATCGCATCGATAAACTCAAAGCCTTTGCCCGTTTCATTCGGCTCCATCTTGATCCACACATGGCCGTACTGACCGCGACCGCCGGTCTGCTTGGCATATTTGCCTTCAACTTCGACAGACTTGCGAATCGCTTCGCGGTAGGCCACCTGCGGTGCGCCCACGTTCGCTTCCACGCCGAATTCGCGCTTCATGCGGTCAACCAGAATCTCAAGGTGTAACTCGCCCATGCCGGACATGATGGTCTGGCCGGACTCTTCGTCAGTACGCACGCGGAACGAAGGATCCTCTGCTGCCAGACGACCCAGCGCGATACCCATTTTTTCCTGGTCGACCTTGGTCTTCGGCTCGACAGCAACGTGAATCACCGGCTCCGGGAACACCATGCGCTCGAGGATGATCGGCTTGTCCGGATCACACAGGGACTCGCCGGTAGTCACATCCTTCAGGCCGATACAAGCGGCGATGTCGCCAGCCAGAATCTCGTCAACTTCCTTGCGCTCGTTCGCATGCATCTGCACGATACGACCGATACGCTCTTTCTTGCCGCGGATCGGGTTGTAGACTGTGTCGCCCTTCTTCAGCACGCCGGAATAGACGCGCACGAAAGTCAGCTGACCTACGAACGGGTCGGTCATCAGCTTGAATGCCAGCGCAGAGAACTTCTCGCTGTCATCGGCTTTGCGCGATGTCGGCGTACCATCTTCGGTCTCACCTGTCACGTCCGGAATATCAACCGGCGACGGCAGGAACATGATCACCGCGTCCAGCATGCGTTGCACACCCTTGTTCTTGAACGCGGAACCGCACAACATCGGCTGAATCTCGCAGGCGATGGTGCGTGTGCGAATGCCCAGAATGACCTGCTCTTCGGTCAGGTCGCCGTTTTCGAGGTACTGGTTCATCAGATCTTCGGACGCTTCGGCGGCGGTCTCGACCATCTTGGCGCGCCACTCTTTTGCGCTCGCCACCAACTCAGCCGGAATCTCTTTGTACTCGAACTTCATGCCCTGGGAAGCTTCATCCCAGATGATCGCGCGCATCTTGATCAGGTCGACAACACCGGTGAACCCTTCTTCAGCGCCGATAGGAATCACCAGCGGAACCGGAGTTGCGCGCAGGCGGGTTTCCATTTGCGTAACCACCTTGAAGAAGTTGGCACCGGTACGGTCCATCTTGTTCACGAAGGCCAGACGCGGCACCTTGTACTTGTTGGCCTGACGCCAAACTGTCTCAGATTGGGGCTGCACACCACCCACAGCGCAATACACCATGCACGCGCCGTCCAGCACACGCATGGAACGCTCAACCTCGATGGTGAAGTCAACGTGCCCCGGCGTATCGATGATGTTGAAACGATGTTCGGGGTAGGAGCTGTCCATACCCTTCCAGAAGCAGGTGGTCGCAGCGGAAGTGATGGTGATGCCGCGTTCCTGCTCCTGCTCCATCCAGTCCATCGTGGCCGCACCGTCGTGCACCTCACCGATCTTGTGGCTCACACCCGTATAGAACAGGATGCGCTCGGTGGTCGTAGTCTTACCCGCATCAATGTGTGCACTGATGCCGATGTTGCGATAGCGTTCGATTGGTGTTTTGCGTGCCACGATAAATTACCTAACTTTATATACTTATTAGAAACGGAAATGCGAGAACGCCTTGTTGGCATCAGCCATACGGTGGACTTCTTCGCGTTTCTTGACTGCACCGCCGCGACCTTCGGAAGCATCGATCAGCTCGCCGGCCAGACGCATGCCCATGGACTTTTCGCCGCGTTTGCGCGCGAACTCTTTCAGCCAGCGCATCGCCAGTGCCATACGGCGGGAAGGACGCACTTCGACCGGAACCTGGTAGTTGGCACCGCCGACGCGACGGCTCTTCACTTCAACCTGGGGCTTGGCATTGGAGATCGCCTGATTGAACACCTCGATCGGGTCCTTGCCGCTCTTCTTCGCGACTTGTTCCAGCGCACCGTACAGAATGCGCTCGGCGACCGACTTCTTGCCGGCAGTCATCAGCACGTTGACGAACTTGGAAAGATCCTGGTTGCCGAACTTGGGATCCGGCAGGACTTCGCGTTTGGGGACTTCTCTACGTCTTGGCATATCAATACCTCAGTTATATCTGACTATTTCGGAATTACGCTTTTTTCGGGCGTTTCGCGCCGTACTTGGAACGGGACTGTTTACGATCTTTCACACCAGCCGTATCCAGGCTGCCGCGAACCATGTGGTAACGCACACCCGGCAAGTCTTTCACACGACCGCCGCGCAGCAGGACCACGCTGTGCTCTTGCAGGTTGTGGCCTTCGCCGCCGATGTAGGAGATGACCTCGAAGCCGTTGGTCAAACGCACCTTGGCGACTTTACGCAGCGCCGAGTTCGGCTTCTTCGGAGTCGTGGTGTAGACGCGCGTGCAAACGCCGCGTTTCTGGGGGCTACCCGCGAGAGCCGGCACCTTGCTCTTGGTCACTTCGGCTGTACGGCCTGTGCGCACTAACTGGTTGATAGTTGGCATTGTCTATTCCGCTTCCTGAAAACTGTTTAAAAACAAATAGTAAAACTAATAAATCGCTCCACAACCTCTTCCGTGCCGATTTGCACGGAAATGCGCGGACTAAAAAGACCGCGCATTCTATTGACGAAGCCCTTGCCTGTCAAGCAACTACACGCCTTCCTGCGTCTCCGCAGCAGCCGCGAGTTCGGCCAGACCGGCGCCATCGGCGATGTCCAGACCGAGGCGCTGTTTGCGACGGGTCGTGTGGTAAGCCAGACCGGTACCGGCCGGGATGAGACGGCCGACGATGACGTTCTCCTTGAGACCGCGCAGATCGTCCTTCTTGCCCATGATCGCCGCTTCGGTCAGCACTCGTGTCGTTTCCTGGAAGGAAGCGGCGGAGATGAACGAATCGGTCGACAACGACGCCTTGGTGATACCCAGCAACATGTACTGGAATGTGGCCGGCTGCTTGCCTGCCGCCACCACGCGCTCGTTCTCGGACAACAACTCGGCACGCTCCACCTGTTCCTTCGGAATGAAGGTGGTATCGCCCTCGTCGACGATCGCGATACGGCGCAACATCTGGCGTACGATCACTTCGATGTGCTTGTCGTTGATCTTCACACCCTGCAGCCGGTAAACGTCCTGCACTTCGTCGGTGATGTACTGCGCCAGCGCTTCGATGCCCAGCAAACGCAGGATGTCGTGCGGATCGGCCGGGCCGTCCACGATCATCTCACCCTGGTTCACCACTTGGCCGTCATGCACCAGCACGTGCTTGTCCTTGGTGATCAGGAACTCATGCGCCTCGCCGGTCACATCAGTGATGACCAGACGCTGTTTGCCCTTGGTCTCTTTGCCGAACGAGGCCGTGCCGGTAACTTCCGCCAGCATGCCCGCATCCTTGGGAGAACGCGCCTCGAACAACTCGGCCACACGCGGCAGACCGCCGGTGATGTCGCGCGTCTTGGAGCTTTCCTGCGGGATACGTGCCAGCACATCGCCGACGCCCACATGTTGACCGTCTTCCACCGTGATGATGGAGCCAACCTGGAAGGTCACCGAGATCGGCGTATCCGTTCCTGCGATCTTGATCTCGTGGCCTGCGTCATCCAGCAGACGCACCAGCGGGCGCACGCCCTTGCCGGTCGTGGAGCGCTTGGGATCGATAACCACCAGCGTGGACAGACCGGTCACTTCGTCGATCTGCTTGGCGACGGTTGCGCCTTCTTCCACGTTCTCGAAACGCACACGACCCGCGTATTCGGTAATGATCGGACGGGTATGCGGATCCCATGTAGCCAGTACCACACCGGCCTTGACCGAAACGCCCTCGCGCTCGGTCAGGTTGGCGCCGTAAGGCACCTTGTGGCGCTCACGCTCGCGACCGTGGTCGTCGGTGACCATGACTTCGCCGGAACGCGCCACAACCACCAGCTCGCCGCGTGCGGTGGTGACGGTACGCATGTTCGGGCTGTACTTGATCAGACCGTTCGACTTGCTCTCGACCTGGCTGGCCACCACGGTACGCGATGCCGCGCCACCGATGTGGAAGGTACGCATGGTCAGCTGGGTGCCCGGTTCGCCGATGGACTGCGCGGCAATCACGCCGACCGCTTCGCCCACATTCACCAAACCGCCGCGGCCCAGATCGCGACCATAGCACTTGGCGCACAGGCCGTATCGTGTATCGCAGGTCAGCGGAGTGCGCACGCGCACTTCGTCGATGCCCAGTGATTCGATGACTTCGACTTTGTCTTCGTTGAGCAGCGTGCCTGCGTCGTACAGGGTCGCACCGGTCTCCGGATTGACAACATCGGCAGCCACCACGCGGCCAAGGATGCGCTCGCGCAGAGCTTCGATTACTTCGCCACCCTCGACCAGAGCCTTCATCGAACGACCGTTGCTGGTGCCGCAATCGTCTTCGGTGATGACCAGATCCTGCGTCACGTCCACCAGACGACGGGTCAGGTAACCGGAGTTCGCCGTCTTCAACGCCGTATCCGCCAGACCCTTACGGGCACCGTGGGTGGAGATGAAGTACTGCAGCATGTTCAGACCTTCGCGGAAGTTCGCGGTGATCGGCGTCTCGATGATGGAGCCGTCCGGCTTAGCCATCAGGCCGCGCATACCGGACAACTGACGGATCTGGGCAGCGGAACCGCGCGCACCGGAGTCCGCCATCATGTAGATGGAGTTGAACGACTCCTGTGTGACCACTTTGCCCTTCTTGTCGGTGACGATCTCGCCGGAGGCAAGGTCGCGCACCGGCTCGCTGCCGAGCTGGTCCATCATGGCCTTGGCGACCTGGTCGCCGGTGCGGCCCCAGATGTCCACCACCTTGTTGTAACGCTCGCCCTGGGTCACCAGACCGGAGGTGTACTGCGTCTGGATCTCGTGCACTTCCTTCTCGGCGGCGGCGATCAGTTCGTTCTTCTGTTGCGGCACCAGCATGTCGTCCACGCAGATGGAGATACCGGCGCGGGTCGCGTAGGCGAAACCGGTGTACATCAGCTGGTCGGCCATGATCACGGTGTCGCGCAGACCGCAACGGCGGAAGCTGGCGTTGATCAGGCGCGAGATCTCTTTCTTCTTCAGCGTCTTGTTCACGGCGCTGAACGGGAGATTGGTCGGCAGGATCTCGGACAGGATGGAACGGCCGACGGTGGTCTCGTAACGCGTGCGCTTCTCCTCCTTCTCGCCCGCTTCGTTGGTGAAGGATTCCTTGATGCGTACCTGTACCTTGGCTTGCAGGTCGACATGACCGGAACGGTAGGCGCGCAGCACTTCGGACACGTCTGCGTAGATAGAACCTTCGCCCAATGCGCCGATCTTCTCGCGCGTCATGTAGTACAGACCCAGCACGATATCCTGCGACGGCACAATGATGGGCTCGCCGTTGGCGGGCGACAGCACGTTGTTCGATGCCAGCATCAGGGTGCGTGCTTCCATCTGCGCTTCCAGCGACAGCGGAACGTGGACGGCCATCTGGTCACCGTCGAAGTCGGCGTTGAATGCCGAGCAGACCAGCGGATGCAGCTGGATGGCCTTGCCTTCGATCAGGATGGGTTCGAATGCCTGGATACCCAGACGGTGCAGCGTCGGTGCGCGGTTCAGCATCACCGGGTGTTCATGGATGACTTCTTCCAGGATGTCCCAAACGATGGGTTCTTCCGCCTCGACCATGCGCTTGCCGGCCTTGATCGTGGTTGCCAGACCCATCTTTTCCAGACGTTCGAAGATGAATGGCTTGAACAGTTCCAGCGCCATCTTCTTCGGCAGACCGCACTGGTGCAGCTTGAGTTGCGGGCCCACCACGATCACGGAACGACCGGAGTAGTCCACGCGCTTGCCCAGCAAGTTCTGGCGGAAACGACCGCCCTTGCCCTTGATCATGTCGGCCAGCGACTTCAGCGGACGCTTGTTGGCGCCGGTCATGGCTTTGCCGCGACGACCGTTGTCCAGCAGCGAGTCCACGGATTCCTGCAACATGCGCTTCTCGTTGCGCACGATGATCTCGGGCGCCTTCAGTTCGAGCAGACGCTTCAGGCGGTTGTTACGGTTGATGACGCGACGATACAGATCGTTCAGGTCGGAGGTCGCAAAACGACCGCCATCCAAAGGAACGAGCGGACGCAGTTCCGGCGGCAGCACCGGCAACACTTCCATCACCATCCATTCCGGCTTGATGCCGGACTGCATGAACGCTTCCAGCACCTTAAGGCGCTTGGCGTATTTCTTGATCTTGGTCTCGGAGCTGGTGGCTTCCAGTTCGGCGCGCAGCTTCTCGACTTCGGCCGGCACATCCAACGCGCGCAGCAGTGCGCGCACGCCTTCGGCGCCCATCAGCGCGGTGAACTCGTCACCGTACTCTTCCAGCTTGGCCAAGTAGTCGTCTTCCGACAGCAACTGGGCGCGGTTCAGCGGGGTCATGCCGGGCTCGGTCACGACGTAGGCTTCGAAGTACAGCACGCGCTCGATGTCACGCAGGGTCATGTCCAGCACCATGCCGAGACGCGACGGCAGCGACTTCAGGAACCAGATGTGCGCGACCGGCGAGGCCAGCTCGATGTGGCCCATGCGCTCGCGACGCACCTTGGACAGAGTGACTTCAACGCCGCACTTCTCGCAGATCACGCCGCGATGCTTGAGACGCTTGTACTTGCCGCACAGACATTCGTAGTCCTTCACCGGTCCGAAGATCTTGGCGCAGAACAGACCGTCGCGCTCGGGCTTGAAGGTGCGGTAGTTGATGGTCTCCGGCTTCTTCACTTCGCCGTAGGACCAGGAACGGATCTTCTCGGGAGAGGCCAGACCGATCTTGATCGTGTCGAACTCTTCCTTCTGGGTAACCTGCTTGAACAGATCGAGCAATGCTTTCATGTGTGACTCCTTTTATCCTGTGTCGGCGGCCTAGTGGCGTTCCAGATCGATGTCGATACCCAGAGAACGGATTTCCTTGGTGAGCACGTTGAACGACTCGGGCATGCCCGCATCGATCTTGTGATCGCCCTTGACGATGTTCTCGTATACCTTGGTACGTCCGTTAACGTCGTCCGACTTGACCGTGAGCATCTCCTGCAGCGTGTACGCCGCACCGTATGCTTCCAATGCCCAGACTTCCATCTCACCGAAGCGCTGACCACCGAACTGCGCCTTGCCGCCCAGCGGCTGCTGGGTGACCAGGCTGTACGGACCGGTGGAACGCGCGTGCATCTTGTCGTCAACCAAGTGGTGCAGCTTCAGCACGTGCATGTAGCCCACGGTGACCTTGCGGTCGAAGGCGTCGCCGGTGCGTCCGTCGTACAGCTGGATCTGGCCGGAACGCGGCAGATCGGCCAACTCGAGCAGATCCTTGATCTCTTCTTCGCTGGCACCGTCGAACACCGGCGTTGCGAACGGCACGCCTGCGCGCAGGTTGCGGCACATCTCGACGACTTCTTCGTCGGTGAAGGTCGCGATCTCGTCGGCCTGGTCGCCCTTGTAGATCTTGGCGAGGAACTTGCGCACCTCGGCGATCTTGGCTTGCGATTCCAGCATCAGGCCGATCTTCTTGCCCAAGCCTTTGGCTGCCCAGCCCAGGTGAACTTCCAGCACCTGACCGATGTTCATACGCGACGGAACGCCCAACGGGTTCAGCACCACTTCCACCGGCGTACCGTCGGCCATGCGCGGCATGTCTTCCACCGGCACGATGCGAGAAACCACACCCTTGTTACCGTGACGGCCGGCCATCTTGTCGCCGGGTTGCAGGCGGCGTTTCACGGCCACATACACCTTGACCATCTTCTGCACGCCGGCTTGCAACTCGTCGCCTTGCGTCAGTTTCTTCTTCTTCAGCTCGAACGCGGCGTCAAACTCCAGACGCTTTTGCGCCAGACCTTCCTTGACCTGCTCCAGCTGTGTTGCCGCTTCGTCGCTGGCCAGACGGATGTCGAACCACTGGTGATGCTCCACGCTGCTCAAGTAATCCTTGGTCAGCTTGGTGCCCTTGGCCAGTTTCTTCGGACCGCCGTTGGCGACCTTGTTCAGCAGCAGCTTTTCCAGACGGGCGTACACGTCGGCTTCGACGATGCGCATCTGGTCGGCCAGGTCTTTCTTGTAGCGGTTCAGCTCGTCGTCGATGATCTGCTGGGCACGCTTGTCGCGCTGCAGGCCTTCGCGGGTGAATACTTGCACGTCGATGACGGTACCGGAGATACCGGCCTTCACGCGCAGCGAAGTATCCTTCACATCGGAAGCCTTCTCGCCGAAGATCGCGCGCAGCAGTTTCTCTTCCGGAGTGAGTTGCGTCTCGCCCTTCGGGGTGACCTTGCCCACCAGCACGTCGCCCACGCCGACTTCCGCGCCGATGTGCACGATGCCGCACTCGTCCAGACGCGCCATTTGCGCTTCGGACAGGTTGGGGATGTCACGGGTGATCTCTTCCGTACCCAGCTTGGTGTCGCGCGCCATGACCGTCAGTTCTTCGATATGGATCGAAGTGAAGCGGTCTTCGGCAACCACGCGCTCGGAGATCAGGATCGAGTCCTCGAAGTTGTAACCGTTCCACGGCATGAACGCGATCATCATGTTCTGACCCAGCGCCAATTCGCCCATGTCGGTCGAAGCACCGTCGGCCACCACGTCGCCGCGAGCGATCACATCGCCCACGCGCACCAGCGGACGCTGGTTGATGTTGGTGTTCTGGTTGGAACGGGTGTACTTGGTCAGGTTGTAGATGTCCACACCAACTTCGCCCGCAGTGGTTTCGTCGTCGTTGACGCGCACCACGATACGGCCGGAATCCACGTAGTCAACACGACCGCCGCGCCAGGCCTGCACAGCCGTGCCGGAGTCGACCGCCACGGTGCGCTCGATACCGGTACCGACCAATGCCTTTTCGGCACGCAACACAGGCACTGCCTGGCGTTGCATGTTGGCACCCATCAAGGCGCGGTTCGCGTCATCGTGTTCCAGGAACGGGATCAGCGAAGCCGCAACGGACACCACCTGTGCGGGCGCCACGTCCATGTATTCGATGTTCGCCGGTTCGGCCAGCACGAATTCATTGTGCTGACGTGCAGAGACGATGTCGTTAGTGAAGTGGCCCTTCTTGTCCAGTTCGGCATTCGCCTGGGCAATGGTGAACTTGCCTTCCTCGATCGCGGACAGGTATTCCACCTCATCCAGCGCACGGCTCTTCGCCACCTTGCGGTACGGCGTCTCGATGAAGCCGTATTCGTTGGTGCGAGCATAAAGCGCCAGCGAGTTGATCAGGCCGATGTTCGGACCTTCCGGCGTCTCGATCGGGCACACGCGGCCATAGTGGGTCGGGTGCACGTCGCGCACTTCGAAGCCGGCGCGTTCGCGGGTCAGACCGCCAGGTCCAAGAGCGGAGATACGACGCTTGTGCGTCACTTCCGCCAGCGGGTTGGTCTGGTCCATGAACTGCGACAGTTGCGACGAACCAAAGAATTCCTTCACCGCAGCCGAGATCGGCTTGGCGTTGATCAAGTCGTGCGGCATCAGGTTGTCCGCTTCGGCCTGGCCGAGGCGTTCCTTGACGGCGCGCTCGACGCGGGCCAGACCGGTACGGAACTGGTTCTCGGCCAGCTCGCCCACGGCGCGCACGCGGCGGTTACCCAAGTGATCGATGTCGTCGATCTCGCCGCGGCCATTGCGCAGTTCGACCAGAATACGGATCACTTCGACGATGTCTTCGTTGGACAGGATGACTGCACCCGTCAACTCGTCGCGACCGACACGGCGGTTGAACTTCATGCGGCCCACGGCGGACAGGTCGTAACGGTCTTCATTGAAGAACAGGCCGCTGAACAACGCTTCCACCGCATCTTCGGTGGGCGGCTCGCCGGGACGCATCATGCGATAGATGGCGACACGCGCGGTCCACTGGTCGGTGGTCTCGTCGGTACGCAGCGTCTGCGAAATGAACGCACCCTGGTCCAAGTCGTTGGTGTACAGAGTATGGATCTTGGTGATACCGGCCGCCTGCAGCTTGCCCAGCAGGGTCTCGGTGATCTCGTCGTTGGCATTGGCAATGACTTCGCCGCTGTCCTTGTCCACGACGTTATGTGCCAGCACGCGTCCGACCAGGAAATCCTCGGCCACGGTCAGCTTGTCGATGCCGGCTTCCTGGATCTCGCGGATATGGCGCACGGTGATGCGCTTGTCCTTGGCGACGATGAGCTTGCCAGCCTTGCCTTCGATATCGAAGCGCGCGATCTCGCCGCGCAGACGCTCCGGCACCACTTCGAACTGGATGCCCTTCTTGCCGAAATGGAACGTGTCGTTGCTGAAGAACATGGCCAGGATCTGTTCCGGCGTATAGCCCAGCGATTTCAGCAGGATGGTCACCGGCATCTTGCGGCGACGGTCGATACGGAAATAGACGAAGTCCTTGGCATCGAACTCGAAGTCCAGCCAGGAACCGCGGTAAGGGATCACGCGGGCGGAGAACAGCAGCTTGCCGGAGGAATGAGTCTTGCCGCGGTCATGCTCGAAGAACACGCCGGGCGAACGGTGCAGCTGCGACACGATGACGCGCTCGGTACCGTTGATCACGAACGAGCCGGTGTGTGTCATCAGCGGGATCTCGCCCATGTAAACTTCCTGCTCCTTGACTTCCTTCACCGTCGGCTTGGACGCTTCCTTGTCGAGCAGGGTCAGACGCACGCGCGCGCGCAGTGGCGATGCATAGGTCAGACCGCGTTGCTGGCACTCGCGCACGTCGAACGGCGGCAGGCCCAGGGTGTAGCTGACGAAGTCCAGACGGGCGAACTTGGTGTGGCTCTCGATCGGGAAGATCGAATTGAATGCCGCTTGCAGGCCGATGTTCTTGCGCTGCTCGGGGGCGACCCAGGCTTGCAGGAACTCGCTGTAGGATTCCAACTGGGTAGACAGGAGGAAGGGCACCGGCAAGGCGCCGACGCGCTTTGCAAAACTTTTACGAATACGTTTTTTTTCGGTAAAAGAATAGCTCATGGTATCTCCGGTACTGTAGGAAAAGGTAAGGGACAATCGGCGCTCTCGCACCGCTTAACCGTTAACTTCTGTTCTCAACAAAATCAATTTCCGCTTTCGTTTCCAGAAGCGGCAAAAGGCTGACGGGTTTTCCGTCAGCCTCTCTGCACACGCTGTGCTTACTTGACTTCAGCGGTTGCGCCAGCTTCGATCAGTTGCTTGGCGATCGCGTCGGCATCAGCCTTGCTCACGCCCTCTTTCACTGCCTTCGGTGCGCCGTCAACCAGATCCTTGGCTTCTTTCAAGCCCAGACCGGTGATTGCACGCACGACCTTGATCACGTTGACCTTGGCTTCGCCAGCGGACTTCAGAGTCACGGTGAACTCGGTCTGTTCAGCGGCAGCAGCAGCACCGCCGCCGGCAGCGCCGCCAGCAGCAGGAGCAGCCATCGCGGCAGCGGACACGCCGAATTTCTCTTCAACAGCCTTCACCAGTTCGTTCAGTTCCAGCACGGACATGCCGTCCAGTGCTGTCAAAAATGCGTCTTTATCGAATGCCATGTTGTTCTTCCTAAATTGAATGATTGATTAGTTAAGCGGCTGCGCCGGCCTTTTTCGCGGACAGGGCATTCAGTACGATAGCCATGCTCGTGATTGGCGACTTCATGACGCCCAGCAACTGCGCCAGCAACACTTCCTTGCTCGGCACGCTAGCCAGTGCGGCAACGGCAGCAGCATCCAGAGCTTTGCCGTTGTAGGCGCCGCCCTTGATGACCAGCTTGTCGTTCGTCTTGGCGAACTCGTGCACCACCTTCGCAGCAGCGACCGCATCAGCGCTCATGCTGTACATCAGCGGACCGACCATCTTGTCCGCCATCACTTCGAAGGAAGTACCCTGTACTGCACGGCGCGCCAGCGTGTTCTTCAACACATGCAGATACACACCGTTCTTGCGCGCGTTGGCACGCAAGGAGGTGATATCGGCGACAGGAATGCCGCGGTACTCAGCCACGACGATGGTCTGGGCCTGCGCCACTTGTGCGCTGACTTCCGCGACCACTGCCTGCTTTTCTTGCAGATTAAGAGCCAAAGTCTTTCTCCATCTTCATATCGGACGTCTTGCGACGTCCGGGTTAACGACCGCGTCCTCAAGACAGGGACAACAAAAACTTCCTGCTCGCGGGCACACCATCTGCGTGGGCCGATGCGACAGCCATCGATTAAGTCTCGGGTCACCTGCGCCTTTGACACCTACGGTCTTTGATAATCTGCCTGTGCTGCCAGCAGTCAAAGAACAAATGGCAACGGAGAAAGATCTCCGTCGCCAGATTCAAAACATTACGCTACCAGGCTGGCCTGTTCGACGCGGATACCGACACCCATGGTGCTGGAGATCGCGATCTTCTTCAGGTAGACACCCTTGGAAGTTGCCGGCTTGGCCTTGTTCAACGCATCGATCAGGGCCAGCATGTTCTCTTTCAGCGCTTCCGGCGCGAACGAGGCGCGACCGATGGTGCACTGGATGATGCCGTTCTTGTCGGTACGGTATTGAACTTGACCGGCCTTGGCGTTCTTCACCGCACCCGCCACATCGGCAGTCACCGTGCCCACCTTGGGGTTAGGCATCAAACCGCGCGGGCCGAGGATCTGACCCAGTTGGCCGACGATACGCATCGCGTCCGGGGAGGCGATCACGACGTCGAAATCCATCTTGCCGCCCTTGATCGTTTCGGCCAGATCGTCGAAACCGACGATGTCGGCACCAGCTGCCTTGGCTTCTTCAGCCTTGGCACCCTGCGCGAAAACAGCCACACGCATGGTCTTGCCGGTACCCTTGGGCAGCACGACAGAGCCGCGCACCAGTTGGTCGGACTTCTTGGCATCGATGCCGAGGTTCACCGCCACATCGATAGACTCATCGAACTTGGCCTTGGCTGTCTCTTTGACCAGCTTCAGCGCTTCATCGACGGCATATAGCTTGTTGCGGTCGACTTTGGCGGCCAGCGCCTTGTAACGTTTGGAAACTTGTGCCATGTTATTTCACCCCTTCCACAGTGATGCCCATGCTGCGCGCGCTACCGGCGATGGTGCGCACTGCCGCATCCAGGTCAGCGGCCGTCAGATCGGGCTGCTTGGCCTTGGCGATGTCTTCCGCCTGCTTGCGGGTCAGCTTGCCGACCTTGTCGGTATGCGGCGTCTTGCTGCCCTTCTGGATACCGGCGGCCTTCTTGATCAGAATGGTCGCGGGCGGGGTCTTCATCACAAAGGTGAAGCTCTTGTCCGCGAACGCGGTGATCACCACCGGGATCGGCAGACCGGGCTCGACACCCTGGGTCTGGGCGTTGAACGCCTTGCAGAATTCCATGATGTTCAGGCCGCGCTGACCGAGTGCGGGGCCGATGGGAGGACTGGGATTGGCCTTACCGGCCGGAACTTGCAGCTTGATATAGCCGACGATCTTCTTTGCCACGTTGCTACTCCTTACTTAGTGGGTTAAACGCATACCGCAACTGCTCCGATACGCTCCCCGTTTGTCATGCCGGAAAATCCGGCGCTCAACATCAGGCTTTTTCGACTTGCCCGAAATTCAGTTCCACAGGTGTCGACCGACCGAAGATGGTGACCGCAACCCGCAGCTTGCTCTTGTCGTAATTGACGTCTTCCACCATGCCGTGGAAATCGGTGAACGGACCTTCCTTGACCCGCACCGACTCGCCCACCTCGAACAGCACCTTGGGACGCGGCTTCTCAACACCCGCCTGCATCTGCTGCATGATGTTGTCGACTTCCTTCTGGCTGATCGGTGTCGGCTTCATCGCCGAACCACCGAGGAAACCGGTGACCTTGGGCGTGTTCTTAACCAGGTGCCAGCTCTCGTCGGTCATGTCCATCTCGACCAGCACATAGCCCGGGAAGAACTTGCGCTCGCTGATGTTCTTCTGGCCGGACTTCAGCTCGACCACCTCCTCGACAGGAACGAGGATCTGACCGAACAGGTCAGACATGCCTTCACGCGCAATGCGCTCCACCAGAGCACGCTGCACGCTCTTCTCGAACTGCGAGTACGTATGCACCACATACCAACGCTTGGTCATCACTCACCCCGTCCCATCAGTTTGTTGACGATCAGCAACAGACTCGCATCCACCGCCCACAGGAACAATGCCATCACGACCGCGAACAGGATCACCACACCGGTGGTCTGCATCGTCTCTTTCTTGGTCGGCCATACGACTCGCTTGGCTTCAGCCACCGAATCTTGGGCAAAACCGAAAAAGACCTTGCCGGATGCCGTTGTCCAGAACATGCCTGCCGCCAGCAATACGCCGAACAGCACCGACAGCACACGCAGCACCAGCGCGCTATCGCGCAATACATAGAAGCCGGCCACCCCTGCCGCAACGAGCAGGAATGCAACCAGCAATTTGATCTTGTCAGCCATGTATGAACTGTCCGTTTCTACTTTACTAACTGGCAGGCCAGGAGGGTCTCGAACCCCCAACCCTCGGTTTTGGAGACCGATACTCTACCAATTGAGCTACTGGCCTATAAAACTGCAAATGACGCCGACGGAGCGAATCACTTCGCTCCGTCGGCGTCGACTTTTATTACTCGAGCACCTTGGCAACCACACCGGCGCCGACGGTACGACCGCCTTCGCGAATCGCGAAGCGCAGACCTTCTTCCATCGCGATCGGGTTGATCAGGTTCACCGTGATCGACACGTTGTCGCCGGGCATCACCATCTCGGTGCCAGCCGGCAGTTCAACCGCACCGGTCACGTCAGTGGTACGGAAGTAGAACTGCGGACGATAGCCCTGGAAGAACGGGGTATGACGACCGCCTTCATCCTTGCCCAGCACGTAGATCTCGGCTGTGAACTTGGTGTGCGGCTTGATGGAGCCCGGCTTGCACAGCACTTGGCCGCGCTCGACTTCTTCACGCTTGGTGCCGCGCAGTAGTACGCCGACGTTGTCGCCAGCCTGACCCTGGTCCAGCAGCTTGCGGAACATCTCGACGCCGGTGCAGGTGGTCTTCAGGGTGGGCTTGATACCGACGATTTCCAGTTCTTCGCCAACCTTGACGACGCCGCGCTCGATACGGCCTGTTACAACGGTACCGCGACCGGAGATGGAGAACACGTCTTCCACGGGCATCAGGAAGGCGCCATCAATAGCGCGCTCGGGTGTCGGGATGTAGGTGTCCAGGGCTTCGGCCAGACGGAAGATGGACGGTTCGCCCAGTTCGCTCTGGTCGCCTTCCACCGCCAGCTTGGCGCTGCCGTGGATGATCGGGGTGTCGTCACCGGGGAAGTCGTACTTGGAGAGCAGCTCGCGCACTTCCATTTCAACCAGTTCCAGCAGTTCGGCATCGTCAACCATGTCGCATTTGTTCAGGAACACGATGATGTACGGTACGCCAACCTGACGGGCCAGCAGGATGTGCTCGCGGGTCTGGGGCATCGGGCCGTCGGCTGCGGAGACCACCAGGATCGCGCCGTCCATCTGGGCTGCGCCGGTGATCATGTTCTTGACATAGTCGGCATGGCCCGGGCAGTCAACGTGCGCGTAGTGGCGTGTCTGGGTCTCGTATTCGACGTGGGCTGTATTAATAGTAATACCGCGCGCCTTCTCTTCCGGCGCCGCGTCGATCTGGTCGTACGCCTTGGCTTCGCCGCCAAACTTCTTCGACAATACGGTCGTGATCGCCGCTGTCAGGGTGGTCTTGCCGTGGTCAACGTGGCCAATCGTGCCTACGTTCACGTGCGGCTTCGTACGTTCAAATTTGCTCTTTGCCATGATTTATCCCCTATCAATGCCAAACATTAATCACAAAAAAACTTGGTGCCCATGGTGAGAATCGGACTCACGACCTCTCCCTTACCAAGGGAGTGCTCTACCACTGAGCCACATGGGCCTAACTTTATATGGAGCGGGTGAAGGGAATCGAACCCTCGTCATAAGCTTGGAAGGCTTCTGCTCTACCATTGAGCTACACCCGCAAAACCCAACACCAGCCCACTAAAACCTACTAAACAGCAAACCGCAAAATCTGGTGGAGGGGGAAGGATTCGAACCTTCGTACTCTAAGAGGGCAGATTTACAGTCTGCTGCCTTTAACCACTCGGCCACCCCTCCAAAAAGAGCGCGCGATTATCCATTCAACCGCATACCTTGTCAAAGGGAATCTACAGATGTGCAGCAAAAAACAGGCCACCGGCGGCAGCAAGGACCATGTGCGCAGGAAAATTAGCGGCTTGGGCGGTCCGGAATGGACCTATATGGGGAACTGATGATGCCGGAAATAGGGGCTTGCCGGTTTCAGGTTCCGCACTCACGCGCACGGCCTGCCGACAGGGCCCACCGGGCGCTCACAGCATCCCTTGCTCTGCAAATGACAGGCACCCCGCTCCCGCCACAATAAGATGATCAAGCACTCGAACATCAACCAGACCCAGCGATTTCTTCAATTCTTCCGTCAGTAACCGGTCCGAATTGCTTGGCTCAGCCACCCCGCTGGGGTGGTTGTGCGCGAAGATGATTGCCGCCGCATTATGGAACAGCGCCCGCTTGACCACCTCGCGCGGATAGACACTGGTCTGCGTCAAAGTCCCGTGGAAGAGTTCCTCCGTCGCGACCACCCGGTGCTGCGCATCGAGGAATATCCCCACGAACACCTCCTGCTGACGTCCCTGCAGCGACAACTGCAGGTATTCGCGCACCGCGCGCGGCGAATTCAGCACATCGCCGGATCGCATCTCCTCATTCAGTGCGCGCCGCGCCATCTCCGCTATCGCCTGCAACTGCACATACTTGGCCTGCCCCATACCATGTATGGAACAGAGCTCCTTTTCGGATGCCGCGAACAGACGGTTCAGCGTCGAGAATCGCACTAATAATTCGCGCGCCAGATCGACTGCGCTCTTGGCTACCACCCCAGTGCGCAAGAAGATCGCCAGCAACTCCGCATCTGACAAAGACGACGCCCCGCGCTGGAGCAGTTTCTCGCGCGGTCGCTCCCCGACAGGCCAGTCAGTGATACCCATATGCCTCTCCTTGAACTAACTACAAGGAAACCCATTCCGATCCGCAGCGCCCCTGATCTCCCGAGATCGTCAGGTTTCGCCAGTGATCCTCTTCACCGCCACTATATAGTCTCGATCCTCACCTTTGATATGACTGACGATCCAACCTTTGAGCATGCTCAGCAATAGTGAAGACACGTTTTCCCCCTCCTGGAAACGCCCTCTGAGCACTGCGACCTTTCTCATGAAGAATTCGTGGGTCTGCTGATGCGCCTTGAGACCGGGGAATCCCGCCTGCTGCATCAATTCTTCCTCGAGCTCAAAGTGGGTGACCGTGTAATTGAGGACCCCCTCGATCACATGCCGAATCCTTTCCGTGTTGCCAGTCTGGATGGCTTCATCCAGTTCGTTGATGTAATTCACGATCTGTCTATGCTGACTATCGATCTTCTGAATACCCGTCTCCAGTTCCCGATCCCATTCCATGCATGCCATCGCGCCTCCTCCCCGAAATACTTCGTTTTTATTTGTCAGCTCGACAAGCGCCCACTCCTGCCACGATCTGGAATCATGCCTTTGCCGCGATTACTATCCCCGCCTCTTTCTAGTAAGATGCCAGCATTATGGAACAAGCTCGGACAAAACGCATCGTGCTCGGCATCACCGGCGGGATAGCCGCTTACAAAGCCGCGGAACTTGCTCGACTATTGATCAAGCAGGACATCGGGGTGAAAGTGGCGATGACAGAGGCTGCGACCCACTTCATCACGCCGGCGACCATGCAGGCTTTGACAGGTCAAGCAGTGCTGATCGACCAGTGGCAGGATGACAAGGGAATGTCGCACATCCATTCCAGCCGCATCGCCGACGCCATCGTGATCGCCCCTGCCACGGCTGACTTCATTGCCAAACTGGCGCATGGCCTGGCTGACGATCTGCTCTCCACCCTGTGTCTGGCGCGCGATTGCCCTCTGCTGGTCGCACCGGCGATGAACAAGCAGATGTGGTCGAACATGGCGACACAACGCAACGTGCAGCGACTCACCGCGGACGGCGTGACTCTGCTCGGACCGGCGAGCGGCATTCAGGCTTGCGGCGAAGAGGGTATGGGACGCATGCTGGAAGCGGAAGAACTGGCACAAAATATCATTGCAGCTCTGCATCACGGCAAGACGGGCGAACTGGAAGGCATCAAGGTGCTCATCACCGCCGGACCGACCTACGAACCCATCGATACAGTGCGCGGCATCACCAACCGCAGCAGCGGCAAGATGGGTTATGCGGTCGCGCAGGCCGCCTTGGAGATGGGGGCGCAGGTCACCTTGGTCTCCGGCCCGACGGCGTTACACTGCCCTGTCGGCGCCTGCATGGTGAACGTCACTAGTGCCGCCGAGATGTTCGAAGCGGTGAAACAGGCCGCATCCTCCGCCGACATGTTTGTCGCCGTGGCTGCGGTCGCTGATTACCGAGTCGCGCAACCCAGCGAGCAGAAGATCAAGAAAGACGATGCGGGGCTGATGCTGGAACTGCTTCCCAACCCGGACATCCTCGCCCATGTCGCCAGTCTCCCGCAGCCACCGTTCTGCGTCGGGTTCGCCGCCGAGAGCGAAAAGCTGCGCGAACATGCAACCGAGAAACGCCGGAAGAAGAACATCCCGCTACTGGCGGCCAATCTGGCGCAGAACGCCATCGGCGCTGACGATAACGAGATCATCCTGTTTGACGATGCGGGCGAACATATATTGCCGCGTGCGGACAAACTCACTCTGGCACGGGCGTTGTTGCGCCATGCCGCCACGCTTTACAAGAGAGGGAAATTAAAATGAAAAAAGTGGACGTGAAGGTAATGGACCCGCGCTTGCACGAGCACCCGCCCGCCTATGCCACGCCCGGCTCTGCCGGTATCGACCTGCGCGCCTGCATCGACGGCAGCATGACCATCCAGCCGGGGCAGTGCGAACTCATCCCCAGCGGCATCGCCCTGCACCTGAACGACCCTCACTACGCGGCGATGATCCTGCCGCGCTCGGGCTTGGGCCACAAGCACGGCATCGTGCTGGGCAATCTGGTCGGCCTGATCGACTCGGACTATCAGGGCCAGATATTCATCTCAATCTGGAACCGCGGCCACCATCCGTTCAATCTGATGCCGATGGAACGCATCGCTCAACTGGTCATCGTGCCGGTGGCCCAAGTGCAATTCAACATCGTGGAAGACTTCCCGATGAGCCAGCGCGGCAGTAATGGCTTCGGCAGTACCGGCAAGCATTAAGCGTTGCCTCAAAGCAAAGAAGCCCGCTTTAAGCGGGCTTCTTTGCTTTGGCATCTCAAATTTCATTTTTCCAATTGAAATTCCAATTCTGTCAGCGCGCCCACACGCACTGCGACTTTCTCGGATGCGGTTCGATAACCCTTCAGTTTTACCTGGATAGTACGAATACCGGCGGCAGATTCGATATTCAGCGGTGACAATCCGAAATACACGCCATCCATATAGACCTTTGCGCGTGCCGGCTCAGTGCGCACAACCAACGTACCCGGAGCTGAGTGCATCGGTTTCAGCATGGCAGCATCCGTTGCTGACGACCCCTGACCATTGGGCGACACAAATACCGTTACTCCGGGTATCGCCTTGGTTCCCGGTGTCAAGCTGAACAGATCGCTGCGCGAAGCCATCAAGGTCGCGCTGATCGCCTCTATGGTCTTCCCCGACACGATATCCAGCTCATGGTGCAGATAGTTCGCGATGTCTTCCTTGTCGTTGCCGGAGACACCCGCAAAGCGGTCGCTCTTCTGCACCACTTCACCGGACCAGACCACCTTGCCGCCGGCAAGCTCTTTCAGGGTCGTTTCCACCGAGATCGACACATAGTCACGCTCCTTGGCATCGAAGCTCAACTCCTTCACTACACCACTCAACTCGAACAGGGCTGCCTTGTCGTCACGCGACAATACCTGGAAACCGGTGTCATCCAGTTTTTTGGCGATCGAATCAGCTACGACCTGCGTGACATCGCGATCCAGTCGTATCTCGGTGCCGCTCATACCGGACACGCGGACTTTTGCGACCCCGACCTTGCGCGCATCACCTACTTTGCGCTCGTCGGTGTAACCGGTGATGCGGATGGACGCGGCATATTTCACCTTGGGGGCATCCGGACTCGGCTGCTCGCTTTCGCGGATGCTGATGTCGTTGCTGCTATCCATCATGCCGGAACAGCCCGCCAATGCGGCGACCGCTAGAGCTGAAACCAGAAACTGGGCTAAACGATTCATCGAACCTCCATCCGAACTTGTGTCTTCATGCCCATGCCCGAAATAGGCACAGGTTCTGATCATGCTTACTTAGGGGTGACCTTGGCCTCTATCTCGGCAAACACTTTCGCGATCTCGGTAGTGCCGATCTGCACACCCAACTGACGGGCGATCTGTGTCGCCGAGAACAGCCCGCACACAGTCTGGCTGCCATCGGCATTGTTATCGACCACCAGTGCGTGCTGGCGCCCGGCGACCTTTAACATGGCGAGGATGTTACCCACCTTAGCTTTGCGCACATCTTCCAGAGACGATGCCTGCATCTCGCGGAGTACCGACATCACATCGCGCACCAGGATATCGGCATGCGTTCCGCCCATCTGTTGCAGGAATAGCACCGGCTTGTCGCCCAACACGTCTCTTGCTGTCAACACGCCGCACACTTTGTCGCTTTCGTCCGTTACCAGCAGCATCCTCACACCGTAGCGGATCATCTTTGCATTCGCTTTGTCCAGAGAGGTTTTCGCGCGCACATTCAGCACCGAGACGCTGCGCAGATCCGTCATCACGTTGATGGCCGGATCGTCCAGAGTGACATGCTCAGGCAATACCTGCTTCGGCCTTGCGATATCCGTACCTGCTTTGAAGGGGTGACCGTCCAACGGTGTGAAACTTTTTGTCATCATTACTCTCCTTGAATTGACTGCCTGGATTCTTCCAACTTCCTGCCCTGCTGCGCGACCGGCAGTTTGTAGCCGCCACCTTTCAGTGCCGGCAAATAACGCACCAACTCACTCAGCGCCAGGCGATACACCTCACGCTTGAACTCGATCACCCCGTCCAGCTCGATCCAATAATCGGTCCAGCGCCATGCGTCGAACTCGGGATGTTCACTCGCCCGCAGCGATACGTCGCAATCGCGACCCACCAGCCGCAGCAGGAACCATATCTGTTTCTGCCCCTTGTAGCTGCCGCGCGATTCGCGCTTGACCCAAGTCTGCGGTACCTCATAACGCATCCAGTCGCGGGTACGTCCCAATATCTGGACGTGACAGGATTGCAGTCCGACTTCCTCGTGCAACTCGCGGTACATCGCCTGCTCCGGCGTTTCGCCGTGCTGGATGCCGCCTTGCGGAAACTGCCAGGCATCCTGCCTGATGCGCTTACCCCAAAAAACCTGATTCTTTGCGTTAGTCAGAATGATACCGACATTCGGGCGATAACCTTCTCGGTCTATCATGATTCGCCCCAATACTGTTTTTCGATGGCCGGATTGTTCCACATTTCAGCACCCCTGAAAAGAACAAAGGCTGCAGCGCCGCGCCGGACGGGCTTATTTCGCTGTAAAATCCGCGCCTCATCAAACAAGGAAGCATCATGCGCGTCTCTCAATTCTTCATCTCCACACTCAAAGAAGCCCCTTCCGAAGCCGAACTCCCCAGCCATCGCCTGATGCTGCGCGCGGGTTATATCCGCAAGCTCGCCAGCGGCCTCTACACCTGGATGCCCCTCGGTCTGCGAGTGCTGCGCAAGGTCGAGAACGTGGTGCGCGAGGAGATGGACAAGAGTGGCGGCATAGAGTTGCTGATGCCCGCGGTACAACCCGCCGAACTGTGGCAGGAGACCGGGCGCTGGGAAGTGTTCGGCCCGCAGATGCTGAAGATCAGGGACCGCCACGACAACCAGTTCTGCTTCGGCCCCACGCACGAGGAAGTCATCACCGACATCGCGCGCCGCGAAGTGAAGAGCTATCGCCAGTTGCCGCTGAATTTTTACCAGATCCAGACCAAGTTCCGCGACGAGGTGCGCCCGCGTTTCGGAGTGATGCGCGCGCGCGAATTCATGATGAAGGACGCATACTCCTTCCACAGTAGCTTCGAAAGTCTGGAGCAGACCTACCGCGTGATGTACGAGACCTACTCGCGCATCTTCACCCGCCTGGGCTTGCAGTTCCGTGCCGTCGCCGCGGACACCGGCGCCATCGGCGGCTCCGGCTCGCACGAGTTCCATGTGCTGGCCGATTCCGGCGAAGACGGACTCGCTTTCTGCCCCGATTCGGATTACGCCGCCAACGTCGAACTGGCCGAAGCGCTCGCCCCGACTGCGCCGCGTCCGGCCGCGAGCGAAACCATGCGCGATATCTCCACGCCCAGCCAGACCACCTGCGAAGAAGTCGCCGCCCTGCTCGGCATCCCGCTGCAACGCACAGTCAAACTGCTCGCCGTCATCGCCGACGACAAGCTCGTCATCCTGCTGCTGCGCGGCGACCACAACCTGAACGAAGTGAAGGTAGGCAAACTGCCGGGACTGGAAGGTTTCCGTTTTGCGCGCGAGGATGAGATCCGCGCCTTCTTCAACTGCCCGCCCGGATTCCTCGGCCCGGTCGGCATCGATCGCAGCAAGACACGCGTGATCGCCGACCGTACTGTCGCCGCGATGGGCGATTTCGTCGCGGGTAGCAACAAGCCCAAGTTCCACACCGCCGGCATCAACTGGGGCCGCGACCTGCCCGAACCCGACCTGGTCGCCGACATCCGCAACGTGGTCACCGGCGACCCTTCGCCCGACGGCAAGGGCACGCTGGAACTCTGCCGCGGTATCGAAGTCGGCCATATCTTCCAGTTGCGCACCAAATATTCCGAGGCGCTGCAAGCCACCTATCTCGACGAGAACGGCAAGGCGCAGATCATGGAGATGGGTTGCTACGGCATCGGCGTGTCACGCATCGTGGCGGCCGCCATCGAACAGAACTTCGACGAGCGCGGCATCGCGCTGCCCGCAGGCATGGCGCCGTTCCAGGTTGCCATCGCACCCATCGGCTACAAGAAGAGCGAGGCTGTGCGCGAAGCCGCCGACAAACTGTATGCGGACCTCATCGCTGCGGGTATCGAAGTGTTGCTGGACGACCGCGACGAGCGTCCAGGCGTGATGTTCGCCGACCTGGAGCTGATCGGCATCCCGCACCGCATCGTCATCGGCGATCGCGGCCTGAAGGACAGTAATGTGGAATATCAGGAACGCAAAGACGAAGCTGCCCAAGTCGTCCCATTGCAAGATGTGAAAAAGCTCGTACAATCCAAGCTATGAGACTGAAAACATTCCGCAAATCCATGATCTCGCTGTCGCTCGCGGCAGCGGGGCTGTGTTTTGCGGTCACGGCGCAGGCCGGCGCACAAAAAGAAGAGAAGCTTTCCGCGAGCGTGCGTAGCATGCTGCACCGCGCTGTGGCGGACCAGGCCGCACCCAAGCTGGCCTTCTCCTCACAGCAGGAAGCGCAGTTGTGGCTGGACGAGATGTCGCAGCGGCTGGCCAAGCGCATCCCGGATGCGAACTACCGTTTCGACTTCCTCAGCACGGTGCATTACGAAGCGATGCGCGCCGGACTCGATCCGCATCTGGTGCTGAGCTTGATCGAGGTGGAAAGCGGATTCAGGAAATACGCGGTATCGAAGGTCGGGGCGCGCGGTTATATGCAAGTGATGCCGTTCTGGACCAAAGCCATCGGCACCAGCGACCAGAACCTGTTCCACCTGCGCACCAATCTGCGCTACGGCTGCACCATCCTGCGTTATTACCTGGACAAGGAAAAAGGCGATCTCTATCGCGCACTTGGGCGCTACAACGGCAGTCTGGGTAAGCCGGAATACCCGAATATGGTGAAGGCAGCCTGGCACAAACACTGGAACAAACCGCAGAGCAACGCCCCGCGCAGTACCAGTTAGTCGGCTATTTTCTGTTCTTGCTCTTGATGTAGGACTCGACGCTGGCCCGCGTCACCACCCCTTCCTGATAACTCACCAGCTTGCCCGCCGGATCGTACAGGAACGAGGTCGGCAGGGCTTCGACTTCACCCACCTGGGTAGCCATGGTGTAATCGCCATACACGATGGGATAGCTGACACGTTTCTTGGCGATGAACTCGACCACCGAATCCCTGTCGGAATCCAGCGCCACCCCGATCACCACCAGATCCGAACTCTTGTGCGCCTCATGCAACGCGATCAGATCGGGAATCTCTTCCAGACAGGGCGGACACCAGGTCGCCCAGAAGTTGACCAGCACCCATTTGCCGCGATAGTCGGACAGGCGTTGCGGCTGTCCCTGCATATCCTTGAAGACAAAACCCTGCGCGCCGACACTGCCCGCCGCCAGCATCAGGATTGCGGTAGACAGCAAGCGTCTCAGCGTCATCAGTGCTTGCTTTCCGTTTCGTCAGCGGCGGTCTTGTCGCCATGACCGGAACCGTCGGCGGCATGAGTCCAATACAGCGCCAGTGCGATCAGCGCGATGGCAGCACCGAAATACACCAGATCGATCGGCGCGGAAACATGCATATTCAGCGCCTCCTCGAACAGCGTCACGATCATGATCATCAGGATCACCTTGGCCAAGCGCGACTTCAGGTCGTCCAGGTCGCTGATCACCAGGATCTTGCTGGAGGCCTTGCTGCCGTGCGCCTGATCGATGTCACTGATGAACAGCTCATACAGACCCAGCGAGAAGATCAGCATCACCGTCGCCAGCAGGTAGCCGTCCACCACTTCGACGATGTGCGATACGGTGGAATCGTGCAGCGCCTTGCGCGCTTCATCGGTCAGGCTCGAATCGGCATAGTGCAGCGCATGCTGAAACAGGTAGATCACATCCACCGTTGCAATGTAGAAGATGGCGAAGCCCGCAAGCAGGCTGCCAATCACCGCCGTCAGAATGACGAAACGGCTGTTCCACAACGCGCCTTCGAACAGACCCTCAAAGAATTTGATCATTTGGTTCTCCAAATCAAGCAACGTGAAAGGCGCGCATTAAATCGCAAAAGCACTCGCACGGCAATATGTCATGCGGTCTTATTCCACAAGTCGTACAAGGTCGTTCCGCGCGGCTCGTTCATGCGACTCTCAAGCGCAGTGAACCATGCCCTGATGTCGCCATCCCCGCTGCGTTTGGGCAGGGTTGCGGTGTCCAACATGAAGAGTTTCAGCAGATCGCTCAGTTCCACCGCTTCCGGAGCGCGCAACAAGCTCCAGCCGGTGCCGGACAACTTACCCACGATCTTGGCGGCAGTCAGCTTGTCCAGCAGGCGCTCAACATCGTCGTAACCGATGTGCAATTGCCGCGACAATCCCTGCAGCGTCTGCACCTCGCCCTTGCCCAGCCCCTTGTGCATGAGTTTGAGTATGCTCACCGCGTAATAGAGTTTTGCCGCCTGATCCAGCCGCAGTGAATGGGTGCTGCGCCAGTGCGACAGCGAAGCGGTGATGATTGCGCCAAGCAGCACGGTAAGCCAGGAAAAATAGACCCACATCAGGAAGATCGGCACGCTGGCGAAGGCACCGTACACCAGCTTGTAGGTGGGGAAATGCGAGATGTAGAAAGCGAACGCACGATTCATCGACTCGAACGCCACCGCCGCGATCAACCCGCCAATGACGGCGTGCGACATCGGCACGAAGCGGTTGGGCACGATGCGGAACAGCAGCGTGAATGCGGCCGTCGTCAGCAATACCGGCATCAGCTTCAGTATGTCCATGCTGAATTTGGGGATGCGTTGCGCATAATCGGAGGAAAAACCTACCAACCAGGAAGTGAGCGACAAACTGCCGCCGATCAGCAAAGGCGCCAGCGTGATCACCGCCCAATACACCAGCACACGCTGCAACAGGCTGCGCGGACGCGACACGCGCCAAATCATGTTGAAGGCGTTGTCTATAGTCAACATCAGCAGCATCGCGGTGATGGCCAGAAACACGAGGCCCAGCGCCGTCAGGCGCGATGCGCTTTCGGCAAACTGCTCCATGTAGCGCGTGATGATCCTGCCGCCGGTCTCCGGCATCATATTGGTCAGGATGAATTCCTTGATGTAAGTGGAATACTCGCTGAACACCGGGAAGGCCGAGAGCAAGGTCAGCGCGATGGTGATGAGAGGAACGACCGACAGCAATGTGGTGAAGGTCAGACTCGCCGCCATCTGAGTGCAGCGATCCTCCTGCAGGCGCACGGTGACATAGCGTAGGAAACGCAGGGAATCGAGGATGCCCAGATTCGGCCGTTTCAATTTCAATTCAGGAAGTTTCATAACCTTCGACAACTGAATACAATGCGCACATGATAACCGACAACAGCGCTCCGCAAACCACCGCCCTCGCGGCACGCCAACTGCTGCGCGCCCATCGTTACGGCGCCCTCAGCACCCTGTCGAAGAAGTTCGACGGCCACCCCTTCGGGTCCATCACGCCCTATCTGGTGGATCACGACGGCAGCCTGCTCATCCTGATCAGCGCGCTGGCCGAGCATACCAAGAACATCGTGCACGACCCCCGAGTCAGTCTCATCACGCACAATCAGGAAGACGCCCACATACAGACCCAGGGCCGCCTCACCGTAGTCGGCACCGCCGCGCTGGAAAAAGAACGTGAGTTAGCCGGAAAACGCTATCTGCGCTATTTCCCGGAAGCGCAGACCTATTACGACATGCCCGATTTCCAGTTCTATCGCATCGTGCCGCTGGCGCTGCGTTATATCGGGGGGTTCGGCGACATCCACTGGGTGAAGGCCGACCGCTACGGGGTACCGCCCAACACGCTCGCTGCCGAGGAAGACGCCTTGCTCGGCCACCTTAATGCCAAACGCGGCAAGGCGCAGGGGCTGCTGGTCGGCATAGACTGCGATGGCTACGATCTGCGCCTAGGCGAGCGCACCGTGCGTCACGATTTCCCTTCTCCTGCATTGGATGGAGCACAGGCGCTGGCCTTGCTGGGGGGGTGACCAGAAAAAAGGGCATCGCGAACGATGCCCTTTTTCAACTACCGTAAACGAAGGCCTTACCCGCGCACACCTTTGAGTTGAACCGACTGCTCTACCTGATCTGCGGGAGTCTCCATCGCGCCATCCTGCTTCTCTTTGGCGATACTGGACGATTTCGCCTTGGCGCCGGGCCTTTTGCCGTTAACCGCCTTCTGCTTCTTCGCCTTCAGCCCACCTTGCTGAACTGACGCTACTTTGTCCTGCCCCTTGTCCAGCGAGGGTTTGGCATCCGCACTCTGCTCAGCCGCATGCGCACTGCCCTGCAGCATCGCTCCGAGTAACGCCAACCTCACTGTACGTTTCATTTTGTATCTCCTCAGACCAAGGATACTACAACTGCGGATGTGCCCGCACTGCCCCCGCATCCAGCTTGTTCAGCGCATTCAGGTACGCCTTGGCCGACGCCACCACGATGTCGGTATCCGCACCCTGCCCGTTGACCACGCGACCACCCTTGGACAAGCGCACCGTCACCTCGCCCTGCGCATCGGTGCCGCTGGTGATGTTGTTGACCGAGTACAGCAACAGCTCGGTATTGCTCTTCACCACTTGCTCGATAGCCTTGAACGTCGCATCCACCGGTCCGCCACCCTGGGCATCGGCCTGATGCTCCTTACCACCGACACTCAGCACCACCCGTGCCACCGGCATCGCCCCGGTCTCCGAGTGCGCGCCCATCGCCACCAGGCGGAAATGTTCGCTCACTTGCGTGGCTTCCTCGTCGCTCACGAGTGCCTGCAAGTCCTCATCGAAGATCTCGTGCTTCTTGTCGGCCAGATCCTTGAACCGTGCGAACGCCGCATTCACCGCCTCTTCGCCGTCCAGCACGATGCCCAGTTCCTGCAAACGCGCGCGGAAAGCGGCACGACCGGAGTGCTTGCCCATCACCATCTTGTTCGCACCCCAGCCAACATCCTCGGCACGCATGATCTCGTAGGTCTCGCGGTGCTTGAGCACGCCGTCCTGGTGGATGCCGGACTCGTGCGCAAACGCATTGGCGCCGACGATGGACTTGTTCGGTTGCACCGGATAGCCAGTGATGCTGGAGACCAGTTTTGAGGTCGGCACGATCTGCGCGGTGTCGATAGTCGTATCGCAGGTGAAGATGTCGCGCCGCGTCTTGATCGCCATCACCACCTCCTCCAATGCGGCATTACCCGCGCGCTCGCCCAGACCATTGATGGTGCATTCCACCTGGCGCGCTCCGTTCATCACCGCCGCCAGCGAGTTGGCCGATGCCATACCAAGGTCGTTGTGGCAGTGGGTGGACCAGATCACCTTGTCGCTGTTCGGCACGCGCGCGATCAACTGCTTGAAGCGCTCGCCCCACAACACCGGGATGCTGTAACCCACGGTATCCGGCACATTCAATGTCTTCGCGCCCGCCTTGATGACGGCATCGAAGATGCGCACCAGGAAATCCATGTCCGAGCGCACCGCGTCCTCGGCCGAGAACTCGACATCGTCGGTATATTCGCGCGCCCACTTCACCGCCTGCACCGCGCGCTCCACCACCTGATCTTCGCTCATGCGCAACTTGTGCTGCATATGGATGGGCGAGGTTGCGATAAAGGTGTGGATACGTCCGCGTTTGGCCGGCTTGATCGCCTCGCCCGCCGCGCGCACGTCCTTCTCGTTGGCACGCGCCAGCGAGCACACGGTGGAATGCTCGATCACCTTGGCGATGCTGTGGATGGCGTCGGCATCGCCGGGGCTGGCCGCGGCGAAACCCGCCTCGATCACATCCACGCCCAGCTTCTCCAACTGGCGCGCGATGCGCAACTTCTCTTCTTTGGTCATGGATGCGCCGGGGCTTTGCTCGCCGTCGCGCAAGGTGGTGTCGAATATGATTAATTTGTCAGTCATGTTTTGCTCCGTCGCAATTGTTCATCCACGGCTCACACCAACCGAGCCGCCTGCTTTGATACTTGATGGGGGTGGTTTAGTTTGCGCGCGAGCGCAGCTTCAGCGCCGCCAGCAGGCTGAAGGTGGAGTGCGATTGCGAGATGTGTCTTGAGAAGTGCATGGGCAGGAATATAGCGGCTTTTATCGGGTGGTGCAACAACGGCGGCCCGCCCAACAGCTTCAAAAACGAAACTTTATCGTTCCCGCCCTGTCTTGATGCTCGTGCGCCCTGCTATCATCGGCGCCGCCTACTCCATCCACAGAAAGTGAGTCCCCATGAAAAAGCTGCTCCCCCTGTTCTGCGTTCTGGGCATTGCCGCCCAACCCGCCTTTGCAGCGAACGACATCAACAACCTGCAAGCTCTGGCCCAAAGCGAATTCCGCGCCCTGTCCGAAGATATGGGTTCCGCCCTCAGCTACAAACCACTCACCCCGGCCGAACCGCTGGGCGTCAGCGGTTTCGACATGGGTATCGAAGTCACCAGCACCAAGATGACCAAGAGCGAACAGGCCTGGAAGACCGCAACCAACAGCACCAGCGGCCTTGGCACCATCTACGTGCCCAAGCTGCATATCGCCAAGGGACTGCCGCTAAACATCGACGTGGCCGCGTTCTATTCCGCCATCCCCACCACCAACGTCAAACTGACAGGCTTCGAACTGCGCTATGCACCCATCCCGGGCGGGGTCGCCACCCCGGCGGTAGCGATCCGCGGCTCCTACACCAAGATGAGCGGAGTCGACCAACTGGCCTTCAACACCAAGGGGTTGGACGTCTCCGTCTCCAAGGGCTTCGCCATGTTCACCCCGTATGCGGGCGTGGGACAAGTCTGGGTCAGTAGCAAAGCGAACGTCGGCACGCTGGCTGCCGAGAACTTCACCCAGAGCAAAGTCTTCGTCGGCGTGAACATCAATCTGGGGGTGACCAACATCGCGCTGGAAGGCGACAAGACCGGCGGTACTTCGTCCTACGGATTGAAGCTGGGCTTCCGCTTCTAAACGACCGCTTCCAGAAAAAGGGGCGATGCCTTGCGGCATCGCCCCTTTTCCATTCGCGGTCTGAAATACAGCCTACTTGAACTGCGAGCGGATGATGCCCCACTGTTGCGGCCATTGCGCCATGGGATCGCGCGTGTAGCCGCTCTTGCCGAACTGGTTCCAGCGACCGACCACGAAACACAGCAACAAGCTGGCATGGGCGCCGATGTCGTCACCAGCCGCCAATCTTCCCTGCGTCTCGGCGATGCGCAAGGATTGCTTGAGCGTGCTCTCGATACGGTCGAGGAACTGGTTGATGCGCTGTTGCAGACGCTCATCCTCGTTCACCAGCGCATCGCCGAGCAGCACGCGCGTCATGCCGCGGTTCTTCTGTGCAAAACCGAGCAGCAGCGCAAGGATGCCTTCCACCTGCTTCAGCCCGTCTTGCTCTTCCGTAGTGATCTTGTTGACCAGACCGAACACGGTCTGCTCGATGAACTCGATCAGCCCCTCGAACATCTGCGCCTTGCTGGCGAAGTGGCGATACAGCGCCGCTTCGGACAGCTCCAGCCGCGCCGCCAGTGCGGCCGTGGTGATCTTCTCGCCCTTGGGCTGTTCCAGCATCTCGGCGACGGTCTGCAGGATCTGCAGTTTTCTTTCGCCCGGTTGTTTGGCTGCCATGATTACCCCCTCAAAGTTTGGACACTGCACGCGGCAGTTCCAGCACGTTCCTGACCTTCACATCGACACATCCCGGCGCGCGCGGCGCCGTGCTCACCCACACCGTCTTCATCCCCATGCGTTTCGCCGTCAGCAGGTTCTCCGCGCTGTCCTCCACCATCACGCACTGCTGCGCGTGCAGCCTGTGTTTGCGCAACAGCTGCTGAAAACCCGACATCTGCGGCTTGGGACGGTAGCGCGAATGTTCGATGGCGAAGACATCATCGAACAGGTCATCGATCCGCAGCAACTTCAACACTGCCCGCGCATAATGCTCCGGCGCATTGGAGAACACCACTTTCCGGCCCGGCAGGTGCTTGAGCATGTGGCGCAGGCGCGGCTCACGCAGCACCATCTTGCCGAGCTCCGGGAACTGGTGCGTGTTCCACAGAAAATGTTCAGGGTCGGTGCCGTGATGCTTCATCAGGCCGGTCAGCGTCGCGCCGTAGCGCTGCCAGTAATCCACGCGCAGTGCGTTCGCCTCGTCTTCGCCCAGCTGCAGGTGCTCCTGCAGATACGCAGTCATGCTGCGGTTGATGTGCGGGAAGATATGCGGCGTCGCGTTGTGCAGCGTGTTATCCAAATCAAAGATCCAGACCCGCTCGTTCACTTGCTTTTGATCAGCGTGCCAACGCCTTCATCCGTGAGAATCTCCAGCAGCAGCGCATGCTCCACGCGCCCGTCGATGATGTGCACCGAACGCACACCGCCGCGCGCCGCATCCAGCGCCGAGCCGATCTTGGGCAGCATGCCGCCGGACAGGGTGCCGTCCGCCACCAGATCGTCGATCTGCTTGGGCGTGAGACCGGTGAGCAGATTGCCTTTCTGGTCGAGCACACCCGGCGTATTGGTCAGCAACACCAGCTTCTCGGCGCGCAACACTTCTGCCAGCTTGCCCGCCACGACGTCTGCGTTGATATTCAGTGTATCGCCATCGGGTGACACGCCAATCGGCGCGATGACGGGGATGAAATCGCCGGAATCGAGGAAAGTGATTATGGAGGGGTCGATCTTGTTGATGTCGCCGACCAGGCCGATGTCCAGCATCTTGCCCGGTTCGTCGTTGCTTTCCAGCAACAGCTTGTCGGCACGGATGAAACCGCCGTCCTGCCCGGTCAGACCGACCGCCTTGCCGCCAAAGCGGTTGATCAGGTTGACGATGTCCTTGTTGACCTTCCCAAGCACCATCTCGACCACATCCATGGTCTCTTCGTCGGTGACGCGCATGCCCTGGATGAACTCACCCTTCTTGCCCACCTTTTGCAGAAGGTCGTTGATCTGCGGGCCGCCGCCGTGCACGACCACGGGATTCATGCCGACCAGCTTGAGCAGCACCACGTCGCGCGCGAAGCCTTCCTGCAGCTTGGGATCGGTCATGGCGTTGCCGCCGTATTTGATGACGATGGTCTTGTCGAAGAAGCGCTGGATATAGGGTAGCGCCTCGGACAGGGTATGGGCTTTCTGGGCGGCGGTGGCGGCAGTCAATGGCATGGGGAATCCCTTCAAAATTCTGCGCGCATTCTACCGCAACCAAAAACGAAACGGGCGGCATGTAGCCGCCCGTTCGCGGAGAAGTTAACGCTTACTGGATGACCAGCTTCCTGGCCGATACCGCTTTCTTCTTGGGCAGTGTCAGTTCCAGTACGCCGTCCTGGTATTTCGCCACTGCGGTGTCTTCGTCGACATCCTGTGCGAGCGAGAACGCCCGCGACACGCTGCCGCAATAGCGTTCGCTGCGCAGCAACTTTTCGCCGTCCTTCACTTCCTTCTCGTTCTTCACTTCCGCGCTGATCGACACCTGGTTCCCGTCGATGTTCACATGGATGTCTTCTTTCTTCACGCCGGGTATCTCGGCATGGATCTGATAGGACTTGTCGTCTTCGCGCACATCCATCTTGATCTGCATCTCGGGTTGTCCCTCGAAACGCACGGGTTGCATGAAGAACCCCCGAAACAAATCGTCCAGGGCATCGCTAGCGGGTGTGAATCTGGTGATGTTGGCCATTTATTTCTCCTTTCATTTCTGGCGTTGAATCGGCGGGAACAGTCCGCCTGACCCGAATCTGCGGGTTGATTCCACTTTTTCAAGGGCAAAATAAAAGGGCGGCCATGGCCGCCCTTTCACACGTACTCACTTGCTTACCGGTGGTCTTTTACGGTCGGATTGTTGTAGTGCTGATAGCTGAGTTCCAGCGCTTTAACTTCCGCTTCGACATTGACTGTCTGCTTCTTGCCAGCCATTTCCAGCACCAGCGTGACCGGGATGCGATCGCCCACATTCAAAGGCTGCTTCAAGCCGACCAGTGTCAGATAAATGCCGCGCGTACCAAAGAGAGTGGTGCTGTGCGCATCCAGTTTCATGCTGTCAACGACACCGGTTTGCGGTTTGCCGCGGCGCATCACCACGCCCTGTATCTCCCCGGACTCGGCCGCCGGGCTGCTTACCGACAAAAGCCTTGCCGCCTTGGTGACATAGAGATTCATCTGCACCGTGGATGAGGTCTGCCCGGGTACGCTCTCCCGCATCCACACCTTGTCCACCATCACGTCGTTGGCGCCCGCCCATGCCTCAACCGCCAACAGCAGACCGACCGCACAGAAGAGGTTGCGCCACATGACTAGCTCCTAATGATGATGTTCGTGCCCCTGATTATTCGTTGTTTCGAGGGGTTTGACCAGCGCTTCGGCCTTGACGGTCGTTCTACTGCCGTTGGCGAACTTGATGGTCAGTGCGAACGGCACCTTCTCTCCCGCCTTGAGCGGTTTTTTCAATCCGATCAGCATGATGTGGTTTCCATCTGCGCCCAGCGACACTGCCGTCTTGGCCGGCAGCAACAGCTCTTCGATGGCCCGCATCTTCATCATGTTGCCATCCATGACCATGGTATGGATCTCCACGGTCTTGGCGATGCCGCTTTCTCCGGCGATCAATGCCCCGGCCTTGTCGCTGGTGATGATCAACTGTATCGACGCACTGTCCTGCCCCGGCGCGGTAGCGCGCGCCCAAGCTTCAGTGACTTTCACTTCGCCGGCGGATGCCGTTGCAGCACAGAACAATGCGACCAGGCCCGCCCACAGATACTTGCTCATTTCAAATCCTCCAAAAAAGTACGCGCCATACCCATGACGGCATAGCGCGTTATTCTAGCCCAAATACTACATTCAAAAATCGAAGTTGGCCTTCACCCAGGCATTGCGGCCCATCTCGTTAACGCGTGTAGTTTGTGTATATCCACTCACCATGGCGCCAGAGCGGCTGATATGTTCCGCATAAGTCTTGTTGAACACGTTATCCACACCGGCACTGACCTGCACAGCCTTGTTGGCACGCCAGCCACCGTTGACCGAGAACACGCTGAAACCACTCGATGCTCCGATGTCCTGTCCGGCGATATTGCCCTGGGTCACTGCCACACGCTTCTGCGCCGCGACGCCACGCAGCAGGCCGCCGAATGACCACACCTTGTCGTCATAGCCGAGGCCGAGACGCGCCTCAAGGGGGGGGATCTGCCCGAGTGCCGTACCATCGGTATCGTTGTTGCCGTGGACATACGCCAGGCTGCCATCCATCTTCCAGCTCTCTGCCAGTTGCCATGCCATGCCAGCTTCGGCACCGTAGGTGGTCGCATCCACATTGCGGGTGACGGTTATGGTTCGCGTCGTCGGAGTTGTTTTGACTACGCCCGATTGGATCAGGATGAAATCCTTGATCTTGCTGTAGAACGCCGAGACCGATCCCGACACCGCACCCTCACCGAAGTGCAGCCCGGCATCCAGCTGGGTGGTCTTTTCCGGATTTGTGTTGAAAGCGCTGGTCGTGGTCAGGCTTTCCTTGTTCGCCGAGATCAGCTCCCAATAATCAGGGAAGCGCTCGGTGTGCCCGATACCGGCATAGGCGGTAGCGGACGCGAGGTCGCGTTCAAGACGGACGAAACCGCTGTTCAACAGTTTGTCACGACTCTGACCGGAGGTAGGATTGGCAACGGTGTATAAAATGTTGTTTGCATCCCGAGCCATCAGCATGGCGGCGCGCTTGTCCTCCGCGTGCCAGCTATCGACGCGCAGACCACCGACGACCCTCCCGCTGTCGCTCATGTTGTAGGTCGCCTCGCCGAACACGCCGTAATTGCGGAAGTTGGCGTCCTCGGTACGCGCCATCAGTTCATAGGGGGTCATTGCCTGGTTCATGGTCGAACGCAGCGTATGCTTGTTGCTCTGGTAATCCACGCCCACCTTGGCACGAGTGACATCACTCATGGCCAGGCCGAATACCGAACGCAGCCCCATAGTCTCGCGATCAGGGTTGCTGACCATCTTCGTCATGGCGGTCTGTGTGCGCAGACTGTAGTTGTCCATCACGTGATCCACATAGTTGTAATACACCTGCGCCTCGACACTATCCAGCACCCCGCCCATACGCTGCTTATCAAGCTTTAAACCAACGTTGTCGCGCGCGAACTTGACGCCATCCATGCTGCGATCCGCGTAAGCCGCATGACCGTCGCTCTTGGCTGCTGTCAGTTCAAGACGGGTATTGTCATCCGGTGTCCAGCCCACAGCACCGTTGGCGCTCCAGCGGGTATACGCAGAGTGCACTGCCTTGCCGCTGCCATCCTTGTAGTCGTTGGAATCGGTCCTTGTCCCTCCTGCACGCAGGTAGTAGCTCGTGCTGCCTGTCTTCACATCCAGCATCTCATCATTGCGGCCAAAGCTGCCGAGCATGAGCGAACCCTGAACTTTGGTTCCCTCTTGTCCGGCGCGATCGATGATGCGCTCGAACAACACCGCACCGGCCGAGTTACCAGGCCCGTACAACACGGTTTGCGGGCCCTTGAGCAGCGTGATGCGATCGTAAGATGCGGGGAAAACGTATGCTGTCGGCGGGTCCATGCGCATTCCACATCCGCCGAGTATCTGCTCTCCATCCAGCAGGATGTTCAGGCGCGAACCCGCCATCCCGCGCAACACCGGATCGCCGTCGGTACCGCCCTTGCGGATGACGGAGAAGCCGGGGATGGTCTTGAGATAGTCGGCGCCGTCATGGGCCGGCACCGGCTGGCGCGGCTTCTTGGGGTCGGTCTTCACAGTCAGCGGCTCGGTGCTCTGCGGTGCGGTCACTACCACCTCGTCCAGCGAATCGGCGGCCTGTGCCAGATTGCCCATCGCCAGTGCAACCGCGACAACGCTCAATTTCAGCTTGATGCTCATCTCTTTCCTCTCAGTTGGTCTCTTGTTATAAATACTTGCCGCTGCGAATTGTAGAGAATCCCTGCCGTCTCCCCGTGCGACATATTGCCGCACCCCTTGCGCAAAGCGACTCCGGTAGAATCCCATCCCATGAATTCATCCCTGCTTGCCACCCAAACCGGTCACTCGCACCTGCGCCGCCTGTTCCTGCTGCGCTGCGGCGCCGTCCTCGCGCAGTTCGCGACACTGATCCTGCTGCACCGTTTCCTGAGCCACGACTTCGCCTGGGTGCCGATGCTGGGGGCTGTGGGATTTCTGGCAGCAGTGAACGTATTGACCTGGTGGCGGCTTTCGCTCGATCTCCCGGTCGGCAATCTGGAATTGTTCCTGCAATTGAGTGTGGACGTGCTGGTGCTGACGGTGTTGCTCTACTACGGCGGCGGCTCCACCAACCCATTCGTCTCGCTCTACCTGCTGCCGCTGGTGATCGCTGCCGCCACGCTGACGCGCCGCCACACCTGGGGCATGGCCGCACTGACCCTGGCGTGTTACAGCCTGCTGATGGTGTGGTATGTACCGCTGCCGAGCGGGAACACATCCGCCGATCAGAGCGTATCGATGCAGGGTATGGACCACTCGCACCACGACATGAGCTCGATGCAGCCCCCGACTGCTTCTGCGTCTTCGATCGAGGAAACCTTCAACACGCATGTGCTCGGCATGTGGCTGGGCTTCGTCATCAGCGCCGTGGTGGTCGCTTATTTCGCCGTGGAGATGGCCCGTGCGGTCCGCGTCCGCGATGCACAACTCAGACGTGTACGCGAAGAGACCCTGCGCAACGAGCGCATCGTCGCGCTGGGCACCCAGGCTGCCGGAGCCGCGCACGAACTGGGCACCCCGCTTGCCACTATGTCAGTCATCATCGGCGAGATGCGCCACGACTGCACCTCGCCCGAGCAGCAGGAGGATCTGAAAATCCTCGATGAGCAAGTGAAGAGCTGCAAACGCATCCTCGGTTCCCTGCTTTCGCACGCGCAGGAGACCAGTGACGAACTGTCGCTGGAGGAGTACATCCGCAATGTGCTGGACGAGTGGCAACTGCTGCGCCCCACGGTCCGCTACCGCTTCAGGCTCGACGGCATCCAGCCGTCGCCGCGCTTGCGCGCCGACCCGGCACTGCGCTCCGCGTTGCTGAACCTGCTCAACAACGCTGCCGATGCCTCGGGCACCTCGCCCGAGGAAATGACCATCCTGCTGCGCTGGAACGAAGAGCGCATCGTGCTGGAGATCCACGACCACGGTCCCGGCCTCACCCCCGAAGCGGCGGCCCGCGCCGGCTCCGCCTTCTTCACCACCAAACAGGAAGGCCGCGGCCTCGGCCTGTTCCTCGCCAACGCCACGCTGGAACGCATGGGTGGCAGCGTGCGCCTGTCCAATCGAGAAGGCGGCGGCGCGACTACCGAGGTGACAATCCCCTTGCGCGGGAGAAAAGCATGAACCAGGCAGAGCGCGCCTCGCTGTTACTGGTGGACGACGACGCGACATTCCGCACGGTATTGTCACGCGCGCTGGAAAAGCGCGGCTTCGCGGTGACTACAGCGAGTAGCGTGGAGCAGGCTCTGCCGCTGGCCATCGCCAACCCGCCCGAATATGCAGTGCTCGACCTGAAGATGGACGGCGTTTCCGGATTGGTGTTGGTGCAGAAGCTGCACGAACTCGACCCCGCCACGCGCATCGTGATGCTGACCGGTTATGCCAGCATCGCCACCGCCGTGGAAGCGATCAAATTGGGCGCGACGCAATATCTTTCCAAACCCGCCAATGCCGACGAGATCGTTGCCGCCTTTGGCCACAACGCCAGCACGGATGTCCGCTTCGAAGCGCAACCCGCCACAGTGGAACGTCTGGAATGGGAACATATCCAGCGCGTGCTACGCGAAAACGGCGACAACATCTCCGCCACTGCGCGCGTGCTCAATATGCACCGCCGCACCCTGCAGCGCAAACTGGCAAAACGTCCGACCGGTCTTTGACCAGCCATTTGCCCCCGCCTGCGCCGAAGTTCGAGTTAGAATCGCGGGACTGAATCCACCGCAAAGAATCCGAAGGAAGCCATGAACGATAAGCAAGTCGATTTGAGAGCGGCAGTGCGCAACCTGAACAGTCTGCCCGCAATGCCGGTCATCGCCCAGAAATTGCTGGCACTGAAACTGGACAGCGACGAAGGCGAGCGCCAGATGATGCTGCTGATCGCGCAGGATCCGATGATCTCCGCCAAGATTATCGGATTGGCGAACTCGCCGCTGCTCGGTGCCACACGCCATATCACCGCCATCAAGGATGCCGCCATGATGCTCGGACTGACCCGCGTAAAATCGGTCGCCACCGGCATCGCAGTCATGTCTCTGGTGAACAAACCCATCGGCCGCTTCGATCCGCAGGAACTGTGGATGCACAATCTGGGCGTCGCCTTCGCCATGCTGCCGGTGGTGCGCGCCATGCCGGCCAAGAACCGCCCGGCAGACGACCAGATCTTCCTCGCCGGGATGCTGCACGACATCGGTTATCTGGCGCTGGCGCATCTGGACCCGAAGCGTAGCGACGACCTGCACACTCGTCTGGTCATTGAGGAAAACAGACCCGCGATAGAAGTGGAACGTGAACTGCTGGAAGTGACGCACGATGAACTGGGAGCGGAACTGGCCAAGCACTGGAACCTGCCGGAAGAGATCGTCGCGGTGATCCGCTATCACCACACCCCTGATGCAGAAGAAGCCAGCGGGGCGCAACCGCTGGTCCGTATCGTCAACATCACCGAACGCCTGATCCCCTCATTCGGCTTGCGGGAATTCGTCGGACATCAGATCGCCGATGAAGAGTGGGAAGCGCTGGGCATTGATCCGGAACTGGCCGACGAAATCGCGGCGCATGCCGCCGAGCAGGCCGAACAGGCGACGCAGTTCGCCAGTACCTTTAGCTGACGCTCCACACTTGCTTGTTGATCGACTCATTGAGCTCGGTGATGGTGATCAGCACGCGGCGCAGAGACTGGGACAACTCACTCTTGCGCATGCGTTCGGCAGCGATCCAGCTACCCGCCTGGATCATCGCCAATACCTCGGAAGCCAACAGGTGGAATTCGGCATGCGCCTCCTGCAGACGGCTGAAGGAACGCAACTGACCGAAACGCGATGCACCAACACCTTTGAGCCATCGCTCCAGTTCGCAGCACTGCCCCAACTCGGTCAGATCGGAAAGGGAATGCGGCAATTCGCCGTGCACGAAATCCTTCACCCTGCCGAAGAACAACACATGAGATTCGGCCACGCCCACGAAATCGATACCGACGGGCGACTCATCCGGAACCTGCACCATGCTGCCGGGGATTCTGCCGATCTCTTGAACTGCTCTTTCACTGGTTACTTGCATGGTCATCTCCTGAACGGATCGCTAAGATGGCTGCATTGTCCGCTCCAACAGCCAGCACAAACAATATGCCGTACGGACTAGACCGTACCTATATCCCCCGGCACGGCATCTATACCTTTATCTAGTCCGCTGTCTGCCAACCGCATGCCTGCTATAATCACGCCACGTGCTATATAAAGACATACAAGACTCGCGCCAGACACGAGCAACGCAAATCCTCATCACCAACCTATTGATCCCCCATGAAGTTCTTTCTGACACTGATCATCACCCTGTTCTCGACATTGGCTTTTTCGCAGCAACCCGCAGCCCCTTCCTCGAGCATCGCCGCTGATTCATACGCACTATATGACTACACCAGCGGCCAGTTCCTGGTCGAACAGAACGCGAACAAACATATCCCCCCAGCACACCTGACCAAGCTGATGACGGCCTATGTCGTGTTCGGCGCGATCAAGCAGGGCAAACTGTCGCTCACCCAGCGCCTCACTCCTTCGGCCTATGCCACCCGTATCCAGAGCGAAGAGTCGCGCATGTTCCTGAGCACGGGCAAAGATGTGGCCGTGGAAGAATTGCTGCGCGGACTGATCGTGCAATCGGCCAACGATGCCGCGCGCGTGCTGGCCGAAGTGATCGCCAACCACGAGATGGCGCTGGCCGACACGATGAACAGCGAAGCGCAACGCATGGGACTGAAGGACACCCACTTCGTCAACGCCACCGGCCTGCCCGATGCGCAGCACTACAGCAGTGCGCACGACCTGGCCCTGATCTCCGCTGCACTGATCCGCGACTTCCCCGAGTTCTACTTCATCTTTGCGCAGCGTGAATATCAATACAACGGTATCAACCAGTTCAACCGCAACCGTCTGCTGTGGCTCGATCCATTCGTGGACGGACTGGCGACCGGCTATAGCGAGACCGATGATTTCTATCTGGCTGCTTCCGCCAAGCGCGACGAACGCCGCCTGATCTCGGTGGTGATCGGCACCGACACCGAGAAACTGCGCAGCAGCGAAAGCCAGCGCCTGCTGAACTACGGCTTCCAGAACTTCGAAGCCATCAAACTCTATTCCAAGGACCAACCCGTCAGCGACAAGCGTATCTGGAAGGGCACCGACAAGCACCTCAAGCTCGGCTTCCGCACGGACCGATACATCACCATCCCCAAAGGCCAGCGCGCCGCCCTCAAGGCGACACTGGAGACCCGGCAACCCATCCTCGCACCGGTCAACCGCGGCCAGCAGATCGGCACATTGCATCTGACCCTGAACGAAGCGCCGTATCTGGATATTCCCGTCGTTGCGCTGGACGATGTACGCCTGGCGAATGTATTCTCCCGAGGAGTGGATAACATCCGACTGCTGTTCCAATAAGGAGCAACACATGACTGTGTATCTGAACGGCCGATTCATGCCGATCGAAGAAGCCAGGGTCCCCGTGCTGGATCGCGGCTTCATCTTCGGCGACGGCGTGTACGAAGTCATCCCCGTCTATTCGCGCCGCGCCTTCCGCATGGCGGAACACCTCAAACGCCTGCAGCACAGTCTCGACGGCATCAAGCTGCAAAATCCGCACAGCGAAAGCGAGTGGACCGGCATCCTCAACGAGCTCATCAGGCGCAACTCGCCCGAAGACCAGTACCTCTACCTGCACATCACGCGCGGTGTCGCCAAGCGCGACCATGCCTTCCCCAATCCGCCCGTGCCGCCCACCGTGTTCGTGCTGAGCAACCCGCTCACCACACCGCCGGCCGAATTGCTCGCCAGCGGCATCGCCTGCATCACCGTCGTTGACAACCGCTGGTTGCGTTGCGACATCAAGGCCATCGCGCTGCTGCCCAACGTGCTGTTGCGCCAGGCTGCCGTCGAAGCCGGCTGCGCCGAAGCCATCCTGATCCGCGACGACTCATTCCTCACCGAAGGTGCGGCCAGCAACATCTTCGTGGTGAAGAACGGCAAATTGCTCGCACCGCCCAAAGACAACCTGATGCTGCCCGGCATCACCTACGACGTCATCCTCGAACTCGCCGCCGCGAACAACATCCCGCATGAAGTGCGCAAGGTGACCAAGGCGGAAGTGCTCAGTGCCGACGAACTGCTGCTCAGCTCCAGCACCAAGGAAGTACTCGCCATCACCACACTGGATGGCAAAGCGGTGGGTAACGGCAAACCCGGTGCGATGTTCGCCAAGCTTCATCCGCTGTATCAGGACTTCAAACGAGACGTGATGCGCAAATGATAGCCCCCGAAGACTCCCTCATCGAATATCCCTGCGACTTCCCGATCAAGGTGTTCGGCGAAGCCAAACCCGGTTTCGCTCAGGCCATCGCCATCGTCGTGCAAGTACATGCCCCGGACTTCGACGCCGCCAGCATCGAGACGCGCAACAGCACCGGCGCAAAATACATCAGCCTCACCTGCACCATCCGCGCCACCTCGCGCGAACAGCTCGACAACCTGTACCGCGACCTGAGTTCGCACTCGATGGTCAAAATGGTGCTCTGAAGCCCATGCAACATCCCCCGATACACATCAAGGCACTGGGCATGGTCGACTACGAGCCGACCTGGCGCGCCATGCAGAAGTTCACCGCCGAGCGCACCGCCGACACCGTGGACGAGATCTGGCTGGTGCAGCACCCGCCCACCTACACGCAGGGGCAGGCCGGTAAACCGGAACACCTGCTGCACCAGACCCACATCCCCGTGGTGAAGATTGACCGCGGCGGCCAGATCACTTTCCACGGTCCCGGCCAGATCGTCGCCTACCTGCTTCTCGACCTGCGCCGCTGGAAGATCAACGTGCGCGAACTGGTGCGCCTGATGGAGCAGGCCGTCATCGATCTGCTCGCCGAGTACGGCGTGCAAGCGGAAGGCCGCGAGGATGCGCCCGGCGTGTATGTCGGCGACGCCAAGATCGCCGCACTGGGCCTGAAGATCAAGAACGGCTGCAGCTACCACGGCCTGTCGTTCAACGTCGACATGGACCTTTCCCCCTTCGACAACATCAATCCCTGCGGCTATCAGGGCCTGCGCGTCACCCAGGCCATCGAGTTCGGCATCGCCGTGCCATGGGAAGAACTGCAAGCGCAACTCACGCAGAACCTGGTGCATGGCTTGCAAAAGCATCTGGAAAGAAAGCGGCAACCAGAACAGCAATGAGCAAAGTCATGCACAATCCTTTCGCCGCCAAGTGGACTGCGACAGGCAGTAATCTCTGTGTAGGCCATTGGGAGATCTCCTATCTTGGACAGCCTTTGGCAATCGATGCTGAGCACAGCGAACAAGACATGGGGACTTATGCCATCTACAGCTTCATCTATCCTGACGACGACATCTTCGCCGAGGGATTGCCGGAAGATGAATGGATCGTCGCCAACCTCGATTGGCTGTCCGACCTGTTTCTGAAGCATAGTATTCCCACCGACGAAGTCCACTTCCGCTTCTTCTACCAATCCGTCAACAAGAGTGACTGGAGATGTGGAAGTTGTGGCGGCTGCATCTGACACCCGGACCGGATTCGGAGTCCAGTCATCTTCCGGTTGATCCACTGTCGAACACGGGACAGTAGCCCGAACGCATGGTGAGGATCATTATCCCGCCCCATTCAGACCTCGCTTTCACTAAAGCAAATACTTTCCCCGCCGATATATCCGATACGCTGCGAGAATCGCTTCAGTATTTAAGCTGACTGAGAGGGAATCGATGTCCGACAATAATTTTTCTATTCTGAGGCAGATCAGGTTTTCATTCTTGGGCTTCGGCCTGTCCATGGGATTAGTGTTTCCGGTTTATGCCAACTTTTTCGTCAACTGGAAGGAAGGAATGTTCCTCTGGTTCTTCCTGGGTTGCATCGTCGCAGGCATTACGATCGGCATCGCCAATCTCAAAATGCTCGAATGGCTGCTCGTACGCAAACTGCGTCAGGTCGCCCTTGCAGCAGAACGCATCCGCAAGGGGGATTTGCGCAATGGCTGCGGCATACGCAGTGCCGATACGGTGGGCGAGATCACACAGGGATTTGATGCAATGACTATCAGCCTGCGCGATACACTCAATGGCGTTTCCCATTCGGCCAACTCGGTTGACGCGACGGCTCGAGAAATCGGCACATCGATGCAGTCACTGGGAGGGAACATGGATGAGTATCGCCAAAATGCCCAGGAGATCGTTAAAGTCATCAACAGGATGGCCGACGCCGCCAATTCCATTCTGTCCCTGTCCGACAACGCCGGAAACACAGCATCTTCGGCCGATCAGCTTGTACATAACGGCGTGCAACAGGTCATCACCACCGAGAAAGTGATTTCAGTACTGGACGAAGCAAGCAAGAAAATTTCCGCCAATGCCAATCGCCTCACAATCAGTGCGAAGGAAGTCGAGGCAGCAGTTTCAGCCATTCGCGCCATTGCCGACCAGACCAATCTGCTTGCCCTGAATGCCGCCATCGAGGCCGCCCGCGCGGGTGAGCAAGGGCGCGGGTTCGCCGTCGTGGCGGACGAAGTCAGAAAACTGTCCGAACAAGCAGCCCTAGCCACCACTCAAATCGACAGCGTCCTCAAACGGGTCAGCAGTGATGTCGCATCCACGGTCAGCATTTCCGAAGAGAATGCGATAGCCGTACTCGATGGACTCCATGCAGCAAAATCCTCCTCCGAGATATTCGCCCAGATCGAAAAGGCGACCGTTGAAATGAAGAGTTCTGTCGATGCGGTGCGAAGTGCCGCTGCCGATCAGCAAACGCTGGTCGGCATCGTATTGACACACATGTCCGACAGCCAGCTGCGCACGGAAAGCGTCGCCGACCTTACCAAGCTTTGTGTGGATGAGGTTGGCAGAATGATCGACGCCGCCAGGAGATTGAACGAGACCACCAATAAATTCGTACTGTGAGGCAGCCCCTTTTTCAGACTCTGACATCAAAGGTTCAACGGAAGACCGAGGCCATACCGTCACGCAGCACGCGGAACTCCTTGGAAAATCGTGAACTGATTATTTAGGGGACACTATGCTAGAGTTCCGCCATAGTGATCGAGCGAGCCGGCAATTCCACTTCCCCAAGTATGGTTTATGCCGTGTTGACTGAGAAAAAAAACAACAGAGGTGGCCCATGAATCCATCACGCAGAAGCGCACTGAAGCAGATCGCGGTCCTCGCGCTCATTCCATTCTGCAATGCCCGCGCAGGTGACACACCCCAAGTTATCCGCATCAACGTCCCGGGGCCGCGTTCGCTGCCCTTTGTCCCCATTGAGCTGATCCCTATCCTGGGGCTTGATCGAAGTGCAAACCTGCAATTGGTCATCCGCTATTTTCCCAGCGGGGTTCGCGCGCTGGAGGACATGCTGGCAGGCAACGCGGATTTTTCCGCGCAAGGTTTTACCGTGCTATATCCTTTTCACATGAAAGGCAATAAGGTGCAGGCTCTGGCACCACTGAGCGGGAATTCGCTGCCGTTTGGCATCGTGGTGAGGAGTGACTTGCGCGGGCAAGTGAAAAGTATAGCCGACCTCAGGGGGCACTCGATCGGCATATCCATTGGAAACCCCACCAGCAAAACCTACATGCAGCATGTATTGGAGGTCCTCCTCAATGCGAATGGGGTGCGGCCGGATGAGGTTCGCATGGTGCCAACAGCCCAAAACTGGGACGGCCAGATCGGCGCACTCAGCAGCAAGGCTGTGGATGCCGTGTATTGCGAAGAACCCTTTATGAGCGGTTTGGTCAGAAACAAGACGGGATTTTTACTCAGCGACCTCTCCAGCCCGAAGATCATGGCGATGATTCCCGGAGCAGGTCATCTCCGTGCATCACTGACTACCACCGCCGCCAATCTGGCTCAGAACCCGCAGCTGTCCCAAGCCATGGTGAACATGCTGGGGCAATCACTGGCATGGATGAAGAAGGCGGGCCCCAAAGAGATTGTGGATCGCCTTGGCATCGAGGACAGGCAGGAGCGCCTTCAACTGGTCCAGACTCTGAAAAAACAACACCGCATGTACGCAAGTGATGCGCGCTTCTCGCGGCAGCAGATTGCCGCCACTGGGCAGTTCATGCGCGAAGCTGGCATCCTGACCGACACCGACTTCGACATCAACACACTGATCAACAGCCAATACGCAGGAGTGAGGCCATAGTCCGCGTGATCTCAAAGCAGGTCTCCGATCTCCTGAGCGGTCGCGGCACCCTGCTCGGACAGGCGAGGTCGCGTCTGTTGCTGGTCGGAATCATCGCCGCTGCCGCGATCTCGCTGGTGGCGATCAACAACTACACCAACCAGTTTGAGAGTGAGGCCCTGCAGAAGCGAACTGCCACGCGCCAGTTTTATGAAACGGAACTCCTCAGGGTAGAACAGCGCTGGCAAGGCGAGGCAGAACAGATAAAAGCACGCATCGAATTCTCCCGCATCCTTGAAGAGATGGATCAGATGCGCTGGAGAAAGCTGGAAGCCTTCCTCAACGCCCAGTCCGAATTTACCCATTTCTCAAACCTGCTGATTGCGCGCAAAGATGGTCAACTGCTGTTTCGATACGGTCACGAGGCCCATAAGCTGGAAAGTGCTCCGACCCAGGCCAATTCAGGCTGGCACTATGCGCAAGAAGCGCGCGAACTGTATCGTGTATATCGCGTCCCCGTCTGGCTGGGGATCGACGGGCAGGCAACCTTGATTCTACTCAAGACGATCAACAATTCCGAACTCAAACTTTTGACAACGCCGGAAACCCACACGCACCTGTTTTTCAATAACCAGCTGTTGGCCAGTTCGGATGGCAACAGACAAAAACAAATAATCCTCGGGCAAGCAGAGACCCGCATGACGGACGGCTTGATAATGCTGCAGTCCGAACTCCCCTGGCCGGGTGATGGCATGCAGCCTACTTTGGTGGTACACCGCGAATTCCATATCGCGTACCCGCTGAAGCAATTCCTGTTGCGCCCCATTGTTGCGATATTGATCATCATTGCACTCATCTGGGTGGGACTCGGTCGCTGGCTTACCGGTACGATCAAGCGGCTTGAAAAACTTGAAATGGCGGCCGATGAATATGCCCAGAATGGTCAATCGTCACAAGCCATCCCTTATTTCAGGCAAGCATCAGCACAGCCGGATGAGATCGCCGAACTGGCATCCACCATGGAAAAGCTGATGCACAATGTGGATGAACGCAATCATGAGCAGGAGATATATCTTGAAACCCTGTCCATGCTTGAGGAGGCCGTGCTGGAGATCAGTTGCGACGGCATTCTGATGCGCGCCAGCCCCGGCTGGAACAAATTGGCCCATCGCGACGATACCATCGGCAAGCGCTTCGACAGCTTTCTGCACAGCGAAGACCGCGAATTGATGCAGGAACAGTGTTTGGTGCTGTCGAGAGGCGAGAAAGAATATCTGGTCGTTCGCCTGCGCCTGTCCGAAGCAAGCACGAGCCATGCGACATGGCTGGAATCCAGATTCATCTGCGTCCATGACAATACCGGCAAAGTGACTGGCTTGCGCGGTGTACTGCGTGACATCACGCAAACCTATCTGCACGAAAAACAGATCACTCACATGGCACTGCATGATGCCCTCACCGGCCTGCCCAACCGGGTACTCCTGGAGGATCGCATCGGCATCTCGTTGCGCCAGGCTTCACGCGCCAAGACAAAAGTCGGCATCTGCTTCATCGATCTGGACCATTTCAAAAACGTCAACGACACGCTGGGACACAAGTCGGGCGACAAGCTTTTGCTGACATTTGCCGAACGCCTTGGCCACCTGTTGCGGGAAGGAGATACCGTAGCTCGATGGGGTGGCGATGAATTCGTGATCTTGCTGCCGGACATGAAGTCCGAGGAAGACATCCGCGATGTCGCGAGCAAGATGAGTGAGAATGTCATCAACCCATTGCAGATCGAAGATGCGGAAATGGCCATGACCTTCAGCATGGGGGTGGCGATATACCCCGATGATGGCGAAGACATCGAGTCGCTCTTCTCCCAGGCAGACCGCGCGATGTTCTTTGCAAAGGCTCAGGGACGCAACCAGACCTGTTTCTTCAGGGATATGACGGCCAAGGGAATAGGCAAAAAGGAGCTGTACATCCAGAATCGCCTCGCCACCGCGATCAACACCAACAACATCCAGGCATGGTTTCAACCCGTCATGGAGGCTTCGACCGGACGCTGTTCCGGCGTCGAGGTGCTAGCCCGTTGGCATGATGACGAACACGGCTGGATCAGTCCGGCGACATTCATTCCGATGGCAGAGAATCTCGGCCTGATCCAGGAACTCGGCCATCAGATTCTGCTTTCCAGCCTCGCGTCTGCACGCCAATTGATGAACGAAGGGCGCGATATCACCATCGCGATCAATGTCTCCAAACGGCAGTTATTCACACCCTACTTCACCCAAAGACTGAACGAGGAAGCGGCAAGACAAGGGATCGACCCGCAGCGCATCATCCTTGAAGTGACGGAGAGTGTTGCGATGCTGGATGTGGAACATGCCGCGGATCGGGTCAAGGAGATCAGACAGGCGGGCTTCCAGATCGCACTGGATGATTTCGGCACTGGCTATTCTTCGCTTTCGCAACTTCACGAGATGCAGGTGGATGAACTGAAGATTGACATCTCCTTCGTGCGCCGTTTGAATGAGCCCAACGGATTATCAATGACCCAGGCGATCATCAACCTTGCCCAGGCACTCGGATTGAAAACCGTCGCGGAAGGCGTAGAAACCGAAGAGGCCGCAAGCAAACTCAGAGAGATGGGTGTAAACAAGCTGCAGGGCTATTACTTTGGAAAACCCATGCCCGTGGATGAATTCAGGCTATGGCTGGACAGGCAAAGACCGTAACTTTCGCGCGCCAAAACACACGCCACCCCTGTGAGACTCGCTGCCGTTGCCGGCCATCGGCAACTACGCGATCTCCAGCAGCTCTCCATCATTGAATACCAGCGCACATCTGACCGACTTGCCCGCATAAACGGCCTGCATCGCCGCGCGATATTCTTCCATCTGCGCTCGATAGCGTGCTGCACTTTCCGAATCACCCAGCTTGTAATCGAGAATCCACACCTCCTTGTCGTACTCCACCAGGCGGTCGATACGCTTCAATTCGCCGTCGTCAGCAACGTAGGCCATCTCGTTGTATGCCGCACGGTATTGGGTCGAATCGAAGAAGCGGGCGAGTTTCGGCAGGGTGAGCAGGTGTTGAGCTTGCTGCCAGAGCGCGGGCATTTCGTCTGAGGGGATGGCAAGATGCTGTTGCAGATCAGCTTCATCCACGATCCCTTCAGTGAGATTCTGCAGCAGCGCATGCAGCCAGATACCGCGCTGTTGTTGGGCGGTGTTGCGCGCGGCGCGTTTGCCGGCAGGAATGATGGTCGGCAGTTCAGCCAAACCACCGTCATTGATAGAACTACTAGCCATTCGACTAAGCCCGCAAGCGGGCAAGTCGCTGGTTATCCCGCGCAGGCGGGAATCCAGCAATTGAATATCACCGCGTAGCGGTCTGCATAAAGGATTCGTCTCGCTTCGCGAGGCTTGTTCGTTTATCCGGGTTTCCGCCTGCTCGGGAACGAGAGAAATGGCTGCCGCGATGCGGTCGTACCATGATGGTGATTTCTTTTTCTCTTCCTTGTCTTCGCCCTTGCTGTTGCCGCTGACGATGAGTGCCTGCTGCGCACGCGTCATGGCAACGTAAAGCAGATTCATCTCCTCGCGTGCCTGCTGGGCGACATCTTGCTCGAACAAGGGTGCGCGTTTCTTGCCGCGCGAGGCCTGGTCGGTATAGAGCGAGAAATGCAGCGGCTGCGGCTCGTGGGTGGGCCAGTCGAGCAGCACGTCGTTGCCGTCCCGGTTGTTTCTGTCCGCGTTCGCGTCCAGCAGCCAGACGATGGGCGCTTCCAGCCCTTTCGACTCGTGCACGGTATAGATGCGAACCGCGTCGCCCGCCGTGCCGAGCTTGCCTTCGTCGGGCGCGTCGTCGCTACTGTCGCGCAGTTCGCACAACTCCTGCAGGAAGCGCGGCAGGCTGGGATAGCGGCCGGCATCCACGCTCAGCGCGATCTCCATGAAGGCGTGCAGGTTGGCAATGACCTTGGCTCGCATCTCCGGCATCAACACGGCGCTGTAGCGCGCGATCACATCGCCTTCAAAATAGATACGGTCAAGCAGGTCGTGCACAGGGAGTTTGTCGGCGAGTGCGAGCCAGTTCTTCAGCAAAGAGACGGCGCGCTGCAAGGCGGGTGAAGGAGTCTCAAGCTGTTGCAGGCGTTGCCACCAGCTTGTTTTCACCCCTTCTCCCCCGCCCTCTCCCCCAAGGTGAGAGGGAGTAGATCGCGCCAAGCTCATCAAATCTTCATCGCTGCACGCAAACACCGGCGTGCGCAGCACCTGCGCCAGCGCGAGATCGGCGAAGGGGGTGATGAGGAACATCAGCAGCGCCTGCACGTCTTCCGCTTCCAGGGCATCGAGCAGGCCGCCACGGCGCGAGCTGATGAAGGGGATGTGTCGCGCGCGCAGGGCTTCTTCGTAGATTTGCAGATGGGTACGGCTGCGCACCAGCACCATGACATCACCGAAACCGGCACGCCGGGTTTCGCCTTCGTCGTTCACCGACCACTCGCTGACGATGGTTCTCAGCAGTTCGGCGAACTGCGCTGCTTCCTTGTGGCGCGCGCCCTCGCCCGCCTCCATTCGCGGCGTGGAAAGCGGATTGCGCAGCGCAAGGGGCGCATCTTCAGTTGCCGCTTGCTCTGAATGCTCCGCCTCTGCCAAGGGGAGCACCAGCACATGCCCCGGCAATTCCGTCTGGTGGGTCTGGTGTTCGACGAACTCGAAACCGTCCGGCTGCTCGCGGAACACGGCATTCACCGCATCGACCACCGGCTGCGAGTTGCGGCGCGTGTGGCTGTTGCCCAGAGTCGCAGCGGCGAAATGCTCCTGTAGATATTCGCGCGCCACGCCGAACAGGCGCGCATCGGCACGGCGGAAGCGGTAGATGGATTGCTTCGGGTCGCCGACGATGAACACGGTGGGCTGCGACTCGACCGCCACCGCCGCATCGAACCACGCACGCAATATCTGCCATTGCAGCGGGTTGGTGTCCTGGAACTCGTCGAGCAGCACATGACGATAGCGGCTGTCGAGTTTGTATTGCATGGTCTCGGCGTGCTCGCTCTGCTGCAGCAGGCGGCACAGCTGCCATTCCAGATCGGAAAAATCCATCTGCTGCTTCAGCGCCTTAAGCGCCTGATAGCGCTCCAGGAAGGCGGCCCCGCAATGCAGCACAGCGATATTGAGACGATAGGACTTCTGCTCCGCGTACCAATCCTGCGCCGACTGCAGGCCACCCTGCAATGCGGCGAGCGTGGCAATGAAAGCAGCCTCGTTCTGGTGCTTGGTCGGTTTCAGCTTGCGCGGCTCGCCTGCCAGCGTGAACAGGTGGCCACACACCGCGCTGAAACGCCGCTCAGGTTCGGTATCCGTCCAGGCACACTCCAGTGCGGAGGCCTTTTCCTTCTGCTTGTCTGTGCCGTTGCTCGCATATTGAAGCACGAAGGCGAAGAACACTTCCTCGCTATTGCCGCACATACCCCAATCTTCAAGCGCATCGACATCCATATCCACCGCCAGCTGGGCATGCAAAGTACCCAGAGCAAAGGAAAACACATCAGCCTGCCCCTGAGTGTAGGCCCACCACTCAGCACGCTTGGCGAGAAAATTGAACATCAGTTCGCGCGTGTTGTGCAGACCACACTCGTCGAACAACCACTGCATGTGCTGCGCCAGCTCACCTTCAGGCTGCTTGCGCATCTGCTCCAGCAACTCTTCCCACGCCTCTTCCTGCTCTGCCCCCGCGCGCTCCAGCAGCGACGAGCCCTGCATCACATCGGCGTTCAGCGGCGCGCGCTGCAACACCTGCATGAACCAGCCGTGGAAGGTGCTGATGGTGATGCCGGGTTGTGCCAGCAGCACCTCTTTATATAGGCTGCGGGCGCGCTGCAACTGTGCCTCGCTCAGCTCCGGGATGCCGCGCTCGGCGAAGAACCGGCGCACCGAGGCTTCGTCTCCCATCGCCAGATCGCGCAGCCATTGCTGCAGGCGCGCCTGCATCTCCTGCGCTGCTTTGCGTGTGAAGGTGATGGCGAGGATCTGCGAAGGCTGTGCGCCGTCCAGCAACAGTCGCACGATACGCGACACCAGCAGCCAGGTCTTGCCGCTGCCGGCGCAGGCTTCGACGACGACACTGCGGGAGGGATCGAGGGCGATGTGGTTGCTCATACCCACTCCCCTTTCCTGCACACGCCTCTGATCTCGCAGTGCATGCAGGCCTGATCGATGCCGTTCGCGGCCAATCCGGCCCCGCCCCGCACTTCCGCCATCACATTCTCCAGACGCTCGGCATTGAGCTGCGCCAGCAACGGCACATCTTCCTTGGGGGCGACCAGTTTCACCTTGCCGTTCTCGATGCTGACGAACGCCGCGTCGGCTGCTTCATGTGCGTAGGCATAGCACGCAAGTTGCACATCCTCGCCCGGCTCTTTCAATTTGTTGCGCAGCAACTGTTCGCTCTGTGTCTTGTAATCCAGCACCAGCTTCTCGTCGCCCCGTTCGTCCAGCCGGTCGATGCGTCCGCGCAGGCGGATACCTTCCAGCGGCCAGTCGAATGAGCTCTCGGACTCGGCGTAACGCCAGCCATCGGTCTCGCTCGCCGTCTGCCATTCGAGATACGCGGGCAACGATCTATACCAGCGCGCCAGCCAGGCGCGCGCGGCGAAGTCCTGCGCCAGCAGATCGGCGAACACTTCTTCGCTGATGTGGCGCAGAGCCACCTCCATATCGGCCAGGTCGTTCCCGCTCACCAGCGGATACTGCTCGTGGAAACGCTGCAGGATGCCGTGCACGCGTTCGCCATAATCGCGCTTCTCGATGGCTTCCTGCACCTCGTCGAGTTCATTGAGGCGCAGGATGTGGCGCGCATAGAACTGATAGGGACAGGCGACCAGCGAGTTGTAGCCGCTGATAGAAACGCTCGCGGGCACGGTCCCAGCTGCCACGACGGGCGCGGGCTGCACAGACTGCGGCATCTCCAGATGCTGTGCCTCTTCCGCGGCCAGGAAAGTGTGCAACTCCCGCTCGGTGAGATCGTCACCATGGGCTTGCTCATGTGCATCGCGCAGCATCTGCAGGAACGGGCTCAACAACCGTGCCTCTCCGTTCTTGTCGCGTTGCCAGGTGACCAGTACGCAATCATTCATCGCCAGCAAGGCGCGCAAATCGTCGTGTTGTCGCGCGGCGTGGGTAGCGCGCGTGGGCAGATCGAGCGTGGAGCGCACTGCATCGTTGAACCAGCGCCCGCCGTCCGCCGCGCTGGGCAGGTGGTCGGCATCGCAACCCAGCAGCAGCACCGCGTCAAAAACACGCCAGCGCGTAGCCGCCAGGTGGGTAAAGCGCACCGGGCTGTCGATGCTGCTGTCGCGGAAGGTCTCAGTATCCAGTTGCTGCGCCAGCCAGCGACGCCATTCTGCGAAACGGTAGCGGCCATCGTCGCCGTGCAGTTCCTGTTGCCCGGTTTCCAGCGCGCGCAGCAACTGCTGGCCCGCTTCGTCCGAGCGCAGTCCGGCATCGATAGCCAACACGTTCAGACTCTGCTGCAAAGCCGCGAGCCATTCCGCCAGCGTTTTTTTCTTGCCCTGTTCCAGCAAAGCCGCCGCCTGACGCAGTCGCGCCAGCGGTTGATGCAGAACTACCTCACGCTCGGTCAGCGTGCTGAATTTTTCCAGCCCGGCGACCACACCCTGTTTGCGCAGCAGTTGTTCGAGTTGATATACGGCGGACTTGCGCTCGCTCGCCGTCATGTCGGCGAAGATGAACGGCGACTTGAGCAGGTCGAGCAGGTCGTGATGGTAAAAATCGCTTTGCAGCGCGGTGAGCCAGCGGTCCAGCACGGTGCTCACCGACAGCGTGGCGAAGGTCCAGCCGGTCTCGTCCGCCACCAGTATCTCGGCACGCTCCAACAGGGCGCGCATTCGCCGCGCGGCCACGCGATCCTGTGCGACGATGGCGATGTCGCGTTTGCCTGCCTGCAACCACAAGCGCACCTGCATGGCGGCGGCGCGGGCTTCCTGTTCCAGGCTGGTGGCGGCGAAGAACAGCGGCGCACCGCTTTGTATCTCCATCTCGCGCAGATCGAACACCTTCACCACCGCACGCTGCTCGTACTCATCCAGAAAGCGCTGCTCCAGCACATCCCATTGCGAAGCACGCAGTACATACAAAGGTCTGTCCGCCTGCGCCGCCAGTTTCGCAAGGCGCTGCTGATAGGCGCGGGCCTGATCCAATTCGGCGCCTTCCTGCATGGCGTGCCATAGCTCGAACACCAGCCGTGCTTCCAGTTGCAGGGTGACGTTCTGCCTTGCCTGCCAGGCTTGCTGCACGGCGGCAGCGAAGGACTCGGCATCATCCGGCAGTTCGCGTAAAGAGTGGGTGAGTTGGTCGAACAGCTTGAGCAGTTCCTGCGTCATGCTCCACAGGTCGGCATTCTCGAACCATTGCAGCTTGCGCAATTGCTGGTAGAGCAAGGCGCTGCGCTGGCTGTCGCTGGAGACAGCCGCATCCAATGGGACGCTTTGCGCCCATTCGTTCAAGGTCACCATCTGCGGGAGAAGAATTGCCGGGCCTTGCGCGACACGCATCAGCGCCTGCGCCAGCGGTTGGGCGGCGTGGAAATTGGGCAGGAGGATGGTGATACCGCGCAGGTCGGGTGCAGGATGCGCGGCGAGGATGCGCTGGGCGATGCGATCGAAGAGAACGTTAGCGCTGCTCACCGCTGCAACAGATGAAGTTTCTCTTTGACCTTGAGCCACTCGTCCGCATCGGCCGGCGCGTCCTTCTTCTCGACGATGGGCTTCCATTTTTTTGCGAGCTCGGCGTTGAGCGCGGTGAACTGCCGCTGGTCTTCCGGCAGATCCTGCTCGGCATAGATCGCACCGGCCGGACATTCCGGCACGCACAAGGCGCAATCGATACACTCGTCCGGGTCGATCACCAGGAAGTTCTCGCCCTCGCGGAAACAATCCACCGGACACACTTCGACACAGTCGGTGTATTTGCAGCGGATACAGCTCTCAGCGACGACGTAGGCCATGGCGCATTCTAACTCTTTCGGGGCGCGATACCATGCAACCACTGCCGGTAGAGCTGCTCTGCGACTTGATGAAGCGGCGGCAGCTTTTCATGCATCTGCGCCTGCATGACCTCTGCCGTTTGCACGGCGGGGCTGCCGAGATTGCCGGCGATCTCGTCGGCACCCACCCGGCACCAGTCGCGGATCATCTGCTCGGTCATCTCGACGTGGCATTGCATGGCCAGATGTTTGCCGATGGCATAAGCCTGATTCGGACAGTACGCGCTGCTCAACAGAGGCACTGCACCCTGCGGTAGCGAGAAGGTCTCGCCATGCCAGTGGAACGAGTCGAACTGCCTGATGTCCCCAAACCACTGTTTTGCGGCATCGTTATCCGCCACTTCGACTGCACCCCAGCCCAACTCCTTGATCGGATTCTTGCTCACCACACCGCCCAGCGCCTTGGATATGAGTTGCCCGCCGAGACAATGGCCGAGCAGCGGGATGTCTTTGTCGTAGGCATCGCGAATGAGATCGAGCACCCTGGGAATCCACGGCAGGTCATCATTCACGCTCATCGGCCCACCCATGAATACCAGACCGTTGAAAGCACTGGCATCTGTCGGCACGGCATCACCCTGGTCGATGTGGATCATCTGCCAGGGAATGGCGTGCTGGGTGAGGAACAGCGCGAAGTGGCCTGCGCCTTCGGTGGGGGAGTGACGGAAGACGACAACCGGCTTCAAAATCATTTCCCCATCGCGAGCATCAACTGGTTGATGCGTTTGACGAAGCCCGCCGGATCGTCCAACTGTCCGCCTTCGGCCAGCATGGCCTGATCGAACAGCACCGCCGCCCAATCGTCGAAGTGCGCATCCTCGTGCTGCAGGCGCAACACCACCGGGTGCGCGGGGTTGATCTCGAGGATAGGCTGCGCATTCGGCGCTTTCTGTCCAGCGGCCTTCATCAGGCGCGCGAGGTTGCCGCTGATGTCGTGCTCACCCGCCACCAGACAGGCCGGGGAATCGGTGAGGCGGTGCGTGACGCGCACTTCCTTCACTTTGTCGGCCAGGCTGCTCTTGATCCTGTCGGTCAAACCCTTGAACTCACCAGCCTGTTTCTCCTGTTCCTGTTTCTCGGCGGCGTCTTCCAGTGCGCCCAGGTCGAGACCTCCCTTGGCGACGGAGACGAGTTGCTTGCCCTCGAACTCGTGCAGGTTGCTCACCACCCACTCGTCCACGCGATCCGACAGCAGCAGCACTTCGATGCCTTTCTTGCGGAAGACTTCCAAGTGCGGGCTATTCTTGGCGGCGTTGAAAGTTTCGGCGGTGACGTAGTAGATCTTTTCCTGCCCATCCTTCATGCGGCCGATGTAGTCCTTCAGTGACACGCCCTGTTCCGCGGTGTCGGCCTTGGTGGTGGCGAAGCGCAGCAGGGCGGCGATCTTGTCCTTGTTGGCAAAGTCTTCGCCGACACCTTCTTTGAGTACGCTACCGAACTCGCCCCAGAATTTGGCGTACTTCTCCTTGTCGTTCTCGGCCAAGTCGGAAAGCAGGCCCAGCACCTTGCCGGTACAGCCCTTGCGGATCGCCTCGATATCTTTCGATTCCTGCAGTATCTCGCGCGACACATTCAGCGGCAGGTCGGCCGAATCCACCACACCGCGCACGAAGCGCATGTATTGCGGCATCAACTGCTCGGCGTCGTCCATGATGAACACGCGGCGCACGTAGAGCTTGATGCCGTGGCGTGCCTGGCGGTCGTACAGATCGAACGGTGCGTGCGACGGGATATACAGCAGTTGCGTGTATTCCTGCTTGCCTTCCACACGCGCGTGCGACCAGGCCAGCGGATCGTCGAAGTCGTGGCCGACGTGCTTGTAGAATTCCCTGTACTGTTCTTCGGTGATTTCGTTCTTGCTGCGCGCCCACAGCGCGGAAGCCTGGTTGACGGTTTCGTCCTCGTCCAGCGTCTCGTACTTGCCATCCTTCCACTCTTCCTTTTGCATCAGGATGGGTTGCACGATGTGGTTGGAATATTTTTTGATGATCTCGCGCAGCTTGTATCCGGCCAGCAGGTCGTCCTGGCCTTCGCGCAGGTGCAGGGTGATCTCGGTGCCACGCGTTGCCCTGTCCACCATCTCGATGGAGAACTCGCCGCCGCCGTCCGATTCCCAGCGTACGCCCTGATCGGCCTTCTCGCCCGCGCGGCGCGTCAGCACCGACACCTTGTCGGCCACGATGAAGGCGGAATAGAAACCCACGCCGAACTGGCCGATGAGGTGCGCGTCCTTCTGCTGGTCGCCGGAGAGCTTGCTGAAGAAATCACGCGTACCGGACTTGGCGATGGTGCCGAGGTTGGCGATCACTTCGTCGCGGCTCATGCCGATGCCGCTGTCGGCGATGGTCAGTGTGCGCGCCGCTTTGTCGAAACTGACGCGGATGTTCAGGTCGGACGCGTTCTCGTACAGCGCGTCGTTGTGCAGCGCCTCGAAACGCAGCTTGTCGCAGGCGTCGGACGCGTTGGAAATGAGTTCTCTAAGGAAAATCTCGCGGTTGGAATACAGCGAGTGGATCATCAGGTGCAGCAGCTGTTTGACTTCGGTCTGGAAGCCCAGCGTTTCGCGGCTGGCGGTGGTGCTATCGGTCATCGTTTTCTCCTGTTGCGGGGGTTGATCAAGACGCAAGGGGAGTTGGGGATGGGTGGAGAGAATTTCAAGGGGGCATGGATCGCCCCCTGAACACTCAGTCCCTGGTCTTGTCGCGCTCGATCAGTGCGTATGCGGAATGGTTATGGATGGACTCGAAGTTCTCGGACTCGACGGTATAAGCCTCGATACGGTCGTCGGCGTTCAGCACTGCCGCCACGTCGCGCACCATGTCCTCGACGAACTTGGGATTGTCGTAGGCGCGCTCGGTGACGAACTTCTCGTCCGGACGCTTGAGCAGCCCGTAAAGTTCGCTCGACGCCTGCTCTTCGGCGAAGCGCACCACCTCTTCGATCCACACCGAGCTTCTCGTGCGCACGGTCAGGGTGACGTGGGAACGCTGGTTGTGTGCACCGCGCTCGGATATCTCCTTCGAGCAGGGGCACAGACTGGTCACCGGAATCAGCACCTTCATGGTGAAACGGTACACTCCGTCGACCACCTCGCCGATGAAGGTCACGTCGTAATCCAGCATGCTCTGTACGCCGGAAACCGGCGCGGTCTTGTTGACGAAATACGGGAAGGACATCTCGATGTAGCCGGACTTCGCTTCCAGCTTCTCCACCATCTCGCGCAGGATGCTCTCGAACGATTCCACCGAGATCTCACGGCCGTGCTGGTTGAGGATCTGCACGAAGCGCGACATGTGCGTGCCCTTGAAGTTGTGCGGCAAATGCACATACATATTGAAGGTGGCGATGGTGTGCTGCACACCCAGACTCTTGTCCTTGACCTGGATCGGATGGCGGATGCTCTTGATACCGACCTTGTTGATCGCCAGCTGGCGGGTATCGGCACTGTTTTGCACGTCGGCGATGGGCTTGGCGGGAGTCATATCGATTTCTCTATAGTGATGTCTGTGGTTGGATTATACCCATTATCCGACTGTTTTTGTCAGGCAATGTCGATCTTACATTCTTTCTCGTATGCTGCGGGCGATGCCATTGGCATCCAGCCCGCAATCGGCCAGCATCTGCACCGGATCGCCCTGCTCCAGGAACACATCAGGCAAGCCCAGATGCAACATGCCCACATGGACACCATGCTGGGCCAGACATTCTGCCACGGCGCTGCCGGCCCCACCCTGTATGGTGTTCTCTTCCACCGTCACCAGCAGGTCGTGAGTGCGTGCCAACTGCAGCACCAGCTCGGCATCCAGCGGCTTGACGAAACGCATGTTGGCGACCGTGGCATCGAGCTGTTCGGCAGCTTGCAGCGCAGGTGCCAGCATGGAGCCGAATGACAGGATGGCGACCTTGCGGCCGTTGCGTCGGATCTCGCCCTTGCCGACCAGCAGGCTGTGCAGGTTCTTCGCCACCGCCACGCCCGGTCCGGTGCCGCGCGGATAGCGTACCGCGCTGGGGGTATCCAGCTTGTATGCAGTGGAAAGCATCTGCCGGCATTCGTTCTCGTCCGCGGGCGCCATCACTGTCATGTTGGGGATGCAGCGCAGATAGGAAAGGTCGAAACAGCCCGCATGCGTCGCACCGTCCGCACCAACCAGACCGCCGCGGTCGATGGCGAGCACCACCGGCAGGTTCTGGATGGCGACGTCATGGATGAGTTGGTCGTAGGCGCGCTGCAGAAAGGTGGAATAGATCGCCACCACCGGTTTGAAGCCGTCGCAGGCCAGCCCCGCCGCGAAGGTGAGCGCATGCTGCTCGGCGATGCCAACGTCGAAATAGCGCTGCGGATATTTTTCGGCGAACTCGACCATGCCCGAGCCCTCGCACATCGCGGGGGTGATGCCGACCAGACGTTCGTCATGCGCGGCCATGTCGCAGAGCCAGTCGCCGAACAGCTGGGTGTAGCTGACCTTGCCGGCGGGCTTGGCGGTGATGCCATGGTCGGGGTCGAACTTGCCGACACCGTGATACAGCACACAGTCTTCTTCCGCCAGCGCATAACCCTTGCCCTTCTGCGTGACGATGTGCAGGAACTGCGGGCCTTCGAGTTTGCGGATGTTGCCGAGCGTATCGACCAGCACATCGAGGTCGTGGCCGTCGATGGGGCCGATGTAGTTGAAGCCGAACTCCTCGAACAGCGTGCCGGGCGTGACCATGCCTTTCATGTGTTCCTCGGCGCGCTTGGCGAATTCCAGCACCGGGGGCATGCCCTTGAGCATCTTCTCGCTGCCTTTGCGCATCGCGGCATAGAAGCGGCCGGACATCAGTTTGGCCAGATAATTGTTCAGCGCCCCGACCGGGCGCGAGATCGACATGTCGTTGTCGTTGAGGATCACCAGCAGGTTGGCATCCATCGCACCCGCGTTGTTGAGCGCCTCGAACGCCATGCCGCCGGTCAACGCACCGTCGCCGATGATGGCGACGGAACGGTTGTCCTTGCCGGCCAGCCGCGAAGCCACCGCCATGCCGAGCGCGGCGGAGATCGAGGTGCTGGAGTGGCCGGTGCCGAAGGCGTCGTATTCGCTCTCGTTGCGCTTGGGGAAACCGGAGATGCCGCCCGCCATGCGCAGACCGCTCATCGCTTCGCGGCGTCCGGTGAGTATCTTGTGCGCGTAGGTCTGGTGACCGACATCCCACACCAACCGGTCATCCGGCGTGTTGTAGATGTAATGCAGCGCGACCGTGAGTTCGATGGTGCCGAGATTGGAGGAAAGATGACCTCCGGTCTTGCTCACCGTCTCGATCAGGAAGGCGCGCAACTCGTCAGCCAGTTGCGGCAACTGGTCGCGCGCCAGCTTGCGCAGGTCGTCGGGGGAATCTATGGTTTGCAGTAGCGGGTACATCAATACTTTCTCATCACGATGAAATCGGCCAGCTCGCGCAGACGCTGCGCCCTGACGCCGAATCCAAGCAGGTTATCCATCGCCTCCTGATGCAGTTCCGCGGCCATCTTCTTCGCGGCCTGTACACCGAGCAGGGTCACATAGGTGGGTTTGTCGTTGTCGGCATCCTTGCCCGCGGTCTTGCCCAGTGTGGCGGTATCGGCTTCGCTGTCGAGCACATCGTCCACCACCTGGAAGGCCAGACCGATGCACTTGCCGTAGCGGTCGAGCTTGTCGAGTTGCGCCTGCTCCAGGTTGCCGCAGTGCGCGCCCAGCAATATGGCGGCACGGATCAGCGCGCCGGTCTTGTGGATGTGCATCTGCTCCAGTTCGGGCAGGCTCAGTTGTTTTCCCACGCTGGCAAGGTCGATGGCCTGGCCGCCGGCCATGCCGCGCGAACCGCTGGCCACGGCCAGCAGTCTCACCATCTGCAGCTGTTTGGCCGCATCGTCGCTGAGACGATGCTCGGACAGCAACTGGAACGCCAGACTTTGCAGTGCATCGCCCACCAGCAGCGCGGTGGCTTCGTCGTATTCGACATGGCAGGTCGGCTTGCCGCGGCGCAGCACGTCGTCGTCCATGCAGGGCATGTCGTCATGCACCAGAGAATAGGCGTGGATGAGTTCGACCGTGGCAGCGGCGATGCCGACGCGCTCGACCGGCGCAGCGCTCAATTCACCGGCAGCATAAGCCAGCAGCGGGCGCACGCGTTTGCCGCCGTCCAGCACGCTGTAACGCATCGCGGCGTGCAGGCGCTGCGGCGCGACATCGGCCTGCGGCAGCAGGCGTTTCAACACATCTTCAAAACGGGATTGATGGGTGGACACCCAGGAGGAAAAATCGGACATCATCAGTCTTTGTTCGCATCGCCCGATGCGGCGAGATCCTTGAGCGTGCCTTCTTCCAGCACGCGCACCTGCTGTTGCGCATCGTCCAGACGGGAACGGCAGAACGAGAGCAGTTCGGCACCGCGCTTGTAGGCGGCCAGCGAGTCTTCCAGCGGCAGTTTGCCCGACTCCATGTCCGCCACCACCTGCTCCAACTCGGCCAGCGCCGCTTCGAAACTCTGTGTTTTACCGGGTTTTGCCGCCATCTCGATTCCCATGTGCACCCAAATCTGCGTAAGGGGCGCATTTTACCCAAGCGACAGACACAGGGCCAATTTTTATTGCCCCCCCATCTGATTTCGGGGACAATCCCAGCCCCTAAAAACGGTATTCACAGAAAGACGTGGGTATGTCCGAAATCGCCAAAACCAAGCAATTCAATCCCGTTTCCGCGCAGCCTCCGCTGCGCTGGTATTTCGATCCGAAAGTGCTGGAGATCGAGCAGCGCGTGCTGCTGGACGCCGGCCCGCTCTATGTCGGCCATGAACTGATGGTGCCGAATCTCGGCGATTACCATGTGATCGACTGGATGGACAAAGCCAAGATGCTGGTGCGCAACGAGAACGGCGTCGAACTGCTCTCCAACATCTGCCGCCACCGCCAGGCCACCATGCTGGAAGGCCGCGGCACAGCCAAGAACATCGTGTGCCCGCTGCACCGCTGGACCTACAAGAACGACGGCGAGCTGATCGGCGCGCCGCATTTCCCGAACAATCCCTGCCTGCACCTGAACAAGACGCCGCTGCAGAACTGGAACGGCCTGCTGTTCGCGGGCAAGCGCGACATCGCCAAAGACCTGGCGAATATGCCCGCGTTCAACGAGATCGACTTCTCCGGCTACATGCTGGACCGCGTGGAGATCGACGAATACAACTTCAACTGGAAGACCTTCATCGAAGTCTACCAGGAGGACTACCACGTCGTGCCCTTCCATCCCGGACTGGGCCAACTGGTGAATTGCGACGACCTCAAGTGGACCTTCGGCGAGCAGTTCAGCGTGCAGACCGTGGGCATCAACGACCTGCACAAGAAAGCCGGCAGCCCGGTCTACGAACAATGGGCCAAGCAGATCGAGCGCTACAGCAAGGGCGCGACGCCGAAGTACGGCGCGATCTGGCTGACCTACTACCCCAACATCACGGTCGAGTGGTATCCGAACACACTGGTGGTGAGCACCGTGGTGCCGCGCGGCACCGATGCCTGCACCAACATCGTGGAGTTCTACTATCCCGAAGACATCGTGCTGTTCGAGCGCGAGTACATCGAGGCCGAGAAGAAGGCCTACCGCGAAACCGCGGTTGAGGACGACGTCATCTGCATGCGCATGCACGAAGGCCGCCGTGCCCTGTACAAGCAGGGTGTCGAGGAAGTCGGCCCCTACCAGTCGCCGACCGAAGACGGCATGCTGCACTTCCACGAGTTCCTGCGCCGCAACCTCGAACCTCATCTGAAGTAATTCAGTGGGCTCGTTATGGATGCTTTTTGCAGGATTGATGTTCGCCTGCATGGGAGTGCTGGTCAAACTCGGTGCCGACCGTTTCTCCAGTGACGAGCTGGTCTTCTACCGCTCGCTCTTCAGCCTGCTCATCGTGTACGCGATGCTGCACCGCGCAAAAGTAAAACTCTCCACCCGGCACTGGCAGGGCCACCTGTGGCGCGGCCTTTCCGGCACGATCGCGATGCTGCTGTTCTTCCACTGCATCACCGTGCTGCCGCTGGCCACCGCCATCACGCTCAACTACACCTCGTCGCTGTTCATCTCGGCCTTGACCGTGCTGGTGCTGAAGGAGAAGTTCCACATGCCGCTCAGCAGCGCACTGGCAGTCGGTTTCGTCGGCGTGGTGCTGTTGCTGCATCCCACCCTCGAACAGGACCAGTTCGCCAGCGGTCTGCTCGGACTCGGCTCCGGCTTCCTCGCCGCCATCGCCCTGCTCAATGTGCGCCAGCTGGGGATACTGGGCGAACCGGGGATGCGCGTGGTGTTCTACTTCAACCTGATCGCCACCTTCGCCAGCGGCGTCTGGATGCTGCCGGGCACGCTGCATCCGGTCGCCCTGACCGACCTGCCGTTGCTGGTCGCGCTCGGTGCTTCCGCCACTTTCGCGCAACTCGCCATGACCCGCGCCTACCGCACCGGCCACACGCTGGTGGTCGGCAGTCTGGCCTACAGCACCATCGTGTTCTCGGCCCTGTTCGGCCTGTTGCTGTGGCAGGAACTGTTGAGCCTGAGCGCCTGGCTCGGCATCGCGCTCATCATCGCCAGCGGCATGTTAAGCTTGCGTCTGGGTGCAACTAACACTGGGACAAGCAAATGATCACCATCGAAGAAAAGAGCAATCTGGTCAACATCGCCGTCATGGGCGAATTCTCCATCACCGATTTCAAGCAGTTCGAGGAACACGCGCTGTACAAACTCAAGGGCGGCAGCAAGATCAACCTGCTGTTCGATCTGCGCGGCATGCTGTCCTACACCCCGGACGTGGCTTGGGAGGAGATCAAGTTCTTCAGCCGCGAGCACAACCACGATTTCAGCAAGATCGCCGTCGTCACCGACGACCAGTGGCTGACCTGGCAGGCTTGGCTGTCGCGCCTGTTCGTGGATGCGGACATCCGCGCCTTCGGCGATTACGCACAAGCTCAGGACTGGGCCCAGAAATAATCCTCCCGGCGCAGCCAGTCGAGATGAGTACCCGCAAACCGTTTGCGACCGTCTCGCTGGCGTTGGCCCTGTCGGCCTGCGTCGTCGTTCCGGTAGAAGACGAAGTCGCCGCATCCTCCTGCGACACCTATACCAAAAGCATGACGCTCAAAACGGTCACCGCCAATAGCGGCGGCCTGCATTGCCGTGATGAAGCCTGCCTTGCCGTGATACTCGCGGTATCCGCCGGCAGCTTCATCGTCTCGGGCAGTATCGTATTGACCAACAACACCGTGCATTGGCTGGAATATCAGGGCAGCTGCGACGACAGTTTCCTGAACACCACCAAACAGCGTTTCCTCGACTCGCTGGACGATCCCAAGCCGGTCTCGGCCAACTGGCAGACACAATAAAAAAAGCCCGCATCTCTGCGGGCTTTTTTAATTCCACCGAACCGAAATCACTTCAGCTTGGTTTCCTTGTATGCAACGTGCTTGCGTGCCACCGGGTCGAACTTCATGAATTCAAGTTTCTCCGGAGTGGTGCGCTTGTTCTTGTTGGTGGTGTAGAAATGCCCCGTACCAGCGGAGGATTCCAGTTTGATCTTTTCGCGTGCGCCTTTTGCCACAGTAATTCTCCTTTAGATCTTCTCGCCGCGGGCACGCATTTCGAACAGGACAGCGTCGATGCCGTTCTTGTCGATGGTGCGCAGTGCAGCATTGGTCAGGCGCAAAGACACCCAACGGTTTTCAGACTCAACCCACAAGCGGCGGCGTTGCAGATTCGGCAAGAAGCGGCGCTTGGTTTTATTGTTTGCATGGGAGATGTTGTTGCCCACCATGGGCTTCTTCCCGGTTACTTGACAGACGCGTGCCATGACAATCACTCCAACCATTTTTCAAAGAGGCGCGGATTCTACATAAACACCCGCAAAGACACAACCCAAAGTTTCATTTCCCTTTTCTATAGAGGGCCGACTGGGCGTGCGCCTGCAAACCCTCGCCAAAAGCCAGCACCGAGGCGATTTCGCCCAGATTTTGGGCTCCCTGGGGGGAAACCTGGATCAGGCTGCTGCGTTTCTGGAAGTCATAGACCCCCAGCGGCGAGGAAAAACGCGCCGTTCCGGAGGTCGGCAGCACGTGATTCGGGCCCGCGCAGTAGTCCCCCAGCGATTCGGAGGTGTAACGCCCCATGAAGATGGCGCCGGCATGCTTGAGCTTGTGCAGCCAGGTCTGCGGGTCGCCCACGGACAGTTCCAGATGCTCCGGGGCAATACGGTTGCTGATGCGGCAGGCTTCGTCCAGATCGGCCACGTGGATCAGCGCGCCGCGGTTCTCCAGCGCGGTCTTGATGATGTCCTTGCGCGGCATCTGTTCCAGCAGCTTGTCGGCGCTCTTGGCCACGGCCTCGATGAAAGCCGCATCCGGTGACAGCAGGATGGCCTGCGCCAGCTCGTCGTGCTCGGCCTGCGAGAACAGGTCCATCGCCACCCAGTCAGGATCGGTCTTGCCGTCGCAGATCACCAGGATCTCGGACGGGCCGGCGATCATGTCGATGCCGCAGACACCGAACACGCGGCGTTTGGCGGAAGCCACATAGGCATTGCCTGGCCCGACGACCTTGTCCACCTTGGGGATGCTCGCCGTGCCGTAAGCCAGCGCCGCCACCGCCTGCGCGCCGCCTATGGTGAACACGCGATCCACGCCGGACAGGTGCGCTGCCGCCAGCACCAGCTGGTTCTTCACGCCGTCCGGCGTGGGCACCACCATGATGAGCTCGGCCACGCCCGCCACCTTGGCCGGCAGGGCATTCATCAATACGGAAGAGGGATAGGCCGCCTTGCCGCCGGGCACATACAGACCGACGCGGTCCAGCGGCGTGACCTGCTGGCCGAGCATGGTGCCGTCTTCGTCGAGGTAGTTCCAGGAGACCTGGATCTGTTTCTTGTGGTATTCGGTCACCCGCTGCGCAGCCTTTTCCAGCGCGGACTTCTGGTCGGCGGGCAGACCGTCGAACGCCGCCTTCAGTTCGGACTTGGGCAATTCCATCGCTTTGGCATCGGCCAGCGGCAGACGGTCGAACTTGCGCGTGTATTCCAGTACGGCGGCATCGCCGCGCAGTTTGACGTCGGCGATGATGGCCGCGACGGTCGCTTCCAGCTTCTCGTCGGCAGTCTCTTCGAAGGCCAGCAACTTGCTCAACCTGGCGTCGAAATCGGCCTGTTGGGTGGATAGTCTCGTGATGTTCACTTTACGGCTCCGGCAAAAGCATCCAGCATGGGTTGTATGGTCGCCCTCTTGAGTTTCAGCGAGGCCTGGTTCACCACCAGGCGCGAGGATATCTGCACGATCTCTTCCACCGCCTTGAGGTCGTTGGCTTTCAGGGTGGCACCGCTGCTCACCAGGTCGACGATGGCATCGGACAGGCCCACCAGCGGCGCCAGCTCCATCGAACCGTACAGTTTGATGAGGTCGACGTGCACGCCCTTGGAAGCGAAGTGCTCGCGCGCGGTCTTCACATATTTGGTCGCCACGCGCAGGCGCGCGCCCTGCTTTACCGCCGACTCGTAGTCGAAACCGTTGCGCACGGCGACCATCATGCGGCACTTGGCGATGTTCAGGTCCAGCGGCTGGTACAGACCCTCGCCGCCGTGTTCGTTGAGCACGTCCTTGCCCGCCACGCCCATGTCCGCCGCGCCGTATTGCACGTAGGTTGGCACATCGGAAGCGCGCACGATGATCAGGCGCACATCGGCACGGTTGGTCGGCAGGATGAGCTTGCGCGAAGACTCCGGGTCTTCCAGCGGCGTGATCCCTGCGGCTTTCAGCAGCGGCAGGGTCTCTTCGAAAATGCGGCCTTTGGATAAGGCGATGGTGATCATTTCTTCAACTTTCTTTTATTTCATTCGACGAATGTTAGCACCGAGCTGCGACAGCTTGCTTTCGATATGCTCGTAGCCGCGGTCCAGGTGGTAGATGCGGTCGATGACAGTCTCGCCCTGCGCCACCAGCCCGGCAATGACCAGGCAGGCGGAAGCGCGCAGGTCGGTCGCCATCACGGTCGCGCCTTCCAGGTGGCCGACTCCCTTGACCACCGAGGTATTGCCTTCCACGTCGATCTGCGCGCCCAGGCGGCGCAATTCCTGCACGTGCATGAAGCGGTTCTCGAAGATGGTCTCCACCACCATCGCGCTGCCCTCCGCGATGCAGTTGAGCGCCATGAACTGCGCCTGCATGTCGGTGGGGAATGCCGGGTGCGGCGCGGTGCGCACGTTGACCGCCTTCGGGCGGCCGCTCATCTCCAGATGGATGGTGTCGCCCGCGACCTTGATCTTGGCACCCGCTTCGGTGAGTTTCTCCAGCACGGTTTCCAGAATGTCGGCGCGCGTCTCGCGCAGGGTGATGCTGCCGCCGGTCGCTGCGGCCGCCACCAGGAAGGTACCGCTCTCGATGCGGTCCGGCATGATGTGATGCGTCGCGCCGTGCAGTTTGTCCACACCGGTGACGGTGACTGTGTCGGTGCCGTCGCCGGAGATCTTCGCGCCCATGGCGCGCAGACAATTGGCCAGGTCAACGACCTCAGGTTCACGCGCCGCGTTCTCCAAAGTGGTCACACCATCGGCCAAAGCCGCCGCCATCATCAGATTCTCGGTGCCGGTGACGCTGACGATATCGAAGAAGATGCGTGCGCCTTTGAGACGCTTCGCCTTGGCGTGGATGTAACCGTGTTCGATGGCGATCTCGGCACCCATCGCCTGCAGACCCTTGATATGCAGGTCGACCGGGCGCGAACCGATGGCGCAGCCGCCGGGCAGCGAGACCTTGGCATCGCCGAAACGCGCCACCAGCGGACCCAGCACGAGGATGGCCGCGCGCATGGTCTTCACCATGTCATAGGGCGCTTCCCAGTTGTCGATCTTGTCGCCCTTGAATGTGATCTCGCCTGTCGCCGCTTCCGCGACCACGCCCATCTGCTGCAACAGTTTGCGCATGGTGCCGACATCGTGCAGGTCGGGCAGGTTGGTCAGATGCAGGGTGTCGGCCGTCAACAGGCTGGCGCACATGATGGGCAACGCGGCGTTCTTGGCACCGGAGATGCGCACTTCTCCGCGCAATGGTTTGCCGCCCTGGATAGCTAGTTTTTGCATGGGTGTTCTTCTTGCCGACGATGCGGCATTTATTGGGGTGAATGGTTCAACGGCAGCGCATCGGCCACGCCATACAGGCCGGCGAGGCTGCGCAGGTTGTCGGGGATATTGACCAGATTCAGTTTTGCATCATGCCGTTGCGCATTGCGCAGCCAGCCCAGCATCAGGCTCACCGCAGCGGAATCAGCGGCCTCGATCTGCGCCAGATCGATCGTCCAGTTCTTTCCTTCCAGCGGCTGCATGGCTTCGCTGAACGAGGCACCTATGCTGTCCATGGTCAAACGGCCGGACACGATCAGACGGTCGCCTTCGCGCCGGATCATTTCGACTCCGCCTTCTGTGCCACGGCAGCGTCGTCCGCCGCAGTCTTGTTCTTGTCGGCCAGCGTCTTGATCAGACCGTCGATGCCGACTTGCTGGATCTGGTCGGCGAAGGTGCCGCGATAACTGGTCACCAGACTCACACCCTCCACGGTCAGGTCGTACACCTTCCAGCCGGCCGGTGTCTTCTCCATGTCGTAATCCACCATGATCGGCTGCTGCGAACCCGGCTTGATGATCTCGGTCTTGATGGTCACTTCAGTCGCGGCACTGTCCAGTTTGGCCGGCCTGACTTCGACGATCTGGTCGCGATAGGAAGTGAACGCCTTGGTGTAGGTGCGCACCAGCAATATGCGGAACTCCGCCTGCAGGGCCTGCTTCTGCTCGGGCGTGGCGGTGCGCCAGCCTTTGCCCACGGCCAGTTTGGTCATGCGCTCGAAGTTGAAGTGCGGCAGCACCTTGGCGTCCACCAGTTCCAGCATCTTCTTCTGGTTGCCCGCGCGCAGCTCCTTGTCCGCGCGCACGATGTCGAGCACCTCGCGCACCGTGTCCTTGATCAACACATCGGGAGCCGGCGCCTCGGCGCGCGCAACAGACGCCGCCAGCAGCAACCAGGCACCACAAATCAACGCGATAGTCTTTTTCATATCATTGTTTTCCGTTTGTCACTTCGCGTCGGCAGTCGAGGTGAAGAACTTGCCGATCAGGTCTTCCAGCACCACAGCCGACTGAGTCTGCTTGAACTCGTCGCCGGCCTTCAGCATCACATCGTCGCCGCCGGGCAGCAGGCCGATATATTGTTCGCCCAGCAGGCCGGACGTCAGGATGTTGGCGAAGGTGTCCTTGGGGAACTGGTAGCGCTTGTCGATGCTCATGGTCACCCTGGCTTCGTAGCGCTCGGTATCCAACACGATGCTGGTCACCCGCCCCACCAGCACGCCGGAGCTGCGCACCGAAGCGGTCGGCTTCAGACCGCCCACGTTGGTGAAGTGCGCCTGCAGCACGTATGACTCCGATACATTATAAGTACTCAAGTTCCCGACCTTCAGCGCCAGCACCACCAGCGCGCCGAGACCCGCCACCACGAAAGCGCCTACCCACAGATCCAGTGTTGTACGTTCCATACCTTTAAGCTCCTTGAAACATAAATGCGGTCAAAATGAAATCCAGCATCAATATCGCCAGCGACGACTGCACCACCGTGCGCGTCGTCGCACCCGACACGCCTTCCGCCGTGGGCGGCGCGTCGTAACCCTCGAACAGGGCTATGGCGGTGACTGCCAGACCGAACACGAAACTCTTGATCACGCCGTTCAGCACGTCATGCTGAAAATCCACCGAGGCCTGCATCTGCGACCAGAACGAACCCTCGTCGACGCCGATGATCACCACGCCGACCACATAGCCGCCGAACACGCCCATCGCCGAGAACATCGCCGCCAGCAATGGCATGGAGATCACACCGGCCCAGAAACGCGGCGCCACCACGCGCGCGATCGGGTTGACCGCCATCATCTCCATCGCGGCGATCTGCTCGGTGGCTTTCATCAGGCCGATCTCGGCGGTCATCGCCGAACCGGCACGGCTGGCGAACAGCAGCGCCGCCAGCACCGGTCCCAGTTCGCGCACCAAGCTCAGCGCCACCAGCGAACCCAGCGCGGACTCGGAACCGTAGCGTTTCAGCGTCTCGTATCCCTGCAGACCCAGCACCATGCCGACGAACATGCCCGCCACCAGGATGATGATCAGCGACATCACGCCGCTGGAGAACATCTCCTTCACGATCAGGCGGAAACGCTTGAAGCTGGGGCCGGAATAGAACAGCGTCATCATGAAGAAACGCGTGGCATAGCCCGTGCGCCATACTGCATTGACGGTGCGGCTTCCGATGACTCTCAGACTCTTTACGATAGGCATCAGGCAGCTACTCCCAGATCTGTACGGTAATCCCCGCCGGGATAGTGGAACGGCACCGGGCCATCCATCTCGCCGTGCACGAACTGGCGCACGAACGATTTGTCGGACGCCTGGATCTCGTCCGGCGTGCCTTCGGCCACGATCACGCCGTCGGCAACGAAATAGATGTAATCGACGATCTTCAGCGATTCCTGCACGTCATGCGTCACGATCACCGAGGTCGCGCCCAGCGCGTCGTTCAGCTTGCGGATCAACTGCCCCACCACGGTGAGCGAGATCGGGTCGAGTCCGGCGAACGGCTCGTCGTACAGGATCAGCATCGGATCGAGCGCCACGGTGCGCGCCAGTGCCACGCGCCGCGCCATGCCGCCGGACAGTTCGGCCGGCATCAGATCGTGCGTGCCGCGCAGGCCAACCGCATGCAGCTTCATCATCACCAGATCGTGGATGATCTCTTCCGGCAGGTCGGTATGTTCGCGCATCTGGAACGCCACGTTGTCGTACACCGACATATCGGTGAACAGCGCGCCGAACTGGAACAGCACGCCCATCTTGCGGCGCATGTCGTACAGCCCCTGCTGGTCCAGCTCGTGCATGACCTGACCGTCTATCCTGATCTCACCCTTGGTGGGCTTGAGTGCGCCGCCGATCAGGCGAAACAGGGTCGTCTTGCCGCAACCGCTCCCGCCCATAATGGCGATGAGCTTGCCCTTGTGAAAGGACATGTTGATGCCTTTCAGGATGGCGCGATTGTCGTAGGCGAAATTGACGTCGCGGACTTCTACCAGAGGTGCGGACACTTATGAACCTATCGCAGATGAGAAGAGGGGCGCATTCTAAACCACGCCACCGTATCTTGGAAATCGCTGATTACTTGAGCTTGGCGCGAATGCGGGCTATCCTGCGCGACGTTGCACACACCTCGTGTCTACTTTCAGGATAACAGCGTGAATCTCCCATCCCTGCTCATCGTCGATGACGATCCGCTCATCCGTGATTCCCTGCGCCTCATCTTGGGCGACGATTTCGACATCCATCTCGCCGAAGACCGTCCGCATGCCATCCGCCTGCTGCGTGACATGGACAGCCCGCCGCAACTGGCGCTGGTCGATCTGGGTCTGCCACCGACACCGCACCGCCCCGAGGAAGGCTTCAAACTGATCACCGAACTGCTGGCGCACTCGCCCAACATCAAGGTCATCACACTTTCCGGCCAGAACGAGGAAAGCAATGCGCGGCACGCGCGCACGCTGGGCGCCATCGATTTCGTCGCCAAACCCTGCGGCCCGGAGACCTTGCGCACCCTGCTACTGGACGCCCTGCGCATCCAGCAAAGCGAGCAATCCGGCATCGGCGACAATCGCCCCCTGTTCGGCATCATCGGCAACAGCCAGCCCATCCAGGCCATGCGCAGCCAGATCGAACTGTATGCCAAGACCCCTTATCCGGTGATGATCGAGGGCGAATCCGGCAGCGGCAAGGAATTGGTCGCCACCGCCCTGAAGAGCTTGAGCGGCAAGACCGATGCCGCCTATGTCGTGCTCAACTGCGCCGCCATCTCGCCCAACCTGCTCGAATCCACCCTGTTCGGCCACGCCAAGGGCGCTTTCACCGGCGCGACCAGCGCGCAGAGCGGTTTCTTCGAACGCGCCGAGAACGGCACACTATTCCTCGACGAGATCGGCGAGATGCCGCAGGAACTGCAGGCCAAGCTGTTGCGCGTGCTGGAGAACGGCGAGTACCAGCGCGTCGGCGAAGCCACCACGCGCAAGAGTAACGCGCGCATCATCGCCGCGACCAACCGCGACCTTAAACTGGCGGTGCGCAGCGGCACTTTCCGCACCGACCTCTATCACCGCTTGAGCATCTTCACCATTCAGGTGCCGCCGCTGCGCACGCTGGGCGAAGACAAGCTGCTGCTGCTGGAACACTTCAAAGCTTTCTACGCCGGCCAGGCACAGCGCCCACCGTTCGACCTCGACCCGCCCGCGCTGGAGGCCTGGAAGAACTACCCCTTCCCCGGCAACACGCGAGAATTGCGCAACATCGTCATCCGCCTGACCACCAAATATCCCGGCCTCAAGGTGGATGCGAAACAACTGGAAGCCGAGTTCGACCCGCAACCGGAAACCGGAGATGCCGGCCCGGCCGACCTGTCCGGCGAGGCCAAGCATGTGTTGCAACAGGGAAATTTCGATCTCGACGAGCTATTGATAGGCTATACTGCCCGTTATATAGACGCCGCCATGGAGCTGGCGCACGGTAACGTCAGCGAAGCCGCCAAGCTACTGGGCATCGCGCGCACCACGCTATACAGCCGCATGGAAGCGGTACAAAAGCACAGAGCGCAGAAAGTACAATAAAGGGGGAGCAGATGTATCTGGAGCATTTCGGCCTGACCGAGCCACCGTTCAAGATCACTCCGGTCACCGAATTCTTCTTTTCCGGTGCCAACCGCGGCGAGATACTCGACGCGCTGGTCTATGCCATCACCGACGGCGAAGGCATCGTCAAGATCAGCGGCGAAGTCGGCAGCGGCAAGACCATGCTCTGCCGCATGCTGCTGGACCGCCTGCCCTCCAACATCAAAGCCATCTACCTGGCCAACCCCAGCATGTCGCGCGACGAGCTGCTGTATGCCATCGCCGACCGGCTCGACCTCGACCTCGAGGGCAAACGCGTCAACATCATCCTGCAGACCCTGCAGAACCATCTCGAAGCGATGTACGAACGCGGCGAACGCTGCGTGGTTCTGGTGGACGAAGCGCACGCGATGCCGCTGGAGACACTGGAAGAACTGCGCCTGCTCTACAACCTGCAGGTCGGCAAGCACAAGCTGATCCAGATCGTGCTGTTCGGCCAACCCGAACTGGACGAGAAACTGGAGCAGACCAACATGCGCCAGTTGAAGGACCGCATCGTGCATCACTTCAACATCCTGCCGATCTCGCGCAAGGTGATCAACGACTACCTGATGTTCCGCATGCGCGCCGCCGGCTACAAAGGGCCTGACGTGTTCTCGCCCGCCGCCGTGCAGCTCATCGGAAAGGCCTCGCTGGGGCTGATGCGCCGCGTCAACATCCTCGCCGACAAATCGCTGCTCGCCGCCTTCGTCGAGAACACGCACAACATCGAATCGCGCCATGTGCTGGCCGCCATCCGCGACAGCGAGATGACCGGCAAGCGCAACCTGCTCAACCGCAAAGGCATCGCGATGACCGGCGGCGCACTCCTGTTCGCCGCCTCGTTGGCCGGCGCCGGCTGGTTCATGGGACAGGAGAATACGACTCCTCCCGCACAGCCGGTGGTGCAAGCCGCCACCGTCACGCCAGCGGTCGTCGCCAGCGAAGTGGTGGAGGCAACGGCTTCCCAACCAGCCGCCGCCGAACCCCTGGCGACCACCCCCGATACACCTGCAACCCCCGCAGTCACGGTTGCCGCAGCCGTTGAAAAAGCGCCTACCCCCGCAGTTGTCACTCCCAAGCCGTCCGCAAAACCCGCTCCCACAGCCACTGCACCCGTGCCGACGCCCCCTGCAGCGCAGCTACCGACGATGCTGCAGCAGCGACTGGCTGCGACGCAGGCCATGCTGGACAAACCCGGGCGCGGAAATGTCAGCATCCAGCTGTTCTACACCGACGACATCCGTCCCGAGCGCATGGAACGCTTCCTTGGCCGGGCTCAAAGATTGGGGATTCTTGCCGAGATATACATCGTGCCGATCAAGCTGAACGGGAAAGACGGATATCGCGTGCTGTTCGGCAACTATGCCACCAGCGACTTGGCGCGCACGGGGATACAGGAATTGCCGCAACGCTACAAAGACGCTTTTGCGCCGACACTGCACATGCTAAATGAGACGCAGAACATGCCCTAAGCAGTTGAAGGACAAAGTATATAGACCGAAAGACGTGTTGCCGTAGTCGGGAAATGGTGTTACCTTCCGCGAAAACAAAGGGAGAAAAGGGAATGAGGTTCACTCACATATTGCTGTGTTCGGCCTGTGTTTCAATGGCCGCTTGCGGAACAAGGCAGATCGCGCCGTCTGACAAACACCTGCAGCAGAGCAGCTTGGGAGCCACTCAAGCTGCCGGAACCATCCCTCAACCCAGCAAACGCGCAGTCGTCCTTCCCCCGCCCAAACCCGCTGTCAAAGTAGAGACCTATAGCGTCGTCGTCACCAGCCTGCCGGTGCGCGACATCCTGTTCGCCCTGGCGCGTGACGCAAAGATAAATATCGACATCGGTCCCGGAATCGAGGGAGTTGTCACACTGAACGCGATCAACCAGACATTGCCTCAAATCCTGGACCGCATCTCAAAACAGGTCGATATCCGATACACGCTCGACAATGGCAACCTGTTCGTAGAAGCGGACAGACCCTATCTGAAGACCTACAAAATCGACTTCATCAGCATGTCGCGCACGGTGAAGAGCTCGATATTCACCTCCAGCCAGATTGGCGGGGCCGGCACAGGGGCAAGCACAGGTGGCAATAGCGCATCGACCACGGTGACCAGCGAAACCAAGAACAACCTGATGGACAGTCTGGTGGACAACGTCCGCGCCATCATCGCGGACGAGGACCGGATCAGGTACTCGGAAAAAGCCGAGTTGCGCAATGAGATTGCCGCGGCCACCCGTGCCGCTGAGATTGAAAACACCGCCTCTGAATCGCGCGGCCAATCGGACAAAGCCGACAGCGGCAACAAGGCCCCGGCGGCAGCGCAACCAACAGGCAAATATGAACCGGCCGTCAACATCAACGCCAACAAGGAAACAGGCGTATTGATCGTTCGCGCCACCGGCCGCCAACATGCCAAGGTGCAGGAATTCATCGACAAGGTCATGAATACCGCGCGTCGCCAAGTGCTGATCGAGGCGACCATCGCGGAAGTCACGCTGAGCAGCAATTACCAGCAAGGCATCGACTGGTCGCGTCTCCGCCTTGGCAGCAAAGGTTTCGAGATGACACAGGCGACCGTCAATGGCGTCACTTCAGCCGCCCCGGGTTCCATGTTCATACTCAATTATGCCAACCCAACCAGCGCATTGGGCAACCTGAGCGCCAGCGTCTCGCTGCTCGATTCGTTCGGTGATGTGAAGGTGCTTTCAAGCCCCAAGCTGAGCGTGATGAACAATCAGACCGCGACACTCAAGGTGGTGGACAACAAAGTCTACTTCACCATCAGTTCGCAGATTACGCCGGCAACGACCACCAGTGCGGCGATTGTCACCTACACGACCACCGCCAATCCGGTCTCTGTCGGCTTCACCATGAACGTCACACCCGAAATCAACGATTCCGACTATGTGACCATAAATGTTCGACCGACGATCACGCGCATCATCGGCTACGTGAACGATCCGAATCCGAACTTGGCATATCCGTGCGGCCCGGGCGTCACAGTTTGCGGCATCACTGCCATTGTGAACAGGGTGCCCGAGATCAGAACCCGCGAGATGGAATCCATCATACGTGTCAACAGCGGGCAGATCGCGGTGCTCGGCGGTTTGATGCAGGACGAGATCAACAACCTTTCCGACAGCATACCGATGCTGGGTGACGTCCCTGTCGCGGGCAACCTGTTCAAGAACCGCAACGACACCAAGACCAAGACCGAGCTGGTGATCTTCCTGCGCCCGGTGGTAATCAAGGATGCCAGCATGGAAGGCGATTACAGCGCCTATCGCAACAACCTGCCGGATGCCGACTTCCTCAAGCCCGAGAACGAGAAGGCCAAACCATGAGTCTGCTACTCGACGCGCTTAAAAAGTCCGGCGACAACCAGCACAAAGGTACCGGCCTTTCCGATCTGTCTTTGGAGGATGCGTCGCCTTCGCGATCTGCCTCGGCGTCTGCGGCATCGCCCACCGCATCGCGCGCTGCCGGCGAGACGCTGTTCGCCGCAAAGAAGAAGAAATCTTCCGGCCTGCGCTGGAAACTGGGGCTTGTCCCCACCACCCTGATCATCTGCTCGGTGATCGGTGCCGGCTACGGCTATTATGTCTGGCTGCAATTGCAGCCGCCAAGCCAGCCCAGAATGGCGGAACGCACTGCCCCGCCGCCGCCTGCGCCCGTTCCCACCGCAGTTGCGGCGCTGCCGCTGGTTCCGTTCGTGCCGCCCCCCGAAAAAGAAGTCGTACCCCAGCCGGAACAACAACCGGTAGTCACCGCCCGCAACGACGATTTCGACGAGCCGCGCAGCAAACCGAGAAGCGACAAACCGCGCAACAGATCCCCCGGATCCAATGTCACCATCAAACGCAATGTCGAGACTGACGGCATCACCCCTGCCCTGCTTGAAGCCTGGCAAGCCTATCAGCGCGGCGACTACGCTACCGCCTCCCAGGGCTATCGTCAGGTGCTGGGCAAGGATGCGAACAACCGTGATGCGCTACTCGGCATGGCCGCGACCGCACAGCAGCAGGGCATGGATGAGGCCGCCCAGCGTTACTACCGCCAATTGCTGATACTCGACCCGCGCGATCCGGCAGCCCACGCGGCCTTGTCTTCCTACTCGCCCGGAGAAGCCGCCGACAATGAGAGCCGGCTCAAGCAGATGCTGGCCGAGCAACCTCGTTCCGGCGCATTGAATTTCGCGCTGGGCAATCTCTACGCAGGACAATCGAGCTGGGGTGATGCGCAGCAATATTTCTTCAATGCGTATTCGCTGGAACCGACCAACGCACAATTCGCCTTTAATCTGGCGGTGAGTCTGGACCATCTGGGCCAGCGCAGGCTGGCTGCCCAGCATTACCAGCAGGCTCTGCAACTCGATGCATCCGGCAACTCCGGCTTCGACCACGTACAAGCACAACAGCGCTTGAATGAACTGACCACCGCTCGCTGAGGACACGATGGCTGCACCGCAACAACAGAGCCAGCAGCCCATCGGGCACCTGCTGATAGCCAAGGGAGTGATCAGCGAAGACCAGCTTCGCATCGCCACCCAGGAGCAGAACAAATCCCCGCAACCGCTGGGCCGTCTGTTGGTGCGTCTCGGCTTCCTGTCCGAAGCGACCATCCGCGACGTGCTGTCCGAGAACCTCGGGCAGGAGAGCGTCGACCTGTCCAATGTCATTGTCGATCCTGCCGCGATCACTCTGATCCCGAAAGAGATCGCCCGCCGCTACATCCTGCTGCCCTTGTCGGTCGATGTTGCCAACAAGAACCTGACCATCGCGATCGCCGATCCGGACAACATCATCGCGCTCGACCAGGTGCGCGCGCTGCTGCGCGACGAATACCGCCTGGTCACCCAGCTCGCCAGCGAATCCGACATCCTGCGCGCCATCGACCAGTATTACGGTTTCGAGCTTTCCATCGACGGTATCCTGCACGAGATCGAACCGGGCGAGATGGAGCACCAGAACCTCCAGCAGGGGGTGAACGAATTCAGCCAGCCGGTGGTGCGCCTGATCGACGCGCTGCTCACCGAGGCCGTGCAACAGGGCGCATCCGACATCCACTTCGAACCGGAAAGCAGCTTCCTGCGCATCCGCTATCGCGTCGACGGCGTGCTGCGCCAGGTGCGCAGCCTGCACAAGAGCTTCTGGCCCGCCATGGTGGTGCGTCTGAAGGTGATGAGCGGCATGAACATCGCCGAGACGCGCGCGCCGCAGGACGGTCGCATCTCGCTGCGCCTCTCCGGTCGCCCCATCGACTTCCGCGTCGCGTCGCACCCGACCTCCTACGGCGAGAACTTGGTGCTGCGTATCCTGGACCGCCAAAAAGGCATCGTGCCGATCAACCAGATCGGCCTCGACGACGCGGCGCTGAACACGCTCAAGACTATCATCGCCAAGCCGGAAGGCATCGTGCTGGTCACCGGCCCCACCGGCTCAGGTAAAACGACCACGCTGTATTCGGTGCTCAACCACGTCAACACCGAGTCAGTGAATATCATGACGTTGGAAGACCCGGTGGAATACCCCATCCCGCTGATCCGCCAGAGCTCGGTGAACGAGGCGGCGAAACTGGATTTCGCCAGCGGTATCCGCTCATTGATGCGCCAGGACCCGGACATCATCCTGGTCGGCGAGATCCGCGACCATCCGACCGCCGAGATGGCGTTCCGCGCCGCCATGACCGGCCACCAGGTCTATTCCACCCTGCACACCAACTCCGCCATCGGCGCGATCCCGCGCCTGCTGGATATCGGCATCCTGCCGGACATCATGGCCGGCAACATCATTGGAATCGTCGCCCAGCGTCTGGTGCGGGTGCTGTGCCGTCACTGCAAATACCCGTACCACCCCGACCACTCCGAATGCAAGATGCTCGGCGTGCGCCATGACGAGAACATCACCATCTATCGCGCCGCCGGCTGCGACGCCTGCCATCATCAGGGCTACAGCGGACGCCAGGCGATCATGGAGATCCTCAAGCTGGACGGAGATATGGACGATCTGATCGCGCGCCGCGCCAGTATCCGCGACTTGAAGAACAGCGCACTGGAACATGGCTTCCGACCGCTTGCCCAAGATGGCATCCGCCGCATATTGCAGGGTGTCACCTCCATCGCCGAAGTCTCGCGCGTGGTCGACCTCAGCGACCGGATGTAACAGAAACCCATGGCGCTCTATTCCTACAAAGCGATCGACAGTGCCGGCAAGACCGCCAAAGGTCTGCAGGATGCGGGCAATCTGATCGACCTCGAGCAGCGCCTGAAGCGCTCCGGACTGGACCTCATCAGTGCCAAGGAAGAGGAGAATGCGCTCTCTTTCGGCAGCAGCAAGATCAAGCGTACCGACCTCATCACCTTCTTCTTCAACCTCGAACAACTTGTCCGCGCCGGCGTGCCGCTGCTGGAATGTCTGGGTGACCTGCGCGACAGCATGGAGGAAGCGGCATTCCGCGAGATCATCGCCAGCCTGGTCGAATCGATCGAGAGCGGCAAGAAACTCTCGCAAGCGATGGCAGAGCACCCCAACGCCTTCGACAAGATCACCGTCAATCTGACCCGTGCGGGCGAGGACAGCGGCCGTCTGGTCGAGGTGTTCGCCCACCTCACCGAATCGTTGAAGTGGCAGGACGAGATGGCTTCGCAGACCAAGAGCATGATGATCTACCCGCTGTTCGTCGGCACCGTGGTATTGGCCATCACCTTCTTCCTGATGATCTATCTGGTCCCGCAACTGGTCAGTTTCATCAAAGGCATGGGCCAGGAAATCCCGATCCAGACGCGCATGCTGCTGGCGACCTCCTCCTTCTTCGTGAACTACTGGTATGTCATCCTGCTGACCCCGCCGGTGCTGTTCGGTGTGTACAAGGTCGCGCTGATCACCAGTCCGGGGCTGCAATACCACGTCGACAACCTCAAGCTGCACATCTGGCCGACCGGCCCCATCCTGCGCAAGATCATCCTTGCTCGTTTCGCCAACACCTTCGCCATGATGTACAGTTCCGGCATCACCATCCTCGACTGCATCGCCAACTCGCGCGACCTGGTGAACAATCAGGTCCTTGCCAGAAGTCTGCAGAACGTGATGCACGAGATCGAGGCGGGCAAGAACCTGACGCAGAGCTTCCAGCAGGCCGCCATATTCCCGCCGCTGGTGGTGCGCATGCTGAAAGTGGGCGAGGCCACCGGACAGTTGGACCAGGCTTTGCTCAACGTCAGCTATTTTTACGACCGTGACGTGAAAGAATCGATCAAACGAGTGCAGGCGCTGATCGAGCCGACCATGACCATCGTTCTCGGCGCATTGCTGGGCTGGGTGATGTTGTCGGTGCTGTCGCCGATCTACGACCTCATCAGCAAGGTGAAAATCTAATGGCAAGCACCCTGTTATTCCTCAGCGCCGACTCCTTCCATGCCTCCATCTGGCAGGGCGGCAAACTGGGTGCGCCGCAGTATTTCTCCAACGATGCCGACGGACGCGAGCAGTTCTCGCTGTTCCTGAAGCGGCACCGCAACCAGGCTTACATGCTGGTCGACGTCATCGAGGAGGATTTCCGCCTCGAGACCGTGCCGCATCTGATGGGCTCCGCCCGCAAAGACCTGCTGGCGCGCAAATTCGAACAGTTCTACCGCGGCTCGCCGTTCCGCCAGGCCACCCTGCTGCACCGCCAGGAAGAAGGCCGCCGCGACGACGAGATGCTGTTCTCGGCGCTGACCAACCCGCAGCGCATCTCGCCCTGGCTGGATGCCCTGCTGGCGAACCACATCCCGCTGGTGGGTATCTACTCGCTGCCCAACATCAGCACGCCGCTGATCAAGAGCATCGACTCCGACCATGTGCTGCTGCTGTCCTGGGAAAAAGACGCCGGACTGCGCCAGACCTATTTCAACAACAAACGGCTGCACTTTTCGCGCCTGATTCCGATCAACGGCGGCAGCGAAGCCTTCAGCGAATCCGTCGCCGCCGAGACACCGCGCACCCAGCAGTACCTGAAGAGCCTGAGCCTGCCGCCGCCCGGCGAAGTGCTGGACGTCTACATCATCTGCCATGCCAGCGACCGTGTCGCCCTGCAGACGCACCTTGAGGCCAACAGCGATCTGCGCTACACCTACCTGGACATCCAGGAACTGGGCAAGCGTATCAAGTCGAAGAACGAATACACCAGTTCGGATGCCACACCACTGCTGCTGCACCTGCTCGCGGCCACGCCGCCCTCCAGCCACTACGCCAATTCCGACCACACCCATTTCCACCTGATGTGCCAGTTGCGCCGTCTCCTGTACGCGACGGCAGCGACGATCACTCTCGCCAGTGCGCTGTGGAGCGGCCTCGCCATCTGGCAGGGACGCAAGTATGTCGCCGAGACCGAGCCCATCCAGATGCAAACGCAGCAAATCCAGCAGCAAACCCAGCTCATCCAGCGCAGTTTCGCCAATACCACCGTCCCGGCAGCCGACATGAAGACCGCCGTGCTCATGGCACGCAAGCTGAGCCAGTATGCACCGCCGCCGGAAGATGTCCTGCGCGAGTTGACGCTGGTACTGGACAAGTTCAAACAGATCAATGTCATCAAGGTCGACTGGCAACCCAGCGCCGCCGATGCGGCCCCCTCAGCCTATCCGGCGCAGGTCATCACCTTCGACGGCAGCCTCGTCGGCTTCGGCAGCGAATACCGCAGGGCGCTCGACTACCTCGAGCGCTTCCAGCAGATGCTGGTACAGCGGGGGTATACTGTCAAAGCAGAGAAAATGCCGCTGGATGTCAGCTCCCAGGGCAGCATCACCGGTGATGTCGAAAGCAACAGCAGCTCTGCCAAGTTCACACTGAAGATCATCTGGAGGCAGAAAGAATGAGCTTCTCCAAGGACGACCTGCCGTTCCTCAAGTTGAGCCTGGGGGCTTTCGCCCTCAGCATCGCCTTGGCTGCAGGCATGATCAGCTACAGCGACAGCTATCTCGAACAATCGCAAATGGCCCGCGCGGACGTACAAAAACAGCTCACCGACGCGCGCGCGCAGCTTATCTCCGCACAGGGCGACCAGGAAAACATGTCGTCATATTCGCTGGAATATCTGGCCCTGCAAGACCAGAAGGTCATCGGCGCAGAACAGCGCCTCGACTGGATGGAGGGCATGGAAAAACTGCGCCAGCAGGGCATCGTGCTCGATTTCAAATACACCATCGCTCCGCAACAGACCTACTCCCCGAGTCCCGCCGTGGAAGCCGGCAACTTCCAGCTCAACCGCAGCGACATGACGATGCAGATCGATCTGCTGCATGAGGAACAGTTGCTGCAGTTCATAGCAGCCATGCGCTCGCAGATGAAAGGCTGGTTCATGCTGGACGGCTGCAGCCTGACACGCGCAAGTGCCGCCAGCGAAGCGTCGCCGCTCAAGGCCGATTGCAAAGGCGGCTGGTTCACCATGAAGAACAGGAACATGCCATGACCAGACTCCTGTCCACATTGCTCATGCTGACTCTACTGCCGGTGGCACATGCGGATGAGTTGGGACGCCTGTTCAACACCCCGCAGCAGCGCCAGCAACTGGAATTCCAGGGAACCCGCAGCGCCAGCGAAAGTGACGGTCCGGAAGCCGTGAAGCGCAACTACATCATCGTCAACGGCGTGGTGCAGAAACAGGGTGGCAAGCGCACCGTCTGGATCAACGGCGCCCCCCAAGCTGCCGAGCGCGGCAACGACAAGACCCCCGCCTCCGTCCCGGTCAGCGTTCCGGGCAAGGTCGACCCGGTACATCTCAAGGTCGGGCAACGCTTGCTGTTGGACACACCGGTTCAAAACGAATCTGACGAAAACAAACCAGCCAAACGTTCCGATTCCGAAGAGGAAGACTAAGCATGTCGGTTTTTGTCCAGCGAACCGGATTAAAAGCACGTCAACAACGCGGTGCAGCGTTGATGGTGATGCTCATCGTACTGGTTCTTGGTTTCGTTACTTTGCTGGTCAAATCGCTCACTTCTGCCGATATACGCAATGAGCGCCAAGCAAAAACATCCACTGCCCTGGCGCAGGCAAAAGAGGCCCTGATCGGCTACGCCATCACCTATGGCGACACCCATCCCGGCGAGGTGCACGGTTATCTGCCCTGCCCGGATGCCGACGGCAGCAACGGCGAAGGCAGCAGCTTGACCAGTTGCGGCGCCCAGAATGTCAGCCAGCTCGGTCGCCTGCCATGGCGAACGCTCGGACTTGCACCACTCCGCGATGGTGACAATGAGTGCCTGTGGTATGCAGTCTCGGGGACCTACAAGAACAGTCCCAAGACCAAAATGATGAACTGGGACACCAACGGCCAGTTGCAGGCATATGCGGCAGATGGCACGCGCCTTGACAGCAGCAACAACCAGGTCATCGCGGTGATCATTGCACCCGGGGCTGTACAGTCAGGCGAAGACCGCAGTGGCAGCACCGCCCCGATCTGCGGCGGAAACTATACAGCGGCAGCCTATCTTGATAACGACACAGTCCACAGCATCAATAACGCGAACGTGGCAACAGGCAAATTCATCCAGGGCGAACGGAATGGATTGGTGAACGACAACATGGTCTTCATCACTCGTCAGGATTTGTGGAATGCGATGCTCAAGCGTTCTGACTTTACAAACACGCTGAAACTGCTGACGCAACGTACAGCAGAATGTCTTGCTGACTATGGCAAAGAAAACGGCTCAGGTTCAAGCAACAAAAGCATCCCTTGGCCCGCACCACTGTCGTTGGCTGACTACGCCGTCAATAACAATTACAACGATGATGACTGGCTTTTCGCGGGTCGAGTACCCTATCTGGTTGGAACTTCAAAGGGTGACTCTGACAACGATATGTCCGGCTCATACCTGATGGCCAACAACGGGCTTAATTGCCCCTATTATTCTGCCACCCCCAGCACAGAGTTACAGCGACTCTACCCCTGGTGGGATAACTGGAAAGACCATTTGTTCTATGCCCTATCGGATGAATATCGCCCAAGAGACAGCAGCACAAGCTCCTGCGGCGATTGTGTCGAGATCGACGGTAGTGGCAACTATGCTGGGGTCGTCATGTTCGCCGGCAGCAGTCTCGCAACCAAGTCACGTGCGAGTACCACCACCACGAACAGTGAACGTGGTGTGCTCAGCAACTACCTGGAAGGCCGCAACGAAAGCAACCATCCCAATACCGGCGGTGACGGAAACTATCAGACCGATCCTGCAAGTGCTACATTCAATGATGTGCTTTACTGCATCAAGACCAACCTTGACGTGATTGAATGCCCATGATGCCCGCAATACCCACCCCATATTCAAGTCGTGGCTTTACTCTCGTCGAGATGGCGATGGTGCTGATGATTGTCGGCATATTGCTGGGAGGATTGTTCGTCCCATTAAGCGCCCAGATGGAACAGCGCAAAGTGACAGAAACACAAAAAAGTCTTGAGGAAATCAGGGAGGCTCTTATCGGCTATGCAGTAATCAATGGGCAGCTGCCTTGCCCGGCCGACCCAACGCTTGCCTCTGGCGCTGCTAATGCTGGCGTGCCCAAGACAGGAACTCCTCCCTGTACGGGAGCTAATTCAACAGGAGTAATTCCTTGGGTGACCTTGGGCGTGAATGAGACTGATGCATGGGGAAATCGCTTCACCTACCGGACTGATCCTAATTATGCCGATGCAGTTGGGACCACCTTCGTTTGCACCCCCGCGAGTACACCCAGCAATTCGTCTTTCGCGTTATGCACAACAGGCAGCTACACGGTGCTTTCAGCCGCTGCAGGGGGAACCAATGTCGCCCTCAGCATTCCAGCCGTCGTCATCTCGCACGGCAAGAACGGCGCGGGGGCTTACACCCAATCCGGAGCACTTATCCCGGCAAGCAGTAATGCAGATGAAATCGAGAATAGCGACGGAAATGCGGACAGCAACTATGTTAGCCACTCGCAAACCACTGGTTATGACGATATGCTCATCTGGGTATCCAACAACGTACTGCTGAACAGAACAGTGATGGCAGGCAAGTTACCCTAAGCCCTGCGCCAGCTCGTGCCCTGCGCGTTATCTTCCAGCACGATACCCGCCTCCAGCAATTCCTTGCGTATTCGGTCCGCCTCGGCGAAGTTCTTCGCTTTCTTGGCGGCGATGCGCGCTGCGATCTGAGCGTCGATCGCGGCATCATCCAACCCGCCATCACTTGAGTCACCCTGCAGGAATTGCTGTGCGTCTCGCTGCAACAGACCGAGCACACCCGCCAGAGCCCTGAGTTGCGCTGCTGCCTGTGCAGACTGACTGCGGTTCACTTCGTTGGCGAGGTCGAACAGCACGGCGACAGCTTCGGGGGTGTTGAGGTCGTCATCCATGGCGGCTTTGAAGCGCTGGGCGTGGGGTTCGGACCAACTCACGGAACCCTCACCCCCAACCCCTCTCCCGCCTGCGGGCGAGGGGAGTGATTTGAGCGCGGTGTAGAGTCGCGTCAGCGCGCCCTTGGCATCGTCCAGATGCTGGTCGGAATAGTTCAGCGGGCTGCGGTAGTGCGCGCGCAGGATGAAGAAGCGCACGACTTCGGCGTCGTATTTCTTTAGCACTTCGCGGATGGTGAAGAAGTTGCCCAGGCTCTTGGACATCTTCTCGTTGTCCACGCGCACGAAGCCGTTGTGCATCCAGTAGTTCACGAACTGGCACTGGTGCGCGCCTTCGCTCTGCGCGATCTCGTTCTCGTGGTGCGGGAACTGCAGGTCGGCGCCGCCGCCGTGGATGTCGAAATGATTGCCAAGCAGTTCAGAGCCCATCGCCGAACACTCGATATGCCAGCCGGGACGGCCCTTGCCCCATTTGGAATCCCATTTCACTTCATCCGCTTCGCTGTCCTTGGCGTGTTTCCACAGCACGAAGTCGAGCGGGTCGTGCTTGTCTGAAGCCACTTCCACGCGCTCGCCGGCGCGCAGATCCTCCAGCGATTTGCCGGAAAGCTTGCCGTAACCGTCGAACTTGCGCACCGCGTAGTTCACGTCGCCGTCGGCCGCTTTGTAGGCCAGGCCGTTCTTCTCCAGCTGTTCGATCATGGCCAGCATCTGCGGAACGTACTGCGTGGCGCGCGGCTCATGGTCGGGGCGCTGCACGCCGAGCGCGTCGGCATCCTCGTGCATGGCATCGATGAAACGCTGTGTGAGCGTGTGGATGGATTCTTTGTTCTCGGCCGCGCGCTTGATGATCTTGTCGTCGATGTCGGTGATGTTGCGCACGTAGTTGACGTCGTAGCCGGAAGCCTTCAGCCAGCGCTGCACCATGTCGAACACCACCATCACGCGCGCATGGCCGAGGTGGCAATAGTCGTACACGGTCATGCCGCACACGTACATGCGCACCTTGTTGGGGGTTATGGGTTTGAAGTCCTGCTTGTCGCGGGCGAGGGTGTTGTAGATCTTCAGCATGCTAGTTCTGTTCTTTCACCCAGGAATCCTTCAGCGTCACGGTGCGGTTGAACACCAGCTTGCTGCCCGGTTGATGGTCGCGGCGGTCGGTACAGAAGTAACCCAGGCGCTCGAACTGGTAGCGCGTTTCCGGCGCGGCGTCTTTCACGGCGCTTTCCACCCAGCCCTGCACCACCTCCAGCGAATGGGGGTTGAGGTGGGAAAGGAATTCCACATCGCGGTCGCCATCCGGTTCCGGCACATTGAACAGCCGGTCGTACAGGCGGATCTCGGCGGGCAGCGCGTGTTCGCGCGCGAGGAAGTGGATCACGCCCTTCACCTTGCGCCCTTCCGGGTTCTTGCCCAAGGTGGCGTGGTCGATGCTGCACTTGAGTTCGATGACTTTGCCGGAAGCATCCTTCACCGCTTCGTCGCAGCGCATGACATAGCTGTGGCGAAGGCGGATCTCGCCGCCGAGGGTGAGACGCTTCCAGCCGGCGGGCGGCACTTCGGCGAAGTCGTCGGCTTCGATGAGCAACTCTTTGCCGAACGGTACCATGCGCTTGCCCAGCTCCGGCACATTGGGATGGAAATCCGCTTCGCGCGTCTGCGCGCCTTCGGCGTTCGTAATCGTGACCTTGAGCGGGTTGATGATGGCCATCACACGCGGGGCGCGCAGTTCCAGGTCTTCGCGGATCGCGCCTTCCATGATCGCCATGTCGACGATGTTCTCGCTCTTGGAGACGCCGATGCGTTTGGCGAATTCGCGGATGCCCTCCGGCGTGTAGCCGCGGCGGCGCATGCCGCTGATGGTGGGCATGCGCGGGTCGTCCCAGCCGCTCACCTTCTTCTCGTTCACCAGTTGCAGCAGCTTGCGCTTGCTGGTGATGGTGTAGTGCAGTTCCAGGCGCGAGAATTCGTACTGGCGCGGGTGGCAAGGGATAGTGATGTTGTCGAGCACCCAGTCATAGAGCGGGCGGTGGTCTTCGAACTCCAGCGTGCAGATGGAATGGGTGATGCCTTCCAGCGCGTCGGAGATACAGTGGGTGTAGTCGTACATCGGGTAGATGCACCATTTGTCGCCGGTGCGGATGTGGTGGGCGCGCTTGATGCGGTAGATCACCGGGTCGCGCATGTTGATGTTGGGCGAGGCCATGTCGATCTTGGCGCGCAGCACCATCGCACCGTCGGCGAATTCGCCGTTCTTCATGCGCGCAAAAAGGTCGAGGTTCTCTTTGGCCGAACGGTCACGGTTGGGACTGTTCTTGCCCGGCTCTTTCAGCGTGCCGCGATATTCGCGCATCTGCTCGGGAGTCAGGTCATCCACATACGCCAGGCCCCTGTTGATCAGCTCAACGGCGTAATCGTAGAGCGCATCGAAGTAGTCCGAAGCCCAACGCACTTCGCCGTTCCACTGGAAGCCCAGCCAGCGCACGTCGTCCTGGATGGATTGCGCATATTCCGCATTTTCCTTCTCCGGGTTGGTGTCGTCGAAGCGCAGGTTGCACTTGCCCTGATAATCGCGCGCCAGACCGAAGTTGAGACAGATGGATTTTGCGTGGCCAACATGCAGATAACCGTTCGGCTCGGGCGGGAAGCGTGTAACGATGCTCTGGTGTTTGCCGGAAGCCAGATCGGCATCGATGATCGTGCGGATGAAGTTGGAAACGGGGGCTGCGGTTGTGGGCTCTTTGCTGCTCATTTTGGCTTAAAAAAGTGTCGGCGGTGAAGGTGCGGAATTCTACCTGAAAATAACCCCCTCCAGACCCGGCGCAAACCGTGTGAGTCCGGCGCTTATTTGATAGAATCGCGGCTCCCCGGACGGACTTGACCGCCGGACTCTCTTCGGAACATTTGCACGCAATGAACAAGATCAAAAAAGTTAGCCGCATCGCTGCGCTGTGCGCATTCCTGGCAGTCTCTTCCGCCGCGCAGGCCGACGACATCCAGGATGCCAACAAACTGTTCAAACAGGGGTTGCACGCCCAGGCGATGGAGAAGGTCAACACCGTCCTCGCCGGCAAACCGAAAGACGCGCAGGCGCGCTTCCTCAAGGGCCTGATCCAGACCGAACAGGGCAATACCAGCGAGGCTATCGCGACCTTCACCGGCCTGACCGAGGATTACCCCGAGCTGCCCGAGCCCTACAACAACCTCGCCGTGATCTACGCCGGCCAGGGCCAGTACGAAAAAGCCAAGGTCGCGCTGGAGATGGCGATCCGCACCCACCCGACCTACGCCACCGCACACGAGAACCTCGGCGACATCTACGCCAAGATGGCCAGCCAGGCCTATGACCGCGCGTTGCAGCTGGAAAAGACCAACACCGGCACCCAGACCAAGCTGGCGCTGATCCGTGAGCTGTTCGGCGACAACCCCAAGAACGCCCGCACCGGCAAGGCCACCGTGGTCGCCGCTGCCGAGCCCGCAGCGACTGTGGCCCCCGCCACTGCCGTGAAGAAACCCGAGCCTGCCGCCGCGAAAAAGCCGGAGACCGCCGCCGACCCTTCCGATGAAGTGGTGAAGGCCATCCAGGCATGGGCTACTGCCTGGTCAGCCAAAGACAGCAAGAAGTACCTGACCTTCTATGCCAAAGAGTTCAAGACCCCGGACGGCATGACGCGCAGCGCGTGGGAGACACAGCGCAAGCAGCGCATCGCCGCGCCGAAGTCAATCAAGGTCGAGGTGCGCGATGCCAAGGTCAAGCTGGTCGACGCCACCCACGCCACCATCTCGTTCCGCCAGATCTACCGCGCCAGCCACCTGAACAGCCAGTCCGGCAAATTGCTGGACATGGTGAAGACCGACGGCCAGTGGCAGATCGCGGCCGAGCATTCCGGCAAGTAAATCCATGCGCCATCTCGCCAGTCTCCTGTTGACCGCTTCTTTCACCCTCCCCGCGCTGGCGGAGACGCCCTCGCGCGACTTGGAGCTGGGATTGGCCAAGAGCCTGCAGGCGGTGCGCGAGAACCGCCTCGACGTGGCGCTGAACGAAGTCGATTCGCTGCTCAAACTCAACCCCAATTTCAAACTGGCGCAATTGGTCCGCGGCGACCTGCTGCTGGCGCGCTCCAAACCGATCGGCGATTTCGGCGCCGCCCCCAACGCGCCGCGCGACCGTGTACAGGACCTGCGCGAGGAAGCCAACGCGCGCCTGCAGCGCGTGCAGCAACAGCAGCCCATCGCCGTGCCAAAATACCTGTGGCAACTCTCGCCAAGGCAGCGGTACGCGGTGGTGGTGGACACCAGCAAGTCGACGCTCTACCTGTACGAGAACGTGAAGGGCGAGCCGCGCTATGTGGCCGACTTCTACATCAGCGTCGGCAAGAAAGGCGCGGACAAACTCGCCGAGGGCGACCAGAAGACCCCGCTCGGCGTGTATTTCGTCAACCAGCATCTGACCAAGGACAAACTGACGGACTTCTACGGCTCCGGCGCCTACCCGATCAGTTATCCGAACGAGTGGGACAAGCGCCTGGGGCGCGACGGCCACGGCATCTGGTTGCACGGCACCCCTTCGGATACCTACAGCCGCCCGCCGCTGGCCAGCAACGGTTGCGTGGTACTCAACAACGACGACCTCACCCATCTTGGTAGCCATCTGCAGGTCGGTATCACCCCGGTGATCATCACCCGCAAGATGGACTGGATGGCGGATGACGACCTCAGTGATCGCGACGCGCTGCTGAAGTCGATCGAACAATGGCGCAAAGACTGGTCCAGCCGCGACACCGAGAATTATCTCTCGCATTACGCCAAAGATTTTTCCACCGAAAGCGTGACCCTGCCCGCCTTCGCGCAGCAGAAACGACTGGTCAACTCCGGCAAGACCTGGATCAAGGTCAAGTTGTCCGACCTCAGCGTGTTCCCCTATCCCAACCAGCCGGACATGGTGGTGGTGAATTTCGAACAGGATTACGAGAGCAACAACCTGTCCAACCGCATGCACAAGCGCCAGTACTGGATGAAACGCGACGGGCGCTGGCAGATCGTCTATGAAGGAGCCGCATAAATGAAACTCATCCGCATCGTCCTCGCATTCCTGCTGGTCGGACTCTGTGTCCTGCCCGCACAAGCCGCATCCCCAACCAAAGGAAAAATGAAAATGGTAAAACTGCATACCAACCACGGCATCATCACCCTGCAACTCGACGCCGAGAAAGCGCCTGTCACCGTGCAGAACTTCCTCGACTACGTGAACAGCGGTTTCTTCAGCAACACCGTGTTCCACCGCGTGATCCCCAACTTCATGATCCAGGGCGGCGGCTTCGAACCCGGCATGAAGCAAAAATCAACCAATGCGCCGATCAAGAACGAGGCTGCGAATGGCTTGAAGAACGAGAAGTACTCTATCGCCATGGCCCGCACCGGCGATCCGCACTCCGCCACCGCGCAGTTCTTCATCAACACCAAGACCAACGATTTCCTCGACTATCCCGGCCAGGACGGTTGGGGCTACTGCGTGTTCGGCAAAGTGGTCGAAGGCAAAGAAGTGGTCGACGCCATCGGTAAAGTGAAGACCGGCAGCAGCGGCTTCCACCAGGACGTGCCCAAAGAGGACGTCATCATCACCAAGGCGGAAGTGGTGCAATAACGAAAAACGGCGCTTCGGCGCCGTTTTGTTTCATGCCGCATTCCTTCCTCATCTCCGACCTGCATCTGAGCACCGACCATCCGCGCAGCGCGGAGCTGTTCCTGCGCTTTGCCGCCGATGTCGCGCCCGGGGCCGAAGCACTCTACATCCTCGGCGACCTGTTCGAGTACTGGGCCGGGGATGACGACCTCGGCGACCCTTTCCACCGGCGCATCTGCGAGGCCCTGCGCGGACTGGATGCCCGCGGCACGCGCATCTACATCATGCACGGCAACCGCGATTTCCTGATGGACAAGGAGCTGGGCTCGGCCTGCAACGCGACGCTGCTCGACGACCCCACCCTGCTCGATCTGTACGGCGCCCCGACCCTGATCACCCACGGCGACGTACTGTGCACCGACGATGCCGAGTATCAGCAGTTCCGCGTGCTGGTGCGCAACAGCGACTGGCAGGCCAGATTCCTGGCGCAGCCGCTGGCACAGCGCAAAGCCCTGATCGAGCAGATGCGCATGCAGAGCAGGAACGAGAAACAGGTGAAGTCGATGGACATCATGGACGTGAACGCCGATGCGGTGGATGAACTGCTGCGCCGCCACGATTACCCGCGTCTGATCCACGGCCACACCCACCGTCCGGCCAAACATCTGCACCAGCCGGATGGCCATACCTGCGAACGCTGGGTGCTGGGAGACTGGGATAGTGCGCGAGCCAGCATCCTGCGTTGCGATGCGGAAGGTATCCGCCAGATCGTGCTGGAGTGAGACCCGTTACAGCCGCCCAGCGCACAATGCCTTGCACGGCTCGCCGTCGCGATCACGATCCAGCGCCATGACTCCGCAACGGACAAGATAGAAACGCGCTTCGTCGCACGAGGTCATCTCGGCGCAGCGCTGTTTTCTGCCGCATTCCATGTCGTACAGCATCAGCGGCACTTCGCGCGCGCCGGAAGAGTTCTGCTGCACGGAAGGTTTCGTCCAGGGATGCTGCTTGCGCCACTGCCACGGCGCCTGCTGATCGGGCGCGGCCCAGAGTCCGCGTTGTGCCTGCTGCGCCTCGCTTTGCAGGGCGATGTACGACTCGTCGCTGTGGCGGTAGGAGTATGCCCCCGCAAGGGGGACGCCGGTGGGTTCCCGGCGGCTTTGCCGCCACCCTTCCGCAGCCCACGCCATGCCGCGTTTCAGCTGTTCCCGGTTGACGTCGAGTCCGTCGGCCGCAACCAGCGCGACGATGCGGCCATACTGGTCCACGGCCCGGCCATCGATCTGCACCTGCTTCTTGTATACCAGTTGCCGCAACGACAGCCGCGCCTGTTTGCCGAAGGGTTGTGCTTTCTCGGGTGCATCGATGTTGGCGAGGCGGACCTTGGCGGTCTTGCCCTCATGCCGGACCAGAATCGTGTCTCCGTCCAACACGCCGACCACCCCGGCCGTGAAGACCTCCGCTTGCGCCACCAGCGCGAAGCAGCACGCCAGCGCGACCAGCAGTCTCATCCCAGTATGCTTTTAATGACCGCCAGACACAGCAAGGCATAACCCGCCGCAAGGATATCGTCGAACATCACGCCGAGGCCGCCGCGCCAGGTCTTGTCGAAGTGACGGATGGGTTCGGGTTTGACGATGTCGAAGTAACGGAACAGGATGAATGCGAGTATCTGCCACGCCACACCATCCGGCGTGAAGAACAGCACCAGCGTGAACGCGACGATCTCGTCCCACACGATACCGCCATAGTCGTGCACGCCCAGCGCCTTGCCGGTGATGTCGCATACCCAGACACCGAAAGCGAAGGCCCAGATCAGCACGAACAGGAACATCGCGTCGGTCAGCCGCGGCGCGAGGAACCAGTACATCGGGAAAGCGACCAGCGTGCCGGCCGTACCCGGCCCTTTCGGCATCAATCCGGCACCGAAGCCGAAGGACAGGAAATGCGCCGGATGGCTGAACAGGAAACGCCAGTCCGGCTTGAATCTCAGCTGGTCATGCGAAGTGGTCATAGCCCGACTCCTTGAGAACCATCACGTTGCCATCCGCCTTGCGCACTTTGCAGCCGCGTCCCGATACGATCTTGCCGATGCGCGTCAGCGGCAGGTGCAAGCGCGACGAGAGCGCCGCGATCTCGTCGCGCTGCGTATCGGGTGCGGTGAAACACAGTTCGTAATCGTCTCCGCCCGACAATACGCAGTTCTGCGCCAGTTCGAGCATCTCGTCACCGTTGGAGGCGAACAGCGAGGAGACCGGCAACTTGTCGTAGCGCACTTCGGCGGCGACATTGGAGCTTTCGAGGATGTGGCCAAGATCGGCGAGCAGACCGTCGGAGATGTCGATCATGCTTCTGGCGATACCGCGCAATGCCAGCCCCAGCGCGACGCGCGGCTGCGGCTGCTGCAGTGCGGCAAGACAGGATGCACGGGCATGCTCCGGCAACTGGATTTTGCCGCGCAGATGCGCCAGACCCAACGCGGCATCGCCCAGTTTCCCGGACACCCAGATGTCGTCGCCGGCCAGCGCGCCGCTACGGCGCACCGCGGTGCGTTTCGGCACTTCGCCGAGGATGGTGACGCAGAGATTGAGCGGACCGCGCGTGGTGTCGCCGCCGATGAGTTCGACGCCGTATTCGTCGGCCTGCGCAAAGAATCCCTCGCTGAAGCGCTGCAACCAGTTCTCATCGACCTGCGGCAATGACAGGGCCAGCGTCGCCCAGCGCGGCTGCGCGCCCATCGCCGCCAGATCGGAGAGGTTGACGGCCAGAGTCTTGCGGCCCAGCAGGAAAGGATCGGTATCGGGAAGGAAATGCGTGCCGCTCACCAGCATGTCAGTGGAGATCGCCAACTCCATCCCTTCGGCGATGCGCAGCAGGGCGGCATCGTCGCCCACGCCCAATTTCGCGCCGGGGGTGGGACGGGTGAAGAAGCGTTTGATCAGATCGAATTCGGTCAAAGCGGCTCCGCCTGGTTATTTTGCGGCAACCTCGGTCGCGCGCATCTTCGCTGCCAGTTTGTCGAGCACGCCGTTGACGAACTTGTGACCATCGCTGCCGCCGAATGTCTTGGCCAGTTCGACTGCTTCGTTGATGACCACGCGGTACGGGATCTCGGGATGCTGCATCAGTTCGAACGCACCGAGCATCAGCACGGAATATTCGACCGGGCTAAGCTCGTCCACTTTGCGATCCAGATGCGGAGCCAGTTGTTCGGCGAGGGCTTCATGCTGCGCAATCACGCCGTGCAGCAGTTGGCCGAAAAATTCGTGGTCGTAGCGGCCCAGACTCTTTTCATCCAGCGTCGCCTTCTCGATCAGCCGCGAGCCCTTGCCCGACAGGCGCCACTCGTAGACGCCCTGCATCGCCAGTTCGCGCGCGCGGTGGCGCTGGCTCTTGGCCGGGTTGTTCGGCTTGCTCTCGCTCATGCGAGTGCTTTCAGCAGATGCGTCATCTCGATGGCGACCAGCGCCGCTTCGGCACCTTTGACGCTCATGCGCACTTCGGCCTGCTCGTCTGTATCGGTGGTGAGGATGGCATTGGCGACGGGAACGCCGCTGTGCAGTTGAACTTCACCGACACCGCGCGCCGACTCGTTGGAGACGACTTCAAAGTGGTAGGTGTCGCCGCGAATCACCGCACCCAGCGCGATGAGCGCATCGAACTTCTTGCTCTGCGCCATGGTTTGCAGCACCAGCGGGATCTCCAGTGCGCCCGGCACGTTGGCCAGGGTGATGTCGTTCTCGCTCACGCCGCTCTGCACCAGCTGCGCGCGGCAGGCGGCCAGCAGACCTTCGCACACCACTTCGTTGAAACGGCTCTGCACGATACCGATGCGCAGGCCTTTGCCGTTCAGGTTCTTCTCGATCTCTTTCATTTCGTTTCCTTGCATTGACAGTAGCGCACCACCTCCAGACCGAAGCCGGTCATGCTGGGCAGTTTGCGCGGGGTGGCGATGAGGCACATCTTGCCGACGTTGAGGTCGCGCAGGATCTGCGCGCCAATGCCGTAGCTGCGCGGGTCCCACTGCGCGTGATGGGCTTCCGGTTTCGCGGCGGCGCGCGCCAGCAGGTTCTCCGATGTCTCGTTGTGGTGCATCAGCACCAGCACGCCGGCACCGGCCTCGCTGATCTTCTTCAGCGCGTCATGCACGCTGGTGCTGTTGGGTAGGCTGACTTGTTCGAGGAAATCCAGCGCCGACAACGGTTCGTGCACGCGCACGACGGTCTCTTTCTGCGGCTGGATATCGCCCTTCACCAGCGCCAGATGGGTGCGCTGCGAGGTCTTGTCGGTATAGGTCACCAGGTCGAGCTCGCCGTAAGCGGTCTGCACTTTGCGCTTGGCCACGCGTTCGATCAGCGTCTCGTTGTTGATGCGGTATTCGATGAGGTCGGCGATGGTGCCGATCTTGAGACCGTGTTCCTTGGCGAACGGGATCAGGTCGGGCAGACGCGCCATCTCGCCGTCTTCCTTGAGGATCTCGCAGATCACCGCCGCCGGTGTGACACCCGCCAATTGCGCCAGGTCGCAGCCTGCTTCGGTGTGTCCGGCGCGCACCAGCACGCCACCGTTCTGCGCGCGCAGGGGGAAGATGTGGCCCGGTTGCACGATGTCGGAGGGCTTGGCGTTCCTGTCGGCCGCGACCTGCACGGTGCGCGAGCGGTCGGCGGCGGAGATGCCGGTGGTGACGCCGGTCGCCGCCTCGATGGAAACGGTGAAGTTGGTCGCCAGCGACAGTCCGTTGTCGCGCACCATCAGCGGCAGATTGAGTTGCTGGCAATGGGCCTGGGTCAGGGTCAGGCAGATCAGCCCGCGCCCGTGCTTGGCCATGAAGTTGATCTTCTCCGGTGTGACGAATTCGGCGGCGAACAGCAGGTCGCCTTCGTTCTCGCGGTCTTCTTCGTCCACCAGCACGACCATGCGTCCGGCGCGTATCTCGGCGATGATCTCGGTGATTGGGGCAATATCGGTCATGTAACGGCTCAGTCGGTCTAAAGTCGAGTGCGGATTCTATCATCACTTCTACTCCCGCCAGAGCGCGTGTAGTATGCCTGCATCCTTTACGGAAGCGGATGGCTATGCTGGAGTGGATCGCCTTCATCGCCGGAACGGCATTGCTGAGCTATATCTCACGCGCCTCCCTGCGTAACCCGAAGTCGCACGGGTTCTACCGCTTCATCGCCTGGGAGTGGATGCTGCTTCTGGTCGTGTATAACCTGGACGGCTGGTACGACGCGCCGCTCACCTGGAATCAGGCAGTTTCCGGGATATTGATGGGCATCTCGTTGCTGTTGTTCGTCACCAGCTATGCGACCCTGCGCCTGTTCGGCCAGCCGAATCGCAACCGCAAAGATGCGTCATTGCTGGTATTCGAGAAAACAACAGTGCTGATCTCGCACGGTATCTACCGTTATATCCGCCACCCGATGTACAGCTCGCTGCTCTTTCTCGATTGGGGATTTTTCTTCAAACAGATGTCATGGCTGAGCGGCAGTGCCGCACTGATCGCCACTTTCTTCCTGGTATTGGCCTCGCTGGTGGAAGAGCAGGAAAGCATCCGCTATTTCGGCGCTCGCTACCGCGCGTACATGAAAAGCAACAAGCGCTACCTGCCGTTCTTGCTTTGAACTCTTGCACGCTGCTAGAGTCGCACCGCTGCAATCCCCAAATCAAACAACAGGAGTCAGCATGAAACGTTCTGCCATGATCGCAACGGTTTCCCTGCTTTGCCTTGCCCCGCCCGCACAAGCCGAAGATTCCGGCGGCTATATGGGTATCGGGGTTGCCAACGGAAAGATATCATCCTGCGTCAACACCGCATGCACTTATTACTCCGACAATTCCGAGAACGGCGGTCATGCGCGTCTGATCGGCGGATACGATTTCAAGAAGTATATCGGCGTCGAAGCCGGCTTGTCCGGACTGGGCACCTACAAGATACGTGACACCGCCGGCGTGCCGGCCGGAACGGTGAAGGTGTCGGCTGTTACGCTGGCTGCCAAGGGGACTTATGTGTTCCCGCATGGTTTCTCGGTCTTCGGCAAGCTCGGTCTGGCCCGCGTGTATTCGAAGTACTCTGCCGATCCGGGATGGACTATTACCGGGAATGCCAATCAGAAATCGACCGGCGTGGTGATCGGGGCTGGCGGCCAGTACAACATCAACGAGAATATCGGATTCCGCCTGTTCACCGAGATCATCTCCTACAAGGACGACGCGTACACCAGTGCGGTAGGCGGCACCACACTGATGGCGGTGTTCAAGTTCTGAAGTCGCGGTTCGATACGTGAAAGGCGGGAGCGATTCCCGCCTTTTTTAATTCTCTTCCGCCGTGAGCATGCGCTCGACATAGCGCGCGATCAGGTCGATCTCCAGGTTCACTTTCGACCCAACCTTCAATTCGTTCAGAGTGGTCACGTCCAGCGTGTGCGGGATGAGATTGACTTCGAACTCCGAACCCGAAACCTGGTTCACCGTCAGGCTCACGCCGTTGATGGTGATGGAACCTTTCATCGCGATGTACTTCGCCAGTGCTTGCGGCGCGCGCACCACCAGCCGCCAGCTTTCGCCGATGTCGTTGAATGCCACCACTTCGCCGACGCCGTCGACATGGCCGCTGACCAGATGACCACCCAGCCGGTCGGACAGGCGCAGCGCCTTTTCCAGATTGAGGTGTTTGCCCTGCTCTCCCAATCCTGTTGTGCAGTTCAGCGTCTCGCGCGACACGTCCACCGTGAAGTCGTTACCGTCCAGCTTGACCACGGTAAGACACACCCCGTTGCAGGCGATGCTGTCGCCGAGTTGCACATCGTCCATGCCGAGCGCTTCGGTATTGACGGTCAGGCGCAAACCGCCGTCCCTGTCCTTCGCCGATTTGATCAGGCCCACATCCGCAATGATTCCGCTGAACATTCTCATTTCTCCTTAGAAATCCTGGCAACGATGCGCAGATCGCCGCCCACCTGCCGCACATCCTGCCAATGCAATTCCACGCGCTGCTGCAACTGCGTGAGTTCGCCCAGATCCGCCATGCCGCGTGCGGCATCACCCAGCAGTTGCGGGGCGAGATACAGCACCAGTTCGTCCACCAGCCCGGCCTGCAGCAATGCGCCGTTGAGCGTGCGACCCGCTTCCACCAGCACTTCATTGCAGCCGCGTTGCGCCAGATTGCGCAGCACGGCGGACAGATCGACCTGACCGTTAGCGCCGGGCAGCTGTACTACCTCGGCCCCTTTTTGCTGCAGCGCCGCACGTTTGGCGGCATCCGCCGAAGCGGTGTAGATCAGCGCGCCGCCGCCAAGGATGCGCGCTGTCGGCGGCAAGCGCAAATGACTGTCGAGGATGACGCGCAGCGGCTGACGACCACTCTCGATGCGCACATTGAGTTGCGGATCGTCTGCGAGCAATGTGCCGACGCCGGTGAGCACCGCACAGGAACGCGCGCGCCAGTGTTGCACATCGCGCCGCGCCGCCTCGCCGGTGATCCATTTGCTGGTGCCGTTGTTGAGCGCGGTGTGTCCGTCCACACTCGCGGCGATCTTGCTGCGCACCCAGGGCATGCCGCGCGACATGCGCGCGACGAAACCGATGTTCAGTTCGCGTGCGGCGGTTTCCATCAGACCACTCTCGACTTCGATCCCGGCCGCTCGCAATCTGGCGATGCCCTGCCCGGCCACCAGCGGATTGGGGTCCTGCTTCGCCGCGACCACGCGTTTGACGCCTGCCGCGATCAGCGCGTCGGCACAGGGCGGTGTGCGCCCATGGTGGCAGCACGGCTCCAGCGTGACATAGGCTGTCGCGCCCAGCGCCTGTTTACCCGCTGCGCGCAAGGCGTGCACCTCGGCGTGCGGCTCGCCAGCGCGCTCGTGCCAGCCTTCACCGACGACCTTGTCGTCCTTCACCAGCACACAGCCGACGCGAGGGTTTGGACTGGTCGTATACAGGCCGCGCTCGGCAAGTCGCAGAGCGAGTGCCATCCATTGACTGTCGGCAGCGTTCATGTTTTGGAGTTATCGGTTTTACGGCGGCGGGTGTTCTTGACTGCGTCGATGGCGTCGGAGAAATCGCCCACGTCCTGGAAACTCTTGTACACCGAAGCAAAGCGGATATAGGCGACCTTGTCGAGCTTGAGCAATTCTCTCATCACCATCTCACCGATCTGGCGCGAACCGATCTCGCGTTCGCCGCTGGCGAAGACTTTCTGCGTGACATGGTCGATGGCGGCATCCACCAATTCCGTGGGCACAGGACGCTTGTGCAGCGCACGGGTGAAGCTGGTGCGCAGCTTCTCCTCGTCGAACTCGCTGCGCATGCCGTTCTGCTTGACCACCTGCGGCATGCGCAACTCCACCATCTCATAGGTGGTGAAGCGTTTGTCGCACGACAGGCAACGGCGGCGACGGCGGATGCTGTCGCCCTCCTCGCTCTCGCGGGTATCCACCACTTGTGTATCGGGCCCTTTGCAGAATGGACACCGCATGATGTTCTTTTACGCGCCGTAGACCGGGAACTGAGCGGTGAGCTTTTTCACCTCGCCGACCACGCGGGCGATCACCGCTTCGTCGGTTGGTGCATCAAGCACATCGGCGATCAGGTGCGCCAGTTTCTCGGCTTCCAGTTCCTTGAAACCGCGGGTGGTCATCGCGGGCGAACCGATACGGATACCGGAAGTGACGAATGGCTTTTCCGGATCGTTCGGGATGGCATTCTTGTTCACGGTGATGTGCGCCTTGCCCAAAGCTGCCTCGGCATCCTTGCCGGTGAGCTTCTTGGCACGCAGGTCGACCAGGAACACGTGGCTGTCGGTACGGCCGGAGACGATGCGAACACCGCGCTCGGTCAGCACTTTCGCCATCACACGCGCGTTGTCGATGACCTGTTTCTGGTAAACCTTGAACTCTTTGCTCGCCGCTTCCTTGAACGCCACCGCCTTGGCCGCGATCACGTGCATCAGCGGGCCGCCCTGCAACGCCGGGAAGATGGCGGAATTGAGCGCCTTCTCGTGTTCGGCCTTGGCCAGGATCAGGCCGCCGCGCGGACCGCGCAGCGTCTTGTGGGTGGTGGTGGTGACGAAGTCGGCGATGCCGACCGGATTCGGGTAGTAGCCCGCTGCAACCAGACCGGCGTAGTGCGCCATGTCGACGAACAGATAGGCACCGACGCTGTCGGCGATGGCGCGGAAGCGTTTCCAGTCGATGACCAGCGAGTAGGCGGATGCTCCGGCCACGATCATCTTGGGCTTGTGCTCGGTGGCCAGCTTCTGCACTTGGTCGTAATCGATCTCTTCTTTTTCGTTCAGACCGTACTGGATGGCGTTGTACAGCTTGCCGCTGATGTTCACTGATGCACCGTGGGTAAGGTGGCCGCCGTGCGCCAGGCTCATGCCGAGGATGGTGTCGCCCGGCTTGAGCACGGAAACGTACACGCCCTGGTTCGCCTGCGAGCCGGAATGCGGCTGCACGTTGGCATATTCGGCGCCGAACAGCGCCTTGGCGCGATCGATAGCGAGTTGTTCCGCCACATCGACGAATTCGCAGCCGCCGTAATAGCGCTTGCCGGGATAGCCTTCCGCATATTTGTTGGTCAGTTGGCTGCCCTGAGCTTCCATCACCGCCGGGCTGGTGTAGTTTTCCGAGGCGATCAGCTCGATGTGATCCTCCTGGCGACGGTTTTCATTCTGGATCGCAGTCCAGAGTTCGGGGTCGGTCACGGCGATGGTGTTTTTGCTGGAGAACATGGCAAGTATCCCTAAAAATTGGTTGGAAACAGGAAGGCGCGGATTCTACCATGCCCTGCCATAGGCCTTACAAATGCCCTTCTTGTCGCCGTATGTATGCCGGCGGCGAACCTTTTTGCTTCTTGGCACTCTCAGCCTGCGAGTGCTAGAATCTTCTCATATCAAGGAGGAAATGCCATGAATGCAACCATGAATCTACCGATACCGTCTGCTGTGGGCAGTCTGGAGGGGTATGTTCAGGCTGTGAATCGCTTTCCGGTGTTGTCGCACGAGCAGGAACTGGAATTGGCGAACCGCTTCAAGATGCAGAACGATCTGGAAGCTGCCCGTCAATTAGTGCTTTCTCACTTGCGCGTGGTGGTCAGCGTGGCTCGCGGTTTCGCCGGTTATGGCCTGCCGCAGGCCGACCTGATCCAGGAAGGCAACATCGGTCTGATGAAGGCCGTGAAGCGTTACGACCCGGACCGCGGTGTGCGACTAGTGTCGTTCGCCCTGCACTGGATCCGTGCCGAGATCCACGAGTATGTGATCCGCAACTGGCGCATGGTCAAGATCGCCACCACCAAGGCGCAGCGCAAGCTGTTCTTCAATCTGCGCAGCATGAAGCAGGGACTGGAGCCGCTCAAACCGCAGCAGGTCAGCGAGATCGCACAGCAACTGAACGTGAGCGAACATGATGTGGTGGAGATGGAGGCACGCTTCGCCGGTCACGAGATCGCGCTGGAGCCGCTGGCTGGAGAGGATGAAGAGGGCTACGCGCCGATCAACTATCTGGCCGACACGCCCGAGCACGAGCCGTCACAGATCCTCGAAGCGGCTGAACGCGAGCACCTGCACACTGCAGGACTGGCAAAGGCGCTGGAGAGCCTGGACGAACGCAGCCGCCGTATCGTGGAGGCGCGCTGGCTGCGCGAAGAAGATGTGCATGGCGCGACGCTGCACGAGCTGGCTGCCGAGTTCAAGGTTTCGGCCGAGCGTATCCGCCAGATCGAGCAAAAGGCCCTGAGCAAGATGCAAACGCTGTTGGCGCTGCCTGCAAAGGTCTGATTAGCTGGCCCCAAAGTGAAAAAGCCGCAGAGCGATCTGCGGCTTTTTTCATTTCACCACCCTGAGCGTGGGTCGGCCCTGCGGCGGCGGATCCTCCGGCGCATCGTCGGCCTTGCCGCTCCCGCCGACAGGCGTCGATTCCTGCCCCTGGAACACCAGTCCCTGCCCGGTCTCCTTGGCAAAGATACCGATCACCGCGGACATCGGCACGATGATCTGGTGTGCCACGCCGCCGAAACGACCGCCGCAGGTGATGTCCTCGTTGCCCAGTTGTAGATTGCGCACCGCATCGACACCGATGTTGAGCACGATCTTGCCGTCCTTGACGTAGGCCATCGGCACTTGCGTGTACTCGTCCACCTGTACCGCCAGATAGGGGGTATACCCGGCATCCGCGCACCAGTCGAAGATTGCGCGGATTAGATAGGGTTTGGTGGACGGCTCGCTCATACCGTTTACTTGCGCATCGCCTTTTCAGCCGGCGTCATCGCCTCGATGTAAGCCGGACGCGAAAACAGACGCTCGGCATACTTCATCAGCGGTGCAGCTTCCTTGTCGAGCTGGATGCCGTAGTGGTCCAGACGCCACAGCAGCGGCGCGATCGCCACGTCGAGCATGGAGAACTCGTCGCCCAGCATGAACTTCTGCTTGGCGAACACGGGCGCGATCTGCGTCAGGTTCTCGCGCACAGCGGCACGGGCCTTTTCCGCGACCTTGGCATTGCTGCTTTCCAGGCCGGGGATATGGCAGAACAGCTCGTTCTCGAAACGGTGCAGGAACAAGCGGGCACGAGCACGCATCACCGGATCGGGCGGCATCAGTTGCGGGTGCGGGAAGCGCTCGTCGATGTATTCGTTGATGATGTTGGCTTCGTACAGGATCAGGTCGCGTTCGACCAGCACCGGCACAGTGTTGTACGGATTCATCACCGCCAGATCTTCCGGCTTGTTGAAGACGTCCACGTCGATAACCTGAAAATCCATGCCCTTCTCGAACAGGACAAAGCGGCAACGGTGGCTGTAGGGATCGGTCGTCCCGGAATAAAGTGTCATCATAAGAACCACCTACACGAAAAAACGCTGCGACAAAAAACCAAAAAGGCGAAGCTTTCATAGCTCCGCCCGTTTGGCACTAGGTGAAACGGGGTGCGGAAGTTACCACAAACACACCACCAAATTCAAATAGATATCAGTGAATGTCCTTCCAGAACTCTTTCTTCAAGGCATATGCCAAGATCAGGAGCAGGAACAGGAATCCCAGCACGATGTAACCGATCTTGTAACGCACGAGCTTGGCCGGCTCACCCATGAAATCGAGGTAATTGACCAGATCGCCCACCGTTGCATCGAACTCGGCCGTGCTCATGGAGCCCGGCGTTGTGAGCTTCAGCATCTGCACTTCATGACCACCTTCGTGTTTTTCCACGACCAGTGCCTGTTCGCCCTGCAAGCCACCCAGGATGTTGGGCATTGCCACCAGCGGGAACAGCACGTTGTTCACGCCGTTCGGACGGGTTGCGTCCGCGTAGAAGCTGCGCAGATAGGTGTACAACCAGTCTGTGCCGCGCGAACGGGCGATGACGGACAGATCGGGCGGTGCCGCACCGAAAGCCATCTTGGCAGACTCCGAATCCATCGCAGCCTTCATGGTCGAGCCCAGCTTGCTGCCTTCCGGCAGCAAAGTCTTGATCTCGGCCTCGGTCATGCCGATGTCGGCCAGACGGTTGTAGCGCATGTACGCAGCACTGTGGCAAGCGATGCAATTGGCCACAAAGAATTTCGCACCGCGCTGCAGCGAAGCCTGGTCACTCAGACTGGCCGGAGCCTTGTCCAGGTGGGCTTCACTGCTGGCGAACGCCATCGCCGAGACTGTCGAAAACAGCACCAGCACGCATAGTTTCTTGATTAGTTTCATATCGACGAACCTCTCTCAATTATTTGGACGTCACGCGATCAGGCTCGGGCTTGCACTTGTCGATCTTGGTGTACCACGGCATCAGGATGAAGAATGCAAAGTACACCACCGAGAGCACTTGAGAGATCACAGTGTATGTGGGCGTTGCGGGCATCAGACCCAGGTAGCCAAGACCGATGAAGCTGATCACGAACGAAGCCAGGAATCCCTTGTAGAGGGTGCCGCGATAACGGATCGACTTGACCGGACCGCGATCCAGCCAGGGCAGGAACAGGACAGCAACAGCAGCGACGCCCATCGCGATCACACCGGGGAACTGCGAACCAAACAGCGGCGGTACCGCACGCAGGATGGCGTAGTAGGGCGTGAAGTACCAGACCGGTGCGATGTGTGCAGGAGTCTGCATCGGATTGGCCGGCACGAAGTTATTGGCTTCGATGAAGTAACCGCCCATGTCCGGCGCGAAGAACACGATTGCGCAGAACACGATCAGGAACAGCACCACGGCCACGATATCCTTCAACACCACGTACGGGAAGAAGGGGATGCCGTCCAGCGGGATGCCATTGGCGTCCTTTTTCTTCTTGATCTCGATACCGTCCGGGTTGTTGGAACCGACCGCATGCAAGGCGACGAGGTGCACGAACACGATACCGGCCAGCAGCAACGGGATAGCGATCACGTGTAGCGCAAAGAAGCGGTTCAGTGTCGCGTCGGAGATCACAAAGTCACCGCGGATCAGCACGGACAGCTCGTTACCGACGAAGGGCACGGAAGAGAACAGGTTGACGATCACCTGCGCACCCCAGAACGACATCTGACCCCAGGGCAGCAGGTAGCCCATGAAGGCTTCGGCCATCAGCGCCAGATAGATCACCACACCGATGATCCACAGCAGCTCGCGTGGCTTGCGATAGGAACCGTAGATCATGCCGCGGAACATATGCAGGTACACCACGATGAAGAACATCGAAGCGCCGGTGGAGTGGATGTAGCGGATCAGCCAGCCCGACTGCACATCACGCATGATGTACTCGACCGAGGCAAATGCGATCAGCGCGTCCGGCTTGTAGCTCATGGTCAGGAAGATGCCGCTGACGATCTGGATGACCAGCACCAAGAGAGCCAGAGAACCGAAGAAGTACCAGAAGTTGAAGTTCTTCGGTGCGTAGTACTTGGAAAGGTGGAATTCCCAGGTTTCGATCAGCGGAAAGCGCTCATCGACCCAACCCAGCAAATTTTTCAGATATTTCATTATGCGGCTCCCTTTTGCTTGTCATCACCGATCAGCAGCACGGTTTCGCTGAGATACTGGTGCGGGGGGACAATCAGATTGGTCGGTGCGGGCGAACCCTTGTAGACACGTGCGGACAGGTCGAAACGCGAACCGTGGCACGGGCAGAACCAGCCGCCAGCCCAATTGGCACCCAAATCCACAGGGGCAACTTCCGGACGGTAGCTTGGCGAGCAGCCCAGGTGGGTGCAGATACCAATCACGACGAAGACTTCGGGTTTGATGGAACGGTTGGGATTGTTGCAGTAATCTGGTTGTTGGGGAACGTTACAGGCTGGGTCGGTCAATTCACCGTCATGCTTGGCCAGCAGATCGATCATTTCCTGGGTGCGGCGCACGACCCAGACCGGCTTGCCCTGCCATTCGACGACCTTCATCGTGCCCGGCTCGATCCCGCTGATGTCCACCTCGACCGGCGCACCGGCTGCCTTGGCGCGCTCGCTGGGCATAAAACTCAGCACGAATGGCGTTGCCATCCCCGCTGCTGCCACACCGCCCGCCGCCGAGGTCGCGGCGAGTAACAGTCGCCGCTTGCTGCGATCAACATTGTCAGTCATAACTCTCATCCCTTCTTAAAAGAAAAATCGCATTATCCCCAGCCAGAACCAAGGGTTCGGACTGATCGAAATATCGTTACTCACGCCACTGGTTGTTGCGGGAACCGGGCCAGCCTCATCGCCCAGACAAGCCACCCCGCAAAAGCGCTCACCGCAACCATTAACAACCTCTAATATTACCCAGTAACCCAAGCTGCCGCAAGCACAGCCAGTGTGGTTTTTTTTGGAAAGCCCTGCCAAACAGTCGGTTATACCGACTGCGCCGCCAAACCAGGACAAACCTGCCTGCACCCCGCAAATGCGAAGCGGAGAACTCAGAACCGCCAGGCAGTAATCCGCGTCCGATTCTTGTACACTCATGACCAAATATAAAAAGGGAGAAACACGAATGGATACGCTGTCATTTGAACATCTGGCGACATATTGGTCGGCCCAGGAAGTGGCAATCAACGTGATCGTGTTTCTCAACCTGCTCGGCGCACTCGCATTGGGCTTGATCGTCGGTTATGAACGCTCCTATCATGGCCGTGCCGCCGGGATGCGCACCTACGGACTGGTTTGCATGGCTGCAGCAGCGCTCACGGTGATCGCAGGCTATCCCGCCCTCTGGTTCGGAGGGCAAGTGAACTCCTATCTCGCGGGCGACCCGACCCGCGTCATCCAGGGCATCGTCACCGGAATCGGCTTCCTCGGCGCGGGCGTCATCATGCGCGACGGACTGAACATCAGCGGCCTCACCACCGCCGCCTCCATCTGGACCTGCTCGGCCATCGGCATCATGGTCGGGGTGGGTTTTTATGGCGCGGCGATATTGCTCACCTTCCTCTCGGCCATGAGCATGATGTGGATATCCAAGCTGGAGAACTGGCTGCCCTCGCGCCCGGCCATCGCCATCACACTGGAGTTCGAGAAGAACTTCGTGCCGCAGGAAAACACCCTGCGCGAAGTCGTTTACTCCCACGGTTACGAGGTGGCCACAGGTTCATTCTCCATACGCTCCAGCAACGAAAAGCTGGAATGGCACTTCGTCGCCATCGCTCTGAGCAAGAACAGCGGCGTCCCCATGAACGAACTCGCCAGCGGGCTGAGCACGCTGCAGGGCGTGGAAGATTTCTCGCTCTCCCACGCGCGTAACTGAGTCGCTAGACCGGGATGTCCTGATCGAAGAAGCGGTGTTCCAGAGCGAAGCGCGCGGCAAGGTGTTCACCCAGCGCCTGCACACCATAGCGCTCTGTCGCATGATGGCCGGCGGCAAAGAAGGCGACGCCGGTCTCCTGGGCGACATGCACGTTCTGTTCTGATATCTCCCCGGTCAGGAAGGCATCCACTCCCAGCGCAACCGCCTGCTCGAAATAGCCCTGCGCCGCGCCGCTGCACCACGCGATGCGGGCGATATTGGGATTGGCATGGCCGATGACCTGCGGTTCGCGCTGCAGGGTGTGCTGGATATGGCGGGTAAGTTGTTGCAGCGTCTGTGGCTGGGCCAGCACGCCGTGCATGGCGATATCCTGCTCTCCGAAGCGTCCTTTTTCGATGAAGCCCAGCCGTTCTCCGAGCTGGGCGTTGTTGCCCAGTTCGGGATGCGCATCCAGCGGCAGGTGATAAGTCAGCAGACTGACGTCGTGTTTCAGCAGGTGGGCGACGCGGCGCTTCTTGATGCCGGTGATGGCGGCATCCTCGCCGCGCCAGAAATAGCCGTGATGGACCAGGATGGCATCCGCGCCCCAGGCAGTCGCCGCTTCCAGCACGGCTTGCGAGGCGGTGACGCCTGTGGCGATGCGGCGAACTTCCACCCGGCCTTCGACTTGCACCCCGTTCGGGCAATAGTCACGAAATCGGCTGACCGCCAGCTCGCTTTCGATATAATCGCGCAATTCGTTCAATCGCATCGGGCTCGTCCCTAAATTAAGCGGTTCAAAATCATAACATGCGCAAATTCTGGCTTTTGTTCGCCCAAGCTACCACAGTCGGCCTCGCGATGCTGTTCGTCATCCATACGCTGCGGCCTTCGCTGCTGCCCAACGCGGCACGCAGCGGCGTGGTGACGCTGTACGAGAGCGCCACCGGCGACGGTGGCGATCTGCCCGCGGTCGGTTTCAGCCGTGCCGCGCAGAAGGTGATGCCTGCCGTGGTGAACATCTTCACCAGCAGCGAAATCAAGACGCCCGCGGCGCCCTTCATGGACGACCCGCGCTTCCGCTTCTTCTTCGGCGACGAATTCGACGACAATGCCCCGCAACAGAGCTCCAGCCTGGGTTCCGGCGTCATCGTCAGCCATGACGGCTATATTCTGACCAACCATCATGTGGTGGAGACGGCCGACGAGATCGAGGTCGCCTTCGCCGACGGGCGCACCGCCAAGGGCCATATCGTCGGCACCGACCCGGATACCGACCTCGCTGTCATCAAGGTGGACATCGGCAGCAACCTGCCCGCCATCACCTTCGGCCAGTCCGACCAGGCGCATGTTGGCGACATCGTGCTGGCCATCGGCAATCCCTTCGGCGTCGGTCAGACCGTCACCATGGGCATCGTCAGCGCGCTGAAGCGCAACCATCTGGGGCTCAGCACCTTCGAGAACTTCATCCAGACCGATGCCGCGATCAACCCCGGCAACTCGGGCGGTGCACTGGTGGATATCGAGGGCAACCTGCTCGGCATCAACAGCGCAATCTATTCGCCCAACGGCGGCTCACTCGGCATCGGCTTCGCCATCCCGACCAGCACCGCCAAGAAAGTGATGGAACAGATCATCCAGAGCGGCTCAGTGACGCGCGGCTGGGTGGGGATCGCGGTGCAGGAACTCACGCCGGAACTGGCGGAGTCGTTCAAACTGAAAGACACGCAGGGCGTGCTGATCGCGGAAGTGGTACGCGGCAGTCCGGCAGACAAATCAGGCATCAAGGCGGGGGATATCCTGGTCAGCATCGACGGCAAGGCGATGGCCGATTCCACCACCATGCTGGAGACCATCTCGGCACTGCCGCCCGGCAAAGTGGCCCTGCTCAAGCTGATGCGCAATCAGTCCGAGGTCGCCATCCAGGTCAAGGTAGGCAAACGACCCAAGCCCAAGCCGCAGGAATAGGCGCTGCCGGGTCAGGATTTATTCGGCCGGGGGTGGCGGAGCCACCCACCAACTGGACACCACGATCCCGGCTTCGTAGAGCAGCCACAGCGGGATCGCCAGCATGAACTGCGAGACCACGTCGGGCGGTGTGAAGATCGCGCCGGCCACGAAGGCGCCGACGATGACGTAGGAACGTATCTCGCGCAGCTTCGCCACCGACACCATCCCCATCCTCACCAGCACCACCACCACCACCGGCACCTGAAAAGCAAGACCGAAGGCCACGAACATGCCGAGCACGAAACTGAGGTACTTGTCGATATCGGTCATCACGGCCACGCCTTCCGGCGCCGCAGCGACGATGAAACCAAACACCACCGGAAATACCACGAAATAGGCAAAGGCCATGCCGCAGAAGAACAGCAGCGTGCTGGCGACGATGAGCGGCAGCACCAGCTTCTTCTCGTGCGCATACAGGCCCGGCGCGACGAAGCTCCAGCCCTGAAACAGAACATAGGGCAATGCGATCAGGAAAGCCGTCATCAGCGTGACCTTGAGCGGCACGAAGAACGGCGTGGTCACATCGGTCGCGATCATCTGACCGCCCTGCGGCAGCTTGGCCAGCATCGGCTGCGCCAGCAGGGCGTACAGGTCCGAAGCCCACGGGAACAGACAAACGAAAACCACCAACAGCGCGATGACGACGTTCATCAGGCGCGAGCGCAACTCGATCAGGTGCGCGATAAAGGTTTCTGTGGTGCTCATTTGGACAGATCTTCGGGAGGTGTTGGAGGTGCCGATGGTTCAGCTGTGGGTTCAGCCACGGCATCGGGTTTCTTGTAGCGCGCCTGCAGGATATGCTGCTCCAGCGTCAGGCCGTCCGCCTCGAACTCGCGTTCGAGCTGGGTGGCTTGCTGCTCCAGAGTGCGGCTCTTCTCCTGCACCGATTGTTCGATCTCGTGCGCCTGCTGTTCGAGGTCACCCTTGAGCTTACGCGCCTCTTCCAGCGCCAGGTCGCTGTTGATGTCGTTTTTGACGTTGTTCACATAGCGCTGCAAGCGGCTCCACAGATGTCCCGCCGTGCGCGCCAGTTTGGGCAATCGTTCCGGACCGACGACGATGAGCGCCACCAGCGCGACCACCACCAGTTCGGAGAATGCGATATCGAACATGGGTTATACGGCTCGATCAGTGTGTCTTGTCTTTTTCTTTGACTTCGCCTTCGATGACCTTGGGATCCTGCGGCCTGGCCGAATCTTCCTCGCCCTTCATGCCTTCCTTGAAACCCTTGACTGCCCCGCCCAGGTCGCTGCCGATGTTGCGCAGTTTCTTGGTGCCGAAGATCAACACCACGACCAGCAACACGATCAACCAATGCCAGATACTGAATGAACCCATTTTGCTCTCCTCGTTTAGTCCCGTTTGACCATCGGCGGGATGTTGCCGCCGCCGATGACATGAATATGCAGATGAAACACTTCCTGCCCGCCGCCCTTGCCGCTGTTGATGACGGTGCGGAAACCGTTTTCCAACCCCTGCTCGCGCGCCAGCTTCGGCGCCAACAACATCATTCTGCCGAGCAAGGCCGCGTGTTCATCCCCTGCTTCCAGCAGAGAAACCAGATGCAACTTCGGTACCAGCATGAAATGTACCGGCGCGACCGGGTTGATGTCGTGGAATGCCAGCACTTCGGCATCCTCGTACACTTTTTTGCACGGGATCTCGCCGCGGACTATCTTGCAGAAGAGGCAGTCGTTGCTCATTTCCGGCTCGCTTTCTCGGCTATACCCGACACGCCTTCGCGCCGTGCCAGCTCGTTCAGCACATCGTCGGCACTCAGACCTTTCTGCGCCAGCAAGACCAGTGTGTGAAACCACAGATCGGCAACTTCATATACCAAATGTTGTTTATCCGCATCCTTGGCTGCCAGCAGGACTTCGCCCGCCTCCTCGATCACCTTCTTCAGGATCGCATCGTCGCCCTTGCTGAACAGCTTGGCAACATAGGACGACTCCGGTGCCGCGCCCTTGCGCGCCTCCAGTGTCTCGGTCAGTCGTTGCAGGATGTCGTTGCTCATTTCTTGTATATCTCGTCCGGATTTTTCAGCACCGCGTCGGTCGCCACCCACTCGCCGTTCTCAAGCTTGCTGTAGAAGCAGCTCGCGCGCCCGGTGTGGCAGGCGATACCGCCGCCCTGCTCTACTTGCAGCAGCACCACATCGGCATCGCAGTCGATGCGGATCTCTTTCACCTTCTGTGTATGGCCGGACTCCTCGCCCTTGTGCCACAGCTTCTTGCGCGAACGCGACCAGTATATCGCCTCGCCGGTCTCCACGGTGCGCCTGAGCGCCTCGCGATCCATCCACGCCACCATCAGCACGCGACCGGTCGCCGCATCCTGCGCGATGGCGGGAACGAGACCGTCTGCCGACCAGTTCACCTTGTTGAGCCATGCGTCAGTCACAGTCGCACCTCGATACCTTGCTTGGCCATGTATTGCTTGGCCTGCTGCACGGTGTACTCTCCGAAATGGAAGATGCTGGCCGCCAGCACCGCGTCCGCGCCGCCCAGCTTCACGCCGTCGGCAAGGTGTTGCAGGTTGCCCACGCCGCCGCTGGCAATCACCGGGATCTCCAGCGCATCGGTCACCGCACGCGTCAACGCCAGATCAAAGCCCTTCTTCTGCCCATCCTGGTCCATGCTGGTCAGCAGGATCTCGCCCGCGCCCAGCGATTGCATCTTCTTCGCCCATTCCACCGCGTCCAGCCCGGTGGCCTTACGTCCGCCGTGGGTGAACACCTCCCACTTGCCCGGCTGGACCTGCTTGGCGTCGATGGCGACCACGATGCATTGCGAACCGTAACGCGCCGAGGCGTCAGCCACCAGTTGCGGATTGACCACTGCGGAAGTGTTGATGCTCACCTTGTCCGCACCCGCATTGAGGAGATTGCGCACATCGCCGACTTCGCGCACACCGCCGCCCACGGTCAGCGGGATGAACACCTGCTCGGCCACTTTTTCGATGATGCGGAAGATGATGCCCCTATCATCGGAGCTGGCGGTGATGTCGAGGAAGGTGAGTTCGTCCGCGCCCTGGTCGTCATAGCGCTTGGCGATCTCCACAGGATCGCCTGCGTCGCGCAGTTCGACGAAGCTGACACCCTTGACCACCCGGCCGGCGGTCACATCGAGACAGGGAATGATGCGCTTGGCCAGCATCAGAGTTTCGGAGAGAGTTCGTCGGCCAGGGCTTGCGCGGCCCTGAAGTCCAGCGTGCCTTCGTAGATGGCACGCCCTGTGATGGCGCCGGTGATGCCCTCATTGCGCACCGCGCACAGCGCGCGCACATCGTCCAGATTGGTGATGCCGCCGCTGGCGATGACCGGCACATGCAATGGCCGCGCCAGATCGACAGTCGCTTCGATGTTCACGCCGCTCATCATGCCGTCGCGGCCGATGTCGGTGTAGATGATCGCTTCCACGCCGTAGCCCTCGAAACGCTGCGCCAGGTCGGCGACATCGTGCCCGGTGAGCTTGGACCAGCCGTCCACCGCGACCTTGCCGCCCTTGGCGTCAAGACCGACCATGATGTGGCCGGGGAAGGCGTCGCAGGCTTCGTGCAGGAAGCCGGGCACTTTCACCGCTGCGGTGCCGATGATGACGTAGCTGATGCCCAGATCGAGATAGCGTTCGATGGTCTCCAGGTCGCGGATACCGCCGCCCAGTTGCACCGGGATATCGCTGCCGACGGCCTCGATGATGCTCTTCACTGCGGCTTCGTTCTTGGGCTTGCCGGCAAAGGCACCGTTCAGGTCGACCAGGTGCAGGCGGCGCGCGCCCTGCGCCAGCCAGTGTTTGGCCATCGCGGCGGGATCGTCGGAGAACACGGTCGCGCCCTCCATCACGCCCTGGCGCAGGCGCACGCATTGGCCGTCTTTCAGATCGATCGCGGGAATGATCAGCGTATTAGTATCCATGGTTTGGGTGTCAGGCAGGATTCCAGTTGATGAAATTTTGCAGCAGCTGTAAACCGGCTGCCGCACTCTTTTCCGGGTGGAACTGAACAGCGAACAAGTTATCACGCGCCGCCGCGCAGACAAAGGGCTGCGGATAGTCGCTGGTGGCCTGCACCAGCCCCGCATCGCTCGGCTGCACATGGTAGCTGTGCACGAAGTAGAAGCGCGCATCCTGGGCGATACCCGCCCAGAGAGGATGGTCGCCATGATGTACCTGGTTCCAGCCCATATGCGGCACCTTCAGTTTGTTGCCTTGTGCATCGCGCAAGCCGGAGGCGAAGCGTTTGACCGGCCCCTTGAACAGGCCAAGGCAGGGCGTATCGCCTTCCTCGCTGTGCTCGAACAGCACTTGCAGTCCCATGCAGATACCCAGGAAGGGTTTGCCTTCGCTGACCACCCCGGCAATCACCCGGTCAAGGTGGCGGGCGCGGATCTCGCGCATACAGTCGGGCGCAGCCCCCTGGCCGGGGAATACCACCCTCGCGGCGGACGCAATCACGTCGGGCTCGCCCGTCACGATGATGTTTGCGCCGGGCGCGACCTTGCGCACGGCTTGCTGCACCGAGCGCAAATTGCCCATACCGTAATCGACGACTGCGATATCAACCATGATGAGACGTTATAACGTTCCCTTGGTGGAAGGCATGACACCAGCCATGCGCGGATCGAGTTCCAGCGCCACGCGCAGGGCACGGCCGAACGCCTTGAAGATGGTCTCGGCCTGGTGGTGGGCGTTGTCGCCCGCGAGATTATCGATGTGCAACGTCACCAGAGCGTGGTTGACGAAGCCCTGGAAGAATTCGCGAATGAGGTCGACCTCGAACTCGCCGACGTTGGAGCGCACGAACTCGGCATTGAACACCAACCCCGGACGGCCGGAGATGTCCAGCACCACGCGCGACAGCGCTTCATCCAGCGGCACATAGGCATGGCCGTAACGGCGCAACCCCTTCTTGTCGCCGACCGCCTTGGTGAAGGCCTGGCCCAGCGTGATGCCGATGTCTTCCACGGTGTGGTGCGCGTCGATGTGCAAGTCGCCCTTGGCGGCGATGTCCAGATCGATCAGGCCGTGGCGCGCGATCTGGTCCAGCATGTGCTCGAGGAAGGGCAGGCCGGTGTCCAGCTTGACCTTGCCCGTGCCGTCGAGGTTCAGCTCGACCGCGATCTGGGTCTCCAGGGTATTGCGACTGACTTTTGCGCTGCGCATGGTTCGCCTTATGCGAGTTGGTTAATGGTGTCCTGCAATGCGGACAGGAACTGTGCGTTCTCCTGCTTCGTTCCCACCGTGACGCGCAGGCAATCGGCCAAAGCCGGATGTCCGCCGTCGAGGTTCTTGATCAGCACCCCTCGCTGCTTCAGCCCCTCGAATATCCGCGTGGCCTTGGCCACACGGAACAGGATGAAGTTGGCCTCGCTGGAATAGGTACGCACCCCGACGACCGCGTTCAGCGCCGCCAGCATCCTGGCCCGTTCCTGCCGGATGCTCTCGGCCTGCGCCAGCAACACGTCGTGGTGTTCCAGCAGCTTCGCCGCGACCAGTTGCGGCAGCACACCCACATTATACGGTAAGCGCAGCTTTTCCAACTGGCTCAACCAGGCCGGCGAACCGGCCAGGAAGCCCAGCCGCAAGCCGGCCATGCCCAGCTTGGAGAAGGTGCGCATCACCAGCAGGTTGTCGTAGTGTCCCAGATACGGGATAAAGCTGTCGCGCGCGAAGGCGTAATAGGCCTCGTCCACCACTACCAGCCCCGGGGCCGCCTCGATGATCTTCTTGAGCGAGTAAGCGTCGAATAGATTGCCGGTCGGATTGTTGGGATAGGCCAGGAAGATCAGCGCGGGTCGTTCGCGCTTGATCGTTTCCAGCATCGCCGGCAGGTCGAGCGAGAAATCCTTGTCCAGCGGCACGCCGACATACTTCATGCCGACGAAGGTGGCGATCATCTTGTACATGACGAACGAGGGTTCCACGCTCAGCAGCACCGCATCGGGCCTGGCAACAGCCAGCGCCAGCAACTGGATGATCTCGTCGGAGCCGTTGCCAAGCAGGACTTCCATGCCGGCAGGCAGCCCGCTCACGCGGGCGATCGCGGCCTTGAGTTGCAGCGCGGCGGCATCGGGATAACGGTTGATGGCGGCATCCGCCACCAGCCGCGCGATCTCGTCGCGCAGCGCCGGGGGCAACAAGTGGGGGTTCTCCATCGCGTCCAGCTTGACCATGCCGGCGGCAGGGGGGACGTGATAGGCATGCAGCGCCAGTATCTCTGGTCGGATCAGACGCTCTGGCGTGATGGCGTTGCTGGCGGAAGGCATGATGAAAAAGTTTCAGGGACGGGCGGCATTCTACCGCAAACTCCCGCCTAGTGCGGGACGGCAACGCCGCTTATAATCCGCAATATAAGTACGGAAAACCAGAATGACTGCCAAGAAACTTAGCGTATTGCTGGTCGAGTCTTCGAGTGCTGATGCACAGCATACCTTGAGCAAACTGACCCTGGCCGGTTACGAGCTCGAGCACCGGAGAGTGGATAGCGCCAAAGCGATGAAGACCGCACTGTCCGCCAACCGGTTCGATGTGGTGCTGTGCAGTTACGATCCTCCCGGCTTCGGCGGCCTGCCCGCGCTCGAACTGATGCAGCAAAGCGGCGTCGACATCCCGTTCCTGTTCCTTTCCCACGACCTGCGCGAAGAGACCATCATCCATGCCATGCACCACGGCGCGGATGACTATATCTTCAAGGGCAGCCTGAACCGTCTCTCCCCGGCCATCGAGCACAACCTGCGCGAAGCGCGCATCCGCCAGGAGCACCGCGCCGCGCAACTCGCGCTGCAGGAGAACCAGACCCGGCTGCACGCCTTCATCGCCGACCTGCCGGGCATGGCCTACCAGATGCTGCTGCGCGACGACGGCAGCGTCAACTTCCCCTACGTCAGCGAGGGCTGCCAGTCGCTTCTGGGCATCACCCCGCAGGACCTGACCCATGTCGCCTCGCTGTTCGAAGCGCTACTCCACCCTGAGGATTTCGCCTCCTACCAGTTGAGCATGCACGATTCGGCCAGGGAGCTGTCTTTCTGGAACTGGGAAGGACGCATCCTCACCATGCCCGACAACCAGACCAAGTGGATCAACCTGCGCTGCAGCCCGCGCCGGACAGAACAGGGGGTGCAGTGGGAAGGCATCATCTTCAACATCACCCAGAGCAAACTGGCCGAACTCGAGATCAAACACTCCAAGGTGCAGCTGCAGGAACTCTCCTCGCACATCCAGGACGTACGCGAACAGGAACGCATCGCCATCGCACGCGAGGTGCATGACGACATGGGCAGCACACTCACCGCCATCAAGCTGGATATCGCCTGGCTGGCCGGACGTCTCGCCGACCACCCCGCACTGGCCGAGAAAGCCCGCAGCATCGAGGCATTGGTGGACAAATGCACCACGGCAGCCGGCAACATCTCGCGCAGCCTGCGCCCCAGCGTGCTGGACACCTTCGGCGTCGTTGCGGCGATCGAGATGGAAGCGGACGAATTCGAACAGCGCACCGGCATCTCCTGCATCGTCGAGCACGGAGCAGAGATCGCCGAGGTCCCGCCGGACATCTCCATCGCGCTGTTCCGCATCTTCCAGGAGACACTGGCCAATATCACCAAACACTCCCAGGCCAGCGAAGTCGAAGTGCAGATACAGGACCTCGACGGCATCCTTGAACTTGCGGTACGCGACAACGGGCGCGGTATCAGCGCGAACGACCGCACCAAGCCGCGCTCTTTCGGCTTACGCGGCATCCGCGAACGGGTAGAATACTTCGGCGGCAGGGTCACCATAGACGGCCTCCCTGGCAAGGGAACCCGGGTGCGCGTGTTCATCCCGCGCGAAGCTGGACGACCCGATTCGGAAGACTTGCTGGCACAACAGAAGCTGTTCTGAGAACGATACCGAATGATCAAAGTACTGATAGCCGACGATCACGCACTCATCCGCAAAGGCCTGAAGCAGCTGCTGGATGACACCGACGACATGCGCATGACCGGCGAGGCCGAGAACGGCATGCAGGCCATCCGCATGGTGGACGAGTCGGCTTTCGATGTGGTGCTGCTCGACATCAGCATGCCGGACAAGCACGGGATTGACGTGCTCAAACAGATCAAGGCAAACCATCCGCAACTGCCGGTACTGATGCTCAGCATGCATCCGGAAGAACAATACGCGCTGCGCTCGATGAAATCAGGCGCCGCCGGTTATCTCAACAAGCAGAGCGCCCCGGTACAACTGGTCACCGCCATCCGCCAGGTCGCCAGCGGCAAGAAATACATCAGCACCGAACTGGCGGAGCAACTGGCCAACGGCTTGTCGCAGGGTTACCAGGAATTGCTGCACCAGACCCTGTCCAACCGCGAATATCAGACCCTGTGCCTGATGGCATCGGGCAAGAAGCTCAGCGAGATGGCGGACATCATGTCCCTCAGCCCGAAGACGGTCAGCGTGTACCGTTCGCGCCTGCTGGAGAAGATGAAGCTAAAGAACAACGCCGAGGCGATCCACTACGCCATCAGCAACCACCTGATCGAATGAGGCGCCGAAATTGGGGCGGTAAACTGCCGCTATTCACGGCTTGATGAATGCACTGCAACCGGATAATGCCCAGTATGAATTCACTCTGTAACATTCGCCCATGAGTAAAACCAAGAATCCCTCGGACATCGCCCGCGAGACGCTGATCGCGCTCGCCTCGCGCAAACTCGCGCCGACGCCGGAGAACTATGCGCAGATGTACCACGAGATCGGCGGCGAAGCCGGCGCGGAAGATACCGGCGCGACGACCAGCAAGGGCAAACTCGTCCCGGCCTGGTCGGAGCTGATCCGCGACCTGCTGCGCCAACTGGAGATCCAGCACAAAGGCATCACCGTCACGCGCAAGAAAGAAGGCGTGGAGACCGTGCTGAGCCGCTTCGCCAACGACCCCGAGGTCCTGTTCGGCAAATTGCAGAACCTGATGCGCTCCTGGTCCACCGCACCCACCGTCGCCAACCCCGAGGATATGGTCCCCGCGATCGCACCGGCACCTCCGGCCCGCGGCACCGGTACTGCCGTACCAGCCGCAGGCGCAGCGGCCCCTTCCGCCGACAACCGCGAGATGTTGAACCAGTTGCGCGAACTGCTCGCGCAGACACTGGAGAACACCCTCGCCAGCCAGCCCGAACTGGACAACGAGATACAGACGCTGGTCGCACAGATCCGCGCCACCGAAGACAGCGACCGCCTCAACGATCTCGCCAAACAACTGCGTCAGTTCTGGCTGAAACTCGAACTGCGCGGCGGCGACAAGGCCAAGATCCAGGAAGGACTGGTGCGCCTGCTGCGCCTGCTGGTCGAGAACGTCAGCGAGATGGTGGAAGACGACAAATGGCTGCACGGCCAGATCGCCGCACTGCAGGAGATCGTCGCCAAACCGATGGACCGGCGCGCCATCGCCGACGCCGAGCGCAGTCTGCGCGATGCCGTGATCAAGCAGGGTACGCTCAAACAGAGTCTGACCGATGCCAAGGCGACCCTGAAGAGCCTGATGACCACCTTCATCGACCGCCTCGGCGAACTGACCGCCAGCACCGGCGAGTACCACAACAAGATCGAAGGCTACAGCCAGAAGATCGGCAAGGCCGACAACCTGACCGAGCTTGGCCACATCCTCAAGGACGTGATGCAGGACACGCGCGTCATCCAGGCCAGCGCCTTGCGTTCGCACGAGGAACTGTTGCTGCACAAGAAGGAAGCCGATGCCGCCGAAGCGCGCATCAAACAACTGGAACACGAGCTGGAAGAAGTCAGCGAACTGGTGCGCGAAGACCAGCTCACCGGCGCGCTCAACCGGCGCGGACTGGATGAAGCCATCGACAAGGAACTGAAGCGTGCCGACCGCAGTCAGGCCCCGGTCAGCGTCGCCCTGCTCGACATCGACAATTTCAAACACTTGAACGACTCGCTCGGCCACCAGGCCGGCGACCTCGCCCTGAAACACCTCACAAAAGTGATTAAAGAAACCCTGCGTCCTGCCGATACAGTAGGTCGCTACGGCGGCGAGGAGTTCCTCATCGTCCTGCCGGACACCGATCTGCAGGCTGCAGTCGAGGCGATGCAGCGCCTGCAGCGCGATCTGACCAAGAAGTTCTTCCTGCACAACAACGAGCGGGTCCTGGTCACCTTCAGCGCAGGGGTCGCTCTGCGCGGCGCCGAAGAAGATGCCGATGACCTCATCGGACGCGCCGACAAGGCCATGTACAAGGCCAAACAGACCGGCAAGAACCGGGTGGTGGCGTCAGAATGATGTGTTTTTGCACAACTCAATTTTCATCCAGCGCTAAAGTTTTCCCCAAAAGCTCCGATAACTGGTTCAACGGCGGTTGCCAAACGAAACAAAACGGCAAACCAAAGTAAGCGACCTTCAAGTCGCGAATGTGAACGAAGCTAAGGAGAACTAAAATGGCACAAGTCATCAACACAAACGTCTCGGCCCTGTTCGGTGGAGCAGCCCTGAATAAATCCAACCTGGCCCTGCAAACTGCCATGGCACGCCTGTCTTCCGGCGTACGCATCAACACCGCCAAGGACGACGCCACCGGCATGGTGACAGCCAGCGGCTACGAAAGCACAATGCGCGGCGCATCTCAAGCTGCCCGCAACGCGAACGACGGTATTTCGACCGCCCAGATCAATGACGGTTATCACCAACAGATTTATGAAAACCTGCAGCGCATGCGCGAAATCGCGGTTCAGTTGGGCGGTACAGCCTCAGGTGCGGAAACAACCGCGCTGGTCGCAGAGAACACCCGCATCTTGGGTTTGGCGACTGCAACCGGTGCCGTGGTGGTCAACTCCAACGGCGCGACTGTAACCGGCGTGGGCACTGTAGCAACACTGGGCGCAGGTCTGGCGATCTCCGCGATCGACGCGAACATCACCGCAGTGACCACAGCCCGTGCAACCTACGGTGCGGACATGGCGACCTTCCAGTCTGCCATTAACAACCTGCAGACACAGTCGGTGAATACAGCGGCCGCTTACAGCCGAGTGATGGATACCGACTATGCGATCGAAACCACAACCATGACCCGCAACATGATTCTGCAACAGGCTGGTACGGCGATGTTGGCTCAAGCGAACCAGATCCCGAACAACGTCCTGACCTTGCTGCGTTAAAAGTAGCGTAGTACCCCCGGCCGGCAACTCGGCCGGGGCTGATGATTAAGGAGAGGCAAAATGCTCATCCAGAATACAAGTAGTGTGACCCAGGCTCCGTCGCCTGCCGGGCTCGCCAGCAATGGCGGGCCTGCCAGCGTTCCGGTCCATGTGCAGCAAGTGCGCACCGAAGCCAAGCCGGCCGCGGTACAACAACCCACGCCCGCACAACTGGAAAGTGAAGTCGGCAAGATCAATTCCGCCTTACAGCGCAGCAACAAGAACCTTGAACTGAGCATCAGTGTGGATGAAACCACCAGGAAGCAGGTGATCCGGCTGACCGACAAGGACACCGGCGACATGCTCATGCAGTATCCGTCAGAGGCCGTGCTGGCCATCGCGCGCAGTATCGACGAATTCCAGCAAGGCATGCTGTTGAAACAACAGGCTTAAACCGGGAGACGCACCATGGCAACAGTATCCTCGGCAACTTCGGGCTCCAGCATCGATGTCGATGCCGTCGTCAAGGGACTGATGTCCGTTGAGCGCATCCCCATCGACAGACTGGATGCGAAAAAGACCAGTTACGAGGCGAAACTCAGCGCCCTGAGCCTGCTCAAGAGCAAAATGTCGACGCTCCAGACTGCAGCCCAGTCGCTGGGAAGTTCGAGTTCGAGCAGCCTGTCCGCCTTCAAGGCGACTTCCTCCGACACCAGCGTCGTTACCGGCACTGCCGCCAGCACCGCCGTCGCCGGCACCTATTCACTGGCGGTCACCGCACTGGCACAGTCGCAGAAACTGGTCGCTGCCGGACAGACCAGCAGCACCGCGGCCATCGGTGACGGCACTTCGACCGTGGTCACCTTCGATTTCGGCACTATCAGCGGCGGTACTCTGACCAACGGCATCTACACCGGCGCCTCCTTCGCTTCCGGAGGCACCACCGCCAATATCACCATCGACAGCACCAACAACACGCTGGAAGGCATCCGCGACGCGATCAACACCGCCAACATGGGCGTCTCCGCCACCATCGTCAACGACGGCAGCGGCACCCCCTACCGGTTGGCGCTGTCCTCGAACAACAGCGGCGTGAGCAACAGCATCAAGATCAGCACCGACGGCGCCAACGCCGCGATCAGCAGCCTGATCGCGCACGATCCGGCCGGCACCCAGAACCTGTCGCAGACAGTGACCGCGCAGAATGCCACCTTCAGCGTCAACGGTATCGCTGTCAGCAAGACCAGCAACACCGTGTCCGACGTCATCGACGGCGTCACACTGACACTGAGCAAGGCGGCATCAACCGCCACGCTGACCGTGGAGCGTGACACCACCGCCGTCACCACCGCGGTGACCAATTTCGTCACCGCCTACAACGACATGTACACGTCGATGAAGAACACCTTCGCCTACAAGTCCGGCTCGGCACTGGCGGGTGACAGCACGCTGCGTTCGCTGCAATCGGAGATGCGCGAAATCGCCGCCACCGCGGCCAGCGGCGGCACGCTCGCCAACCTGTTCGAAGTCGGCGTCAGCTCCAAGTCGGACGGTACCCTGCAACTGGACAGCGCGAAACTGAGCAACAAGATGGCCACCAATTTCAGCGATGTCGCCAGCCTGTTCAATTCCGCGACCGGTTTCGGCACCCGCTTCGACACCTGGTCGAGCACCGCCCTCGCCTTCGACGGCGCGTTCGCCAACCGCACTTCCAGCTTCAACCAGACGCTCACCTCCATCTCCAACCAGCGCCTTGCGCTGGAGACGCGCATGGCGAGCCTGGAGAAGATGTATCGCCAGCAATACAGCCAGCTGAATGTGACGCTGGCCGGTTTGAATTCGACCAGCTCGTACCTGACCCAGCAACTTGCCAAGCTATAACTAGGGGACATCATCATGAACGCCACTACAGCCACCAAAGCCTACGCAGCCGTCGAAATCGAGTCGGGCGTGCACGCCGCCGACCCGCACAAGCTGATCGCCATGCTGTTCCAGGGCGCCTTGCTGGCGCTCGCCAACGCCAGAAACGGCATGCTGCGCAAGGATATCCCCGCCAAGGGCGCGTCCATCTCAAAAGCCATCATGATCATCGGCGAAGGACTGCAGGCCAGTCTGGACAAGAACGTCGGCGGCGAACTGGCGCAGAATCTGGATGCGCTGTACGGCTACATGTGCACCCGCTTGCTGGTCGCCAACGTCAACGACGACGTCGCCGCGCTGGATGAGGTCGCGCGCCTGCTGGGCGAACTGAAAGGCGCCTGGGACAGCATCCGGCAGTCAGCGACCGCGCCGGCCCCGGCAGCACAGCCTGTGATGAACAGCAAAAAGCAACCCGCACTCGTCTACGGAAGGATGTAAGCCATGAGCATGGTCATCGAAGACTACAAGAGTCTTTCCGGCATCACCGGCCAGATGCGCGATGCCGCCGCGGGTGGCGAATGGGACAAGCTCATCTCGCTGGAGTTGGAATGCCGTCGCAAAGTGGAAGAACTGAAACCGCGCGACGTTGTCCCCGCCGACCCGAGCGAACGCCAGCAGAAGATCGCCCTCATCAAAAAGATGCTGGCCGACGATGCCGACATCCGCGGCCGTACCGAGACTTGGATGGGCCAATTGCAACGCATCATGCAAAGCACGCGCAGCGAACAGCAACTGCAACAGACCTACCTCGCCAACTACTAGGCTGCACCACGATGCATGCTGCCCGCCAACCTCATCTCCACGCTCAATGCGCTCGCACTCCACGATAAGCCGCTGATCACGGCGACGCCGGACAAGAACGCCGCCAACGCGGGCAAACAATTCGAGCTGGGCCAGAAACTGCAGGGCACGGTGCAGGCGCAGGTCGCACCCAACGTCTTCAATGTCCGCGTCGCCGACCAGTTGCTGCAGATGCAACTCCCCAGCTTCATCCGTTCCGGCGACACCATCACCCTGCAAGTCGCCTCGCTGCAACCGCGCCTGACCTTCAGCCTAGCCGCCTCCTCCAACCCGGTCTCCACCCCCGAATCGCTCAGTGCCACCGCGCGTCTGCTCTCGTCGCTGTCGCAACAACCGCTGGAAAGGAGCTATGTGCGCCCCATCCAGAGCTCGCCGCTGTGGACGGGAGGTCAGGCGCTGCCGGACACCACCCAACTCGCCGGCAAGCTGCACGACGCCCTGAGCCACAGTGGCCTGTTCTACGAATCGCATCAGGCGCAGTGGATCTCCGGCACCCGCCCCACCACACAACTGCTGCTGGAACCGCAGAACCAGCTTGCGCAAAACCTGACGACGCAGAATCCGGCCGCAGCGGGCGCGAACGCGAGAAACGCGGAGATGACCACCGGCACGATGCCGCACACTCTGACGGGAAGCGAACCGCGCCCTGCCGGCACGGCAGCCATCCCGGAACATCTGCAGACGCTGGTGCAGCAGCAGATGAACGCGCTGGAGACGCGGCAAGTGCTATGGCAGGGACAGGTCTGGCAGGACCAGGAGATGCGCTGGGAAGTGCGCGAGGAATCGCCGCACCGCAACGCCAGCGGCGAGCAGGAAGGGCAGTGGGTCACCCAGATCAGCCTGGACCTGCCCAATCTGGGCGGAGTCTCCGCCCGGCTCAGCTTCAACGGCAACGCGCTGAACCTCAGCCTCGAAGTGTCCGACGAGCAGACACGCACTCGACTGGGCAACGCCAGTTCACAACTGGTCGCTGCACTGACCGAGCGCGGCATCCCCGTCACCCAGACGCAGATCACGCAAAATGAGCCTGCCCGATAAGCGCCAACTGGCGGTCGCCCTCGCCTACCGCAACGGCGATGCCGCGCCCAAGGTCGTCGCCAGCGGGCGCGGCCTGATCGCCAAGGCCATAATCGAGCGCGCCAGGCAGAACGGCATCTATGTGCATGAATCGGAAGAACTGGTTGGCATGCTGATGCAGGTTGAGCTGGACCAGCATATCCCGCCCCAGCTCTATCTGGCCGTGGCCGAGTTGCTGGCCTGGCTATACCGTTTGGAACGGGGTGAAACCGGTCCAATTCCGGGTACTGCCGCGCAGGCAAACCCGCTACAATCGTCACAAGTGAAACCACGTTGACGATTGTCCCATGCGCACCAAAGAGATCCCGCTAAAGATCGAGCTGTTCTCCAGCGACCAGGAAAACGAGTTCCTGATCACCAATCCCAAGGAGATCGCCTCCATCCTCGCAACCATCGCCCAGCGCAAATCGCGCGTCGCCCTGTATTACAACGAAGGCAACAGCATGGTACTGACCATGATCCTCGCCGCCGACGAGGACGGCGTCTGGATCGATGCCGCCTCCAACCCGCTCGACAACCGCCATATCGAGCGCAGCAACCGCATCGTCTTCGTCAGCACCCACAATCAGGCCAAGGTACAGTTCATCGCCAGCAGCGCCATGCTGGGCACCTACGAGGATTCCCCCGCATTCCTGCTGCCGCTGCCGCGCAAACTGCTGCGCCTGCAACGGCGCGACTACTACCGTCTCGTCGCCCCGGAGACGCACGCGCTCAAATGCGTCATCCGTCCAGTGCCCGATCAGGCGCACATCACGCACGAGATCACCGTGATGGACATCAGCATCGGCGGCGTGGCACTGGTCTGCGAAGCCAGCGGCATCGAACTGCAACCAGGCATGAGGTATGAGAACTGCGAGATCGAACTACCCGAGGTCGGCACAGTGGAAGCGACCATAGAGGTGAAGAACACCTTCGAGATCACCGACCGCAACGGCCATATCAAGCGCCGCGCCGGCTGCGTGTTCGTCAGACCGAACGGACAGACCACCAAGCTGCTGCAGCGCTACGTGGCACAGATGCAGCAAGCCAGCATCCAGTCCACCACGAAATAACACCGCCCCAATGGAGAGTGCAGCGATGCCCGCCGGAAAGAAAGTGGCCATCATGCAGCCCTACTTCTTTCCCTATCTGGGTTACTGGCAACTGCTCGCCGCCGTCGACACCTTCGTCATCCTCGACGACGTCAACTACATCAACCGCGGCTGGATCAACCGCAACCGCATCGCCATCAACGGCGAACCGAGCTGGCTCACCGTCCCCCTGCAAGGCGCCAGCCAGAACAAGTACATCAGCGACATAGACATCGCCCCCGACGATGGCTGGAAAAAACGCCTGCAACGCACCCTCGCCACCGCCTACGCCAAGGCACCGCACAGCGCCAACACACTGGCACTGTTCGAGCAATGGCTGGCACAGGCCGACGGCAACCTCTCCACCGCGCTGCACAACTGCATCACCCAGGTGGCCGAGAAGCTCGACCTCCACACCACCATCATCCCCAGCAGCCGCATCTACCCCAAAGGCGAACTGAAAGGCGCAGATCGCATCCTCGACATCTGCCGCCGCGAAGGCGCTGCCGTGTATGTGAACCCGCCGGGCGGAAAAGAACTCTACGATGCCGCCATGTTCCGCGCGGCCGGGATAGAACTGCTGTTCCTGCAGCCCGACCTGCACCAAGATGAACTGCGCAGCGGAGCGAGCGACGGCAGCGTGTTGTCGATACTGGATTCGATGATGCACAACTCGGCTGAAGAACTGGCGGGGGCAGTGAATCGGTTCTGGTTATCAAAAGCCTGATAGCATCAACCGAGAGGGGTAGTGGAGTCTATCGCACCCAATCTCTCAGAATGCGGCAAAACCGAACCCGGCGATTGCCCACCTTGATTCGGGGTGGCGTATTGTCGAAAAATTGTGCGGGAGAATCACCATGAGAATGTACTCCGAAGAGATCAATTGGAAGGGAATTGGAGATTATCTTTCCGCCGCAAAAACGCTTACCGATCATGGGTCCAGTAACACAACAGGCCCTCGAATACATTGCCAAGGCCTTGCACTTGAATTGGCATTCAAGTTCTATCTTTGGGATAAAACCGGAGCGTATCCTGGCACCCACGACTTATACGCTTTGGCGACCGACCATTGTCGAGATATTGACTTCAGCGCCGAGGAGATCAGGACAATTGAGCAGCATAATCACCAATACTTTCAGGATAGTGAATTTCCATTTCCTTCCCGCTATCGCCCAAATGCAACTCGTGTCTTTGTTTCAATGGGGCAGTCGGCCTTGGAATCTCTGATTGCAAGAATTATTGGTAGTTCTTCGCGTACGGATTTGGTGCCAAGGATACTATCCCGGTGATATCTCCTAACAAACAAAACAAATAGGTCAGATCCTGCAATCACACATGCCAAGTGATTCCGTTAACTGCGCAACCCGATCAAGCCTTCCCCGCCTCCCACCCCAGCGTCTTCGCCCCTGTCTTCAAGCAATCCGTGTAATAACCTGAGAACCCGGCCTTCTCCATCAACGCGGCGACGCGGCTGAAGTCGTACTCGACCCGATGCAGCGTAAAGCTGCTGCCGTCGAACGTGGCGAAGGCGGCTCTTGGATCATTGTCTCTGGGTTGTCCGACCGACCCGGGGTTGCAGTAGATCTTGTCCCCGAACTGGGCGATGACCTGTCTGTGGGTGTGTCCAGTGGCGAAATAGCTGCCTTCGACTCTGGAGAAATAGTCATCGCGAGGATTCAGATATTCATCGATGGGGTCGCCCCATCCGCCATGCACCATGCGCAGATCACCGACATTCATATAAACCGGCAGGCTGCGCAGCCAGGCAAGATTCTCTTCAGTGATGACTTGTTTCTGGTATTGAAGGCAGTCATTGGCGCTGTTCGATCTGGGGCAGAAGCTCTGCGCAGCCATGTACCAGTCGTGATTCCCCATGACCGACTTGATCTTTCTTTTGCGCAGCTCGTCGCAGCATTCATTGATCTCGGAATAGTAGCCAGCCGTATCGCCCAGGCAATAGATCTCTTCGATGCCCATGCCATCGATACGCGCCAACACCTCGCGCAGCGCGGTGTAATTGCCGTGAATATCAGAGATGAGTGCGATCATAAAAAATCAAATCCTCTGTGTACCTGACTGCATAACCTTGTTTCAGCACCGGCTGGCCGGGGAGCTTGCCATCCAGCAGCCACTCTACACTCATGGCGCTTTCGTTATAACCGAAGGCGGCACGCAACGAGGTGCTGGATGAGATGCGCGGATTGATCTCCAGCAACTTCAACTTGCCGCCGTCCACCCGGAACTGGAAATTGGTCGGGCCGACCGGCGTGAATATCTTGCCGAAGTGCAGCAGCGCGTCCTGAACCCCATCCAGCTCGACGGTCTCGGCAGTCTCGGTGAACCCGGCTTCGGAAAGCGTCCGCCTGAGGGTATGGAAAGCGCACAGCCGGCTGTCGCGGTCAAAGAACGCCGATGTCGTGTATTCCTCTTCTGCAGTGCCGATCACGGGCTGGATCATCATGCCCTGCGCTGTTGCACCCAGATGCTGCCTGAGTTCGGCGATGTCGTTGACGATGACTATCCCTTTCGAGCCCGAGCCATTTCTGGGTTTCAGCAGCAGCGGGAAGCGCTGTGATGCTTCATCGAATTCCAGACTGGTCGGGATAGCGTAAGGCGAGTTGTGCTTTACCAGACTCTGGTAGAACTGCCACTTGTCGGCACACAAGCGGATCAGGTCCGGATCGTTCAGCAGCACTTGTGCGCCGCTCTGTTCAATCGCGGCGCGGTGCTCGTTCCAGGCGACGACATCCACTTCGATGCCGGGGATGACCAGTGAGACATCGTGTCTTTGAATGACATCCAGCAACCATGGGATATAACTTTCATGATTGGTCATTGGTGCTTTTTCAAACACATCGCAAAAGGCCGGGGCCGCAGAGCGTTCATACACCGTCGTGCCGATCAATCGACAATCGGGATGGCTCAGCCGCAGGGATTTCAGAATCCCGTAGCCGATGATGCCGGAAGTACCTGATACCAGTATGGTTCTCATCAGAAGAGGCATTCCCTTTTGATCTGCATGTTCTCTTCCTCGGAAAGCAGCGGCGTTTGCAGGTCGATCGCTGCGCCGGGTTCCGGGTTGTTCATGATGCGCTGCGGCAGCATGACTTCGATGATCATGGCGGCGGGTCTTTTCAGCAGATCCCTGACCAGACCGTATTTCTCCACCGCATCGATCTTGATGTACTCAAGGCCGTAGGATGGCGCAATGGCCGAATAATCGGGCGCTTCGTAGCCCTCCACCGAGCCGGTGGTGCGGTCATCGAAGATGCGCTCCTGCAGCCGCCTGATCATGCCCAGACAATTGTTGTTCAGGACGATGATCTTGATCGGCAGCTTGTCCCGTTTGACGGCCTGCAGCTCCTGGATGTTCATCATCAGGCCGCCGTCCCCGTTGATGGAGATGACCGTCGCATCCGGCCGGGCATAGGCCGCACCGATAGCCGCGGGCAGAGAGAAACCCATCGAGCCGTAGCCGCCGGTGTTCAGCAATCGATTGCCCTTCCGCAGGCGGAAGGATTGCGCCGTGAACATCTGGTTCTGCCCGACATCGGCACACACCACCAGGTCCGCGGGCAGGTCTGCAGAGATCGCATGCAGGAAGTCATTGGCATCGACCTCGCGGCGGCTCATGTCGTGCGATGGATAGCGCGCTTTCCATTGGGCGATCACCGCATGCCATTTCGGGAAGGACAGCTGCGGCAGATCAGCCTTCAGCATCTGCGCCAGGAAATTCTCCACGCTGGAGTAGAGGTGCATGTTGCCCTTGCTGCCGTTACCGGGTTGTACCCGGTCGAGCTCTGTACGGTCGATGTCCACCCGGATGATCTTTGCCTCACCGGCGAATCTGGCCTTGTCGCCCGCGAGTTGCCGCTCGTCCAGCCGTGAACCCAATATGATCAGGCAGTCGCAATTCGCAAGCGCGAAGTTGGCATACCGGTTGCCGTAATGCCCGATAAAGCCGACGAAGGAAGGATGCTCGTGAGGCAGCACGTCGAGGCCGCAGAGGGATGCCACCGCCGGAATGGGCGCCTTGTCCAGAAACTGGAGGATCGCGTTTCTTACAGATTCGTTCTTGCAGCCGCCGCCCAACAACAGCAGCGGCCTTTTGGCGTTTTGCAGCGCCTCTTTGATCTGCGACACATCGATCTTGTCGAATGCGCTTGCTGCATCAGGGGTGTAGCCTCTGAGCTCTTCCACATTGATATCGCTTCTGGCGATGTCATAAGGAAGGTCGATCAGCACCGGACCTTTGCGTCCTTCTTTCGCGATGTAGAGTGCTTTCTCCAGACAGAACCTGACATCCTTCGGGTCATTGATCTTGACTGCGTATTTCGTTATCCCGGCAGTCAAAGCGACCATATCCATCTCTTCGAAGGCATTCTGCCTGACCTCGGGAGTCTTTTTTACCGCTTCCGAATGGACGCTGCCGACCAGGAACAGGCAGGGGATGGAATCAAAGAATGCGTTGGCGATGCCGGCGACGAGATTGCAGGAACTCGGTGCGCCCGAAGAGGTGGCCGCGGACACATTTTCCCTGACCATGGCAAACGCGTTGGCGGCAAAAGCGGCGCCCTGCTCGTGATAATTCAGCACGAATCTCTGCTTCTCGCTCCCGGCGATCGCATCGATCAAGTCCGCGTTGAATCCGCCGATCTGACCAAACACGGTATCGATTCCGTTATTGCTCAACAGATCGACTACATATTTGGCGACTTTCATTTTTTGTTGCACTCCTTTGCGAGGTTCTGGTTACAGCACCAGTTCCGCATAACCGAAACCCTCTTTGCCGAAATGATTGCCGCAGTAAAACATGATGAACTTGCCATTGATCTTCGCGATATGGGGATACTCTATCATCTGCGAGTCCCAGCCCGTCTCGGAAACGTCGATCCCGGCCTGGGCATCGTCGCGCGTCCAGTTGGCCAGATCGTCGGAATAAGCATAGCCGATGCGGTACGCCCGATCCTTGGTCGCCCTGAAATCCAGCCCGTAGCGGTAACAGAAGAACATATGGAACCTGTCGCCCAGTTTCATGATCGCCGGGGTGGTCTGGCATTCGTTCTCCACCTTGAACGGGATGACCTGTTTGGTGTTCCTGTCCCAATCGATGCCGTTGGCGGAGGTGGCGTGCTTGATGACGTACTGCGACTCAAGCTTGTCACCCTGCCTGATCCACTGCACGCCGGTGTGGTAGAACATATGCCAGTCATCCTCGGCCAGTTTGTAGACCACCGGGGTCGAGTTCAGGTACGGTTCGTTAACGGTAGGGCCGAGCAGCGGACCCTTGCCGACCTTCACGAACCGCTCGCCATCCTGACTTTTGGCCAGGCCGATCTCCCAATCATAGGGAACGCTGAAGCCGCGCGACCAGCCCACATAGTAAAGATAAAACTCACCACCGTGTCTGACGACACTGATCGGCATCGAACCGAACTCGTCGAACTCGCCCACGCCCCCCAGATCCATCAAAGGCTGCGGGGATATCCTGATCACCTTGAAGGTGTCCTTCTCCAGATCCACGAAACCGCCATAGGCTCGGCACATGCCATCCTTGTAGTCTTCCCGGGTGGCGAAGTAGACCCGGATGAAGTCATCGAACTCCAACGGGAACGGACACTGGGCATGACTGAACATCCATGGATGATTGTTGTGCGGCGCAAAGAGCTGCCTTTTTTTTTCCCACTTGAACATTGTCACCCTTTCTATATCGACTCAGATCCTGTCGAGGCGGTTCGTTTGACTCGGAATTAGCACGCTATGGTGGCCATTCATTCGTTCCCGGAGGTCACGTTCCACACTTGCGTGATGCCAAAAAAAATCTGTATCGCATCATAAAGCGTGACCTGCCTTGGACTGTAGTTCACACGGATAGCCTAATGCCTCCAAGTCCAGCCCTGTCATTTCCGCCAGTGCATTATTGTGGGGAGCAAACATGCCATTAAGCACCTCCCGCCAATGCGGCGAATATTCCGCCGACATGGGCGGGACATAATCCTTTATCACCTCTGCGGCCGCACGATAGATCATCGTCCGCGTCGAATAACTTGTTTCCGCTTCTTGCGGAACGCTGTCGCCATAGTTGACCTTCCAGTGCGCCCGCAACTTTTCCGTATCCGTCATTCCAAAGTGACCGCTTCCCATGTTGTTAGGGTATTTCTCGTTCATTTGTCGCACAGCCTCGATATAGCGCTTGTCATCTGAATTGTTGTACTTCTTCAATTCCAGGTCCAGCGGGCTGATACCTGCAAACAGGCTGATTGCTTTCAGCACTTCCTGCTGCTCGTGAACCAGCAGTTCCATTGGAATGACGGCCACATTTTCCGCACCGAATAGACCAGCATAGAGCTCGAACATGCGGTCGTAATACAGATCGGAAAGGATGGTGCGGAACTGATGGAAATAGTGGTACTCGACAAACCGGGTGAAATCTCCCTGATAGCCGCAGCGCACGCACTCAAAATAAAACGAAAGAAACAGGTTGAGCTGGTTGCGGATAATCATGATGACTTTGCAATCCGGGCCGAACAACGCATGCAGCCGCCGCGCTTTTTCCACCACATCGATGTCGTAATGGAAGGTGAACGCCATACTCTCCGATGAGAAGCACAACAGTTTCTTTGATTCATCCTGTTCGCACTGGTCGATATGTGACTGCACATAGTCACGTGTCTTCTGCTCGTCGTAAACGAAAGATTTTGCATATCGCAGATCGACTTCCCCGATGCTGGCCATTTCCTCGGTTATCCAGCCATGCACATTCTCGGCCCTGCCCCAGCCAAGGAAATATATCTCCGGATGCTTGTTGAAATAGTCCAGTTGCAGACTCGTGGACATGCATTTTGGATAGCCGATGTGTAGCAACCGTGTCTTAGCCATGAATAAACAACTTTCCTTATCAAGTGAAATTCAAATTCACACCACCTCGCCTATGCTATCCATTCGACCGCGCCGAAGCCGCTGCGCCCGATCCTGCGGCCGTTGTTTTCAGCCAATCCTGCCAGATCATGCGCAAACGACTCTCGAAGTTGCGCGCGAACGACTTCACGTCCCACTGCGGCGAAGCCGCCATGTGCTTGCCCAGCGTGGCACGCAGTTCGGCCAGCCGCGCCGGGTTTGCCGCCAGCGTGCAGGCCTTGTCGACATAGTCGCCGACATCACGCGCGATGAACTCGTCCAGTTGCGCACCCGCGAGCACGGCTGCCGCGGTCCGTCCGCGCCAGTCCTCGCCGTCAATGGCGATCACCGGCACACTCTGCCACAGCGCGTTGATGGTGGTCGAGCCGCTGCTGTAGGGGAAGGTGTCGATGGCGATATCCACCCACTCGTAACACTTCTTCATTTGCCTGAACGAGGACAGCCCTTCCATGATGAGCCGTTCCGGTGCGATACCGCGCGCGGAGAAGAAGGCCGCCACCCGCTCGCGCTCCGCGCGCAGGCGCAGGTTGTTGGATTTCAGGTACAGGCGCGAATTGGGCACACGCTTGAGCAGCGTCACCCACGCTTCCAGCACACCGTCGCCGATCTTGAAGAAATCGGCGAAACAGCCGAAGGTGATATAGCCGTTCTGCACGCAGGGCGGCGGCGGCACCTCGGCGGGTTCGCCCATGTCCCAGGCGCAGATGGTCCCGGTCGGCATGGTGAACACCTTTTCCACAAAGACCGCTTCGTCGCCGTCGCGGAAACAATAATCATCGGCGATCGCGTAGTTGAACGCCTTCACCCCCACCGTACACGGCAGGTTGTACCAGTTGACCTGGATGGGAGCAGGCTGCCGCAGCAAGGTCTCAAAATGGTTGGGCGTGCGGATGCGCCCGTTGATATCGAGCATGATGTCGATCACATCGTCGCGCACCAGCTTGAAGAAGTCCTTGCCACCCATCTGGCTGATGTCGCGGTAGCGGTCGACCACGGGACGGAGATATTCGCCGCCGGGGCCGAAGTTGTAGCAGAACAGCTCGATTTTGCTGCGGTCGTATGACTTGAACAGCGGATACAGCGTGTACATGCCGATCACACCGACGAAATAATCGCCGACGATGCCGACGCGCAGACGCCGGTTAGGATCGCGCTTGTTCTTGAATGCGGTCGACTGCGGCAGCGCATCCTCATGCTCGTGTCCTTGCGCCCAGGCCCGGCTCTCGTCGTAATAGTCGCGCGCCGAATGGCGGTCGCTGGCGAGATAACATTTGAGCAGGAAGTTGTGGTTCTCCACCGAATCGTCGCGCGCCAAATCCTGGCGCGCCAACTCTTCCGCCTCGGTGATCTTGCCAGCGTTGTAGAGCACTTCACGGGCAACAGACGGTTCGCGCATGCCGTTCTGCGCCTCCTGCATACGTGCTATGGCAAATGTGTCGCCCGGCAAACGCGCCAGCACCTGCTCCAGATACGGCACTGCTTCATCCGGCAAGCCGAGTGCGAGCTTGTTGTATGCGATGAGGTTAGTCACATTGAGGTCATCCGGTGCAAGCTGCTGCGCGCGGGACAACATCTCCAGCGAATTGTGCGGATCGTCGAGGCGGAAATGGATCATCGCCATGCGGATCAGCGCCGCCGTGAAACCGGGTTGCAGCGATAACGCCGCCTGGCAATACTTACCCGCTTCCTCCATCTGTCCGAGATCGAAGTGCACAGTGCTGATATCGAAGTTGGTCTGCGCCGAACCGGGCTGAAGTTCGAGTACGTGCCGGTAGCATTCCAGCGACTGCTCATTTTGCTTGAGCGACATCAACACGGCAGCGAGTTCATTGAGTGCTTCCACCTCATCCGGTTTAAGCGACAGCGCGTAACGGAAGAAATTCTCGGCCATCGCATGCTGGCCCTGTCGGCTCACCGCCCTGCCAGCCAGCATCACCGCCGCAAAATGTTCCGGTTCCTGTTCCAGCACCTGCTGACAGGCGGCAATAGTCTCGTGCCACAGCCCTTTACCGAAAAAGGAAAGCGCGTTGTCCCACGGGGTCGTCGCTTCCACCCCCATCCCGACCTGCGCATTGTGCTGTTGATTCAAGCTGCCCCCGTCCGGTCAGTCCTTGATCACGTACGCCGTCGGCATCCAGCCGTTGGGGAACGTGCGTATCACCGCATGCGGCAACACTTCGCGCACCGCGCGTGTCTCGCCGGGTGCGATATCCAGGTTGTACTGGTCGAAGATGACGATGCCGCCCGGCGTCATCCGTTCCCAGAAGAACGGCAGGCTCTTGCGCACGACCTTGTAGATGCCGATATCGAAGATAACCAGTTTGAATTGCAGGTGCGCGTGTTCCTTGAAGAACAAATCCACCGAATCGGACGTCATGTCCATGTCATGCACCTTGAGAATGTGATCGAGCTGCTGGGCCTTGACTAGCGTTTCCACGCGCGACTTGGGTTCGGCATAGGCGCCCTCGATGAGGTGCGCCTGATCCTCTTCGGCGACGTTGCGCTCACCCTGGAACCAGTCGAAGCCGTGTACCTGCGTCAGCGCATGCGGTTCATACAACTGGCTCAACTTGGTCAGCAGCATGGAGCCCGCGCCCTTGTACATGCCGATCTCGGCCATGTGCCCGGCGATACCCAGCGTTTTCTGGTAGGTCTCGATCAGCGCCATGAAGCGCGCCAGCGTGAGATGTCCGGTGAAGCAGGGGAAGTTATGGATGTAGTCCTCGGTGGTATAGCCGAGCCCCTTGATGGTCTCCAGCGCCTTGTAATACGGATCCTTCAGCGCAGCGAACTTGCTGCTCTCCAGATCACCCGGTATGAAATCGTCTTTGGACATGTTGCTACCCCCTGAACTTGACGAACAACGCCTTGCCGCACTCGAACGAACGCTCGATATCCGCTGCACGCTCCTGCAACAAGGCATCGCCGACGCGGTGCGGACCATCGCCGTGCACCCACAGATAATCATCCAGAATGAGCCAGCCGTTCCTGTCCAGCAGCGGCAGCCAGGCCTCGCAATCCAGTTTCACCTGCGCATAGTCGTGGTTGCCGTCGATGTGCATCACCGCAATACGGCCCTGATATTCGGTGCGCCCGAAGGTCGGGCTCTCCACTGCCTTGTCGCGCTTGTAGATCTCGCAGCCGCGCACCGATTCCTGCTGCAGGCAGTTGAAACTGCCGAAGCCGATGGGATAGGTGTTGATGGCGAAATCCTGCGGCGGCACGTCCCAGCGCCATTCGTTCACCAGCCCCACCCGCACCGTCTCGGGAGAATCGTGCTGGGTGGCAGCAGCGGCCTGCCACGGGTCGATGGCGAGCACGTTGCCGATGCGGTAGCGCCGCGACAGCAGCGCCAGCACCGAAGCCGACTTGCCCACCAGCGAACCGACTTCGACCACATCGCCCTTGGGCGCGCTGCCGAAGATGGCCATCATCGCCGCGATCTTCTGCTCGTTCGATTCACCGTAGATATTGACCGACATGCGGAACACCGCCGCGATCTCGATATCGCTGAGGTCGCACTTGCCGCCCGCGCACTGGTCGATGAAACCCCGCCAGGACGCCACTTTCGCCATCAGACGGTCGAAGCGTTCGATCTCGCGCTTGATCGGCGAGCTGCCGATCAGCCGCAGGGGCAATCCCTTTTCGGCGATGAAGCGCTCCAGCCAGGAATAGGCGGCGGCCACCGGCGCGTACACGCGGGTGATGTTGTGCTGCTGCACCAGCGCCATGAAGCGCGCGGGAAACTCGGGATCGTCAACATAGGGCAGCACGGCCAGCGTGCCGACTGCGGCGGCCAGGTCTGCGTCCCACACCGAGGATGCCGCGACCACGCGCTCGTCGCGCTCGCGCGACACTTCCAGATATTCGCGCCCGTCCGGATGCGCGGCGGGAAACACCAGCGTCGCCGGTTCAATCACTGCGGATGCGTTCATTTACCCTCCCCGCGCAGCGCGCGATGCAGACATTCCACAACCTTGTCCTGCGTCTCCTCGTCCAGATCGGGATACATCGGCAGGCACAGCACGCGGTGCGAGATATCCGTCGCCACCGGCAGATTGCCCGGCACCGACGAGGACAAGCCGCGGTAGACCGGGAACTCGCTGATCAGCGGATAGAAATAGCGCCGCGCATAGACGCCGCACTCGCGCATGCGCCGGTACAGCTCGTCGCGCGAGATCGGGAAGTCGTCCTCGATGAAGATGGGGAAGTAGGCATAGTTGTAGCGGATATCGTCCGGGATGGCGTGCATGCGGATTCCGCGCACCTCCTTGAGGATAGTGCGATAGCGCGCATCCACCCGCTTGCGCCGTTCCAGCGCATCGTCGATATATTTCAGTTGCAGCAGGCCGAAAGCGGCCTGCACCTCGTTCATCTTGCCGTTGATGCCGGGGCCGATCACCGTGGTCTCGTCGGCGAAACCGAAGTTCTTCAGGTAGTCGATGCGGTGCTTGGTCTTGGCATCGCGGCAGATGATGGCGCCGCCCTCGAAGGTGTTGAACACCTTGGTGGCATGGAAACTGAGAATGGACATGTCGCCGTATTCCAGCACCGAATGGCCGTTGTTCAGGCGCATGCCGAAGGTGTGCGCCGCGTCATAGATGACCTTGAGACCGTAGGTGTCGGCGATGCGCTCGATCTCGTCCACCGCGCAGGGCACGCCGTACACGTGCACCGGCAGGATACCCGTGGTATGCGGCGTGATTGCCGCCTCGATCTTCTTCGGGTCCAGATTGAGCGTCACCGGATCGATGTCGACGAACACCGGCCTGATGCCGTTCCAGTCCAGCGCATGGCTGCTGGCCACGAAACTGTAGGGCGTGGTGATCACCTCGCCGGTCACGCGCAAGGCTTGCAGCGCGGTGACCAGCGCCAGCGTCGCATTGGCGAACAGCGAGATGTGTTCCACGCCGAGGTATTTCGCCAGCTCCTGTTCCAACTCCTGATGGTAGGGGCCGTTGTTGGTGAGCTGTTTGCTGTCCCATATCTTCTGCAGGTAGGGAATGAATTCTTCCAGTGGCGGCAGCAGCGGCTGCGTGACGAAGATCGGTGACGGCTTGTTCGGCTGTTTCATCGGTTCACCTCCTGCATCGCTGTGCCCGCTCTCTTTCTGTACACCCGCCTCGAATGCCTGCGCTGCGCCATCCGCACACCAGCACCGCCACATGACGCGCAGCGCCTGCGCCAGCGATGCGGCAAGCAGTTCCGGCTGCGACATCGGCGAATCGGCGACGCGCTGGCGCAATCCCGCGCGCAGGACGGACAAGGCTGCAAGATCGCCCGCCAGCGCCCGGCCTTTGCTAAGGAATTCTTCAGCGTCATGGGCAACGAGCTCGTCGAGTCCGACATTGCCCAGAATGGATGCGCCCGAACGCGCGGCCGGCGTGTCGCCCGCCAGCGTCAGGGTGGGCACGCCCATCCACAGGGCGTGCAGCGTGGTGGTGCCGCCGCTGTAGGGGAAAGTGTCCAGACTGATATCCACCTGCTGATGCAGCGCCAGATAGTCCGCCATGCTGCAACGCTGTTTGAAGATCAGCCGTTCGCGCGCGATACCCTGCTCCGCGAACCACTTGCCCAATTTCTCCTCGCCCCCGTCCTGCGGCATGCCGGCCAGCAGCATCTTCGAGTCCGGCAAGGCCTGCAGCAGGCGCGCCCACAGCGCGATCACTTCCGGATTCAGTTTGCTCAGGCGGTTGAAACTGCCGAAAGTCACATAGCCGTTCTTCAGCGCGGGCAGTTCACCGGCGGCGGGCGCGTCCTTGTGCGGCAGAAACGGCACCGAGGCGGGCAGATGCACGATCTTTTCGGTGAACTGCTGTTCCATCGCCCCGCTCGGCACCAGGCCGCGGTCGGTAAGGTAATAGTCCATGGCACGCAGGCCGGTAGTGCAGGGATAGCCGATCCAGCTCGCCTGCACCGGCGCGGGTTTTCTGGCAAAGGTCAGCAGGCGGTTGCGCGCGGTATGACCGGACAGGTCGATCAGGATGTCGATACCGTCGGTGCGGATCTGCTCGGCCAGTTCGGCATCGCTGAGCGCGACCACAGACTGCCAGTGCGCAAAGTGGCCGCGCAGGCGCTTGCTGGTGTCGTCGTCGATGATGTGATTGGAGTAGGCATACAGCTCCAGCTGCGGATGCCCGTCAAGGCCCGACAATATCGGCTCGATATAGGTCGCCACCACGTGGCTGCGCAGGTCGCCCGAAACGAAACCGACGCGCAGCTTGCGCTCCGCCTCGCGGGAATTGCCGAATTCCGGCACGGTTGCGCGGAACGGCGCCTCGTAGCGCTCGCCGAAGCGGCGATGCTCCTCGAACAATTCATCCGCACCCACGCCGGAACTCTGCGCCAGACAGAACAGCAGATTACTGAAGGCGACCGCATTGTCGGGTTGTTTGTCGAGCACACGGCGGAAACTGGCCACCGCTTCCTGCAAGCGACCCTGTTCGTGCAGGATGCCGCCGAGGTTGGCATGCGTCTCCGCCAGATCGGGGCGCAGTGACATCGCGCGCAGACAGCTCACTTCGGCTTCATCCAGCCGTCCCATCGATTTGAGCGCCAGACCCAGGTTGCTGTTGGCGGCGTAATCCTCGGGGTCGATCTTCAGCGCCTTGCGGCAGGTGTTCTCGGCCTCCTGTGCGCGGCCCATGTCGTTCAGGGTGCCGCCCAGATTGCCCAGCGCTTCGGCGTAGTTGGGATTGAGCTTCAATGCCTGGCGGCAACTGGCTTCGGCTTCCTTGAAACGCCCCAGCCGTTGCAGTGCCGCACCGATGTTGCTGTGCGCAACGGCATATCCCGGCTTGAGTTTGATCGCGCGCCGGAAACTGACGGCGGCTTCGGCATAGCGCCCGAGATCGCTCAGGGTGATGCCCAGATTATTGTGCGCCTCGGCGTCGTTGGGACGCAACTCGGCCGCTTTCTGCATCGGCAGCAAGGCTTCGGCGTTCCCGCCCAACTGGCTGAATATCACACCCAGCATCTTCCATGCCGCCCAATGCCGCGGGAAACGCTGTGTCAGCGACTGCGCCAGCGTGACGGCTTCAGAATTGCGCCCTTTCTTGTAGAGGTCTTCCATCTGGGCGATCTCTTTGGCATCAGGCACGGCGTCCTTCTGCGCCGCTGCTGCATCCTTCTGCTTGCCGCCCGCCCCGGGACTCACCCCCAGCCGTACCCGCAACGCGGCCACGCCGTCGCCCTGCAACCCTTGCTGCTCGGCCAGCGCCAGTACCTGGCGCGCGGTGTCTGTCTGCCCGGTCTGCGCCAGTGCATCGATGTAGCTCAGCCAGTATTGGCCCTGTGCCGGATCGGCATCGAGGGCGGTGTTGAAATAGCCCAGTGCGGCATCGGTCTGCCGGGCCTGTATCGCCAGTAATCCCAGATTGTGGTTGGTCGGCGCGTGGCGCGGATCCAGCTGCAGGATCATGCGGTACAACTCGTCCGCCTTTTGCGTCTGGCCGGCCTGGTGTTGTGCGACGGCGAGGCCGAAGGCCTGATCTATCGCCTGCGCGACATCCTGCTGCGGTGGAGTACTGGTCGTCATAGGGCCTTTACCGAAAGCTGCGGAGCTTCACTCGCGCATGTTCAGGGGATCGTCGCTCACACCTGCATGTTCATGATGTCATTGTAGGCGGACACCACCTTGTTGCGCACCTGCACGGCGGTCTGGAACGAGATACTAGCCTTTTGCATGGCGATCATGGTGTCGGAAAGACTGACCTTGTCGTCTCCCAGCACGAAGGCCTCCTGCATCGCCTGGGCCTGGCGCTGGGTCTGGTTGACGCCGTCCAGCGACGATTTCAGCACATTGGCGAAGTCCACCCCGCTGCTGGCGGCGGCCGGCGCCTGGGCCGACTGTCCCTGTGCCGCCGCCATCGCGGCGCGCATCTGGCTCAACAGGCTATCCACATTGCTCACATTCATACTCATGGCACACCTCCTTTATCCATGGCGGCCACTGTACGCGCGCGGGCAAGCCATCTAGGAGCGGAAAAGCGCCCGAATTCCCCCGCTTTTCGGCCTACCGAACTTGTCCGGCGGGCAGATAATGCCCAGCATGAGGGATTGACCCTTGTTACCACCGGGTAGAAAAGCATGGCTGATACCGACACCAATATGAACCCATCGATGGCCCGCATGCTGTTCGGCATGCCCAGTCAGCAGAAACTCGGCCTCATCGTGGCCGTGGCCTCCACGGTCGCCTTGCTGGCCGGCCTGTTCATGTGGGGACAGACCCCCGACTACCGCGTGCTCTACGCCAACATGTCCGAACGCGACGGCGGCGCGGTCATCGAGGCACTGCAACAGCAGAACGTCCCCTACAAGTTCTCCGAAGGCGGCACCCTGATGGTCCCAGCCGACAAGGTGCACGAGATGCGCCTGCAGATGGCCGCCAAGGGCCTGCCCAAGGGCGGCGCGGTCGGCTTCGAACTGATGGAGAACCAGAAGTTCGGCACCAGCCAATTCCTCGAACAGGTCAATTACCAGCGCGCGCTGGAAGGCGAACTGGCGCGCTCGGTCGAGACCATGGCTTCGGTCGCCAGCGCCCGCGTGCATCTGGCCATCCCCAAACCGACCGTGTTCGCGCGCGAACAGCAGAAACCCAGCGCCTCGGTGGTGCTGGCCCTGCATGCCGGCCGTTCGCTCGAAGCCGGGCAGGTCAGCTCCATCGTGCACCTGATCTCCAGCAGCGTACCCAACATGCCGTCGCAGGCCGTCACCGTGGTCGACCAGAGCGGCACCCTGCTGAGTTCCGCCCGCAGCGGCGCCTCCGAACAACTGATGGACGCCACCCAACTCAAATATGTGCGCCAGATCGAGCAGGACTACGTCAAACGCATCGAAGACATCCTGATCCCGATCACCGGTGCGCAGAACGTGCGCGCGCAGGTCACCGCCAACCTCGATTTTTCGCAGACCGAACAGACCGCCGAGATCTACAAACCCAACCAGCCGCCCAACCAGGCCGCCGTGCGCAGCTTGCAGACGCTGGAGACGACCAACGGCACGACCACCACCGGCGGCGTACCCGGTGCCTTGTCCAACCAGCCGCCGGTCCCGGCCACCGCCCCGATCACCACACCGGCCGCGACCGCCGCGCCGGGAACCGCGACCGCGCCGACCAACGCGCACAAGGAACTGACCACCAACTATGAAGTGGACCGCACCATCCAGCACACCAAGACGCCGACGGGCAGCATCCAGCGCCTGTCCATCGCCGTGGTGGTCAACAACCCGTCGAGTACCGACGCGGACGGCAAGGTCACTTCGCGCCCCTACACCGATGCGGAAAAGGAGCAGATCACCGCGCTGGTGAAAGAGACCGTCGGCTTCGACGAGAAACGCGGCGACAGCCTCAACCTGCTCAACAGCGCCTTCAACAACGAACAGGTCGTGATCCCGGAGACGCCGATCTGGAAACAGCCGGACACCATCGCGACGGCCAAGGATATCTTCAAGTTCCTGCTCATCGCGGGCGGCATCGGCTTCCTGTTGTTCGGCGTGATCAAACCCGCGTTCAAAACCATTGTCGAACAGAGTGCGGCGCAGGAAGAAATCTGGGCGACGGCACCGCAGGTCGCACACCACGCGGGCAGCGCGACCGGGCAATACGCGGCACAGCAGGCTTCCAGTTCCTATGAGGACAACCTGCAGCTCGCCAAACAGCTGGCCAAGGACGACCCCAAGATCGTCGCCACGGTGGTCAAGGAATGGGTGAATAAAGAATGAGTGACGAAGGCATAAACAAGAGCGCCATCCTGCTCATGACGCTGGGCGCCGACGAGGCGGCCGACGTGATGAAATATCTGGAACCGAAAGAGGTGCAGAAGATCAGCTCGGCCATGGTCGCGCTGAAGAACCTGTCGCGCGACCAGATCAGCGAGGTCTTCGACGAGTTCCACCAGGTCGCCTCGGAAAAGACCACCATCGGCATGGACTCCAGCGATTACATCCGCGACATGCTGACCAAGGCGCTGGGCGACGACAAAGCCGCCGGCCTGCTCGACCGCATCCTGCACAACAGCGACACCAGCGGCATCGAGAGCCTGAAGTGGATGGAGCCCTCCTCCGTCGCCGACCTGATCGCCAACGAACACCCGCAGATCATCGCCACCATCATGGTGCATCTGGAGCCGGATCAGGCCGCCAGCGTGATGGCACTGCTGACCGAACGTGTGCGCAACGACGTGATGCTGCGCATCGCCACGCTGGACAGCGTGCAGCCGACCGCGCTGCAGGAACTGAACGACGTGCTGGTCAAACTGCTCGCCGGCAACGCCGTCGGCAAGAAGAGCATACGCGGCGGCATCAAGACCGCAGCCGAGATCCTCAACTACATGGGCAACCAGGAAGCCGTGCTGGAATCGGTGCGCACCCACGACGCCGAACTGGCGCAGAAGATGATGGACGAGATGTTCGTGTTCGAGGACCTGCTCGAGGTCGAGGACCGCGGCATCCAGCTGGTGCTGCGCGAAGTGCAGTCCGAATCGCTCATCGTCGCGCTCAAGGGCGCCAGCGAGGAACTGCGCGAAAAGATCTTCAAGAACATGTCGCAACGCGCCGCCGAGATGCTGCGCGAGGACCTGGAATCCAAGGGCCCGGTCAAACTCAGCGACGTGGAAGCCGAACAGAAGGAGATCCTCAAGATCGTGCGCCGTCTGGCCGACGAGGGTCAGGTCGTGATCGGCGGCAAGGGCGAGGAAGCGTATGTCTGATGTCGTCACAGCGCCGGAGAAACTCACCGCCTGGCAACGCTGGGAACTGCCCAACTTCGAGGCGGGCGCATTGGCGAACACGGGCGGCGTACCGCTGCCCACCGCTTCGCAACTCGAGGAGATCCAAAGACTGGCGCGCGACGAAGGCTACCGCAACGGCTACGCCGAGGGCATGCAGAAGGCCTTGCAGGAGAACCAGCGGCTGGCCACACTGATCGACGCGCTGTCGAAACAGGCGGACGAACAGGTCGCCCAGGAACTGCTCGGACTGTCGCTGGATATCGCGCAGCAGATGCTGCACCAGGCATTGAAGGTGAACCCGGAACTACTGCTCGGCGTGGTGCGCGAAGCCATCGGCACGCTGCCGCATTTCAACCAGGGCGCGCATCTGGTGCTGCATCCGGACGATGCCGAGCTGGTGCGCGAGCGCATGGGCGAACAACTGACCCACTCCGGCTGGAAGATATTCGAGGACGACCGCATCGAACGCGGCGGCGCGCGCATCGAGACCGCCAACAGCCAGATCGACGCCACGCTGGAATCGCGCTGGAACCGCGTGGTCGCCGCGTTGGGGCAGGATAATTCATGGATGGTAAAAGAATGAACCTCCATCACCAGACCTGGCAGAACGTGCTGCATCTGAACCGCGACCTGGTCGCGCAGAGCAGTCCTTTGCTGGTGAGCGGACGCCTGACCAAAGTCACCGGCCTGGTGATGGAAGCGGTCGGCCTGCGCATGGCGGTGGGTAGCACCTGCTGGATAGAATTGCCGAACAACCGCATCGAGGCGGAAGTCGTCGGCTTCGCCGGCGACAGACTGTTCCTGATGCCGGAGAACGATGTGCAGGGTCTGGTGCCCGGTGCGCGCGTGACACCCGCCGAACCGCTGCGCACCCCCGCCACCCTCGACCAACCGCAACTGCCGCGCCGCCGCACTTCCGATCTGGCGCGCCACCTGCCGGTGGGCGAACACCTGCTCGGCCGCGTGCTCGACGGCGCCGGCCGCCCGCTCGACCAGTTCGGCCCGTTGCTGGAAGGCAAGACGGCCCCGCTGCAAAGCCGCCCCATCAACCCACTTGACCGCGCCGCCATCAAGGACGCACTCGACGTCGGCGTGCGCGCGATCAACAGCCTGCTCACCGTCGGCCGCGGCCAGCGCATGGGCCTGTTCGCCGGTTCCGGCGTCGGCAAGAGCGTGCTGCTCGGCATGATGGCGCGCTACACCAGCGCCGACGTGATCGTGGTCGGCCTGATCGGCGAACGCGGCCGCGAAGTGAAGGAATTCATCACCGACATCCTCGGCAAGGAAGGCATGAAGCGCTCGGTGGTGGTCGCCGCCCCGGCCGACACCAGCCCGCTGATGCGTCTGCAGGGTGCCGCCTACGCCACCACCATCGCCGAATATTTCCGCGACCAGGGCAAGAACGTGCTGCTGATCATGGACTCGCTCACCCGCTATGCCATGGCACAGCGCGAGATCGCGCTGGCCATCGGCGAGCCGCCCGCGACCAAGGGTTATCCGCCCTCCGTGTTCGCCAAACTGCCGCAACTGGTGGAGCGCGCCGGCAACGGCGCCGAAGGCGGCGGCTCCATCACTGCGTTCTATACCGTACTGACCGAAGGCGACGACCAGCAGGACCCGATCGCCGATTCTGCGCGCGCGATCTTGGATGGCCACATCGTGCTGTCGCGCCGCCTCGCCGAGCAGGGCCACTATCCTGCCATCGACATCGAGGCGTCGATCAGCCGCGCCATGAACCATCTGGTCAGCCCGCAGCATTTCCAGCAGGTGCAACGCTTCAAGCATCTGTACGCGCACTACCAGCGCAACCACGACCTCATCAGCGTGGGTGCCTACGTGCAGGGCAGCGACCCCTTGCTCGACAGGGCTATCGCGCTGTATCCGCACATGGAACATTTCCTGAAACAGGGAATGTACGAATCAGAGGCATATACTGCCAGTATGGGAAAGTTCTCCGAACTGTTCCCGAACGAAGGTTGATGAACAAAGATGATCAAGCCATTCACACTGCAGCCGCTGGTCCATCTGGCGCAACAACGCAACGATGCCGCCACCAAGAAACTCGGCCTGCTCAACCAGCAACAGCAGAGCGCGCAGGCCAAGCTCGACGCGCTGCTGCAATACCGCAAGGACTATCAGGCGCAGTTCCAGGAAGAGGCGAAAAAGGGGATGGCCCCGGCCGACATGCGGAACTTTCAGGACTTCATCGACCGACTCGACCAGGCCGTCAAGCAGCAGACCCAGGCCATCGAAAAAGCCAAGGCCGGCGTGCAGACCGGGCGCACCGAACTGATGGATACCACGCGCAAGATGAAGTCGTTCGACACGCTGGCGCAGCGCCATCTCGACGCCGAGAAGAAGCTCGAGGCGAAATCCGAACAACGCACGCAGGACGAATTCACCGGACGTTTCGCCGCCCACCGTGCGGCGGCCAAAGACGGCGACAAATGATCACAGGAGCGACACCATGACCAATCTGCCCATCACTGCCAGCACCGCACAGACCGCCGCACCCGGCAAGCAGTCCGCCAACGCGAACGACAGCGCCGACGCGTCCACGCAACCGTTCGGCGAAGTACTGGCGCGCCAGATCGCCACACCGGAAGTTAAGGTCGCCAAAAAAGACGACAAGCTCGCCGTCGACCTGGCCGTGCAGATCTCCGGCGAAACGACCGATATCAAAAAGGACGACAAGGCAGCGGCGGAAGTCGCCAGCACCTTGCCGGCGGACATGCTGGCCGCACTGTTGCCGCAAGCCATGACTGCCACGGTCGCCGCTGCCCCCGCGGGCGGCAAGACCGATGCCGACGCCGCCTTGCAGACGAAGATCGATATCGCCGCACGCAAGCCGGGCAGCGCTGCCGGACTCCAGCAAGCCGAAATCACGAACAAGGCCTCACCGCAGGCCGCTGCCGAACCGCAACTCAGGGAACAATCCTTCGCCGCCACGCTGGCGAGCTCGGCCGCCCGCACCGCGACCAGCACGGAAGCCCTTGCCGTCGCCCGTGAAGCGAGTGCTGCCGCCACTGTTGCCGCCGCAGCTTCCGTCGCCGCCCAGCAACCGAATGCCGCGGCGATGGCCTCGATCCAGAATGCCGCCGCCATCGCCGCACCGGTCGTGCAGGCCGCCACCCTGACGGTCAGCACCCCCGTCAATCAGTCACGCTGGGGCGACGAATTCAGCCAGAAGATCACCTGGCTGGCGTCTTCCAAAATCGACCAGAGCGCCGAACTGCATCTCAACCCGCCGCAACTGGGCCCGCTCGACGTGGTGCTCAAGGTCAGCGGCGACCAGGCCACCGCCCTGTTCACCTCGCCGCATGCGGCGGTGCGCGAAGCGATCGAACAGGCACTGCCGCGCTTGCGCGACATGCTGGCCGACAACGGCATCACGCTCGGCAACACCACGGTCAGCGACCAGGCTCCGCGCGAACAGAACAAGTCCGATGCCCAGCGCGCCGCCGGCAATAGCGGCAACGAGCTGCGCGACACGGCTGCCGGCAGCAACAATACTGCCCGGGTATCCCCAATCTCGCGGCATAACGGTATAGTGGACACATTCGCCTGACGGGGGAATTGGGGCCGGATTACGCGCTTATTCCCCCGATGCCAGTCGAGGGGAACGCACGATAATCCAAACTGACCGAGAGGAATTTCACAGATGGCAACGAAACCGACCAAACCCGCCGCTCCAGCCGCCAAAGACGAGGCGCCTGCAGCAGCCCCGCCCAAGAGCAAGAAGATGCTGATGATCGTCATCGTCCTGTTGCTGGTGATCATTGCCGGCGGTGCGGGCTGGTTCTTCAGCAAAGGCAGCGCGCCCGAGGGTGAGCATGCCGAAGCGGCCAAGGAAGAACCGCATCTCGAAGCCAAATTCGTCCCGCTGGGCGAGAACTTCACCGTCAATCTGCAGCGCGAGGAAGGCGACCAGTATCTGCAGGCCGGCATCACGCTGAAGATCCTGCAGCCGGAACTGGAGGAACAGATCAAGAAAGCCATGCCGGAGATCCGCAGCAAGCTGCTGTTCCTGCTCTCCGGCAAGTTCCCGTCCGAATTGCAGACTGCCGAAGGCAAGAAGAAGCTGATCGCCGAGATCATCGCCGAGACCGATGCCGTGCTCGGACTGGGTGCCGCCCCTGCGGCAGCCGCCCATGGCGCCGCCCCCGCTCCCGCGCATGACACGGGGCACGAAGCCGCCGCTTCCGGCGCAGCCTCGGCACCGGTTGCAGCGCACGCCGCCGCGGCCGACAAACCCAAGACCACAGGCGTGGTGGACGTGTTGTTCACCTCTTTCATCATCCAGTGACCATGAGCTGATGCCATGAGCAATGAATTCCTCTCCCAGGACGAAGTCGACTCGCTGCTGCGGGGCGTCACCGGCGAAGCCGAAGAAGCCAAATCGGATGCGCCGGAGGGAGGGGTGCGCCCCTACAACATGGCGACGCAGGAACGCATCGTGCGCGGGCGCATGCCCACGATGGAGATCATCAACGAGCGTTTCGCGCGCCTGTTCCGCATCGCGCTGTACAACTTCATCCACCGCTCCTCCGAAGTCTCGGTAGGCCCGGTGAAGGTGATGAAGTTCTCCGAATTCATCCGCAACCTGCCGGTACCCGCCAACCTCAATCTGGTGCAGGTCAAGCCGCTGCGCGGCAACGCCCTGTTCATCTTCGACCCCAACCTGGTGTTCATGGTGGTCGACAGCCTGTTCGGCGGCGACGGGCGTTTCCATACCCGCGTCGAGGGCCGCGAATTCACCCAGACCGAGCACCGCATCATCCAGAAGCTGCTGGATGTGGTGTTCCAGGCCTACGGCAAATCGTGGGAGACTGTGCAGAAACTGGAGTTCGAATTCCAGCGCTCGGAAGTGAATCCACAGTTCGCCAACATCGCCACGCCGAACGAGGTGGTGGTGGTGACGACCTTCGAGGTGGAGTTCACCGGCGTCGGCGGCTCCATCCACATCTGCATGCCCTACGCGATGATCGAGCCGATCCGCGAACTGCTCTACAGCACCATGCAGGGCGACCATGTCATCGCCGACAAACGCTGGCTGCACATGCTTTCGAAACAGATCCAGTCGGCCGAGGTCGACCTCACCGCCGTGCTCGGCCATGCCCAGACCAATCTGGAACATGTGCTGCGGATGCGCGTCGGCGACGTCATCCCGCTGGACGTGGAAGACAACATCCAGGTACTGGTCGACAGCGTACCGGTGATGGAATGCAAATACGGCGCGTCCAACGGACAGTACGCGCTGCGGGTTGAAAAGATGCTGGCCACGGAAGGTGGTGGCGAGCCGCTAACGGGAGGAAGAAATCATGGCTGAAGAGACCAAAGAACAGATCAGTGCGGACGACTGGGGTGCCGCCATGGCGGAGCAGGCTTCTGCCGAACCCGCGGCTGCGGTACAACCGCATGTGTTCGAGCAGTTCGGTGGCGCCGGTGGCGCGACCGCGCACAACGACCTCGACATGATCCTCGACATCCCGGTGCAGCTCACCGTGGAACTGGGTCATACCAAGATGCCGATCAAGAACCTGCTGCAACTGGCACAGGGCTCGGTGGTGGAACTGGCCGGCATGGCGGGCGAACCGCTGGACGTGCTGATCAACGGCTTCCTCATCGCGCAGGGCGAAGTGGTGGTGGTGAACGACAAGCTCGGCATCCGTCTCACCGACATCATCACCCCGTCGGAAAGACTGCGCCGCCTCAACAAGTAACCGGATAGCCGCCATGTATACACGCCTCCTTGCTGCACTCGCCGCAGCATCCGTCTCTCCGCTTGCCTTCGCCGCCGACACCGTGCGGCCGGCCTACACCCCGCCCGCTCCGGCGCTCACCTCGGGCAGCATTTTGCAAGTGATCTTCAGCCTGCTGCTGGTGCTGGCTGCCGTGGTGGTCGTGGCCTGGTTGCTCAAGCGCATCAACCAACCGCTGCAGGGCGCGGGCAACGCGCTCAAGATCATCAGCGGCGTCGCCGTGGGCCAGCGCGAACGCATCGTGCTGGTCGAAGTGAACGACACCTGGCTGGTAGTCGGCGTCGCCCCCGGACAGGTGAACGCGCTGCACAGCATGCCGAAGGGCAGCCTGCCCTCGACATCCAACACGCAGACCGGCGACGACAACAAATTCCAGGGCTGGCTGAAGCAGATGATGGAGAAGCGCAATGTCGGTTAAGAAGATCATCGCCGCGGTACTGCTGTTCGCGCTGAGCGCTTCGGCCTTCGCCGCCGAGACCGGCATGCTCGCACTGACCAGCACCCCCGCCCCCGGTGGCGGCCAGACCTACACGCTGAGTCTGCAGACGCTGATCCTGATCTCGTCGCTCACTTTCCTGCCCGCCATCCTGCTGATGATGACCGGCTTCACCCGCATCATCATCGTGCTGGGCCTGCTGCGTTCCGCTATCGGCACGCCGTCGTCGCCGCCCAACCAAGTGCTGATCGGCCTGTCGCTGTTCTTGACTTTCTTTGTGATGGCGCCGGTGTTCGACAAGATCTACACCGATGCCTACCTGCCTTTCAGCCAGAACAAGATCACGCTGGAGCAGGCGTACGAGAAAGGCAGCGCGCCGCTGAAGACCTTCATGCTGCGGCAGACGCGCGAGGCCGACCTCGCCCTGTTCGTGCGCATCTCGGAAAGCCCGCCCCTGGAAAGCGCGGAAGACGTGCCGCTCAAGATACTGGTACCCGCCTATGTCACCAGCGAGCTGAAGACCGCGTTCCAGATCGGCTTCGTGGTGTTCATCCCCTTCCTCATCATCGACATGGTGGTGGCGAGCGTGCTGATGTCCATGGGTATGATGATGCTGTCACCCGCCATCATCTCGCTGCCGTTCAAGATCATGCTGTTCGTGCTAGCCGACGGCTGGAACCTGCTCATCGGCTCGCTCGTGCAGAGCTTCTACACGTGAGGAAGAGATGACTCCCGAATCAGTCATGACCATAGGGCAGCAGGCACTGGAGATTACGCTCATGGTGTCCGCTCCACCGCTGCTCACCGCCCTCATCATCGGCCTGGTCGTCAGCATCTTCCAGGCGGCGACACAGATCAACGAGATGACGCTGTCGTTCATCCCCAAGCTGATCGGCATGTTCATCGTGCTCATCATCTCCGGCCCGTGGATGATGAGCATCCTGCTGGACTACATGACGCGGCTTTTCAGCAGCATCCCTTACATGGTTGGCTAGCATGATCAGCTTCACCAGCGTGCAATTGACTGCCTGGTTCGCCGCCTTCATCTTTCCGCTCGCCCGCATTCTGGCGCTCATCGCCAGCGCCCCCATTCTCGGCAACCGGCAAGTTCCCGCGCGCATCAAGGTCGCGCTGGCATTTGCCATCACCGTGATCGTCGCGCCCACACTGGACATCCCCCCTGATCTTGACCCCGCTTCCGCGCAGGGACTGCTCGTGCTGGTGCAGCAGATCTTCGCCGGGCTGGTCATGGGTTTCGCCATCCGTCTCGTCTTCACCGCAGTGGAGATGACCGGTGATCTGGCCGGCATGCAGATGGGCCTGGGTTTCGCCACTTTCTACGATCCGCAGAACGCTTCCTATCTGCCCGTGCTGGCGCAGTTCCTCGGCATCATCGCCGCGCTCACCTTCCTTGCCATGGACGGGCATCTGTACATGCTCGCCGCATTGGCGGACAGCTTCCACTCCTTCCCCATCAGCGCGACCCCGCCCTCTGCCGGCGCGTTCCGCACTCTGGTGGAATGGGGCGGCGCCATGTTCAGCCACGCGGTGCAACTCGCGCTGCCGCTGATCGGCGCATTGCTGATCACCAACCTGGCACTCGGCATCCTCACCCGCAGCGCGCCGCAACTCAACATCTTTGCGGTCGGCTTCCCCATCACGCTGGCCGTCGGCTTCATCACGCTGATGCTGATGCTGCCCTTCCTCGCCCCGCTGCTCGGCGTCTTCGTGCGGGAAGGACTCGACGTCATCTCGCGCGTGATGCTGCAGGCAGGCACACACTAGGTTTTCCCGCTTCCGCCGCCTCTCCGGCAAATCTTAAGTAAGATTTAAGACAACGCGCGCATACTCCCGGTCACTGGTAGTAGCGCAAGGGCCGCGGATCATGACTTCTCTCTCTTTACTGCTCTGGATCGTGGCGGGGATCGCACTGCAACTGGCGATCTATCTCGGCATCGGATTCTGGCGCCATTGGCAGAGCTATCAGGCGCTGAGCGAAAGTGCGGCCGAATCCGGGCTGGCCGTTTCGCCGCAAACAGCGAACCTGATGCCGGAAGAAACGCCGCTGTCGGCATGGTCGGGCTACCGCACTTTCCGGGTCGACCGCAAAGTCATCGAAGATGCCGCCCAATCCGTCTGCTCGTTCTATCTCGTGCCGGAAGACGCACAAGCGCTGCCCTCCTTCCTGCCCGGCCAGTTCCTGACCTTCCGCCTCGATGTCCCCGGCACCACCGCTACCGAACAGATCATCCGCTGCTATTCGCTGTCCGATGCACCGCATACCGACGGCTACCGCATCTCGGTCAAGCGCGCATTGCCCCCAAGAGACTGCGCTGTACCCGCGGGACGTTCATCCAATCATCTGCACGATCACGTTGAAGTCGGCAGTTCCCTGCAGGTACGTGCACCCTCGGGACATTTCCACATCGACCGCAGCGATGCGCCGGTGGTGCTGATCGGCGGCGGCATCGGCATCACGCCGATGCTGAGCATGCTGAACTGGAGTCTGAACGAGCAGCCCGGGCGAGAAGTGTGGCTGTTCTACGGCGTGCGTAACGGTCGCGAACTGGTGATGAAGTCCCATCTCGAACAACTGGCCGCCGCATACCCCAACTTCCATCTGCGTTTCTGTTTCAGCGACCCGCTGCCGGAAGAGATCGCCGGACGCGACTATCACTTCGCCAGCCGCATCGACGTGCGCCTGCTGCGCGCAGAGCTGCCGCTCAAGCCTTACCACTTCTATATCTGCGGCCCCACCCCGCTGATGGAGAGTCTGGTCCCGGCGCTGGCGGATTGGGGCGTGCCCGACGCGCATATCCACTTCGAGGCCTTCGGCCCGGCATCGATCAAACGCAAACCCGCTGCGGCGCAACCAGCAATGACGACGCAGAGCGACATCGTCGTGACCTTCGCCCGCTCCGGCAAGCAATTCCAGTGGCAACCGGAGGCCGGTAGCTTGCTGGAATTCGCCGAAGCCAACGGCATCGCGGTCGATTCCGGCTGCCGTGCCGGCGGCTGCGGCAGTTGCCAGACCACGATCACGAGCGGCGAAGTAAGCTATGGCCAGGCACCCGAGTTCGATCCCGAACCGGGCAGTTGCCTGCTCTGCACGTGCATCCCGAAAACCAGCGTGACCCTGGAGGTGTAAATGACGACTTCGCTCTGGCGCCAACATATCCTGCCCTTCACCGTGCTGGTCGGCCTGCTGGCCATCGCGACGCTGGCCGGGGACTATCTGCTGCACCGGCTGAACCTGGTCTGGATCGGCCGCTATCTCGGCATACCGGGAACCATCCTGATCATCGGCTCACTGGTCTATTCGCTGCGCAAACGCAAATACATCACCTCGGGCAATCCGAAGACGCTGCTCAACCTGCATGAGTTCACTGCCTGGCTGGGCTCGTTGATGGTGCTCATCCATGCCGGCATCCACTTCAACGCCATCCTGCCCTGGCTGGCGACGGTGGCCATGGGCGTGAACGTGATCAGCGGGCTGGTCGGCAAATTGTTGCTGGACCGCTCGCGTGCGCATGTGCGCGGCCAGCGCGAACATTTCCAGTTGCGCGGCCTGTCGCGACCGGAAGTGGAACAGGCGGTGTTCTGGGATGCCGTGAGCCTCGACACCATGACCAAATGGCGCAAGATCCACATCCCCATCTTCATCGTCTTCGTCGTCTTGTCGCTGGGACACATCATCAGCATCTTTTTGTTCTGGGGGTGGATATGAGCCGCACCCTTAAACTCATCCTGGCGGCCAACCTCATCGTGCTGGCGGTGCTAGCCTTCGTCTACCCCAACCTGATGGTCGGACCGGGCAAGCTCATCCCCGGCCACAAGCAACTGGAAACGGATTGCTTCGCCTGCCATACCAAATTCAGCGGCGCCACCTCCGAGCGCTGCGTGACATGCCACAAACCGGAACAGATCGGCAAACTCACCTCGACCGGCCAGCCCATCGTCAAGCCGCTCGCCGCCACGCCCTTCCACCAGAAGCTGATCAGCCAGAACTGCATCGCCTGCCATAGCGACCATGCGGGCGTGAAGCGCTTCCGCCAGCAGGGCAGATTCGACCATGCACTGCTCGACAAAGGATCGCGCGCGCAATGCCAGAGCTGCCACAAGTCGCCCGCCGATTCGCTGCACCAGAAGATCACCGGCAATTGCAGCCAGTGCCACAACCAGGATAAATGGGTACCGGCGACCTTCGACCACGGCAAGTACTTCGCCTTGGACCGCGACCATGACGCCAGTTGCGTCACCTGCCACGTGCGCAACGACTACAACCGCTATACCTGCTACGGCTGCCACGAGCACTCGCCCGAGAGCATCCGGCGCGAGCACATCGAGGAAGGCATCCGCGACTACGACAACTGCGTCGAATGCCACCGCAGCGCCGACGAGCACGACATCCGCAACCGCTCCGGCGGTCGCGGCGGGGAAGGCGGTCGTGAAGGACACGACGATGACGATTGACCTCCCATCCGACCAACCCGATCCAACTCGCTATCCATCATGAACATGCCGAACCGCTACCGTCTTTTGCTCAGAGTAAGCGCCTTCGTTGGTTTCATCATCGCAGCCAAACTCGTTGCGCACACCTACGGCTGGGAGGTCATCTCGATCAACCCGCTGTTCTCGGGCATCATCGCCGCCAACGTATTCCTCATGGGATTCCTGTTGAACGGCGTGCTGTCTGACTTCAAGGAAAGCGAGCGGCTGCCGGGAGAATTGAGCGCCTCGCTGGAGAATCTGGCCCAGGAGGTGATCGGCATCAAACTCGCGAAACCGGAAGCTGAAGTTGGCCCCTGCCTGAACTCGATCGCGCAGCTCGGGCAGGATATTGTGGGCTGGCTTCACAAGAAGCAGCGTACCGCCGCACTGATGGAAAGCCTGAACAGCCTGACCGCGCATTTCGCGGCAATGGAGCAATGGACGCAGGCGACACTGGTGGCGCGATTGAAACAGGAACAGAGCAACCTGCGGCGCAGCCTCACACGCATCCACACGATCCGCGAGACCTCCTTCATCTCCTCCGGCTACCTGCTTTCCGACCTGATCACCACCCTGCTTTGCGCCGGGCTGGTGCTGGCGAAGATAGACCCGTTTTATGAGTCCCTCTTCTTTGTCACCGTCATCTCCTACCTGATGATCTTCCTGCTCTTCCTCATCCGCGACCTCGACAACCCGTTTGGCTACTACGAGCAAGCATCCAGCGAAGACGTATCACTGAAGCCGCTGATGGATACGGTGAATCGACTGCAACAGATCGCCGCGACAAAGATCGTTCCGTAGGCAAGCACTCCCTGCCCTACGGCAGAAAACCGACGGCAATGAAGAGTGATTTATCGCAGATCTATTTTGGGGGAAAACGTGGTCTGGCCCTGATTGTTCTGAGCGGCAACGATTGGAGTCAGGTCTTGCATTGACACATCATAAAAAAAGAATGTTGCATTGCAAGACCTGACCCCGTCATTCATAGAGCAAGCATCTCGGTAAGTTTGGATAGCGACTCAATAAGTGCATCCAGTTGTTTGGTGCGGTCCATGGATTTGCGCTCTAACGTGCAGCTAAGGGGCGCGCCGAAGGCGCGTCCCAGCGACCGGAGGGAGCGAACTTGAGCGTAGGGTTAGAGGTTTAACGGCCACGATATTTTGGGTTAGCTTTGAATTCACCAGTGAGATTTCCATTCGCATCCACAGCATATGCCCCCACGATGTTTTCAGGCGGTACTGCTTCATGTGGAGCGAACTGGCCGTCTATTTGATACACCCACCCATTTGGGTTTTTCTTTGCTTCCTCAATCATGGCAGACGTTGGCTCAAGAGCAAAATTTGGTAATTCATTCTTCTTGGAAAATGGCCACATAGCAAACCTCTAACGTGTTAGCTAACCGGCGCTCCGCCGGAAGGCGGAGCGTCCGAGTTGAGCGGCGGGTTAGGCTCGACGCGAAAGGTAACGCCAAACCCAAATTTTGCGATCACGTTATAAGTAAGAGCGCCAAGGGCGGCAAAAACGGAAAAACAAATACTTATTAAGAGCGGGAAAATTGTCAAAATTACCCAATTCAAGATTCCCGGTTTCGTAGCGTATTGATTGAAGAACCACATGATCCCAATAGCCGGGTATGAGAGCGCGAAACTAATAAGCAACGTAACTAACGCTGTGCGAAACGGCGAAATCCAAAGTACTCGTCTTTGCATGGATACTCCTGGTTAATGGCCTAACGTAAAGCTAAGGGGCGCGCCGAAGGCGCGTCCCAGCGACCGGAGGGAGCGAACTTGAGCGCAGGGTTAGGTGTGTTTACCATTTAATTTTCTGTCTGTTGCCTATAAAGGCGTTGTAAGCGGCGGCGGTAGAATTTTTGCGCTCATCGATCTCCCTTTTCACCGTTTCGCTCCGCCACTTTAAGCGCTTACCGAAGACTTTAGGGATTTGATTGTCGATTACGTCCTGCGTTGGGATACCACCGAATGATTCAACGAGATCAATAAACTCTCGAGCATAGACAAGTGCTTCATCTTTTGTAACATCGAAGAGTTCAAATATCTTGTTTTCCGCCAAATGGACACTCATCTGTCATTCACACCTAACGTAAAGTTAAGGGGCGCGCGTTAGCGCGTCCCGCTTGAACGACGGGTTAGAGCGGCGGAAAAACAGAGCCAAGGAAAATGCCACTGTGTTGAAAACCGCAAGACCAAGCACCCAGTTTGCCGAGGTGTTTAGTTGGCGAAGGATTGTCGCACGACCATAAGTTGCGGCAGCAGTAAGCGCTTCTTGAACCTCCGGCTCTGCGCATAAGCTACACGTTATGCCTTGAGGAGGAACTTCGGCGTAAGTGATAAGCCCTGGCATAAGCGCAAAGAAGGCGCCCACTACATTTATTGCCACGAATACCAACAATAGGAACCATTTCATGATTGAGCTCTAACGTGTAGCTAAGGGGCGCGCTTTAGCGCGTCCCGCTTGAGCGTAAGGTTAGAGCTCCAACCTTCGCAAAGTGACTCACCTAGGCGAGTTCCTTCATCACACGGATTGTGGCCTTCCCGAACGAAAAACCATTTATCAATTAGCGTTGGTGCGGGATACCTTTTCACCATCTGCTTCTTTCCAGGCTGGGCGGGAAGATACTCAAGTACCTCACCTCCGTGAATAACATCGTTAATGACCGAAAGCGGATAAATTGTAATAACGAGCTGTTCCCATCCTTCATTGCCCCTAGGGCGAAGTTCCAACTTAATAGCTGCTCCATTACTTAATGCAGGGAAGCGATTTTCGCACGATGGTTCCTGTTGCGAACTAAAGATGGCGGTTACTGGCTTAACTGTGGAACCTTCCGGAGGAAGGTAGCCATGAACATCGTTGGCAAGATGGACGCGCTCCACTTTAAATTCGGCGCATAGCGGAAGCAAAATGGATGTTTCTGTAATGGCAGTAGGCCTAATAGGTTCGTTGCTAACGGAGTGCAGCGCATCCGTTGACACCCAGTTTCCACAATATGCGCATTGGGAATCTGCGCGCGCGAAAAGCGGTGCCAAAAGTAGAAAGACGAAAGCTGAAAGTAAAGGTCGGCGCATTGGGGCTCTAACGTGAAGGTAAGGGGCTGCGCTTTAGCGCAGTCCCAGCGCAGCGAAGCGGAGCGAACTTGACCGTAGGGTTAGGTTGGTGACTCATCTCCGTTTTCCAAGACTAGGCAACCCACCAGATACCTCATTGAAATTTCTTTCTACACCCTCGGAATATGGCGTCTTCTTTGTCTTTTGGGGCGATGCCAATTTATAAGCATCCGCTTCAGACAAATCAATTGCGTGAGCAACTTTATAATGCTTACAGATCACTTCTGAATTTCTTTCAAGCTTCACATTGCACGCCAAACATTTGATCCAAAATTTCTTGCGCATCGGCATGTCGTTAACCTCGCAACCTAACGTGCAGCTAAGGGGCGCGCCGAAGGCGCGTCCCAGCGACCGGAGGGAGCGAACTTGAGCGTAGGGTTAGCTCACTGGCCATGGACAGGAACCTCGACCTTCTTGCCTTGCAGTTCATATTCCAAGGTGCTTCCTTTCGGAGCGCCCAACTCAATGAGTTTTCGCTTAAGGAAGGGTAACCCTTTGTCGAGGTCTACGAGATCGACATCAACACCAACCCACTCGATTTTGCGTTCCTTTGAGAGAGAACTGCCGCCACCTGTGACCTCACCGAGCTTTGCTCTTTTCAAAGCTTCGTCGAGTGGGTCTTCGTACTTGTGGCCCCTCTCGATCGGCATGATCGATTCGTTGATTTTCACGAATACGAACGTAGGAGCCTTCTGAGCGAAAGCTGCGGTAGAAATGAATAGGGCTAGTAGGAATAGGAGAGTTCGTTGGAAGATCATGATAGGGAGCTAACGTAGAGCTAACCGGCGCTGCGCGGCTTTATCGCGCAGCGTCCAGCGACCGAAGGGAGCGAGGTTGAGCGCCATGTTAGATGCGTATTGCCGCTACTGCTTGGGTTTAAATTTCGGATTGGCCTGGAAGCTACCAGCAACAATATTGCCTGCGGCATCTACTTTCCAAGCACCTGCGATTGCTTCAGGTGGAACGTCGTCTCTCGGGCCGTAGTTGCCTTCGATGACGTACACCCAGCCGTTGGGGTTCTTCTTTGCCTCCGCCATTGTTTCGGGGGTAATGGTCGTTATTAAGGAGGAATTGTGTTCAGCCATGACGACTCCGGGTTTGAGTAACTGCGTAATTGCCAATACGACTGCGGTGATTGTGCGGAAGGCCATTGTTCGCATCTAACGTTAAATTAAGGGGCGCGCGCAGCGCGTCCCGCTTGAATGCCTGGTTAGGCACACTGAGTGTAGTGCTGAAGCTACCATCCGAGAACAGTTACTATTTCAGAAAAGTTTGAGCTAGTACTGACTTTTTCGGTTAGCTCATCAGGCGCCATTTCGCCCCCTTCCAAAATTCCAGTAGGATCGTCAGCGATAGCAGTAACGATAATCTCCTTGAGAATATTTAGTTCAGTGGTGCCGACAGGCAAAAATGAAATATTAATTTTTAGTGTGCGGTTCAGAAAAATGTTCCACCCCCCGAACGCACCCACACCGCCTTGTTCAATAATTTCCGCTGCCAAAAACTCAGTACTGTTTGAATCAATAACTCGAAATGGCTTTTCAAAGAAACCTGCTTTGATTTGAGATAATGTGGCAACTTCGAAAAGTTCATTATTTTTTGCAACGACAACGCTACGTCCTGAAAAGGGAAAGGCCAAGACTGGAAATTTCATTTCAGTAGAGCTGAGCATATTGGCCTAACGTGCAGCTAAGGGGCGCGCCGAAGGCGCGTCCCAGCGACCGGAGGGAGCGAATTTGAGCGTAGGGTTAGGCTTGGTTATTGTCATTTCTTGCCTTGGCAATTGAATTTTGTAATGACAATAGTAAACCACAGACAAGTGCTGGCAAAGCTACAAAAACAAGACCAATAGCAGATTTGGACGGTGGTTGAATATCTAGGATGGCAAAACTGCCGAGCATGCCAGCACCCACTGCACCAACTAAAAAACACCAACGAATAACAGCGGCCCTGCGTGGATTCTTCAGTGTGTGAGATAAAACTGCGAAAGCAAAGCCACCCAGAACAATTGCCGAGACTAATGCGCCGGAAAGATCTGAAATTTGCATATGCCTAACGTGCAGCTAAGGGGCGCGCCGAAGGCGCGTCCCAGCGACCAAAGGGAGCGAACTTGAGCGTAGGGTTAGGCTTCAGGCTAATTTTTCACGCCCTCCAAGCCATAGGCAGCGTAGAAAAGCATACCAACCGTAATAAGCATAGCAAGCGATAAACCATAAAGCGCACGCGCCAACCAAACCTTCTGAAGTTTATTACGAAGAACAAAAAAGACAATCAAATATGCAACAACTTCAACTTGGAGCAGCCGGAGCAAAAAAACGAGAAGAGAGCTTTCCATGCTGCTGCCTAACGTGGAGGTAAGGGGCTGCGCTTTAGCGCAGTCCCAGCGCAGCGAAGCGGAGCGAACTTGACCGTAGGGTTAGACACTAGAATAGCCACCAAGTAAACGCATTGAAAATCCCCCACACCCAACAGAGCGGTGCAAACCAAAAATAGAGATTCTGCTGATGCCCATGATAAATGTAGATTTTGCCAATATCTTCAAAGTTGGGGTTTTGCCTAAGTGGAGGCCCTAAAAAGGCACCTGACTCAGTCACAAGCGACACACCTGTGAGTGGCTGAAACAAGAAAAGAAACGCGATTGCATAAACCAACAATGCGATCACTAGGAATAACTTCAATCTCCGCTTTGTCATCAACTTCCACATAGTGTCTAACGTAAAGGTAAGGGGCTGCGCGTTAGCGCAGTCCCGGCCCGAAGGGCGAACTTGACCGCAGGGTTAGGTTTAATCACTATTGCCTAGCCTCCTCGTGCTCGTGCCTGCTTCTTTGCAGCGACCTTGGCGTTGTGCTTCTCAACCTCCATCTGCTTTCTCCATTCCGCTGTTCTAACTGCCGCCACACCTAACAGCCTTAATACAATCAAATAGCAAACAACCACGACAAAAGAAAGAAGGTCGCCCAGCCATGCACGAACAGTGTCTTTAAAATAAACTAGCGGAAACATTCCGAGAAAATAAATTAGTACTGGAAGATTCTCTTTTCTCAGGTGGCGGCGTCCGTACATAAGGCGAAACCTAACTAAAAATAGAAAACAGTTTCATAGAGCGGCAATGTCGCCTATCTCCGACGGCGTTGTCAATACTGGGTGTGTGGATTTTGTGTATTCAGTCACTTACCTGATTCGGCAGCTGGACTTCCATTTTAGGGAAACCTAAAATTCTGCGGATGGAAGCTAAAGTCGTTTCTCAGGATTCGCCCAAGCTGCTCGACCGGATGCGCGCAGAGATTCGTGTGCGCCACTATAGTATCCGCACCGAGGAAACCTATATCGATTGGGCGCGCCGTTTCATTCTGTACCACGATAAGCGTCACCCCAAGGATATGGGGGCCGATGAAGTTCAGGCCTTTCTCAGCTACCTGGCGATGGAGCGCAATGTCTCCTCTTCCACCCAGAATCAGGCCAAGTCAGCGCTGTTGTTTTTGTACCGCGATGTGTTGCACATCGAGTTGCCCTGGCTCGATGAGGTGATCGCCGCCAAGATGGGCAAACGGCTGCCGGTCGTTTTAACTCAAACCGAAATGCGTGCTTTGTTGAATGCCATGTCCGGCTCGATGGGGCTGGTGGCATCATTGTTATATGGCACCGGCATGCGCTTGCTGGAAGGTTTGCGGCTGCGGGTGAAGGATGTGGAGTTCGAGCGGCGCGAGATCATTGTCCGCGAGGGAAAGGGGAACAAGGACAGGGTGACCGTGTTACCCGAGAATCTGATTCTGCCTTTGCAAACGCATCTGGTGAAAGTGAAAGCTTTGCATGAGCGCGATCTTGAAGCCGGTTTCGGCGAGGTGTATCTGCCCCATGCACTTGCCGTCAAATACCCGAAGGCGGCGCGGACTTGGGGCTGGCAATTTGTTTTCCCTTCCGCCGTGCGCTCGGTCGATCCGCGTTCCGGTATCGAGCGCCGCCATCATCTTTACGAGGCCAGTGTGCAACGCGCCGTACGCGAGGCGGCGAAGATCGCGGAGATTCACAAGCCTGTTACCCCGCATGTATTGCGCCACTCTTTTGCCACTCATCTGCTGCAATCGGGCTACGACATCCGCACCGTGCAGGAGTTGCTCGGCCATTCCGATGTGTCTACCACCATGATCTATACGCATGTGCTGAACAAGGGCGGCAGGGGTGTGGTGAGTCCGCTGGACAGGTGAATCCGGGCTGACAGGTGACTTGCAAAACAAACGGCGCGCAATCTCTTGCGCGCCGTTTTGCTTTTTGAAGAGTGCTGCTACAGGTAGTTGAACAGCGACATCTGCGAGACTTTGGCGAAGGACTGCTGTGCCGCCTGCAATGTCATCTGCTCGAGCGAGAGTTCGCTGATGGCTTTGTTGTAGTCGGTGTCTTGTATCTTCGACAGTGTCGTTTTGAGTTGCAGGCCGACTTCTTCGCCGGTGGCTTGCAGGGCGTCGAGTTCGCGCAGGCGCGAGCCCATGGTGGCGCGGATGTTGAGCACGTTGCTGAGGCCCTGGTCGAGCGCGCCTAAGGCATCGTTCAATCCCTGACGGTAGGCGACCGAGCTCATGGCGTTGGTCGAAGGCACCGAGGCGCTGATCGTCGAGATGAGGTTGCTCAGGGTGGTGAACAGGCTCTGGTTGGTGCTGGGCGTCAGGTTGAATGTGTCGGTGTTGGCGGGTGTGCCCTGGATGGCGACCTGCACGCCATTGAAGCTGATGGTCTGCCCGCTCACATAGGTGCCGGAGGACACCAGCACGGGCGGGCCGGCTGTGACGTCGTTGATATCGTAGGTGGTGGCGCTGGTGAAGACGATCTGGTAGCTGTTGTTGTTGTACTGCGCCGGGTTGGTCACCGTGCCTTGCGAGATAGAACCGGTGCCGGTGTTGCCGGCGGCGGGCGCTGCCTGGAACTGGCCGTTGCCGTTGCGGATGCGCATGAAGATGTCGGCGCCGGAATCGGTGGTGTTGATCTGGCGCGAGGCGGCGGCCTGCACCTTGCGCTGCACGTCATCCCCCTGGTAGACCACGCCGCCGGCCACATTCACGAACGGCTGGGTGTTGCCCTGCGATCCGGAGAACAGGAAGTTGCCGGCGCCGTCGCCGCTGTTGGCCAGACCCTGCAGTTCCTGCAAACGTCCCTGCAGTTCGGTCGCCAGCGATCTGCGGCTGGAATCGCTAAGGATGCCGTTACCCGCATCCAGCGCGATGACGCGCGCATCCTGCAACAGGGTGGTCACGCTCTGCATGACGCCTTCGGCCAGCGACAGGGTGTTGATCGCGGCGGTGCGGTTGGCGCCGTATTGGGTGTTGGCGGAATCGGACTGGGTGAGCTCCACCGCGCGCGCGGCGGCGGCAGGATCGTCGGCGGGGTTGAGGATGCGGCGCCCGGTGGCGATCTGCTGCTGTGTCTGCGAGACCTGCGTCTGCAGGTTGTTCAGGGTGGTGATGTTGTCGCTATAGAGCGAGTTGGTGCTTATGCGCATGATGATTAACCTCCCAGTTGCAGCAGCGAGTCGAACATGGATTGCGCGATCGACATGGATTTGGCAGCAGCCTGATAGGCCTGCTGGTATTTCAGCAGGTTCGCTGCTTCTTCGTCCAGATTGACGCCGGACACCGCCTGGAACGAGCGGGTCACCTGCGCCAGCATGCTGGTCTGCGCTTTGCTGGTGACTTCGAGTTCACGCGTCTGAGTGCCGACCTGGCTGATCAGTTGCCCGTAGGCGCCCTGGTAACTGGCGGTGCCGTTCACCATGGTGTTGGCGGTTTGCAGTTGCGCCAGCTTGAGGACGTTGGTGCCGTCGGTGGTGGCGTTGGTATTCTGTGTGACGGTGAAACTGTCGCCCGCGGCCGGCGTGCCGGTGATCTGCGTGGTCCAGCCGTTGATGGTGATGGCAGCCCCGGCGGTATAGGGTTGCGAACCCACCGGCGCCCCGGTACCGGTGGCGGTGTAGGTGGTGGGCGGGTTGTCGAAGGTGATGGTGATCGGCTGTTGCAGGTTCGCATTCAGCGGCAATCCCGGCACCACGGTGGCTGCGCCGATGACACCGGTGCCGAAGTTGGCGGCCGCGGTGTTGGAACGGATCGGCGAGGCCGCCGCGATCTTGTTCGGGTCGGTGATGCTGAGCGCGATGCTGCCGGCGCCGGCCACCGTGGGGCGGACCAGGAAGGAATCGCCGGCGACGTTCGCCACCATGCCCGGTGTCAGTTGCAATGTGATGCCGGTGCCCGTGAGCGTCTGTCCGGCCACCATTTGCGCGGTGGTGAACGACTGCATCAGGGTGTTGTTCGAGGTGTCGTAGACGTTGTAGTTGGCGCCGTCGAACTGCACGCTGTAGTCATGGCCGGTCAGGGCGGTGGTGCTGGTGATGGTCGAGCCCAGCACGGCGTCGCCGACATTGCTGGTGGAGGATGTCACGCGCGGCACGCCGGAGGAGAAGAATGACCCGCCCAGTGCGCCCTTGAGGTCCATGCCCTGCTGGTGCTGCTGGTTGAAGGTGTCGGCCAACCCCATTGCGATACGTCCCAGCGCATTCTGCGCGGGGTCGAGTTCGTTCTTGCGGAAATCGAGGTAACCGCCCAGGTTGCCGCCCTGCATGGCGCTCTGCTGGATGCGGCTGAGATTGCCGTTGTTGAGATAGGCGACTTCGAGCGCGGTGGGATCGGTGGTGGATGCGACCGCCTGCAGGGTGGAAGTGCGGTTGCCGACCACCAGCGACTGGCCGCTGCCGATGAACACATCGACCGAGCCGTCCGGTTGTTTGACGGTGGAGACGCGAATCTCCTGGCTGAGCTGGTTGATGAGCTGGTCGCGCTGGTCGAGCAAATCGTTGGGCGGCTGGCCGGGCGCCTGGGCTTGCAGTTGCACGATGTTCTCGTTCAACGTCGCGATCTGTTTCGCATAGCTGTTGACCGAGGACACGCTGTTCTGGATCTGGCCGTTGAGCCCGTCGCGGACCTGGGTCATGCGCTGGTCCAGTGCCTGTAGACGGTTCACCAGCGATTGCGCGCTGCCGATCATGCCCTGACGCGCGGCGACTGATTCCGGCGCGTTGGCGACACCGTTCACGTTGCTGAAGAAATCCTGCAGGGTCGGTGTGAGACCGCCGCTGGAATCGCCGAACAGGTTGCTCAATTGCTGCGACAGTTCGTAGCGGGAATTGAGGTTGGAAGACTGGGTCTGCGCCTCCAGCACCTGCGCGCCGAGGAACTGGTCGTAACGGCGCAGGACGGTGGTCACGTCGGCGCCCTGGCCGAAGTAGCCCGCACCGGTGTTCTGCGGTTGCTCCGCGGTCTGGATGATCTCCTGGCGCGAATAGCCGGGGGTGTTGACGTTGGCGATGTTGTGCGAAGTCGCGGCGATGCCCGCCTGGGCCGCCCGCAATGCACTTACTCCGATGCCGTATATTCCAGTGCCCATTTCGATTCCTTTTGCCGTCAGACAGCTCTACATAGTTTGGCTATCGGCATTCCGCGAGAAAACTTTAGGGTCATCCCTGCGCGCGCACTCGCACGCTGCCGATAACCCCGGCCAATTTGTCCGCATAACGCGGGTCGGTGGCGTAGCCGGCCTTTTGCAGGGCCTGCGCGAAGGCCTTGGCATCGCTCTGCTCCAGCACCCCGGCATAACGCGGGTCATCGCCCAGGAATTTGGCGTAATCCCGGAATGCCTCGGTATAGCTGCCGTAGGCACGGAAACGCTCCACTTGCTTGCTCGCCACGCCATTGTGGTATTCGGTGGTGGTCACTTCGGCGACCTTGCCGTTCCAGCCCTTGTTGGCCTTGATGCCGAACAGGTTGAAACTGTTGCTGCCGTCCGCATTCATGATCTCGCGTTTGCCCCAGCCGCTCTCCAGCGCCGCCTGCCCCATGATGAGATGGGCGGGGATGCCGGTGCTGCGGCTGGCCTGCTCGGCATGCGGGCGCATCTTGTCGACGAAGGCCTGCTGCACGTCGCCGCGATAGGCGGAAGGGATCGCCGCGGCGACTGCCGGTTGCACAGCTGCCGCGGCGGCGGCTTCGGCTGTCTGCTGGTTGCGGGTGAGCTGGCGCACCATGATGTCGGCCAGACCGACACCGCGGTCGGCCATGCTCTGCGCCAGTTGCTGGTCGAGCATGCCGGTGAACATCTTGGTCTGCTCGCTATCGAACACGCCGTCCTGCGGGGTCGCCTCGCGCATGCTCTTCAGCATCATGTTGAGGAACACTGTCTCGAACTGCTTGGCGACGGTCTTCAGCGCCTGGTCGGGGGCCTGCTTGGATTGAAGTTTGAGTCTGTCGAGATTCTGGCCGTCGATGGCCAGACCGCTGACATCCATGCCGGAGAGCGACATCAGATCACCTCTAAATCAGCTCTCAACGCGCCTGCCGATTTCATCGCCTGCAGGATCGCCAGCATGTCCTGCGGTGTCGCGCCGATGGAATTGAGTGCCTTGATGACATCGCCCAGTGCCACGCCCTGTTTCAGATGCAGCAAGTTGCCGGGCGCGGCCGTGATCTCGATGCTGGCGTTGCTCACCGGTGTGGTCTGGCCCTGCGAGAACGGCGCGGGCTGGCTCACCGCATTGTCCGCGCTGATGACCACGGTGAGGTTGCCGTGCGCGACCGCGCAATCGTTGAGTGTCACTTTCTGGTTCATCACCACCGAGCCGGTGCGTGCATTGATGATGACCTTGGCGCTGGCCGCCGCGGCATCGAGCGACAGGTTCTCGATGCGAGAAAGGAAGGCGACGCGCGCGCTGCCTGCCGGTGCCTTCACCTGCACGGTGCGGCTATCCAGTGCCTGGGCGATCTCGCTGTCGGGCGAGATGTCGCGATTGATGGTGTCGGCGAGACGCGTGGCCGTGGTGAAATCGGCATTGACCAGTTCGAGGTGGACGAACTCGCCCTGCCCCAACGCAGTCGGCACGGAACGCTCGACGGTCGCGCCGCCGGGGATGCGTCCCACGCTCAGATGATTGACCTGCGCCTTGGAGCCGCCCGCCGCGGCGCCGGCGCCGCTGACCAGCAGATTGCCCTGTGCCATCGCATAGACCTGGCCGTCGGCACCTTTGAGCGGTGTCATCAGCAGGGTGCCGCCGCGCAGGCTCTTGGCATTACCGATGGACGACACGGTGATGTCGATGGTCTGGCCGGGACGCGAGAACGGCGGCAGCGATGCCGTTACCGTCACGGCAGCGAGGTTCTTCAATTGCAAACTTGTGCCGGGCGGCAGGGTCACGCCCATCTGCGCCAGCATGGTGATGGTGCTCTGCACCGTGAATGGCGTTTGCGTGGTCTGGTCGCCGCTGCCGTCCAGGCCGACCACCAGGCCGTAACCAAGCAACTGGTTCTCGCGCACGCCCAGCACGGTGGCCAGATCCTTGACGCGCTCGGCGGATGCCGCCAGTGACAGCGTCATCAACAACGCTGCGGCGAATGATTTGATCATGGCGTTCATATGACCTCCCTAGAACGGCAGAATGGAGAAGAAGAAGCGGTTGAACATGGTGGTCACCGCCGCCGCATCGATGTTCTGCGCGCCCTTGTATTCGACATGCACTTCCGCGACCTGCGTGGATTGCACGGTGTTGCTGCTGCTGATGTTGGACGGATTCACCACGCCGGAGAAGCGCACGTACTCTTCCGAGTGTTTGATTGCCACCTGCTTCTCGCCGGCAACGCGCAGGTTGCCGTTGGGCAGCACTTCGGTGACGGTCACGGTGATCGCGCCGGAGAAGCTGTTGCTGCCGGAGCTGTCGCTCTTGCTGGCGGATTTGACCGCGGTGTCGGCGGACATGCCGAGCGGGAATTGCGTCACGCCGCCTGCCGATCCCGAGGTCACGGTGGGCGTGCTCAGCGCGATACTGCCGCTGTTGTCGGCGCTGCTGCCGGATTTGCCGGAGGCTGAAGTGGTTTCGACGATATTGATGATGAGCACATCGCCGACGTTGCGCGCGCGTCTGTCTTCGAACATCGGGCGTTCGTTCACGCCGGCCTGGAAGATGGAGCCGTTGCTTTCCGGTGCCGGTGTCGCTTTCGGAGCCGGAAGCGCGGTCAGCGGTTGTTTGATATTGGTGGAAGGCACGCAGGCGCTCAGCAACGCCGCCAGCGCCACGATCCACACCATATTGAAAGCCTTAATCATGATGCACCTCAGATCTGCGACAGCTTCTGCAACATCTGGTCGGAGGTAGTGATCGCCTTGGAGTTGATCTCGTACGCGCGCTGCGTCTGGATCATGTTCACCAGCTCTTCCACCACATTGACGTTGGAGGTCTCGACATAGCCCTGACTCAGGGTGCCGGTGCCATTGGTGCCCGGCACATTGGTGCTGGGTGTGCCCGAGGATCCGCTCTCGAGATACAGGTTCTGCCCCATGCTCTCGAGGCCGGAAGCATTGATGAAAGTTGCCAACTGCATGCTGCCGACCTGCACCGGGGCGGTCACACCGGCTTGGGTGACGCTGACCACGCCGTCCTGACCGATGGAGACGCTGGTGGTGTTGGCCGGGATGGTGATTGCGGGTTGCACCACGAAACCGTTGGCGGTGACGATCTGCCCCTGGCTGTCGACCTGGAAGGAACCGTCGCGGGTGTAGGCGGTGGCACCGTCCGGCATCAGGATCTGGAAGAAACCGTTGCCCTGGATGGCGACATCGAGCTTGTTGCCGGTCTGTTGCAGGTTGCCCTGGGTGTGGATACGTTCGGTGGCGACCGGACGCACGCCGGTACCGATCTGCAGGCCGGACGGCACCTGTGTCTGCTGCGAGGACTGTGCGCCGGGTTGGCGCAGGTTCTGGTAGAGCAGATCCTCGAACACCGCGCGCGAACGTTTGAAGCCGGTGGTGCTGACGTTGGCGAGGTTGTTGGAGATCACATCCATCTGTGTCTGTTGTGCTTCCAGACCGGTCTTCGATATCCAGAGCGAGCGAATCATGATGAGCGTCCTTTCAGTGTCCTGTGCTTGGATGACACATTACGCGCGGGCTGGCAAAACCATCCGCTGAACACGCACGGAAAAACGACTCAATTCAGGATTTCGGGGGAAAGGAACCGGGCACCGGCTTCAACGCACAACGCAATGCCCTTCAGAATCAGCCGTTGATGCTGAGTACGGAACTGGCCGCCTTGGCGTTGTTGTCGGCGGTCTGCAGCAGTTTCATCTGGGTGTCGAACTGGCGCGCCAGCGAGATCATGTTGACCATCGATTCCACCATGTTCACGTTGCTGCCTTCCAGGCTGCCGGAGGCCACGCTGACATTGGCGTCCGCTTCGGCGGCATTGCCGTCGCGGGTGCGGAACAGCGAATCCTCACCGCGCACCATCTGTGCTTCGGGCGGGTTGGTCAGCTTGATGCGGCCCACCACGATGACGCTGTTCTTCTGGCTGGTGCTGGGCACGGTGGAGATGGTGCCGTCCTTGGCGATGGTCACCTCGGTGTCGGGCGGGATGGTGATCGGGCCGGAATCGCCGACCACGTTGAGCCCGTCGCGGGTCTGCAGGATGCCGCTGGGCAATATCTGCAGACTGCCGTTGCGGGTGTAAGCTTCCTTGCCGTTGGCATCCTCGACGGCGATCCAGCCCTTGCCGTCGACCGCCACGTCGAGCGCGCGTCCGGTCATCTGGATGACGCCGGGACGGAAGTCGGTGCCCGAGGTCGAATCGACCACGAAGGTGCGCGTCGGCAATCCCTCGCCCTGCAACGGCACCGCACGGAAGGTGTCGATGGTGGCGCGGAATCCCGGCGTGTTGACGTTGGCCAGATTCTGCGACACCGATGCCTGCTGTTGCAGGATGTGCGAGGCGCCGGTCATCGCGGTGTAGATCAGTCTGTCCATGTCATGCTCCTAAGCTATATCCGCTTAACGTAGGTTCACCAGTGTCTGCAACACCTGGTCCTGTGTCTTCACCGTCTGCGCGTTGGCCTGATACACGCGCTGCGCGGTGATCATGTTCACCAGTTCGGCAGTCAGGTCGACGTTGGAGTCTTCCACCGCCGAGGTCTGCAACACACCGAGGCTGGCCGAGCCCGGTGCACCGGTCAGCGGCGTACCGGAGACGGACGATTCTGCCCAGTTGTTGCCGCCCAGCGGCTGCAAGCCCTGCGCATTGCTGAAGTTGGACAGCACCACCTGCCCGAGCGTGCGCGTCTGGCCGTTGGAATAGCGACCGGCGATGATGCCGTCGGAACCGGTGCTGAATCCGGTCATGCGGCCGGAGGTGTAGCCGTCCTGGCTCAGCGAGTTGACGCCAAAGATACCGCCGAATTGCGAAGTGGAGCCAAAATCGAAGCTCAGTGTCTGTGCTGCAGCGCCGGTGGGCGTGAATGCTGCCGATGCCACCGCCCCGGCCGGAGTCAGGATGGTGCCGTTGGTGTCGAAGGTCATCGTCGTCAGCAAGCCGGTCGCAGGTGGCACCAGCGCGCCGTCAACAGTGAGGTAGGCGCTCCAGGCATTAGTTGCGGTTTTGGCAAAATACACCGAGGCCACGTGGCTACCGCCCAGGCTGTCGTACACCGTCATCGAGGTGGAGTTGTTGAAGGTGGCCGAGTTGGCCGGATCGAACACGGGCGCGGCCGGGATGACGTTGGAACGGGCATCGAGATTCAGGCCGGCAACGATATTGGCCGTCGCATTGGGCAGCAGGTCGGCCGTGGAGACAAGCAGATCGCCCGGCGTGGTCGCCATGATCGCGCCGGTCGCATCCGGCAGAAAACCGGTGAGCCGGTAACCCTGGCTGGTCACGATGTAGCCGTCCTTGTCCATCTGGAACTGGCCGTTGCGCGAGTAGACGATGGAGCCGTTGTCGCTCAGGCGGAAGAAGCCGTTGCCGCTCACCGCCATATCCAGCGAGTTGTTGGTGACGGTGATGTTGCCCTGGGTGAACTGCTGCGCCACGGTGGCCACACGCGTGCCGATACCGACCGCGCCGGCACCGCCGAGCGAATTGGCATACACGTCGGCGAACTGCGCCTGCGAAGCCTTGAAGCCGACGGTGTTTGCGTTGGCGACGTTGTTGCCGATCACATCCAGATTCTTGGATGCTGCATTCAGACCGCTTAATCCCTGTTGGAAACCCATGACAACCTCCTGTTAAAATCGATCACACGCCGAAGACGCGACGCTCATCACAAAATCTGCCGGACTTGATCCAGCCCCACATCACCCAGACTACCCATGTTCAGCATCGGGCCGAAGGAAGTCAGCGAAACACTTTCCACCAGACCGTAAGACAGCGTGGTCGGTGTTGATTTCTTTCCGCTCAGTTCCGCGCTGGCGCTGAATTTGTAAGCGCCGTTCGCCACCACCGTTCCTGCATCGTCCTTGCCGTCCCACTGGAAGCCGATGGTGCCGCTATCCTGCGCGCCCAGTTGCAGCGTGCGCACCACATTACCCTCCGCATCGGTGATTGTCACGGTGACCTTGTCGGCCGGCTGGGTCATTTCCAGCGCCGCATCCGACTTGCCGTCGAGCATGTTGATCTGCGAACCCGGTACCAGCGCCGCATGGCCGATCATGGCGGCCGCCTGCAGCGACTGCGCGGCAGTCATGCTGTCGCTGAGCGCCTGCACGGTGGCATTCAATTTGTCGATGCCGCTCACGGTGGAAAGCTGCGCCATCTGCGAGGTCACCTGCGCGTTGTCCAGCGGGTTGAGCGGGTCCTGGTTCTTCATCTGCGTCACCAGCAGCTTGAGGAATCGGTCCTGTGTGTCTGCCGCCTGCGAGAGTGTCGCGGCCGCCTGCGCGGCACCGGCGGAACTGCTACTTTGTACGGATGCGACCATGATCTGTCTCCTTATTGTCCGATGGTGAGTGTCTTGAGCAGCAATGTCTTGGAAGTATTCATCACATCCACATTGTTCTGGTATGACCGCGAGGCCGAGATCATGTTCACCATCTCGTCCACCGGGTTTACGTTGGGCAGGGTCACATAACCCTGCTCGTTGGCCATCGGGTGTTTCGGGTCGTACACCACCTTCATCGGCGAGTTGTCTTCGACCACCTTGGATACCTTGACGCCCGCGCCCGGCTGCCCGGCGATGGGCGTGGTCTCGAACACCACCTGTTTGGCCTTGTACGGCTTGCCGTCGGGCCCGGTGGCGCTGTCGGCATTGGCGAGGTTGCTCGCCACCACGTTGAGGCGCTGCGATTGCGCCGTCATGGCGGAACCGGCGATGTTGAATATGTTGAATAGAGACATGGTCGTTATCCTTGTAATGCGGCCAGTACATCCTTGGCCTTGTCGCTGATGAAGCGGACGCTCGCCTCGTAACGCAGGGCGTTGTCGGCGAACTGCGCGCGTTCCACATCCATATCCACGGTGTTACCGTCCGCGCTCGGCTGCAGGGGCCTGCGATACATCACCGGCGCACCCATCACGGTCTCGCGCGCCGCACCGGACAGATGTCCCGGCGCTGTCTTCGCCACCGTCAGCGCCGCGCCGTTGCCTTGCAGGGCGCCCTTCATGGCGCTGGTGAAATCGATATCCCTGGCCTTGTAATTGGGCGTGTCGGCATTGGCGATGTTGGAAGCGATCAACTCCTGCCGCGCCGCGCGCAGGTTCAGTGCCGTCTGGTGAAAGCGGAACATATCGTCTATGCTGTTACTCATCTTGCCCTCCTGCTCGCCTGTTAGGACTTTTCATGGATTGCATACTAATCAGGGCATGTCACCGGCTATCTGCCGAATAAGGGTGAAAACCCGCCTTATTTCCCCCTTTGAAAAAACCCTTTCAGTTCCACAATATGGCCATGAATAACCGCATTCCCTTATTGCTGGTGCTGTTTGTGCTGTTTGTCCCGCCCGCCCTGGGCGCGGCGCCGCAAAGCCATGAGCGCTTACGCGAGGCCGCACTTACTTACGCGCAGACCCAGTCGCAGTCCCTGCCCGGCAAGGTCAGCATCCAGATCGGCGAGATCGATTCGCGCACCGTGCTGCGTGCCTGCGCCGCGCTCGAAGCTTTTACGCCCAGCGGCTCGCAGATGATCGGCAAGACCAGCATCGGCGTGCGCTGCAACGAACAGCCGGGCTGGACCCTCTTCGTGCAGGCGACCATCCGCGTCACCGCGACCCTGTTGGTCGCCAACCGCCCGCTGTCGCAGAACACGGTGTTGGGAGAGAACGATTTTTCGCTGCAAAGCGGCGAGCTGGGGCAGCCCGGCATCCTCACCGACCCCGCACAGGCGGTCGGCAAAACGCTCAAGTTCGGCATCGGGGCGGGACAGGTGTTGCGGCAGGACATGTTGCGCTTGCCCTTCGTGGTGACCCAGAACCAGACGGTCGAAGTGCGGGTGCACGGCAGCGGTTTCGCCGTCCGCGCGAGCGGACAGGCGCTGAACAACGCGGCAGAAGGCCAGAATGTGCAGGTACGCATGGCTTCCGGCCAGGTGGTCAACGGCACGGCGGGCAAGGACGGCAGTGTGGATGTCCGCCCCTGAGACGACTATAATGCGCGCCAATATCAGGAACACCCTAAAGTTTCTCCCGGTTGAGCCGATGTAGTGCTTAACCGAGTCAGTGAAAAGGGGAATACCCAAATGAAGATCGAAAAGACCACCAAACCGCTGCCCGCCACTCCGATCGGAGAGGCGACCGCGCGAAACCAGGCTGCACGTTCCGGCGGAACGCAGACTTCCGCAACCGGCAACAGCGGAACCAGTGTGCATCTGGGTTCGACCACCGCGCAGTTGCGCAGCATGGAAACCAGCATCGCCAGCACACCGCTGGTCGATATCCACAAGGTCGCCGAGATCAAGCAGGCCATCAGCGAGGGCCGCTTCCAGGTGAACTCAGGTGTCGTCGCCGATCGCCTGATCGACACCGTGCGCGATCTGATCACCGCGAGCAAGCATTGACCGATACCCGAACGCCCCCTTCCACGACAGAGTTCCTGTCCAACCTGAACGACGAATGCGCAGCACTGAGCGCATTCGTCGTTTTGCTTGAAGACGAGCAACGCACCCTGCTGGGCCAGCACAGCGAAGCCCTGCTGCAACTGGCCGAAGCCAAGATACAACTGACCAACAAGATCACCACCCTGTCCGAAACACGCAGGCGCTTCCTGCCGGAAGGCACGCGCGACACGGTGGAATGGCTGAAGAAGAACGCCCCGCAGGGACTGCCGAAATGGCACGAGGCAAGACAATTGGCCGCACACGCCCACAGCCTCAACCAGACCAACGGCGAACTGATTCAGATCAAACTGCGCTACAACCAGCAAGCCCTCGGCGTGCTGTTCGGCGCCGCGCAAAACGCCGCCGGCCTCTACGGCGCCGACGGCCAGACCAGCCTGCCCAGCAGCAGCCGCACGCTCGGCAGCGTCTAACTACTCAAACCGGATCAATGCTTCTTCTGACCGTGATCATCGTGATCGCGTTCAGTCCGTTTGAGCACATATCTCAGATCGAAATCCAGTACACGCGCGGCAAGACGGTCGATAGTGAAGCGCGTTGCCCTCTTGTGCTCTTCCGTGTCTTCATCGTCATCGTCGTCGTGATCGACATGATGATGTTCTTTCGCCAGCAGCTTGCGGATAGTCGCAATGTGCTCTTTGCCAGCTTTCGGTTGATTAAGACGGAAAGACTCGGCAGCAGCTCCCAAATATTGATCTAACCGAGATGCAAACACTGAATCGACTAACTGCTTGCCATGCCATGTGGCTACATGAGTACGAATACTCTCTAGAACGAGAGCTGCATTGAACTGGGAGGGAACGATGATAAAGGGGGCGGCAATATTTCGGGAGACGAAGTTATTTTCTTCCAATCTCTCCATTTGCTGAAAAATATCAGAATCTGTCGTTGGTTCACCCAATGGACGAAATTTGTCGCCCCAGCCGACATTGCCTTTGACATGCGCCACAACCATTCCAGGTAATTCTGCGCTGATCAGCCCGAACCCTGCCAAAGTATCCCCCGGTCTAATACCGTCGCGATAATCTATCTTGGATTCATCCAGTGGCATATCCGAACGATGGTAGTGCCACCCAAGATTGGCTATCTGTAACCGACTTACACGCGCCCCACTCCCTATCCATCCGTGAGGTGACACAAGAGCGCCACTAAATAAATCGACTTTGAAAACAGAGTCTGTCTCGCCAAAATGGGCACTATTAATAATCTGCACTGTATACGGCAGCCCAAACAAGCCAAAAGATATGATGCCCTGCTTTGCCCTTATCCCATTACGGATGCGGTATCCATATTTAATTGTCTCATTTGGAAGCAGGTTGATAGTCGAGAAAACCTCAGGTTCAATCTGTGTAGCATTACTCAATACAGCAGTTACCAACTCGCCACCAGTCTCATCTTCGTCCCAATAAGCTGCTAGATAGCCCCCTGCAGTCGGATCTTTGACAATCCCCTCTCCCGATCTGAGGGGGCTCGCTTGAACCGTTCCAGCCATAAAGAGCGTCAATCCGAATGTGGCAATTACAAGATATCTTTTCATTCGCTCACCCCCAACAATCGAACATGATAATGACGGTTTATATCCATTGAACCGTCCAATTTGCTAATACAGCCTGGCCACAATCTATTGTGCCGACTTGCGGGTGGCGTTCCTTTCTTATCTTTTGCACACTCATGCAGATACTTAATTTGCTGCGTATCCAGATAAGTATCGAACTCAATAAAGTTCCTTGGCGGTATTGCACCCGGGGCATCATTTGCACGCAAATCCACCACTACTCCTTGGCGATGTTCATGGTGAGGAGGCATCCAATTAGCATTCACGGCATCAAAGACACCACCCCACTCTATGCTGGCATCATTCACATGCAGTATTGGCGGGGAAACAAGCTGCCCAGTCAATCGGTCTCGCCACTTGAACTGGGGATTTACCTGATAGGCAATCGCTATTTCCCAAAGTACTGCTGCTGCAGTGGGTGTCAAGTAATGATTACCCTGATGAGGTTTTCCAACCCCACCGCCGATAAATGCGTAAAAGGCAGATGCAGGGATCGGCTTCAGACCATCCACCTTTACATCTACTGGTTTCGTTGCTGTATTAGTGCATCCAACACAGGTTGCCGTGATTGTATGTATGCCTGACGCTTCCGGTGCTTTGAAGTTGAATTCCACCACTCCGTTATTCGCAGGCAATGTCCATTCCTTGCACGTATCATCTGAAAGACATTTTTCCACATCGGCAATACCGCCTCTGGGCCGCGTGCTGTCGCCGTGGTCATGCCCGCCGCTTTTTGGATCTTCAACCTTGATGCTGACTTTCACGGTGACTGGTGTTGTGGGCGGTTGACCAGTGCTTTGATCTTTGACGGTAGCAATGAGTGGCAGGGATTTTATGTCCGAGCCTTTGGATGGTTCGACTTCGTTGCCGCCGGTTAGCGTGATGGTGTAGGCACTTGGCCGCACACATACACCTAGAGGATAGAGAGTGTCTACAAGCAACCCTCCACCGTAAGGGCATGAAGATCGCACAATAACCCAACCACCCCGCGAGCAAGTTACTCCTCCATCCGGCCTCTGGTAATACCCGAGTATGGTAACTGAGAAAGTCTCTCCGCCGGCTAAAGGCTCGACATTGCCTTGGTTGCACGCAAGCGTACCCAAGGCGATAGACCACCCCTCCGTTTTGGTAGTGCCCATAGGTGGAATGTATGCATCAGCTATTGCTTGGCCTGCGCTTGCAAAATCTGGATAAGGAGTATTGAAGGTATCCTCCAGTTTTGAAAGTATTGATGCATAGTATGTTCTAGTGGGCGAGTAGATGTACGAGCCAGGGGGAAAAAGCGCTGAATGCGCCTGGATGGGAAATAACCCAAGAATAAGGAGTATTAGTTTGCGCCAGGAAAAAACCGGCCTGGGACAAGAAGAGTTCAACTCCCGCCGTTTCTGCGAATGTATTTTTTTCATTTCCATACACCCCTGTACAACGTGCCGACCATAGTACGCATGCGCAAGGAGTGGTTTCAATAAGCCATTCGGCCTAGATATCGGCCTATGCCTTTTCAAACAATGATGAGATTTACAGCAAGGAAGGAAGTACGTACTACTGCGCAGATACCCCATTGACGGCATCCGCTTCTTTTTCCGGCTCAGGCGTTAGCACGGTGATAGTCACGCGCCTGTTGCGCGTGCGACCTTCTGGAGTGTCGTTGGAAAGTACGGGACGATTATCTGCCGCTCCCTTGGCGGTCAGGCGTTTGGCGACGATGCCCTGCTCGATGAACAGACGCACCACGCTGCTGGCGCGCGCCGATGACAGCTCCCAGTTGGAGGGGAATTGGGGTGTACTGATGGGCTGGTTGTCGGTGTGCCCTTCCACTTCGATGGCGAATTCCTCGGCGGCCAGTTGTTTCGCGACAGCGGCCAGCGTCTGCCGAGCCTCTGCCTGCAGTGCCGCTTCGCCCACATTGAACAGGGCACTGGCGTTGATCTCCAGTTCGACACCGCGTCCGGTCTGCGAGACGTTCATCTGCCCCTTCTTCACGAACTCGGACATGGATTGGTCAAGGTTCCTGGCCAGGTTCTGCATGCGCTCGTTCTGCTTGCGCTGCTTCTCCGCGAGGCGCGCGTTGCGACGATCGACCAGTGATTTGAAATACATCTCCTGTTCGCTGAGCTGGATGGACGAACCTTCGCCTGCCTTGCCGTTGCTGCCAAAGGCCTGATTGACGGCGACGCTGAAGACTTTGTACTTGCCCTCGTTGACCGAGGAGATGCCGTACATCACGACGAAGAAGGCGAACAGCAAAGTGATGAAGTCGGCGTAGGAGACCATCCATCGCTCGTGATTGTCGTGCTCGGGTCTTTTCGGACGGCGCGCCATTTCAGGACGGGATGTAGCCCTTGAGTTTGTTTTCGATGAAGCGCGGGTTCTCGGCGTTGGCGATCATGCACAGACCGTCGATGAGCATCTCGCGCATGTTGACCTGTTCCTGGATGAGTATCTTCAGCTTGCCGGCGATGGGCAGGAACAACAGGTTGGCGGAACCCACGCCGTAGATGGTGGCGATGAAGGCGACGGCGATGCCCGCGCCCAGCTTGGCCGGTTCGCCCAGACTCTGCATCACGTGGACCAGCCCCAGCACCGCACCCAGAATGCCGATGGTCGGCGCATATCCGGCGGCCGATTCCCACACCCGCGCCGCCTGCCAGCGCACGGTCTCCCAGCTTTGCAATTCGATGTCCATGATCTCGCGGATCTTCTCGGCACTGTTGCCGTCGACCAGTAGTTGCAGGCCTTTGCGCACGAAGGGGTCTTCGATGTTCTTGAGTTGCGCTTCGAGCGCGAGGATGCCGTCTTTGCGGGAGACACTGCCCCAGGCGGTGATCTGATAGCTCAGTTTCTGGATGTCGACGACGGGGGTGACAAACACCCATGCAGCCATCTTCATGCCGGTGACAAACACCCGTGCCGGGTGCTGCAGCATCACCGCGCCGATGGTGCCGCCAAACACGATGAAGAAGGCGGCCAACTGCATCAGCACATTGGCCGAACCGCCTTCCAGCAGTTGCCCGCCGAGGATGCCGACGATGGCAACCAGGATGCCGAACAGGCTGAGCTTATCCATCAGTAACCCTTCATAGAGGCGCGCAGTCGTGCCACCGCCTGGGTGTGCAACTGGCACACGCGCGACTCGGAGACGCCCATCACTTCGCCGATCTCGCGCAGGTTCATGTCCTGTTCATAGTGCATGCCCATCAACTGGCGCTCGCGCTCGGGCAGGCGCTCGATGGCCTTGATCAGCGCCTCGCGGAAGCGTTCGTCCTGCAACAGTTCGAGCGGGTTGCTGTCGCTGTCGAACTCGAAGCGGTCAAAGAAGTCCTCGTCGCCCTCGCCGTGAAAATCCTCGTAATAGACCAGTTGCGCGCCGCGCGCTTCCTGCAGCAACTGCTGGTACTCCGGCAGCGCGACGCCCAGCTCTTTGGCGATGTCGGTCTCGCTGGGTTTGCCGCCCAGTTTCTGCTGCAAACGGCTGATGGCAGTCTCGATCTTGCGCATGTCGCGGCGCATGCTGCGCGGCAACCAGTCGGCTCCGCGCAACTCGTCCAGCATGGCACCGCGGATACGCTGTGCCGCATAGGTCTCGAACTGCGCGCCGCGCAACTCGTCGTAACGGCTTGCCGCGTCGAGCAAGCCCATCATGCCAGCCTGAATGAGGTCGTCCACTTCGACACTGCCGGGGAGCTTGAGCATCATGTGATGGGCGATACGCTTCACCAGGTGGGCGTATTCCTTCAGGCACTCTTCCTTGTCGCTCAATCCGTTCGGCGTGTACATGGCCTTCGTCTTCAGGTTGGTGGCGATTCTCATGTGATCGTCGCCATTCTATTGTTCGTCGGGCGCGCTTGCCGCATCAGACGCTGCATCACGCTGCCCAGCACATCATGTCCAGCATCCGCCGCGACAGGCGCGCGCAACAGCCCCTGGGCGACCTCGCGCATGGCATACGAGGCGGGTGCGGCGGGGAACGCCTCGGTCACCGGACGCCCCAATTGTGTCGCACGTTTGAGCTTTTCATCAACCGGAATATGGCCAAGGTATTCCAGATGCACCTGCAGGTGCCGCCGTGCGACGCCCGCCATGTTGTCAAAAACCGCCAGTGCCTCGCGTTCGCTGTCGACCTTGTTGACCACGATGTCGAACGCCTGCCTGCCATTATGCATCGCCATCTGCTTGAGCAAGATATAACTTTCGGTGATGCCGCTGCTGGTGGCGTCGAGCACCAGCAGCAGGGGCTCGTCGCCGGACAGGCTGGCACAGACCGAATGGCCGGCGCGTGCCGCATCCACTAGCACCACATCCATATCCTTCGCGGCCGCGCTGAGCGACTCCAGCAGGCGTTCGCGCTGGGTCTCGTCCAGTTTGGCCAGGCTCTGGATCGCCCTTGCCACCGGCAATACGCGCACCCCCTGGCTGCCGCGCAGGATCACGTCCTGCCAGGTCGTTTCGCCGCGCGCCACATTGAGCATGTCGTGGCGCACCTTCAATGCCAGCGTGTTGGCGACGTTGTCGTGCGAGAGGTTCTCGTCCAGCACCAGCACATCCTTGCCGGCATTGCCCAATACCGCCGCCAGGTTCACCACGATGCTGGTCGCACCCAGTCCGTCGCGCGCCCCGACCACGGTGACCACGCGTGCGCTGGAGCGTGCCAGCAGGCGCCGCAGACCGGCTGCCTGATCATGGACATTAGATCGCATATTGCCCCCGCATCGTCTGTGCGTTACCGATCCCTGCCATGAAATTCGGCAACTCGGCTTCCGGCATGTCGAACGCCGCCGCGGCCTTGCCCACATCCTTGAACAGGCGGTGCAGCAGGTATTCCAGATTCACTTCGTGCAGGTCTTCCGGCACGCGCTGGCCGCTGGCGATGTAGTGCATGGTCAGCTTGTGGCGCACCACCACGTCCAGCACCGTGCCCAGCGTCACTGCTTCGTCGAGTTTGGTCGGGATGCAGCCGATCACGCCGCTGCCGCCGTACATCTTGACCACATCGTCCAGCGTGCCGCCGGAGCTGGTGGCGTTGAGCAGCAGCAGACGCTGCACGCCCACGTCGTCGAACATCTGTGCCTGCTCCGCCACGCGGCTGTCGCGCTGGCCAACGCCCATGGTGTCGATGATCACCAGATGCTTGTGCTTGAGGCCGGACAGGGTGAGGCGCAGGTCCTCGGTGTCGCGCACCGCGTGCACCGACACCCCGAGGATCTTGCCGTAGATCTTCAATTGCTCGTGCGCGCCGATACGGTAGCTGTCGGTGGTGACCAGCGCCACCTTGTCGGCGCCGTAGCGCACGACGGCGCGTGCCGCCAGCTTGGCGGTGGTAGTGGTCTTGCCGACGCCGGTGGGACCGATCAGCGCATACACGCCGCCGCGCGCGACCACATCTTCCTGCAAAGTCGCGACGCGCAGATTGTGCGCCAGTGCGCGGCGCAACCAGTCGAGGCCGCCCTTGGCCGGGGTCTTTTCCAGCAACTGGCGCGACAGCACCGGGCTGAAGCCGACGTTGAGCATGTCGCGCAGCAGCGCGCCGCGTTCGGGATCGTGTTGTTGCATATCCGCCCAGGACAGGCGCGCCATCTGTTCCTGCATCATGTTGCGCATGGTCTTGATCTCGGACAGCAGCGACTGCTGTTCCGCGCCGGCGTTCACGCTCTCGCGCGCGATGCTTTCGCGTTTGCTGTTCGCCTCCAGTACCTTGGCGCCGAGCGCCGCGGCCTGGTTCGCGCCCTGCACGCTGAGCGTGCCGCTGCTTTTCGGCTTGGCGGTGTTGTCGGGGAGGCGCGTCTCGCCCACGCGCGTCTCGCTCAGATGGGCCAGCTCGGCACCGGCCATGGCCACGATCTCCACTCCTTCCGGCACTTTGCGGTTGGACAGGATCACGGCGTCTGCGCCGAGTTCGACACGGACCAGCTTGAGTGCGTCACGCGAACTGGCTGCGATGAATTTTCTGGCTTTCATACTCTACCCCCTACCATGGATGTGACTCGTACCGTTTTGAATCCGGGTACTTCTTCGTGTGAAATGACTTTGAGTTGTGGCAGCGCGCGTTTGAGGAAGCGCGCCAGCAGGTCGCGGATGCCGCCCGGCACCAGCAGCACCGTGGGCAACCCCATCTGTTCCTGCGACTGCGTGGCGTTGCGTGCCTCGCGCAGCAGCGTGTTGGCCAGACTCGGCTCGATGGCCGAACCGCCGGCCTGCAGGGCCTGACCGAGCACGTATTCCAGTTCCTTGTCCATGCCGATGACCTGCAGTTCCTGCGCGGCCGGATAGAACTGCTGCACGATGGCCGGGCCGAGGGAGACGCGCACCAGCGCGGTAAGCACGGTGGTGTCCTGCGTGTGCGGCGCGTGTTCGGCCAGTGTCTCGAGGATGGTGCGCATGTCGCGGATATGCATGCCCTCGTCGAGCAGGTTCTGCATGACTTTCTGCACCGTCGCCAGCGACAGCAGCTTGGGCACCAGGTCTTCGGTGAGCTTGGGCGCGAACTTGCCGAGGTGGTCGAGCAGTTGCTGCACTTCCTGGCGGCCGAGCAGTTCTGCCGCATGCACATTGATGAGATGGCTCATGTGCGTCGCCACCACGGTGCTGGCATCGACCACGGTGTAACCCATGGCCTGCGCCTGATCGCGCACGTTCGCCTCCACCCAGATGGCGGGCAGGCCGAAGGCCGGGTCTTTGGTCGGCGTGCCGGGCAGGATGCCGCTCACGTTGCCGGGATTGATGGCCAGGAACAGATTGGGATAGGCCTCGCCGCTGCCGATCTCGGCACCCTTCAGCGTGATGCGATAGGCGTTGGGACGCAGGTCGAGGTTGTCGCGGATATGCACGGCGGGCGGCAGGAAGCCCATGTCCTGGGTGAATTTCTTGCGGATGCCCTTGATACGGCGCAGCAGGTCGCCGTCCTGCGCCTTGTCCACCAGCGCGATCAGGCGGTAGCCGACTTCCAGACCCAGCACGTCCACCTGCGCCACGTCTTCCCAGCTTGCTTCCGGCGCTTCATTGCTCGGCACGAGCACGGGACTCTCCGCTTCGGCTGCTTTTGCCTCATCGAGTTTGGCGCGCTGCAACAGATAGAAGGCGAACCAGCCCAGACCGCCCGCCAGCAACAGGAAGGGGAAGTGCGGCATGCCGGGGATCAACCCCATGATGCCGATGATGGCAGCGGTGAGGATGAGCAGCTGCGGGCTGTTGATCAGTTGTTTGGCCAGCTGCTGGCCGATGTTGTCGTCACTGGCGACGCGGCTGACCACCATACCGGCGGCGGTGGAGATCACCAGCGCGGGGATCTGCGCCACCAGACCGTCGCCGATGGTGAGCAGGGTGTAGTTCTTGGCCGCGGTCGCGAAATCGAGGTCGTGCTGCAGCACGCCGACCGCCAGGCCGCCGATGATGCTGATCAGCATGATGATGATGCCGGCGACGGCGTCGCCGCGCACGAACTTGGAGGCACCGTCCATGGCGCCGTAGAAGTCGGCTTCCTGTGCGATCTCGGCACGGCGTTTGCGCGCCACGTCCTCGCCGATCAGACCGGCGTTGAGGTCGGCATCGATCGCCATCTGCTTGCCCGGCATCGCGTCCAGGGTGAAACGCGCGCCCACCTCGGCGATACGGCCGGCGCCCTTGGTGATCACGACGAAGTTGATGACCACCAGGATCACGAACACCACGATACCGACGGCGTAGTTGCCGCCGACCAGGAAATGACCGAACGATTCGATCACCTTGCCCGCCGCGTCCGGGCCGGTGTGGCCTTCGAGCAGCACCACACGGGTGGAGGCGACGTTGAGCGACAGGCGCAGCAGGGTGGAGATCAGCAGCACCGTGGGGAATATGGCGAAGTCCAGCGGCCTGGTGGTGTTCATCGCCACCAGCAGCACCATGATGGCCAGTGCGATATTGAAAGTGAACAGGATATCGAGCAGGAACGGCGGCAGCGGCAGCACCATCATCGACAGGATCATCACGATCAGGATGGGGCCGGCCAGTCCGCGCATGCCGCCGCGCAGTAAGGCATCTTTCAGGGTTTGCAGCAGATTGTCCATATACGCCTCGGTTGTTTCGCTTTGCCGGAGCCCGATAAAAGGGCTCACGGCTCATGCGTATTATCGAGAGCGCCGGTCAAATCAATGGGGGAAATAGAGGGGGAATTGTGCGGCTATTTGAATGGCCGTAGCCGCGGCGGTCACCACTGGTAGGTCTTGATCGCCTCCGTCAACTCGGCCAGGGCCTGCTCCAGGTCGGCCACCGCCTGCTCGGCGTCGTCCCGGGTCGACAGGTTCTCGACGCGTTCCGCCGTCTGCATGGCGCGCTCGGCGGAGAATATGCTGACCATGCCCTTGAGCGTGTGGGCACTGTGCCGTATGGTTTCCGTATCGCGCGGCGCCAGGGCCGACTTGATGGCCTGCAGATGCGGCGGTGCATCCGCCAGGAACAGGCGCACGATCTCGTCGAAAAGTTCGCGACTGTCGTCCATCAGCTTGCGCGCTTTGGCGAAATCCGCCACGACCGCCTGTTGCTGTGTCTCCACTGCGCCTGCGGTCGCGGGTCCGGCATCCGGGGCGCAGGCGTTCAGTTCGCGCCAGAGTGCCTCGGTATCGATTGGCTTGGAGAGATAGCTGTCCATGCCTGCGGCAAGACATTCCTCGCGACTACCCTGCATCACATGGGCCGTCAGGCCGATGATGGGGATGTGCCCGCCTTTTTGCCGCTCCAGCTCGCGGATCTGTCTGGTCGCGCCGTAGCCGTTCAGCTCGGGCATGTCCACGTCCATCAGGATCAGGTCGTAATGCCCGGCTTGCCATTTTTCGACCGCGATCAGTCCGTTGCCGGCGACATCCACGCTGTGTCCGAACTTCTCCAGCAGCCGGATGCCCAGTGTCTGGTTGACACTGTTGTCCTCCGCCAGCAACACCCTGAGTTTGCGCTTGCCTTCCCGCACCGAGTGGCGTGTGACCAGCGGCGCCGTCTCGAGATCGGCCATCCCCAGCGTGTTCATGATCGCGTCGAACAGGTCGGACTGGGAATAGGGCTTGAGCAGGTAGGCGGAGATACCGAGTTCGCGGCAACGTGCCGCATCGCCGCGCTGCCCTTCCGAGGTGAGCATCATGATGGGGGCCACATGCTGGTCGCTCTGGGCACGCAATTTCTCGATCACGGCAAAACCGTCCATATCCGGCATGCGCACGTCGAGCAACAGCAACTGGTAGCTCTCGCCGGCCGCCTTGGCGCGATCGAGTTCCATGATGGCTTCGCAGCCGTTCGATACGCCGAAAGGACGCATCCCCCAGCGCCGCACCAGTTCCACCGCCAACAGGCGGTTGGTCGCGTTGTCGTCCACCACCAGCACACGCATGTCCTTCAGCCGCACCGTCTCATAGTGCGGCTGGATCTCGGCGGCACACCGCCCCAGCTCGATCTCGATGTAGAAAGTGCTGCCCTTGCCCACCTCGCTCTCCACCCAGATACAACCGCCCATCAACTCGATCAACCTGGTGGAGATCGTCAAGCCGAGTCCGGTCCCCCCGTATTGGCGCGTGGTCGAGGTATCCGCCTGCGAGAACGACTCGAAGATGGCCTGGAATTTCTCGCGCGGGATGCCGATACCGGTGTCGCGCACGCTGATGTGCAGGGTCACTGTATCCAGACTGCTCTGGATCGAGCTCAGTGCCGCTTTCACCACGATCTCGCCGTGCTCGGTGAACTTGATCGCGTTGCCGACCAGATTGACGATGATCTGGCGCAGCCGCCCCGGATCCCCTTCCAGCAGTTCGGGGATATCCGGATCGATATCGAGCAGCAGCTCCAGTCCTTTCTGGTGGGCACGCAGCGCGATGGAACGCGTGGTTTGCGAAAGCACTTCGGGCAGACTGAACTCGATATGCTCGATCTCCATCTTGCCCGCCTCGATCTTGGAGAAATCGAGGATGTCGTTGACGATGCCGAGCAAGGCGTCGGCGGAAGACTTGACCAGACCCAGATATTCCTTCTGCTCCGGGTTCAATTCGGTATCCAGAGCGAGCTCGGTCATGCCGATGATGCCGTTCATCGGCGTTCTGATCTCGTGGCTCATGTTGGCCAGGAAATCGCTCTTGGCTCGGCTGGCTTCCTCGGCCGCCACCTTGGCCTGGCGAAGCGATTCCTCCGCCTGTTTGCGTACGGTGATGTCGCGCACGGTGGCCTGCAGTACCCGCCTGTCGTCCAGCACCATGGCATTCAGCAGCACCTCGGCGTCGAATGGATTGCCGTTATCCGCACGCCGGTGCACCCACTCGAAGCGGTTGCTGCCGTTCTCCATCGCGATGGCGATGCGTTGGCCGGCCAGTTCCATGGAATCGCCGCCGCCCGGCTGCTGCTCCGGCGACAGGTCGGCGGGATGTCTATTACAGAAATCCTCGCGCGTCGCGCAGCCGAACATCTGCAGGGTCGCCAGGTTGCAATCGAAGAACCCTTTTTCGTCCAGCAGCATCACCGCATCGCTGGTCGAGTCATACAGCGTGCGCAGCTTCGTCTCGGACTTGTGCAGCGCTTCCGCGGCTTCGCGGCGCTCCGTGATATCGGCGTTGGTGCCGGTCATGCGCAGCGCGCGACCGCCCGCATCGCGCTCCACGACCTTGCCATGCGTGTGTATCCACGCCCATGCCCCGTCGTTGCGGCGGACACGGAATTCGACCGAGTAGAACTGGTAATGTCCCTTGAGCACGCCCTCGAGCTCACCCCTGATCGCCGCGCGATCATCGGGATGGACCATGTTGATGAGCTGCTCGGTGTTGATCAGCATCTCCTTCTTCTCGCCACCCATCATCAGCGCCCAGCGGTCGCTCAGATAGACCCGGTCATTGGCGAGATCCCAGTCCCACAGGGCAAGGTTGGAACCGTCCAGCGAGAGATTGAGCCGCTCCTGCGTCAGGCGGATGAACAGCTCGCTCTTTTTGCGCGCGGAGATATCCTGGAATGCCACCACGACACCGTCCAGTTCGCCATCGCGCATGATCGCCTGCGACGACACTTCGACCGGGAACACGCTGCCGTCCTTGCGCACGAATACCTGGTCGTCGCTGCGCGAACTGCCATGCGCCTTCACCCCCAGCATGATGGGGCACTCGGCACCCGACAACGGCATACCGTCGGCAGTCTGTTTGTGGATGGTGTCATGCACCCGCATCCCGATGAATTCGGAACGCTGCCAACCGAGCAGCCGCTCCGCTTCCGAGTTCATATAGGCGCAGCGGCCGCGCGCATCCTGCACATACAGGCCCTCGCCCAGTGTCTCGCTGATGCGCTCGTAGAACTCGCGCTGCTGCACGAGCCGTTCGTCCATCGCCTTGCGCGCGGTGATGTCGCTGCGGATGGAGACGAAACGCTTGGGCTTCCCCTGCTCGTCCATGAACGGCACGATGGTGGAATCCACCCAGTAAAAGCCGCCGTCCTTGCTCCGGTTCCTGACCTCGCCGCGCCAGATCTCGCCACGGCAGATGGTCTGCCACATGTCGGTGAAGAACTCGCGCGGGTGGTAACCTGAATTCAGCAGCCGGTGATCCTGCCCGAGCAATTCCGCTTCGGTGTACTGGCTGATCTCGACGAATTTGGCGTTGGCATAGATGATCTTGCCGCTGCGGTCGGCGATGCTCACGATGGAGTGCTGGTCCAGCGCATATTTCTGGAAATTCAGCTCGGTCAGGGTGTCGCTGAGCCGGTCATAGGCCTCGTGCAGTTTGTTCTCTGCCTGCTGCAGGGTACTGATATCCTGGAACGACACCAGCGCACCGATCACCGCACCGTCCAGTATGGTGGGGCGCGAACGATATTTGACAGGGACGCTGCTGCCATCGCGTTTGTTGAAATATCCCTCGCCATCGACCGGCTCGTTACTGCCGATGACACGGAGTTGCGGACATTCAGCCGGGGGGAGCGCCTCGCCGCCGGGAAGATGGTGCTGCACCGCCTCATGCACGACTTGGCCGATCAGTTCGCGTTCCTGCCAGCCCAGCATCTTTTCGGCAGCCGCATTCATGAAAGTGAGCCTGCCCTGCAGATCGGTGGCGTACACGCCGTCACTCAGCGTGTTCAACAGCGTGCGCGTCATCTCGGCGTTCTGCACGCGCATCCTGTCGTTCACCGCATTCAGCTCGGCGGCGTTCATCTTCAGCGCGTTCTGCAGCAGCCGTTGCTCCTTGTCGACCTCGTGGTAATAACTGTCGACGATATCCAGGAACGAACCCAGTCTCTCGTCAGGTTTGAAGTCGTTACCGAAATGGCGCCGCAACTGGCGCTCGAGCAGACGGTGCATGCAGCGGGCCTATTCGTAGATGGTCGTCAGGGTCATCGTCTGGTTGTGCAACTCGCACTTCATGACGTCGCTGAACGGGGCCAGCTCGCCATAGGAATAGAATCCGGTGATCGCCGTGGCAGCGCCGAGTCTTTCACGCACGATATCCAGCTCCTCCTCCGTCAATTGCCCCATCACCAGGCGTCTTCCGACGCAACTCACCACCAGACAGAGTCCGCTGGTCTCCGAAGATGCGGGGCGGGCCGCCGCCGCCGCCAGTCCCGCATTCTCGATCAGGCTGTCCAGATTGGTTCGCATCAGTTTGCTGATGTATCCCTGCGGCACATCCCCGGCGAAGGTGAGGCTGTGTTCAGCCTCGTCGACTGCCAACAGGGTCCGTATCAATGGCAGCGCCGACTTGTTCGCCTGGATACTCAGCGGGAAGCGCAAGCCGCTGGCCGGCAGGTCCTTGGCCTGCTCGGCCAGATAGCGTTTGTACAACTCCAGTGCCGGTTCTCCATCGATCTCGTACACCACATTGCCCACCGACCGGGTGACGATACGCTCGGCGCCGAACTCCTCCCAGCCGGCGAAACACCCGCTCTTGACGGTCACGCCACCATAGAACCCCAGCGCAGCGATGCGCCCTTTCCTGGCCGGCGCATCCGCCATCACCCAGGTGTTGCCAAAACGCGTCCCGTCACCGGCCAGTCCGCCGGTCACCGCGATGCCGGCCTGATTCAGGCCTTGTGCCAGTTCGCTGCCGTTCACCTGCAATCCGTCGGAAAGCACAAAGACATGTCTCAGGTCGGCGGCAGCCAGTTCAGTCATGAGTTGCATCCCGGACTCGCGCGGACTCTTGCCCGATTCGATATCGACCGCGGCCAGACGGACGGTCGCACGGTCGAACTTGACGACCGTTGCCACCATGTCGCCGTCGCTGATCTCCACACCGCTCACGCTTCCCGAAGACGAACAGCCGACGATATGGGCATCGGGGAACATGCCGCGCAGTTGCGTGTAGCACTCTTCCGTCTGAAAGAACGGATGGTCGGCAAAGACCAGAACCATGTCCGCCTGTTCGGTCGTTGCGGACAACAGCCCCCAACCTGATTGTTCAGACCATCGGATCTGTTTGCTCTGCATGTTTCCTCCTGTTCATCTCATCGGCCAATATCAACCCAGCGTGCGGTCCCTGAGCTCCATCTCTTCATCCACGAACCGGCTCTTGATCTTCAGAACCTCTTCAAAGTCCGCAAAGAACGCGTCCACGCAGGCCGGATCGAAGTGCGTTCCCGCCCCTTCGCGCAACAATTGCGACGCCTGCTCGTTGCTCCATGCTTTTTTGTACGGGCGGTCCGATGTGAGTGCGTCGAAGACATCGGCGACCGCGACGATGCGACCGAACAGCGGGATATCAGCGCCTTTCAGTCCGCGCGGATAGCCCGTGCCGTCGAACTTCTCGTGATGGGTGTGCGCAATCTCCGCGGCGACCTTGAGCAGGGATGAATTGCTGGCATTGAGGACCTCATATCCGATCACCGCATGCTGCTTCATGATGGAGAACTCCTCCTCGGTGAGCTTGCCCGGCTTCAGCAGGATCAGGTCGGGCGTGCCGACCTTGCCGATATCATGCATCGGTGCCGCTTCCAGCAGCAGGTCCTGCTGCTCGGTGGGGAGTCCCAGATGCTGCGCGATATGTCTGGAATAGTGCGCCATACGCAAAATGTGCGCGCCAGTCTCGGGGTCGCGATATTCCGCCGCACGGGCAAGACAGAAGATGGTCTCCTGCTCGCGCGCGACGATCTGTGCCGTCGCCTTGCGCACCTCTTCGGCCAGCCAGCTTGCCCGGTCGGTCAGTTGCCTGTGGCTTTGGCGCAACGCCAGCATGTTCTTGGCACGCGCCAGGAACTCGATGTTATCCAGCGGTTTGTTGAGGAAATCGGTCACGCCGATCTGCAGGGCGCGATGGCGCAACTCGGTCTCGTGATTGGCGGTCACCATGAGTACCGGGACGTCACTGTCATGCTTGCGGAAAGACTCGACCAGCTCTATCCCGCTCATCTGCGGCATCATGTAATCGACGATGACGAGGTCGGGATCGTTCGCCAGACACCAGGCCAAGCCCGCGACCGGATCGGTGAAACAGACCGGCTCGCAGTCGGGCAACTTTCGAACCAGATGCTGCAGCAGGGTGACATTCAACTGGGCATCGTCAATGATCACTACTTTCATCTCACTCCCTCTCGCTTGCCGGCTGTATCCTCAGCCTGAATTCGCCTCCGCCCCCAAGATACGCCTTCCGGACGAAATGACCAATAGCTGAGCGACTGCGGCGTTGCAAAAACACCGTGACGGTCAGGGAGTTACCATTTGAGCCGCTGGATCCAGTTCTTTGGGAACCGGCAGTTCCTGCGGCTCCTGCGGATAGGCGCCGCCCACCTGCTTGTAGCGGCGCAGTTGATAGACGTAGGCCAGCACCTCGGCAACGGCGGTGAACAGCGCCTCGGGGATGGCCTGGCCGAGTTCGCAGTGCTTGTGCAGTGCGCGCGCCAGCGGCGGCGCTTCGAGGATGGGCACGTTGTGTTCTTTGGCGATCTCCTTGATCTTCGCCGCCATCAGGTGCGAACCTTTCGCCACCACGATCGGCGCGCGCATCTTGTTCTCGCTGTATTTCAGCGCGACCGAGAAGTGGGTCGGGTTGGTCACCACCACATCGGCAGTCGGGATCTCGGCCATCATGCGGCGGCGCGCCATCTCGCGCTGCATGCTGCGCACGCGTGCCTTGACCTGCGGGTCGCCCTCGGTCTCCTTGGCCTCCTGGCGTACCTCTTCCTTGGTCATCATCAGCTTCTTGTTGTGCTCCCACAACTGGAACGGCACATCCACTGCAACGATCAGCAGCATGCCGCCCATGATGGCGGCGAAACACCACCACACCAGATTGCCCAGGTGCGGGATGGCGATGTGGACCGGCTCGCTCACCAGCATCAGTACCGCCTCGCGGTTGTGCCACACCACCCAGGCGCCGATGCCGCCCACCACCAGCGATTTGGCGACGGCCTTGGCCAGCTCCATCAGACTGTTGGTGGAGAACATGCGGCCGATGCCGCTGATGGGGTTGAGTTTGTTCAGATTGGGCTGCAGCGGCTTGAGCGTGAACAGCCAGCCGTTCAGCAGCAGCGGCGAGAACGCCGCCACCAGCAGCAGCAGACCGAGCAGCGGCAGGAAGGCCATCAGCGCCTCCATGCTCAGTTCATGCAGGCGCGGCAGCAGCAGGTCAGAATTGAAAGCCAGTTCCTTGTCCAGCGTAAGGCCTTCGCGCAGGACGGCGATCATGCTCTGCAACAGTGCGGAGCCCATCATCCACAATCCCGCCCCGCCCACCATCAGACCGAGAAAGGTGGACAGCTCGCGCGAACGCGCGACCTGGCCTTCTTCGCGGGCCTGGTCGAGTTTCCGTTGTGAGGGTGATTCCGTTTTTTCTAGATCGCTGTCCTGATCGGCCATGGCATTGTCCTTTGCACATGGCGATTATCGGCGGGGCACGCAAATCCAATCCGGGGAACAGCGGGGGAAAAAGCGGGCAATCCCGAATCCTTCAGTGCGGCTCAGACCGTTTTGGCCAGCCGCACCTGCACCCGTTCGGCGATCTTCCCCAGCGGCAAGATCTCATCCACCGCGCCGACGGCGATGGCTTCGCGCGGCATGCCGAACACCACGCAACTGGCTTCGTCCTGGGCGAAGTTGTAAGCACCCGCTCGCCTCATCTCCAGCATCGCCGCGGCCCCGTCCTTGCCCATGCCGGTGAGCATCACACCGATGGCATCGGCACGGAGATGCCTTGCCGCAGAGTTAAACAGCACTTCGACCGAGGGGCGGTGCCGGTTCACGGGCGGCTCCTGATTGAGCACGGTGCGATACCCCGTTCCGGCAGGCTCCAGCAGAAGATGGGAGTGACCCGGCGCCAGATAGACATGGCCAGGCTCGATCTTTTCATGGTGTACGGCCTCATGCACATGCATCGGGCTCAGATGGTCGAGCCGCTCGGCGAACGATTTGGTGAACAGTTCCGGCATGTGCTGGGCGATGAGGATGGCGGGACTGCGCTCGGGCATGCCGGCCAGAAACACCTTGAGCGCCTCGGTGCCGCCGGTGGATGATCCGACCACGATGATCCTCTGCCCCATCATTCCCTCTTGGCGGCGAGCTCGTACACCGTGCTGCCGCGCAGTTTGAAGATGCTGCTGGCATGGTAGAAACTCTCGGAATGCCCGGCGAACAACAAGCCATTGCCGCGCATCAGCGGGGCGAACTTCCTCAGGATGGTGAGCTGGGTGTCCTTGTCGAAATAGATCATCACGTTGCGGCAGAAGATCGCATCCAGCGGTGCGTGTATCGGCCAGCCGGCTTCGAGCAGATTGATGCGGCGGAAATCGATCATCTTCTTCAATTCCGGCCTGACCTGCACAGAGCCGGATTCCGCGCGCGTGAAGAAGCGTTCGACCTGTTGCGGCGGCAACCGTGCGACGGCGTCGGCCTTGTACCTGCCTTCGCGCGCGGTCTCCAGTACCTTGGTATCAAGATCGGAGGCGATGATATGGACGGGACGGTCGTGACCCAACGCCTCCACCGCAGTCATCGCCATGGAGTAGGCTTCCTCGCCGGTGGAACAGGCGGAACACCACAGCGTGAGTGCATGCCCGGCATCCTGCTTGCGCAGATGTTCGGCCAGGATGGGGAAGTGATGCGGCTCGCGGAAGAACGAGGTGAGGTTGGTGGTGAGCGAGTTGGTGAACGCCTCCCACTCTGCTTTGTCGCCGCGCTGCAGTCGATCCAGATACTCGGCGAAGGTGCCGGTGCCGGTGGCACGCAGGCGCCGCGCGAGGCGGCTGTAGACCAGCTCCTGCTTGTGCTCGCCCAGCGAGATACCCGCGTACTCGTGGATCAGCTTGCGGATGCGCTGAAAGTCCTGGTCGGTGAACTGGAATTCGCGGGTATGTTCATTGCTCATGCCGCCATTTTACTAGGGGAATGGCACAGCAGGCTGTTATCTCCCTCCCCTGCCACTGCGATCCGCTCCAGCGCCTCCAGCACCTCCATACTTTCGGCCTCCATCATTGCGACCAACGCCATCCCGCGGATGGGCTCGCCGTTGCGGAAAGCCGCCACGGCCTCCTTGCCGTGCTGGTGAAAGGCCAAGTGCGGATTCGCCACGGCGGCATATCCATCCAGTTTGGAATAGCAATTCTTGCCATCCCCCTGGAAATACCACTTGCCCAGTCGGCAATCCGTGTGCGAAGAGAAACTGTCAGCAACGCGATCCGAGATGCCCATGAACACCTTGTAGACTTCGAATTTGTAGAGGATGTGGTCGATTTTGGCGACTTCGACGAAACTGCGCATCGTCGCGGCCGAGATGGTGCCTTCCATGGTATGCGCCAGATCGAGCAGGTGCTTCATGTTGCCCATCACATTGCCGACATCGCCACTGAACACTTGCGACTTCGCCGCCCATTCATGCATCTGCGTCTGCGTCCGTTCGGTCTCACCCTGGATGGCGACGACGATCCCGGATATCTCGCTGGTCGCCTTGGCGGTACGCTCGGCGAGCTTGCGCACCTCGTCGGCGACCACGGCAAAGCCGCGCCCCTGCTCACCGGCCCGTGCCGCCTCGATGGCCGCGTTGAGCGCCAGCAGGTTGGTCTGGTCGGCGATCTCCTTGATGAGTTGCACGATACTGCCGATCTGCTCGGCGCGCTCAGTCAGGTTCTTCACGTTCTGCGAAGTCTGCAGGGTGTCGCCGGAAAGCGCCTCCAGACTGCTGGCGATCTTCATCACCGCCTCGCGGTTGCTCACGGAGACTTCCGCAGCCTCGATCGCGTTCTGTTTTTCCTCGCGCATGAGGTTCGCGGCGGCCAGTTGCGATTGTTGCAATGCCGCGAACGATTCCCCGAAACCCTGCATATTCCCGTATATCTCGCGCGCCACATCGCATTCGGTGCGCGCGGCGGTGGCCTGGGCGCGCGCTTCGTCACGCTCTGTCTCCGCATTGGCTAGTTTGCCGCGCAAGGCGGCGAGATCGCGCTCTGCATCGGCCAGCTTCTGCAAAGCGAGCCGATGTTCCTGTCTGAGACTTCCGCAAAACATGTCCTTCCTCCTCATTCACGACGGCGCTCGTTGTCGCCGTCTGTATTGGGCACTACTGTGCCGTTGATTGCAGTTTCTGCCCTGCTGCCAGCCTGCAACTAGTGCCCGCCGCGCACGTCGCTGAGCAATTCCTTGATATCGAGGATCAGCACGATATCGCCCTCGCTGGACATGGTGACGCCTGCCACGCCCTTGGGACGGAAGGTATCCAGCGACTTGATCACCACGTCTTCATGGCCGACGAAGCCGTCTGCCGTCAGGATGAAACTGTTGCTGCCGAACTGCATGAGCACGCCGACTTCGGAATTCTCGTTGCTGCCCCAGCCGATGAGTTGCGCCAGAGGGAGCACCGGCAACACCTCTCCGCGCACCACCATGGTCGCCTTGCCGGACACCTTTTGCAGTTCCTGCTGCGTGACGGGCAGTATCTCGCGCACCATGGACAAGGGCACGGCGAAGGACTGGTCGGCCAGACGCAGCACCAGCACCGGCAGGATCGCCAGTGTGAGCGGCAGCGAGATCGAGAAGGTGGAACCTTTGCCCGCCTCGGACTGGATGCTGACCGTGCCGTTGAGTTTCTGGATGTTGGTCTTCACCACGTCCATGCCGACACCGCGGCCGGACACACTGGAGATCTCGTCCTTGGTCGAAAAGCCGGGCAACAGGATGAGTTCGAGGCAACGCGCCTCATCCAGCGTATTGGCCATCTCGGCGGTGATCAGCCCCTTCTCCACCGCCTTGTTGCGGATGACCTCAGGACGCATGCCCTTGCCGTCGTCGGTGATGGTGATCAGGATATGGTCGCCTTCCTGCCGTGCAGAGAGTTCGACGACGCTCTTTTCCGGCTTGCCTGCGGCAAGGCGGTCCTCGGGCGTCTCGACGCCGTGATCCACCGCATTGCGCACCAGGTGCACCAGCGGATCGTTGAGGTCCTCGATCATGGTCTTGTCCATCTCGGTCTCTTCGCCCGAGAGCACCAGTTCGACATCCTTGCCGAGCGAACGCGCCAGATCGCGCGCCAGGCGCGGATATTTCTTGAACAGGCGACCGATGGGCTGCATGCGCGTCTTCATCACCGCGTTCTGCAGGTTCACCACCAGCATGTCGAGCTGGCTGACGGACTGGTCCAGTTCGCGCAGCGTGTCGGCATCGTTGCGGCCCTGCAGGATGTCGGAGCGCAGATGGGTGAGGCGGTTCTTGGTCAGGCCGATCTCGCCGGACAGGTTGAGTACCTGGTCCAGCCGCTCGGTATCGACACGGATGGTGGTCTCCTTCGCCTCGGTGGTCGGGACATCGCCCGCGCGCCGCCCGACGGTCGCGCCCGGCACGTCGGTGGAGCGCCGACCGAAAGCCTTCTTGGTGGATTCCTCTTCGTTGACCGCCGCCGCGATCTGCGTCTCGTCACGCTTCGCGCCGACCTGCGTGACGATGTCGGCGCCGGTGAGCACATTGTAGAGCGCATCCCAATCCACGTTGTCCGCGCCTGCCGGAGCAGACGCTGCCGGCAGCACCGGTGCTGCCGGGGCTGCTGTTGCCGGCTTGGCCGCACTCTTGCTGATTGCGGCGACCGCCTTGCCGCTCAGTGCATCTTTCAGCGCGCCGATCACATCACCCGGTGCCGGAGTCGGTTGCAGGCTCTGTTGCAAGGCGCCGAACATCTTGCGCACTTCGGCCGTCGCCGCGAAGATGACATCCATCAGATCGGCGTTCAGCGTCAGTTCATGGTTGCGCAGCTTGTCGAACAGGTTCTCGGTCAGGTGACACAGCGTCACCAGTTCCGCGGCATTGAGGAAACCCGCGCCCCCCTTGATGGTGTGGAAGCCGCGGAATATCTCGTTCAGCAGTCCGCTGTCGGAGGGGTTCTTCTCCAGCTCCATGAGCTTGCTGTCCACATCGGACAGCATGTCGCCGGCCTCAGTCAAGAAATCCTGCAGCAGCTCTTCCATTCCCACGAAATCGTTCATATTCTTCTCCTAAATCCGTGCCGGATACAACGCTTCCAAGACTGGCTAGAACCCCAGGCTTTCGAGCAGGTCGTCCACCTGGTCCTGGCTGGTGACCACATCCGTGCGCCCCTTCGCGCTGATGACCGGGCCGTTGAGCTGGCCGCTGTTCAATTCCGCCTTCACCGAGGCGGGGGCGTTCTCTACCAGCAGCGCCAGCAGCTGCTGTTCCATGTGCTGCGTCACATCGATGATCTTCTTGATGACCTGTCCGGTGAGGTCCTGAAAGTCCTGCGCCATCATGATCTCGGTCAGTTGCGCATTGGTCGCCTTGGTCTTCCGCGGGGTCTCGTGCAGGAAGGCATGGGTCTGGGTGACCAGATCCTTGAACTGCTGCACGTCGAGTTTCTTCTCGAACAGCAGGTCCCACTGCTTGGCCAGATGCTGCGACTCGCTGCCCAGCTTTTCGACGACTGGCTGTGCCGCTTCGGTGGCGTTCAACACCCGCTCGGCAGCCTGCTGTGTCAGCGTGGCCACATAGTTGAGGCGATCGCGCGCATCCGGAATGGTCGCCGCCGCTTTTTCGATCTCCTTGTGCAGGCCGAGTTCACGCAAGGTATCGTGCAAGACGCGGGCCATGTGCCCGATCTTGTTGATGACCTTGGTCGGGTCGCCATCGCCGGCCGCGCCTGCTGCATCCGCAGCCGGTGCGCCAGCGGGGGCGGCCGCCTTAGCCTCGTCGTTGTTAGCCGCGATGATGCTGTCGAACAGCGCCTCGAGGTCGTCAGAATCCTGTGTTGCAGTATTGGTAGCCATGGCCAGCCTCACTTGTTTAGCTGCGGAAACGCAGCAAATATCTTCTTCAGCTTCTCGTCCAGCGTGGCGGCCGTGAACGGCTTCACCACATAACCCGAAGCACCCGCTTGTGCCGCCTCGATGATGTTCTCCTTCTTCGCTTCCGCCGTCACCATCAGCACCGGCAGATGTTTGAGACCGGCATCGGCACGGATCGCGCGCAGCAGTTCGATGCCGGTCATGTTGGGCATGTTCCAGTCCGACACCACGAAATCGAACTTCTCGCCGCGCAGCTTGTTCAGTGCGTCGACGCCGTCCTCTGCTTCCTGCACGTTGGCGAACCCGAGTTCTTTCAGGAGATTCCGCACGATGCGCCGCATCGTGGAGAAATCGTCCACCACCAGGAATTTCGTATCTTCAATGCCCATTCTCTTCTCCTAAATCTCTTTCATATGGGGCGGGCAAGCCTGCTTGCCCGCGGTTGCGCCTATTTTATAACGCCCCCGCCCCACCGGCTTCTGCTACGTCAACAACGGGCGCAACGTCGACGACAGCACCATCGAATCGAACTTCGGCACGTAGTAATCCACGCCAACACGTTTTCCCATGGCGCGGTTCGCGTCCGAGGAAAGCGACGAGTGCATCACGACAGGAATATGGTCGAAGCGGTGGTCGCCCTTGACGTTCTGGGTCAGCACATAGCCGTCCATCTCCGGCATCTCGGCGTCAGTGAGGATGACCTGGATCTGGTCGTGCAAGTTGACGCCCGCACTCTGCGCCGCGTCGGCCATCGCTTTCAGACGTTCCCAGCCTTCGCGGCCGTTGTTAGCCTGGATATGCTTGACGCCCATCTTGTCGAGCACCTCGACGATCTTGCGCCGCGCCACCAGCGAATCGTCGGCGAAGAACACGCACAACTCGTGCTCCGATTCGACGCGCTCGACATTGCCGACCACGCCCTCGCCGAAGGCGTCGGCCAGGATCTGCTCGACATCGAGGATGGATACCAGCGAGCCGTCGTCCAGTTCGGTGATGGCGGTGATGAGCGCGCCTTTGTCGGACAGCATGCCTTCGGTGGGACGCACCTTGTCCCAGTCGACGCGGATGATTCGATCCACACTCTCCACCAGGAAGCCGAGGATGTGGCGATTGAACTCGGCCACCAGCATGGTCGCCTGCGGCCCGTCCGACTTCATGCCCATGAATTTCGCCAGATTCAGCACCGGCATGACATGGCCGCGCAGGCTGACGATGCCGTCCACACCGCCCGGCATGTTCGGCGTGCGGGTGATCTTGCCGATCTGGCAGACCTCCTTGACCTTGAACACGTTGATGCCGAACTTCTCGTTGCCACCGAGGCTGAACAGCAGGATCTCCATCTTGTTGGTGCCCGCCAGATTGGTGCGCGCATCGATCTGGTCCAGCATCCCGTCCTGCCCGGTACTCAACATGTCTTCTGCGTAAGTCATCTTTACTCTCCCTCGATCACGCCAACAGCCGCGTCAGTGTCTGCGCCAGTTTCTGCGGCTCGAACTTCGGCACGTATTCGTCCACCCCCACGGTCTTGCCGAGCTGCTGGTTGGACGAACTGGACAGCGACGAATGCATCAGCACGGGTATACCGGCGAAACGTTTGTCCGATTTGATCTTGCGTGTGAGCATATAGCCGTCCATCTCCGGCATCTCCACATCGGTGAGGATCACCTGGATCAGGTCCTTCAGCGGCGTGTGCGACGCGTCGGCATAGTCCGCCATCTTCGCCAGCTCTATCCAGGCCTGGCGTCCGTTGATCGCCGCGATGGATTTGACCCCCATGGCATCCAGCGTGCGCTGGATCTGGTGCCGCGCCACCGAGGAATCGTCGGCATAGAACACGGTACGGTCGGGTCTGTTGATCGCTTTCACGCTCTTGATGATCATGTCGTCGGCATCGAAACGGCTGGTCTCGGAAAGGACTTTTTCCACGTCCATCATCATCACCAGGCGTCCGTCCTTCAATTCGGTGATGGCAGTCACCAGACCGCCCATCTCGGCCACCAGCATGGCGGGCGGCACACGCATCGCGGACCAGTCCAGGCGCAGGATATTGTCCACCGCCTTGACCAGGAACCCCTGGGTGTGGCCGTTGTACTCGGTAACAATCATGATGTCGGCCTTCTCCTCGGTCTGGATGCCGGCATATTTCGCCAAGTCGATGACCGGAACCAGCGAGCCGCGCAGACTGACCATGCCCTCGACCGCATCGGGCATCTCCGGCGCGCGCGTGATCGGCGGGATACGCATCACCTCGCGCACCTTGAACACGTTGATGCCGAAGGTCTCCTCGCGCCCGGTGCGCTTGTCCAGCCCGAGCGTGAACATCAGTATCTCCAGCTTGTTGGTGCCCGCCAGCTTGGTGCGGGCATCGATGTTCTTCAATAGTTCCGACATTTCATTCTCCTCTGGTCGTGCCGGACGGTTGTTCCAGCACCCCCTGCTTCATTTGGCCATCGCGCACTTGGTCAGCGGATAGCCTGCCTTACTGAGTTCATCGGCCGATCTGGCCAATTCTTCAGTCGCCGTCTTGGCATCCTGGGCGGAGTGCGTGTTGCTGTCCACCAGGCCGGTGATCTGCTCCAGGCTCTGCGCCACACTTTCTCCCGCCGCCGACTGTTCCTTCGACGCCACGGCGATGTGGTCGACACGGCCCGACACCTGCACTGTCGCATTCATGATCTGCTTCAGGCCATCGCCGTTCTTGCGGATCAGCGTGATGCCGCCCTCGACCTCGGTCACCGCATCCTGCATCGACTTCACCGCCGCATCGGAGATGGTGTTGATCTCGGCGATGGTCTTGGCGATATCCTTGGTACTGGTCGCCGTGCGCTCGGCCAGCTTGCGCACCTCGTCCGCGACCACCGCAAAGCCGCGTCCCTGTTCACCCGCCCGCGCCGCCTCGATCGCCGCATTCAGTGCCAGCAGATTGGTCTGGTCGGCGATATCCTTGATGGCGTTGGCGATCACACCGATGCGATGGATGGATTCACCCAGCGCGGTGATGGTCTTGCTGGAGGCTTGTACCGTGGTTGCCACCTTGCCTGTCGCCACGATACTAAGCTCCATATTGCGGCTGTTCTCGGTGACGATCTGCTGCATCACCCGGGCATCGTCGAGCGAATCCGCCGCCATGCTGGCGACCTCCGCCACTGACTGGCTGAATTGTTCCATGGTCGCGGCGATCTGCTGGATATGGTCCTGCTCGGTCAGGGCATTGCTCGCCACACCGTTCACTCTGGCATCCACATCGTCGATGCGGATCTGCATCTTCTTCACCGGCGTGACGATCTCATCCACCATGGTGCGCAGGTATGACTGCATGGACTGTATCTCGCACAACAAGGAGCCCATCTCGTCGCGAATGCTGATATCGAGCTCGGTATCGAGATTTCCCTCCATGATGTTCCGGAATTCCCGGTCGACGAATGTGGCCGGATTGCGTACATACCGTATCACGCAGAACCTGATGAAATAGTACAGGAATATCTGCAGCGCGATCTGCCCCAGGATGGTCTCCACCTCCATGCGGAAGATGCGATCATAGTCCGGCTTCATGTCGATCACGACATCCGACAAGCCGAGCACCGTACCCTCGGGTGCGGCGTGGCAGGTGGTGCAATCCGTACCGTGGAAGTTTTTCTCTGCCAGATAAGGCGTGACCACTCGCAATATCGGCGCGCCTTTCTCATCCTCGCCAAAGACGATGCTGGCTTTCTTCCTCTCGATGACCTGACGCTGCAGATCGTCCTTGACCGCCTCCTGCGGCAATCCAGCACCGTACAGGTCCACCACCGCCTTGGCACGCACAAGTTGGACGGATTTGATATTGGAGCCGGAAGACGACTTTTCGATCAGCAGTTTTCTGTTGTTGGCATCACTGAACTGTCCTGTCACCATCAGCAGGTTGGCGCTGTCGATCAGCTGATTGGAGAGCTGCTGCCCCTTGTCTTCAGCCAAAGCCTCGGATTCCTCGCGCAGGTTGGCGGTGATGAACAATTGCGCGGCAGTCAGCACGATGATCAGCGTCGTCTGGATCAGGAACTGCAGTTTCGATGCCAGCGACCAGTTCTTGAACTTGTACTTCTCGTATTTGGAAACGATCTGCGCACCGGTCCGGTTCAATTCGCGGTACTGGGATTCTGCCTCGGCCACCTGTTCGCGCGTGGGCGGGCGGCGCACCGACACATAGCCGATGATCCCGCCGTTCTCGATGATGGGCGCGATCGTGGCACGCACCCAGTAGTGGTCCCCGTTCTTGCAGCGGTTCTTCACCATCCCGCGCCAGGGATGCTCCGACTTCAGCGTGTCCCACAGCCATTTGAAGGCCTGCGGCGGCATGTCGGGATGGCGCACGATGTTGTGGCTGGTGCCGATCAACTCTTCGCGCGAGTAGCCAGAAATGGCCTCGAACGCATCATTGACATAGGTGATGATGCCCTTGGTGTCGGTCTTGGAGATTAGCACCGTCCCTGCCGGGAACGGCACCTCCTTCTGCGATACGTATGCGTTCTTGTTTTGCATGATTCTCTCCTCCGGCCCTTGTCAGGCCTTGAAACGCCCGACTGCGGTCTGCAGTTCGCGTGCCAGTGTCTCCAAATGCACGATCTCTTGCGAATTGGAATCCACCGCGGCGTGGTTCTCTTCCGACATCTGCGCGATCTTTTCCACATTGCGGGCGATCTCGGTGCTGGCAAGGCTTTGCTCGCTGACCGAAGCGGCGATATCGCTCACGCCGTGGCTGGAGAGCTTGACGGCATCTCCGGTCGCAGCCAGCACCTCGGCGACCTTTTCGACCTGGTCCTGTGTGGTTTGCAGAGAACGCAGGCCGGCCTGCACCGTCGCTTCGACATGGGTGGATTTCTGGTTCAGCGCATTGGTGACCTGGTCGATCTCGTTGGCCGAGTGGGCGGATTTCTCCGCCAGCTTGCGCACCTCGTCCGCGACTACCGCAAAACCGCGCCCCTGCTCGCCCGCGCGCGCCGCCTCGATCGCGGCATTCAGCGCCAGCAGATTGGTCTGGTCGGCGATATCCTTCACCTGCTGCGTCATGCTGGCGATGGCACGGGTGCTGTCGACGAATTCTTTCACCGAGCTGGCGATCTGGTTGACCGCCTCCTGCACATTGTCGATCTCGACCATCATCACCGTGACACTGATGTTGCCCTCCAGCGCCTGCTTCAGACTCTGCTCGGAGACCTTGCGAACCTCTTCCGTGTTCGCCGCCACCGAGTTGATGCTCACCGTGATCTCTTCCACCGCTGCGGCAGTCGAGGCGGCGGCTTCGCTCTGCACCTGGGAGCCTCGGGTGATCTGCTCCGATGAGGCCGACAATTGTGTCGCCGAGGCGATCACACTGTCAGAACTGTCATGCACCTGATGTATGGTCTGGCGAAAACTGTCCATCAGTGAATTGAACGCCTTGGCGGCCTGTGCCACCTCATCGTCTCCACTGACTTCAACCGCGCGTGTCAGATCACCGTCGGCGGCTGTGCGCATCATGGTGTCGCGCATCGCTCCAGTGGAACGGACGATACCGGAGATGATGGAATAGCCCATCCATCCGCAACCAACCAGGCAGAGCAGTGCACTGGCGATCATCAGCCGCTCGAGCATCTTGGCGCTTGTCATGGCATCCGCCAGCGCGTGCTTCGCGCCCTCGTCTTCGTGAGTGGCGACCGCCCGGCCTTTTTCCAGCACGTTCGCCAGCAGTGGGTTGACCTTGTTCAGCAGCACCTGCTCGGCCTTCTCATAATCCCCTTCCTTCAAGGCCGCGTAGGCCGGGGTGATACCTTCGGTGACATACTGGGTCCGGGCATCGAGCAATTCCTTCAGCAATCTCTTGCCTTCCTCGCTGCGAGACTCCTTGTCCATCTCGGCAAAGTACTCACCGATCTTGACCTTGTTGGCCTCGATCTTGTCAAAGTGCCTGTCGATCGGATGGTCATGCATAGAGGCAGCTCTTCCGCGCGGGTCATGCTGCACAGCCAGCAGCACCTCGCTGCGATTGTCCGCCATGCCGTACATGATGCGGTTTGCATTGCGGATAAGGTGGATACGGCGGTCGGCGATATCGTGCATCGCCTCCTGCAGGTTCGATATCCCCGAGAAGCTCACCGCGATGATCAGCAGCAACACCGCCATGCCCGCGACCAGCAGCGTGACCAATCTTGTCTTTATCGTCATTCTGTCCAGCATATCTTCCTCCTTGGCACGCCCTTTACTTATACTTTGAACTTGGCGACGGCATTCTGAAGCTCGACACCCATGCGCTCAAGTTCGGTGATGTCGTGTGCTGTCTGTTCGATGGCAGCATGGTTCTGCTCGGCCATCTGGGCGATTTGTTCGATGTTGCGTGTGATCTCGTTGCTGGCGACCCCTTGCTCGCTGACGGACACGGCGATCTGGCCGACACCCACATTCGATTCCTTGACCGCAGCCCCCGCCTCGTTCAGCACGGCGGACATCAGCTCGACATGCTTGTGCGTGGTCTGCAAGGATTGCACCCCGGATGCGATGGACTGTTCCACCCGGGCAGACTTCTCGTCCAGTTTGCTGGTGACCTTGTCGATCTCGCTGGCAGACTGTGCGGATTTTTCCGCCAGTTTGCGCACCTCGTCCGCCACCACGGCGAATCCGCGCCCCTGCTCACCCGCCCGGGCCGCCTCGATCGCCGCATTCAAGGCCAGCAGATTGGTCTGGTCGGCGATATCCTTCACCTGCTGGGTCATGTTGGCGATGGTGCGGGCACTTTGCACGAACTCGTTGGCGGACATGGCGATCTGTTGCACCGCACTCTCTATGCTCTGGATCTCGCGCACCATCTCGGCCACGCTGCGGTTGCCCTGTTCGGTCTGCTGCATGCTCTTTTCCGACAGGTCGCGCACGGTGCTGGTGTTCTCCGCCACCGAGTTGATGCTCGCGGTCACCGCCCCCACTGCCGAAGCGGTCGACGACACCGCCTCGCTCTGCGCGCGCGAACTGTCCGCCACCCCCGCCGACGTGGCGGCGATGTGGCTGGTGGTCTTGTTGATCTTGTCCACACCGCCCAGCACCTGGCGGATGATTGCGCCAAAATTATCGATCAGCGCATTGAACGCGACTGCTGTCTGCCCCACCTCGTCCTTGCTGCGTACGGGAACGCGACGCGTCAGGTCCCCGTCAGCCTGCATCGCCTGCATGGCCTGTTGCAACTCGCGCGTCGGCAATGTCACCTGATTGATGAGCCAGCCGATCACGAAGAACAGCAACACCTGTATCGTGACCTGGCCGACCCACAGCACGGCACTGGCCTTGTTCATTGCCGAATATTCCTCGGAAATGTCCAGACTCACACTCACCGCACCGATCACCGCGCCGTCCTCGACGGTGTGACAGGTCAGGCAGTTGGTGCCGGTGCCGCGAAAATCCTTGGCTGCGGCCACGGGTTCGACCACGCGCAGGATATGTTTGCCATCCACTTCGAAGAACATGCTCTGGCGCTTGCCGCTGTTCAGCGCGGCACGGTCCAGATCGTCCTTGCTCTGCTCCTCCGCCGCCCCGGCCCCGAACTGTGCCTCCACCCCCCTGCCGCGGATCATGCGCAACTCTTCGGCCTTGCTCGACACCGCCATCTTCTTGACGAACAGACGGCGCTGTTCGATATCCGATATGCTGCCGTTCAGCATCATCATGTTCAACCCGTTGAACACACCGTCCGCCGGCACCACCGCGCGGTTCTTGGCATCTTCCAGAACGCGCACCTCATACCGGTCGAAAGCCCAGCGTTGCGCGAACACCAGCACCACCAGCAGTATCAACTGGATGGGGATCTGCAACTTGTTCTTGATCGATAGTCCACTCCACCAATCGTTCATTTCGTCCACCTTTTCAGGATAGTCATCCGATACCGGCCTCAGACCTTGAACTTGCCCACGGTCTGGTTGAGGTTCTCGGAAAGGTCTTCCATCGATTTCACCGCAAGCACGGTACGTTTGACCACATCGTTGCTGCCGCTGGCCATCACCGCCATCTGCTCGATGTTGCGCGCGATATCCTTGCTCGCGTCACGCTGCTTGTTGATCGAATCGGAGATGCTCTCCAGTCCCTTGTTCACGCTATCCACCGAGGCGTTCGCCTCGACCAGCACGGCCGTGACTTCGCGGATATGCTCCTGGCTGCTCTGCAGTGCGCCCATGCCACGCTGCACGGTCTTCTCGACCTGGCCGGACTGTGCACCCAGCGACTTGGTGACCTCGTCGATCTGGGTCGCCGATTGCGCTGATTTCTCCGCCAGCTTGCGAACCTCGTCGGCCACCACGGCGAAACCTCGCCCCTGCTCGCCCGCACGCGCCGCCTCGATCGCGGCATTCAGCGCCAGCAGATTGGTCTGCTCGGCGATGTCGCGCACCTGTTGTGTCATGTTGGTGATGCTCTGGGTGTTGTTGACGAACTCGCCGACTGCAGTGGCGATCTCTCGCACCGAACTTTCCACCCGCTGCAGTTCCTGCATCATCTCCTGCAGACTCTGCTGGCCGCGATTGGCACGTTCCAGACTTTCGTTCGACAACTTGGAGACATGGTCGGTGCCTTCCGCGACCTGGGCGATGCTGGCGCTGACCTGCTCGACCGCGATCGAGGTCGAAGCTGCCGTGTCGCTCTGCTGCTGCGCGCTCTGCGCCAACTGTTCGGCATCCTGCGCCAGCGAATGCGCAGCGCTGGCCACCTGGTGTGCATGACCGTCGACCTGGGTGACGATAACTTGGAAGCTGCTGGTCAACTCGTTGAAGGCTTTGGCGGTCTGCCCGATCTCGTCCTCGCTGTGGATCACGACACGCTTGGACAGGTCGCCGTCGTTCTGCATGGTCTGCATGGCCAACTGCAACTCGCGGGTAGGACCGGTGACGAAACTGATCAGCCAGCCGATACCGAAATACAGCATGATCTGGACGACGACCTGCGCCGCCCACAACACCATGTTCGCCCGGTCCATCACGTCGTATTCTTCAGTGATATCCAGCGTGATGCTGGCCGCGCCATTGACTGTGCCCTCCGGCACGGTGTGACACATCAGGCAGTTGGTGCCGCGAAAATCCGATTTGGCAATGAACGGGACGACCACGCGCAAAGTGTGCTTCCCGCTCTGGTCGTTCAATCGGGTCTGCTCCTTGGCCGAGGCCAGCGCTTCGAGGTCGACATCGTCCTTGGGCTGTTCGGACGGCAGGCCGGGGCCGAACTGGTCCTGCACCGGCTTGTTGCGGATGACGCGCAACTCAAGCACGCGGTCGGAAGCCCCCATCTTGTCGACATACAGCTTGCGCTGGTCGCCATCGCTGATGATGCCGTTCAGCATCAGCATATTCAGGCCGTTCAATACGCCGTCGGCGGAGACCACAGCCTTCTGTCGCGCCTCTTCCAGCACGCGCGATTCGAATTGGTTCAACGCCGTGCGCTGCGCCATGATCATGATGACCAGCAGAATGAGCTGGATCGGAATCTGCAGCTTGTTCTTCAGCGAAAGTCTGCTCCACCATTTTTTCATATCTCTTCCCTTCAGCTATCATCGGCCGTTCAGATTGTTACCGGCCCTTATGTTCCTTAGCGGCAAGCCGCCGCGAACCTTTAATGCCCTGCTGCCGCCACCCCGGAGTGGGTCGCACTCTCCAGCGCGATCGCCGTGGCGGCCTCCGTCGCCGAAGCCGTCACGGCAACGCCGGATGCCGCATCCAGATTCTCTTCCAGCGGGTCTCCCGTCTCGGCGTCGATATCGACGCTGCCGCCGTCCTTCTGTGCTGCCTCCTCGGCGCGCTTGTTCATCACGATGATGCTGATGCGGCGATTGATCGGATTGAGCGGCTGCGTCTTGTCAAACAGCACCGCGGAAGACAGTCCGACCACGCGCACGATCTTCTCTTCCACCAGACCACCCCGGATCAGTTCGCGCCGCGACGCATTGGCGCGGTCGGCGGACAGCTCCCAGTTGCTGTACTTGCGATCCGCCGTCACGTAGGGCTGTGCGTCGGTATGCCCGGACAGGCTGACTTTGTTCGGCATCTCGTTCAGCATCTTGCCGATCTCGCGCAGGATGTCCCTGGTGTACGGCTCCAGATCGGCGCTACCGCTCTGGAACATCGGACGATTCTTCTCATCCACGATCTGCACGCGCAACCCTTCCGAGGTCAGGTCGAGCAGAATCTGGTTCTTGAACTTCTTCAGCTTTGCGTCCGCCTCGATCACCTTCTCGATGTTGGCCTTCAGCTCCTTGAGTTTTTCCAGCTCCTTGATCCGCTCAAGACGCAGGAACTCTTCGCGCGTCGCCTTGAGGTTGATGATCTTCTCCTCCGGCGGCAGCTCGCCCGATTTCACCTGGCCTTCGCTGCGCGTGAGATCCTGTCCTCCACCCTTGATGATGCTGGAGCTGTCGCCGCTGCCGGTGCCGCCCATCAGTGCCACTTTCAGCGGCGTCTTGAAATATTCCGCAATCCCCTGCAGGTCGCCCTTGGCGGTGGATCCGAGCAGCCACATCAGCAGGAAGAACGCCATCATCGCCGTCACGAAGTCGGCATAGGCGATCTTCCAGGCACCGCCGTGATGACCGCCGGCCACCTTCTTGATGCGCTTGATGACGATGGGTCTTTTGTCTTCTTTGGACATAAGCGGCTTCTATCGATTCTCGTTGATGGCCATCAGCGTTTCTGTTTGACGTGTTCTTCCAGTTCGGCGAAGCCCGGGCGCTCGGTCGAGTTCAGCACCTTGCGGCCGAACTCCACCGCCATCGCCGGCGCATAGCCGTTCAGGTTGGCCAGCAGCACGACCTTGATTGCCTGGAACATCTTGGACGACTCTTCCGCCTTTTGCTCGATCAAACCGGCCAGCGGCCCGACGAAGCCGTAGGCGAGCAGGATGCCGAGGAAGGTACCTACCAGCGCATGCGCGATCAGGATGCCGAGTTCGGCAGGCGGGATGCCGACCGACTCCATGGTGTGCACCACGCCCATCACCGCGGCAACGATGCCGAATGCGGGCATCCCGTCACCGAGTTTCGCGATCGTGTGCGAGGGAAGCATGGCTTCGTGATGATGCGTCTCGATCTCCAGATCCATCAGGTTCTCGATCTCCATCGCATTGAGGTTGCCGCTGACCATGATGCGCAGGTAGTCGGTGATGAACTCGACAACATGGTGATCGGCCAATATCTTGGGGTACTTGGCGAAGATGGGGCTCTCGTGCGGATTCTCGACATCGCCCTCGATGGACATCAGGCCTTCCTTGCGCACTTTGCCGAGCAGCTCGTACATCAGCGCCATCAGCTCCATATAGGTGTCTTTGGTGTATTTCGCACCCTTGAAGATCGAGGGAGCCGCCTTGAGCGTGGCCTTGACTGCCTTGCCGGTGTTGCCAACCAGGAATGCGCCGCCCGCGCCGCCCCCGATCATCAGCAACTCCAACGGCTGATAGAGACCGCCCAGATGTCCGCCCGCAAGGGCATAGCCGCCGAACACCGACCCCAGAACCACGATATACCCAACGATCACCAACATGATTTCGCTCCTAAATATGCGCGCACTTGCCGAATCTCCATGATGGCATGCTAACAGCCGGTTCGCTCGGCCATGTATCGAACAGGACGGGAAATATGCGAGATTTCCCCTTTTTCGATGGCTACAGACGCACGAACGCCGCTACTGCTGATGCCTCCCGTCAGAAGTAGCGGCGCAATATCGGATTACTTTAGGCGAGCTGTGCTTCGGCCTGCGCAGCTTTCCTGGTCTTCCCCGCGCGTGAGGGCGGGCGGCAGATGCCGCAACTGTATTCGGCGCAAAGCTCGTTGGTATGCACCACGAACTGTCCGCCGCACTCCTTGCATTCGGTCATTTGCAGCATCTTCGCATCGAAGAACCGGATCAGGAACCAGGCGCGGGTGATGCTCAACTCCGGCTCGCCCATCGATATCCTGACCTGCTCCAGATACAACCGGTAACTCTTGATCAGTGCTTCGACGCCGGTCACGCCGGCGTTCTTCACTAGATACTGGTGGACGCCCATGAACAGCGACGAATGGATATTGGGCAGCCAGCTCATGAACCAGTCGGTCGAATACGGCAGCATGCCCTTGGATGGCGATTCGCCTTTGACCTCTTTATAGAGTCGCAGCAGGCGCTCGCGGCTCAGGGCCGTCTCCTCCTGCAACAACTGCAGTCGCGCGCCCAGCTCGATCAGATCGACCGCGATCTGGATCTCGCGCGCCTCGTTCACTACGCTCTTGTTCTTCATGATGCCCCGCCTGTCAGATCGCCATCACTTCGGCGGGTTGGCCTGCCATCAGAATGGCGGCATGGGCCTGCGACATCATCCTGTCCTTGTTGTAGTCGGTGATCAGATTGAGCAACAGACGCTCGTCGAAACGGAAACGGCACAGCAACATGTTCGACGAAGCCATCTTCAGCAACTGCGCCGGCGACAGACCCACGATCAGATCGGCCAGCTCTTCGCTCACTCCCAGACGGAAGATAGCGGCAGGCTTGTCGTCACGGATCATCTGTTGCGCCAGCAACATGTAGGAAAGATTGGTTTCCTTGATTTCTTCATGCACTTGTTGAGTGTTCATTGCGGTCCCCTCGCTTAAACAATTTGGTGTCTTGTTACGACGGTTGCATTCTCGGGGACAGAAGCCAAGGAAAAAATCGGATATGTTCTGATATTCGTGTAGGAAGATGGCTTACAAAATGACCAAGACACCCCTGTGGGCATTGCGCCTACAGAGGTGTCCTGAGTTGTGCGAATCGCCGCGAGGGGACGCAGTCACGCGCACGAATTACTTATCGGCGGGGATCTGGAAAACTTTAGGGGAAAATCAAAAAATAATTCAATTTTTTCTAAGGCTTTGTTTTTAATGGGTGAAGCCTTCCATACAACACCAGACAGGCGGTCGAATCATCCAATTCACAGCTTATGTTCAACATTTTTTTCGCCTCTTCGGTGCGCCCCATGATTCGCAACGTCACCCCCTTGGCGTAATAGACCCTGGCATCGGCAGCGTCAAGGACGATCGCGCTATCGAATTGAGCCAGCGCATCCTGGTACCGCCCTGTGTTGGCATAGGCGACGCCCAGGTTGAAATGGATCGGCGCCAACTGCGGGCTGATCGTGGCAGCACGTTCAAAATCCTTCGCCGCATCCTGCCACTTTCCGGCAGCGATCAGGGCTTGTCCGCGGTTGAAATAGATACGATCCGCCCCGGCCACGCGCTCGTCCGCGAGCAAACGAGCCGCATCGTCCCACATGCGGAACGTGTCGTCGAAGACCCAAAGCCGGTTCCAAGACAGGGGAACCAGGAACACAGGAACCAGCAGCAGAGCCAGCACCGTCCTCCGCGCGGGGAAACGAAGCAACAGCAAGGGGATCAGCAACAACACACCGGGCATCCACAGATAGCTCCGGTACAGCACGAAAGGCTCCTGCACGCGGATGGCGGTGAATTCGATAGGGAACAACAGCCACGGATAGAGCAGGGCGAATCCGGCGAGCCCCTTGCTCCCACCGCGCAGCAAAAGACGGAGCGCCACCGCGCCATAGGCGAGATATCCCGCCAAGCCCAGCCAACCCTGCCATGCGGTCCAGACGGGGATGAACTGTTCGCGCATGTCCACCGACATCCAGGCCGGATTGGGCAGCAGCCACAGCAGGAGATATTTGAAGAACAAGCCCGCCTGGGTCATCACGCTGAGCAGGTGCAGCATCGGTGACCCGGCCACGATACCCTGTTGCTCGAACAGTTGCGCCGCCATCGCCTCGTAAGGTGAGCCGAAGACGCCCTTCGCGCGCAGCACAATAAGGACGAAAACGCTCAGAAAGCCCGCCCATACCAGCCACAACGACTGTCTATCCAGCTTGTTTTGCCCGCGCAACAGGATCGCCAGTGCCGCCAGTGCCGCCGGCAACAGCGCACTGTGCTCCTTGGAGAAGCAGGCGACGAAGTAAGAGAGGATGGAAAGGGCCAGCCACCGCCTTTGCCCGGAGGTCGCCGCACGCAGATAGGCCCAGAACATCAGCAAGCCGAAGAACGTTGCCATCAGTATGCTGCGCTGCACCACATAGCCCACGGCATAAACCGCCACCGGGTGGACAGCGAAGATCAGTGCGGCCAGCAAAGCGCCCTGCGCGATCGTCGCGCCGGGTGCTTCGGGCAGCGCCAACCCGGTGATGCGCTTGATCAGGATATAGAGAAGCACGACGCTCCCCCAGTGGATCAGCGCATTGCCAAGATGGAAGAAATGCGGGACGACGTCACTGAAGACCGTGACCGACCAGCCCAGACTGGCGTAGGGAAACCAGCGCAAGTCAAAATTGAACAATGCCGTGGCGTAGTACTTCGCGGCCACGGCAATAAAATAGATATCGTCAAAGAAAAAATTCGTGCCAAGGAATGGCAGGTAGACCATGCCGACGACCAATGTCAGCGCCAGCGCCTGCCTGCGGCGACCGCGCAACATGTCATTTATCCCGCTTATGTATCTGTTCATATCCTGATTCGCAAGTACAAAAAACTAACCCCTCCGAAGAGGGGTTAGCAGGTGTGTTGCTAAACGCTTATTCGCAACCGTAGTACTTCAGAGCGACCTTGGAAGTGATGCTGGTCACAGGAATCGGGTTGACGTTGTTGGCTAAAGCTACCGCTGGAGTACCGCAAACCCAGGTGATGCCCGTGCCGCCGACCGCTGCAACTTGCTCGAGGATCAAACCATCGATACCGGCACCGATACCGTTCGCTTCAAATGTCAGCACCAGCGACATGTCGTTGGGATCGCCAACAACTGCTGGTGCACGGGCGTTATATTCGATCGAGGCCAGCTCGGGCGGCACGACCAGCAACTTGGTCAGACCCAGCGAGTACCAGATATCGGGAGCTGCAGCAGTGCCCACAACAGGCTGGTTGGCCAAATCGTTGGTTTCAATCGCAGAACCTAATGCGAAGTTGCCGTTCTGCTGGTAGTAGTCCTGGATGGCCAGTTTCAACGGATCCAGCACGGAAGTGATCTTGGACAGCTTGGCCTTGGTCACGTAGTCCTGATAAGCAGGAATCGCTACCGCCGCCAGAATACCGATAATCGCGACCACGATCATCAGTTCGATCAGGGTGAAACCTTTTTGAACTTGTTTCATGTTGTGCTCCTATAAAATTTTTGACGTTGCCTTCGGGGGGCTACACACAAGGTGTGCGGATGGATAGTAGCAGAACGCGTGCCAGCGGGTAAGCCCTTCAAAAGGCCCCGGCACTTCAAGCCCGGAGGACTATTGCGATATCAAGCTACCCGTGCCGCGACACTGCCGGAACATTATTCGTCAGCCGGGTGACGTATTTCGTCACCCCCCCTCGGCACTAAGGGGTGTAGCCCGGAATAGCGCTTTCATCCACCTCATCGATCTGTTCCGGAAGGAGGAATTGCCGGGCATAGGTGAGGTAGACCTTCTCGCGGATGAACACGTCGAACAGATCCGGGTCGATGTGCCCGCCTTCCTTGAACTTGCCCAGGATGGCGAGCGATTCGGTGAGCGTCTTGCCTTCCTTGTACGGGCGGTCCTTGGCGGTTAGTGCTTCGAAGATATCGGCGATGCCCATGACTCTGGCCTGGATGGGCATCTGTTCGCGCGTCAGCCCTTTGGGATAGCCTTTTCCATCCATGCGTTCGTGGTGGCCGCCGGCATATTCCGGCACATGTTTCAGATGATTGGGCCACGGCAGCGCCTCCAGCATCTTGATGGTGACGTTGATGTGATGGTTGATGATGGAACGCTCCGCCGCCGTGAGCGTGCCGGCGCGGATGGTGAGGTTCTCGATCTCTTCCGCGGTCAGGAAATCCGCCTGCTCGCCCTGGATGTTGCGCCAGCGGTATCGGGCGATCTGCTGCACCCGCTCGATGTCGGCATCCTGCATCTTCTCGGAACCGATGTTGCACTGGCGCAGGAACATGCGATCCGCGTCGAGCCGGCTGACACTGGCCGCATATTCGGCTGCGCCAATCTCGCCTTTCAGGCTGGCGATCTCGGCATCGCGCTTGAGCACCTCGAAGCGCGTGTCGATCTGGTTGATGCGGTCGCAGATGGTCTGCAACTTGGTGGATTTGTCGACCACATGCACCGGCGTGGTGATCTTGCCGCAATCGTGCAGCAGGCCGGCGATCTTGAGTTCGTATCGGTCCTTGTCGGTCAGGTTGAAGTCCTTCAAATCGCCTGTCTTCCGCCTGTTCGCCGCTTCTGCCAGCATCATGGTCAATGCCGGGACGCGCGCGCAGTGGCCGCCGGTGTAGGGCGACTTGTCATCAATCGCGGTGTTGATAAGATTGATCAGGGACTCAAACAGGTCTTCCATCTGCTGGATCAGGCGCCGGTTACTCAGCGCGATGGCCGCCTGCGATGCCAGCGATTCCAGCAGTTGCTGGTCGTCCTTGGTGAATTGCTCGACCCCGCCGGTCTTCTCGTCGATGGCGTTGATGAGCTGCAGCACGCCAATGATCTCGTGATCGTGGTTGCGCATCGGCACTGCCAGGAAAGAGCGCGAGTGATAGCCGGTCTTGGCGTCGAATTTCTTGGTGCCGGAAAAGTCGAAGCCCTCGGCGATATAGGCATCCGGGATGTTGACGGTCTCGCCGCGCAACACCGAATAACTCACCACCATCGCCAGATTGGGCACCCCGTCGTGGTACAGCGCGATGGGATAGAACGGGATGGGGTTGCCGGAAGTGCCGCCCATGCGGATATTGAGCGAATCGTTATGCAGGATCTCGAACGTCAGCACCTGCTTCTCGGTATCGACCAGATACAGTGTTCCGGCATCGGCATTGGTGATCTTCTTGGCGGCCTCGAGGATACTTTCCAGCAAACGGTGGATATCGCGCTCGCTGGACAGGGCGGCACCGATGGCATTGAGATCGCTCAAGCGGCTGAGCAGGCTTTCCAGCATTGCGCGCTGGGCCTGCTCCTGCTCCATGTAGACCTTGACCTTGGAGGTATCCACTACGCTCCCTTCACTTGATACAAACGGCGCGCACCTGATGGATATCGGTGATTCCGCTCAACACCTTTTCGATACCGTCCTGTTTCAGGGTGCGCATCCCCTCTTCCAGCGCGATGGCGAAAAGCTCCGCGACACGCGCATGCTCCTGGATGGCCTTCTTGACCGGGTCGGTGCCGATCAGCAATTCGTGCAGACCGACGCGGCCGCGGTAACCGGTATTGGAACATCTGTCGCAACCGACCTTTTCGTACAGGGTGATCTGCCCCTTGTCGTCGCCGAACAAGCTGATCCACTCGGCATACAAGGCCTTGTATGCGGCATTCTGGTCTTTTTTCCAGGTATCGGTAGCCATCAACTCGCCGGCATATTCGGTGAGCAGGGCTTTGATCTCTTCCTGCGAGGCGATATGCGGCTTCTTGCAATCCTTGCACAGCCGCTTCGCCAGACGTTGCGCCAGGATACCCAGCAGGGCATCGGCGAAGTTGAAAGGATCCATGCCCATATCCAGCAGGCGGATGATGGATTCCGGCGCGCTGTTGGTGTGCAGAGTGGCGAACACCAGGTGACCGGTCAGCGATGCCTCGATGCCGGTGGAGACGGTCTCCTTGTCGCGCATTTCACCGACCATGATCACATCCGGATCGGCACGCAGGAAGGAACGCATGATGGTGGCAAAATCCAGCCCGGCTTTCTTGTTGACTTGCACCTGACGCAATCCCTTTTGCGTAATTTCCACCGGGTCCTCGGCCGTCCATATCTTGGTGTCCGGCGTGTTGATGTGTTTCAGGATGGAGTGCAGCGTGGTGGTCTTGCCGGAACCGGTCGGTCCACACACGAAGAACAGGCCGTAGGGTTTGCTGACCGTCTTCTTGACCAGCTCCAGATTGCGCTTGGAGAAGCCCATCTGGTCGAGCGGAATGGGTTCGCCCGAAGCCAGGATACGCATCACCACGTCTTCCACACCACCCGCCGACGGGATGGTCGCCACGCGCAGCTCGATGTCCAGCGGGCCGTATTTCTTGAACTTGATCTTGCCGTCCTGCGGTTTGCGCTTCTCCGAGATGTCGAGGTCGCACATGATCTTGAGACGGGTGACCAGCGCATTACGGTAGGTGGCCGGCACTTCGATGTAGTTCAACAGCGAACCGTCCTTGCGCAGACGGATGCCTGTCTTGCCTTTGCCCGGCATCGGTTCGATATGGATATCCGAAGCACCCATCTTGTAGGCATCGATGATGATCTTGTTGACCAGCTTGACCAGCTCGTTGTCGGCAGCAGCGCTGACATCATCCTGACCGGCGGCACTTGTATCCTCTTCATCCCCCCCCAGTGAGGTCAGCAGATCGTCCATCGACCCCATATCCTCGAAGCTGCCGGTCATTTCCCCCACGCCGCCCCCGGAACCGCCGCCATAGAACATGTCGAGCGTCGCCTTGAACTCGCGCTGCGAGCAGACCTTGTAGACCAGCCGGTTCTTGGGGAAGATGTTGTTGACGACTCGGGATGTCTGGATCCTTTCCGGATCGGTGGTTAGGATGACCACGCCCTCGGGCGTATCGTCCACCGGCACCCAGTGACTGCTCTCGACATATTCGCGCTTCAGGTTGCGCAACAAGTCGGAAGGCTTGATCCGGTCCGAACGGTAAGCTTCGTAGGGGACCCCGAAGAAACTCGACAACGCCTTACCCAACGCTTCCGGCTTGACCTGAAACTCGTCCAGCAGCACATCTTCCACGTCCACACCCTTGCGTCGCGCCGTGCGTGTGGCCAGCTCGAACTCGGCCGCCGACATCACCGCATCGGAGACCAGATAGTCGTATTTGGTCTTGACCGAACCCGATTGCTGCTGGCGCTGTTTGAGCGCAACCGCCAGGGTCTGCGTGAGTTCGCGCGCCCCCTCCTCCACCATGGTCGGAAATGGCAGGCCGGCCTTGTTGTTGATGACCTGCATCACGCCGATCAGGTCGCCGCCCTCGGTGTCGACGATCGGCGCCACCAGCATCTGCTTGGTGCGATAGCCGGTGCGCTTGTCCACGTCCTGCAGGAAACGCAGCGTCGTGCTGTAACCCGCCAGTTCTTGTTCGTCGTAGACGTCTTTGAGATTGAGCAGCTTTTTGTGGAAGGCAGCAAAGCCGGCGATACTCTGCTCGGCGATGGGCAGCTTGAGATCCTTGAAGGAGTTCAGCCCGGTCTTGACCTTGGAGATCAGCGAAGCCCTGTCGTCGCCGACCACATAGATGGTGAGACGGTCGGCATTGAACAAGGTACAGATGTCCTTGCTGACATCGAGCATGATCTCGTCGATGTTGCTGGTGGCGTGGATCTTGTTGGTGACATGATTGAGGTTCTTGGTGAACTCCAATCGCAACCCCATCTCGTTCGCATTACCCTGACCTGGACTGCCCATATTCTTCCCCTGTCTTTCGGCTGTTACTGCTGCTGTGCTTTAGGCACAGACCACAGGCCGTTCTCCAAAACATAAACATCGTATCCGGCTTGCGCCAGTATGAATGCCGCAGCCGCGCTGCGGCGGCCGCTCTGGCAATACGCGATATAGGTCGCGGATTTGCCGAGCACACCGATAGCATTGCGGATGTCGTTGAGCGGAACGTTGATCGCTCCCGGCAATTTGTCGTGGCGGTATTCCGGCGGATGACGCACATCCAGCCAGATCGCACCCTGCGCGGCCTGCTGCCTGGCTTCCTGATAACTGATTCGGCGCAGCAAGGGCTCCTGCATCAGTTCCAGGAAATCCTGTTTCTTCAGACGCAACAACACGCCGTTGCTCTTCATGGTGACGGTGGCATTGCGCTTGGAGTCGGAGATCAGCGCTTCCTCGCCGAACACGTCGCCCGCCTTGAGTTCGGCCAGCACCAGATTGGCGCCGCCGACCAGCCGCGTCACCTGCGCGCGACCGCTTTCGATCAGATAATAATAGTCACCCTCTTCGCCCTCGTGGATGATGACATCCTTGTCCCACACCGCGATGGCCTCGATGCAGTTGAGCAGCTTGCCGATGTTGGCCGAGGGCAGGTGCGCGAAGGGGCTGTTGCTCAGATTCTCCGCGCTGAACATGCCGGAGCTCAGCAGTTTGCGCACCGCCGCCTCCGAGCTGTCTTTCAGCGCCGTCGGTTTCACATCGTCATGGTAGGCGAACTGGTCCCAGGTCACCATGCGGTCCAGCAGTTCGTCGTCCACGCGCAACAGTTGCACATTGCTCAGGGCCTGCGAAGAGCGGATCTCAGGCTGCCGTTTGCCGATCGGGTGGCGCGCCCACTCCGATGCGGCACGGATCAGCACGCGGTTACCGTCCTCGTACTCGACCTCCAACTCCCCGCGCAACAGATAGACCGATTGCCCGTGCGGCGAATGTTCCTTGAACGGGTCGCGTCCCTGCGCCACGTTCTCGACATGGCAGTAATCAAGCAACTCGCGCAGTCGCGCCGGGCTGAACGAGGAGATCGGTTCCAGCGAGGCGAGTACTCTGATGTCGAGGATGTCTTGCATGATATCGCCCTAGAACTCGAACACCTGACCGTTTTGCAGCATCTTCGGCACGAAGCCCTTGACGCATTCACTGACCTCCTGCATGGTCAGCTCGACCTCGCCGGGTTTCAGGTGCGTCACATAGATCTTGGGATCGAGCTTGAGTTTGCACAGTTCTTCGGCAAGCAGCGAAGGACACAGATGTTTGGATACGATCGCCAGTTCTTTTTCGGCATTGGAGAAAGCGGTCTCCACGATCAGATATTCCAGATTCCGGATCGCGTTGACCGCATGCCACAACTCGTCGCAAGTCGTCGTGTCGCCGCTGAACACCAGACTGGCCTTGCAGCTGTCGATCTGATAACCGACCGCCGGCACCACGTGATTAGCGGGCAGCGGCGTCAGCTTGCGGCCGGCCAGCTCGACCGTCTCGCCCAGGACAACGCGCTCATAGCGCAGGATGGGCTGGTGCAGACTGGGGATCTGGGTGAAATCCGGCCATATCTCCCAGTTGAAGATATGCTGCTTGAGTATCGCCAGCGTCTCGTCGGTGGCATGGATGACCAGCGGCTTGTCGCGCATGAAGCCGACGCTGTCGATCAGCAAGGGCAGGCAAGCGATGTGATCGAGATGTGAGTGCGTCACGAACACATGGTCGATCATGCACATTTCAGCCAGACTCAGATCACCAACGCCGGTTCCGGCGTCGATCAGCACGTCGTGATCGAGCAACAGCGAAGTCGTGCGCAAATTGCCGCCTATCCCCCCGCTACAACCTAGTATTCTGAGTTTCATGTTGAGTGTTCCCGCCACACTTATTTCGTCTTGAAGACGAATACGCCGTCCCAGCTCTCCCCGGGCGGGTTGTTGCGATAATAGGTTACGCGCTCGGCATAGACCGCATACAGCTTCGACTGCGGCGATATCTTCAGCAGATTGTATAATTGCAATTCGGCCTTATCCCAATCCTGCTTGCGGTACAGACGCAATGCCTGCTGGAATAGCTTGATCTCCTCCAGCACCACCTGTTCCACTTCGCCAATCAGCCCCAGCGGCTCGAAGATAGCCACCGGCTTGTCCTTGCCCTTGACCCGCACCAGATCGAGCTCGCGATAGACGAACTCGTGCGCCTCGTCTTTAGTAGCCTCACCGACCAGCACTGCCGCCCCATACTCCTTGGTGATCCCCTCCAGCCGCGACGCCAGGTTCACTGCATCGCCCATCACCGTATAGGCCACGCGCACTTCCGAACCCATGTTACCCACGCTCACGCGACCGGTGTTGATGCCGACGCCGACATGAATCTCTGGCCAGCCCTTTTCCTTGAGGCGCGGCTGCAATGCAGTCAGCGTGCGCTGCATCTCTAACCCGGACAACACGGCATGGTAGGCATGACGCGGGTCTTGCAGGGGCGCGCCCCAGAACGCCATGATACAGTCGCCCATGTATTTATCAATCGTGCCGCGGTGTCCATAGATCACGCGTGAAAGCGGCGTCAGGAACTCGTTCATCAGCAGCGAGAGTTCCTTCGGATCAAGACCTTCCGAAATGGTGGTGAAACCTCGCACATCGGAGAACAGGATAGTCATCTCGCGGCTCTCGCCTTCCATCGAGACCTGCTCCGGATTCTTGCTCATCTCGTCCACCAGTTCGCTCGGCACATATTGTCCGAACAGTCCGGTGATCTGGCGTTTGGTGCGCGATTCGACGAAATAACCGTAAGTCATGTTGAGAGCGAACAACGCCGCCACCATGATCAGCCCGCCTGCCAGCGGCAGCGCCAGATTGCCGTACTGCCACATCGAGGCGTTTATAATCACGGTAAGTACAAGCACACCGGCCGAAAGAAGCGTGCCCTGGATTGGGCTCAACATGGGCAGCAGAACAGCCAGCACAACCCCGAACAGCAACAACAACAGCACGTTGGCGCCCAGCACATAAGGCGGATTCTGCTTGATGTCCTGATTGAGGATGCCGCTGATCATGTTGGCGTGAATCTCCACCCCAGGATAGACCTCCCCGACCGGCGTGGAGCGCATATCCATCAGACCGGGAGCGGATGTGCCGACCAGCACGATCTTGTTCTGCAGGTCCGTGATTGCGGTCCGCCCGTGCAAAACATCGGATACCGAGATATAGCGGAACGAGTTGCGCTCACCGCGAAAGGGCACCAGCGCGCTGACCTCGGCATCGACCGGGATGCGCAGGTTGCCCTGTGCCGATTCCAGATCCAGCCACTCCAGCCCCCCGTAGTTCTTGTCCTTGCTGGTCGCATAGCCGGGCGACAGTTTGGGCATCCCCAGCACAGCGCGCACCACGGCCAGCGACAGCGATTCGTAATAGGCCCCGTCATATTCGACGATCATCGGCACACGCCGGACCACGCCGTCGAAATCGACCACCGGATTGAAGTGTCCGGCAGTGGCCGCACTAGCCTGCAACTCGGGCAGGTTGGCACCAAAACTGTCCCAGCGCATGAAGGTGATCGGTCGCCCCTTGAACGTCCCCGGCGGGAATACCACCTCAGGCAGGACTCCCGAGATACTCTTGTCGGAACCGCGTTCGCTGTTGCTGAAGTAATAACCCAGCACCACGTTGCGCTGCCGGATCTTGCCGGCGAAGAGATCGTCGTATTCGAGCAGCGGCCTGATCTGTGTCAGCACGGACTGGAACTGCGCAACATCCCTGAATTGCTTGCGCCCCAGTTCCTGCAACACCTTGAGGCCGGAGCTATTGTCCCGTTCGGCGAACACCACGTCGAAGCCGACCACGGCGACACCGTAACGGTCGAACAACTCGTCCATGAGCGCGGCCATCTTGTCGCGCCCCCACGGCCAGCGGCCGTCTTCCTTCAGGCTTTTTTCGTCGATGTCGAGGATGACGATGCGCTCGTCACCCTTGTCCGGCAAGGTGAGCCGGAGGCGGTAGTCATACAGTTTGGCATCGATGAACTGGACGAAGCCCAGACGATAGAACTTGGCCCCATCCCCCAGAAACAACAGGACGACAGCCAGACCAAGCGCAATAAGAAGTGCGTGTTTCTTCACTTGTCACCCCGCCCCTCACCCCTTTGGTTTGCGCGTCGGCTCACTTTGGCGGTCAGGTCTTGAAATAGAACTCCATCTTCACCCCGGCCAGCTCGATGAGGTCGTGATCGCTCAGCTGATGCGGCTGCTCGCCGATGGAGGAGCCATTCACCGTCGGAAAACTGCCGCCTTCCACGTGCGTGATGAAATAGCCGTGCGGACGTCGTGCCAGCACCGCCACCTGCACACCGGGCTTGCCCAGTGTGGTGAGGTTCTTCACCAGCTCCAGCTCCTTGCCGGAGTTGGGTCCGTTCAGGATCTGCACCACAGCCGCCGGCGGCTGTCCGGCGGTCGCATCCGCAGAGATGCCGCTGGCGGTCGAATTGAACTGGGTGGTATCCGCTTTCTGCGTGGAGGTGATGTCCGCATGGGTCTTGTTGAATCCCTCGGCGGGCGACATCTTCACCGGCGCGCGCAGCACCATGGTCTTCTCGAAATCCGCAGCAGTCGTCTGCGTCGGTTGGTCATTCAGATACTTGAGTTTGTACTTGCCGATCTCGATGACATCGTTGTTCTGCAGGAAGTGTTTTTTGGTCGGCACGCCGTTGACCGACAGGCCGTTGGTGCTGTCCAAGTCTTCCAGGAAAGAGTCGTTCAGGATGGTGACGATCGCGGCATGTTCGCTGCTCACCGCGAGATTGTCGATCACGATGTCGTTGTGCGGTTTGCGGCCAATCGTGGTGCGCTCCTTGTTCAGCGGGTATTCTTTCAGCACCGCCCCATCCATGCTGAGTATCAATTTTGCCGGCATATCATCAATCCTCGTAGTTAACTCTTGCTGTGTTGCTCAATTTCCCAACCAGGAACGCACTTTGGCCCACCAGCCACGCGGGGCGGGGAAGCGTCCTTTTACTTTCACCAGAATGACCGAGACGTTATCGCGTCCGCCATTGTCGTTGGCCAGCTGTATCAATTGCGTCGCCGCCAGCGGCAGATTGTTCTGCAGCATCTGCACAGTCATGCCGATATCGCCGTCCTCCACCATGTCATTCAGTCCGTCCGAGCACAGCAGATACACATCGCCGACCTGGACATCATGCACATGCAATTCCGGCTCGACTTCGGCGTCGATCCCGACCGCGCGCGTCACCAGATTCTTGTTCTTGGACAGTCGTGCATCTTCCTTGCTGATCAGGCCGCTGTCGATCTGCTCCTGCAGCAGCGAGTGATCGCGCGTGATGGTCTCGAACACCTCACCGCGCATGCGATACAGGCGGGAATCCCCGACATGCGCCACTGCCACGCGGTCGTCATAGAACAGGGCGGTGACGATGGTCGTGCCCATGCCAGCATACTGCGGCTGGCTCTGCGCCGCATGGAAGATCGACAGGTTCGCCTTCCGCACATTGTCGCGCAACAGCGCCACCCCGAGCTCCTCGCCCGCCGCGTCCACATCCTCCGGGCGCGCATTCTCCAGGTGATGCCTGACTTCGCTGGACAGCACCGAGACGGCGATCCCGCTCGCCACTTCGCCGGCATTATAGCCGCCCATGCCGTCCGCCAGCACCACCAGGCCGCAGGCGGCATCATAGGCGACGCTGTCCTCGTTGTGAGAACGCACCATCCCCGGATTGGTCTGGCTGACTATTTCAAGCGCTTCTTGTATATCCACATCCCACCCCTGAATACGCCCTGTTGTTCTTTGTCGTGCACATGCGGCTTACAAGGAAGCCGCACACTGCCTGATCTCTTCCGCCATCTCGGCGCCGTTCTGATAGCGATCGCTGATCTTCTTCGCCAGCGCCCGGTCGATGATCGCCACCACGCACGGCGGCACCTTCGGATCGACGCTCAAAATATCGGTCGGATGCTCGTTGGCGATACGGAACATCAGTTGGGCCATGGAATCGCCCTCGAACGGCAGCTTACCACAGGCCAGTTGGTACAGGCTCACTCCCAGCGAGAACAGGTCGGAATGGCCCTCGATCTTGGTCCCCGCCAGTTGCTCGGGCGACATGTAGGACGGCGTACCGAGCACCATGCCGGTCTTGGTCTTGGAAGAATCAGTGATGCGCGCGATGCCGAAGTCGGTGACCTTCACCGTGTCGCTCTCCGGGTCGTACATGATATTGGCCGGCTTGATGTCGCGGTGCACCACGTTCAGGGTGTGCGCATAACTCAGCGCATCCGCGACGCGCGCGACGATGCTCAGCACCTTCTGCAGCGGCAGCAGATTGGGCTGCTTGGTGTACATCGTCAGGTCCTTGCCCTTGAGGAACTCCATGGCGATATAGGCCAGGTCGTGCTCCTCGCCCGCGTCGTACATGGTGACGATGTTGGGATGGTTCAGGCGTCCCGCAGTCTCGGCCTCGCGGAAGAAGCGCGCCTTGACATCTTCCAGTTCGTCCGCCTCGAACTCCTGCGACAGGGCCATGGTCTTGATCGCCACCACGCGGCTGATCTTCGGGTCCTTGCCCAGATACACCACGCCCATCGCGCCTTTGCCCAATTCCTTCTCGATCTCATAGCGACCCAGCATCGGCTTGGACAGTCCGGCCTGATCCAGCTTCATCGTGCTGTCGTTGCTGCGACCGGAACTGCCGCCGAGGATGATGGTTTCCGACATCGCCTTGGACTGCGCCATGCGCGTCTCGAGATCGCGGAACTTCGGGTTGTAGTCGGTCATGTACTTGAACACCGACTCGGCCTTGTTGAACTGGCGCTTGCGCTCGAAATCCAGCCCCAGGTTGTACAGCACATCCATCAGGCTGTCGTCCATCGGCACCTTGCGGAACTTGTCGAACGCTATATCCAGCTGGCCCTGCCCCTGGAACGCCAGACCCAGCATGCGATTGCTCTCGGCGGAATCGGCATCGGACTTGAGCTTGCCTTGCTCGGTCATCAGGAAACGTTTGGTGGTCAGCAGCAGGTGACCGACCAGCAACAGCGAGGCGGGCAACATCAGTTGCAGCCACATCGCTTGGGTCGTCATCAACACGAAGTGAACGCCCAGCAACAGTACGAACAGACCGCCCGTGATCGCCGCCGCTACACCCGCGCTCAGGCGCGGCAGCAGCAGGATCAGATACAGCGCAACCGCCAGGAACACCGCGAACTCGGCCAGCAGGCCCCAGCCCGGCGCCACAAAGAAATCCTGCTTCAGGATGCTGGAGACAGAGTGGGCCAGCGTCAGCACCGGCGGGGTCGATGCCGAGATCGGCGTCACCTGGAAATCGCCCACGCCCGCCGCCGTCGTCCCGATCAGCACGATCTTGTCGCGATACTTCTCGGGCGGGATCTTGCCGGTCAACACGTCATAGAACGAATCCACCTGGAACGCCGGCTTGCCATCGCGATCCGCGTAGAAATAGGTATGCATGCGCAGGTCGGGATCGGTGGCGATCTTCAGGTTGCCGACCTTGACGCCCTCGCCCAGATCGACCTGGATATCCTTGGGTTCGAGGTTCAGGCTCTTCGCCGCCAGCATCAGCGACAGCGACGGGTAGAACTGGTCAAAGTAACCGACCACCAGAGGTTCGGTGCGCACGCCGCCGTCGATGTCCGGGGTCGCATTCAGGTGACCGATGGCCAGCGCAGTGGAACCCAGCACCGTGATCGGGACCAGCGCATTCATGGACGGGATCGGCAGCACGGCCTCCTCGCCGCCCTGGATGCTGGTCAGATTGTTCTTCAGGATGTAATCCGGCAAGGCATTGTCCGGACGGCCTTGCGGCTCGCCCAACTCGAAGAACATGCCCAGCAACACATTGTTCGCCTGCTGCATGCTGGCCGCGAGTTTCTGGTCATTGTCCAGATGCAGCAAGGCATCCTGCAACAAAGCCTCCAGCTGTGCATACTCGGCCGGGTTGCTTCGCTTCAGGGAGGAGTTCGAGAGGATTGCGCCGATCTTGTTGATGTAGTCCAGGCCGCCATCAAGTTGCGGCTCGGTGAACAGCACAGTATGTCCGACCACCTTGGCGTGACCTTCAGCCAGTTTTTGCAACAGCTGCGCGTGCTTCTCACGCGGCCATGGCCAGCGGCCCAGATTGTTCAGACTCTGCTCGTCGATGGCGATGATGGCGATCTTGTCGCTGGGTTCGCGCGACGAGGCCAGTACGCCCCAGTCGTAAGCCTTGCGCTCCAGGCTCTGGATCAGATCACTGTTGGCGCTGAACAGGAATACCAGCGCAACCAGCACTCCCGTGAACCAATCCGTTTTCCAAAATGCTTTTTTCATTATTCGCCCTGCCCGTTTTCTACGTTCCCTGAGCCACTAGGGCGGATACTAAAACATTTTTCAAGCCCAAGCCATACCTGTTTGATTTATCAGTTATTTCACTTAACCAGCAAAACCGGGATCGTTGCCAGATGGGCGACCTTGCTGGCCACGGAACCCAGCAGCATATTGCTCAGCGTACCCTGACCGTGCGCGCTGATGACGATCTGGTCCACCTGCTGCTCCTGCGCGGCCTGGACGATGGCCTCCGCCGGGGTGCCGATGGCGACGTGATAACTGTAGACCAGCCCGGCCGCGTCCAGCTTGGCGCGAGCATCCGCCAGCGCAGCCATACCCTGCTCGCGGTAATAGTCGTTGATCGTATCCTGGCTGATGAACAGCTTCACATTGCCTGAGGCCAGCTTCCATTGCACGTTGAGCAGATGGATCTGCGGCACCTCTTTCAGCCAGGCCACACTGGCAATCACATGCTCCACCGCACGGTTGGCGGCGGCGGAACCATCCACCGGGATCAATACTTTCATACACACCTCCACATCATGATTTGTCGCGCGCCGCATCCACATCGACCAGATGCACTGCGGGTATTTTCCTCGCCATGCGCTGCGCCAGCCACAATCCGGTCGCCAGCACGAACAGCGCGCACGCCGCCGGTGTCAGCCAGTGCAGGTAATGGTGCGCATCCATCAGGGGTTTGAGCGCCACCTCGGTCACCAACATCTCGCCCGCCACATAGCCCAGCAACCCCCCGCCCGCGTAGATGATGAACGGGTAGCGGTCGATCAGTTTCAGCACCAGCTGGCTGCTCCAGGCGATCAGCGGGATGCTGACCAGCAGGCCGAACACCAGCAGACCGACGTTGCCCTTGGCAGCAGCGGCGACGCCGATCACATTGTCCAGACTCATCACGAAGTCGGCGATGATAATGGTCTTGATCGCGCCCCACAGATGGGTTTCGGCCTTGATATTGCCTTCACCGTGCTCTTCTTCCGGCAGGATCAGCTTGACGCCTATCCACAGCAGCAATAGCGCACCGACCAGCTTCAAATAAGGCAACGACAACAGACTGACGGCGAAGAAGGTCAGCACGATACGCAGACCGATCGCCCCGCCCACGCCGTACATGATGCCCTTCTTGCGCTGTGCTTCCGGCAGGTTGCGGCAGGCCAGCGCGATCACCACCGCGTTGTCGCCCGACAGCAGCAGGTCGATCATGATGATCTTGAATACATCCACCCAGAATTGGGGGCTTTGGAACATCTCCAGCATCGTTCAGCCTTTCAATACTTTCTGCATCACGCGCCCCATCTCCGCCGGATTGCGCGTGATATGGATACCGCACTCTTCCATCACTGCCAGCTTCTCGTTGGCACCGCCCTGACCGCCGGAGATGATCGCCCCGGCATGGCCCATGCGCTTGCCTTCCGGCGCGGTGACCCCGGCGATGAAACCGACCACCGGCTTCTTCATGTTGGCCTTGATCCAGCGCGCGCATTCCTCCTCGTCGCTGCCACCGATCTCGCCGACCATGATCACCGCATCCGTCTCCGGATCATTGTTGAACAACTTCATCACATCGATGTGTTTCAAGCCGTTGATCGGGTCGCCGCCGATGCCCACACAGGATGATTGTCCGTAGCCCAGGGCAGTGAGTTGTCCAACCGCCTCGTAGGTCAGCGTACCGGAACGCGACACCACACCGATGCGGCCCTTCTTGTGGATGTGACCGGGCATGATACCGATCTTGATCTCGTCGGGCGTGATCAGGCCGGGGCAGTTCGGGCCGATCAGCAACGTGCGTTTGCCCTGCATCTTGTAACGCGTCTTCAGCATGTCATGCACCGGGATGCCTTCGGTGATGCAGATCACCAGATCGAGATCGGCTTCCACCGCCTCGTCGATGGCCGCCGCCGCGCCGGAGGGCGGCACGTAGATCACCGACACGGTCGCGCCGGTCGCCGCTTTCGCGTCACGCACCGAGGCATACACCGGGATGCCCTCGAACTCCTCGCCCGCCTTCTTCGGATTCACGCCCGCCACGAAGCAGTTCGCGCCGTTCGCATACGCCTTACAGTTGACGGTATGAAACTGGCCGACCTTGCCAGTCATGCCCTGGGTGATGACTCTGGTGTCCTTGTTGATGAGGATGCTCATTTCGCCCCCTTCGCTGCCGCCACGACTTTTTGCGCCGCGTCGGCCATGTCGTTGCCGGAGATGATGGGCAGACCCGATTCGGCCAGTATCTTCTTGCCAAGCTCGACGTTGGTGCCTTCCAGTCGCACCACCAGCGGCACGTTGAGACTCACCTCGCGCGCCGCCGCGACCACGCCCTCGGCGATCACGTCGCACTTCATGATGCCGCCGAAGATGTTGACCAGGATGGCTTTCAGATGCGGATTCTTCAGCATCAGCTTGAACGCCTCGGTGACTTTCTCCTTGTTCGCGCCGCCGCCGACATCGAGGAAATTGGCCGGGCTGCCGCCGTACAGTTTGATGATGTCCATGGTCGCCATCGCCAGACCGGCACCGTTCACCAGACAGCCGATGTCGCCATCGAGCTGGATGTAGGACAGATCGAACTTCGACGCCTCGATTTCGGCCGGATCTTCCTCATCCAGATCGCGATAGGCCACGATCTCGGGGCGGCGATACAGCGCGTTGGAATCGAAGTTGAATTTCGCATCGAGCGCAACAACACGGTTGTCCGCCGTGAGGATCAGCGGATTGATTTCGGCCAGCATCGCATCCTTCTCGACGAAGGCACGGTACAGTCCCTGCAACACCTTCACCGCTTCCGCATTCGCCACATCAGGAATGCCGATCGCGCGCGCGACTTCCGCGCCCTCCTTGTCGGTCAACCCTGAGACGGGATCAATGCGCACGGTGCGTATCTTCTCCGGCGAATGTTTGGCAACCTCCTCGATCTCCATGCCGCCCTCGCTGGAAGCCAGCAAGGCCACGCGCTGCGAAGCGCGATCCACTACCATGCCGACGTAGAATTCCTTGACGATCTGCGCGCCCTCCTCGACCAACAGGCGGCGCACCTTCTGGCCTTCCGGCCCGGTCTGGTGCGTCACCAGTTGCATGCCGAGGATCTGCTGCGCATGACTCTTCACTTCATCGAGCGACTTCGCCACCTTCACGCCGCCGCCCTTGCCGCGCCCGCCCGCGTGGATCTGCGCCTTCACCACCCAGACCTTGCCGCCCAGCTGTTGCGCGGCGGCGACCGCCTCATCGACGCTGAAACACGCCGCTCCGCGCGGCGTCGGCACGCCGAACTCGCGCAGGATCTCTTTACCCTGATATTCGTGGATCTTCATGATGTCTGACCGGTATGCGACAGTTCGAAATTTACCAGAGCGCAAGGCATCGCGCAGGCATTTTGACAAAACAAAGCCGTCGGCGACAGCCGACGGCTTTGGATGATCCGCTCAAGCGGAAAGCCCCGTCGGGTCAGGGTTCATTCCAGTAGTCATACCGGGTCTGGTGACAGGAGATGCAGTCCTGGGTGCTGGTCATCCCCTCGTGCCCGATGCGTTTTTGCTCCATTCCGGAGAAGTTGCTCGTTCCCGTCAGGTGACAAGCCTTGCACGGCGTTCCCGGGACGATCTGCGCGTGATTCATGCCGACCCAGACCGATGTCGTCGAATGACACCAGCTGCACTGGGCTGGCGGGTTGATCAAGGTGGCGAGCGCAACCGTGTGGTTCGCCGGGATGCCGGTGATCCCGGCATGGGTACCGTCATGGCAGGTGCGGCAATCCCCCGCCGCAAAAGCGGCGTCGTTGTGCTTGTATCGCGCGCCGGAGAAACTCACATAGTTCCTCAGGTGGCAGGATTCGCAATTGGTGATGCCGACCGCCGTGGCACTGGCGTGGATGGCATTGACCGGCTGAGTCACCCCGTCCGCATACGCCGGATTGGCGTGACAATCGCCGCACGATACGAACGGCTTGTCATGCCGGTAGGCATGGTTCAGGAAGCTGTAGAAATTCGTGTGGCACGAGGCACAGGGTGTGAGTATGCCCAGCGTGTTGTAGGTGCCGCTGTGCTTGCTCGAAGTGTAATTGCGCCCGGGTCCGCCCGCCTTGTGACAGACGACGCAATCCTGTCCGCTGTAGGCAGCCCCGGTATGGTTCCAGCTCGCCGGCGCCCATGCGCTGCTGCGGTGGCACTGGTCACAGGAAGCTGTCGTGGCAACGTGCGCGGCGTGTTTCCCCTTGGCAATCCTGCCGTTGTGGCATGAAGTGCAATCGCCGGGCCTGGCTGCGCCGTGGTTGTAGCGCGCGCCGAGGAAGGTGGAAGTATTGAAGTGGCAGGTCTCGCAAGGCGCATCGGTCACGATGTGACTGGACGATTTCGGTGTCGCCACGACACGTTTGCCGAGCGCGTGGCAACCCTCGCAATCCCTGGGCGTCCCCTTGAACACGGCATTCGCATGACAGGTCTCGCACGCCGCGGTGGCGTGCCCGCCCGACAGCGGAAAGCCTGTGCTCGCATGGTTGAAATCACGCACCGCCTGCGTTGTCTCGGCGTTTGCCGAGCCGGACGACAGCGACACAAGGGCAGACAGGCCGCAGATAAAGGCAAATCCCAACAATTTATTCATGTTCCACCTCCGCTTGTTTGTCTCAAGTCGCGCCGTCCCGGACCACGGAACAGCGCGTTACTCTGCATGGAGATACCGGCACGAGCCGGCACCTCCCGCAGAAACATCGTGCTTAAAAATCCCAGCGCAACCCGGCCGAGTAGAAATAACGCGTGGTCTTGGTGGTCGATTGCGCGCCGCTGTAGTCGAGCAGCTCTATACCGCCGTCGACATCGAAGTAGAACTGCTGCCTGAACTGGTATGAACCGCGCAGCAAAGGCGATTTGCGCGTCGTCTTGCCGCCAAACTGGTCCTTGAAACTGGACAGTTGCAGCGAGGTATCCATCATCCAGCCGTTCTTGAACTGGGTATGGTTATAAAAATAAAGAGTGTTGCCATTCGCCGATGAGCCGGTATTCACCGTCACGCTGCCGGACCAGATATCGCCGACCGTATAGATATTGCTGCCGATGATCTGTCCGGTCAGTCCCTTCTCCGTTCCGCGCCCCGGCGTTGCCGCCAGGATGCCTTCCAGCGCAGTGGTCCCGCTGGCCGTCAGGCCGGTCGTGTTCGAGATGCGGAAATCGCCGCCCACTTGCCAGTTTGTCCGGAACGGCATCATCACACCGATCTGCCCCATGTTGGAAATGGCCGTGCGCGCGAGCGCCAGATCGCGCAGGCTGCTGGCCGACATGGCTTGCAGCAATGCATTGACCGACGAGGTGCCTGCGCCATTGAGCGCGTTGCGTATGCTCAGGGACGGTGTCTTGCGGTGGTCGATCAGCATATTCAGCTTGTAACTGGACACTTCGGTCGTGCCCATCACCTGCGCCGCGTTCACCGCCTTGAAATAGGTGTCGTAGTCCAACAGACCGAAGACCGAATCCTTGTCGTTGAAGTAACGGAATTCCGCACCCACAGCGCGGCGATCCTGTATGCCCTCCACCGTCTGATTGATGCCATAGAGCGAGACCGCCCCGCTATCCACGCTCGCGCCAAAGAACCTCGGCTTGACTCCGCCAACCGAGTAATCCGCCAGCGAACCGGCGGCGGCATTCACGCGCAGATCCTCGGCCTCGCCGTAATAACCGGCCAGCCCGTCGAAGCGACCCTGCACCCCTCCGCCCGTGGGCGACTGGCGCCCCAGGCGCAGCAGGTAGTTGCGATTGCGGTCCTTGAATTCGCCGTACGCCGCGCTCACCCGGTTCTGGCTGGGCTGTCCGGCCAGCAGGTTCCGGGTGTTCACATCGCGGAACACCAGACGGGCATCGTAATCCTCGCTGCGGTAACGCTCGGAAGCGTCGATACTGGTGATCAGCATGGACTGGTCGGTCATCGAGATGGAATCCGTCGTCGTCGCCCCGTTGAACGTGAAGGTCGAGTCGATCTTGCTCTTGCCGTAGTAATAGCGCGACGAGATACTGCCGAAGGTCATCAGGCTGGCCTCCTGCTTTTTCTTCACCTCCGTGCTCGTCAGACTGCCCGAGCCGCCCAGCGACAAGCCAGCCATGCGTTGCGCCACGCGCGCCGCGCCGGCCCCATCGGGGAAGAGGCGCAGATAAAGGTCGTACTCCACCTTGGCCTTGTCATCCTGCCCGAGGCGCTCGCGCGCCACGCCGATCCATTCCTGCGCATCCCGGGTGTAGTCGTTCGGCGGCAGCAGCAGCAGCTTGTTGAAAGCATTGACGGCGGCCTCGTTATCCTTGGCAGCAAGCGCATCCCGCCCCTGCAACATCAGCGCGCGGCCCTGTTTGTTGATGTCCAGCACTGCCGCTTCCGCGGCACTCAGCGTCGCGCCGGCGACCGGCTTGGCTTCCGGCCCCACCGTCGGCAACAAGGGCAACGGACCGTCGCTCACCTGTTGCTGCTTGTCGGGTCGAATCGTGATCAGCAGGCTGCGGCCGTCCTTGCCCGGCGCAACGCTGTATTCCGCCTCGCGCGTGAATTCCACCACCAGTTTCGGCTTGGTCTGCTGGTCGCGCGTGATCACCTTGAAACCGGGAATGAGCCGCGAAGCAGGCGAATTGCGTTCCTCGTTGTCCGCCCATTTCTCGCCCGATGCACCTTGCACGCGGTTATAAAAAATCTCCAGCGTCTTGCCGTGACTCTGCGGGGTATGGCTCAGATATTGCACCGGACCGCTAAGACTGATGGTGGCGACGACTCCCTGATCCTGAAACTCCAGAGTCACATCCTCCAGCGGCTGCGCGTTTGCAACGCTGCCGCACATACCCGCCAACAATGCCCATGGGGCCATGAAGCGCTTCATTCCCGAAGCCAGATCGATAGACATACTCATACTCCCAGACGACTAGTTAATACCTGAAAATCTGCATGGAAAGGCCGCGCAGCTTCAGCCGCGCGGCCCACGGAGGAATAATCAGTTCCAGTTGATATACGAACTACCTTCGTTGCCTGCCGGCCTATGGCAACCGGACTGTGAGCAATCTCCGGTGCTCCAGCCTTCATGCCCGATCGATTTGGTGTCCTGCCCCCAAGCGACATATGGGTTGTTTCTCAAGTGGCAGGTGGTGCATGCAAAGGTGGACAGATAGGTATGCAACGCCGGACCCGACATGGCACTGCTATGGCAGGAACTGCACGCCACCCCGGCATTGTAAGGAATGTGGTTGCTGGGCTTGGCACCCAGCGCCCCAGCCCAAGTGCTGGTCGACGCATGGCAGGCGGAGCAATCCTGACCCGCTGTCGAGCCCTGATGGTTGCCGATCGTCCGCTTCGTTGCGACAACATAGGTCGATGTCGAAGCATGGCATCCATTACAGGTCGTCTGGCCACTGTGGTTCATTCTGTATGCGGTAAAGGTCGTTGTGCTGGTGTGGCACAAGTCGCAGTTCGGGTTACCGCCCAGCGTCAACGGAATATGGATTCCATTCGGATCGTTCACAGTACCCTTCACGCCGTTCGTGCCGTTATGGCAAGTTCCGCAAACACCGGCGACATTGCCCGAGTGGTAGCTGGCACCCAGCCATGTTGCCGTTGTGTGGCAGGTATTGCATTCTGTTGTGAAGAAGTGGCTTGTCGTCGGTTTGCGATTCTCGGGTTTGACGATCGCTCCGCCAGTGTGGCAGCTTGAGCATGTCGCCCCCGTGTTGTGCTTATAGCGTGCAGGACTCCATGCAAAGTAGCTGTGGCAATCTCCACAGGCATAAGTACCCATGCCTGTCGTGGAATGCGTCGCTCCCGACCTGTAATAAGGGTTGGAACCTTGCAGATGGCAACCCGCACCGTCGCAACTGCCCACGCCGGTGTGGTTCCATGTAGCAGGCAACCAGGCATATGTCCGGTGGCATTTATCGCAAGATTCAGTCGCTTTGCTGCCGCTGTTATGGGAAGGCGGCTTGGTCAATGACAGTCTGCCGTTGTGGCAGGTCGCGCATTGTCCCGGCTTTGCCGTACCGTGGTTGAAGCGCGCACCCAGCCAGGTTGAGGCATTGAAGTGGCAGGTCTCGCACGGGGCATCGGTCACGATGTGACTGGTGGATTTCGGCGTCGCCACGACGCGTTTACCCTGCGCATGGCAACCGTCGCAGTTTCTCGGCGTCCCCTTGAACACACCGCCGACGTGGCAGGTCTCGCACGCCGCAGAGGCATGGCCCCCGGTCAGGGCGAAACCGGTGGTCGAGTGATTGAAATCGCTCGCGACTGTCTTGGTTGCGCCAGAGGCTTGCAGCGAAACCGCCGTCAGCACTATTGCCAGCAAATGGGCCAACACCGTTCCCGTTTTTTTCATTTCCCGCTCCCGAAAAGAACCTGCATAAATCCGCCTTCCGACGGCTTTTTCCTCTGTGCTTCTTTTTTATTGGTAACTTCTTTTGCCGACACCTGCTGCTTCAACGATGTTTTCTTGAGCGGCGACTGAGCCTTCGGCTTCGTCGGCGCCATGCCCATCTTCACCTGCTTCCAGTCGTTGCCGTCGTGGCAACGCTCGCAACGGTCACCATAACTGCCGTTGTGCACGTCATCGCGGTCATGGCAGCTACCGCAGGCGGCGGACAATACCACCTTGCCGTCCATGGGCTTCTTGTGACAATCATAGCATTTGCCTGCGATCTTCTTGTGCGGACCGTCCAGCTTGAGCCTGGTCTTGTCGTGATCGAAGTCCCATGCCATCCAGTCGCGCGCGTTATGGCAGGTCTGGCACTCCGTCCCGAAACGGCGCTTGTGCGTCTTGGCATCGTCTTTCTCGTGGCACGACCAGCACTCCGACTTGGCGTCCTTGAAGGTCGGACCTGCGTGGCACTTCTTGCAATCTACCAGCATGTGCCGTCCCAGCAGCGGGAAGGTTGACATCCTGTTATGGTCGAACGTGGTCTTGGTCCACGAGTGTTCGCTGTGGCAGGACTCGCACTTCTTGCCTTCCTGACCTTTGTGCTTGTCGTCCTTCTCGTGGCAGGAGAAGCAGTCGGTCTTCAATTTATCCTTGTACGCATCGCCCTTGTGGCAAGTCGAGCATTTCGCCTGCTTGTGTTTGCCCAGCAATGGATACTTGGTCTTCTTGTCGTGATCGAAGATAACCTCTTTCCAATCCTTCTCGGTGTGACAAGACTCACACTTCGCACCGAAGTTCCCTTTGTGGGCTTTGTCATCGTCTTTCTTGTGGCAGGAAACGCAGGTCAGCTCCAGTTTGTCCTTGTACATATCACCTTTATGGCATGCAGTACATTTGACCGGAGGACGGTGCTTGCCCAGCAAGGGGAACTTGGTCTTGTCGTGGTCGAACTTGATCTCTTTCCAATCCTTCTCGACGTGGCAGGACTCGCACTTGTTGCCGAATTTTCCCTTGTGCGCCTTGTCGTCTTCCTTCTTGTGGCAGGAACTGCACTGCTTCGGCGTGTCCTTGAACTTGTTGTCGATGTGGCACTTGGCGCACTTCACCTCGTTGTGCTTGCCCAACAGCGGATACTTGGTCAGCTTGTCGTGATCGAACTTGATCTCTTTCCAGTCGCGATCGACGTGGCATGACTCGCACTTCTTGCCCAGCTTGCCCTTGTGCGCCTTGTCGTCGTCCTTCTTGTGGCAGGACACACAATCCTTCGGCGTATCCTTGAACTTGTTGTCAATGTGGCACTTGTCGCACTTCACATCGGAGTGCTTGCCGCGCAACTTGAAATCGAATTTGTCGTGATCGACCGTGGTGGTCTTCCAGTCTTTTTCGGAGTGGCACTTGGCGCAATCCGTTCCCAGCTTGCCCTTGTGCGCCTTGTCGTCGTCCTTCTTGTGACAGTCATTGCACAGGCTCGGGGCTTCGGTGTATTTCTTGTCTTTCTTGTGGCAATCCTCGCATTTGACCTTGGCTGCGTCGGCATGCTTTCCCTTCAGCACAAAATCGGTCTTGGCATGGTCGAACGTCGTCTTGTCCAGGATGACGATCTTGGCATCGCGTCCCTTATGGTCGGTGTGGCATTCCTTGCAGTCTTTGCCCTCTTCGATGCGGCCATGATAGCCGCGCTTGCCTTCGACATCCTTGCCGACTTCCTTGTGGCAGTCGGTGCAAAGCCGGTTCTGCGCAGCTTTGTCGAACTTCTTGTGGCACTTCTCACATTGCTCTTCTTCCTTGGCATGGCCCTGGATGACCTCGCCCGGCATCAGCAGTTTGTTGGCCTGCGCCTGCATGGGCAGCAGCGCGAACAAGAGACAGGCAGCAGCGAGGGAACGAAGGAACGTCATCATGGGTTGCATCCGTGGGTTAGTAGGCGTGGACAGCATAGACGTGATAGACCGCGCTGAACACCATCATATAGACGAGCGGAATATGGAAGATGTGCCACAACGAGAACAGACGCTCATAGGTGTGGAACTGCGATGCGTCGCGCACTGCGACAAGATAAGTACGTATCTTGTCGGAATACTCTTCGTACAACCCCTTCATGCTCTGCTTCTGCGCGGCAGAGAAGTTCTTCTCTTTCGCCTGGGCATTCATGACCTTGCGCAACTGCCAGGGCAGATAGAGCGACAGCCACCATACCCGCAGGCTGGTGATGATGAAGTTGCCGAGACCGAGACCGGTGTTCTTGGTGTATTTTTCGGTCTTGGCATGGAAATGATTCAGTTTCTCCTCGACCTTGGGTGCGAAATGGAATGCGGACTTCACATCCCCTTTCTGCTCCATCTCTCCCTTCAGTTCACTCACCGTCGCCTGGCGACCGTAAAGACCGTGGTGGATCTTGGTATAAAAGAAGCGTCCGAAGGTGCCACTGCCGGATACCAGCAGCATGCAGTACATGGCCACAGCGGCATTGATGGAGCCGGTGGGATGGATATAGGGGATGTAGACGTGATAGGTGGAGTGGAAAACGATGGTCAGCGGACCCAGGATGCCCAGAACCATATGCCATTTGAACCAGGTTGGCAGAAAACCGAAGTTCTCCAGGAATCGCCAGCGCTTGCGCAAGGGGTAGAGCAAGAGGGTCAGCATCATCAGGCCGCCCGCCAAGCCCAGGTTATAGCCGAAGTCGAACATCTCCTCGCCGGGAGTGTAAAGCGTCTGCGGATAGACCAAAAAGTATCCGCCGATAGTGATAAGGCCGACGATACCAATGAATATCAGCCAGGGGAGGTGCTCAGAATGTTTGCTCGACTTCATAATATTTTAGTTATCCCAATAACCCTTTGATAAAAAAGGGCTGCGCATTGTAATATCGCCCCGCCGGAACGGCAAACAGGAAATTTGTCGTTAGCGTTTTATTCAACACGGCATAAAATGCCCTGCCTGCGACTGACGCTGTCCGATATTAGTTCCTGATTCGAACTTCATTCAAACACAAACTGTCTTAAGCCGGGCTTAAGAATGCGCACAATAACCACTAGACCTACTCTGTGACATGGACATATTTGACCTCTCTATCTATCTGATCCCGCTCGTTATCATCGCCTTTATCTATCTGGGTGGCCGCAAGAAAAAAGAACGAGCCTCCATCGAGACACTGAACGAATCCATCGAGGCCGGACTGACCGAGCCGCCTTCCCTGCATCCGGAGATCAACCCCAACCTGTGCCTGGGTTCCGGTACCTGCATCACCGCCTGCCCTGAGCATGCGATCGGCATGATCAAGGGCAAGGCCGTGCTGGTGAACCCGACCCACTGCATCGGCCACGGCGCCTGCGCCGTCGCCTGCCCGCACGACGCTATCACGCTGGTGTTCGGCACCTCCAAGCGCGGCATGGACATCCCGCAGGTCAGCCCTTCCTTCGAGACCAACGTCCCCGGCATCTTCATCGCAGGCGAACTCGGCGGCATGGGACTGATCCGCAAAGCGGCCACCCAGGGCACCCAGGCCATCGACAACATCGCCAAGCTCAAGGGCGGAAGCACCCCCTACGACGTGGTCATCATCGGTGCCGGTCCGGCCGGACTTTCCGCCACGCTGGGCGCCATGGAGAAGAAGCTGAATTACGTCACTGTCGAACAGGAAACGTCGCTCGGCGGCTGTATCTTCCAGTACCCGCGCAACAAAGTGGTGATGACCGCGCCCGTCAAACTGCCGCTGGTCGGCGAGATGCATTTCAAGGAAGTCAGCAAGGAGAAGCTGCTCGAGTTCTGGCACGGCATCGTGGCCAAGACCGGCATGAAGCTGAACTTCAACGAGCGCATGGAGAACATCAGCAAGACCGACAAGGGCTTCATCGTAAAGACCAGCAAAGGCTCGTACGAGACCCGCGCAGTGCTGCTGGCTATCGGCCGTCGCGGCACACCGCGCAAACTGGGCGTGCCTGGCGAGGACCTGCCGAAAGTGGTTTACCGTCTGATCGAGCCGGAGCAATACAAGAACATGCATGTGCTGGTGGTCGGCGGCGGCGACAGCGCGCTGGAAGCGGCCATGGCCATCGCCGAACAGCCCGGCACCACGGTCACTCTCTCCTATCGCAGCGATGCCTTCGGCCGCGGCAAGCCGAAGAACCGCGAGCGCCTGAAAGCGATGACGGACAAGGGCATGATCGATGTGCGCCTGAAATCCAACGTCAAGATGGTCGAAGACAAGACCCTCGTACTCGAGCAGGACGGCAAGATGATGGAGATACCCAACGACGGCATCATCGTCTGCGCCGGCGGTATCCTGCCCACCCCGTTCCTCAAGGAGATCGGCGTGCTGGTGGAGACCAAGTTCGGTACTGCCTGATCGCAGGCTTGGACTAGGGGCGGAAAGTGACCGCCACGCAAAGGCCGCGGGCATTGTCGGCGCGTGAGAAGTGCACAGCCGCGCCGTGCACCTCTGCGATCCTTCTGACGATGGACAGGCCAAGCCCGCTACCACTGGCCTGCGTACCGGCCGGACGATAGAAACGCTCCGACACCCGGCTCATCTCCTGTTCCGAGATACCTGAGCCGTTGTCGCACACCGACAGGCTGACAAGACCTTCCCGCTGCACGACCGCCACACGGACTGTCGTTCCCGACGGCGTATGCCGCACGGCGTTATCGATCAGATTGCGCGTCAGGATGCGCAGCAACTCCGGATTGCCGCGCACCGCGACATCGTCTCCTTCCGGCAATTCGATATGCACGCCTTTGCCCAATGCGACCGGCGCGATCACCGCGATCTCGCGGGCCGCGATATCCCGCAACCCGCATGACTGTGCCGCCGCGACATCCAGAGCGTCGACTCGCGCCAGCGTGAGCAACTGTTCGATCAGGTGTGCGGCACGGTCGCAACCCAGAATCGCATTGTCGAGCGCATGGTTGCGCTCCGCAGCGCCGGTTGCGCCGCGCGCCACCTGTGCCTGCGCCTTGATCCCCGCCACGGGCGTGCGCAATTCGTGCGCCGCATCCGCAGTGAAGCGGCGTTCGCGCTGGAAAGTGGAGTCGATACGGGTGAACAGCCGGTTGAGGCGTTCGATCAGCGGCAACACCTCGCGCGGCACGGCTTCTGCATCCAGCGGCGTCAGCGTCTCAGGATCGCGCCGCTCTAGCTCCGCCGCCAGTTTGTCCAGCGGGCGCAGGCCGCGCGCGACCGCGACCCACAGCAGCAAGGCCAGCAGGGGCAGCGAAAACAGCAAAGGTTCCAGCAGATTGCCCGCGATATCGCGGGCCAGCTCTTCGCGCACATCGGCCCGCTCAGCCACGTGGATCAGGAATTGTCCCGTCTCGTCCCACGCGCTGAAAACTCGCCAGCGATGGCCGTCGATGACACTGTCGCTGAAGCCGTTCTCGATATCGGCCAGATGCCGCTGTGTCGTATTGGCGGAATGCATGCGCAATATCTTCCCGCCCTCCCATATCTGGAAAGCCACGCGGCGCGCATATTTGTGCAGCAGCGGCGCGTGATCCGTCTCCAGTTCGTCAAGCTCGTGCGCGGCCTGGGCGGACAGCAGCGCGGCATCCTGAGCCAGATGTGCATCGAGCACCTCGTCGAACTCCTCGCGCGCATCGAAATAGATAAACGTGGATGCACCCACCCACACCACCACCACCGTCGACAATGCCAATACCAGCAAGCGTCTCTTTAAGGAATGTCCCTGCATCTCAATCTGCCTTGTCGACGGGGATCAGATAACCCACGCCGCGTATCGTCTCAATCAGTTCCGGGAATAGTTTGCGGCGCAGATGATGGATGTGCACCTCGACCGCGTTGCTCTCGACCTCTTCGCCCCACGCGTATAACTGTTCCTCGAGTTGCGCGCGCGACAGCACCTTGCCGGCACTCAGCAGCAGGGCGTGCAATACCGCAAACTCCTTGGGTGACAGATCGACAGACTGTTCGCGACAGATTACACGATGGGCGGCGGGATCGAGTTTGACTCCCGCGACTTGCAACAGCAGATCGACCTTGCCGCTGGCACGGCGAATCAGCGCGCGCAATCGCGCGGCCAGTTCGCCCATGTCAAAAGGTTTGAGCAGATAGTCGTCCGCGCCTGCATCCAGTCCCTTGATACGGTCGTTCACGGTATCGCGCGCGGTGAGGATGAGCACCGGCATGGATGAATTGCGACTGCGCAGGCGCTGCAACACCTCCAGGCCGGAAAGACGCGGCAGTCCGAGGTCGAGGACCACGGCGGCATAGGCCTCGGTGCCGAGCGCGTGATCGGCCGCGACGCCGTCCTTCATCCAGTCGACGGCGTAGCCGGCTTGTTTCAAGCCGGCCTGTATGGCATCGCCCAGCAGGGCATCATCCTCGACCACAAGTACGCGCATAATTCACCTATCCAGGATGCACATCAATCGTCGCCATCGCGCTGTTCGGCCTGCCCCGCAAGCTCGGCAGGTGCCATCGCGCTGAGTGCGGAATATCCGGCCCAGAACGTCACCACCGCAAGCAACATTATGACACCCAGCCAGGCATACGAACGCTCTTCGCCAGCCTCGGGGTCGGCTTCTTTCGTTCCGCTGATCATGGCACTCACCAGGTTCTCGCGGTGCAGAATACTGCTCATCAAGACGCCGGCGATATGCACCAACACGACTGCCAGCATAGCGAAGGAAAGCACCTCATGCAGTTCCGCCATTATGTCGCCGCCGACATCCTGAAACAGCAGCACGCCGCTCGTGCCCGCACCGATGGTCAGAAACAGCAGCAGCCAGATCGCCACACTGCCGGCCGGATTGTGCCCCACATAGCGCTCTGCTCTGCCCTTGGCCAGAGCGGACAGGTAAGTGAGGACTTCGCCCGAGGTGAACAGAAAGGAGGCGAAACGCGCATAGCGCGTACCGATTAATCCCCACAACACCCTGAAGGCGATCAGCCCCAGCATGGTATATCCCAGCATCGCATGGATATCGCGATAACGCTCCGATTCCGATGTCAGAAAGACGCCACAGAACGACAGCACCATCAACCAGTGAAACACCCGCGTCGGCACATCCCAAACCTGGATCCGTTCACTCATGATCTTTGCCCCCCTTATTTGGGCATACGGATATCGCGCTCGCCATACTTGCCGCTCTCAGCCTGGGTGTGACAAGCGGCGCAATTTGCCGGGCTTTTCACCAGCGGATTCTTCCATACTCGATCCGGCACCTCGTCATGCTCGCGAATGAACCAGCGCGTCTCGCTGATGCGCAGCTGGGGTTTGGCGACCGGATCCTGCTTCCGCTTACTGGCATTTTGCTCCAGGAATGCAGCGATCTCCTGCGCGACTGCCGGCTCCAGGCTCGCATCCGTACCGAAATGCTTGTCCAGCCCGGACATCATCTCGCGCCAGGACGCGGCGGGCAGCAAGCGCGGAGGGAAGGCCACATGGCACGAGCCGCACTCTTCCTGCCAGGGGGCATTGGTGGCGACAGCCCTGCGGCCGCCCTCGTGGTGCTCGTGATCGTCATCAGCCTGCGCGACAGACATCATCCCTCCCAGCAGGATGATGACTGCGGACATGCGCAAAGTGCTTATATATATGGAATGCATCGCAGCCTCCTTATTTCCCGATAGTGAGCAGGTAGGTGAGTACATCTCCCTTTTCCTGCGGCGTGCAGGCGCGCGCGAGCACGTCGTTGCAATTGCGCTTGAACCACTTTTCCACCTTGGCCGGATCGGTGAGACGTTCGGCGTTGGCCGAAGGAGCCAGAGGCTTGATGACCTTGTTGGTCTTGGCGTGTTTGCCGCTGCCTGCCGGATCTTCGGTATGGCAGGAAGCGCAGCTCCATTCGTTACCGTGGGTGGCCTTGAAGAACTGTGCGCCGTTCGCAGCCGAAAATCCCTTGAATCCGGGCGTGGCTTTGGCCGCACTCTCGATAGTTGAAATTATCTGATTAGGTGTTTCCGCGAGAGCCGGTTGCATCGCCAGACCACTCATTATGACCAGCAGCAGAACCAACAAAGTATTTATACGCGACATGATTGACCTCCTTTGAGTTGCACTTCGACGAGTGCAGGATAGAAGGTCAGACTTAAGACAAGCTTAAGTGCTTAATATCACAGGAAAGTGACGTGAAAACAGGCAGAAAGACATCGCCTGTCCGCGTCAACAGGTGAAATTGGAACGATGGGGAATTGGTGCCGCTTGTCGGATTCGAACTGACGACCTACCGCTTACAAGGCGGTTGCTCTACCAACTGAGCTAAAGCGGCGGGTGAAACTGGTGGGTCGGGCGAGATTCGAACTCGCGACCAACGGATTAAAAGTCCGCTGCTCTACCGACTGAGCTACCGACCCGGTCCCAAAAGGGAGCGCGCATTATACGGGTTTGACTTTGACTGTCAAACCAAGCAGCAAAGCCCTATGCGTTTTGGTAGCGCGTGCTGTCCGCGACCCCGGCAGACTGGAATCCTTCGCGCCGCAAACGGCAGGAATCGCAGCGTCCGCAGGCGCGTCCCGACTCGTCGGCCTGATAGCAGGACACGGTCTGGGCATAGTCCACCCCCAAACGCACGCCCTCGCGGATGATCTCGGCCTTGGAGAGATGCAGCAGCGGCGCATGCAGGGTAAGCGGCTTGCCTTCCACCGCCGCCTGGGTCGCCAGGTTGGCCATGCGCTCGAAAGCGGCGACATATTCGGGCCGGCAATCGGGATAGCCGGAATAGTCCACCGCGTTCACGCCGAAGAAGATGTCCTGCGCCTTCAGCACTTCGGCCCAGGCCAGCGCGAGCGACAGCATGATGGTGTTGCGGGCGGGCACATAGGTGATGGGAATGCCGCTGCTGGCCTGTTCTGGTACGGCGATGTTGGCATCGGTCAGCGCCGAACCGCCGAAGGCGGTGAGATCGATGTTGATGACGCGATGCTCGCGCGCACCCAGCGTCTCCGCCACCCGTTTCGACGCTGCCAGCTCGGCATGATGGCGCTGGCCGTAATCCACACTCAAGGTGTAGCACTCGAAGCCCTGCTTGCGCGCCATCGCCAGCACCGTGGCGGAATCCAGGCCGCCCGACAACAATACCACCGCTCTTTTCATCTTCCGACCTCGTTACCCCACAACAACTTGTGCAACTGCACCTGCATGCGCACCGGCAGGCGGTCGCGCAATATCCATTCCGCCAGATCCCGCGGGGCAAGCTGTCCCTGAACCGGTGAGAACAGCACCGCGCAGCGTTGCGCGAGCTGGCGCTCCTGCAGGATCTGTTTCGCCCACTGATAGTCGGCAGCATCGTTCAGCACGAACTTGATCTCGTCCTGTGCGGCCAGATGTTCCAGATTGGCCCACAGGTTCTTTTCGACTTCGCCCGAGGCCGGCGTCTTGATGTCGACCACCTTCTGCACTCTGACATCCACCCCGCTCACATCCAGCGCGCCGCTGGTCTCCAGCGAGACGGCATATCCCGCGTCGCACAAAGCCTTCAACAAAGGCAGGCAGTTCTTCTGCGCCAGCGGCTCGCCACCGGTGACGCAGACGTAACGTGCTTCATGCCGCGCCACCTCGGCAAGGATGGCTGCCAGCGTCAGGTTCTGCCCGCCGCTGAAGGCATAGGTGGTGTCGCAGTATTCGCAGCGCAAAGGACAGCCGGTGAGCCGGACGAACACGGTCGGCAGTCCGACGCGGCCGGTCTCCCCTTGCAGGGAAAAGAATATCTCGCTGATGCGCAACGAATCGTTTGCGGAAGGAATGGCCATCGCTCTACTTATTTGATCGCAGCCAGGCGCTTCTTCGCTTTTTCCGATGCGTCGCTTCCCGGGAACTGGGAGATGAGTTGTTTCAGGGTCTTCTGGGCGGCAGATTTGCTCTTCAGACTCAGCTGGCATTCCGCGATGTTGAGCATCGCTTCCTGCACACGCGGATGGTCCGGATATTTTCCGATCAAAGTCTGATAACTGCCGATGCTGCTCTTGCATTCCTTCAACAGGAAGAATGAATTGCCCGTCCAGTAGAGGACGTTCGCTTCATGCACGGACTGCGGATAGCCCTGCAGGAAGTCGCGGAAGGCCGCAACGGCATTCTGGTACTTTTCCGCCTTGTACAGACTGTAGGCAGCTTCGAAAGAACGGTTCTCGCCGGCCGCATCGGCTGCGATACTTTTGCCGCTGTCGCCGCGGCTGGCCGCGGGTTCATTTCCCTCGAAGCGACGCAGACGCGAATCCAGATCGACATAGAAATCCTTCTGGCGTTTCTCTGCATCCTGCAAGTTGTGGATCAGCTCTTCATTCTGGCCACGCAACTTGCGCAATTCGGTGTTCAACGCTTCCATCTGCATCTGCAGATCGAGGGTCGAACGGATGTATTGCTCTTTTTCCTGCTCGGTCGAGGCCAGCGCCTGTTCCAGTTTGACGATGCGCGCCTCCAGCTGCTTCACCTGCTTGCGTGCGTCGTCATCCGCGAACAGACCTGCCATGGCAGAACTGCTCGCAACGCACAAACAGGCCAGCAACCAGAGACGCATACCGGATTACTTGCCGACGAAATCCACGCGACGGTTCTGCGCCCAGGACGCTTCGTCGTGGCCGGTCGCGCGAGGTTTCTCTTCGCCGTAGCTCACCGTGGTGACCTGCGACTCTTTGGCACCCGACAGGATCAGCAACTTCTTCACATTGTTGGCGCGACGCTGACCCAGGGCCAGGTTGTACTCGCTGCTGCCACGCTCATCTGCATTGCCTTCCAGACGGACCTTGCTGTCGCGGTTCTCGCTCAGATATTTGCCGAGAGCCTGAACGGTGGCACGGTCTTCCGCCTGCACCGCATCCACATCGAACGGGAAGTGCACACTGGTCTCGGTCGGCATGGCGGCTGTTTCTGCGACAGGCGCGGCAGCTTCGGTCGCCTCCGGTGCCGGTGCTGCTGTAGCAGTCTCGGCCGGTGCAGCCGCAGGTTCGGTCGCCGCCGGCTCTGTAGCCGCTGTAGGCGCTTGCGTTTCTTCCTCGATCGGCTCGCTTGCGCAAGCCACCAGCAGATTCGCCAACACCAGACCTAATATCAATTTCTTCATTGCGTTCTCCTTTAATTCATCGAGACTACTGCTTCAGGAAAGGCCCCCAGATCGGCTCACGAATATCGCCGCGCTGGGCAACCATCTTCTGCTTCACTCTGCCGTCACTGGATACGGTCGCCAATATACCACGACCCTGCGACTCGGTTGCGAACAGGATCAGCTTACCGTTGGGAGCGAAGCTGGGTTTCTTTTCCCATCCGCCGGGGGTCAGTATCTGTACCTGCTTGCTCTCGAAATCCTGCACCGCGATGTAGAACGTGCCGCCGCTGAACTGCGAATAGACGAAACTTTTGCCGTCGGGGCTGAAGCGCGGCGAGAAATTGTTGCCGCCCTCGAAGGTCAGCCGTTCGGCGTAACCGCCCTCCGCTGCCACACGATATATCTGCGCCTTGCCACCGCGATCCGAAGTGAACAGCAGCGTCTTGCCGTCCGGCGAGAATGCCGGCTCGGTATCGATCGTCTCGCTGAAGGTGATGCGGCGCAAGTCCTTGCCGTCGGCACCCACCAGATAGAGCTGTGAACTGCCGTCGCGCGTCAGCACGATGGCGAGCTGCTTGCCGTCCGGCGACCAGGCCGGGGCGCTGTTGCTGCCGGAGAAGTCCGCCAGCACGGTGCGCTTCTGTGTCGCCAGCGATTGCACGAACACGGTCGCGTGACCGCGCTCGAAACTCACATAGGCGATCTGCTTGCCGTCAGGCGACCAGGCCGGCGACATGATGGGTTCGTTCAACGACAGCAAGGTCTGCTCGCCGTAACCGTCGCTGTCCGCCACCACCAGCCGGAACTGTCTGCCCTCGCGATTGACGTAGGCGATCCGCGTGCTGAACACCCCCGCACTGCCCGTCAGTTTTTCATACACCAGATCGGCGATGCGATGCCCGATGGCGCGCACCTGATCGCTCCTGGCCGTCACCGACAACCCGATCAATTCGGTCTGCCGCACCGCGTCGAGCAGGCGGAACCTCACTTCCGCCCGACCATCTCCCAGCACACGCACGCTGCCGATGACCAGCGCCTCCACGCCGGGCCATTCGACATACTTCACTTCACCCGGATCATGCGGCGCCTTGCCCGCCGGATCGATCAGCTTGAACAGCCCGGTACGCAACAGATCGTTGGACACCACACTGCTGATCGTCTGACCGGAAATGCGCTCTTCACCGCCGAAGCGCACCACCGAGATCGGCGTCTGATGTTCGCCCGCACCGGTGATCTCGATATCCAGAGTCGCCTGTGCCGATGTCGCCAGGCACAACCCGAAAAACAATCCCAACCAACCACGCATATGCATCCTTTCTACGGCCTGATCGTCAACTTCAATTCGCGGAACATCTTTTGCAGATCGGCATCGGTCGGCACCGGCAGCGGCTGCGCCTTGTAGATGGCGCGCTCCGCCGCATTGTCGTATGCCGCGTGTCCGCTGCTGCGCAGCAATTCCACATCCAGCACATCGCCGCCCGGCAGCAGTGTCACCTTGAACTCGGCCTTGGCCGACTCGGGCACGTCCGGCGGCATCACGATGTTGCGGCGTATCTTGGCGCGGATCATGTCCTGATAACGCCCCACCTGCGTCGCCGTCGCCGCATCCACTTCGGCGCGGATGCGCGCCTGTTCGGAATTGCGCAAACGCTCGGAATACGCCTCCAGTTCGCGCAACTCCTTCTCCTGCTTCGCCTTCGCTACCGCCGCCGCTTTGGCTTTTTCTTCTGCCTGTTTCTTTTTCTTGTCGCGCACCTCGATATCCGCATTCACCGGTGGCAACACAGGGGCTACGACCTTGGGCAACGGTTTCGGTTCCGCCTTGACGGGCGGCTCAGGCGGTTGTTCGGGGGCGACTTCGGCTGCAGGCAGACTGTCCCACATCTCCACCATGAACTCTTCCGGCGGCTGCGCCTGCCAGCGAAAACCGAAATACAGCACAAAGAAGAACAACAGATGCACCGCCAGCGCCAGCATGCCGGCGGGGAGGCGATAAGGCTCGGGATAGGTCAGTGCGGTACTCATCGGCCCTTGGCGAGCAACCCGATCTTTTTAATGTGCTGCTGCTGCAACATGTCCATCACGTTGATGACTTCCTCGTAGCGCACGTTCTTGTCGGCAGAGATCACCACCGGCTGTTCGGGATTCTTCTTCAGACTCTTCTGCAGACGGGCCACCAATTCATCGCGCGACACCGGCGACTCCTGCCCGCCCTTGCCGTGGTCGCGCAGGGCCAGCGTGGTGTCTTTTTTAATGATGACTTCCAGCGGCGCGACAGGCGGCGCCAGCGACTTGCCCACGCTGGGCAGATCGATCTGCCCCGGATTCATCAGCGGCGCCGTGATCATGAAGATCACCAGCAGCACCAGCATCACGTCGATATAGGGCACGACGTTAATCTGCGACATCGGGCGATGTTCGCTGCGCCTGCTGTAACTCACGGTTGCCTCTGGAGGACGTTGGAGAATTCTTCGATGAAACTCTCAAAGCGCGACGACAGCCGCGTCACATCATGCACATAACGGTTGTACGCCACCACCGCCGGGATCGCGGCGAACAAGCCCATCGCTGTCGCCACCAGTGCTTCGGCGATGCCGGGCGCCACATGCGCCAGCGTCGCCTGACCCACGTTGGACAGACCGCGGAACGCGTTCATGATGCCCCACACGGTGCCGAGCAGGCCGACGTACGGGCTCACCGAGCCGACCGTGGCGAGGAAGGAAAGGTGCGATTCGAGATGGTCGACCTCGCGCTGGTATTTGGCGCGCATGGCGCGGCGCGTGCCGTCCATCACCGCCGCGCTGTCCACGCCGTGGGTCTTCTTCAGCTTGATGAACTCGGCGAAACCCGCCGAGAAGATCCGTTCCAGCGCCCCGATATCGCGGCGTCCGCGGTTGTTCGCCTGCTGGTAGAGCGCAGCCAGATTCGGATTGCTCCAGAACGCGTCCTCGAACTCGCGCGACTGTTTCACCGCCGAACGCACCGCGAACAGCTTGAGGAAGATGTACCACCAGGACATCAGCGACACCAGCAGCAACAGACCCATCACCAATTGCACCAGCAGGCTGGCATTGGCGACCAGATTGATGAACGACATATCCCCGATCAGTTCCATATCAGTCTTTCCATTGATTTCGCAACACGTCCGGCACGCTCACCGGCTTGAAAGTCTCGACATTCACGCACACCAGATGCACCTCGCCCTCGACCAGCACCTCGTCCCCGCGCATCACCGTCTGGTGAATGTTGAGCCGGCTGCGCCCGATATCCTTGATCTGCGACGTCACCGCCACCAGATCGTCCAACAGTGCCGGTCGCAGATACTCCAGCTTGAGCGAACGCACCACGAACACCACGCCCAGCTCTTTCATCAATCCCGCATTGCTGTAACCGAAGGTGCGCAACCACTCGGTGCGCGAGCGCTCCATGAAGTTCACATAACTGGCGTGATAGACGACTCCGCCCGCGTCGGTATCCTGGAAATACACCCGCACCGGCAGGGAGAAGACCTTGTGCTTACTCATCCCACAATTCCTTGTTGTTCGTACTGCGCGGCCGCACCAGGCCGAAATGTTCATAGGCATTCGCCGTCGCCATGCGCCCGCGCGGCGTGCGTTGCAGATAGCCCTGCTGGATAAGATACGGCTCCAGCACATCCTCGATGGTGTCGCGCTCTTCGCCGATGGCGGCGGCGAGGTTGTCCACGCCGACCGGCCCACCGAGGAATTTCTCGATCACGGTCTGCAGCAGTTTGCGGTCCATCACGTCCAGCCCGCGCGAGTCCACATCCAGCATGGTCAGCGCGGCATCGGCCACTTCGCGCGTGGCGTTGCCGTCGGCGCGCACATCGGCATAGTCGCGCACGCGGCGCAGCAGGCGGTTGGCGATGCGCGGCGTGCCGCGCGAACGTTTGGCGATCTCCAGCGCGCCGTCGGGCGAGATGGGAAGTTCCAGCAGACCGGACGAACGCGTGACGATGCGCTGCAACTCCTCGGCCGTGTAGAACTCCAGCCGCGCCACGATGCCGAAGCGGTCGCGCAGCGGATTGGTGAGCATGCCCGCGCGCGTGGTCGCGCCGACCAGCGTGAACGGCGGCAGGTCGATCTTCACCGAGCGAGCGCCCGGCCCTTCGCCGATCATGATGTCGATCTGGTAGTCCTCCAGCGCGGGATAGAGGATCTCTTCCACCACGGGTGACAGACGGTGGATCTCGTCGATGAACAGCACATCGTTGGGTTCGAGATTGGTGAGCAGCGCGGCGAGGTCGCCCGCGCGTTCCAGCACCGGGCCGGAAGTGTGGCGGATGTTGACCCCCATCTCGCGTGCGATGATCTGCGCCAGCGTGGTCTTGCCCAGACCGGGCGGGCCAAACAGCAGCACATGGTCGAGCGGCTCGTTACGCTTGCGCGCGGCCTGGATGAATATCTCCAGTTGCCCGCGTATCTTTTCCTGGCCGACGTATTCGTCTAGCTGCTTGGGGCGCAGCGCGCGCTCCAGCGCCTCTTCCTGTTGCGAGGCAGGTGCGGCGGAGATGATGCGCGGTTCTGAGGTAAGGTCGTCGTTCTGGATCATGCTTTGGATAATAACTTAAGCGCCTGCCTGATGCCGCCCGAGACATCGGCATCCTTGGGCAACTGCTTCGCCGCCCAGTCCGCTTCTTTCTCGTTGTAGCCCAATGCCAGCAGCGCGTTGACGATGTCGCTGCCGGACGATGCAGCAGCTGCGCCTTGTGAGGCGGAGGCACCCGCCACCGCGAACTTGCCCTGCAGTTCCAGCAACAGACGCTCGGCGGTCTTCTTGCCCACGCCGGGGATCTTGGTCAACCGCGATGCATCCTTGTTCGCCACCGCAACAGCGAGATCGCCTATGCTCAGGCCGGACAACACCGACAGCGCGAGCTTGGGGCCGACACCGCTGATCTTGAGCAGCTGGCGGAAGGCGACGCGCTCTTCGTGGGTGGCAAAACCGTACAGCAGTTGCGCGTCTTCGCGCACCACGAAATGCGTATGCAGCACCACCTTCTCGTTCAGTGCCGGCAGGTTGTAGAACGTGCTCATCGGCACGTCCACCTCGTAACCCACACCCTGCACATCGAGCAAAATCTGCGGCGGGTTCTTTTCCAGCAGGATGCCGCTCAGTCTTCCGATCATGTGTTTCCTTTGCTCAATATCAACGCCAGTGACAGCACCGTGCCATGCACCATCATCGCGCCTATGGTCGCCTTGATCGCTTCGCCCAGTTGCTGCGGCTGCGCGGCATGGCGGAACAGCAGGCGCGCAGCTTTCACGCTCAGCGGCAAGGCCAGGAATGCGGCCAGCGCCCACAGCGGCAGCCAACCCAGCACGACGCTCAACAGCAGCCATATATAAGACAAGGCCGCGATCAGCACATAACCCCAGCGCGCCTTGCCCACATCGAGCCGAGCCACCCAGTGCAGCTTGCCCGCCGCGGTATCGGCAGTGCGGTCGGGAAATTGGTTGATGTAGAGCAGGTTGGCGACCAGCAGCGCATACGACAGCCCGGCAATGAACGGCTCCGCGCTAAAACCTGTGCGCTGGACAAAATCTGTACCGACAGTGATGGCGAGGAAACCGGCCGCCACGCAAAACTCGCCCAGCCCGCGACTGTTCAAACGGAACGGCGGCGCGGAGTAGGCCCAGCCGATGAACAGCCCGGCGAGGCCGACATACAGCAGTTGCGGCGCGGAGCGTGCCATCAGCCACAATCCGGCCGCGGCCACACAGGCCATCAGCGCGAAACCGTAGTTGCGCATCTCGTTCTGCGTCATCACGCCGTTCTGGATGAAGCGGCTGCCGCCGGTAAAGGGGAAGATGCGCTCGGTGTTCTGCGCATCGGTGCCGTTGAGCGAGTCGTAGTAATCGTTGAGCACGTTCACCCCGGCATGCGCCAGCAAAGCGAAGAGTGCGGTGACCAGTGCCAGCGGAATGTCGAACACGAGATCGCTGTGCCAGGCAGCAGCCAATCCAAGCAGGCAGGCCATCAGGCTCGCCGTCAGGAACGGCGGGCGGGTCGCAGCGACATAGCGCGCGACGGGATTGGCGAAAAGTTCCAGTGTCGGTTCCAGCGGCTGCGTCATACCAGTCTTCCTCCTCGAACTCGAAACCCCTTGGTCGCCAGTGCGCCCAATCCCATGCCGCCGTGAGCATGGCAGATCGCGCAAGCCAGCGCATCCGCCGCATCCGGACTCGGCGTGCCCGACAACTTCAACAGGCGTTGCACCATCGCCTGCACCTGTTCCTTGTCGGCGTGGCCGTTACCGACCACCGCCTGCTTCACCTGCAGCGCCGTGTATTCCGCGACCGGCAAGTCCGCCTGCACCGCCGCGCAGATCGCAGCACCGCGCGCCTGCCCCAGCAACAAGGTGGATTGCGGGTTCACGTTCACGAACACCTTTTCCACCGCCACCTGTTCCGGCTTGTGCAATGCGATGACCTCGCCCAGCCCGCTCAAAATGACTTTCAGCCGCTCCGGCAATTCGCCGTCCGGCGTCTTGATGCAGCCGCTGGCGACGTAGTGCAGGTGCTGCCCCTCTTTATCGAGCACACCAAACCCGGTGATGCGCAGGCCGGGGTCGATGCCGAGTATCCTCATTACTCTTGGAGGACCGCGTTGGTAAAGACTTCCTGCACATCGCCGAGGTCTTCCAGCGCATCCAGCAGTTTCTGCATCTTCACCGCGTCGTCGCCGCTGAGTTCCACGTCGACGTCCGCCTTCATGGTGACTTCGGCCATCTCGGGTTTGAAGCCCGCCTCTTCCAGGCGTTGTTTCACCGCCACGAAATCGTTGGGTGAGGTGATGACTTCGATACTGCCATCGTCGTCGCTGACGATATCTTCCGCACCCGCATCCAGCGCCACTTCCATCAGCGCGTTCTCGTCGGTGCCGGGAGCAAAGATCATCTGGCCGCAATGCTTGAACAGGAAGGAGACGGAACCGTCGGTACCGAGGTTGCCGCCGTATTTGACGAAGGCGTGGCGCACGTCGGCGACGGTGCGCGTCTTGTTGTCGGTCATGCAGTCCACGATCACGGCCGCCCCGTTGATGCCGTAGCCTTCGTAGCGCAACTCCATGTAGTCCACGCCATCCAGCTCGCCCGCGCCGCGCTTGATGGCGCGTTCGACGTTGTCCTTGGGCATGTTGTTGTCATAGGCCTTTTCCATCGCCAGACGCAGGCGCGGATTGATGTCCGGATCGCTGCCGCCCAGTTTCGCTGCGACGGTGATCTCTTTGATCAAACGGGTGAATATCTTGCCGCGCTTGGCATCCTGCGCACCTTTGCGGTGCTGGATGTTCGCCCATTTGCTATGCCCTGCCATGTCGATTCCTTATATATGCAAAATATGCCGGATGGTAACATTTCACCCCGTATAGACCAAAACCAGTGCAACAGACTTGTTTCAATAAACGGGGCAATCTGCCGTTATAATCCCCGCATATCGTTATTTCATTCAAAGGAGCGCCCCATGAAGTTTTCCAGTTTGCTGATCCTCTCCTCCGGCCTGCTGCTGGCTGGCAACGCGCTCGCCGACGAGGCGCTGCTCCGAAAGAGCGGCTGCTTTGCCTGCCATACAGTGGATAAAAAACTCGTGGGACCGGCGTTGAAAGACATCGCCGCCAAATACAAGGGCACCGCCGGTGCCGTTGACACGCTGGCGAAGAAGGTCCGCGCCGGCGGTTCCGGCACCTGGGGCACGGTCGCGATGGCGCCGGCTCCCGCAACGGTGAGCGATGCCGATCTCAAGACTGCGATCGCCTACATCCTCACGCTCAAGTAAGCAAAGCCTTCCGCAAAAAAAACAGGCCAGCTTTTAAGCTGGCCTGTTCATTTTTATAGCCCTGACAAAGACTTACTTAGCATCGCGCTTCATCATCATGCCTTTGTCGCGCATCTTTTCATGCATCTTCTTCATGCTGGCATCCATCTCGGCCTTGGAGATCTTGCCATCCTTGTCGGCGTCGGTCTCGTCGAAATGCGCGAACACCATCGGCATGCCGATCTCGGCCTCGTCCTTGCTCAGCGCGCCGTCGTGGTTGATGTCGACTTCGTTGAAACGGTCTTCATAACGCGGCTTGCACTTGTCCATCATCTTCTTGTGCATCGCATCCATCTCGTCCTGGGTGACCTTGCCGTCCTTGTTGGCGTCCATATCCTTGAAGTGGTCGCTGTGGAAGGTGTCATATTCCTTCTTGCTGACGGCGCCGTCCTTGTTCTGGTCCATCCCATCCATCATCCAGCCGCCTTGCGGGCCGCCTTTCATGCCGCAGGCCTGCACCAGCGGGGCGGCGCAGAGCAGGCTGGCCGCAATGATCATTGTCGAAATCTTCTTCATATTCATTCTCCCGGGTATCTATTGAGTCCGCCCCGTGCTCGGGGCAGTAGCGAAGAGACAGGTTAACATGAAGGAAGTTCGCCGACTGGCTGGCGGGTTATAATCCGGCGGAATTTTTTCAGTGCTTCCCAATGAACATCTTTTACGAAGAAGACGGTGGTTTCAAGGTGGGGAATATCCTTGCCGACAACACCACTTCTCTGCAGGTCGAGAATACCCACGGCAAGCGCAGCAAGATCAAATCGGCCAACGTGATGCTGCGTTTCGCCCAGCCCACCCTGTCCGAATTCATGACCCAGGCGGAGCAAGTGGCCGCTGACATCGACGTGGATTTCCTTTGGGAAGCCTCGCCGCAGGACGAATTCGAGTTCGGCACACTGGCACAGGAGTATTTCGGCCATACCCCCAACCCGATCGAATCGGCCGGTGCACTGATCCGCCTGCATGGCTCGCCCATGCATTTCTACAAAAAGGGCAAAGGCCGCTACAAAGCCGCGCCGCCCGATGCGCTGAAGTCGGCGCTCGCCAGCGCCGAAAAGAAGCGCCTGCTCGCCGAACAGCAGGCACGCTTCACCGAACAACTCGGCAACTTCGAGTTGCCCGCCGAGTTCGCCGACAAGCTGCAGATGGTCCTGTACAAGCCGGACCGCAACACCATCGAGGTCAAGGCACTCGAGGCGGCGTGTGCGCACACCCACCTGTCCGCCGCCCATCTGCTGGAAAAATGCGGCGCACTGCCCTCCACCCATGATTACCACCTGAACAAGTTCCTGTTCGAGAACTTCCCGCGCGGCACCGGCTTCCCCGCCGTGACCGTGGAAGAACACCCCGAGTTGCCACTGGCCGGCGTCAACGCCTTCAGCATCGACGACGCCAGCACCACCGAGATCGACGACGCCTTCTCGGTCGAGAAACTGGCGGACGGCAACTGGCGCATCGGCATCCACATCGCCGCGCCCACACTGGGCATCGCGCCCGGCTCGGACATCGACGCCATCGCCGCACAGCGCATGTCCACCGTGTACATGCCCGGCGACAAGATCACCATGCTGCCGGACAACGTGGTGCAGGCTTTCACGCTGTGCGCCGACAAGGTCTGCCCCGCGCTCTCCTTATATGTGGATGTGAACGAAGCGCTGGAGATCGTGAACAGCGCCAGCCGCATCGAGCGCCTGCACATCGCCGCCAACCTGCGCCACGACACACTGGAACCGCTCTTCAACGAAGAGACACTGGCCGCAGGCAAACTCGATTACACCTACGGCCCGGAACTCAAGCTGCTGTGGGACTTCGCGCAGAAGCTGGAGGCCGGTCGCGGCAAATCCGCCGACAACAGCACGGCGCAGATCGACTACACCTTCAACGTCGAGAACGACCGCATCACCATCGGCCAGCGCCTGCGCGGCTCGCCCATCGACAAGGTCGTCTCCGAACTGATGATCCTCGCCAACAGCAGCTGGGGCAAACTGCTCGACGACCACGATGTCGCCGGCATCTACCGCACGCAGAACAACGGCAAGGTGAAGATGAGCACCGTCGCCGCGCCGCACCAGGGACTGGGCGTAGCGCATTACGCCTGGTCCAGCTCGCCGCTGCGCCGCTACGTCGACCTGGTGAACCAGCGCCAGATCATGAGCGTGCTGCGTGGCGACACACCGGCTTACGCGAAGAACGACACCACCCTGTTCGCCATCCTGCGCGACTTCGACACCGCCTACACCACCTATAGCGAGTTCCAGCGCAACATGGAGCGTTACTGGTGTCTGCGCTGGTTGATACAAGAGAATGTGAAGCAGGTTGAAGCGACCGTGTTGCGCGAGAACCTGGTCAAGCTCGCCGCCATCCCGCTGGTCGGCCGCATCCCGTCGCTGCCGGAGACGCCCGCCAATACCAAAGTGACGCTTGAGATAGGTGACATCGATCTGCTCGACCTGGATTTCGATGCGCGTTACCAGGCCAATGTGGAAGTCGCGGCATGAGACAGCTCCTCCTCAGCGCACGGCGACATCATCAGCGCATCGCATTCGCGGCGCTGTTTTCGCTCACCCTGCACGCTTTCTTCATGTTCGGCATCCGCTTCGTCATGCCCGACTGGAAGATCATCCCCGTCATCAGCCAGCCGCTGGAAGTCGTACTGGTCAACAGCAAATCGAGCAACCGCCCCAGCAATGCTTCCGCCTACGCGCAGAACAATCTGGAAGGCGGCGGCAACACCGATGGGGAGCACCGTGCCCGCACCCCGTTCCCGGTACTCGGCGACGGACAGCGCTTCTCACCCGAACAGGCCGCCAGACGGCAGCGCGAACTGGAACAGGAATCGAAACGCCTGCTGACGCGCAGCAAGGGCGACTATTTCGTGGCCGACGAGAACGACCAGCAGAAACAATCCAGCTCCAAAGACAACGGCCGCGACCTCGTGCAACGCTCGCTGGAGATCGCCAGACTGGAAGCACAGATCAGCAAGAGCCTGGACATGTACGACAAACTGCCGCGACGCAAATTCATCGGCGCACGCACGCAGGAATACCGCTTCGCCCAATACGTCGAGGACTGGCGCTCCAAGGTCGAACGCATCGGCAACATGAACTACCCCGAGATGGCACGCCGCGAGAAAATCTACGGCAAGCTCACCCTCACCGTCAACATCCGCGCCGACGGTAGCGTGGAAAGCATCGAGATCAACCGCCCCTCCGGCCAGCGCATCCTCGACGCCTCCGCCGTGCGCATCGTCAAACTCGCCGCCCCGTATCCGCCTTTCCCGCCGGACATCCGCAAGGACACTGACGTCCTCAGCATCACCCGCACCTGGATATTCACGACTACGGATCGGTTGGAAAGCGAATAACTCGTTTTCCGCTCCAGGTGTCCCAATCAGCCTTATCCCCGGCCGAAAGTCGCGAACTTTGCTCCCGCCTACCTAACAGACTGTAAATAGAGGTTAAAGATCCCTTCTTTACAGAAGGGCTAACACACTTTTTGCGACTTAACCATATGCCAAACGGCATATGGTCCAACAGCAACTATCCCACTATGCTCACATTGTTTTTAGGCATCTGGTTAGCAAAGCCTGGATCACCCCACCACATATTATTGAAAGGGTCTGTATGAATATTAAGGGCAACCTGCAGAAAGTCACCGAAGTCGGGATTGGATTTTTCTTCATCGTCACTCTTCTAATAGCAGGTTGCGGAGGGGGAAGCAGCGGAAGCGAAGCACCCCCGTCATCTGTCGGCCTCGTCAGTACCTTTGCCGGCAGCACCATGAACGTGCCAGGTTATACCGATGGGTATGGCACTGCGGCACGGTTTCAGACTCCTACCAATTTCGCCAGTGATGGCAACGGCAATCTGTACGTGGCCGATTTGTGGGCCAACAACATCCGCAAGATTGTCATCGCCACAGGACAGGTGACAACATTCGCGGGGAGTACCACCGGCGCATCAGGGATTCTCGACGACACAGGCACTCTCGCCCGCTTTAACGAACCCATGGGCATCACTTGCGATGGCACCAATCTGTATGTGACAGATTTCGCCAGCCATACCATCCGCAAAATTGTCATCTCCTCGCAGGTCGTCACCACGCTGGCGGGAGCGGCAGGCATTACCGGATGGACAGATGCCCCTTCAGGCACCCCCGCCACCGCTGCGCGTTTCAATTACCCCTGGGGTATCAGCCGAATCGGGACTAACCTTTTTGTGGCGGAGTCGAACTCTCTGGTGCGCAAGATCGATCTCAGCGGTGCAAGTGCCGTCGTTTCCACGTTGGCAGGAACACCTCTGACCTACGGCTACACCAACAGCGCTACCGGCGCTTCGGCGGTCTTTCACAGCCCAACGGGAATTGGTACTGATGGCACCAGTTTGTTCGTGACCGAGTTCGGCAATAACGCTATACGTAGAGTCAACGCGACCACGGGAGCGACATCGCTGGTTGCCGGAGGAAACTACTTGTTACCAGCTTCCGGTGTCGGTTCCGCGGACGGGATTGAGTCCTCCGCCCGGTTCAACGACCCCCGCGGCATTACCAGCGATGGCAACGGAAATCTCTATGTGACGGACACATTCAACAACACTATTCGCAAGATCAACCTGAGCGGCGCCAGCGCAGTCGTGTCAACGCTGGCAGGAGCAGTTCTTATCCCCGGAAATGTCGATGCTACCGGAACAAGCGCACGCTTCAATTCGCCGCATGGCATCATTTACATCAATGGATCACTATATGTTGCCGACTACGCCAATCGCAGCATTCGCAAGATCCAGTTATAACCCGCTCGTGCTGTCTCATGGAAACCGCCCGCTTCTGCGGGCGGTTTCTTTTTGCACTGCAACAACACTTGCCGCATGATCCCTGCTTTGTTAAGGTGACGTTGCTATGAGAGCGCTACGTTCACTTCTACCGTTATTCCTCGTCCTCGCCCTGCTGTTCGCGCAGCTCGGCGGGCTGACGCACGGCATCGCGCATACGATGGCGGAACAGTCGCAGGACCAGTCGCTGCCGCACGACCAGCAGTGTGAATTATGCGCGGCCTACGCGCAGGTCGGCAGTGCAGTCGGCAGCAACGCAGTACATTTCGATTTCTCAGTCTCGTTCGCCGAGACGCACAGCGAACCTGCTGTCGCGTTCCGCTCGTTCACCTTCGCCGCTTTCGCGGCGCGCGCCCCGCCTTATTCCTCTTAAGCCCCGACAACCCCCGCGCATGGTGCGCGGGATCTGTAGACCTTTTCGGAGTAAGACATGTTCAAACGTATCTGTTCGAATGCGGCCATCGCCGTATTGTTGTGCCATTCCATCCAGGCTGCCGCTGCCGACAGCGGCAATGCGGACAACGCTTTCAACCCCGCGTTCTCGCTCATTCTGTCCGGCAGCTACGGCAACCTGCAGCGCGATCCCGCGATCCCCGCCACCGGCTTCGCCATGAATCCCAATCCTGGACACGAGCAGGGTTTCAATCTCGGCGAATCGGAGATGGGCATCTCGGCCAACATCGACCCGCAGTTCCGCGGCGCGGCGACGCTGGCACTCGACCCGGCCGGTGGTATCAGTGTGGAGAATGCTTTTGTGCAGACCACTTCGCTGGGTGACGGACTCAATCTCAAATTCGGCCGTTTCTTTTCCGGCCTGGGTTATCTCAATGAGCAACATGCGCACGCCTGGGACTTCACCGACCAGCCGCTGGTGTATGCCGTGCTGTGGGAGAACCAGTTGGCCGAGGACGGTTTGCAACTGAAGTGGCTGGCACCGACTGATATGTTCTTCGAGATCGGCGGCGAGGTCGGCAAAGGGCGCGGCTTCCCCGGCACCGAGCGGGCCAAGAACGGCAGCGGCGCGGGTGTGCTGTTCGCGCATGTCGGCGACGACATCGGCATCGAACAGAGTTGGCGCGCGGGGGCCTCGCTGCATCGCACACGCCGCGTCGCTGCCGAGAGCGTCGACGTGCCCGATCTGAACGGCAACGCTGTGACCAATCTGTTCAGCGGCGACAGCCAGACCGTCGGCCTGGATCTGGTGTGGAAATATGCGCCCGACGGCAACGTGCGCAACAGCTATGTGAAACTGCAGGCCGAGTATTTCCGCCGCAAGGAGAGTGGCGAACTGACGTATGACACAGCGCTTGCCGGTGCGAACGTCACCGACAGCTACTCTGTCACCCAGAGCGGCTTCTATGTGCAGGGCGTGTACCAGTTCATGCCGCGCTGGCGCAGTGCGTTGCGATATGACCGGCTCGATCCGGGTATCGCACAGATCGGCGCGCTGAATGCAGGCAACGTGATCGCCGACTACGCCTACAACCCGACACGCACCACCTGGATGCTGGACTACAGCCCGAGTGAGTTCTCGCGCCTGCGCCTGCAACTGGCGCACGACAACTCACGCCAGGGGTTGGCGGACAATCAGGTATTCGTGCAATACATCATGAGTCTGGGGGCGCATGGCGCGCATCAATATTGATAGCCGTTCGAGCTGAGCCTGTCGAAGCATGGACGTCCACCCTTCGACAGGCTCAGGGCGAACGGTTCTTGAAAAAAGGAATAACCATGAAGAATCTTCTATTCGCTATTTCGCTCCTGCTATTCAGCAGCACCTCCAACGCCTCCCTCAATGTGTTCGCCTGCGAACCCGAATGGGCGGCGCTCGTGCAACAACTGGCCGGCGACAAAACCAATATCTACACCGCCACTGCCGCGCTCCAGGACCCGCATCACATCGAGGCGCGTCCCAGTCTGATCGCGAAAGCGCGCCGCGCCGATCTGGTGGTCTGCACCGGTGCCGAGCTGGAGATGGCCTGGTTGCCGGTGGTGTTGCGCGAATCCGGCAACAGCAAGGTACAACCCGGCGGCAGCGGCTATTTCGAAGCAGCTTCTGTGGTGCACATGCTGGAAGTGCCGACCCGACTGGATCGCGGCGACGGCGATGTACATGCACAGGGCAATCCGCACATCCAGACCGACCCGCGCAATTTCCTGCCGGTGGCCGACGCGCTCGGTAAACGTCTGGCCCAACTCGACCCCGCCAATGCAGCCGACTACCGGCAACGCCTCGCCGCTTTCACCCGGCGATGGAACGAGGCGATCGCCGGATGGGAAAAGCAGGCCGCTCCGCTCAAAGGCGTAGCGGTTGTGGTACAGCATCAGGGTTTCCCCTATCTGAGCGCCTGGCTGGGCTTGAAGGAAGTGGCCACGCTGGAACCCAAGCCCGGCATGGAACCCAGCGCAGCGCATCTATCGCAGGTGCTGAACACGCTGCAGCAACATCCGGCAAAGATGGTGTTGCGTGCTGCCTATCAGGATGACCGTCCGTCAGAGTGGGTATCGCAGCGCGCGCATATCGCCGCGGTGGAGCTGCCCTATACGGTGGGCGGCAGCGCGGAAGCGAAAGACCTGTACGGACTGTTCGATGACACTATCGCAAGACTACTGAAAGGCATGCAATGAACAGCGAACTCGGCATCCTGCTCCCCGCCTTCCTCGCCGGACTGCTGGTGCTGGCCACGCACATCCCCTTCGGCGTGCGCATATTGCAGCGCGGTGTGATCTTCGCCGACCTGGCGGTGGCGCAGATCGCCGGGCTCGGCGTGATCGTCGCCGAACTGCTCGGCCTGCTCGAACAGCCACTGCTGGTGCAGCTCATCGCCGCAGGCAGCGCGCTGGGCGGCGCCGCCCTGCTGGCCTGGATAGAACAGCGTGCGCCGGATGTGAAAGAGGCTTATATCGGCCTCACCTTCGTGCTCGCCGCCAGCCTCGGCATCCTGCTTATGAGCCGCGACGTGCACGCGGGCGAACACCTGAAAGACCTGCTGGTCGGGCAGGTCCTGTGGGTGACCCAGACGCAACTGATCACCACTGCATTGCTCACCGCCATCCTGCTGGCGATATGGCACAGCTTGCGCCAGCGACTGGGCGATTTCGGTTTCTATGCCCTGTTCGCGCTCGCCATCACTGCCTCGGTACAGCTGGTCGGTATCTATCTGGTCTTCGCCAGTCTGATCGTACCCGCGCTGGCCACCTCTCGACAGCCGAAACGGCGTTACCCTTTCGCATTTGCCGTCGGAATCACGGGTTATGCGCTCGGCCTGCTGGCATCAGTCTGGTTCGATCTTCCCGCCGGGGCTGCGATCGTGTGTACGATGGCACTGAGCGGCGCAGTGTTGCTGGCCGCACAGACGCGGACCTGACCGCCCCGTACCGTCCATCCAGCCTGCATCCGCGTCACAACAGGTATGCTATATTCGCCCCCCGAAATAAGGGAATAGCGCATGTCTTTGGGTAGAAAGCTCTTTGCAGTACCCGCCAGACTCTGGATGAACTGGCCGCTCTGGGGCGGACTGCTGGCGATGCTATTGCTGGCGAAGCATGTCTGGGTACTGTTCGCACCTGCCGAACAGGCCATCCCCGTTACTGCCGCGACCACAGGATCCGCGCAGACTGAACAGTTGTTTGGTGTAGTCGACACTTCGGGTGCTGCCGCATCGCTCAGTGGCATACGGCCCATCGGAATCTTTGCGCATAGCAAAAATGGATTTGCGGTGATGATGACCGAAGCCGGACAAGTCGGCGTAGGCGTGGGAGAGCAGGTTGTACCGGGTGTGCGCCTGGTCGAAACACATGCCGACCACGTGATACTGGAACGTAACGGCGTACGCCAGCGTGCAGACCTGAGCAGGGCGCCCGCCGCCGCCGGAATCACCCCTGCCACACCGGTGGTGCGTACCATGACTGTGCCGCCCGCAGGCGGACAACTGCTCGATCAGCTCACGCCGGAACAACAAACGATAATGCAACAGCAGCAACGCGAATTAATAAGGGGAAGACCTTGATCAAGCGCATCACGCAACGAACCCTGCTGGCATTCAGCCTCGCGCTCCTTGTCGCGCTGCCCGCTCACACCGAACAGCAGGAAGAACTTGTTTCGCTCAACTTCGTCAATGCCGACATCCAGGAAGTCATCCGCGCCATCTCGCAGATCTCCAAAAAGAACTTCCTCGTCGACCCGCGCGTGAAGGGCACCATCAATATCGTCTCCGCCACACCGGTCTCTCCGGCACTGGGCTACGACATCCTGCTCTCCGCGCTGCGCCTGCAAGGTTATGCGGCGGTGGAATCCGGCGGCGTCACCAAGATCATCCCGGAAGCCGATGCCAAGCTGCATATCGACTCGCTGGCTCAGGGCCGCGGCGACAAGCTGGTCACCCGCGTGTTCATCCTCAAATACGAATCCGCCTCGCAACTGGTCAACATCGTGCGCCCCATGATCGCGCCGAACAACATCGTGGTCGCCTACCCCTCCAGCAATGCGCTGGTGGTCACCGACTATGCCAGCAGCGTGAAACGTATCGAAAAACTCATCGACGCCATCGACCAGCCCAATGCCGACGCGCCATTGCTGATCCCGGTCAGACACGCTTCGGCGGTCGACCTTGCTAGCATCATCAACAAGCTGATGCCGGAAGCCTCCGCGCCGCAGACAGGCGGCGATGACAACCAGCGTTTCGTGTTGATCGCCGACAGCCGCACCAACGGCCTGCTGCTGCGCTCGGACAATCCTGGCCGCATCGCCCGTGTCAAGGAACTGGTGTCCAGGCTGGACAGCGCTGCCAACGTGCCCGGCAACATCCATGTGGTACCGCTGAAGAATTCCGATGCCACCAAACTCGCGCAGACACTGCGTGCGGTGTTGAGCGGAGATACTTCTGCCACCGCAGCCATCCCGCAAGGAGGGGCGCAACCGATCGCCATCTCGGGCGCATCCGGCGGCGGCATGATCCAGGCCGACACAGCCTCCAACACCCTGATCGTCACCGCCTCCGAGCCGGTCTATAACAACATCCGCTCCGTCATCGAGAAGCTGGACGTGCGCCGTCCGCAGGTGTTCGTCGAGGCGCTCATCGTCGAAGTGACCGCCGACAAGGCCGCCGAGTTCGGCGTGCAGTGGCAGAACCTGACAGGCCTCAACAAGAGCGGCCACAACATCATCGGCGGCACCAACTTCGGCACCTCCAACAACATCATCGGCGCCGCGGCCGATATCACCACGGTCGGGCAAGGTCTGAATGTCGGACTGGTGAACGGCGTGACCACACTGGTGGACGGCACCAAAATACTCAACCTCGGCATGCTGGCGCGCGCGCTGGAGACCGACAGCAACGCCAACATCCTGTCCGCGCCCAACCTGATGACACTGGACAACGAGGAAGCCAAGATCGTGGTCGGCCAGAACGTGCCGTTCATCACCGGCTCCTACACCAACACCGGATCGAGCAGCACCTCGGCCAACCCGTTCCAGACCATAGAGCGCAAGGACGTCGGTCTGACGCTGAAGATCAAGCCGCAGATCATGCAGGGCGGCGCGGTCAAGTTGCAGATCTATCAGGAAGTGTCTAACGTGCTGGCCTCGTCGCTCAAGGATGCCGCCGGCGTCACCACCAACAAACGCTCCATCGATTCCACCATCCTGGTGGATGAGAACCAGATCGTGGTGTTGGGCGGGCTGATCCAGGATTCGGTCACCGATGTGGCCAGCAAGACCCCGCTGCTGGGCGACATCCCCATCCTCGGCAACCTGTTCCGCTACGAGACGCGTCAGCACACCAAGACCAACCTGATGGTGTTCATCCGCCCCTACATCATGTATCAGACGGACAGTTCCCAGAAACTCACCGGCGAGCGCTACGATCTGATGAACAAGAAACGTCAGGACGCGCGCATGCCGGACCACTGGATATTACCGAACGACGACAAGGACAAGTCGCTGCCGCCCCTGCCGGTAAAACCTGCCCCCGCAGCTGATGCTTCCATCTCTCCGGCAAGCGCGCCCGCCGCCGCGACCACGGCTGATCTCTTTAGCAACCCGTGACCCAGACCAACATCAACCGCCGCGCCGCGCGCCGCCTGCCCTACACCTTCGCCAAGGCGCAGGGCGTGGTGCTGACCGAGTGCGAAGATCGCGCGGCGCTGGCCGTGCGCCGCGACGCGAAGCCGGAAGTCATCGCCGAAGTGATGCGCCAACTCGCGCTACCGGTCGATGCCACTCTGGTGGAAGCGGACGAGTTCGAGCGCATCCTTGCCGACGCGTATTCGCAAGCCGACGAATCCACCGCCATGTTGCTCGACGACGCGGAACAGGACATGGACCTTTCCATGCTGCTGCACGACCTGCCAAAATCGGCCGACCTGCTGGAATCCGAGAACGATGCACCCGTCATCCGCATGATCAACGCGCTGCTGGCACAAGCCGTGCGCGACAACGCTTCCGACATCCACATCGAGCCGTTCGAAACCCGCTCGGTGGTGCGCTTCCGTCTCGACGGCACGCTGAAAGACATCGCCGAACCGCACCGCGCGCTGCATGCCGCGATGGTGTCGCGCATCAAGGTCATGGCCGATCTGGACATCGCCGAAAAACGTCTGCCGCAGGATGGCCGCATCGCGCTGCGCCTCGCGGGCCGTCCCGTCGATGTGCGCGTTTCCACTTTACCCACCGGCCACGGCGAACGCGTGGTGATGCGCTTGCTGGATAAAGAAGCCGGACGCCTCGACCTCACCAAGCTCGGTATGGGCGCAAAATCGCTGGAAGTAATGCTGCGCCTCACCAAACAACCGCACGGCATCGTGCTGGTCACCGGCCCCACCGGTTCCGGCAAGACGACCACTCTATATGCGGCACTGGCGTGCATCGACGCCAGCACCACCAACGTGATGACGGTGGAAGACCCGGTGGAATACGACCTCGACGGCATCAGCCAGACCCAGGTCAACCCGCGCATCGACATGAGCTTCGCGAGAGCCCTGCGCGCCATCCTGCGCCAGGACCCGGACGTGATCATGATCGGCGAGATTCGCGACCTCGAGACAGCACAGATCGCCGTGCAGTCCAGCCTCACCGGCCACCTCGTGCTCGCCACACTGCACACCAACGACACCGTCAGCGCCGTCACCCGCCTCACCGACATGGGCGTGGAGCCGTTCCTGCTCTCGTCCAGTATCGTCGGTGTGCTGGCACAACGCTTGGTGCGCTGCCTGTGCCCCGATTGCCGCGAAGCCTACAAGCCGGATAGCGCAGAACTCGCGCTGCTCTCCCGCTTCGGCAAACCGGAAGTGATCTACCGCCCCGTCGGCTGCCCAAAATGCAACCAGACCGGCTACCGCGGCCGCACCGGTATCTACGAATTGCTGGAAGTGGATGACAAGTTCCGCAGCATGGTCCATTCGCGCGAAAGCGAACAGCAACTGCGCGACTACGCGATGAAGAGTGGCATGCTTAACCTACGCGACGATGGGATGCGCTGGGTGGTTTCGGGCATTACTTCGCTGGAAGAAGTCATCCGCGTGACACGCGACTGAGGCGACTCAAGATGGCCGCATTCAATTATCAGGCACTCGACAGCGCAGGCAAAAACGCCAACGGCATGATCGAAGCCGACTCGGCCCGTCTCGCCCGTACACAACTGCGCGAAAAAGGCCTGTTCGTGGTCGAGCTGGATGCGCTGTCCGACACGTCCACGCAAAAAGGCGCGCGCAGTTTCAACTTGCCGTTCCGCAAACGCATCCCGCTCTCCGAAGTCAGCCTCATGCTGCGCCAGCTTGCCACGCTGCTCGAAGCGGGCTTGCCGCTGGAACAGGCGCTGGCCGTACTGATCGAACAGGGCGACAACGCGGCCATGCGCCAGGTTATCGCCGCCTTGCGTTCGGAAGTGCTGGCAGGCAGTACGCTGGCGCGCGCGATGGACAAGCACCGCGATACTTTCCCCGAAATACACCGCGCGCTGATCAATGCGGGCGAAGCTTCCGGCGAACTCGCCACGGTGATGGACAAGTTGGCGACTTATTCCGAAGGACAGCAGGCGCTGCAACAGAAGATCGGCCTGGCGATGGTGTATCCCGCCATCGTCATCACCGTCGCCGTGCTCGTGGTCGGCGGCTTGCTGCTGTTCGTGGTGCCGCCCGTGGTCGAAGTGTTCCAGCAGACCCGCCAGGAATTGCCTTTTCTCACCAAGGCGCTGATCGCACTCAGCGATTTCCTCGCCGCCACCTGGTTGTATCTGATCGCGATCTTCGTGATCGGCGGCATCGTCGCGCAGCGCGCGCTGCAACAGGAAGCACTGCGTTATCAACTGCACCTCAAACTGCTGCGCCTACCCATCGTCGGCAAGCTCATTCGCGGCAGCAACACCGCGCGCATGGCGAGCACGCTTTCCATCCTGGTGGGCAGCGGCGTCGGCCTGCTCACCGCGCTCAATGCCGCCTGCGGCGTGCTCACCAACCTGCCCATGCGCCGCGCGCTGGAAGATGCTGCGATGAAGGTGCGCGAAGGCGTGACACTGAGCCGCGCGCTGGCTGCCTCCGGCCTGTTCCCGCCGGTGCTCGTTCACCTCATCGCCAGCGGCGAACAAAGCGGCCGCCTCGACACCATGCTGGACCGCGTCGCCAAACAGCAGACGCAGGAAGTCTCCGGCTTCACCACCGCCCTCACCGCCATCCTCGAACCCGTGCTGATCCTGTTCATGGGCGCGGTGGTGCTGCTGATCGTGCTGGCTATCTTGCTGCCCATCATCCAGATGAATCAGATGGTTAAGTGACCTGACATATTTTCGGAACACATCAGCAAAGAAAGATTAATCTGTCTGTTATCTGCGCAAACTAGTCTGCGGTCTCCTTCCACCCACCCGGAGATTTCAGATGCAAACGCGCAAAAGTTCGATCTACCTGGCTGTCGTATCAGCCCTCATTCTTTCCGCTTGCGGAGGGAGTAGCAGCAGCACCACCGGCAGCTCTACGCTGACCGGGATATTGTCCGACTCCTATGTCAAGGGCGTGACCTACATCACTTCCGGCGGCGCATCCGGTGTCACCGGCACCAATGGCGAGTTCCCCTATTCTGCAGGGGAAACTGTCACATTCAAGATTGGCGAGGTGACGCTCGGCTCGGCAGTCATGAGCAGCACGTCATTGAGCGACATGAGTGGCAACAAGCTCGTGCGCCCCAAGGATATCGCGGGGGTAACCGATGAAGTCGACCAGAAGGCCTTGGCTGTCGCACAAGTCATCCAAACGGTTGCCGGCGCTTCCACCACCGCCACGAATATCGATGTCAGCACCAATGCCGGGTTGCTTGCCACACCCTCCACCATCAATTCGCTTGCCGCAGCCAACACGGCACTCACCGGCGCGGGCCTGACACCCAAGCCGCTCTCGGATGTCACAACCCACCTGTTGAATGCGCCCGCAAAAGTGAAGTCGGTGAAGTTCAACCCGACCGACATCACCGGCCTTTCCGATGCCAACCGCGCCATCGCCTACACCAGTTCGACAGTCGACGTGACCTACACCGACGGCACGGTGAAGAATTTTCCGCTGAGCTTCGTGAATCTCTTCAACAACACCGACACCGATAAGACTGCCGATGGCTCCGCCGCTGCCGCTGTTCGCAACAAGGTCGGTACCATCCTGAACGAAGTCAACGGCAGCCCATATATCCCGCAGACTCCGGATGCCAACTCGCTGATGGACATCAATGGCACGCCGTATCTGGTGACGCATTTCGAATACATGAACAACGACAGTGCCGGCACCAACTGGTACGGCAAGCAGCCGATGCTGATGACCGTGGCCAAGCTCGCCCAGAACAGCACCGACGGCAGCTTCAGCGTGGATTCGGTCAAGCAGGTCGATTTCTCCGGCGTCAACGGATTGTGGATCCCCTGCGCGGGCAGCCGCTCGCCCTGGAACACCCATCTGGGTTCGGAGGAATACGAGCCGGATGCGCGTTGCGAAGTCGATCCGACCTATGCGGCTATCGTCGGCGGTTCGTGCATATCCATGGAATACACCGCGCGCATGGATGCTTTCCGCGTCGCCTACGGCGAAGCCACCGCATCGCCCTACCACTATGGCCGCGTGCCGGAAGTGACCATCGCGAACAACGGCAGCACCACCGTGGAAAAGTGGTACACACTGGGCCGTCTCTCGCGCGAGAAAGTGCAGATGTTCGGCGACTCGCGCACCGCGATCCAGGGCGATGACGGCACCTACACCAGTCTCACCATGTTCGTGGCCGACAGCGCGGGCGATCTGTCCGCAGGCAGCCTGTATGCGGCGAAGTGGAACCAGATGTCGCCCAACGGTACCGACGGCGGCGAAGCCTTCCTGTCGTGGATCAAGCTCGGCCATGCGACCCATGCAGACATCCAGGCGGCTGTCGCAGCAGGCGTGACCTTCAATGACCTGTTCCTGACTGCCACGCTACCCACAGCCGGATATACCGAGATCAAGACCGGACACGAGGTTTCGAAAGTCGAGTATCTGCAGCTCAAGCCCGGCAACTTCACGACCGGCGTACCTATCGCCACCCTGGCAGCCTTCCTTGAAACGCGACGTTATGCCGCGATGCTGGGCGCAACCACCGAGTTCGAGAAGTTCGAAGGTGTCGCCTACAACGCCAGGGACAACAAGGCCTACACCGCGATGGCGCGCATGAGCAAGGGCATGGAAGTCGGCGCCACCGATCCGGTCGACCACATCCGTCTGAAGAAGAACTCCTCCGGTGGCATCTACGAGTTGTCGCTGAGCACGGGCCAGGCCGATAGCACCGGCACCGCGATCGACAGCGACTTTGTGCCCACCCAGATGAAGGCGATCGTGCTCGGCACGGACATCGTTGCGGATGCGGACGGCAACAAGTCCGACCTCAACGGCATCTCCAGCCCGGACAACCTGTCGTTCTCCGACCGCATGCGCGTGCTGTTCATCGGCGAGGATTCCGGCAGCCACGTCAACAACTACCTGTGGGCCTACCATGTCGACACCGGCAGCCTGGTGCGTATCCTGTCGTTGCCGATGGGCGCGGAATCCACCGGTTTGCAGGTCGTGGACAACATGAAGGGCCATGCCTACATCATGAGCAACTACCAGCATGCCGGCGACAGCATCGGCGATCCGACGCTGTATGCCCGCATCCTGCCGCTGATCAATCCGGACAAGGCGGAAGTCGGCTATCTCGGCGGTTTGCCCGCGATGCGCTAATCGTTCCTCGCAGTTCGTAACCCCCATTGCTCCAGTAGCCACAAGCTACTGGAGCTTTTTTTATCCAGATTTACTCATCCGGCAAACGCTGCCTGTTTGAATCACCTTCTTCGCAGGTAGTTTTGCTAAACTCCCCCCATTCTTCATCATAAGGACGAAAGAGCATGAAATCCCGCATCCAGCAGCACCACAACCGAGGCTTCACCCTCATCGAAGTGATGGTCGTCATCCTCATCATCGGCGTGCTGGCCGCGCTGGTGGTGCCCAAGGTGATGAGCCGCCCGGACGAGGCGCGCATCACCGCCGCCAAGCAGGACATCGCCACTGTCACCCAGGCGCTCAATCTCTACAAGTTGGACAACAGCCGCTATCCCACCACCGAGCAGGGACTGCAGGCGCTGGTGAACAAACCCACCATCTCGCCCGTTCCGAACAACTGGAAGGAAGGCTATCTGGATCGCGTGCCGAAAGATCCGTGGGGAACGCCTTACCAGTATCTGCAACCCGGCGTACATGGCGCGATCGACGTGTTCAGCTTCGGCGCTGACCGCACTGCGGGCGGCGAAGGCAGCGATGCCGACATCGGCTCGTGGCAGGACTGAGTTCCAATAATCCGATGCGCGGCTTCACGCTGCTGGAGATGCTGGTCGCGCTGGTCGTCGCCAGCATCATGCTCACCGTTGTCACGCTGAAACTGATGCCAAGCGAACAGAGCGTGCTGCGCGAAGAATCGCAACGCCTCGCCTTCCTGATGGAGAACGGCGCGCTGGCATCGCAGGCGGGTGGCCAACCGCTGGCGTGGTCCGGCACCGGCAACAGCTACCGCTTCTGGCTGCGCAACAAGGAAGGCGAGTGGCTGCGCATCGAGCGTGACAACCTGCTGCACCCGCGCACCTTGCCGGAAGCCGTGACCATAGGCGAAGTCAGCTTCAACGGTCGCCGCATCGAGCCGGGCGCGCTGGTAGTACTCAGCCCCGAATTGTCGGCAAAGGAGTTTCGCGTGAGCCTGCATAGCAGCGAGCTGGTTTCCGATATCGTCGGCAACGGCTTGGGCAAGGTGGAAGTCGCGACGGGTAAATTGCCATGAATAAATCTCATGGCTTCACATTGCTGGAAGTCCTCGTCGCCCTCTTCATCCTCGCCATCACCATGGCTGCCGTATCGCGCACCGCCAGTTCCAGCATCCACCATGTCGAAGCACTGCGCACGCGCATCATCGCCGACTGGGTGGCGCAGAACAGGATGTCTCAACATCAGGCGCGCGGCGACTATCCGCCACCCGGCATGCAGGCCGGCGAAGAGATACAGGCCGGACAGACCTACACGTGGCGCGAGGAGATCATCGCCACCCCCAACCCCACCATGCGCCGCATCGTCGTCAACGTGTATGCGCCGGACGATGTGCAGCATTCGTTGCGGGAGTTGACTGGTTACCTGGTCCAGTACCCGCGATGATGCAAAGAACAGCAAAAGGCTTCACCCTCATCGAACTGTTAGTCGCACTGTTCGTGTTCGCGCTGCTGGCCGTGACTGCCTATCGCGGCCTGAACGCGGTGACGCAGACACGCGCACATATCGATCAGGAGACGCGCAAGTGGCAGGCGCTTGAACGTTTCTTCGCGCGGCTGGATGGCGAGACGGCGCAGGCATTGCAGCGACCGGTGCGCGCGGCCAACGGCGCGGAGGCACCCGCCTGGGTCGGTTCGCCATCTGCGACGGGAACGGTGGAGGATGTGCAACTGGCGTTCACCCGCAACGGCGGCCTCGATGCCCAGGGGGCGCCGCTGCCGCCGCAGCGCATCGGCTATCGTTTGCGCCAGAACAAGCTGCAGCTGTTGCGCTGGACTGCGCTGGATAGCGCCCCGTACAATGTGCCGTCGGTGGATACGGTGCTGGATGACGTGAGCGAATTCAATGTGCGCCACCTGAGCAGCCGCATGACCTGGGAGACGCAATGGCCGCCGAAAATCGCCGAAGCCGCGCTGCCCAAAGGGGTGGAAGTGGAACTGGTGTTGAAGAACGGCGAAAAACTGACCCGGTTCTTTTCGCTACAATGAATATCCGCACACAACACGGCGTGGCTCTGGTGATGGTGCTGCTGATCGTGGCGATGGCGACCACCATCGCGGCGTTCATGGCGCAGCAGCAGGGCTTCTGGCAGCGCGCGATGGAGAACGGACGCGACCGTGCGCAGGCTCGGCGCATCGCCGAGGCGGGAATAGACTGGGCGCGCGCAGTGCTGGCGGATGATGCCTCGGTGAACCAGTATGATCACGGCAAGGAGATGTGGGCGCTGCGGCTGCCCGCCATCCCGGTGGAAGGCGGCGAGGTGCAGGGACTCATCATCGACCAGCAGGGTCTGTTCAACCTGAACAATCTGGTGCGCAACGGCGCGGCGAGCGCGCCCGATCTGGCACGTTTGCAGCGCCTGCTCACTGCGCTGGGACTGCCGCAGGAACTTGGCGGCACGCTGTTGGACTGGATGGACACGAACAGCGAAGTGACCGCGAACGGCGCGGAAGACGAGTACTACATGAATCTCGCCAAGCCCTACCGCTGCGCTAACCGCCCGCTCTCCGACATCGGAGAACTGGCGTGGGTGAAAGGTTTCGATTCCAACATCATCAAACGGCTGCAACCGTTCGTGAGCGTGCTGCCGGAATCGAATACCGCACTGAATGTGAATTTCGCCCCGGCGGAAGTGCTGATGGCAGCACTGCCGGGACTGACACTGGAGGACGCACGGCAGATCGTGACGCAGATCAAGACAACGCCGTTCAGGAATACAACGGATTTTTTGCAGCAACTGCCGGGCAATGTATCCCGGGAAGGAAGCATGAACCTTACTGTCAGCAGCCAATATTTCATGGTGACCGGTTATGCCACCCAGGGCGACGGCGCATCGGCGGCGCGCGCGCTGCTAAAGCGTAACGGCATCTGGTCGACGCAAGTCAGAAAGAGTCTGCAATGAACCTGCGCATCTATCTCACCGCACACTGGCAGGATGCCGCCTCACCCTGCGCCTGGGCACTGCTCGACGACGCGGGAAATTTGCGCGAATCCGGCACAGGGAATCTGGCCGCGATGCCGCAGAGCGACGATGCAACGGTGATCGTCACCGCCGAGCGCGTGCTGGCGACGACCGCGGTATTGCCGAAGATCAAGCGCAGCAAACTGGAGACCGCGCTGCCCTTCGCACTCGAGGATGTTTTGATCGACGACGTGAGCGAGGCGCATGTCACCCCCGGCGCAAAACTGGCGGACGGGCGCACCGTGCTCTACACCTTGAACAAGAGCTGGCTGTCACGTTTCCTCGCCGCCAGCAGCGCCACCAAGATCCGCGTGCGCCGCGTTGTGCCGGAATTCTGCCTGTTGCCGACGCGTGCCAACGAGTGGAGCATGGCCTGGGACGGCGCGCAGGGTTTTCTGGCGACTGCTCACAGCATGGGTGGTGCGCTGGACAGCGGCAGCGACACACACGCACCAGTCGGCCTGCAGCTGCGCCTGCAGCAGGAGCCACCCGCCGCGTTGCGCCTGTTCGCGCTCGGCAGCGAGATACAGGCTCCGAGCTGGGGAACAGGCGTGCCGGTGATCTTCGAGAAGCAGAGCTTCGATTGGCGCAAGGCGGAGATCCCCGCCGCCGCACCCAACCTGCTGTGGGGCAAGTTCGCCCCGCCGCCGCGCATCAGCGAATTCCTGCCCTGGCTGCGTCCGGCTTTGATGGTCGCGCTGCTGCTGTTCAGCGTGGAAGTGGTCATCAGCAATCTGGAATGGGTGGTGCTGGCGCAAGAGAAGCGACAACTGCTCAACGATATGACCGAGACTTTCCGCGAGACCTTCGGTGCGGATGCCACCATCGTCGATGCGCCCTTGCAGATGCGGCGCAACGTGGCGCGCCTGCGCCATGCGGCGGGCGTCAGCGACGATGCGGATTTCTCGCCGCTGCTGGAGAAGTTCTCCGGCGCATTGGGCAGCGTTCCCGGAAGCAATCTGCGCACGCTGCGCTATGACGACGGCAAACTGGATATCGAGATGACGCTTGCCGATGCGGCCGCGCTCGATACATTGCAAGGTCGTATCGCCGAAACGGGACTGCTGGCACAAGTGACAGACACGCAGGATGCAGGCGGCGCGATGACCGTGCAGCTGCGCGTAGCGGCCGGAGGTGCAAGATGAAGAATTTGATCGCGAAGTTGAAAACGGAACACTGGAACACGTTGAGTGCCACCGAGCAGAAGACTATCCTGCGCGGTGCTTGGGTGCTGCTGCCACTGCTGGCCTGGGGACTGTTGTGGCAACCCGTGCATGAGGCCTTGCCCAAACTTCAAACCAGCCTGCCGCATCTGCGCGCACAGGCCGAGCAGATGCAGTCGCTCGCCGGACAGGCACAGACGCTGCGCCAGCAGGCGCAACTCGCCGTGCTGGACAGCGACGCGCTCAGGACTACCGTGGAGAAGTCCGCTCAGGCCGCCAACCTGCCCTTGCTGGTGGTGCCGGGCGAACAGAACAGCGTGCGCATCAGTGCCGAGAGCATCCCCTTCGCACAATGGCTGCAATGGCAGCATGCGCTGGAACAGACCCAGCACATCCGCGTGTCGTCGGCGATGCTGGTGGCGTCGTCCGAACCGGGCATGGTCAAGGTGCAAGCCACACTGACCAACGGGGCCGATCTGTGACCCTACGCCGCCGCGTGTCGCTGGCACTGGTATTCGGCAGCGTGTTCCTCGCCGGGATACTGGTTTTCGCGCCCGCCTCACTGATGGGCTATGCGCTGGCACGCGCTTCCGGCGGCACCCTGTCGCTGGCGCAGACCACAGGCAGCCTGTGGCAAGGCTCGGGCGTGGCGCTGCTGAAGAGCAAATCGCGCCAGCAGACGCTGGGCAACTACCGCTGGAAACTGAACCTGCTCGCTGCCTCGATGCAGGTACAGACGAACGGTTCGGCACCGATGACCGTGCGCTACTCCCCCATCTCCAATCGCATCGCCATCGACACCCTGCATATCGCCCTGCCCGCCTCCACACTCGAACTCATCGCGCCGCAACTGGGACCTTACCAGTTGCAGGGCATGTTCGAAGCACGCAGCGAACATCTGGAACTGGATGCAAGCGGATTGAACGGCCAGGTCACCGTGGATTGGGCGCGTGCCGCCTCCGGTCTTTCCGAGATACGCCCGCTGGGCGATTACCGCATCGTGCTCATCGGCAACGGCAACGCAGTTGATGCGCAACTCTCCACCGTCTCCGGCAAGCTGCTATTGAACGGAACGGGCAGCTTCGATCCCCGGAACGGCATGCAACTCAACGGTACCGCCCAGGCTGCACCGGGTGCGGCAGCGGCAGAACTGAACGAGTTACTGCACCACATCGGCCCCGAAATCAGCCCCGGCGTCTACACGCTGGCTTTGATGCCGCAAGCGGGGATGCGCTGAGGGTTGGGGTGATGGGTGATGGGGATGAGGGGCTGCTACTCGGCCATAAAGAAAGTTCAGTATTCGACCTAAAGCAGAAGTAGCGCACCTCTTTCCTGAATTCAGCTTATGGCTAATTTTCTGACAATTAATTGGATAGTCTACTCAACTCAACTCCAAGAGTCGCTTTGTCGTTGATTCCCAGCTTTGCGTAAATATTGTTGGTATGGGTTTTGACTGTTGCCGGAGAAATATCCAAATTGATTGCGATGGTCTTGTAATCATCCCCAGCCGAAATGTGCTTGGCAATTTCCAACTCACGTAAGCTCAAGGTATCAGCGGGCATCTTCGCTCTTGCACGCAACAAAGTGAGTTCGTTCGCTTTCAGAATGCTGACGACAATGGATCGGCCGACATAATTCTGGTTAGGTATTGCATCCATAATTTCTTGCGGAAGGGATGGGCCTATCCACAACGGCCATTCCATTCTGCACGTTTCCACGAAGGACGGCATAGCGACATGCAAGAGCCCCGAGTTATCACAAGCCGCAAGCGCATTAAAGCTGCTGCGCTGATTCGCAGAAAACATATTCGGAAGATTAGTCAGCCAATTGGTTCTTGTGGCTTCAATCAAGTGCTGAAACAGGATTTCCTTTAGGGCACGTTCTTGTTCAGTAAAGGGCTGATTGATGTTTGAGCGATAAAAACAGATGGAATTAAGTAATCGGGTGTCAGGATCAATCGTGCCTGTCGCAACGATATGTTCTACGCCATAAGTCTTGCAGTGGAAGTTATAGAGATTTGTATTCTTATACTCTTGGAATACATCCACATTAAAAGTTCGATTGCTATGAATTGTGAAATCTCGTGCCAATCTATCTTCGTGCTGGAATGGCGTCCAGCTTTCGACGAAATTGTCGGCTAGGTTGTGCAGATGTATGGTGTGAATGACGGGTGTTTCATTTATCCATCGAGCTGTTAGCCATACGCAAGAATCAAACGGGATGAGGTGCTTGGTTTCTGCTAAAGCCCAGTCCTTGAACTCGTTCGCTGGCTTTTCCAGCGCGCCCCTTGAAAGCTTGAGTAAATAACTGCTGAGTTGTTGCATACGCTCCCCTGTTCTATGGGGCTCTATTGATGCAACCCCAATACCCATGTTTGAAGTGTGGCAGTAATGCAGGATAGCGGCAAGCAGAAACAGGATGTTTCTCAAATAGTCAATACAGAAAATGGTGGAGTTAAATTGCGCGCCATCCCTGCCAGAATCAATAACAGCCCCAAGTATCTTGCTTGGGGCACATTTAGAGATAAGGAACGACCATGAACTTGAAGTCTAGCTTGAAACAGAAGTGTATTCGTTCAATTGTAGCCGGTGCACTGATCGTGGGTCTGTTCCCCGTCTCTGCGTCTGCGGCTCTTCCTACTTTCCCCACGACTGGCAGCTGCGCGATGCTGGCGACCATGCCTTTGCCGGTTGGCGAAACATTCCCGATGACAGGCCGGGGCTATAACATGCTGGCCGTCGTGAACATCACGAGTGCGACGACAGGCACTCTGGATCTCAACATCACGAAAGTGAACTATGCGACCACAGGCCCCACAGTGAATACGCCCGTTCAGGCCAATGCAATCCCGGTCACTATTGCCTCAATGGGCGCCTCTGGCCCGACTGGCGCGAAGACCTTCACGTTTACCCATCCGTTGGGCGGCTCTGTGACTCTGAATGCGATTGCGGTGAATGGCGGCAGCACAATCTTGCTCCAGGGACAAACCGATCCGTTCTCCGGCGTTTGCCAGTTCTAAGGAGCGATGATGAAACCAATCAACCTGATCCGCGTGGCCTTGGCGGCATCAATATTAATGCTGGCAGGTTGCGGAGGGGGAGGGGGTGGGACTACGGGAGCAACACCACCGCCAGTCACCACAACAACCACTTCTCCCGCGGCCACAGTCGCCGTCATCACAACACAGATGTAAATCGAGGCTCGTGAAGGAAATGATTTTGTGTCCACTCCTAATAAAGGGGTGGACATTCACAACATTGATTTCAGCAGTTCGCCGCCGTCCGCTATTGGCACACAGCGGAAGTTCTGAGCCGCAACCTTGAACTTCCGCTCAGGCCGAGTATCAGCCAGTTTTGCTTTCCACGCCACGGGGTTCCTTCAAAGAAAACAGGCGCAGCCTGCTCAAAGACTGCACCCGCTCCTTACTGCAACGCCGGCGATGGCGACCTCGGCAAAGTCTGCCTCTACTCAGCCGCGACCATGATCTTCTCCAGCACATGCATCTGCTTCTTGATGTCTGTGCCAACCAGGTCGCTCAGGCTTTGCTGGTCCGAGGTCGATTGCAGGCCTTGCTTCACCATTCTTTCGCGCAGGTTCTCCGGGGTGATCTGCGCCACTTGCGCCAGGGTGCTCAGCGGCGCTTGCGACAATGCGCGGATCGGTTGCACGAACGGCGGTTCATCGGCACCATTGAGCGGGATAAAGCTTGCCGCCAGCACCAGCACGAACACGCCCATCAGCAGCTTGCCGCGCGCCGTCGCGAGATGCGACTTGAATCCACCAAGATTCGCCAGCACATGCAAGGCGACTCCGCCCAGCAGCACCCAGCTCAGCCATTCGTGCACGAACTTGTTCGCACCGCTGTCGACATGGAAGAAGATGAGCACCCCGGTGACCGCGGAGAGCAGGAACGCCCCCGAGGTGACGGGCGTGACCCAGTTACGCTGTATCTTCATGATTCGACCCTTTCGATACGTTTGACGGTGTCACCGCGGAGTGTCTCGCGCGATTTATTTCCACCCCCGGTGGCCGCCACGACCCGGCATCTCGTCGTCGAAAGCCTTCTGCTGTTCCGGCGTCAGCACCGCGTAGAATTCCTTGAGCGCCGCCAGATGCGTGGTCATGTTCTTCTCCATGGTGCGCATGTGCTCCAGCATCTTCTCCATGCGTTGCGGTGCGTTCAATTTTTTCATCTCGTCCGGATCGGGACGTGCCGACTTGTCCATCTTCGGCTGGCTGGCGGAGAACTTCTTCCAGGCTGTCTCCTGCTGCGCGGTCAGCTTCAGTTCATCGTGCAGCGAGGCAAGGTGACGCTCGCGCATCTTCTCCATCTTCGCGCTATCCTTGCCCATCATCGGGCCGTCGCCGAAACCGCAATCGCCACCGCGTGCGTAGACGCCTGTAGATACTGCAATGATCCCCGCACCGGCCAGCAACATCTTCACTGTCTTGTTCATGTTATTGCTCCTGTCTGTTGGTTAAATGTCGTGCCCTGCTGGCACGGAGCCCATTTAACGAGTCGCTTGTATCCGCCGTATGTCTGCCACCGGGCATTTTGTACAGATTTGTATCGCTTGCCCGCGCGCGCGCATTTCGATGTAATGTCCGCCCCATGGACACTTCCGTTACAGCACCGCGCATACTGATCGTGGACGATGATGCCGATATCCGCAGCCTGCTGGCCGACTATCTCGGCGAGCAGGGCTGGCATATCAGCACCGCGCCGGATGGGGCGGCGATGCAGCAGGTGCTCGACACCACGCCCATCGACCTGATCGTGCTCGACCTCACCCTGCCCGGCAGCGACGGTCTGACCCTGTGCCGCGATCTGCGCGCGCGCTCCACCATTCCGGTGATCATGCTCACCGCGCGCAGCGCGCCGCTGGACCGCATATTGGGTCTGGAGATGGGCGCCGACGATTACCTGTGCAAACCGTTCGAGCCGCGCGAACTGCTGGTGCGTATCCGCAACGTGCTGCGCCGCAGCCAGGGTACTGCTACCGAGACTTCTATGGCGGCGACGAAATGGCATTTCGCCGACTGGACGCTGGACGAAACCACGCGCCAGTTGCAGAACAGTGCTGGATTGGTGGTGGTGCTCTCGGGCGGCGAATACCGTTTGCTCAAGGCGCTGCTGGAAAGACCCAACCGCGCACTCAGCCGCGACCAGTTGCTCACGCTCACACAGGGCCGCGAGACCGACCCGCTCGACCGCTCCATCGACCTGCACATCAGCCGCCTGCGCCAGAAGCTCGGCGACGATGCGCGCTCGCCCAAGCTCATCAAGACGCTGCGCAACGAGGGTTACCTGCTGGTCGCCACCGTTAAAAAGGGAAGCTAGATGTTTACATTCTTCCGCTCCATGCACGGCCGCCTGTTCCTGATCCTGGTGATCGGCATCATCGCGACCGCCGCCGCTACCATTCTGTTCACCCACGGTAGACAGAACGAGATGTTCGAGCGCGTACGCGCGCACCACCTGGCCGGCGAGATCGAGGACCTGGTGGAATCGCTGCAAGAGCTGCCGCTGCCGGAGCGCGACGATTTCCTGCACGCACCTCATGGCATGGGCATCCACGGACAGATGGATCGCGGCGATGTGCCGCCGTTCGCCAGCCGCGACCGCCTGCTGGAAAAGGTGCTGCAGCACCGGCTGGACGATGTACGCGTCGAAGCGGAGCAGCCGGACAAGCGCGCCTGCGGCGCTGGCGACAGGGGCCGGCAGCGCCGCATGCCCGCACCGCCGCTGTGTCAGCGCGTGCGCCTCACGCTGGCGGATGGCAGCGCCCTGATACTGACCATCCCGATGCCGCCGATGCGCGAACCCGCCTACACCCCGCCGACGCCGCTCGCCCTGCTGATGTTCGCGCTGTGCATAGCCCTGCTCGCCTGGCTGGTGGCGCGCATCGCCACACGGCCGCTGCGCCAGCTGGCCGACGCTGCGGACAAGCTCGACATCTCGCGTGCGGGCGAACCGTTGCCGGAACAGGGCAGCAGCGAGGTGCGCGCCGCCACGCGCGCCTTCAACCGCATGCAGAAACGCATCTACGAGGACGTGCGCGAACGCACCGGCATGCTGGCCGCCATCGCCCATGACCTGCAGACCCCGCTCACACGACTGCGCCTGCGCCTGGAAAAACTGCCCGACGAAACGTTGCGCGACAAACTGGTCGGCGACATGCAGGCCATGCAGCAGATGTTGCAGGAAGGCCTGGAACTCGCGCGCAGCATGGACAACGGTGAACCCGTGCAACTGCTGGACCTCGATTCGCTGATGGACAGCCTGTGCAGTGATGCGGTCGAAGCCGGACAACAGGTGGAATACAGCGAACATGCACCCGTGCAGTTGCAGGCCCATCCGCTGGCCCTGCGCCGCGCGCTGTCCAACCTGCTCGACAACGCGGTGAAATACGGCCAGCGCGCCGAGGTGTCGCTGCGCCGCGACGAGCGCCAGTGCCGCATCACCATCCGCGACCACGGCCCCGGCATCCCCGCCGATCTGCTGGAGCAGGTGTTCACCCCGTTTTACCGCATCGAACATTCGCGCTCGCGCGAGACCGGCGGCACGGGGTTAGGACTCGCTATCGCGCGCAACATCGTATTGCGCCACAACGGTGAGTTGACACTGACTAACCATCCGGCTGGCGGATTGCAAGTGCATGTTGTATTGCCGCTAACCCTGTAGGTTGGCTACCTGCATCCGCTATAATCTGCGCTCATTTTTGACGCGCACATCCGCATGACCGACCGCTACGCCGTTATCGGCAACCCCATCTCGCACAGCAAGTCCCCGCTGATCCACAGACTGTTCGCCGAACAGACCGGGCAGGACATGAGCTACGAAGCTATCGAAGCGCCGCTGGACGGCTTCGCCGCGACCATCCGGCGCCTGCGCGACGAAGGTTACAAGGGTTGCAACGTCACTGTGCCGTTCAAGTTCGAGGCTTATGCCCTGTGCGACCAACTCGCCCCCCGCGCGCGCGATGCCAAAGCGGTGAACACCCTGGCATTCAGGGATGGCAAGATTCTCGGCACCAACACCGACGGCGCCGGCCTGCTGGCCGATCTCGACAAGAATCTGGAGTTCAAACTGATGTGGAAGGATGCACTGCTGCTCGGCGCGGGTGGCGCCGCGGCCGGTGTGGTGTGGCCGCTGTTCAACGCCGGGCTTGGGCTGGACATCGCCAACCGCACCATCGACAAGGCGCAACTGCTGGCTGACGAATTCAAGGGCGCGGGCACGGTCTACGCCCGGCGCTATGAAGAGCTCGCCGGCAAGCGCTACGACCTCGTCATCAATGCCACCTCCAGCGGTCTGTCGGACGAATTGCCGCCGCTGCCGGACGGCTTGTTCAAGCCGGGCGCTTTGGCCTACGACATGATGTACGGGCGCGAAACGCCGTTCATGGCCTTTGCCCGCAAGCAGGGTGCCGCGATCGTCTCCGACGGACTGGGCATGCTGGTCGAACAGGCCGCCGATGCCTTCTTTCTGTGGCGCAATGTGCGCCCCGACACCCAACCCGTATTAGCGTTGTTGCGCAAATGAAGAAGAAGAGTCTGCTCTGGCGTATCTCGCTTGGATTGCTGGCATTGCTGGTGCTTTACCAGCTTTGGCTGTTCGCCCATATCTGCTGGTGGATCAAGTTCAATCCCGCCACCAGTTCGTTCATGGAAGACCGCCTGGAAGTGATGCAGGACAAGAATCCCAAGGCCGGGCTGAAACACAAATGGGTGCCCTACAAGAAGATCTCCAACAACCTCAAGCGCGCGCTCATCGTCTCCGAGGATGCGCGCTTCGTCGACCATGAAGGCTTCGACTGGGAAGGCATCGCCAAGGCTTACGAGAAGAACCTGAAGAAGGGCAAGATCGTCGCGGGCGGCTCCACCATCAGCCAGCAACTGGCGAAGAACCTGTTCCTCTCCACCAAGCGCACGCCCTGGCGCAAGGGCGAGGAAGCGCTCATCACGCTGATGCTGGAAGGCGTGATGGACAAGCAGCGCATCTTCGAGATCTATCTGAACGTCATCGAATGGGGCAACGGTGTGTTCGGCGCGGAAGCAGCGGCTAGACATTATTTCGGTGTCAGCGCCGCCGAACTCAGCCCCGAGCAGGCAGCCAAACTCGCCGCCATGGTGCCCAACCCGCGCTACTACGACCGCAACCGCGAAGCACGCGGTATGCTCGCCAAGACCATCGTCATCCTCGACCGCATGCCGGATGCGGAGATCCCCTGATTATTTTCGCTTTGAAAGTTCTAATACCCCGCTGAGATAGCGATCCCGAAACCTGAATCGGGACTCCCGTCAGCATAACCTTTCAGCAGGTAACCGCGCAGGAAGGTATCAAGACCGATCTCGCGGCTGACATAAAGAACGAGTTCTCGCTGCTCCGCTGCAGTGGTAGATGCCTTTTGCGCATAGCGGTATTCCACTCCGCCATTGCTTAGTTCGCCGAAGCGGTAGTCGCCCGCTGCCGTTCCGTAGTACACATTGTCCAGCGGCGTTTCCGCCGTGCTTCCCAGCACTTCGTAGCCAAAGACCAGACTTGGCGTGAAATTTCCGATGGAATGATAGGCGTACAGCTGCGCGGCATAGTCGTTCTTGCCTGTGCCCAATGTCTTGTTGGCCGTGCCGAACTTGACCCGACCTGCAAGGTCGACTCCGGCATCGACACTGTCTGCCGCGTACACGTTGTAAGCCACCAGCGCGACCACGTCGCCCAGTCCCGAGTTTGTCGTGCGTGTCGCCGTGGTCGTCGTCGTGGTCGTCGCGCGCCGCCCTCTGCCGCCGCCGCTGGCCAGCACGCTGCCATCGCCGGTCACCTGAATGTACGGTACGGTCAGCTTCATCATCCACCGTCCTGTCTCGTAGAGCGCGCTCACCGGCACGGTGACGATGTCGGTAGTCGAGGTGGTTCCGTATTTGCCCGAGCTAGACTCGTAGCCCAGCATCATGGTGAGGTAGCCATCGTCTTTCTCTTCGGCATTTGCACCGCCCGCAGCGAACACCAACGCCGCTGCCAGCCCCCAGATCCTGCCCTGCTTCATATTCATCATGTCGTATCCTTTTTCAACGTCCGCGACCGCCGCCCCGGCTCATAGCACCGCTGCGATAGCCGCTGCCCGTTCTGCCACTGCGTTCGGCACGCGAGCGATATCCGCGCCCGTAGCCGCTGCCCTCGGAGTTATCCTGATTTTTCTCGGCCTCTGTCTCCGCCGGATTGCCCTGCTCCGGTGTCTTCACGGCCGCCTCTTTGACCTGCTGCTGCAATTGTTCGCGATAGGCTTCATATTCCGCCTGACTCATCGACTTCAACCGGACTGGTGCCGCTTCAGTCGCTTCCGCCGCCGCGACCGGCGTGGATACAAGACAGCATCCCAGCAACATCGCGGGACTGCATCTGAAAAGGAACTTCACGACATCGCGCATGACCTCACTCCGGAACGATTGGCACAGCCATCCATCAACCTTTGAACGAAAAGACTGCGAATGGGGCATTTCTCAAAATGTATCCCATTCGCAGCCATCCAGCACACTCCTAGCGGTTCTTGCCTTGACCAGAACCGGCACTGCGCGAGCTGCCGCTGCGGCGTTGCGAACCGCTGGCCGATCCATCGCGCGCCTTGACGCCTTTGCCATTTTCCGCACTCTTACCATTGGCCTCGCGCATCGCTGCACGCTCTTCATCCGTCATTTCGGCCTGCTTCTGGGCACGATATTGCTCACGTTCCTGCTGGGTCATGCCCGCCGTCTCGTCCTGTTGCTCGGTGCGGATCTGCTCGCGGGTGCGGGTCTGTGTCTTGTCCTGCGTCTGGGTCGTGTCACGGACCTGGTCGCGCACCTGATCGCGGTCGCGCAGCGGCTCGTCCGCCGCCATGCCCGTTCCGGCAACGCCCAAACCCAGTGCCAGTGTTGCGCCCAACAATATATGTCTTGTGCTCATGATGATCTCCTGTCGAATGTGATGTTAACTTTCAGATCAGGTTGCTTGCCTGACGACTGCATCTTGAGCCTTGGCCGTTTCCCGGAGATTTCAGGGGCGTTGCAAATTGTAACGATGTGTTACAGCGAACTGTCGCCTGTGACAGCGATCTTCCCACTCGGGTATAGTAAACCTCATGGAAGCAAAAAACATTCTTGTAGTGGACGACGATGCCGGTCTGCGCGAGCTGCTGCAGCAATATCTGAGCGCGCAGGGCTATCAAGTCGCGACCGTGGCGGACGGCGTCGCGATGGACGCCTATCGCGCGGCCAACCCGGTCGACCTAATCATCCTCGACCTGATGCTGCCGGGCGAGGACGGCCTGTCGCTGGCGCGCAGGCTGCGGACGCAGAGCCAGCTGCCCATCATCATGCTCTCGGCACGCGGCGAAGATATCGACCGCATCGTCGGACTGGAAGTCGGCGCGGACGATTATCTGGCCAAACCGTTCAACCCGCGCGAACTGCTGGCGCGCATCCGCGCCCTGCTGCGGCGCAGCGACAGCAGCCATGACACGACCGGCAGCGGTTCTATCCTTCACTTCGGCGACTTCGCCCTCAACCTCGACACCCACGACCTGCACAAGAACAGCAGCAACATCCCGCTGACCGCGGGCGAGTTCAATCTGTTGCGCATCTTCGCCGAGCATCCCAACCGCGTGCTGAGCCGAGACAGCATCATGGACATGCTCAAAGGCTACGAGCGCTCGCCCTTCGATCGCAGCATCGACGTGCGCGTGACGCGCCTGCGCCGCAAGATCGAAAGCGACCCGAACAACCCCCATTTCATCCGCACCGTGTGGGGCGAGGGTTATCTGTTCGCCGCCGCGGGCGAGCGGACCTGATCATGGCCGCGCTGCATTCGCTCTTTCGCAGCACCGCCACCACCGTGGCGACCGCCTTGCTGATATTCCAGCTCGTGCTCATCGCCGCCACCGTGAACTACGTCATGCTGCCCATGGCGAGACGCTCGGCCGACGATCTGGCGGCGTTGCTGGTACTCTCCGCGCAGACCTGGGTGGAATTGCCGCCGGAGACGCGTGAGGATTTTGAATTCGAGCTGGCGCAGAAACACCAGTTCATGTTATTCCATGATGGCATCTCGCTGCCGCCGCGCGACCACTTCTATCCCTACCTGACCCTGCTGGACAGCGCGCTGACGGCGCGCACCGGCCAGCCCATCGCGATCAAGATGACCGAATTCGACACCACCTGGTTCTGGGCGGAGATACATACCGGCGGCAGAATGATCCGCATCGGCTTCCCCAAGGAACGGCTGAACATGGACCCTCCAAAGATGTTGGTGCTGGCGCTGCTCGCCACGGTCATCCTGACGCTGTTCACCGCGCTGATCCTGGCCCGACGCATCACCCGGCCACTGGCGCATTTCTCGCGCGCCGCGCAGCGCATCGGCGAAGGCAACCTGCCCGAATCGTTCCCCGAGACCGGCATCAAAGAACTGTCCGGACTGGCCGCCACCTTCAACCAGATGGCGTTGCAGGTGCGCGAGCTGCTGGCCAACCGCACCACCATGCTGGCCGGCATCTCGCACGACCTGCGTACCCCGCTCGCGCGCATGCGCCTGGCCATCGAGATGCTGCCTGAAGGCACCGATCCGAAACTGGTCGCGCGTCTGCAACATGACGTGGACGAGATGAACCAGCTCATCGGCGAGTTTCTCGCCCTGAGCCGCGACTTGCAGAAAGAGACTCCGCAGCAGATCGACATCGACGAGTTGTTGCAGGAATTGGCCGACAACGCCAGGGAAGCGGGAGCGCAGGTGGAGTTTGAAACGGCCGGGAGTGCGCCGTGCAACGTCGGCGCGCTATCCCTGCGCAGGGTATTGACTAACCTGATCAGCAACGCCGTGCGCTACGGCGACAATGGCACGGTGACGATCACGCGCGAGATGACCGAGAAGGAGATCGTGGTCCGCGTCATGGACCGCGGCCCCGGTATCCCCGCGCATGAACTGGAGAACGTCTTCCACCCTTTCTACCGGCTGGAGACCTCGCGCAGCAGCAGCACCGGCGGCAGCGGCCTCGGCCTCGCCATCGCCCGGCAACTGGCCGACACCAACGGCTGGAAGATCGAACTGCTCGCGCGTCACGGCGGCGGCACCGAAGCCAGACTGACCATGCCACTGCCGGACTAAGACCTCACATCCTCTTCCACATAGCGCACGATTGCCTCGAACAGCACCTCGCGCGGGAAAGCATTGTTGTGGCGCAGCAGGCGGTTCCACAACGAGCGCTTCGAGCGGTTGAACGGCAGCGCCACCGCCCAGTGATCCGACTTCAGGTAGCCGAGCAATGCCGCACCCGGCAGCACCTGGTCGTGGATGAGCATGTGGCTGTCGTTGCGCGGCTCCACTTCGGCGAGCTTGGCGTAGAGCATGCGCAGAAACCAGTGCATACGCTTCGGCTTCACGAAGGTGACCAGCGAGTAATAACGGATACCCTGCGGCATCGTGTGCCAGTTCTTGCGCAGCCAGTGCAGGCAGCGGTCGCGGCTGATGCTCTTGAGAAAGTTCTCGTTGACGTGGGAACAGGCACCCGGTGTGGGCAGCAGCTCCAGCACTTTCTTGTAGCGATTGAGCCAGTCGGCCAGCGGGCTGCCGCTGACCACACCAGCCACGCTGACCACCGCGCGCAGGTTGCGCGGCGTGTCATCGCCCATGCGCCGCAGCGCTTCCAGCGTGTCGGGCACGCCCTTGGAATAAGCCACCACGATGACATTGGCGGCGTCCTTGTGTTTGCGCAGGGCGGCCTCGACTATCCTGGCATTGTGTTCGGAGGTGGCGATGCCGCGCACATGCACCACTTCGATGGTGCCGTAGCGCGGCTTGAGATAGTCGTACTCGGTCGCGAGGTCGACCGACACACCGCGCCCGAACGGCAACGCGACATCGGAGACGCATTCCCACAGCACGCCGGAGACGATAACGACAACGAGATCGGACGGGGTCTCCGGCAGGTCGACCGGCACCGGCGGGACTGCATCCTCGCCGAGGTTGTGCAGGATCTCTTCGAGCGTGCGGCCATCGGGATAGCGTCCCTCGCGCTGTTCCACCACTGCACCGAGCAGGTTGCGAAACTGCGAGCGCTCGTCATGCGCGGGCGGCATGCCCAGCGGGAACAGCGTCAGCGGCGGTGGTATCTCCTTCTCGCGCAGCATGTAAGTGCCGAACAAGAAACGCCACAGCCACAGCAACGCGAGTGCGCCGGTCAGCCACCACAGACTGTCGGTCAGCCAGAACAGGAACAGCGCCAGCAACATCAAACCCAAAAGCGACAGCTTCATGCCAACCTCCGTGTATGAGCCAGAGCAACTGCTACTCGAAATCCCCCCATGCGCTGCCGCGGACCTTGCGCGTCCTTTCCTCGAACTGCTCGATCTCACGGCGGTCGCGCTTGGTGGGACGGCCCTTGAGGGTGGCTTGCGGCAACATCTTAAGATTGGCGGCGATCTCCGCGCGGCGGGCACGGCTCGCGTCGCTCTCGCAGTAGAGTTTTTGCGCGATGGGTGCTGCGCTGCGCTTGTTGGACAGCCCCAGCACTTCGATCTCGAAATGATACTGGCCGAGGCGGATGAGCAGACGGTCGCCGATACCGACAGCCTTGGCCGGTTTGATGCGCGCCTCGCCCATGGTCACCTTGCCGCTCTCCACGGCATCGGCGGCAAGGCTGCGCGTCTTGAAGAAGCGCGCCGCCCACAGCCATTTGTCGATACGCAGCTTTTCGTCGGATTCGGTCAAGGAAGTTCGGGGGAAACGTTCTCGACTATTTGACGCAGTCCACGTAGTACACGCGATCGCCGTTGTCCTTCTCCGCCACCAGACCGTGGATGTCGGTCTCGAAGCCCGGGAAGCGCTTGTTGAAGTCGCGCGCGAACTTGAGGTAATCGACGATGGTCTTGTTGAAGACCTCGCCCGGGATCAGCAGCGGGATGCCCGGCGGATACGGCGTCAACAGCACTGCGGTGATGCGCCCCTCCAAGTCGTCGATGGAGACGCGCTCGATCTCGCCGTGCGCCATCTTGGCGAAGGCATCCGAGGGCTTCATCGCCGGCACCATGTCGGACAGATACATCTCGGTGGTCAGTTTCGCCACGTTGTTGGCTTTGTAGATGCCATGAATCTGGTCGCACAGGTCGCGCAGGCCGATCTTCTCGTAGCGCGGGTTCTTGGCGATGAATTCAGGCAGCACGCGCCACAGCGGCTGGTTCTTGTCGTAGTCGTCCTTGAACTGCTGCAGTTCGGTCACCATGCTGTTCCAGCGGCCCTTGGTGATGCCGATGGTGAACATGATGAAGAAGGAATACAGACCGCACTTCTCCACCACCACGCCGTGCTCGGCCAGATACTTGGTGACGATGCTGGCGGGGATGCCGCTGTCGGCGAAGTCGCCGTCAACGTCGAGTCCAGGCGTGACCACGGTAGCCTTGATCGGGTCGAGCATGTTGAAGCCTTCGGCCAGCTTGCCGAAACCGTGCCAGCGGTCGTCGCCGCGCAGCACCCAGTCTTCGCGGTCGGCCATGCCTTCTTCGGAAAGGTAGTCCGGCCCCCATACCTTGAACCACCAGTCCGCGCCAAACTCGTCGTCCACCTTGCGCATCGCGCGGCGGAAATCGAGCGCTTCGGCAATGGATTCTTCCACCAGCGCGGTGCCGCCCGGCGGTTCCATCATCGCGGCGGCCACGTCGCACGAGGCGATGATCGCGTACTGCGGCGAGGTGGAGGTGTGCATGAGATAGGCTTCGTTGAAACAATCGCGATCCAGCTTGCGCGACTCGCTGTCGCGCACCAGGATCTGCGAGGCCTGCGACAGACCGGCCAGCAGTTTATGGGTGGACTGGGTGGAGAAGATCATTGATTCCTTGGCCCGCGGACGGCCTTTGCCGATGGCGTGCATGCTCTTGTAGAAATCGTGGAACGCCGCGTGCGGCAACCAGGCCTCGTCGAAGTGCAGCGCGTCGATCCTGCCGTCCAGCATCTCTTTCAACATTTCCACGTTGTACATCACGCCGTCGTAGGTGCTCTGCGTGATGGTCAGGATGCGCGGCTTTTTCTTCTTGTCCTTGATGAACGGATTGGCATCGATCTTTTTCTGGATGGTCGCCGGCTCGAACTCCGATTTCGGGATCGGGCCGATGATGCCGAAGTTGTTGCGCGTCGGCGTCAGGAACACCGGTACCGCGCCGGTCATCATGATCGCGTGCAGGATGGACTTGTGGCAGTTGCGGTCCACCACCACGATGTCGTCGGGCGCCACCATCGAGTGCCACACGATCTTGTTGGAGGTTGAGGTGCCGTTGGTGACGAAGAACAGGTGGTCGGCGTTGAAGATTCGCGCCGCATTGCGCTCGGATGCAGCGACCGGGCCGGTGTGGTCGAGCAGCTGGCCCAGCTCGTCCACCGCGTTGCACACGTCGGCGCGCAGCATATTCTCACCGAAGAACTGGTGGAACATGCGTCCCACCGGCGATTTCAGGAATGCGACGCCGCCGGAATGGCCGGGGCAGTGCCATGAATAGGAACCGTCCTGCGCGTAATCCACCAGCGCGCGGAAGAACGGCGGCGCGAGGGTATCGAGGTAGGACTTCGCCTCACGGATGATATGGCGCGCCACGAATTCCGGTGTGTCCTCGTGCATGTGGATGAAGCCGTGCAGTTCGCGCAGGATGTCGTTGGGGATGTGGCGCGAGGTGCGCGTCTCGCCGTAGAGATAGATCGGGATGTCGGCGTTCTTGAAGCGGATCTCCTGCACGAAAGCGCGCAGGGTACGCAGCGCCACTTCCGTTTCTTCCACGCTGCCGGCACCGAACTCCTCGTCGTCGATGGACAGCACGAACGCCGATGCACGACTTTGCTGTTGCGCGAAGGAAGTGAGGTCGCCGTAACTGGTCATACCGACGACGTCGATGCCCTCTTTTTCGAGCGCATCGGCCAGGGCACGGATGCCGTGACCGCTGGCGTTCTCCGAACGGTAGTCTTCGTCGATGATGATGATGGGGAAATTGAATTTCATGCTTTATTCCTCAATGGAGAAAAGTGCTGCCAAGCAGCTGGTTTGCGCGGATTGTCGCAGGTTTCTTCGGCAACGGGGGAAATACGAAAGGGGCTATTCGCGAGGCGGGTAGGGGCTGGCGAGGGTGTCGACCAGCTCGGCCAGCACGCTGCGGAACTGCTGCTCGTCGCAGCCCATCAGGATGGCGTCCTCAATGGCGTCGCGGCAGACCTGGCGTATCTCGGCCAGGTTCTCCTGCAACACCTTGTTCTTCTCGAAGCAGGCGATGATCTCGCCTTCAGGGGAACGCCAGATGATCTTTTCGGGCTGCATGGCTAGATCTTCGGCAGGGTCACACCGACCTGGCCTTGGTACTTGCCGCCGCGATCCTTGTACGAGGTCTCGCACTCTTCGTCGCTCTCGAAGAACAGCACCTGCGCCACGCCCTCGTTGGCGTAGATCTTGGCGGGCAGCGGGGTGGTGTTGGAGAACTCCAGCGTCACATAACCTTCCCACTCGGGCTCGAACGGGGTGACGTTGACGATGATGCCGCAACGCGCATAGGTGGATTTGCCCAGACACACGGTCAGCACGCTGCGCGGAATGCGGAAGTATTCGACGGTGCGCGCCAGCGCAAAAGAATTCGGCGGGATGATGCAGTAATCTGCCTCGACGTTCACGAAGGAACTGGGGTCGAAGTTCTTGGGATCGACGATGGTGCTGTTGATATTGGTGAACAGCTTGAATTCGCGTGAGCAGCGGATGTCGTAGCCGTAGCTGGAGGTGCCGTAGGACACGATCTTTTTGCCGTCTACTTCTTTAACCTGGTTGGGCTCGAACGGCTCGATCATGCCGTGCTGCTCGCACATGCGGCGAATCCATTTGTCTGATTTGATGCTCATCGGTCTTTCCTCAAGGTACGGGGACTTTTCACAGGGGCGAGATTTTACCTAATTCCTCGGCTGTGCGTGGGTTTTGCTACAATCGCGCCTCATTCAAGGAATCCCCGTATGACCCGCAAAATCCTAGTCACCTCCGCCCTGCCCTATGCCAACGGCAGCATCCACCTCGGCCACCTGGTCGAGTACATCCAGACCGACATCTGGGTGCGCTTCCAGAAGATGCGCGGCAACTCCTGCCACTATGTCTGCGCCGACGACACCCACGGCACCCCCATCATGCTGCGCGCCGAGAAGGAGGGCATCACCCCGGAACAGCTAATCGCCCGCGTCTGGCAGGAGCACTACGACGATTTCCGTGCTTTCCATGTGGCTTTTGACAACTACGGCTCGACCAACTCGAACGAGACCAAAGAAAGCGCACAGAGCATCTACCGCACACTGAAAGCCAACGGCCTGATCGAGGTGCGTTCCATCGAGCAGTATTACGACCCGGTCAAGAACATGTTCCTGCCGGACCGCTTCATCAAGGGCGAATGCCCCAAGTGCCACGCCAAGGACCAATACGGCGACAACTGCGAAGTGTGCGGCGCCGCCTATGCCCCGACCGACCTGATCGCCCCGTTCTCCGCCGTGTCCGGCGCCAAGCCGGAATTGCGCAACTCCGACCACTATTTCTTCAAGCTCTCCGCCGACACCTGCCAGCAGTTCCTGCGCCAGTGGACGCGCGGCGGCTCATTGCAGCAGGAAGCTGCCAACAAGATGCAGGAATGGCTGGGTGCGGAAGGCGAGAACAAGCTCTCAGACTGGGATATTTCGCGCGATGCACCGTATTTCGGTTTCGAGATCCCCGACGCGCCGGGCAAGTATTTCTATGTGTGGCTGGATGCCCCTGTCGGCTACATGGGCAGCTTCAAGCAGCTCTGTGCGAAGAGCGGCATCGATTTCAACGAATACTGGAAGCAAGGCTCCGACGCCGAACTCTACCACTTCATCGGCAAGGACATCCTCTACTTCCACGCCCTGTTCTGGCCCGCCATGCTGCAACACGCCGGCTTCCGCACGCCGACCAAGCTGTTCGCGCATGGATTCCTCACCGTCAACGGCGAGAAGATGAGCAAATCGCGCGGCACCTTCATCACCGCGCGCAGCTATGTGGACCACGTCAAGAACACCGAGTACCTGCGCTATTACTACGCCGCAAAACTGAACGGCAGCATGGAAGACATCGACCTCAACCTCGATGACTTCGTTGCCAAGGTGAACAGCGACCTGATCGGGAAGTACATCAATATCGCGAGCCGGTGTGCCGGGTTCATCAGCAAGCGTTTCGCCGGCAAGCTGGGCGACACTGACTCCGCTGCAACAGCGGAATTCAAGACCGCCTTTGCAAGCGGCGAGATCGCGCGTTGCTATGAAGAGCGCGATTACAGCCGCGCTTTGCGCGAGATCATGCGTCTGGCCGACGTGGCGAACCAGTACATCGCCGAGAAACAACCGTGGGCGATGGCCAAGCAGGAAGGCAAGGATGCCGAGCTGCATCAGGTCTGCACCACCGCGATGACTTTGTTCCGCGATCTGACACTGTATCTGAAGCCCGTGCTGCCCGAACTGGCCGCGCAGGTCGAAAGCTTCCTGAACATTGAACCAATCGCATGGAACGGCGCATGGCAGGCGCTACCCGCCGGCCACGCAATCCATGAATACAAACATCTGGCGACCCGCCTCGACCCAAAACTGATCGAAGCGATGGTCGCAGCCAACCAGGAAAGCCTGAAACCCATGACCGACTCCCATTCCGAGACACGCCACGCCGAGCACCAGCAACATGCCATTTCGCCCATCGCGGAAACCATCAGCATCGACGACTTCGCCAAGATAGACCTGCGCGTCGCGCACATCGTCAACGCTGAACATGTGGAAGGCGCGGAGAAGTTGCTCAAGCTGACGCTGGACATCGGCGAGCCGCAACCGCGCACCGTGTTCGCGGGAATCAAGTCCGCCTACGACCCGGAAAAACTCAAGGGTCGCATGACCGTGATGGTCGCCAACCTCGCCCCGCGCAAGATGAAGTTCGGCATGTCGGAAGGCATGGTGTTGGCGGCTTCGGGCGAGACGCCGGGGCTGTTCGTGCTGTCGCCGGATAGCGGTGCGCAGCCGGGCATGCGCATCAAATAGCCCGCAAGGAAAATTCCGTTCGTGGTGAGCCTGTCGAACCATGAACGGAATTAACACAGACAAAGTCTGCCTTTCGACAAGCTCAGGGCGAACGGACAGCTATCCCACACCGGAGCCACGCATGAACTACGACGTACTCATCATTGGTTCCGGCCCCGCCGGACAACATGCAGCATGGCAAGCGGCGCGCATGGGCAAGCGCGCGGCGATCGTCGAGCGCAAGCCCAAGCTCGGCGGTGCGGGGCTGCAGACCGGCACAATCCCCAGCAAAGCGATGCGCGAAGTGGCTTATCTGCTGTCGCGCTCCGGCGGCATGCGCCAGGCGCTCGCGCCCGACAGCCGCAGCCGCCACGGCTTGCTGGCCGACGCGGTGCGCCGCAAGGAAGGCGTGATCGCGCAGCAGGAGTCGGTCATCCTTCAACGCCTGCTGCGCCACGGCGTGGCGATGATCCCGGGTGAGGCCTCGTTCGTCGATGCGCACACCATGCAGGTCTCGGACACTTCCGGTCACACCCGCAACATCTCGGCCGAAGTCATCATCCTCGCCAGCGGCTCGCGCCCGCGCCGTCCCACCGACATCCCGTTCGACAAGAAGACCGTGCTGGATTCGACCTCCATCCTCAACCTGCGCCACCTGCCCGACAGCCTGCTGGTCGTCGGCGGCGGTGTGATCGCCTGCGAATTCGTCTCGATCTTCGCCGCGCTGGGTGTGCAGGTCTGCGTGGTGGATAGCCACGCGCAGCTACTGGAATATCTGAGCGAGGATGTGGTCGGCGTGCTGGCAGACAGCTTCCTCGGCATGGGCGTGCAGTTCCACATGCAGGAAAGTGTGGCCGAGATACGCTGCGAGAATGGCGGCACCGTCACCGTGTTGAAAAGCGGCAAGGAGATCCGCACCGATGCCGTGCTGTATGCGCAGGGTCGGCAGCCCAACAGCGATACGCTGCGCGTTGATAACGCAGGTGTGCATGCACAAGGTGGCTGGATCGACGTCAATGCGCAGTTCCAGACCAGCGTGCCGCACATCTATGCGGTGGGCGATCTGATCGGCCGCCCCGCACTGGCCTCCACCGGCATGGAACAGGGCCGCGCAGCAGTGCTGCATGCCTTCGGCGGCACACAGCAGGTCGCGGCGGACAACCTGCCGATGGCGGTCTACACCATCCCCGAGATCTCCTACGTCGGCAAGACCGAAAAAGAGATACAGAAAGAGAACATCCCCTACATCGCCGGCCGCGCCTATTTCAAGGACAGCGCGCGCGGCCAGATCATCGGCGACGCGCAGGGCATGCTGAAACTGCTGGTGGATTCACGCAACGAGAAACTGCTGGGCGTGCACATCGTCGGCGAACAGGCCAGCGAACTTGTGCACATCGGACAACTGGTGATGAACCTGCACGGTACCGTGCGCGACCTGGTCAGCAACGTCTTCAACTATCCCACGCTGGCCGAGTGCTACAAGCTGGCTGCGCTGGACTGCACGCATCAGTTGGAACAGAAGAAGTAGATCTGGGAATAATTCAGGGCTGGGATTGTTCATCCTGCGGCGCTTCAAGCTCCGCCTCGGCCCAACCCGCTACCGCACCCGCTCCCCATGACAGCAGTGAAGCAAGCACAAGGATGAGCATGCTGCGCGTCATGCCTTTGGGAATGCCCTGTTCGTCGAGATAACGGCGGATGTAAAAGAGGCCGATGAAGAAGGCGAAAGTGGAGACCAGCAGGCTCCACAGGGAGAACGACAGCATCAGTGGCTGAACCCCGGCATCTTCGGCATCTGCGGCCACTCCACCGCATCCAGCATATTCTTCACCACTAGCCCGAGTTCGGTATCGCCTTCGATGGATAACTCACGATTGAAGAACAGCGTATCCGGGTCTTCCTGGCGGGCGATCATCTGCATGAAGGCCGAGAGGTTGGCGCGGAAGGAAAGATCAGGTGTCGCTGGTGCCGTGAACAGCGGGCGGAACAGGCCGTTGCGGTAGGTGAAGTTGGCTTTGCCGCCGGTATCCAGCACCTCGACGAAGAAGGTGCGGCCTTCGAGCAGATCCAGACTGTCCTGCGGCAGCAGCTTCATCTTCACGGCAGCGTTGAGGCCAGCGATCAGCGACACCGAGTGCGGCCATTGCGGCAGGCGGCTGCCGATGCGGGAGACCAGTGCGGGTAATTTGAATTTCGGGATGTTCATCATTTAACTCCTTGAGTCAGTCGATTCAAACCAGATGATGCTGTGCGATGCCCGCATCGCCGAACCAGTAACCGTCCACCAGTCCATCCGTGCTCCACTCGCGCTTGTCCGCCTGCGGCGCTGCGCCTTTGCGGGCCGCGTCGAACGCGGCGATGATCTCGTTCATGTGCTGCGGCTGCGGGCTGATGCGGATGATGTCGATGCCCATCTGCAGCATGTCCGGCACTTCGTTGAGCAGATTATAGCTCTGCGCCGACATGGTCTGGATGCCGTTGATGGTGAGGAAGGGCTGGCCTTCGCGCGTCTTCAGCGTGATGCCTTCCGGATGCTCCATGCACTTGAACTGGCAGTCGTCCTTGTTGAGGTCGTAATGGCGCGCAGTGAAGCATCGCGCTGAAAACGCCAGCGCCAGTTTGCCATGCACGAACACCTCGGTCTCGACCCCGGCGGGACGGCTGCGGTGCAGCGTCTCCACCAGTTTGCGGTCGGCCTCCAGCGGCGGCACCCAGCGCTGCATGCCGTAGCGCGCGAAGGTGGCCAGCGTGTCTTCATTGTAGATGTTGAGATGCGGTCCTGCGACGAAGGGGCGACCGGCAGCGATGTTCACTGCGCCGAGGTCGTTGGCTTCGACCTTGCAGTTGGCTTCATCCATCAGGCGGCGCAGCGCCTTGAGGTCGCTTTCCGATTCGAGCAACGCCTGTGCAGAGACGACGACTTCTTTGCCCGCGTCGGTGAGTGTGCGCGCCAGCGCCACCCAGTCGGCCACGCGCAGTTGCTGACGGCGCGAGCACACCACTTCGCCAACGTAGATGATATCGAGCGCCGGGTTCTGCGCCATCGCGGCGTAAAAATCGAGCACGGTCTGCTTCGGCCAGAAATACAGCAGTGGTCCCAGAGCGAGTTTCATGCGCTTATCTCCACGGCCTGCTGTACGCGCCGAGGGTGGCCTGGCTACCTTCCGACACCTTGGCCAGCTCGGCCTGCCAGACCTGCTTCACCTGGTAGTGCTCGCCGTCGCGGGCCAGTGCATCCAGCGCGGCGCGCATGTTGCGGGTGACCTGCGCGACATAGGTCGGGCTGCGCTGGCGGCCTTCGACCTTGATGGCGGCGACGCCGATGCGCGCAATCTCGGGCAATATCTCCAACACGTTGAGACTGGTGGGTTCTTCCAGTGCGTAATAAGTGGATCCGTTCACTTCGAAGCGGCCCTTGCACAGCGTGGGATAACCAGCGGGTTCCTCGTCGCCGAAGCGGTCGATGAGGATGCCGTTCAGGCGTGTGGACATCATGCCCGGCGACTTCTCCCATTTGACGTACTTGGCCGGTGAGCAGGCGCCCACTGTGTTGGGCGATTCGCCGGTAGCGTAGGACGAGAGCCAGCAGCGGCCTTCGTTCATCACGCACAGACTGCCGAAACCGAACACCTCGATCTCGACTGTGGTGTTTTTGATCACGTTCTCCACCTGCGCCAGCGTGAGCACGCGCGGCAGCACGGCACGGCGCACGCCGAATTCGCGCTGCGCAAAATTCACCGCCTCGTAGCTGGTGGCCGAGCCCTGCACCGACAGATGCAGGCGCAAGTTCGGATGGCGTTTGCTGGCGTAATCGAGCAGCCCGACATCGGCCAGGATCACCGCATTCACACCGAGCGCGGCCGCCCCATCCACGGCACGATGCCAATCGGCCACCCGCCCCGGCTGGGGAAAGGTGTTGATCGCCATCAGCACCTCGCGCTTCTTCGCGTGCGCATAACTGATGCCCTCGCGCAGCGCCTTGTCGTCAAAATTGAGGCCGGCGAAGTTGCGCGCGTTGGTGTCGTTCTTGTAACCGAGATAGACGGCGTCCGCGCCGTTATCGACCGCCGCCTTCAGGGCGGGCAAGCTGCCTGCGGGGCAGATGAGTTGGGGGATGTTGGGGTGCGACATGGAATAGCTCTTGGTGCAAATGTGCGAAGTATAGCGACAGCGCACGACGGCGCATTGATGATTATCAAGTCAGAGGGGGAATACTTGAGCGGAACGGACAGATACACCTATCAAGCGTTACGCCCTGTACTGCAGGCTGGAGTCGCTACGGCGCAATGCTCATTGATTATTGCACCCTTGTTACTTTTTCCCGTTAATGGCAGTAAGAATACCCTGCAGAATGGCGACCGGAGTCGGCGGACACCCCTTCACCACCACATCCACCGGGATGACATTGGAGACCTTGCCGCAACTCGCGTAGCTCTCGCCGAAAATGCCGCCATCGCAAGCGCAATCGCCGACGGCGACAACGAGCTTGGGTTCGGGGGTGGCATCGTAGGTGCGCTTGAGCGCAACTTCCATGTGGCGCGAGACGGGACCGGTGACGAGCAGCAGGTCGGCATGGCGCGGGCCGGCGACGAACTTGATGCCGAGGCCTTCGATGTTGTAGTAGGCGTTGTTGACGGCGTGTATCTCCAGCTCGCAGCCGTTGCACGATCCGGCATCGACCTGGCGGATGCTGAGCGCGCCGCCGAACACGTCGAGTATCTCCTGCTGCAGGCGCTGTTCGATGAGGCGCATGCCTTCATCCGCCTGCGGCGGGGATTCGGTCTTGATACCCGTTTTGATTATCTGTTTAAGAATTTGGTACATCAGAGATCCTGCCCAGAATAACTCAGGTTGAACGACTTATTGATCAGCGGGAAATCCGGCACGATGTTGTCGATGACGGCGTGTTCCAGCACGGGCCAGTTCTGCCACGAGGGGTCGTGCGGATGCACGCGCGCGAGTTTGCCTTCGGCATCAGTGTGGATGGCGACCATCACTTCGCCGCGCCAGCCTTCGACCAGGCCGATGCCGAAGCCGTTGGCGGGCAGTTTCTCCAGCGGGGGCGGCGTTTCGTTGTCGTGCACCAGATTGACCATGATCTCGCGTTGCAGGCGCAGCGATTCGAACAGTTCATCGAAGCGCACGATGACGCGTGCGGCGACATCGCCGTTGCGGTAGGTCGCCATCTTCACATCGAGTTTGTCGTAGGGCGCGCAGGCGAACTGCACGCGCGCATCCCAGGCCTGAGCGCTAGCGCGACCGGCCATGCCGCACAGGCCGAGTTGCGCGGCCAGCTTGGGTTCGATGCGGCCGGTACCGATGAAACGGTCCTGCACCCCGGCGTGCTCGTCGTAGATGTTGCGCAGGATGCGCACTTGCTGATCCAGCATGTCGCATTCCCGCTCGATGATGCTCTTGCCTTCGACATCGAGGCTGGCAGTGACGCCGCCCGGGACGATCTTGTCCATCAGATAGCGGTGGTTGAACAGCGTGGCGTTGTTGCGCAGCACCTGTTCCTTGAGTATCCAGAACTGGGCGAAGCCGAACGACAGCGCGACATCGTTGCCCAGATAGCCGAGGTCGCCGAGATGATTGGCGACGCGCTCGCGTTCCAGCAGCAGTGCGCGCATCCACAAGGCGCGGCTGCTTGGCGTGACATTGGCGATGCTTTCTGCCGCCATCGCGTAGGCCCAGGCATAGGCCACCGTGCTGTCGCCGCTCACGCGTCCGGCCAGCTTCGCCCCCTGCTGCAGGCTCATGCTCTCGAAGCGCTTCTCGATGCCTTTGTGCACATAGCCCAGATGTTGCTCCAGACGCAGCACGCGCTCGCCAATGATGGAGAATCGGAAATGCCCCGGCTCGATGATGCCAGCATGCACCGGGCCGACCGGGATCTCGTGCACGCCCTGTCCTTCCACCTGCACAAAGGGATAGTCCTCCGCTTCATGGGTGAGGCTGGCGGCTGCATCGAAATCCTTGCGCAGCGGGAAGCTGCCGCCGTGCCATGCGCCATGGCGCAACCATTTGCGGTGATCTTGCCCTTCCTTTGCATAGATGCCGAGCAGGTCGTAGACCGCACGCTGCATGCGATTAGCGGAGGGAAAGATGCGGCTGATATCGGGATACTCGGGATGCTCGGCCGGGAGCGGCACGTTGAGGCAGACCAGGCCGCTCTCGTTCATCAGGGTGACGTGCAGCATGAATCCACGCGGTTGTTGGCGCACATCGCTGCCCCACAGCGCGACCAGCCTGCCGCCGCCGTCGCGCACCAGCTCGCAGAGCTCGAACAGATATTCCGGTGCGATCTCGCCCGACCATGCGGGCACCGCATCGGTGAGTCGGGCGAGCTTGAGGTTGGGATGTTTGATCGGCATCGCTTTATCCTAACAGTGCGGCGGCCTGGCGGTACCAGTCGGCCAGATAGGGCGGCATGTACAGGCCCAGCATCAGCACCAGCAACAGGTGAACGAACACCGGCACCAGCGCGGGCGAATGCGGCAGCGGTTTGGCGGTGGTCTCGCCGAACACGATGGGCTGGATCTTGCCGAAGATGGCGGCGAAGGCGACGCCAAGTGAAACCAGCAGGATGGGCGTGGCCCACGGGTATTCGTGCATGGCGGTAGTGATGATGAGGAACTCGCTGGCGAACACGCCGAACGGCGGCATGCCGAGAATGGCGAAGGTGCCCAGCGCCAGCCCCCAGCCGACCGTGGGGCTGACCTGCAGCAGACCGCGGATGCTGTCCATCTGCTGCGTGCCGACCTTCTGCACGGCATGGCCGACGGCGAAGAAGATCGCCGACTTGGTGAGCGAATGCACGGTCATGTGCAGCATGCCCGCGAAGGTCGCCACCGGCCCGCCCATGCCAAAAGCGAAAGTGATGAGGCCCATGTGCTCGATGGACGAGTAGGCGAACATGCGCTTGATATCCTTCTGCCGGAACAGCGAGAACGAGGCGACCAGCACCGAGAGCAGGCCGAAACCCATCATCAGGTTGCCGGCGAAGTGGGTGCCGAGCGAACCGTCCACTAGCACCTTGCTGCGCACCACCGCGCACAAGGCAACATTCAACAGCAGACCGGACAGCACGGCAGACACCGGCGTCGGACCTTCCGCATGCGCATCGGGCAGCCAGCTGTGCAGCGGCACCAGACCGATCTTAGTGCCGTAACCCACAAGCAGGAAGATGAAGGCGAGCTTGAGCACTGTGGGTTCGAGATCGCCCTTCACCTGGTTCAGGTGCGTCCACAGCAGCGCGGTACCGCCCTGCCCCAGCACGCGCTCGGCGGCGAAGTACAGCAGGATGGTGCCGAACAGCGCCAGCGCGATGCCTACGCCGCACAGGATGAAATATTTCCACGCCGCCTCCAGGCTGGCCGGGGTGCGGTACAGCGACACCAGCAGCACGGTGGTGAGGGTCGCCGCTTCCATCGCGACCCAGACGATGCCCATGTTGTTGGTGGTGAGCGCGACCAGCATGGAAAAGGTGAACAGCTGGTACATGCTGTAGTAGAGATGCAGCATGCCGGTAGTGAGCTTGCCGTGATGTTGCTCGATGCGCATGTAGGGACGCGAGAACAGCGAGGTGGTGAAAGCGACGAAAGCAGTGAGCGCGACCAGGAAGACGTTGAACTGGTCGATGAAGAACTGCTCGTTGAACGCGACCTGCGGCCCCGCATCGACCACACGCATGGTCAGCGCCACGGAAGCGGCGAAAGTGAAGAAGCTCATCAGCGAATTGAGTTCCGCCGCCCACGAGCGCGAGCCGAACACTGCCAGCAACCCGCCGCCCAGCAGCGGGATGAGCAACAGCGCGAGAAGCTGCAGATCAATCATCCTTGAGCTTCTCCATGTGGGTGATGTCCAGACTGTCGAAGGTCTCGCGGATCTGGAAAAAGAACACGCCGAAGATGAAGGTGGCGACCAGCACGTCGAGCGCAATACCCAACTCCACCACCAGCGGCATACCCTGCGTGGCGCTGGTGGCGGCGAAGAACAGACCATTCTCCAGCGACAGGAAGGCGACCACCTGCGACACCGCCTTGCGCCGCGTCAGCATCATCAGCAGCGACAGCAACACACAGGCCAGCGCGATGCCGATGAGCCCTCGCGTGATGCCCTCGGCCAGTTGCGAGATGGGTGCGGCCAGATTGAAGGAGAAAATCACCAGCGCGATGCCGACCAGCATTGTGGTGGGGATATTGATCAGCGTCTCCACGTCCCAGCGCACGTTGAGGCGGTGGATCAGGCGATGCAGCAAGTACGGCAGCAATATCACCTTGAGCAACAGTGTCAGCCCGGCCGAGTAATACAGATGGTGCTGATTGGTCGAGTACGCCACGATGAAGGTGCTCAGCGCCAGCAATGCACCCTGCCAGGCGAACAGGTTGATCAACGACAATATGCGCCGCTGCGCCAGCATGGCGAAGGCGATCAGCAGCAGCAGCGCGGCCAGCAGGTTGATGAATTGCAGTGTGTAGGGAATCTGCATCATGCCCCCAGCAGGAAATGGATCAGCAGACCGAGCACAGCCAGCAGGAAAGCGGTGCCGAGGAACTCGGGCGCGCGGAAGATGCGCAGCTTGGCCGAGACGATCTCGAACACGGCGAGCCCGGCGCCGGCCAGCATCAGTTTCAGCAGCAGCAGGACGATGGCCAGCGGCAGTCCGGCCCAGTTGCCGACCTCGATGATGCCGTGCGGCACGAACAGCGCGATGCCGATGGAGATGTAGGCGAACAGTTTCAGGCTGCTGGCCCATTCGATCAGCGCCAGATGGCGCGCGGAGTATTCGAGGATCATCGCCTCGTGGATCATGGTGAGTTCGAGGTGAGTAGCCGGATTGTCCACCGGGATGCGCGCGTTCTCGGCCAACAACACGATGACAAAAGCCAGCGCGGCGAAAGCCAAGCTCGGATACAGCATGAACTGGTGATGCGCCAGTGTGTCGACGATACTCGGCAACTGGGTGGAATGGCTGATCATCGAGGCGGTGAACAGCACCATCAGCAGCGCCGGTTCGGCGAGGAAGGACACCAGCATCTCGCGCCGCGCACCGAGCGAACCGAACGCGGTACCGATGTCCATCGCGGCGAGCGAGATGAACACGCGCGCCAGCGCGAACACGCCGACCAGCGCAATCACGTCGGCAGCCTGCGAGAACGGCAGGTCCACCGCAATGATCGGGATGATGGCCGCGGCCAGCCACATGCAACCGAACACGATGTAGGGCGTGACGCGAAACAGCCAGGACGCGTTGTGCGCGATCACCGCATCCTTGTGGAACAGTTTGCGCAACACACGATAAGGCTGCAGCACGCCCGCGCCGCTACGGTTCTGCAACCATGCCTGACACTGGTTGACCCAGCCGGTCAGCAGCGGTGCGAGCAACACCACCAGCAGCAATTGCGCGAGCTGGAACAGGATGGCGAAGAGGAGATCGTAGTTTTCCATCATACGAACACCAGCAGCACGACCAGCGTGACAAAAGTATATGTCAGGTACAGATGGATGCGTCCGTGCTGCAACAGCCCAGCCATGGAAGAAAACTTCTCGGTGAGATGTTTGATCGGCAGATACAGGATGTACCACAGCCGGTCATCGCTCTGCCCGTGATAGCGCGGATGCGTGTCGAACGGGCTGGGCACATCGCGCTCAATCTTGAAGAAGGGTTCGAAGATACGGCGGATCGGATTGCCGAATCCTTCGGCGGTATCCTGCATGCGCGCGGTCTGTGCCGGGAAGCCGCAGTCCCACGGGTCGCTGCGGCGCACGCGGCCGTGATACAGGCGGCGTACCAGCACCGAAGTGAGCAGCATCACACCCAGCACCGCGAGCAGGAAATACATCGGGCTGTAGCTGGCACGCCCGGTATCCACCGGCGCGAGGAATATCCAGTTGTCCGCGGCATTACCCAATTGCGCGCCCAGCAGCATCTGCGACACGTGATCGAGTTGCCCCACCACATACACCGGCGCCAGCCCCAGCAGCACGCAGGCCAATGCCAGCCAGCCCATGCCGATACGTTCCCAGATGCCCGCATCATGCGCATGTTCCAGCGCATGTTCGCGCGGCTGGCCGAGGAAGATGACGCCGTAGAACTTCACCATCACATAGGCGGCCAGCGCGGCAGCAAGAGCGATCACCGCGGCGGCCACCGGCACCAGCATGTTGATGTAGCTATTGGGTAGGCCCGGCGACAGCAGGAAGGCTTGCAGCAGCAGCCACTCCGACACGAAGCCGTTGAACGGCGGCAATCCCGAGATGGCGAGCACGCCGACCAGCATCAAGCCCGAGGCCCAGGGCATGCGGCGAATGAGGCCGCCCAGGCGTCCCATGTTGCGCTCGCCGGTGGCATGCAGGATGGCACCGGTGCCGACGAACAGCAGGCTCTTGAACATCGCGTGGTTGAGGCTGTGATACAGCGTCGCGGTGAGCGCCAATGCCGCCAGCGCGTCCTTGCCGTAGACGTGGAAGATGAGGGTGAGGCCGATGCCGACCAGCAGCAGGCCGATGTTCTCGATGGAGGAATACGCCAGCAGGCGTTTCATGTCGCCCTGCACGGCCGCGAACATCACACCGAACACAGCGGTGAGCAGGCCCAGCGCCAGCGCCAGCACGCCCCACCACCACAATTGCGTGTCGAGCAGGTCGAAGGTGACGCGCAGGATGCCGTAGATGGCGGTCTTCAGCATCACGCCGCTCATCAGCGCGGACACCGGCGACGGCGCGGCGGGGTGCGCCTCGGGCAGCCAGACATGCATGGGCAGCACACCGGCTTTGGCACCGAAGCCAAACAAGGCCAGCAGGAACGCGGCCGAGGACCAGAACGAATCGATTTGCGCGCCGCGCATCGCATCGAAGGTGTAGGCGGCGATGCCGTTGCCACCCTGCATCACGCCGAAGCTCAGCAGGATGGCGATGGCGCCGACATGCGCGATGAGCAGATAGAGGTAGCCCGCCTTGCGGATGTCGGGAATGGCGTGATCGGTGGTGACGAGGAAGTAGGAAGCCAGCGCCATAGTCTCCCACGCCACCATGAACATGTAGGCATCGTCGGCCAGCAGCACCAAGGTCATGCCGACGAGGAACAGGTGATATTCGAGACACAGCAGTCCGAGTGTGCTGCCCGCCATGGTCTTGAAGTAGCCGGCGCTGAACAGCGACACACCCAGCGAGGCAGCCCCCAAAAGGATCAGGAAGAAACCGGAGAGCGGATCGAGACGCAGATGGAAAGGCAGATCGGGCAGACCCAGCGGCAACACCATGACGCTGGTCGGCATGGCCAGTGCCCACAAGCCGGTGACGGCCAGCAGCAGCGAGGTGAACGCACTGAGCGGGAAGACGATGTTGTTGATCAGCTGCGGCGCGCGTTGCAGGAACAGCCCTGCCACTCCGAGGGCGATCCAGAACTGCACCAGCCAGGCAGCCACATCCAGCGGTAATATCCCAACAGCGTTCATCTGGTGTTACCCGCCCCTCGATCGAATACGCATGTGACAGGCCTTGGATTCTACTCCTGCGTCCGAGCGCCGTTCAAGAAAGGAATCGCTGCCGGGACGACCTCAATGCACTATCTCGACCACGCGCCCCGGCTTCAACTTCGCATACGACGGCATCGCCATGCCGACCGTGGCACCGATATAGGTCGGGTCGGCGATGACGTAGCGCTGGCCCTGGTAGTCCACCATGGCGAGATCCGCCCGCGTCTGCTTGAGTGCCACAGCGGTCGTCATGTGGCCCGGATAGAGCAGACCGACGGTCTTGATGCCGACGAGTTCATGCACCAGCCAGGAGAACAGCACCGAGCGGTCCTCGCAGTCGTTGTAGGGGAAATGCAAAGATTCTTCGACGAAGAAATATTTCTCGCGGCCGAACTGGGCATCGTCGGTCTTGTAAGCGAAAGCCTTCTGCACGAAAGCGAGCAGGAAGTTCACCGCCTCTTCTTCATTCATCGTCGCGGTGTGTTTCTTCAACTCGGCGAGCAGACCGTTGCGCACCAGCGCGCTGCCGTCGGTGTCGAAGTAGAGCGGGAATTCCGATTGCGGGAACGAGCCCATGTATTCCACCAGACGGCGGTCATAGGGCACGTTCAAGCGTATCGTTTCGCCTTTGTAGTCGAAGCTCAATACGCGCTGCGCCGACACCGTGCGGGTGAAGCCGGTCGCGGCGGTGCCGATGTCGAGCGCCTTGAGCTTGCCCGGGTAGCTGGCTTCGTAGGTGTAAAAACTGCGGATGCTGTCGCCATGGTCTGCTGCCAGCACAGCGTAGTAGGTCTGGTTGCCGACTGCGGTGAACTTGGTCGAATACACCTGCTGGCGAACTGCGACGAACAGATGCACGTCCTGTCCAGAGTAACCGAGCCGTACGTCGTAACCCGACTTGACCAGGAAATACCACAGCAGCAGGTTCTGCTCCGCCTTGCGCTCGGGTTGCATGGCCTGCGCCACACTGCGCCACAGCGTCACATACGCCCAATCGTCCAGCTTCAATCTGGCGCGCGTCTCGTTGATCGCCTGTATCGTCGGCTCGTATTTGCTGCCGCTCATCATGGTCCAGAACGCGCTCATCGCTTCCGGCTTGGCGCCGCCGGACAGACGATACGATTTCCATAAGGGATCGAAAGCGAAGCTCACCGGATTGCCGTAGAACGCGATCTCGACGACGTCTGCAGTGACCGGCACCGGTTTCGGCTGGGGTGGCGGCGGAGGCGGCACGATGGGTTGAATGACGGGCGCAACCACCACCGGCGGAACGACGGGTGTCACGACCGGCGGTGCAACGGGTGCGGGTTTGACCTGGACATCGGGAACCGGCGCCGGAGCCACAGGTGCGGGTGCGGGTGCGGGAGGCATTACAGGCGCGACCGGCACTTGCTTGGGCTTGGGCTCCTTGATGCGCACCTTGCCCTGAAAGGTCTCGAACTCGCGCCACTGGCTCTTCAGGAAGTCGGCGAACTCGCCGTCCTGTTTTTCCTTGTAGGCATGGAATTCCGCCCGGGTCTGCTGTGCGGCCTGCTGTTGCTGGCGCTGGAAGGCCTCGAACTCCTGCTGCGCGGTCGCCGCCGAGACCGGCAGACCGATTGAAAGAAGCACCGTTACAGCAAGCAATCTGTCGCTCTCGCGCATACGCCCTCCGCTACACACTCATTGATCGCTAGGAACCAACCACACCCACAACGAGTCGTTAGCCGGGTCGCGCCATTTTGCCTTGACCATCGCTTTGACATCGACCTGCTGACTATCCTCGCGCGCCATCTGCGAACCGACCGTGCTGGCGCGACCGTTGTTCACCGTGGTGGCCATCGTCTGCACCGAGCGTATGCTGACGCCGAAACGTTTGGCGTATTCCTCGCGCGCACGCAGGACGGCCAGCTCTTCCTGCGCCACCTTGCCGCGGATATGGATCCCGGCCGAGGCGGACACACCGTTACCCGGATTGTCTATCCAGGCCGGCCGCTCGTTGCCATCCGGCTTGACCGGTGCCGCGCAGGCCGACAGCAGCGTCAGCAGCAATAACGTTGCAACAAGCTCGATCCGACTCATGACCGCCCCCTCAATCCTGTACTTGCTTCAGCCAGTAGTCGGCATAGGACTCTATGCTTTCCATATCCTTGACAGACTCGGCACTGAGCGGACGGTCCAGCACGCGCTTGCCGTCGAAGCTGGCCATGCGATTCGCGCCGAGGCTGAACTCGTTCTTGTATTCGATGAAGTCGCGCTCGGTGCTGGCCTTGTATTCCTCGAACGACTTCTTCTCTTTCTCTATCGCATCGCGCGCTTCCTGCTGGTACGCCGCGAACTCGTCCTGCTCGGATTTCTTGTGTATCTCGAACTCGCCTTCCAGACTGGCCACGCTGACCAGACCTTTGCGCATACCGATCTCGTTGCGCATCTCCGTATCCGCGATGAGGAAACGGGTCCCGCGCACGCCGATGGTGGCGGTCCTGGTGCGAACCTGAAGCTGTTGGTCGCCTTTGACCTTGTTGATCGCGTAATAGATCATGCCGGTGAGCTGGCGCAGGAAACCGGCGTGGTCGCTCTTCTCGCCGATCTCCACCTTGCTGTTCTTCTCCAGCACGATGAAACCCTTGTTCCCCATGCGCACCACCGCACGGCCGTCCGGCCCGGTGCTCAGCACATTCTTAGGCGGCAGCACGCTTTTACTGCCGACCGCTTTTTCCTGCTTCCCGGACGAGTCGCTCGTCGTCACCTTGCCTTCCGACTTGACGATCACGATGTCGTCGCCCGCTGCGACACACGCGCCCGACAGCAGCAAGCCGAACAGACCGGCCAGCATGCCCAACTTGGCACTTTGCGTGCCCCGCCTCACTTGCGCACTCCCGACGACAACTCGTCCTGCGCCTCGCGCGCATGGTCGCGCTGCACTTCCGGGCTATTCACGGGTTTGACCGGCGCTTTGGCACAGGCCGACAGGCCCAGAGCAAGCAGCAACACGGAAAGAATGAAAATGGATTTGCGCATATGCCTCTCCTTCATCGTCACATCAAGACTCTTCAAATGGAAAGGGCAGCGTTAAGCTGTTTACTCCAAACATCATCCGAACTCGCGGGCGGTTTGTCTTGCCGATCATCGGTCCGGCGTCACCAGCCAGATATACAACTCTCCGCTCTGCGGATCGGTCCATTCCTCGATGACACGCGCCGATTCAAGGATGAGGTCGACGCTGCTTTGCACCCGCGTCTCGACATCCCCACTCCGGCTAACCGTACCAGCACGATCTTCCGTGCTGGAGCGATTGGTCGACTCGACCCGGACCCGCACCATCTGCGCCAGCTCCTGCCGCGCCTTCATCTGCGCCACGCGATACTGCGCGGCATGCCCGCCCCAATCCTGCTTCGGCGCGGAAGCGACCACGCTGGTATAACCCGGCTTGTCGGGATTCATCACCCAGGCAGGCGCACCCGCTATCGCCCTGACATCACCCGCTTTCTGCCCCGCCCCGGCACAACCCAGCAAGAACAGGGTTGCGGCCAGAACGGAAAGCAGTTTGCGCGACATCACAGGCATCAGCAGTTATCAGAACTTCGCGTAGAGCGAGGCGCCGACCGTACTGATCTTTTCGCTGACGGTGAACGGATTCGCCGAGTCAGCATTGAACTTATAGCTATACGAGTGATATTTGACGTCCGCAGTCACACCGAAATTCGAGGTGAACGGGAAGGTATAGCTCGCGCCGAGGCTACCACCGAAGGCGTAGTCAGCCTTTGCATCGAAGCCGTTGTTGTCCTTCCAGTTGGCGCCCATGATGCCCAAGCCGACATTCACGCCGACGGAACCGGCACGACCGCCGGCAACCGGGAAGCTGGCTCCGCCGCCAACAATCATGCCTGTCGTTTCAAAGGTCTCTTCAGTCCATGGCAGACCAGCATTCACCGCACCGAGGGTCGTCTTGCCGGTCTTCAGACCGATATAGACGTTTCCGGCAACGCCGTTATTCTGGTTGAGGAACACGACGCCGCCGGTCAGGGCGAAATCGGAACGCTTGAAGTCTTCCTTCGCCGAAGCGGCGTTAAAGCAGGATGTGGTACCGCAAATGGTAGTCGGAGTGTTGGCAGTCGCCCAGCCATCATGTTCGCCGGAGCCGCCGGAATACGACAGATCGAGGTATGCACCGTTGGCTGCCGTATCCGAAGAGAAAGTCAGACCCACGCTGGTCGGGGTGTACTTGGACTTGGCATGCGCATAGTCACCGCCCAACTCGTAGGTCGAGCTGCCGGTACCCGCGCGGATCTTGATCTCGGCCATCGCCGACTGCGACACGAGTGCGGTGGCAACGAACAGACTGGATATCAATAACGATTTCTTCATTTTGCTTCTCCCTGGTTAAAGTTCATGAACATCAGAATGTGAATGTCGGTTTCTCCAGCCTGCGCACAGGCGCCGGCGCGGGTGCCGGAGCAGGTCGCGCCACAGGCTGTTCTTCGACTTCCTCTTCCTGTACTACCTTTTTCTTTGCATTCCTGACCGGCTTGGGCTCATCCTCGGCATAGCCCTCCTCGGACTGGGAAGGATCCTGCACCTGTGAGAAATCGATCCTGCCGCCGACCTTGTCATAGACCTGCGAACGGATCGCCGCCGCCATCTGGTCCCGCAGACCGTCCCCGATGGCCGGTTCGACGCTGGCGGTGATGGTGGTCTCATATTCGGTCTCGCCCACCATGTGCTGGTTGGAGAACACCTTGTTGGACAGCGTGGCCTGCACTTCGCTGCGCAGCTCTTCCTTGCTCAGCTTGAAATTCTTCACTTCGGTCAGCGAGTTGACGAATACCACCGAACCCGTCTCCGACGCTTTCAACTCGGCCGCTTTCTTGGAGCGTTCCTTGCACACGGGGATGGAGTCGTCGCCGCATGCCACCTTTTCGGTGACGGTGACTTCCTTCTTGACCTGCAGCGCGATCAGCCGCTCCTGCAAGTGGGTGTCCACCACGCGGTTGACATCCCGCTCGAACGATTTTTGCAGGCGCAAGAATTCGGCGTACTTGGCGCTGGCATCGACGTTCAGCGAATTGATCCGACTTTCGGAGCCGGACTTCTTGTCGCGTGCCTCGCGCAATGCGCTGAAGGCCTTGCGGTTCTGGTCCTCGGCCGCGCGCAGCTGTTCCTGCGAGATGGTGCCGGGATTGTCGCGGTCGAATTCCTGCAGTTTCTCCAGTTTCGATTTGGCCTGGTTACTCTCCGACTCAAGGCGGCTGATCGACGAGATCGCCGAACGCTTGTCGGCTTTGGCCACGACGATCTGTTTGCTGACTTCGTCCAACTCTTTCACCTTGGCCGAGAGCAGAGCGCGCTGGTCGCGCAGGTCGCCGAGCATCACCGGGTCGATGGCGAGCGATGCCGCATGCGCGGCACCGGCGAACAGCATGGATACGGCCAACGCCCGCAGAGCATGACGTGGCGCAGCGTGGAACTTCTCAAGCATCGAAGACATGGAACACCCTGGAATAACTGAAACCCGAATCCTGAAAATGAAAACGGCCCCGCATCACTGCGGAGCCTTTATCGTTTACTGAGCGGCACTGACCTTTTGCTTGGCGATATCGGCGGCCAGTTCATCCTGACCTTTTTGCGCCTTGAACTGCTGCCAGGCGGCCTGATCGTTACCCATGCTGGTCTTGACTGCTGTCTCGGTCAGCTTCTGCGCACCAGCCTCGTCCAGACCGACCAGCACATACATGGTGCCGTCCGGCGCCTGGATGCTGCGGAAGATCTTGGTGCCCTGCAGGGTCTGGTCGGTGATCTGCTTGGTGACCGAGGTGTTCACGCGATCCACGGTCTCTTTGCTGCCCGCACCGGTGGTCTCGGCGTACTGTTTGATCATGTTCTGCACTTGCACCTTCATGTTCTGTGCCAGTTGCACGCGCGCCTCGGTAGCAGCCATCTGCTTCATGAAGGCGATGCCGGCATCAGAACGCGGCGCGGAACCCACTGCGCCCACAGACATGCCTTCGACCGGCGCATCACATACCCACAGCGGCGCAGCCTTGTCGGAATTGGGGAACACGCATTCAGCTACTGGTGCTGCTTTTTCAGGTGTGGACGAACAGGCGGCGACGCCCAACGCAACGACAGCAAACAGCACATTGGTGATCTTGGACATTTGAAAACTCCTAAACTGGATTAACGATATGAATACGGGGCAAAACAACGAAACACGACATGCGAAATCTGGCAATTGCGTTCCGTCATCCCTCAATCAACGACTGCCAGTAGCGAAATCTACAGCATGCCGAAAGAAGCCACAAGGCGACCCGGCTCAGGATTGACAGATATCCCCACTTTTCACCCGAATACGGGAATATTTCCGATAAAAAACATCGAATTCCCGCAGACACCCGGCAGTCGACCGGTACACGCTAACGCTTCTTGTACCAGTCGATGAATTCTCCCGCAGGCATGGGGCGGGCGATGCTGTAGCCCTGCCCGTAATGGCAGCCCATCTCGCGCAAGGTCTGTAGCAGGCACTCTTCTTCCACCCCCTCCGCCACGGTCAGCCGGCTGAAGGTGTTGGCCAATGCGATCACGCCTTTGACGATGGCGTGGTCTCCCTCGTCTGACAGCATGCCGCGCACGAAAGACTGGTCGATCTTGAGTGTCTCCGCCCCCAGTTTGCTCAGATAGACCAGCGACGAATAACCCGTGCCGAAATCGTCCAGCGCGAAGCTGACACCGAGCTTGCGGCAGGCATCAATGATGGCGGCGGACTGCACCATATCCTCCAGCGCCGCCGTCTCCAGCACCTCGATCTGCAGCCTGCCCGGCGGCAGGGATGGATACCGGTCGAGTCTTTGTTTCAGCTCCGCCACAAAATCAGATGTCTGCAGATGCCGCGCAGAGATGTTGATACTGACTTCCAGCCTCACTCCTTCATCTTCCCAGACATGCAATTGTGCCAGCGCCGTATCGATGACCCAGTTGCCCAGCGCTATCTCAAAATCCGAATTCTCGATGACGGGCAGGAACTCGAGCGGCGGCAGCACCCCCCGCTCGGGGTGGTTCCAGCGGATCAGCGCCTCGGCCCCGGCGATCTTGCCGGAGACCAGTTCCATCTTGGGCTGGTAATACAGCTCGAATTCCCCCCGCTGCAGACCGAGCAGGATGCGCCTTCTCGACTCATGCAACGAACGCATGCGCTGGTCGTGCGCCGAGTCGTACTGGTGATAGTGGTTCTTGCCGGTCTGCTTGGCGATATACATGGCCTGGTCGGCATGGCGCATCAGCGTGTCGCCATCCTCGTCGTCGGCAGGATAAAAGGTCACACCGATGCTGGCCGATACACCGACCTGGTGGCTACCGGAACGCATGGGAGCGGCGATCGTTTCCATGACGCGATCCAGGATCTGGAAACACTCGTTCGTCTCTTCGAGATCGTTGAACAGCAAGACGAACTCATCGCCTCCCAGACGCGCCAGAGTGTCTCCCGCGCGCAGCACTTCCTGCAGACGGCGGGTGATGTCCACCAGCAACTGGTCGCCCACCTCGTGACCGAACCGGTCGTTGACCTCCTTGAAACCGTCAAGATCGATATAACAGACAGCCAGCATCTTGCCGCTGCGTTGCGAGTGCACGATGGCCTGTCCCAGGCGGTCGGCCAGCAGGCGGCGGTTGGGCACGCCGGTGAGCGCATCGAAGTTGGCGACCCGACTGAGCTCGGCCTCGTGATCCTTGAAATCGGTGATATCGGAAAAGACCCCGACATGGCGCTGCACCCTGCCTGCTGCATCGCAGATGGCCGAGATGGACAGCAGTTCCGCGTAGATCTCGCCGTTCTTGCGCCGGTTCCATATCTCGCCGCGCCAGACGTTTTCCTCCTGGAGCGCAGCCCACATCGCTGCATAGAAGGCCTTGTCCTGACGGCCCGAGTTCAGCAAGCCGGGATCCTTGCCCAGCACTTCTTCCCGCGTATAGCCGGTGATCCTGCTGAAAGCGTGATTGACGTCGATGATGATGTTGTTTGCATCGGTGATGACGATCGCCTCCTGGCTGGTATCGAACACACTGGCGTTGATGCGCAGGGTCTCTTCCACCCTGTGCCGGTCGGTGATGTCGTACTGGATACCGTCCCAGAGGATGTCGCCATTCTCTAGCAGGGTGGGTTGCGACTCGATATGCAGCCAGCGCACTTCGCCGCTCTTGCGCACGATGCGCCCTTCCCACTCGAAACGGCTCAGGCTGAGGCGGGACGCTTCGTTCATCTGCCCGAACCGTTCCTGATCGTCCGGATGGATATGCGCCAGGGCGGCGCGGTGGTCGCGCATGACTTCCGCCTCGCTCACATCGAGCAATTCGCACCAGCGCGAACTCACGAATTCGAAGATTGTACGACCGTCCGCACACATGCAATATTTGTACACGCCGACCGGTATCGTTTGCACCAGGCCGCTGTACTCGTCCAGGCTGCGATGCAGCGCCTCATCGGCTCGCTTGCGCTCGGTGATGTCGCGCCCTATTCCCAGCGCCCCGATGACCACGCCCTGTTCGTTACGCTCGGCGACGAAGATGACATGGTGCCAGTGCAGCGTGCCGTCAGGATGCAGTATCTCGAATTCCAGCTCCACCCGCTCGCCGCTGTCCATGACCTGCTCGACCACGCGTTGCAGACCGCGCATCTGTCCCGAGCCCGAGCCCGAGTCGGATGCGGACTGAAAGCTACCCACCTTCGGCATCAACTCCGGCGCAATGGTGCGTGCCATCGCCGGATTCGTGTAACGCACGCGGCAGTCGCGGTCGTAACGGATGACATTGTCCGGCAGGTTATCCGCCAGCATGCGGAACTCCTGCGCGCTGCTGGCCAATCCGCGTCTGATACGCTCGCGCTCGGTGATATCGCGGCCGATGGCCAGCGCACCGACGATATCGCCACCCAAGTCACGCGCAGCGACAAAGACGATGTGGTGAAGGTGCATCTCGCCATCCGGATGCGGAACCGTCATCTCCAGCTCTGCTGTCTCGCCGTTCGCGATGACTGCCTCGAGCACCTGTTGGTAAGCTACCGCCTGCTGGACGTCCTGAAACGATTCCGCCGGCTTCTCGCCAAGGATCGGTTGCGCAAGTGCGGCGACATTCCTTGCCAATGCCGGATTCACATATCTCGCTCTGCCTTCCCGGTCATAGCGGATCAGACTGTCCGGCATGCTCTCCGCGAGCATACGGAACTCCCGCTCGCTCTCGGCCAGGGCGCTCTTGACGTGCTCGTGCTCGGTGATATCGCGCGCCACACCCAGCACCCCGATGAGTCTCCCCTGTCCATCGCGCATCGGCGTCTTGAGCGTCTCGAACAGACCACGATAGCCGTCTGTGGCAAAGGTCAGCCATTCCTCGTTGACGCTCGGCTTGTCTGCCGCCATGGCTTTGCGGTCGTGTTCACGGAAGAAGTCGGCTTTCTCTCTTTCCACGAAGTCGTAGTCTGTCTTGCCGACGATATCCTTCTCCTTCGCCCCGAAGAACGACTCGAAGCGGGGGTTGCAGGCCAGATAGACCCCGTCGCTGTCTTTCAGCCAGACCAGGTCGGGAATGGTGTCGATGAAGGTGCGCAGGAATATCTCGTCCACCTCGAAACGCTCGTCCTGCATGCCCAGTGCCATGGTCTGGGTGAGATCGTGTTCGCTCACCTGTCCGACCATCCTGCCCGCGCCGTCGACCACGGCCAGATGGCGGACTTTTCTCTCCAGCATGAGACTGGCAGCATCGTTGATGGTCGCCTCGTTGGTGATGGTCAGCACCGGCGCGGTCATCACTTCGGACAGGTGGACGCCGACCCGCTGCGGGTCGGCCGAATAGAAGCGCACGACATCGCGTTCCGTGACGATGCCCACTGGCTTTTCATCCTCGACCACGATCACGCAGGACTCGCGCTGCGCCTGCATCAGGTTGAGCGCCTGCAAGAGGCTGCTGTGCGGCGGCAGGCTGTTGACAGTGCGTTTGGCGACGGTGATGACACGGCGACGCCCGGCCAGCGCGGTGAGGTTGAGGTGCTGGCGGAAGTCCGTCTCGCTGACCACGCCGGCCACGACGCCCTTGTCATCCACCAGCACCAGATGGCGGATACCCTCGTGCAGACACGTCTGATAGGCGTCCAGGCAATGCGCCGATGCGGGAACGGTAACGACCGGGGCAGACATGCAGCTGCGCACCGATGTCTCGGCAGGCGAACCGGCACGCATCGCATGCAGGATGTTACGCTCGGTGACGATGCCCAGCGGGTGTCCGGCCGCATCGGTCACCACGATGGAGGAATAGCGGCGCTGCGCCATGGTCTCCGCGGCCGCGCCCAGAGTGGCCTCCACGGGCAGACAGACGACATCGCGTGTGGCGATATCGAGCAGAATGTTCGCCTGATTGTTCATGCGGCGACACCCATATATCCTCCGCTCGCAGCCATGGCCTTACTCGCTCTAATTGGAAGAGTCGCCCAGCAGCCGGGCGAACTCCTGCCGGACCACGCCGTAACACTCGCAACACTGCTTCTCCAGCTTCGGGCGGTTGAGAACTTTGATATGCCCGCGATTGTAATCGATCAGGCCTTTCTCACGCAGTTCGCCGGCCGCCTCCGTGATGCTCTCGCGGCGCACACCCAGCATGTTGGCGATGGCCTCGTGGGTCAGGCGAAAATCGTTGGACAGGGATTTGTCGTTGATCAGCAGCAGATGCTGGCACAGCTGCTGGTGCAGCGAGTGGTGCTTCTCGCACACCACGGTCTGCGAGACCTGCGTCAGCGAGGCCTGCGCGTACAGCAACAGGGTGTGGCTCAAACTGTGCAAACGCTCCAGCATCTCGCCCAGTCGCTCAACCTCGATCTGGAAGACATGTCCGGACGTCTCGACGGTCGCCCAGTACGGCAACGCCGCCCCGCCCAGCACCTGGGCGACACTGAACATGCCTTCGTTGCCGACCACTGCCACGCCCGCCGATTCGCCGCTCTCCAGCCGGTAGAACAGCGAGATGGCGCTGTCGATGGGAAAGTACACATAATTCATGCGCTCGCCCGACTCGGCCAGTTGTTCGCCCGCCTTGAGGTGCGTTACCTGCAGGTGCGGAAGCAGCTCTTGCAGCTCATGCGAAAGCAGTGCAGCGAGCAGGCGATTCTGTTTCGGATTGTGATGATGTGGCATTTTTCTTTCTCCCAGATCACTGCGTGCCGCTGCCAAAGCGGGTGATCAACTCCTCGCTTCGCAGCGGATGCGCGAACAGATAACCCTGTCCGATATCGCACCCCGCGTTGCGCAACACTGCCAGTTGTTCCTCGGTCTCTATCCCTTCCGCCACGACACTGAAGCCCAGCGCCTGGGCCATCAGCAGGATGGTCTTGGCGATGGCCTGGGCATCCGCATCGTGCGCGATATCGGTGACGAAGTTCTGCGCGATCTTCAATTCATAGATCGGCAGACGGCGCAGATAGGCGAGCGATGAATAACCCGTGCCGAAATCGTCGATGCTGAGACGGATACCCAGCGACTTCAGCTCCTGCAACACCTGTTGTGCCTGCTCGGTATCTTCAGCCAGCGCACTTTCGGTGAGCTCCAGCATCACACGGTCGGCATCGAGACCGTGCTGACTGAGCAGGCGCAACATCATTGCGGGGATGTTGCTGCGGCGGAACTGGTAGGGCGAGACGTTGATGGAGACGCGCGGGATAGCGTACCCCTGCTTGACCCAAGCCGCCATCTGCCTGCACGCCGTCGCGGCGACCCACTCACCGAGACGATCGATGATGCCGGTCTTCTCCGCCAGCGGAATGAACTTCGAGGGCGAGATCAGCCCTTCGACCGGATGCTGCCAGCGCACCAGCGCCTCGACCCCGACCAGACGGCCGCTTTCGATATCCAGTTGCGGCTGGTACACCAGGAACAACTCGTCGCGCTCGATGGCGCCGCGCAACTCGGTCTCCAGCTTCAGGCGCTCGTCGGCGACCCGTTTCAGTTCGTCGGTGAAGAAATGGTGTCCGCGCTTGCCGCCGTCCTTGGCCTGATACATGGCGCTGTCGGCGTTCTTCAACAGCGTCTCCGGATCGATGCCGTCATTGGGATAGAGGCAGATGCCGATACTGGCACCGGGATAGACGTTCTGCCGCCCGATCGGGTGGGGACGCAACATCGCGTCGGCGATGCGATGGGCGGTCATCTCCGCCTCGGCGACGGTCGCTTCCTCGATCAGCAGGGCGAACTCGTCGCCGCCGAAGCGTGCCACCGTATCGCCACCGCGCACGCAGTCGCGCAAGCGGGACGATATCTCCTTGAGCAGATCGTCACCGGCGGCATGCCCCATGGAGTCGTTGATGACCTTGAAGTTGTCCAGATCGATGAATAACACGGCGAAGGTGTTCTCGCTACGTTCCGAGTGCGCGATAGCCTGGCGTAGACGATCCAGGAACAGCGCGCGATTGGGCAGCCCGGTCAATTCGTCGTGCGTGGCCAAAAACTCGACCTTGCGCTGCGATTCCTTGACCACGGAGATGTCGCTGAAGATGCCGACGTAGTTGATGACATTGCCTTCGGGATCATGCACGGCATTGATGGTGAGCCACTCGGGGTAGATCTCGCCGGTCTTGCGCTTGTTCCAGACTTCGCCCTGCCACCAGCCGTGTGTCTCCAGATGCGACCACATGTTCTTGTAGAACACGGCATCCTGCTTGCCCGAAGCCAGCAACTTGGGCGTCTGACCGATCGCTTCCTCGGGTGCGTAACCGGTCACCTGCGTGAACGCGTTGTTGACGGTCAATATGCGCTGCTGCGCATCGGTGACCACGATACCCTCGCCGGAGCGGTCGAACACCCGCGCCGCCAGACGCAACTGGTCTTCGGCGCGTTTGTGCTCGGTGACATCGGTAGACTGCGTGCAGATGCTGTAGACCACGCCGTCTTCGGTCAGCAGCGGGAAACGAATCGAATGCAGGAAGCGTTCCTGCCCCGTCGCAAATGCCAGATGGTCCTCGAACTCCAGCGTGGTGCGCAACCGCACCACATCCAGCTCCTTGGCGCGGAAGTCGTCGGAGATCTTGCGCGACATCACCTGCGTATCGGTCTTGCCCAACAGGTCCTGCGATGACAGGCCGAAGAACTTCTCGAACTGGTGATTGACGAATTCGTAGCGCCCCGCGAGATCTTTTAGGGAGATGATGGAAGTCGAGTTGTTCATGATCGCGAGCAATATCTCGCGGTTCTTGCGCACGTCGCGCTCCGCCACCAGGCGCTCGGTATGATCGAGCAGCACGATGATCGCACCGCGATTGCCGTGCACCTTGGTCTCGTACGGCGAGACGTGCAACAGATACTGGCGTTCGTTGGAGACGATGTGCGTCTCGCCAACGCGATTGTTGGCGATGGCCTCATGCACGGCCGTGGAGAATTCCTTCATGCCGACCGGCAGGCGCATGCTTGCCAGCGGCTGCTTGATCGAGACAGTGGAAAGCGAGAACAGCGCGGCCGCGGGGCTGTTGAAACGCGTCAGTTGCAGACTGGCGTTGCACACCATGACCGGGAAGCCAACGCTGTTCTGGATGTTCTCCAGGTCGTTCAGCAAATCCGCCGTTTCTCCCGTTCTGACCTGCAACTCCTCATTGACCGTGGTCAGTTCCTCGTTGGTGGATTGCAGCTCCTCGTTCGCCGCTTCCAGCTCCTCGTTGGAGGACTGCAGCTCCTCGTTCGCCGCCACCACTTCCTCGTTGAGTGCCTGCATCTCTTCGTTCGAGGTCTCCAACTCCTCGATCACCGTCTGCAGGCGCTCGCGCGTCGAGATCAGCTCTTCCTCCAGTTCGCGGACGTTGCGTCCCTCCGCGCTGACCGCTGGCACTTCGCCCGCATCTTCCGACAGCACGGTCTTGGGCATGACCTCGAACGAGACCAGATAGAAGGGATTGACTACACCGCGGTCCAGCGGATGCAGAACCAGTCGCACGTCGCGTTTCTCCTCGCCTATCTTGATGGCGTGCGGCCGTCCGGTCGCCGATTCCTGCTTGTGCTCCGCATGGTGCTGCAACAATTGCAGGTCGGCACGCAACTCGCGATGCAGCAGATTCTGCAGATTGAAATTGGGCTTGCCCGGAACAATCGAGAGATACGGGCTGACATCGCCGTGCATGTGCAAAATATCAAACGTGCTGTTGATCAGCACGGTGGCCGGAACATAGCGGCGCACCGCTTCGTTCAGCAGCCGCAGCTCGGAGTCGGCCACGACCTTGGGTACCATCCGTTCGGTCGTGTCAGGCAAACGGAAGGCCGACACGCTGAGTCTCGATTCGCCGGCACAGCGGCGGTAGATGCGCGCGCCTTTGTCAACCGCATCGAACAGGGCTTCCTGCTGAAAGATGCCTTCCGATTTGCCGAGGAACAACAGACCGCTCGGGTTCAGACTGTAATGGAAGGTCGACAGCACTTTGGCCTGCAATTCGTTCTGCAGATAGATCAGCACATTGCGGCAGCTCACCAGATCGAGACGCAGGAACGGCGGGTCCTGCACCAGATCCTGTCGCGCCACCACCACCATGTCGCGCAGAGTGCGCGACACTTCCAGACGGTTGCCGACCTTCTGGAAATAACGGATCGCCAGACCCGGCTCGAGGTCGGCCAGCGCGCTTTCCGCATATGAACCTTTGCGCGCGATGGCCAGCGCATTGAGGTCGATGTCGGTGGCGAAGATCTGGATGCGGAACTGGTTCACGTTCGGCCCCAGTATCTCCGCCAGAATGATCGCCAGCGTGTAGGCTTCCTCGCCCGTCGCGCATGCCGGCACCCAGATGCGGATCTCGTCGCCCTGCCGTTTGGTCTGGACGACGCCCTGTAACATAGCGCGCAATACGGTAAACGATTCAGGATCGCGGAAAAATGCGGTCACCGAGATCAGGATATCCTTGCCCAGATGCTCCAGCTCTTCCGGATTGCTGTCCACCAGCGTCAGATAATCGTCCAGATCGTTCACGTGACAGGCGGCCATGCGCCGCTCGATACGACGCCACAAGGTGCCTTCCTTGTAGCCGGAAAAATCGATGCGCGTCTGCTGTTTGACCTTGATCAGCAGTTTCTTCAGCGTGGTGGCCGCGATGGGCGGCTTGTTGGCGACAGTGACCGTGCCATGTGAGCGCGCGATGATGGCGATCTCTTTGGCGATACCTTCCGGCGGCAGCACCCAGTCGACACATCCGGTATCGATGGCGGATTGCGGCATGCCCGCGTATTTCGCGGTCTGCGGATCCTGGGCAAACGTATAACCGCCCGCCGCCTTGATATCGCGCAGACCGGCGGCACCGTCGCTGCCGGTACCGGACAGGATGACGCCGATGGCATCCTCGATCTTCTCTTCCGCCAGCGAGGTAAGGAACATGCTGACCGAGGGGCGCGGCGTCGCTTCTCGCGGCCCCTCGATGAGCTCGAAACAGCCGTCCTTCAGCTTCACGTTGTTGCTGGCCGGCGCAACATAGATCGTGTCCGGCTCCGGCTGGATCCCGTTCTCGACTTCCTGCACCGCCATCGCAGTCTCGCGCCCGAGCAGCTGCGCCATCATGCTGCGATGGGTGGGAGACAGATGCTGGAGCACAACGTAGGAGATGCCGAGATTGGTAGGCAGGGCTGCGATCAGCGATGAGAGCGCTTCAAGTCCGCCGGCGGAAGCGCCGATCCCGACCAGATAAGGGCGCAGTGCTCGCGGCGGATTGTCCGGCGTGTCGATGGAGACACCATCATTTTTTATCCCCGGCGCGTCCCCAGCTGTTTTTTTCTTTTTGACTGCCCGAACCATGACTCTTTGCTCACCAATTTGCTTTTTACTTCTCGCAAGACTACCTCAAACTGCCCCCTTCCGGAGGTTAACCAACAAACTAAATCGATTCCGTGCGCTAACGCACAAACGCGACAGGTCGAAGAAAAATCGATTCAGAAGCGTGGTTATGCATACACGACCTGTACGTTCTGCGCGCCGCATGTCGTGCGCAGCGCTTCGAGCAGCTCATCCGGCAGTGTCACCTGCCAATCATCGCCGAGGCGCAGCGGGGCGCTGCCGATGAGGTTGCTGTAGTTGATCTGTACCGGGCATTTGCCGCCACGGTAGGGCTTGAGCAGCTCCGCAAGTTGCGGCACGCGGATGCGGTCGTCCATCGAGCAGAAGAGATCCAGACGCTTGGCGAAAGCGGCACGGGCGGAGGCGAAGTCATAGAGTTCGTCGGCAGTGACACGCATGCTGCCGGAATAGGCATCCAGCTCCGCCTTGCCGTTCACTACCAGCAACTCGTCGTCGCGTATCCAGTTGCGGTTCATGTCGAACAACTCGCTGAACACCACCACTTCCAGCGCGGCGCTGCCGTCGTCCAGCGTCACCACGGCCATCTTGCCGCGCCGCGTCTGCAGGATGCGCACGCCGCTGACCATGCCCGCCAGCACGATCGTCTTTGCGTTGTTGCGGCGTCCGCCACCACCGTTGCCATAGCCACCGCCGCCGCTGGGCGGAGTGATGATATCGGGCGTAATGTCGGCCAGTTTCATCTTCACGAAATTGGACAGCTCCGCCGAGAATTCCTGGTAGGGATGGCCGCTGAGATAGAAACCCAGCGCGGTCTTTTCCTGCGCCAGTTGCTCGCGCATCTTCCAGCGCGGCACGTCCGCCATCTGCAGCGGCATGGCCACACTCTCGTCGTCGCCGAACAGGCTGTTCTGGTTCGCCGCACGCGCGTGCTGCTCGGCACTCCCCAGCGCCGTATCGAGCGAGGCCAGCATCTGATAGCGGTGATCATTGATGCCGTCGAACGCACCGGCGCGGATCAGCGCCTCGATGGCGCGGCGGTTGACGATGCGCTTGTCGACGCGGCGGCAGAAATCGAACAGGTCCTTGAACGGCCCGTCTGCACGCGCGGCCACGATGTTCTCCACCGCCGCCTCGCCGGTACCCTTTACTGCACCGAGACCGTAGGCGATGGTCTTTTCATCCACCGGGGTGAAACGGAACAGCGAGCTGTTGATATCCGGCGGCAGGATGGAAATGCCCTGCTGCAGAGTATCCTGATAGAAGAAGCTGACCTTGTCGGTGTTCACCATTTCCGAGGTCATGGTCGAGGCCATGAACGCGGCGGGAAAATGACACTTGAGGTACGCCGTCTGATAGGCAACGACCGAGTAGGCCGCAGCGTGCGATTTGTTGAAGCCGTAACCTGCGAACTTCTCCATGGTGTCGAAGATCTCGTTCGCCTTCTTGTCATCGATATTGTTATTCGCCGCGCCTGCCACGAAGATGCTGCGCTGCTCCGCCATCTCCTCGACATTTTTCTTGCCCATCGCGCGGCGCAACATGTCCGCACCACCCAGCGTATAGCCCGCTACCGCCTGCGCCGACTGCATCACCTGCTCCTGGTACACCATGATGCCGTAGGTGTTGCCGACCACCTTCTCCAGCAGCGGATGCGGCAGGATGACCTGCTCTTTGCCATGTTTGCGATTGATGTAGTCCGGAATAAAGTCCATCGGGCCGGGACGGTAGAGCGCATTCAGGGCGATCAAGTCGTCGATGCAGTCCGGCTTGGCCTTGACCAGCGTGTCTTTCATACCGCGCGACTCGAACTGGAACACGGCGGTGGTGTTCGCGTTCTTGAATATCCTGTCGTAGGTCGGCTTGTCGTCGAGCGGAATGTTTTCGATGTTGAAGTCCTGCGTGCCCCCGACACCCGAGCCTTTGATGTAACGCACCGCCCAGTCGATGATGGTCAGCGTGCGCAAGCCCAGAAAGTCGAACTTGACCAGACCGACCGCTTCCACATCTTTCATGTCGTACTGACTCACCGTACTTTCGCTGCCTTCGGCGCAATACAGCGGACAGAAATCGGTGAGCTTGCCCGGCGCGATCAGCACGCCGCCCGCATGCATGCCGACGTTGCGCGTCAGGTCCTCCAGGCGCATGCCCAGCTCCATCAATTCTTCCACGCCTTCTTCGCTGGCGATGACGGCGTTGAATTCCGGCTCCATCTCGCGCGCCTTCGCCAGCGACACCGGCTTCACGCCGTCCAGCGGCACCAGCTTGGACAACCTGTCGCAAAGCCCATAAGGGAAATCGAGCACGCGGCCGACGTCGCGGATCACACCCTTGGAGGCCATGGTGCCAAAGGTGGCGATCTGCGACACGTTCTGCTGCCCGTATTTGTGGCGCACGTATTCGATCACGCGCTCGCGCCCGTCCTGGCAGAAGTCCACGTCGAAGTCGGGCATGGACACGCGCTCGGGGTTGAGGAAGCGCTCGAACAGCAGTTCGTAGCGCAGCGGATCGAGGTCGGTGATGCCGAGCGAATAGGCCACCAGCGAACCGGCACCGGAACCGCGCCCCGGCCCCACCGGCACGCCGTTGGGGAACTTCTCGTCGCGAAAGGACTTCGCCCAGCGGATGAAGTCCGCCACGATGAGGAAGTAACCGGGGAACTTCATCTTGATGATGGTCTCGGTCTCGAATGCGAGTCGCGCCTGATACTCCGGCATCTTCGCCGCGCGTATCGCTGCATCCGGATACAGATGCAGCATGCGCTGCTGCAGGCCGCGCTCGGCTTCGCTGCGCAGAAAATCATCCAGCGTCTCGCCGTTGGGCGTGGGAAAGTCGGGCAGGTGCGGCTTGCCCAGTTTGAGTGTGAGGTTGCAGCGCTTGGCGATCTCCACGCTGTTCTGCAGCGCTTCCGGCAGATCGGCGAACAACTCCGCCATCTCGGCCTGGGTCTTGAAATATTGCTGCGCGGTGAATGCCTTCTGGCGGCGCTTGTCGTTCAGCACATAACCTTCGGCAATGCACACGCGCGCCTCGTGCGCCTTGAAATCGTCGATGGAGAGGAACTGCACCGGATGCGTAGCCACCACCGGCAGTGCGAGCTCGTCGGCCAGCTTCACCGTGGCGCGCAGGTGCGCTTCCTCGCGCGGGGCGCCGTAGCGTTGCACTTCCAGATAGAAACGGTCGGGGAACAATCCGGCATATTCCTGCGCGATGACCTTTGCGCTGGCAACATTGCCGTTCAACAGCGTCGCACCGATCTCGCCCATGTGCGCACCCGACAGGGCGATCAGACCTTGCGTGCCCTCCTTCAGCCAGTGCCTGCGAATCTCGGGACGGCCGCGATACTGGTTCTCCAGATAGGCGCGCGTGAGCAGTTCGCACAGGCGCAGGTAACCGGCATGGGATTGGCACAGCAGCAACAGACGGAAAGGTTGGTCGCGCGCGGCATCGTTGGTGACGAACACATCGCAACCGACGACGGGCTTGATGCCAGCACCGCGCGTCTCCTTGTAGAACTTCACCAGCCCGAAGACGTTGGACAGGTCAGTGAGCGCCAACGCAGGCATCGCATCCGCCTTCGCCGCCCCCACCGCTTCGCCGATACGCACAATACCGTCGGCGATGGAATACTCGCTGTGCAAACGAAGGTGGACGAAGGAGGATTGCATGATGCTCGCGGTAGAAATCTCGTCGGGATTTTATCACCGCAGGCTGTTAGACCCCGAAAGAAATTGCCGCCGCCCCCCGTTCAGGGAGATGGCGCCGGGAGTGGCGTATCTATTGGGCTCCAGCCTTGACGCGCTCGCGGTGGACGCGCTCTACCGCGACACAAAGGATGGCGATGTCCTGCTGGTGCAGCTTGGGAAAGGCATCATGCAGCGTGATGCGCAAAAAATGCGTCGCACTCGACAAGTTTGAGTCAAGCAAGGGACTGGCAACGTGGTAAGCCTGGTCGAATATCTCGCGCAAGTGAGGATTGGTGCGGCGCTCGGCTCCGCCATTCTGGGCAGATGCGCCCTGGTCGTACGCTACGTTCATGACAGCCACCTTTTCTAATGCATCGGACTGTCGGTATTGTATGCGCGTATGGCGTGAAGGGGGAGGGATTGTGCATCCTCATTTTCCGCTGTGCCAAATTGAAAACCGCCCATAAGGGGCGTATCACTATTTGACTAACGGGAGGGATTGTTCGACTTTCGCGTTGCCTCCGCGAAAACCTCATCCCTTCGGGACCGCCCTGCGGGCGTCCTGCGCGAGCAGCTGGTGGCTACGGCCGCGCTATCGCGCTTAACATTCGCAGGCTCACGTTAGCCTGCGCCGCAACACGCCATGCGGCGTGTTGTCGAACCCAGGAGGCTTCGTCCACACTTCCACTGCACCAAATGTAAAACCGCCCACAAGGGGCGGTTTTGCATTTGGCGGAGAGGGAGGGATTCGAACCCTCGGTAGGCTCACACCTACGCCTGATTTCGAGTCAGGTACATTCGACCACTCTGCCACCTCTCCGAGACTCTGTTCCGGTTGACAGCTTATTTACAACAGGCCGTCCTCCGAAGGGCGCGCATTTTACCAGCAAGCCGCGAAATTCGGGCAGAATGTTCTCATGCGCAGCTTGCTCCCCCTTCAGATCGCTGTCGTCATCACCCTCTGTGCCTGGCTCTGGGTCAAGACCACCGCCGTCGACCCCCTGCCGGATTGGCGCCAGGGCGAATTGGTGGTCATCGTGCCGCCTGCCGAGATGGACGCCGAAAACGCTTTCGAGACCGATCTGGCCGGTTTGTTCGCCCAGCATCTGCAGGTACGGGTGAAGACGGTTCCGATGAGCATCGACCAGGCCCTGCCGGCGCTGGCCTCGCGCCAGGCGCATCTGGCCACCGCTGCCCGCAACAGCACCGACTATCCCCTGCGCTTCGGCCAGACCTACCAGACGCTGGTCGAACTGCTGGTCTGCCATGACTTCGAGCCGGGCAGTATCGACGATCTTGCCGGTCACGATCTGGTCGTTGCCGCCGGCTCGCCGCAGGAGGCCGCGCTGCGCCACGCACAACGAGAGCATGACCGGCTGGGATGGAAGTCGCGGCGCGACACCTCGCCGGCGGAACTGCTGGAAGAAGTCGCCGACGGCAAACTCGACTGCACGCTGGCCAACGAAGAGCAACTGGCCACAGCGCGCAATTTCTATCCCAACCTTGGCGAAGCGCTGGATATCGGTTCGCCGACCGACCTGTCCTGGGCCTTCTCCGGCAGCGGAGATGCAAAACTATTCGACGAAGCGCAACAGTTCTTCGGGCGCATCAAACAGGACGGCACGTTGCGCCGCCTGCTCGACCGCTACTTCGGCCACAACGACCGCCTGGACGCAATGGATGCGGAGGCCTTCATCACCCTGTCGCGCACGCGGCTTCCGCATTACCGGCGCTGGTTCGAAGAGGCTGCCGACCTCACCGGCATCGAATGGCAGCTGCTGGCCGCGCTGGCCTACCAGGAATCTCACTGGGACCCGAACGCCACTTCCTATACCAATGTGCGCGGCATGATGATGCTGACCGAGGAGACCGCCGACCGCATGGGCGTGGAGAACCGTCTCGATGCGCATTCCAGCATCCTCGCCGGTGCGCGTTATCTGCAACTGCTCAAGGAGCAATTGCCCTTGCGTATCAGCGAGGAAGACCGCTTATGGCTTGCGCTGGCCGCATACAACCAGGGTATGGGACATCTGGAAGATGCGCGCATCCTGGCGACGCAGGCCGGTCTGAATCCGGATGTGTGGGCGGATGTGAAACGGGTGATGCCCCTGCTGGCGCGTCCGTCCGTATACAAGAATACCAAACGCGGCAAGGCGCGCGGCGGCGAAGCAGTGATCCTGGTCGAGACCGTACGCCTGTATTACGACATGCTGAAACGGCTGGAGACGCAGAGCTCCCTGTCCCAGCGCCCTCAGGCGCCCTGGCGCGGCCTGGTCGGCAAACTCATCAATTAAGCTCAGCGCCTTGGTGCCAGCAGGATGCGATTGACCTCCAGCGCGATCGCCGCCGGCCCCATTCCCGCACTGACTGCCAGCAGCTTGTTCAACAGCCCCGGCACCACCACCGCACGCCCCCGCTGCATGCCCTCAAAGCCGGCACGCGCCACATCGCACGCGGCCATCGGCTTAGTCCGTCGGAACAGCAGCGTGCGCTGAGCATTGGCGGCCTCTTCGAATCCGGTACTGGTCGGCCCCGGACACAATGTCGTCACCGTGACACCGCTGCCGCGCAATTCGCGGCGGATGGCGCGCGAGAAGGACAGCACGTAGCTCTTGCTCGCGTAATACACCGCCATGCCGGGTCCACCAGGCTGGAACCCGGCCAGCGAGGCGACATTGAGTATCCTGCCGTGTTTTCTGGCGACCATGCCCTGCAGGGCATGGCGCGTGAGCGAAGTCAGTGTAGAAACGTTGAGATGGAGCATGCGCTCGATGACCTCCGGTGCCTCGTCCGCGAAATCTCCCAAGTCACCGACACCCGCGTTGTTCACCAGCACGTCGATCTTCGGCACGATGGCGCTGATCGCTTTCCACAACGCCTCGCCTGCAAACGGCTGCGCGAGATCCATCGGAATGACTTTCGCGGAGACGGCATACATCTTGTTGAGATCGTCCGCCAGCTTCTGCAGACGGTCTGCCCGGCGCGCCACCAGGATCAGGTCGTAGCCGCGGGCCGCGAACAGGGGTGCCAGCGCCATGCCGATGCCGCCGGATGCGCCGGTGATGACTGCGGTCTTTCTGTCCATGGTGTTCTCCTTTGGATCACATCTGCCGGAACAGATGTGCATAGCTGCGACTCACCGCGATCTTCTCCGGCCGGTCGCGCAGTTTGAGCGAAACCTTGCCGAGCAGATCGTGGTGCGCCGAGACGATCTGCTTCACGTTCACCAGCGTACCGCGGTGCACTTGCCAGAAGTGGTCGGGGTCTAGCTGCGCCAGCAGGTCCTTGAGCGGCGTGCGCAGCAACAGCTCGGCATCGCGCGTGAGCACGGTGGTGTATTTGTCGGCGGACTGGAAGTAGCACACCTCGCCCACCGCCAGCATGCGCACGTTCTGGCCGACCTGGATGCGCAGCCAGTGCAGCGGTTCCGGCTTGCTCTGCGCCGCCAGCAGTTTTTGCAGGCGTGTCAGCAGGGCATCCGGCGCGAACATGCTGCGCTGTTGCAGGCGTTCGACACAGCGCTGCAGACGTTCGTCCGAGACCGGCTTCAGCAGATAGTCCACCGCCGCCTGCTCGAAGGCCTGCACTGCGTGGTCATCGAAAGCGGTGACGAACACCACGCGGCAATCGGCCGCCGCCGCGCGCGCCGCGTCCAGTCCGCTCTGTCCCGGCATACGGATGTCGAGGAAGGCGATGTTGGGCTTGAGTTCCTGCAGCGCCCGTTCTGCAGCGATACCGTCGTGCAGCACGGCGGCGATCTGCAGTTCCGGCCACAGCTTGCCCAGCCTGCGCTGCAGGTCGTCCGCGAGATGCAGCTCGTCGTCGGCGATGATGGCTTTCATGCTAATGCTTCGCTGGCAGTTCCAATGTCGCGACCGTACCGCCATGTGCGCCGTTGTGCAAGCCGAGGCAGCCCTGTTCACCGAACAGCGTGGTCAGCCGCTCGCGCACGTTGACCAGCCCCGCTCCGCCGCTGTCGGCAGACTGGATGCCAACGCCGTCGTCTCGCACCTCGCAATGCAGCTTGCCGCTCTCGATGCGGGCGCGGATGACGATCTCGCCACCGCCGATCTTGGGTTCGATGCCGTGACGCACCGCGTTCTCCACCAGCGGTTGCAGCAGCATGGGCGGGAAGGAGGTCAAGCGAACATCCCCGGGGACGTCAATGAGCCAGCGCAGCCGCTCGCCGAAGCGCACCTTCAGTATCTGCAGGTAGTTCTCCAGCATGTCGAGTTCGTCGCCTAGGATGGCGCTGCCGCTTCGCGCGCGCACCAGCGCCACGCGCAGCCAGTCGTTGAGACGCTCCAGCAGTTGCTTCGCCAGCACCGGATCGGTGTCGATCAGGCTGCCGACATTGGCCAGTGTGTTGAACAGGAAATGCGGTTCGATCTGCGCCTGCAGCAGTTTCAGATTGGCCTCGATCTCGCGCCGCGCGCTCTCGCTTTTGATGAGCTTGTGCCGCTCGACTTCCATCTCGATACGTTCGGAGAGCAGCAAGGTGATGCCGCCGATCAGGCTGAAGAACAATCCAATGGTCATCGTGAGCCAGGTGTATTGGTCGCCCCAACTGCCCACACCGCTAAGGGTGAACGCCAACGTCATGCCGACCGCCACGCTGAGCGGCAGGGTGAGGATACGGACCAACCAACGAACCAGATAGTTCTTCAAGTACGCGGTCGCGCCGACATTAAGAGCCAGCACCGACAAGCCGATGCACTGCGAATAGATGAAGTTGTGCCAGAACAGGGGGCCGGGCATCAGCAGGGTCAGAATGCCCGCGATGGCGGTATTGAAGATCAGCGTGGAGACTAGATAGGAGAGAATCTTCTTCATCGTGTCAGATCGATGACTTGAGCCCCAGCATGACACTGCGCGTGAACAGCGCGCCCGCTTCCTGGCGTGTGCCGCCCTGCGGCAGCACGGCCAGCGCATAGATGCTCAGGCGCGGATGCAGCGTGGTCTCGCCGTAGGCGGCGAACTCGCTGCCGTTGTCGGTAAGGTTGCGCGTGTACATCAATCGCCAGTAACCGGTCTCGCTCATCATGTTGGCCTGCCACACGGCGTGGAAGTAGTCGCGCCCGAGCAGGCGCGGCATCAAACCCAGCGGCAGACCGAACTGCGTGATGGTGCGCTCGAAGTATGCCGCCTCTTGCGCCTTGCTGTAGCCGTGGCCGTCGTGCAGATATTCGAGCATCAGCGACTGGCCGCTCTCGAAGGTGTATGAAGACCCGGCCAGCAACGCGTTGCCGCGCGCCGAGGGCGACTGGATAAGATAAGGCTGCGCGGGATCTTCCGGCGAACCCAATGCCACCGGCAACACCGACGAGCCGAACTCGCCGTACAACATCAGTTCGTCGCTCAGGGTGTACTGGCCGTGCGCGCCGTAGAACGCGCCGAGATGCGGTGCCTTGGCGGCGACAGCGCCCCAGGCGATCTCTTCGCCGCGCGTGTCGAACTTCGCCAGCCAGCTGTTGCGCCAGGCATCCGGTTGCGCCGCACCGTAGCCGGAACGCACGACGCGTGCCAGTGTAGTGCTGCTCTGCATGTCCGGCGTCCACGACACCTTCGCCACATCCATGCCAACCAGTTCGCGCATCGGGTCGGTACGGCCGTTGTCGAAGTAGAACGGGCTCGACGGCGAGCGGAACTGTCCCGCGCCCCAGTTCAGCACATCGCGCCCGGCGGCGACGTTCCAGCCTTCGGCTGCGCGCACGCGCACCTGCCACAGGCTGAGATAGCCTTCAGTATGCGAACGCTGTCCGAAGGCATTGCGCATCTCGCGCGTGGAGCCGATGCCGCGTGCGGTCACGCGCACCGTCTCGTTCTCGGCTTTGAGATTCAGGCGTATTTCGGCCACGTCGCTGCGCTGCGGCAGTCGTGCGATCTGGTTGTAGGGGTTCAGCACACTATCGTCGCGCACCACCATGCTATTGGCGTAACCATAAAGCGTGCCGTCCCATGAAGTGCGCCAATCAGATTCTTCCGCATATGCGGTCGAAGCAACGGCACACAACACCAGTACAGGAATCCTCATTGCATCTGGCCGAGATCGAATTCAGACGCCGCGATCTTTTTCACCTTCACGGTGCCGAACTCCATCACCGTCTCTGCGTCGATAAGCGCGTCGCGGATGGTCATCCTGCTGATGAAGGGGATGCGCTTGCCGTCATGCTCGATGCTGTTGCCGTACTGGAAGGTGGCGGTCTTGAGCAGCTTGCCGCTGACCGAATAGAACTCGGCCTTGATACCGACCACACGCTTGACCGATACCCAGTAGCGGATCTTGTCGTAGGTGGCGCGTTTGTGTTTTGCGCTGAGGTCGAGTACATAGCAGGGATCGCCGTCGACATTCTCGGTCGCTCCCAGTTGCGCGTCGTAATCGCCCGCATAGTTGGTCGCGGCGATGTCGCCGTTGGAGGCCTGCCCGCTCATGCGCTGGCGCGGCGAGATGGGGATGGGCTTGGACAGACCGGGGCGCGTCATCCACATGTTGCGTTCCACCTGCAATATCTTCGAGCCCTTGAAGCGCACCGGCTCCTGCGTCTCGGCAATGCTGGAATCGTCCACCGCCTTGACCAGGATTCGCTGCGGCTCGTCGTTGCGCTCGCCGTCGCGCGATTGCAGCCTGATCTCCCACACGATGCCGGGCAGACCACCGCCGCGCGCCTGGTCGGAGTCTTTCAGGATGCTGTGCGCGTCGGGGGCGGCCATCACTGCCCCGGATACCGCGAATATCAACAAGCTGGCGATTGCTCTCATGACCTGCTCCTTAAACGTGACCCAAGGCATCGATGATGTCCTTCTTCGCCGCGCGCCGTGCCGGCATGTACGCTGCCAGCGTGCCCACTAGCCCCATCAGGATGAAGGTGAAAACGGTGCGCCCGACATCCATATCGACCAGCAGCGGCACGGGGCTCGCGCTGTTGGGCGGAACATAGGAGATGTTGACCAGATTGATGCCCCAGCGCACCAGCAACGCGATCAGCAAGCCGGTGACGCAGCCGAGCAGCGTGAGCAGCATCGATTCCATGGTGAACAGCCGTATCACGCCGCTGCGCTTAAGGCCGATGGCACGCAGGGTGCCGATCTCGCGGGTGCGCTCGATCACCGTCATGCCCATGGAATTGGCCACGCTCATGATGACCACGGTCAATACGATATTGAAGATGAAGCCGAAGATCATGTCGAACATGCCGTGGACCTGATTGTAGAAGTCGGACAGTTCCTGCCAGGTCAGGATCTCGACCTCGAACCCCGCCGCAGTGAGTTTGGCCAGCAGGCTGTCGCGCATCGCTGCGGTTCTGGACTCGTCATCGAGCAGGATGGTCAGCCGTTGCGCGCGCCCTTCCGCATCCAGCAGGGTGCGCGCCAGCGCCAGCGAGACGAAGGCGAACTTGTCGTTGCTGCCCGCGTTGCCGGTGTTGAAGGATTTGGCCAGGGTGATGTCGGCGGCATTGGCTTGCCCGCTCAAGGTGTTCACCAGCACCTGCGCCTGCTCACCTTCCTTCAGGTGCAACATCTCGACCAGCCCATCGCTCAGGCTCACCACCTCGGGCCTGTCCTTGTCCAAACGCATGCGCATATTGTCGAACATGCCGCTCTTGCGTTCGGTCTCGGTCAGCGATCCTTCGCGCAGCTTCACCACCGCTTCCGGCTCGATGCCCTCGGCGATGAAGATGGTGCTGGCGCGGCCGTTGCTCACCAGTCCGCTCATCCCCAGGCGGGGTGCGACCAGTTTGACGTGCTCCTCGGCGCTGACCAGCTTGCTGATGGCGGCGACTTCCTGTGCGGTGAGCAGATAGCGTTCCGGATCGAGCTTGCCTTCCGTACGCATGCCTTTCTTGTACAGCGTCAGGTGACCCAGCATCTCGCCGTGGATGGATTGGCGACCGAGACCGTCGTAGACGTTGTGGGTGTAGCCCGCGAACAGCACGATGGCCGCGAAGCCGAAGGCGATGGCGAGCATAGTCACCATCGAGCGGCGGCGGTTGCGCATCAGACCGCGCAGGGCGAGTTTGAACAGATTCTTCATGCCATCACCTCATCGCTCACGATATTGCCGTCGCGCAACAGTATCTTGCGGTCGACATGATCAAGCAGGCGCTGGTCATGCGTGGTGAACACGAAGGTCACCTTGCGTGCGCGGTTCATCTCACGCATCAGCTCCACCACCATGCGGCTGTTCTCCGAATCCAGGTTCGCGGTCGGCTCGTCCGCGATGACCAGCTTGGGGTTCACCACCAGCGCGCGAGCGATGGCCACGCGCTGGCGCTGCCCGCCGGAGAGCTTGTCCGGCAACGAGTCCTTGAACCGCTCCAGCTCCACATCTACCAATGCCGCGGCAGCGCGTTCGCGCGCCTCGTGTTCGGCCACGCCCTGTATCTGCAAGGGCAGCATCACGTTCTCCAGCGCGGAGAGTACGGGCACGAGGTTGAAGTTCTGGAACACGAAGCCGAGTTTCTTGCTGCGGAACTCGGTGAGCGCATCGTCGTCCAGCAGGCGCGTGTCTTGCTCGTCGAAATGCACCTCGCCCTCGGTGGGGGCGTCGATCAGGCCGATGATGTTCATCAGGGTGGATTTGCCGCTGCCGGAGGGTCCCCACACGGCGAGGAACTCGCCCGCGTGGATATCCAGCGAGATGCTGTTCAGCGCGTCGATGGTGGTCTCGCCCAACAGGAAGCGGCGCTTGATGTTGCGCAACTTGAGGATGGGCGGATGGTTTGCGTTATCGGTCATACTCGATTCCCTCTCAGTGATTCTCTGTTTCAACGCGATCGATGGAACACACAGTAAGAGAGTCGCGCGCTGAAGGACAGCCTGTTGCGACGAAACGCCAAATACGGGGAGCGAACCGCTCCCCGCCCCTCAGATCGCGTTGATCGAGGTCAGCCCACCCATGTAGGGGCGCAGCACTTCCGGCACCTTCACGCTACCGTCGGCCTGCTGGTAGTTCTCCAGCACGGCCACCAGCGTGCGGCCCACGGCGAGGCCGGAACCGTTAAGTGTGTGCACTAGCTCCGGCTTGCCTGCCGCATTGCGGAAGCGGGCCTGCATGCGGCGCGCCTGGAAGGCTTCGAAGTTGGAGCAGGACGAGATCTCGCGGTAGGTGTTCTGCGCGGGCAGCCATACTTCGATGTCATAGGTAGTCGCGGCGGAGAAGCCCATGTCGCCGGTGCACAGCTTGACCACGCGGTACGGCAGGCCGAGTTGCTTGAGGATGGTCTCGGCGTGGCCGAGCAGGCCTTCCAAAGCTTCATAGGATTTTTCCGGATGAACGATCTGCACCAGCTCCACCTTGTCGAACTGGTGCTGGCGGATCATGCCGCGCGTGTCGCGACCGTAGGAACCGGCTTCACTGCGGAAGCACGGCGTGTGCGCCACGAACTTCATCGGCAATTTTTCCAGCGCCACGATCTCGTCGCGCACCATGTTGGTGACGGGGACTTCGGCAGTGGGGATGAGGTAGAAATTCTTTTCGACACCATCCTCACTGACCACGCGCGGTACGCGAAACAGGTCTTCTTCAAACTTGGGCAACTGCCCGGTGCCGCGCATCGATTCCGCGTTCACCATGTAGGGTACGTAGGTCTCGGTGTAGCCATGCTTCTCGGTGTGCGTGTCGAGCATGAACTGGGCAAGCGCGCGGTGCATGCGTGCCAACGGACCTTTCAGTAAAGAGAAACGCGCGCCGGCGATCTTGGTAGCCGTCTCGAAATCCAGTCCTCCCAGGCCTTCGCCGATGCTGACGTGATCCTTCACCTCGAAAGCGAATTTTGGAATCTCGCCGACTTTGCGCACTTCGGCGTTGTCGGCTTCGGATTTACCTATGGGTACTGTGGAATGCGGCACGTTGGGGATGACGGCGAGGAAGGCGTCCACCTCTTGCAACAGCATCGGCAACTTGGCTTCGAGCTGCTTCAGCTCTTCGCCCAGCGCGCCCACCTCGGCCATGATCGCCGTAGTGTCCTCGCCTTTGGCCTTGGCCTGACCGATCAATTTGGAAGAAGCGTTGCGCTTGGCCTGCAGTTCCTGCGTGCGTGTCTGGATGGTCTTGCGTTCGGCTTCCAGCTGCTCGAACTTCGCGGTGTCCAGCGTGTAACCGCGTGTCGCCAGATTTGCCGCCGTCGCGGCCAGATCGTTTCTCAATGCCTGAATATCCAACATGCTGCTTATCCTTTTTTGTCTTTTGCTGCTTCATCCAGCTGCCGCAGATACGCCAGCTTTTCCGCGATCTTCGCTTCCAGTCCGCGCTCGGTGGGCTCGTAGAAACTCACTTGCGGCATGCCGTCGGGAAAGTAGTTCTCGCCCGCCGCATAACCGCCCGATTCGTCATGCGCGTAGCGGTAGTCCTTGCCGTAATCCAGTTGCTTCATCAGTTTTGTCGGTGCATTGCGCAAATGCAGCGGCACTTCGCGCGAGCCGTCCTGACTGACGAAGGCGCGGGCGGCATTATACGCGACATAGCCCGCGTTCGATTTCGCCGCAACAGCCAGATACAGCACGGCCTGCGCCAGCGCCAGTTCGCCTTCGGGCGATCCCAGCCGCTCGTAGGTGGCGGCGGCATCATTGCATAGCTGGATGGCGCGCGGGTCGGCAAGGCCGATGTCTTCCCAGGCCATGCGCACGATGCGCCGCGAGAGGTAGCGCGGGTCGGCGCCGCCGTCGAGCATGCGCACCAGCCAGTACAGCGCCGCATCGGGGTTGGAGCCGCGCACCGATTTGTGCAGCGCGGAGATCTGGTCGTAGAAGGCTTCGCCGCCCTTGTCGAAGCGGCGCATCTTTTGCGCCAATGTGTTGTCGAGGAACTTGGTGTCGATCTTGCCGATCTTGGCCGCCAGGGCGGCGGTCTGCAATTGCTCAAGCACGTTGAGCAGGCGGCGAGCATCGCCGTCGGCATAACCGATGACGCGCTCGCGTGCGGCATCATCGAACTTCAATCCGTCCAGTGCGACCTGCTGCGCGCGCTCGAATAGCTGCCCCATCTCTGTCTCGGACAGCGATTGCAGCACATACACCTGCGCCCGCGACAACAGCGCGTTGTTCAACTCGAACGATGGATTCTCGGTGGTCGCGCCGATGAAGGTGACCAACCCTTGCTCGACGAAGGGCAGGAAGGCATCCTGTTGCGATTTGTTGAAACGATGGACTTCGTCCACGAACAGGATGGTGTGGCGGCCATTCTGCTGCAGGGTCTGCTCGGCTTGCGCGATGGCTTCGCGGATGTCCTTCACCCCCGATAGCACCGCCGACAGCGGCACAAACTCCGCATCGAAAGCCGAAGCCATCAGCCGCGCCAACGTGGTCTTGCCCACGCCCGGCGGGCCCCACAGGATCATGGAATGCAGCTTGCCGGACTGGAACGCGAGGCGCAGCGGCTTGCCCTCGCCCAGCAGGTGTGACTGGCCGATGACTTCGTCGATGTGTTTGGGACGCAGGCGCTCGGCGAGCGGTGCAGCCGGCTGGTTGGGTGCGAACAGGTCTGCGTTCGACATACCTTATTCCAGCCCGATTTCGAAGGTCAAACAAGGCGACGACGAATGAACGACGCAGACAGTACATTCAGTACGGCAAGGAGAGAATGAGGAAGTCAACGAAGTTTCACCGATGAAATTGGGCTGGAATCACTCGCCCAATACGTCGGCGCCCTTAGGCGGTGTGAAGCTGAAGCGCTGCGGCGACAGCGACGGGTTGCTCTTCAACTCGGTGAAGCGCAGCACGGTGTGATGACCGAAGGCGTCGTGCAACTCCATCCGCACCAGCTCGGACTTGCCGTTGAAAGCCATGAGGATCTTCTCGAAAGTGGACTCGGCCGACTTGGGTGTGGCTTGCAGCCATTCCAGCCCGTCGCGTCCTTCGATGTTCGTCAACTCAAAGCCTCGCTCGATCTCGTTGCTGCCGGAAAGCAGCGCCGCCGGGCTGCTGCCCAGCGCGGCATCCAGTTTCTTAACTGTGACCTGTTCAAGATCGGCGTCATACATCCAGAATCTCTTGCCGTCGCCGACGATGAGCTGCTCGTACGGTTTGCGGTATTCCCAGCGGAACTTGCCGGGGCGCACGAACTGCATGGTGCCGGACGAGCTCTGGATGCGCTTGCCGTTCTTGTCCTGCACTTCCTGGGTGAAGTTCGCCTGCGCGGAGCGCGTGGCGGCGATGAAGGATTTGAGTTTGTCGGTCGCTGCGGCGTGGGCTTCAGCTGCAACAAGACACAGTGCAGCGATACATAATTTCTTCAGCATCATTACTCCGATCTGGCCGGTGCCAGCACCTCGCGGTTGCCGTTGCCCTGCATCGGCGACACCAGACCGGCCTTCTCCATCGCCTCGATCAAGCGAGCTGCACGGTTGTAACCGATGCGCAGATGGCGCTGCACCAGCGAGATGGATGGGCGGCGCGTCTTCAACACGATCTCAACGGCTTGGTCGTACAACGCATCGGCTTCGGCATCCCCGCCGCCGCCGTCATATTCGCCCTCGGCCGGTTCATCCAGCGAGGTCAGCACGCCCTCGATGTAGTTGGGCTGGCCCTGCGCCTTGAGGTGTTCGGCGACGCGGTGCACTTCCTGGTCGGAAACGAAAGCTCCGTGCACGCGCTGCGGATGACCGCTGCCCGGCGGCAGGTAGAGCATGTCGCCCTGCCCCAGCAGCGATTCCGCGCCCATCTGGTCGAGGATGGTACGCGAGTCGATCTTGCTCGACACTTGGAAGGCCACGCGCGTCGGCACGTTGGCCTTGATCAGGCCGGTGATGACATCCACCGAGGGGCGTTGCGTCGCCAGCACCAGATGGATGCCGGCGGCACGCGCCTTCTGCGCCAGACGCGCGATGAGCTCTTCCACCTTCTTGCCCACCACCATCATCAGGTCGGCCAGTTCGTCTATGAAGATGACGATGTAGGGCAGCTCTTCCAGCGCCTCGGGATTCTCCGGCGTGATGGTGAACGGATTGGTCAGCGGCTCGCCCGCCTTGATCGCGTCGCGCACCTGCTGGTTGTAACCGGCAATGTTGCGCACGCCGAGTGCCGACATCAGCTTGTAGCGCTTGTCCATCTCCTGCACGCCCCAGTTGAGCGCGGAAGCGGCCTGGCGCATGTCGGTGACCACCGGCGCCAGCAGGTGCGGGATACCTTCGTACACCGAGAGTTCCAGCATCTTGGGATCGACCAGCAGCAGGCGTACCTGCTGCGGCGTGGATTTGTACAGCAGGCTCAGGATCATGGCGTTGATCGCCACCGATTTGCCCGAGCCGGTGGTGCCGGCCACCAGCACATGCGGCATCTTGCCGAGATCGGCGACCACGGGTTTGCCGGAGATGTCCTTGCCCATCGCGATGGTGAGCGGCGATGCCATCTCGGCATACACCTGCGAACCCAGTATCTCGGAGAGATGCACGATCTGTCGTTTCGGATTGGGCAGCTCCAGCGCCATGTAGGCCTTGCCGGGGATGGTCTCGACCACGCGTATGCTCACCACCGACAGTGCACGCGCGAGGTCGCGCGCCAGATTGACGATCTGGCTGCCTTTCACGCCGACCGAGGGATCGATCTCGTAACGCGTGATGACCGGTCCGGGATAGGCGCCGACCACTTTGACCTCGACGCCGAAGTCCTTGAGCTTGCGCTCGATCAGGCGCGAGGTGAATTCCAGCGTCTCGGCGGAGACCACTTCGACCTGCTGTTTGGCTTCATCCAGCAAACGCAGCGGCGGCAGATCGGAGTCCGGCATCTCGGCGAACAGCGAGACCTGTTTCTCTTTCTGCACTCGCGTCGAACGCTGCACTTCCATGACCGGCATCTCGATGTGGATGGGCTGGTGTTCTTCGACGCGCTTCTTCTCTTCTTCCACCACGATGCTGCGCTCCTGCGTCGCCTGCGCACCGATGCGTTTGTCCTGCCGAGTCTGCCAGGTGTTGCGCGCCCACAGATACGATTCTTCCAGCGCGCCGCCCAGCCAATCGACGAAGCGCAGCCAGGACAGGCCGGTATACAAGCTGAAGCTCACCACCATCAGCGCCAGCAGGAACAGCGTCGCGCCGGTGAAGCCCAGCACATGGGCCAGTGCTTCGCCCGTCACCGCCCCCAGCATGCCGCCGGGGGCGAGCGGCAGCTCGACTTGCCAGGTATGCAGGCGCAGGGCTTCGATCGCGCTGCTGGAGAACAGCAGCACCAGGAAGCCGGACAAGGAGACCCACAGGGCGCGATGATCGAACAGACTGTCGGCGCGCATGCGGTGATAACCGGCCCACACACGCTGCAGCATCAGCGTGACCCACCACCAGGCGGAGAAGCCGAACAGATAGAGCAGCACGTCGGACAGCCAAGCGCCGAACACACCGCCGGGATTGCGGATGGCCGCATCGCTGGCGCTGTGCGACCAGGACGGGTCGGCGCGGTCGAAACCGAACAGGATGATGATCAGATAGATGGCAACCGCCACCAGCAACAGCCAGCGCGACTCGCGCAGCAGGCCGAGCAGTCTTTCGGGCAAAGGGGGACGGGGGCTTGCGGGCAACGCCATCAATGCGCCTCGGTGTCGTTGGGGGCGGGCGGCAGGAAGCCGAGACGGCGCGCGGCACTGACCGCTTCCAGACGCGAGTTCACATGCAGCGCCTGATACACGGCGGCGGTGTGTATCTTCACCGTCCCTTCGGCCAGGTTCATCTTCTTGGAGATCTCTTTATTGGCCATGCCGGAGGCCAGATAGGTGAGCACTTCGAGCTGGCGGGTAGTCAGGCCGAACTTGGCCGCACGCTGCGAACGCTTGCTCGCCACCGCCTCGCCCTGATCGACGTTGCTCACCGCCTGCTGCAGCAGTTGCGGCGGCAGATAGACGCCGCCTTCCAGCACCATGCGCAGGGCCGACAGCATGATCTTGCTCGACGACATCTTGGAGATGAAACCCATCGCGCCGGATTCCATCACGCTTTCGATATCGTCGCGGTGGTCGGAACCGGAGACCACCACCAGCGGGATATCGGGATGGCGCAGGTGGAAGAACTGGATGGAAGGCACGCCTTCGCTGCCCGGCATGTTCAGGTCGAGCAGGGCCAGATCCACATCGGGATTGTCATGTACCAGTTGCAGCGCGTCCTGGAAATTTCCGGAATCCAGTATCTCGACCTCGTCGGCCAGCTGCTGCAGCACATAGCGCATACCATCGCGAAACAGCGCATGGTCGTCCGCCATCAGCACCTTGATCTTCATCTTTTCTTCCTCCGTCCCTTAGCACCGGCAATCATACCACTCCCGACATGGGCTCTAGCTATCGCTCTCGCCGTGCAGCGCGTAATACATCATCGAGCGCAGCCGCACCGGCGCGATCGGCTTGTGCAGCAGGATTGCCCCGCTGGCGTGTATCTCGTTCAGGGTCTCGCTGGCGGTGTCACCGGTCAGTACCACCACGGGCAGATCGGCCCCCCACAGCTCGCGCATCTGCTTGATGACATGAATGGCCGTCTTGCCGTGTGGCAGGCGGTAATCGCACACCAGCAGGTCGGGACGCAACTCGGCGATATCCAGTTTGCGTATCACGTCCTCGGCATATTCCCCGGCAACCACTCTGCAGCCCCACTGTTCCATGAGGTCGTTCGACAGTTCGCGGATATCCTGATCGTCTTCCACCAGCGCCACCACGCTGCCGCTCAGGTCGTAACTGGAGTGGGTGATGACGAAAGGCTGCGCCAGATGCGAGATATCACCTACCGGCACCGTGAAACTGAAGGTCGAACCGATCCCGGGCACTGAGCTGACCCTTATCTTGGTGCCCAGCAGCCCCTCGATGCGGCGCACGATGGCAAGTCCCAACCCCAGACCTTTGCGCCGGTCGCGGTGCGGGTTGTCGGCCTGATAGTATTCCTCGAAGATATGCGGCAGCGTCTCCGGCCGGATGCCGATGCCGGTATCGGCGACTTCCAGTTCGATATGGTCCTGCGTGCAGAAGCAGCGCACTGACACTCCCCCGCTGTCGGTGTAGCGGATGGCGTTGGAGATGAGGTTGCGCAGCATGCGTTCGAGCAGAAAAGGATCACTGTAGATCACCATGCTGCATTCGTCCTGCTCGTAGCTGTCACCATTGCAGACCGGCAACTGGAAGCTCAGCGCCTTGGCTTGGGCCAGCGGGGCGAAATCGCCGTAGATACGGTCGAACAGCGAACCCAGCAGAAAATGCTGCCAGCGCGGTTCGACGATACCTGCATCCAGACGCGACACATCGAGCAGGTCGTCGAACATGTCGACCAGCGCATTGACCGATTTCCCGATCTGCCCGCCGAGACGGATGGTCTCCTTGTCTTTCGCGGTGTCCTGCAGGGCATCGGAGAACAGGCGCAAGGCCTGCAAAGGCTGGCGCAGGTCGTGGCTGGCGGTGGCGAGGAATTTGGATTTGGCCTGATTGGCCTGTTCGGCCGCCAGGCGCGATGCTTCCGCGTCGCGCTTGCGCTCCAGCAACGCGCCGACCAGCCGTTCGTTCTCGAACCGGCGCCGCTGCGACTGCTCAAAGGTGAGGATCAGCTCCAATGCCGACTTGAGCACGAAGATGCAGAACATGCTGAGCATGCCGGCCAGGATCCAGTGTGTGATGTCGTTCTCCCACGCCAGCCGCCCCATCAGTGGCACGGTCATGCTGGTCAGGTAGATGAACATCGAGGGCGGATGGAAAGGGTTGCTGGTCGCCGCACCCGCCGACAATCCCATCATGACGCAGATCATCAGCGCCTGGTAAGCCAGGTCGCCCGGAACGAACATGATTATCCCGGCGCTTCCCCAAGTGACCGACGCCAGCATAGTCAGCCTGCGGAATCGCCGGTCCCATTCCAGATTCTGTGCAAGCGTCTTCGACAGTTGTCGATGTCCGCGCCAGATGAAGAACTCGACGGCATGCACGACATACACCGTCAGCAACCAGCCCTGCAAAACCCCGTGCGCGACCTTGTCCCACATCAGCATCACCAGAAAGGGCGCAAGCACCAGTTGCGATATCAGCATCAGAGGATAACTGTTGATACGCGCGCGGATCTGCTCCGCGCGGATCGGCAGATTGTTCTCGTCTATCTCAAACCGCAGCAGATCGGTCAACGAACTCATTTAATCGCCAGTAATAGTCTGATGTCCTGTACCAATAATTCCGCGCGCTGTGCATAGGGCGCCAGCAGGACCGGCTTGCCGCCCGGCGCGATGAGATAGGTTCCGGCGGAATGGTCGAGATCGTATCCTCCGTTCTTGTTCTGATGCACTTCCCATTTCACGTCGAACGCCTGTGCCGCCTGTGCGGTCGCCATGGTATCACCGGACAAGCCTTTGAAAGTAGGAAAGAATGCCGGCGGATACTGGGCCAGCATCTCGCGTGTGTCGCGCGCGGGATCGAGTGTCACGAACAGCACCTGAACCCTGTCCGCATCCTTGCCCAGCAGGCGCATCACCTGCGCCAGATCGGCAAGCGTGGTCGGACATATCTGCGGACAATGGGTGTAGCCGAAGAACAGCACCACCACCTTGCCGCGGTAGTCCGCCAGACTGACCGGCTTGCCGTCCGCCTCGTTGAGGTGGAAATCGGCTTGCGCGTAGCGGGCGCTGACGTCGCTGGCCTTGAAAGGGGAAGGGAGTTTTTGTTCGCCGCAGGCGGAAAGAATAACGAAGGAAACCAGCAGAACCAGATTACGCCGCCACATGACATGCTCCCGTCCAGCCGTGGACCGTGAATGTGTAAGCCACCCTGATCAGACCATAGATACCGAAGGAGGCGACCAGCGCACCAGCCAGGACGCGCACGCGCGGCGACTGCGCCCAGCCTTTGATGCTTTCCCAGAACAGGCCGATCGCCAGCAGATTGGGCAAGGTGCCCAGCCCGAAAGCCAGCATGACGAGCGCGCCCTGCGCCGCGCTGCCGCTGGCCAGCGCCGTGAGCAGCACGCTGTACACCAGACCGCAGGGCAACCAGCCCCACAGTGCACCCAAACCGAGCGCGCGCGGCACGGTGTTCACCGGCAGCAGGCGGGTGGTGAAGGGTTGCAGCCGCTTCCACAGGCCGCTGCCCAGTTGTTCCATGTGCCGCACCATACCCCACACCCCGGCCAGATACAGACCGAGTGCGACGAGCATGAAGGAAGACAGCGCGAATAGCAGATGTTGCACCGGCACCGCATCGCGCATCAGCAATCCCGCCTGCCCCACCGCGCCAACCAGTGCACCCGCCATGGTGTAGCTCAGGATGCGACCGCTGCTGTAGGCCAGATGGAACGGCCAGCGCACCTTATCTTTCGGCACCTGGGTAGTGAAGATACCGACGATGCTGCCGCACATGCCGAGGCAATGCACGCCGCCGAGCAGTCCTACCAGAAACACGGCAAAGATACTGAATTCAGTCATTTATCTCTTGTTTGTCGAGCAGTTCCAATTGCAGATGCGTGGCAGCCGCATGTGCGTCAGGCTGTGTCTGATACGGCACGATTGCCAGCAGCGGTGCAGCGATACGCTCACGCAAAGCTTCGATGTTCTCCTGCAGGGCAGGCATGTCGGCATCGAGCACGTTGGCGATCCAACCCGCGCATTCTAGCTGATGATCGTCCATTGCCCCCACCGTCAGCAGGGCATGGTTGAGGCAACCCAGCCGCATGCCGACCACCAGGATGACCGGAATGTCGAGTTCCTTCACCAGATCGGCAGTCGTCTGCTTGTCGTTGAGCGGCACCAGGAATCCGCCCACACCCTCCACGATGACCTCGTCCGCCTGTGCAGCCAGCTCGTGATACGAGGTCAGGATGCGTTTGAACTCGATGCGCACCCCGGCATGCCTTGCCGCCAGATGCGGCGCGATGGCATGCGGGAAACAGTAGGGATTGACCTGGCCGTAGGTGAGCTGCATCGAACTCGCCGCGCGCAGGGCCAGCGCATCGTCGTTGTGGTCACGCTCGTCGCAACCGGCGGCCACCGGCTTGAACCCGGCCACGCGATCACCCTTTGCCGCGAAAGCATGCAGCAACGCGCAACTCAACAGCGTCTTGCCGACACCAGTGTCGGTACCGGTGATGAAGTAGCTCATAGTTTGAAGTCCGTCCTGATGATGGCACGACCGTCCGCTGTCGCCCTGGGGGCGGGGTTCCAGGCATGGCCGTAGATGATCTCGGAGGTCGCCGGCAATTTGCCATCACGGCGCAGCTTTTCGTAATTCTCTGTCACACGTTGCCAGGCGGCCTTGCCCATCATGCCTTGCGCACGCCCGCCGGTGGCGTTGTGCGCACCGATACTCTTCAGATCCTGCATCACTGCGCGCACATCGTCGTAGGTCAGCGTGAGCCGTTCCATCTCCATCACCGGATCGGCGAAACCGGCGGCCACCAGCATGTCGCCGATGTCGTGCATGTCAGCGAAGCGATTGACGTGGTTGTGACCGTCCACGCCGTCGAAAGCGATGCGTAACTCCTGCAGGGTATCCACGCCGAAGCTGGAGAACATCAGCAGGCCGTCGACCTTGAGTACGCGCCGCAATTCGACAAAGGTGGCGGGCAGGTCGTTGCACCATTGCAGCGCGAGATTGGACCACACCATATCCACACTGCCCGAGACGAGGGGCAAAGCCTCGACATCGGCGCACAGGTAACTCTCGCGCTGGGCGGCGAACAGTTTCTGCCACCAGCTTGACGTGCCGCGCGCATGCTGCAGCATGCCGATGGCGATATCGAGCGCGGTGACGTCGGCTTTCGGATAGCGCCCGCCCAACTGGCGCGTACCCCAGCCGGTACCGCTACCGACATCCAGCACGCGCGCGGGTTGGAGCTTGATTATGTCCAGCTTCTCCAGCATGCGCACGCACACTTCGCGCTGCAGCACCGCCGCCGCGTCGTAATCCCGCGCGGCGCGACTGAAGGCGCGACGCACTTGCTTCTTGTCTATTTCAAACTCATTCATGCAGAAAACTCTTCACTTGTTCAACAAAGATATCGGGGTGCGACAGGAACGGCGCATGCGCTGCACCCGCCACCTCGATCACACGCGCCGAAGGCATGGCCTGCGCCAGATAGTACGAAGCTTCGGGCGGGGTCAGCTTGTCGCGCTCGCCCGCGATGAGCAGCGTCGGCTGGGCGATCTGCGGCAATCCTGCGCGCAGGTCGGCATCGCGCAGTATCTCCAGCCCGCCGCGCAACGCACCCATATCCGGTTCGCCGCGGCTGAACAGGCGCTCGCGCAACTGTGCCAACAACTCGCGCTCGTTCTCGCTGCCGCGCAATTGCAGTGCGATGAAGCGACGCAGGGTGGCCGCATGGTTCTGCTCCAGCTCGGCGGTAAACTTGGCCAGCACAGCGCCCGCCATGCCGAACAGCCAGTCTTCGCGTTCGGCGAAGCAGGGCGTGCTGGTGACCAGCACCAGCCGCTGCACCTTCGCCGGTTCGCGCTGTGCCCAGTGCAGCGCCACCTGCCCGCCCAGCGACCAGCCCAGGACATCGAGCGGTTCGCTGAATTGCTGCGACAAGGCTTGCACCAGGGCATCCAGATTCGTCAGCGGCAGCGGCGCACTGGCGCCGAAGCCGGGCAAGTCTACGCTCAGCACGCGAAAGTCGGACGCCAGCTTCTGCGCAACATCCGTCCACACGCCGCCGTGCATGCCCCAGCCGTGGATCAGCAACAGCGGCTGGCCGCTGCCGATGCTCTCAACATGCAAGCTCATGCAATGCTCCGATGAGTTGTGCCACATCTGCCTCGCTATGCGCCGCCGACAAAGTAATGCGCAATCTTGCCGTGCCCTGCGGCACGGTGGGCGGGCGGATCGCCGCGACCCAGATGCCGCGTTCGCGCAGGGCTTCGCTCAAGCGCAAAGCCTGCGCGTTATCCCCGATCAGCAGCGGCTGTATCGCGGTGTCCGACGGCATCAACTGCCAGGGCAGATCGGACAGACCGTTGCGCAGTTGTTGCACCAGCTTCTTCAGGTGGGCGCGCCGTTCGTCGCCCTGTGCTATCAGCTGCAGGCTCTGCGACAGCGCGACAGACAACGCGGGCGGTGTCGCCGTGGTGTAGACGTAGCTGTGCGCATGATTGATCAGCGTGTCGATGACGGCCTGCTCCGCCGCGACGAATGCGCCGGAAACCCCGGCGGCCTTGCCCAGCGTTGCCATATAGATGATGCGCGGGGAGGCGATACCGAAATGCGCCAGCGAGCCGTGCCCCTGCCCGCCGAGCACGCCAAAGCCGTGCGCGTCATCCACATACAGCCAGGCATCGTGCTGTTCGCACAACGCCAGCATCTCGCGCAGCGGCGCGATATCGCCGTCCATGCTGAACACAGCATCGGTGATGACCAGTTTTCTGCCGCTTAGGGTTTGCGCCAACAGTTGCGCGAGTTGCGCCATGTCGCCGTGGCGGTAACGTTTGGTATCGGCGCGCGACAACAACATGGCATCGTTGAGAGAGGCGTGGTTGAGCTTGTCGGCGAACACGGTGTCGCCCTTGCCGACCAGCGCCTGCACCACGCCGAGGTTGGCCATGTAGCCGGTGGAGAACAGCAGCCCGGCCGGTTTGCCGATGAAAGCGGCGAGTTGCTGTTCGAGCAGATGATGCGGCGCGAAGTGACCGCTCACCAGATGCGCCGCGCCCGCGCCGACGCCCCACTGCTGCGCACCCTGTTGCAATGCGGCGATCAGTTGCGGGTGACTGGCGAGGCCGAGGTAATCGTTGCTGCAAAAAGCGAGATAGGGCTTGCCGTCCACGACAATGTGCGGCGACTGCGGCGTATCCAGCGTGCGCCGCTTGCGCAGCAGGCTTTGCGCCGCACGCTCGTCCAAATCGTTTTGCAGAACGGAAAACGGCATCAGTGCTTTTCGGTCAACGGGTACAGACCCAGCTTGTTCATCAGCGCGCGGTCGCGCTCCACTTCCGGGTTGCCGGTGGTCAGCAGCTGTTCACCGTAGAAGATGGAGTTGGCGCCGCCCAGGAAGCACAGCGCCTGTACCGCATCGCTCATCTCGCCGCGCCCGGCGGAGAGACGCACGAAGGCTTTCGGCATGGTGATGCGCGCCACGGCAATCATGCGCACGAAATCCAGCGGATCGATGTTTTCGGTCTCGGCCAGCGGCGTGCCTTCGACCTTGACCAGGTTGTTGATAGGCACACTCTCGGGGTACGGATCCATGTTGGCCAGTTGCGCGATGAGCCCGGCGCGCTGGGTCAGATTCTCACCCAGCCCGATGATGCCGCCGCTGCAGACGTTCATGCCCGCCTTGCGCACGCGCTCCAGCGTGTCGATGCGGTCCTGGTAGTCGCGCGTAGAAATGATGTTGCCGTAGAACTCGGGCGCGGTGTCGAGGTTATGGTTGTAGTAATCAAGACCCGCGACACGCAACTGTTCGGTCTGTTCGTCGTTAAGCATACCCAGCGTGGCACAGGTCTCCATGCCCAGCGCACGCACCTCCTTGACCATCTCCACCACGGCCTTCATGTCGTTCTCGGACGGTTCGCGCCAGGCTGCACCCATGCAGAAGCGACCGGCACCGGCGCTCTTGGCCGCCTTGGCTGCTTTGAGCACTTCATCGATGTCCAGCATCTTCATGTTCTCCACCCCGGCGGAGTGAAAAGAAGACTGCGTGCAATAGCCGCAATCCTCGGTACAGCCGCCGGTCTTGATCGACAGCAGGGTGGAGAGTTGCACAGCGTTGGGGTCAAAGTGCTCGCGATGGATCTGTTGCGCGCGATACATCAGGTCTGAGAAAGGCAGCTTGAACAGGGCCTCGATCTCGGCGATGCTCCATTTCTTCTGCGCTGTCTGGGCGGGGCGGGATGTTTCTGCGTGTGTGGTTTGCATTTGGGTATGGATAATTAAGTAGAATGCCTCATCTGCGACCCAATAGCCGGATCGGAAACTTGTCTATTTTATCCCATCGTCTATTTGACATCAGCCTCAAAATCGCGCGCCTGCTGCCCGCACAGCCTTGCGTGCTATGCGGGGCGGAAAGCCATGCGGGACTGTGCTGCGCCGCCTGTAGTGCCGATCTGCCTCGCCTGACCGCGCAGCATTGCCCGGTCTGCGCTTTGCCGACCCCGGACGGCGGCGTGTGCGGAGAATGCCTGAAGCAGCAACCACCCTTCGACCACACCGTGGCCGCGTTCATTTACAGCTTCCCGCTCGACAAACTGATCCAGGCATTGAAGTTTCGCGAACACCTGATTCTGGTCGATTTCTTCGCCAACGCTCTGGTGCAGAACATCACCATCCGGCCGGACTGCATCGTGGCCTTGCCTCTGCATCCCAACCGACTGAGTGAACGGGGCTTCAACCAGTCGCTTCTGCTGGCACGGCGCATCGCGCGGCAACTGGATATCCCGCTGCTCGCCAATGCCTGCACCAGGATCCGCAACACGCCGCCGCAATCCACCTTGCCCTGGAAGGAGCGCGACAAGAACATGCGCCAGGCTTTCACCTGCAGTGCCGACGCCGATGTGCACGGCAAACATGTCGCCATCGTCGACGACGTGATGACTACGGGGGCTTCTACAGGGGAGTTGGCGCGGGCGCTGAAGCAGGCGGGCGCCAGCGAAGTCAGCGTCTGGGTGGTCGCACGGACGCTGCCGCACAACCACTAGATTCAAAGTTCTTTGAGTTTCTGCTGCACGAATTCCTGCAACTGCGGGTTCAGTGTCTTGGTATCGAGCGCATGCTGATAGCTGGCACGCGCCTCTTCCTTGCGCTGCGCTGACTGCAACGAGATTCCCAAGCCCATCAGCCACACCCCGTTGCCGGGCGATAGCGCCAGCGCTTTCTGGAACAACACGACGGCCTCCTGATGGCGATCCTGGCGCTGCAACAAGGCCGCCATGAACGCCTGATAGTCAGCCTGCTCGGCTGCGTCCGGCAAGTTCTTCTGCAATGTTGCCAGCGCCTCGGGTACCGCATTGCGCTCCACTTGCAAACGCGCCAGCAACATGGCGAACGAAGCATCGTGCGGATCGCGCCGCAGCCCCTTTAGCAACACACGCTCGGCCTCGTCATTGCGTTTCAACCCGAGCAACAGATTGACCCAGGCGCGTCGCGACGCCTTGTGATTCGGATCGCTGAGCAGCGCGTTCTCGTAACCGGATAGCGCTTCGTCGATGCGCCCTTCCTGGGCGGCCTGGTTGGCTTTGTTGAATTCGCTTTCGGCACGCTGCTGCGGACTGATCACCTTCATCGGCAACCCCGCCTGGGAAGTATTTGCCGGATCGTTTTGAGTGTGCGTCGTATCGGAGTGCGGCCCTCCGGCAGTGCGGCGGACGGACTTTTTTGCGACTTCGGCAACAGGTTGCTCGACCGTTTCGGGCAGGGGCGCGGCGACCGTCACCGCCGATGCCTCCTGCGACGCCGATGCGATCGCCGCATCGGAGATACCCGGCACCAGCTCGAACTGCGCCGGATTCGCCGCAACGACAGGTTCGACGACGATAGCCGCTTCGCGTGTGATAAACCATTTAGCTGTCGCCGCCGCGACCAGCAGAAGCAGGGTGATCAGTACATAGCGGAGCCAGTTGGTGCGCTTGCGCTGGGGGACGGCGCGTATCGCCGCATCAGCCTGCGTCACATTGACGCCGCGCTTTTCCAGGTCGTTCAATACCTGATTGACGAGGCTCATCGCAGCAGGATGCCCCAAACGCCGAGTGACAGCAGGGCCGCGGTCGCACCGCCCAACCACACCCAGACCATCCAGTCCTTGCGTGCTTCCGGGGTGTCCGCAGCCGCTTTCCTGACGTGGCGCGACTGCACCTGCTGGCGGCCTTCGGCGAAGGCCAGCATCAATGCCTTGTGCGCGATGATGTTGGCCAGCCTGGGTGTCCCACGCGTGACTCGGTGCATCATGCTGACCGCCCCATGATTGAACAGCGTCTCGCCCTTGAAACCAGCCACCGCCAGTCGATGGCGCAGATAGCGATCCATCTCATCACGGTGCAGGCCTTCGAGTTGATACTGGAAACTGATGCGCTGACGCAACTGACGCACCGAGTTGTGTTTCAAGCGCTCATCCAGCTCGGGCTGTCCGAACAGGATCACCTGCATCAGCTTGCGCTTCTCGGTCTCCAGATTGGTAAGCAGGCGCAACACTTCCAGACTCTCCAGCGGCATCGCCTGCGCCTCGTCCAGACAGACCACCACGCGTTTGCCGTCACGGGCGAAGTTGAGCAGGGTACGCGTCAGCTCGCGCAGCAACTGGTGCTGATCGTAGGAAGTATCCATCTCGATGCGGAATTCGTCCGCCAGCGCCAGCAGCAGGCTGCGCGGCTCAAGATAGGGATTGGGAATATAGGCAGTGATGTACTTCGCCGCATGGCGCCCGCTGGTGCCGCCATCCTGCGTGCCGATGTCGGTCGTGGTCTCGCGGTCGCTGTTGAGTGTGGTGAGGAACTTGCGGCAGAGGAGTGTCTTGCCGTTGCCCACCTCACCCACGATCTTGATGAAGCCCTCGCCGCTGCGCGCGGCGACCAGCAGGGTGTTCAGACCTTCCTGATAATTGGTACAGGCGAAGAAAAAACTGGTATCCGGCGTCAGCGAAAACGGGAATTCGCGCAGTCCAAAATGGGCCAGATACATGATCTTATCTTGACATGCTGTTCATGCGATCGCGACTCTGTCCGATAGCATCCGACCAATCCTTGTCGCTATCCACCACGGTCGGTTTGAGCAGAATGACCAGCTCTCGCTTCTCTGTAGTTCTGTTGGTCTGACCGAACACGGACTTGGGCAGCATAGGCAAACCGGATTCGTCGTACAGCGTTGCCTGTCGCATCAGACCGCCAATGGCGACGATCTGTCCGTCTCTGGCACGCACCACACTATCCGTTTCCGATATCGAACTCGATGCCAAGGGCAGATTGTAGGTTCCCATCGTAACCCCCAGATTCAGCGTCTTGTTGACAGTGGAAACGGTACTCACTGACGGGTGCACATGCAGAATGATCTCGTTGTTCTCGTCGATGCGCGGCGTCACATCCAGAGAGATGCCAGAAAAGAACGGCTGCACCTTGACCGTGGGCGCCGTGCCGGACATGGTTGTTGTCGATGCGGTTCCGCCGGTCACCTCGGTCACATAGAACTCGTCCGTGCCGACTTTCAGCACCGCCTTTTGGTTGTTCAGAGTTGCGATGCGCGGACTGGACAGCACGTGAACATCACCTTGAGCCTCAAGGAAGTTCAGCAACGCGGCAAAGTTGCTGGTCTGGAAGGCCAGTCCGAACATGGTTCCGGCAATGCCCCCTGTCGGCAGAGCGGTGGCCGCCAGCGACGAGAGGTTCGATCCCGGCGTTGAAGTTAAAATGCCGTTCGTCACAGCACCGCTATTCGCCAGCGTTGTGCCGGAAGAAATCGCCCCTCCGGACACGGCACTGTTCGGACCGCTCTTGAATGCCGACCAGTTGACGCCGGATTGGAACGTGTCGCTCAACTTGACTTCGATGATCTTCGCCTCGAGGATGACCTGGCGCTCGATGGATATCTGCGAGGCCTTGAGATAGGCAGCCACATTCTTCAGCTCATCCGGCATGGCGCGCACCACGATCACGCCGGACATCGGGCTGACCACGACGCTGCGCCCCTTCTCGACACCGACGATGATGGCCAGCGTCTTGGTCAGTTCATCCCAGAAATTCGTGCTGCTCGTCATGGTGACCTTGCTGCTGTCGCGATTCTCGCTGCTCGCGGTCGTCGCCCCGGTCGAACCGACCGCAACATCGGCTACCGACCCCGATGCCACTCGCAAAGAAGACTTGCCATCGCGCTGCCCGGTCAGGTAGCTGACTTGGTAGATTCGCGTCTGCAACGTCAACGGCTGGATATAGATGCGCGTCCCGTCGACCTTGTAGTCATATCCATAAAGCTCGCGTATGGATTCCAGCGCATCGAAAACCGTCACATCCTTCAGATTGAGCGATATCGAACCCGCCACATCGGGGTGCACCAGCATGCTATAGCGCGTGCCGGACACGATGGCCATGAACACCTGGGTAGCGGAAGTGTTGTTGACTGCCAGATCGAACTTGGCCTCGACCGGCTTCTTGTCGCCCTGGAAATTGGCCACTGCGAGCGGGGGCAATAATGCCTGACTCACCGCCGCATCCGATTTTCCGGTTTCGACCTCTGTCTGAACAGATGCGTTCATCTCCTGCTTGATCTTGGATGCAGTGGAATTTCCACCGCCACTGGAAGCGCATGCCGTCAGCAATAACGACAATGCGACAACATTGAGTTGTTTCATTTGCATGACTTCTCCTTCTTTTTGGCAGCACCTTTAGCAGGTACATGTCCTATCTTTTTTAGTGTTTTCCCGGGCGCTGGAGCTGCCTCTGCGGATCGATTTGCTGCCGGGGTGATGCAATGTTTGTTGCGGCGCCCCTCGATAACGACGCCAGGATACAGAGACACTTCATGCCTGCCATCTGCACCCTGCAACACGACACTGTCTTCACACACAGCCATCAGCCGTTCGCCGCCAACTTTGCCCCCCAGCGGCACTTGTTGTCCGTTGATGACCGCCGAACGACGGTCGGGCGAGATGAGGATCGTCCTCAACCCATCGTCTGAGGCAGCCTGCTTGGCACTGCTTGCAGCACTGCCGGACGGAAGAAATTCCGTCGCAGGACGCGTCGGATCGGGCAACACCTCCGCCTGCAAGGTCGTGCACACACATGTCAGGGCAGCCGCGGCTGCGAGCTTGTTCAGACTTGTAGCCATCGCTTGTCCAGACTCAGGGTATAGAGGGTCAGTTTCAATTCTGCGGTGGGATGCTCGAGCACGTTCAGTTTCGCCACGCCCCAGAACATCTGCGTCGGCAGATGCTCGAGCGCCGTCAAGTACTGCAGCAGATCCGCATAACTGCCGCGCACCGTGATCTCCACGCCGTGCTTGTAAATCTGCGTCTCGCTTTGCATCATCTGCTCCGCCATTGCATCACCGGAAGGTTCGATGAGCAGGCTGACGGGCAGGGTATTGAGCGCAACCAGTTGCAGACTCTGGTTCTTCCTCAATACCTGTTCCAGCAATTGCGCCATTTTCTCCGGCGGCACCAGTTTATCGCGGCGATCCTTCAGATAGGCGTTGCCATCGGCGATCTGCTGGCGCAATACGCGGATGCGCTCACGCTGCGGCGAAGTTGCATCCGCCTGTTTGGCCTGCAGCAGATTGGCCAGTTGCGCCTGTATCTCTTTCATTTTCTCCTGCTGCTGCACGACCTGCGCAGAAAGACTCTTCTGTCTGACCAGCAACGGACTCAGGAACACCGCATCGATCAGCGACACCACCAGGAATGCAGCGGCGAAAAAGATCAGTGCGCGCTCGCGCAGGGACATGCCATCCACCTTGGCGACCAATTTTCCGATCTGATCTTTCAGATTCATTTGTTCACCTCCGCTGCCGCCGTCGAATGCAGGTTGAACTCGACATAGCGTGCCGCAGGTTGATTCGCCTCAGTTTTCGGTTGCTGCATCTGCAAAGTCGAAAACGACTTGCCGCGCATGACCTTCTCTTTGCCGAGACGCTGGATATAGGCGGGAACGAGTTGCGGATCCACTACGGCGCCGCTCAGACTCATCTGGGCGCCGTCACCGGTGATGTCGAACGCCGTCAGCCACAATCCCTTGATCGACTGCCGCGCGAACGCGCGCATGTATTCCGAATACCCTTCGGTATTGCCGATCGCCCCGCTCTTCAACAGGTTCAGCCAGGATTCCTGTGCGGCCGCTTCAGCCTCCACTTGTTTCAACTCATCCGCCAATGCCTGGCTTGACAGTTGCGGCGAGAATTCGCGGGTGAAGTTGGCCAGGCGCGTCTGCTCTCCGACATAGCGCTTGTTCATCTCGTCGGTCTGCCGGGAGAGCATATCGACCTGATAAAGCGCGTAAGCGTAGAACACGACCGAGCCCAGCACGATCAGACCCAGCGCCTGCCCCATCGCGACCACGGAGAAATATTTCTTCTGCTTCAGGAAGACAGGGTTGAACAGATTGATCTGCTGGCTCATAACGCCTTCTTCTCCTGGCGCAACGCCGCTCCCAGCGCGGGAAGCGCATGGCAGGCGAACTCACTGTCGGACAACTCCGGCACCGCGATGATATCCATCACCTGGGACAGGTCGAGCATCTCCACCGGCAAACCCATATTGTCCGCCAGCACCTTCTCAAGCCCGAGCGAACCGGGGGCGGAGACCAGCATGCGATTCACCGGGATGTGATGGAACTGGCGGTCGAAATAATCCAGCGAGCGCTGCACCTCCAGCTCGACGCGATCCAGATATTGCTGGCGCAGACTCTCGTCGGCATCCTGCAACTGACCCAGCGTGATCTCGATACGCCGCGCAAGGAACAACTCGCCGTCGCAGGTGATGGTGAGCAAGCCGCCTTCGTCGCCGAAAGCCAGCATCGCCAGGCCGCGCCCTTCCGTCTCGAACAAGGCGGCAATGTTGCGCTGCGCCAGTTCGGGGATATCGATCACGCTCAATTCGATCTTTGCTTTCTCGAACTGACCGATGCGTTTGCGTATCGTCTCGTTGGATGCGGCAACGGCATAGAGCGACTGGGGACGGTCGCCGCCGTACTTGTTGGTGGGGATCTGCAATACGTCGATAGTCGCATCGTCGATGTGGTAACTCAACGCATCCTTGATCTTCCAGCGTATCGCCGTCTTCAATTCGTCCACAGGAACGTTGGGCGCATCCACCATCAACATCTGGTATTCATTGGCAGACAGCAAGGTGGTAAATCTGGAAGCATCCAGCTGCGCGTCCTTGCAAACCTTCTCCAGTGCGGATGAGGTCACTTCGGACATGGGAGAGAACGAGCACTTGGTCACTTGCGGGCGAACACCCACATACCTAGCCTGCGCGATATGGACACCTCGCTTACCGACGACGACAGCGATCCAGCCGCTGACACGGTTGTTTCGCTTGAACAGACTCAGTAACTGCGGCATCTCCATAATTGGCGTGAAGTTAATTCAGTAACCCATTGCTGTCAAGGGATTTTTTTATCTCGAAATGTCCGCCGACGGACATCCAATGACCATAATCCGTCAGCAGTCTCTAAAACAGCCTCACTTTCGGCCAAGCCCGGGGGAATATCTGTCTGATATCAGACATCAATTTTCGCGGCGATAGATGAAATTGTTCCTGTTCTTGTACACACCGAAAGTCACGCGCCCCGGAACGCTTGGATCCACAGCAGCGCCATTACTTCCTGTCAGCAAATAAGTCGGCGCGCTCAAACCGATATCGGCGCTACCGGTAACGCCGGGAGCAGCCAGATTAATGGTCCTTACCCCACCGGCCAGTGTTACCACCCCCGCCCCAACCGCATTGATATTGCCGGCGGCAAGCAGACCGGTAAAGTTGGTCTTCACTAGGTTCGCGGTATTGAATGAAGTGATACTGTCAGTAGTGCTTGTCAACCAGCTATCCCCATCCCAAAATTGAGCGGTAGCGGTGATTCGAAGCGGTATCAACTCGGAACCGTAGGCGTTGGATATTCGGAATCTACCACTCACCACCTGCACCCCCCCATCGATGGAAGAAGCGGCCCGCAGCGAAGTCACACTGTCAGTATCGGTCGCCCGAACAAAAATATCTGCCGGATCGACAGGCGTCGTCGGGAACCGGTAGATCGGCGTGCTCGTCGTTGTGGCCACCCCCGCTGCGAATGCAGTCGACGGCACAGTATTGGAGGAAAGTGTGCCCCCACCCGGATTCTGGTTTGCTGCTCCGGTTGCGCCTATCGCATTCCATGCCGACAGGGTGACATCCTTGGATAGGCCTGTTGTAGTGTTGTAATTGACAGTCGTGCTTCCTCCGGCGTTTCTCGCTGTCATCGTCAAGCTGAAGGGCTGGCCGGAGTAGACAAAACCATTGTACTGGCCCGGGCAGGTTTGGCCGACTGGACATCCCATGGGCACACCGGACGCAAGCATCACGACTGTATCGAAATGATCCGGCACAAAACGCCCGAACACGACCGCATTGGCCAGTAACCCGAAATTGCAGCCGAATTTCCCGTTGGCATCTTTGGTGTTCGCATAGCTATCCAGCACACAATCGCCCTTGGTGCTGAGACTGTCCACCCCGGTCCATGTCGCCGCTCTAAGCGCGTCGCACTGCGCCGTCGTCAATCCCGGCGTGGTGCATTCATCAACTGTGGATACACCGTCATACACACTCCGTCGCGACGTTGTATCGGTTGCAGGATTGTAGCCCGGCAGCGTGAAGGCACCCACTTCGCTGTAAGTGAACGCAGCGCCCGTTGCAGTCGACGCCGGAGTGGCGGATGTCGCTGCGGGGAATGTGCCCGACACGATGCCCTTTACCGTCGCCGGACTTGCCACCTGCACGATATTGTTGTTGATCTTCACGACCCCGGTATACCCGCTCGGACTGCCTGTGATACCCGTTGTCGTCGCCGTCAGCGCAAAGTTGTCGCTGCCCGCCTTGAAGATTGGAAGGCCCGAGGTGCCGGTATTGGTCGCATTGCTCGAAGTCACCGAAGCGATACTTGCTGGCCGCACCGCAAACGAATCGGTTGAACACGCGCTGGTCGTGCCGTCGCTGATGACCGCCACCAGCTTTTGATAGGCGGAATTGATCGTGAAACTGGGCGACTGCTTCTGGCCTTTATCGGTCGCGCCCGAAGCAAAGGTCAGTGTTTGCGTGCCACCGGCGACCGCGACTTTGCTGGTACAGGTGCCGGTGCATGACAACGTGCAATCCAACGCCGGATTGGACAGACTATCGCTGTTGTCCACCAGCTTGACTGTGACCGTCTTGCTACTACCGACCGCATAGGTCGTGACGATCTGGTTGTTGGACAACGCTGCCACATTGAGCTTGAAAGGTGTTCCTGTCAGCTTGGTATAGATGTGGCCGTTCAAATAATTCTGCACGGCAAGTGGCGGGGTACCGTATGCCTCGTCGATGGCATTGAACCCGTCTGCCGTGCCCCCGCTGGGCGGATCCATATACTGCGCGCAAACACGCAGACTGCCGATCTCATGAATATTGGTTGAGCCGCCCGTAGAGCCGGTAAAGGAAATCTGCCAATTGGTGGGAACCGGCGCTTGGGTAAACCCTTGCGCTGCTGCCGCGGTATAGACATTGGGAATGCTGATTAGCGACGCATAGCTATTGCCCGTCCCCGTCGTATCGCGATTGACGGCCACCGACGTGGAGGTCGGCTCATTGCGCGCATCCACGATCACCTGATAGTAATAACCCAGCGATGGTATGGCTGATCCGTTGTTATCGATTTGCGGCGCCAGGGTCGCAGTACCTCCCAGCCAGTTATAGCCGCTCATGCCCGAGCCCGAACCGCGTGCGCCCACAGAATCGACGATAAACCCGGATCCTCCGATGCGGCCCTCGGTCGGATTCTGGTAATTGCCAAATTCATCCAGGGCAACGCCCAACCAGCCACCCGCGAAGCCAACCACACCGGTTCGCTGCGCGTAACCGAGGGAACCACCGAACGCTCCCGGCACGGCCGGCACCGAATAGTCGGACAAGGTCACCGCAATACCGTCGGCACCGCTGCCGTTATAGGCATACTGCCGAAACTCGACCGAAATATAGTTGCCTGCGGCGGGGAAGATCCCCGGCACCGTGGCTGCCTTGGCATTGTTGCCGGTGTTGTTGGTCAAGCGCAGGTAACCCGGGTTCACGATGCTGGGCAATATTCCTGTGGCATCGCTGGTGGAAACGGTCCAGTTCGCTCCAAAAATGGTGGATGGATTCAGCGTAGCGCGTGCGAAGTTGTCGCATTGGCAAGTGACAGTCACGCCTGCGGGAATATTGGAAGGCGGATTACAGACGATGCACGCCGAGGTCGTGAAAGTGAGCTCGGCCCCGTTCGTCGTGCCCTGGCTGTTCGTGGCCCTCACCTGGTAATGATAGGTCGTGCCACAAGTCAGTCCCGAAATCGACGCAGACACTGCCGCGTTGCTTGCGTTGGCCGCCAGCGGACTTGTCGCGGCGGTAACGGTGCTGCCATAGGTATTATCCAGCCCGTAATCGAAAACGACCGTGGTGGAAGCGCCGTTGCTGCTGACCATGCCGTTCAGGGTCGCGGTTGAGGCCGTGATCGCTGTTGCAGCATTGGTGGTGGCTGCAGGCAGAGCGGGGGGTGGCGCCCGTAAGGCAATGGTCAGAAAAGCGTTGACGACATTATTCGTGATATTCGCAGTGGTATTGCCTGTCGCACCTGCGGTCGCCATGACACCATCCCATACCGCGAAGCCGCCGCCATTTCCCGAGTTTATCCCTGCGTCGGTCCGCTCGGCGATACCCGTCAGCGTCCCGTTCGTCTGGTTGCTGAAATGCGCATTGTTGCTGTCGCGGTCATGCGCGACAGCCTGTACGACGAGCGTATCCGCCACTGTGGTGGTGATCCCCGTCACGTTGACGGTATTGCTAGCCGCCGCCTTGACGCCGCCTCCGGTGACATCCCAGGGATTACCTACGGCGATCACCCCGCGATAGGTGACGATCCGCGCATAGACATGGTTGCCGGGGTCTGCCACGGTCGGCGTTGCCATGGCTGCAGAAGTGGCCCGCGCCCAGAACACCGTGAGTCGCGTTCCGTTGGTGGTGGTGCCCGTCGCCTGTGGACTGTTGGCCACGGCAACAAATCCTGCAGAAGTCGATAGCGTAACCGGCTCACCTCCGGTACTTTCAACAAAAAGCAGAGCGACATCTCCCGCAACGTGCGCCGGCCATGCCGGGCTGACGGCCCCCGTCCCGCCAGCCCCCCCACCCACCGCCTGGAAAACCGGAGCCGCCAAGGCCGGATCTGCCAGTATAGCCAGCATCACAAATATCATCTTCAAGGTGTTTTTCATGTATATCTCCTGCCCGCGCGCTTCTTCGCCCGATTCTTCGTTGTTATTCTTTCATCTTTGCGCTCAGAACACGCAAAACGTAATTCTCTGTCCCCGGCACACCCCATACGGCACTGGAAGTGATGTCGTAGCTCCACACCGTTGTCGGCACATCACCGGAGTTCACGGCATCCACCGCCGAGACAGCGGTATAGCCTACAGTCACCGCAAAATCCGACAAGTTCCCGCCCAGCGCGGTTGCCGTGCCGGGAGTAAAAACCACCGCCGCCGGTGCCGATACGCCGGGTACCGTTGCGATGTTGTACGCCGCCCACTCGACACCCGCACTGGCAGCCTGATAGGCACGCGAACCCATCACGTCCAGCGCCTGCCCCTGGTTCTGCGTGGTCGAAAAAGACACCATCGCCGCACCCAAGCCTGCCAGCACCACAAGCAGGAAGATGGCGGAGACCAGACTGAAACCTTGTTGATTTTTTTTCAGTTTCAAAACATCCTCACGGTATGTTGTTGATATGTACTTCGTGATACAGGTTCACACTCTCATTATCGCGCGTTATGGTAAGGCTGGCTGCCAGCAGGCTGTTGCGCGCGTTGCTGGTGTTATAGACGAAATTGCAATTGCTCACACGGTCGGCCAAGATAGCAGTACTCGGGGCAGTAAGCGCCGCGGGAGCCGCTTGCGGATCGTTGAAGCCATATGACCAATACCTCATAAGCCGGCATGTCCCGTCGCCGTTTGCATCCGTCCCGCAAGCGCCTCCACCGGGATTCACGCAGGCATAGGTCACCGCCTGCTGGGCGGCGGGCACGACCGCGAAGCGGTGGCCTTCAAGTTCCGACGATGCCGGCAATGGTGTAGCGGATGTGACCTGTACTGTAGTTGTACCTGCCGCCGAAACCATGCGCCGTACACCGGTTGCCGAACTCACCAACTGATAAGGCTGGCGTCCATCAGATTGGGTACTGCCGATCACGATGGCATCACCGACGCTGGTTGCAATCTGCGTGCCGATAATTTCAAAACAGGTATCCGCCGCATCGAAGTTCAACGCATCGCCCCGCGTATTGCCAGCCACCACTGCGGCGCAGCCCCCCGCGCCATCGGCAGGATCGACCCGATAGCGTCCGCCCTCAGTCGTCGGCAGAAATTCAAAGTAAGTCGAACCTGCCGGGGTCGGCAAGCGCACGCTGTTCGGCACCGCCGTGCGCAGGTCGCGCCCCATCCTGCGCAATGCGGTATCCGCGATATCGCTCATCTCGGCGCGGCGCGCGCTGTCTACATAACCCTGCACCGGCGCGCGAATGAACATCGCCACCATCCCGGCGATGATCCCGGTGATTACGATCACGATGATCATCTCGACCAGCGTGAAGCCGCGCTGTGGTTTCATATCCCCGTACATCAGTTGCCCGCCCTGTAACCCGTTGCCTGCACCGGACCGACACCAAAGGAATCGGTGACAGTCACGGTGATCACCACCCCGCTGCCTGCCGTGATGACAGTCCCGCCCAGAGTTGGCGTCTGCGCCACGCTCACACTGGTGATGTTATACCCCCCTAACCCGCCAACAGGATTGTTGGTGGAAAAATCCAGAATTCCGCTGGTGGTAGTGTAATTGCAGTAATCCCAAACGGAAGTCACCCCAGTGCGCAATGAGTCCGCCCCCAGCGTGCCCGTGCAGGCGACACCGGACAGATCCTGCAACTTGATCTCTTCCAGCATGGACTCGGCGACCGCCAGAGCCTGTTTGCGTACTAGCGGATCCGCGCTGCTTCTGGTCACCTGATTCATGACCAGCAACACCCCGGCCATCGCCGCACTAATGATGACAATAAAGATGATCAGCTCGATCAGACTGATGCCGCGCTGCCGCAGTATTGCGGATCTAGTGCACATAACCGGTCTCAGCCTCGATGTTGATGGTAGTAGTCCCCACGACCGCGGAGGCCCCGTTTGGCGTCGGCGTGCCCATAAAATCGAAGGCCACTGACAGCGTTCCGCTCAATGTCACGCCGTTTGGCACCACGCAATTGATGACGCCCGCCACCACCGCCGTGCCGCAATTCTGCGGATTGCCATTGGAGACGTTCACGGTCACAGGACTATGCGATGCGATGGCGACCTTCTGCGCGTAGCGCAACGCTGCAGCGACCTGATCCGCCGTGGCGCGATCCCTGAACGCGTCGTTCCCGGCGAAACGGGGCAGTGCGACCACCGCGATGATGCCGAGGATGACGATGATGGTGACCAGCTCGACCATGGTGAATCCGCGCTGTCGGCGCGGAGATTGTGTTGCCGCTGTGATCGACGATTTAGACATCTGCTCGACACCCGATCTAGATGGACGAAAGAAACTCGATTGGATTTCGGGTTTCTTCGGTCAACCCAAATTGTTAAGCTTGAAAGAAAAGGTGGGCGCATTGCGCCCACCCGCTACCACATTACTCCAACGGTATGCTGCTTAGCAGGCTGCTGCTGTTGCGCTGGCTGTTGCTGCACCAGTTGTACCGTTATAGGTTGCTGTACAGCCAGCAGGCGCCCCAGTCGGCGTAAAGGTGACAGCTGTGGGTGTTGTGTAATCGGGCGTATAACCGTCTATCGACTCCAGCGCTGCGGTGATACCTGCAGCTGTGCCAGTAGGAATGCCCGTCCCGGCGTTCACAGCCACAACAGTCGTACCCAATGTTGTCGTTATCGCAGCAGAACTGCCCGTGGCCAGATACTGCGACCTGGTGATGGCAACAGCAGAACGGATCGCACCGGTGATGCCGTTCACACTGGCAACCCGTGCCTCATCGCTCAGATTGGTGAATCGCGGCAGCGCGGTCGCCGCCAAGATGCCCAGAATCACAATCACCACGATCAGTTCGATCAACGTAAAACCTTGTTGCTTTTTCATAATGTCTCTCCTAAGTTATTAAGGGCCGCAGCCCCGTTTTGCTTCTTAACACCCGTTTTATCCGATGCCGCAGCACCCGATCCGAACCGGCTCATTACAATCTAGCCAGAATCGTGCCAGAAAGCAAGCAATATATCGCTTCAAGGCAAAGGCTTAGCTCAAATAATTAAAGCGATTCGTGACACATACTCGACACTAATGACCAAGCCATGACAGCAGGAAGACCAAAGCATACAGCCCCCCTAGCACCAGAAAAACTCCCGCCTGACGGCCATGACTGAATACAACCTCATCCAAGCCATGACGCGATATCTCTACCGGCTTCATGGCACGGCGCATCGAAACCCAGCGGTTCGCACCTTCTTCGAAGTCACGCAACTGGCTGGGGCGCAGCAGCAGGAACAAACTGACGAACGCTGCAAAGACCGAACCCAGCAAGGCGCTCAGGACAAAGGCATCCAGCAGCGCACCCACGAAGGATGGGGGCAGATCGTAATACTGCGCCAACCCGGCAATAGCTCCCGCCTTGTTCAGACTTATGGTAAGAAAATAGGTGATATAGCAGGAGCCCAGCAAGATCAGCACACCGCCGACTTGTCTGTGGCGATAGAACCATGGATCCAGCGCAACGGAGGTTTCCAGCGATTGATCCAGATGCCGCGTTGATATCCAGCGATCGAGCATCGCGCTGACCGCGCGCAAACGGACGGGATCCCAAAGCAGCAGTCCGCCGACCAGAATGCCTGTCAGGCTGCCGACCGACAGAAAAACGATCGCGGAACGGAGCAGTATAGACTCGACGACAGGATCCATATGTCTCTCAATCTATCCAATGATAAGGCTCGGCCGGCGCAAACAGTGTGCTGACCAGTTCCTTACCCGCTTTCGGCCGGCCAAGCATCGGCTCGTAACTCAGCTGAACGCGAAACCGTATCCACTTGTTGCCGTCTTTCCCCGGTGTGAAGTAATCGCCACGATCCACGATGTAGACCAGCTCTCGCGACTGCAAGTCGAACACCCATTGGCCCGGTGCGACGACGCCCGGCGAGGGGGCAAAGAACTCTCCGGCGTAGTTCTTCGGTTTCTGTTGCAGCCAGTCCATCGGGTTGTCGTTCGCAAGTTGGCTTACTTCTTTCTCGTTCGCCGCGCCGCGCGCCAGCAGCGTGCCATAACGGAGGATCAGCGCACTCTGCAACGCTCCTTCGACTTGCTGCATCGCCGCCTTCTCCGCCCGCTCCTGATAGAAAGGAATGCGCAGCAAAAACATCCCCGCCAATATCACGATGATCGAGATGACGATGATGAGTTCAATGAGCGTGAAACCGCGCTGAGTCTTCATTTGTGCAATGCCACCTTGCCCAAGTCCCACATCGGCAGGAAGATGCCCAGCGCCAGGATCAGCACCAACCCACCCAGCAGCACGATCATGATCGGCTCGATATTGGCGCTGAGGGTCTTGATCTCGTATTCGACCTCGCGTTCGTACATCCCGGCGATCTCGAACATCAGGCCGTCCATATCGCCGGTCTCCTCGCCCACGGCGATCATCTGCAATACGGTGGGATTGAACACGCCACTGGCTGAAGCGGTGCGCAGGATGCTCTCGCCGCGCTCGACGCCGTCGCGCATCTGCTCGACACGGCTGCGCATGTATTCGTTATCCACCACCAGCGCCACCGAGTTGAGTCCCTGCACGATGGGAATGCCGCTCTTGAACGACAGCGCCAGACTGCGCGCGAACCGCGACAGCGTCGCTTTCATGATGATGGGGCCGGCGATGGGAATATGGAACTTGTAGCGATCCCATTTGTAACGTCCCTCCGTCGTGTTGATCCAGGAACGGAACGCGACCACCGCGCCCACCAGCAGGGCCAGCAGAACAGGCCAGGAATTCAGCATGAAACTGGAGAAACCCATCAGTATCTTGGTCATCAGCGGCAACTCGGCATGGAAGCCTTCAAACACCTTGACGAACGCCGGGATGACGAAGATGTTGACGATGACGATGGCGATCGCCATGGCGATCACGACGAACATCGGATAGCGCACTGCCGACTTGATACGCTCCTTCATGTCCTTCTCGAACTCGAGGTGCTCATACAGTCGCAGGAAGGTCATGTCCAGCATACCGGTCATCTCGCCGACCTGCACCATACTGAGATAGAACGGCGAGAACACTTTTGGATGACGGCGCATTGCGGTGGACAGTTCGCGGCCGCTATCCAGACTTTCGCGCAGATCCTGCAGCATGGCGGAGAACACCGGATTGCGCGTGGATTCCTGCAGGCCAGCCAGTGCACGCATGATCGGCACACCGGCCTTGAGCAGGGTGTACATCTGGCGGCTGAACAGCATCACCTCCAGCGTATCGACCTTCTTCTCGGCCGACAGTTTTTTCCACAAACTGACTTCCGGACTGCTGCCGCTGCGGACTGCCTGCGAGGTGAGTTTGATCTCGGTCGGCGTGATGCCGGTGTTCAGCAATTGATCGGCGATGGCGCCGCTGTCCGCGCCTTCCAGTGACCCCTGCACCAGTTCCCCGCGCGTACTTCTTCCCTTGTAGGCGAATACAGGCATCAGTCTTCCACTTGGTTGCTGATGCGCATCACCTCGGCGACCGAGGTATGGCCCAACTTCATCTCGTGCAGTGCAGCATCAAGAAGTGTCTTGCCCTTCAGGTGCTCACGCGCGACCTGCATGAAGTGGGTATTGTCATCGTGGGCGGCGGCATCGACCAGCGCCTGCCCCATCTCCAGCATCTCGTAAACACCCATGCGCCCGTGGTAACCGGTGCCGTTGCAATGCGAGCAACCGCGACCGTGCAGCAGCGTGCCCCAATCGCCTCTGGCGATACCCTCCGCTTCCAGCCACTCGGCCTCCTGCGGGGTGGGCACATGCGTCTCGCTGCAGCTCTCGCAGACGCGGCGCAGCAGGCGTTGCGCCAGCACAGCCTGTACCGACGAAGCCACCATGTATTTCGGCGCGCCCATGTCGACCAGACGGAACAGGGTACCGGCAGTGTCGCGCGTGTGCAGTGTGGAGAACACCAGGTGACCGGTCATCGCCGCGCGCATGCCGATTTGCGCGGTTTCGGCATCGCGCATCTCGCCAACCAGAATGATGTCCGGGTCCTGACGCAGGGCGGAACGCAGCACACGCGAGAAAGTGAGTTCGATCTTTTCGTTCACCTGCACCTGGTTGATGCCGGGCAGGCGGTATTCGACCGGGTCTTCCACGGTGATGATCTTCTGGTCGATGGTGTTGATCTCGGCAAGCCCTGCATACAGCGTGGTCGTCTTGCCGGAACCGGTCGGGCCGGTGACCAGCACCATGCCATTGCTGCGCTGGATGATCTCGCGGAAACGCTTGAGCATGTCCGCGGGCATCCCGAGCTTGTCCAGGGTGAGGAAGCTGCCGCTCTGGTTGAGCAGACGCATCACCACCGATTCGCCGTATTGCGTCGGCATGGTGGAGATACGCACGTCCACCGCCTGGTCGCGCACGCGGATGTTGAAACGGCCGTCCTGCGGCAGGCGCTTCTCGGAGATGTCCAGACCGGACATCAGCTTCAGGCGCAGAGCGAGCGAGGGGGCGATCTTGCTGTCGGCCTCGGTTTGCAGGTGCAGCGCGCCGTCGATACGGAAACGGATCTGCACGCGCGCTTCCTGCGGCTCGATATGGATGTCTGAAGCGCGCACCTGGGTCGCATCGTCGAACATGGTCTGCAACAGCTTGACCACCGGCGCCTCTTCAGTGCCGACGGTATCGCTCAGCGCGCCGAAGTCGATGTAGGTATCCCCCAGGTCTTCAGAGACCGCCTTGGCCAGACCGGAGATCTCCTCGGTGCGGCGGTAGACGCGGTCGATGGTCTCCAGCAACTGGCCTTCGGTGACCACGGCGACATCGATGTCGCGCTTGAGCAGGCGCGCGATCTCGTCGAAGGCGAACAGGTCGGTCGGGTCGGCCATGCCGACCAGCAGCACGCCGTTGCGCTCTTCCAGCGCCACGGCGCGGAAACGCCGCGCCTGGTTCTCCGGCAGGCGGCGCACGATCTCGAGGTTGACGTTGTAGTACTTGAGGTTGATGTACGGGATGTTGAGCTGCTTGGCGATCGCTTCGGAGATCTGGTCTTCGCTCACGAAGGCATTGTCCACCAGCACGCGGCCAAGCTTGCGGCCGCTGCGTTTCTGCTGCTCCAGCGCGAACTGGAGTTGATCCAATGAAATGAGTTTCTGCTGTACCAGCAGATCGCCTAAGCGGATTTTCTCCGGACGCGCCATAATTCCCCCTGTGTGACTTTTTCAGACACTTGCCGATAAGCGGAAGTTAGCCGTTTTTCCCCATACTGACAAGCATTTCGAGTGGATTCCTGATGTTTAACGTGATTCTTTACCAACCGGAGATTCCACCCAATACCGGCAATATCATCCGCCTCTGCGCCAACACCGGCGCACAGTTGCATCTCATCCGCCCGCTCGGTTTCGACCTCGACGACAAACAACTGCGCCGTGCCGGACTGGACTATCACGAATATGCGCGTGTCCGGGTTTACGACACACTTGTCGAATGTCTGGACACCCTGCCCGATGCGCGCGTGTTCGCCTTCACCACCAAGGCCTCGCATCCCTACCATGAAGTGCAATACCAACACGGGGATGCGTTCCTGTTCGGACCCGAGAGTCGCGGACTGCCTGCGGATGTGTTAGCAGCATTCGTGCCCGAGCACCGCCTGCGCCTGCCGATGCTGCCTGACAATCGCAGCCTGAATCTTTCCAATACGGTGGCAGTGGCGGTGTTCGAAGCCTGGAGACAGTGCGGCTTCGCGGGAGCTCAGTCGAACTCGCTGCCCGGTTGACGGCTGAGCAGCGCTTCGACCGCCTTGTCGGCGGCGAGATCCTCGTACAGCACGCGGTAGACCGCTTCGCAGATCGGCATGTCCACCCCGCGCTGCTGCGCGATGCGGTGCACCTCGCGCGCGGTGTAGACGCCTTCGGCCACGTGCCCGAGTTCGTTGAGGATGTTGGAGAGCGACTTGTGCTGCGCCAGCAGCATGCCGACCTGGCGGTTGCGCGAGAGGTCGCCGGTGCAGGTGAGGATGAGGTCGCCCACGCCGGACAGACCACCCAGCGTCTCGGCACGTCCACCCATCTGCAGACCCAGCCGCGTCATCTCGGCCAGTCCGCGCGTGAGCAGGGCGGCACGGGCGTTGAGCCCCATCTGCATGCCGTCGCAGATGCCGGCCGCGATGGCCAGCACGTTCTTGACCGCACCGCCGATCTCGACACCGACCACATCGGTGCTGGAATAGATGCGCAAGCGCGAATGATGCAGAAGCTTGGCCGTGTGCTGCGCGAACTCGCCATCGTTCGACGCCAGCGTCATCGCTGTGGGCTGGCTGCGCGCCACTTCCTGCGCGAAGCTGGGGCCGGAAAGCACGCCGCGCGGGAAGCTGGCCGGCAGGATCTGTTCGGCAATCTGGTGCGGGAACAGCGAGGTCTCGCTCTCGAAACCCTTGCACACCCAGACCACAGGAACGGGCGATGGCAGCTTGGCGAGTTGTTGCAGCGTGCTGCGCAGACCGGCGACAGGCACCGCCACGATGACCAGCTCGGCATCGGCCAATGTCTCGCTCAGCGAAGCGGAAAGTCGGAGTTCAGCGGGTAGCGGGATATCGGGCAGGAAACGCTGGTTATGGCGATCGCGGACCATGGCCTCGATCTCCGCCGCCTCGCGCGACCAGAGCGTGACCTGATGGCGCGGTGCGAAGCTGACCGCTAGGGCAGTCCCCCATGCGCCGGAACCCAATATCGCGATCTTCATCAGTCGCCCCACACGTCGCCGGATCTGAGGAAACCGGTGCTGCCGTCCGCATGGCGCACCTTGACCCAGCCGCTGCCGTTGTTGCCCAGCCATTCCAGTCCGAGTTGCTGGGTCGCCTTGAACGCCAGAGCGGAACCCGCATCCGGGCTACGCAACACATCGGTAGACGGAACCGTGACCATGACGTAGCGCTTGCTGCTTAGATTGCGCTTCTCGATCCAGAACAGCTTGCCCGAGTTGTCGCGCACCTTGACCCAGTTGTCCAGCACCACGACCTGCTCCAGCGGCAGATAGCGCGTGGCGACGAACAGCTTCTTTGCCCGCAGCGAATTGGCGTCGTAGAGGATGGCAGGCTCGGCGACTGAAACGAAATCGAATGCGTGCGCGGCCTGACTGGCCAGCAACAACAGCAGCGATGTCGCCAGAGGTCTCATCAGTGCTTGACCGCCTCTGCGCCCTGGCCCTGATTCTGCTGCTTCTGCTGCTGATAGATCGACTCGAAGTTGATCGGGTTGAGCATCACCGGTGCGAAACCGGCGCGCACCGCCACGTTCGAAACCACTTCGCGCAGATAGGGGTAGAGGATGTTGGGGCAGAGCACCGCCAGCACCGTCTCCATCTCGTCCGCCGGCACGTTGCGCACCTGGAAGATGCCGGCCTGCTTGGCTTCGATCAGGAACATGACCTTGTCCTTCTCGGGCAGCTTGGCGGTGACGGTGACGGTGACGACGACTTCGTACACGCCCTCCTCTACCGTTCCGGCCTGGGTCTGCAATTGCAGATCGATCTGCGGATTCTCGCGCTCCAGGAAGATGCCCGGCGCATGCGGAACCTCCAGCGACATGTCTTTCACATACAGCTTCTCGATATTGAAGATCGGTTGCGTATTCTCTTGTGCAGCTTGTGCGGCTTCGGTCATGCTATTTCCCCTGTCTATTGTTTCGCCAGCAATTTGTCCAACCCGCCTTCCTGGTCGAGCGCGGCCATATCGTCATAACCGCCGACATGGGTATCGTCGATGTAGATCTGCGGCACCGTGCGGCGGCCGGTTCTCTTGATCATCAATTCCTGCTGCTCCGGATGCAGGTCGATGCGGATCTTCTCAATCTCCGTCACGCCCTTGCGCTTGAGCAGGTGCTCGGCGCGCACGCAGTAGGGGCAGACTTCGGTGCAATACATGAGGACCTTGGCCATCTTATCTCTCCAGCGGCAGGCTGGCTTTTTGCCAGGCCATCACGCCGCCCTCCAGATTATATGCCTGGGAGAAACCCTGTTTGCCCAGCTGCGCGCAGGCGGATGCCGAACGCATCCCGCTGCGGCACACCACCAGGATGGGTTTGTCGCGATACTTCTCCAGTTCGCCGATGCGCTCGCGCAGCTTGCCCAGCGGCACGAGCTTGCTGTTCAGGATATGGCCGGAGTCGTATTCGCCCTGCTCGCGCACGTCCAGCACCAGCGCGCTCTTGTGGTTGATGAGCTGGGTGGCGGCGATATGGTCGACATCCTTGATGCCGCGCAGACGGTTGCCGAAGAAAGACCAGAACAGCATGGCGCCGCTGGTCAGCGCGATCAGAATGGTCCAGATATTATTTTGCAGGTACAGCAGCACGGCGATACTCCTCGTATTTTTGGGTGGCGAATTCTAACAGAGCGCTAAAGCGCGCGGGATCCTTGAGCGCCAACTCTTCAAGTTCAGCGCGGGCGTGCCCAAAGCTATCCGGGTAAGACCAGATCGCCCGCTCCATCTGCAACCGCGCTTCATCAGGCCGATTCGAAAGTGCCAGCAGGGATGCCTGACGATACGCCACCGGCGCAATCGGTATGAAGCGCAGCGCACGTTCATTGAGATCGAGCTTGGCCGCCAGGTGATCGTCGCTGGGCTCCAGCGTGCTGGCAATGAATAGTTCGGCATAGGAGCTCAGCAGCGAACTGCGCTGGACTGCCAGCAGTTCTTGTTTTATCTGCGGCACAAGATTGGGTACTTTCTCCGCTTTGCCGCGTAGCGCCAGAGCGTTCTCCAGACGATGGTATCCCTGATAGACCTGCACCAGCGATAGAACCCCCAGCAGCAGCATCATCGCAACGGATACTCTCCCCAGGACACGCAGCTCCAGCCGGTATGCAGAGGCATCGAAGATGCCCAACATGACCGCCGCCACGCCGATGAAATACATATACCAGAACGGGTATTCGAGCAGGCTGTGGATGCCCAGTACCGCCAGCACCGCGTAGCCCCACCAATGGTAAAGGGTAAATTGAACACCTCGGATGGCCAATTGCCGAAACCATAACCCTAAGGTAACAAACAGAATGGCGAGTCCGACAAGACCGCCCTCAGCCGCGATTTGCATCACAATATTGTGCGCGTTGTTATAGAGCCCTGCCATGGCAGGATTCCGCAGTTCGGATGAGAGAAGGAAATGCTCGTATGCAAACTGGCCAAAGCCCGCACCCATGAAGGGATACTGGAAGAAAATCAGCGTTCCCTCTTTCCATAGGTGAGCCCGTATCAATCCACTGGCATTTTCTCCCAGTAATCTTTCCATCGTAGTGACACTGCCGCCCGCACCCTCGAGCCAAGGTATCTGCACCACCAGATGCATCAGACCGAACCCCAGTACCAACATCAGGCTGTAATGCATCAATGGACGCAAAGCACGATCGCGCCGTTGCCACACAAAAGCCAGACCAAGGACAAACAACAGATAGAGCCATGAGCTGCGCGAACCGGAAAGCACCAGAACGAACAGCATCGGCATCGCCAGCAAAGCGGCCAGCCAGATGCGCATGCCAGAGCGTGCATACAACAAGCCCAGCGAGATCAGCCCCAAAGCCAGAAAGTTGGCGAAGTGGTTGGGTTGCGCGGTATTGCCATACACCGCTTGGGAAGTCTTGGCGGTAATCACCGGATTCAGGAACGTGTCCCAGCGATAATGTTGAAGTATGCCTGCCAGGGTGTTCAGCTCCGCGCCGACCAGCAGGAAGATCGCCAGCGCGCTGACCAGCAACGGCAATCCGAGTTCGGTGCGCAAGCGCTGCCCCAGCATCATAAGCAAAGCGGAAAAGAGCAGGTACAACCCCATCATCATCAGATGATCAAAGTGGATGACGCGTCCGATGAAGAACTGGACCACCAGCAGCAGCATCAATCCGATCGGCAGCATGACGATGCGCGGCACCTCCGGCGCCTGCCAGTAGCGCGCCGTCAGCAGCAAAGGCATGGCGCACAGGCCGAGCAGGGCCGCGCCAGTCTCCTGATAAAACGTGGTGATGGGATAAGCGTGGTGGTAGTACAGAAAAGGCAAAACCCACATCAGGCCGACGAAGGCCAGACTGATGTGGGCAAGTTTTACCGGAAAGGGGAACGGACTTTTTAGCAACTGCCTTTGATGCCGAACTTGGCGAGGATGCTATTCAGCGGGCAGATCTGGGTGAAGCCGCTCTGGAACAGGTTCAGGCCGACGAAAGCGGTGAAGAACAGGAAGTACTCGCTGACGAACAGCGGGCTGGCCTGCACGCCAAGAGACAGGGAAAGCAGTATGAAGAAACCTGCAACGATACGGACGATACGTTCTGCGTTCATTCTAAAACTCCTTTTGGCTTTTTCGCCTTTCTGCCCAACCCTCTTCCACATGCGGCAGAGGGTTGGGCAGACGACGGATGGTTGAGGATTCTAATCGAATTTCTTGTACAGCGTCGCGTAATACAGCACTGGGATGACGATCAGCGTCAGCAGGGTGGAGACGAGGATGCCGAAGATCAGAGCCAGCGCGAGGCCGTTGAAGATCGGGTCGTCGAGGATGAACAAGGCGCCCAGCATCGCCGCCAGACCGGTCAGGATGATCGGCTTGGCGCGTGCGGCCGCCGCATTCACCACCGCGTGCTGCAGGTCAACCCCGTCACGCAACTGCAGGTTGACGAAGTCCACCAGCAGGATGGAATTGCGCACGATGATGCCCGCCAGCGCGATCATGCCGATCATCGAGGTCGCGGTGAACTGCGCGCCGAACAACGCGTGCCCCGGCATCACGCCGATGATGGTCAGCGGGATGGGCGCCATGATCACCAGCGGCACGACGTAACTCTTGAACTGCGCCACCACCAGCAGATAGATCAGGATCAGGCCCACGCCGTAGGCGATGCCCATGTCGCGGAAGGTCTCGAAGGTCACCTGCCACTCGCCGTCCCACTTCAATGCATACCCCGCGTAGGGATCGGAGGGCTGGTGGAAGAACCAGGACTCCAGCGTGCCGCCCTGCTCCAGCTCCATGTCGCCGGTCTTGCCGTTGATGGCGAACATGCCGTACAGCGGGCTATCCAGATCGCCGGCCATGTCGCCGGTCACATACACCACCGGCAGCAGGTCCTTGTGATAGATCGGGTAGTCGCGTTGCGTGTGCACTGCCTGCACCACCTCCGACAACGGCACCAGCGCGCCGTCGCGCGAACGCACCTTGAGTTTCAGCACATCATCGATGCGGCTGCGCTTCTCCGCCGGCAAAGCCAGACGCAAAGGCGGCGCATATTTCGCATCCATATCATGCAGAGCCGTCACATCCTGGCCGGACAGCGCGATCTGCACCGCATCCACAATGTCGCTCTGCGCCACACCGAGCAGGGCAGCCTTGCTTTGCATCACGCGCAACACCAGCTTGGGCGCGGCTTCGCTCACCGTATCATCAATGCCGACGATGTCGGGCGTGGCGACGAACTGCTCGCGCACCTTGCCCGCCACCTGGCGTGCGCCGTTGTAATCCGGCCCGTAGATCTCGGCCACGATGGGCGACAGCACCGGCGGACCCGGCGGCACCTCGACGACTTTCACTTTCGCGCCCCACACTTTGGCGATCTTCTCGATCGGCTCGCGCACCGAAGTGGCGATCTCATGACTGCTGCGGTCGCGGTTGTGCTTGTCCTGCAGATTGACCTGGATGTCCCCCTGCTCCGGCGCGCTGCGCAGATAGTACTGCCGCACCAGACCATTGAAGTTGATCGGCGAGGCGGTTCCCGCATAGGCCTCGTAATCGGTCACTTCCGGCACGGTCGCCAGATAAGCGCCGATCTCGCGCATCACGCCGGCAGTCTGCTCTACCGCCGTACCGCTGGGCATGTCGACCACCACCTGGAACTCGGACTTGTTGTCGAACGGCAGCATCTTCAGCACCACCAGCTTGACCAGCGTCAGCGACACCGCGAACAGCAGCGCGCCCAGTATGCCCAGCCACAGTTTGCGCCGCATCGGCTTGCCGTGCTCCCTGTTCAGGAAGGGATACAGACGGGTGCGGAAGAACTTGGCGAGCTTGGTATCGTTCTCGTCCTTCACCACCGCATGGTGCGGCGCGGCCAGCTTGTGCGCCAGCCAGGGGGTGACGATGAAGGCGATGGCCAGCGAGATCAGCATACCCATACTGGCGTTGATCGGGATCGGACTCATGTACGGACCCATCAGACCGCTCACGAAGGCCATCGGCAGCAGTGCCGCGATCACGGTGAAGGTGGCGAGAATGGTCGGACTGCCGACCTCGTCCACCGCCTCGGGGATGATCTCCGACAGAGGCTGATGTTGCGACAGTTCACGGCGGCGGTGGATGTTCTCCACCACCACGATGGCATCGTCCACCAGAATACCGATGGAGAAGATCAGCGCGAACAGCGACACGCGGTTGAGCGTGAAACCGTAAGCCCAGGAAGCGAACAGCGTCACTGCCAGCGTCAACAGCACGGCGATGCCGACGATGACCGCCTCGCGCCGACCCAGCGCGAACCACACCAGCGCGACCACCGCGAAGGTAGCGAAGAACAGTTTCTTGATCAGCTTCATCGCCTTGTCGTTGGCGGTCTCGCCGTAGTTACGCGTGATGGTCACCTGCACATCATCGGGGATCACGCTGCCTTTGAGCTCGTCCACGCGTTGCAGCAACTTGTTGGCGACATCCACGGCGTTCTCGCCCGGCTTCTTGGTCACTGCCAGTGTCACCGCGCCGAACTCACCCTTGGCGGCGATGTTCTTGTCGCCCGCTGCGGCACCCGTGCCCATCCACACATAACTCTTGGGCTGGTCGGCACTGTCTATTACCTCGGCCACATCGCGCAGGAACACCGGCTTGCCGTCGGAGACACCCACCACCAGCTGGCTGACCTCGCTGGCGTCGCTGAGGAACATGCCCGTCTGCACCAGCACTTCGCGATTGTTCTGCACCAGCGTGCCGGCGCTGTGCGAGACATTCGATGCCTGCAACGCGTAGCGCACCTCCTGCACCGACAACTGGTGCGCGTTCAGCGCCTCCGGGTCGAGCAGCACACGCACCACGCGTGGCGTCGCGCCCAGCGTGCTCACCTCGCGCGTGCCCTGCACGCGTTTCAGCTCCGCCTCGATGGCGTGGGCGACCTGGGACAGTTCAACCGCCCCGCTGTCCGGCCGGTCGCGCCACAGCGTCAATCCCACCACCGGCACATCGTCGATACCCTTGGCCTTGATGATGGGTTGCATGACACCCAGCGTGGTCGGTAGCCAGTCGGCGTGCGACCAGATGACGTCGTACAGTTTGACCAGCGAAGGCACATGCAGCTCGCCGACCTTGAACTGGATGGTGAGCACGGCCATACCGGGTTGCGACACGGAATAAACGTGGTCGACACCGGCGATCTGCGACAGCACCTGCTCGGCAGGCGTCGCCACCGTGTTCGCCACGTCCTGTGCCGACGCGCCCGGATAGGCGATCAGCACGTTGGCCATGGTGACGTTGATCTGCGGCTCTTCCTCGCGCGGGGTCACAACGACCGCAAAGATACCCAGCAGCATGGCGACCAGCGCCAGCAGCGGCGTCATCTGCGAATGCAGGAAGACGCGGGCGATACGACCCGAGATGCCCATGCTCATCGCTTGCTCTCCGCCGCGACCATGCCGGCCTTGACCGCTTCACGCGCGACCTGCTCGCCGACGTTCAGGCCGGCCAGCACCTCGATCTCGTTCTGCGCGTTCGCTTCGCCCAGACGCACCTGGCGCAGACGCGGCGTCCCCTTGTCATCAACCACATACACCGCCACCACTTCGCTGCGGCGCAGCACCGCGCTCACCGGGATCAGCATCTTGCTCTCCTTGCCCACCACGAAATGCGTGCGCACGAACATGCCCGGATAGAGGTTGGCCTGATTGGCGGGCAGATCGACACGAACCTGGGTGCTGTGGGTACGCGCATCGGCCGACGGCTGCACCGTGACGGTCGCGGACTTGATCCAGCGCGACAGCGACGGCACTTCCACCATCACGTTGGGACGGCTGCCGATCTCCTTCAGTTTGTGTTGCGGCACGTTGGCGATGACGCGCAGTTGCGAGGGATCGAAACCGGTCATCAGCGGTTTGCCCACCGTGACCATCTCGCCCAATTCCACCATGCGCGCCGACACAACGCCGCCGTAAGGGGCGAGCACCGAGGTATAGCTCTGTGCCAGGGCGGATTGCTGCGCGCCCGCTTCGCTGGCCTCGGCCTGCGCCCTGGCCATCTCGTAATCGGACTTGGCCTTGTCCAGCGCAGCCTGGCTGATGAACTTCTGTTCGAACAGCTGTTGTGAACGCTCGTAGTTCAACCGCGCGTTCTGCAGGGCGGCCTGTGCCTGCGACAACTGCGCGCGACTGCCCGCCAGTGCCTGGTCGGCCTCGCGCTCGTCGATCTTGAGGATGATCTGTCCTTTGCTCACGCGGTCGCCCACATCGAAGAACAGCGCCTTCACGCGTCCGGAGATCTGCGCCGACACCGTCGACTGGCGCGTCGCCTCGACCACCCCGTCCACGCTGTATGTCTGCTCCACCTCGCGAAACTGCGCCGCGGCGGTCGCCAAAGGCTCGGCGGCAACGGAATTGGCCGCCAGCAGCGCCGCGGAAAGACCCAACAACAAACCCGGATTAAGTTTCATAGTCTGACCTCTGAAAATGATATTTTCGCATATTAGCATATTCTAATATGCGTGCCAATCCACCCCGCTCGGGCGGGCGCCGGAGCCTAGATGCTACAGAACACGTCGCGCATCATCCCCACCAGCTTGAGGGTGCGCGGGTCGCCGATGCGGTAATAGACGCGGTTGGCATCCTTGCGCGTGGACAATACGCCTTTATCGCGCAAGATGGCGAGATGCTGGGAGATGTTGCTTTGGGAGGTGCCGACATTGTCGACGATGTCCTGCACGCTCAGCTCGTTGTCCGCCAGCACGCACAGGATCTTGAGCCGCAGCGGGTGGGCGATGGCCTTCATCGCCAGCGAGGCCTGCAGGATGTCTTCGTCTTTGTCGATCAGCTTCTTGCTCATATTCACCTGCCATGGATTAAGGAAGTAGGGGCATGGGCGGCCCAAAATCGGCTAAAATTCGTGCCTCAGGCGGTCTTCTCTGCCCCGCCGGCGTATTTTGACGCATCGCGCTAAATTAGCAACTGCTTATATTTTGATATTTCGGTGAAAAAAAAGCCAGCATGACCGACTCTTCCACTCAAGCAATCACCCCCGTCCTCCTGCTCATCCTCGATGGCTTCGGCTATCGCGAGGATGCCGACTTCAATGCCGTCGCCGCCGCGCGCAAACCTAACTGGGACAAGCTGTGGAGCAAGTATCCGCACACGCTCATCAACACCTCCGAACTCCAGGTCGGCCTGCCCAAGGGGCAGATGGGCAATTCCGAGGTCGGCCACCTGAACATCGGCGCCGGTCGCGTGGTGTACCAAGATCTGACCAAAGTCGACCTCGCCATCGAGGACGGCAGCTTCGAACGCAATCCCGCGCTGGTGCAGGCGGTCGCGACCGCAAAGCAGAACGGCGGCGCGCTGCATATCATGGGCCTGCTCTCGCCCGGCGGCGTGCACAGCCACGAGGTGCACATCCACGCCATGTTGGCGATGGCAGTGAATGCCGGGCTGAAAAAAGTATACGTGCACGCCTTCCTCGACGGCCGCGACACTCCACCGCGCAGTGCTGCCGAGTACCTGAAAAACCTGCAGTCCAAATGTGACGCGCTTGGTGCGGGACGCATCGCCACCATTTGCGGGCGCTACTTCGCCATGGACCGCGACAACCGCTGGGAGCGCGTGCAGATCGCCTACGACATGCTCACCCTGGGCAAGGCGCCGTTCACCGCCGCCAGCGCCGCAGCCGGACTGGAGGCTGCCTATGCGCGCGGCGAGAACGACGAGTTCGTGCAGGCCACCATCATCGGCGAAGCCGCCGCAATGCAGGACGGCGACGTAGCGGTATTCATGAACTTCCGCGCCGACCGCGCCCGCGAGATCACCCGCGCGCTGACCGACGCCGACTTCAGCGGCTTCGCACGCGGCCGTTTCCCCAAACTGGCGAACTACACCACGCTGAGCAGCTACGGCGAGGACTTCCACCTGCCATGCGCCTACACCGCCGACACCATCCACAACGGCTTCGGCGAATACATCTCCAACCTCGGCTTGAAGCAACTGCGCATCGCCGAGACCGAGAAATACGCACACGTGACCTACTTCATGAGCGGCGGCCGCGAACAGCCCTACCCCGGCGAAGATCGCGTACTGGTGCCCTCGCCCAAGGTCGCCACCTACGACCTCAAGCCGGAGATGAGCGCCTTCGAAGTCACCGACAAACTGGAAGCCGCCATCCGCAGCAAACAATACCAGGCCATCCTGTGCAACTACGCCAACGGCGACATGGTCGGCCACAGCGGTGTGATGGAAGCGGCGGTCAAGGCGGTGGAAGCGCTGGACATCTGTGTCGGCCGCATAGTCGACGCGATGCTGGAATGCGGCGGCGAGGTGATCATCACCGCCGACCACGGTAACGCGGAACAGATGCTGGACCGCGGCACCAATCAGGCACACACCGCACACACGCTCAACCTCGTTCCCTTCCTCTACATCGGCCGCAAGGCCGCCATCGCCCCTGCGGGTGAGGGCGCTTTGCGCGATGTCGCGCCCACCCTGCTGGCCATGATGGGCTTGCCGCAACCGCCGGAAATGACCGGCAAGTCGCTCATCCGCATCCTGTGACCGTAGCGCTGCGTTCCGTCCTGCTGTCGCTCCTGCTGCTGGCAGGCACGGCGCACGCCGGCAAACAGGATGATCTGGAGAAGCTTCGCAAACGCATCGCCGTACTGCAACAGGAAGTCGAAAAGACCAGCGAATCAAGATCCGAAGTCGCGGACGAGTTGCGTGAATCCGAACGTGCGATCAGCGACAGCAACCGCACACTGCACGAACTCGCCCAGCGCCAGCAACTGGCCAACCGCGAACTGGCGCAGTTGCAGCAACGCGCGGCCGTGCTGGGCAGGGAGATGCAGGGCCAGCAGACCCTGCTCGGCCGCCTGCTCTACCAGCAGTATCTGGACGGCGGCGAGCAGGAATATCTCAAACTGCTGCTCAACAACGACGACCCCAACCAAGTCGCGCGCGAACTGCGCTACTACGAATACATCGCCCGCGACCGCGCCGCCACACTGAAGTCGCTGCGCAGCAGCTTGGCCAAATTGCAGGCCGTCACCGACCAGGCGCGCCGCAAGAGCGACGAGATCGCCGCCATGCGCTCGGAGGAGCAGACGCAGCGCCGGGACCTGGAACGCGACAAGCGCACCCGCCAGCAGATGCTGCAAAAGATCGCGCTACAGTTGAAACAGCAGCGGCGCGAGATGGGCCGTTTGCAGAAGAACGAGAACCGCCTGTCGCAACTGGTCGAAAAACTGGCGCATGTGCTGCCCCCGACGCCCGGCAGCATCTCTTTCCGCTCGCTCAAGGGCAAGCTGGCGCTGCCGGTCAGGGGTGTTCTGCGCAACCAGTACGGAACGCGCCGGCCGGAAGGCACTCTACTGTGGACCGGCTGGTTCCTGCGCGCGCCGGCCAACCAGCCGGTCAGGGCGGTCGCCGCCGGAAGAGTGGTGTATGCCGACTGGCTGCGCGGTTTCGGCAATCTGCTCATCATCGACCACGGCCAGGGCTACATGAGCCTGTACGGCAACAACGAGACACTCTACAAACAAGTGGGTGACACGCTGCGCGGGGAAGACACCATCGCCGCCGTGGGTAGCAGCGGCGGCAACGAGGATTCCGGTTTATACTTCGAGCTACGTTTCGAGGGAAAACCGTTCGACCCCAAACCCTGGGTCCGGAAGCGTTAAAACTGAAAGGTCACACATGCGTAGTCGTATCGAAAAGATCGGTCTGGTCGGAGCAGGATTACTGGCGGGCGTAATGATCAGCCTGCATTTCTCCGCCGTGGCCGACAAGGACACCGAACTACCGTTGCCGGTGGAAGAGCTGCGCGCCTTCTCCGAGGTGTTCGGCCGCATCAAGAGCGACTATGTGGAACCGGTGAGCGACAAGAAGCTCATCACCGAAGCGATCAACGGCATGCTGTCCGGGCTCGACCCGCACTCCGCCTATCTGGATGCCGACGGCTTCAAGGAGCTGCAGGCCGGCACCCAGGGCGAGTTCGGCGGTCTCGGCATCGAGGTCGGCATGGAAGACGGCCTGGTCAAGGTGATCTCGCCGATCGAGGACACGCCCGCCTTCAACGCCGGCATCAAGAGCGGCGACCTCATCATCAAACTCGACGACACGCTGGTGAAAGGACTCAACCTCAACGACGCGGTGAAGCGCATGCGCGGCAAGCCCGGCACTTCCATCCTGCTGACCATCGTGCGCAAGACCGAACCCAGGCCGCTGCAGATCCGCGTCACGCGCGCCGTCATCAAGGTGCAGAGCGTGAAATCGAAGATGGCCGAGCCGGGCTATGCCTTCGTGCGCATCACCCAGTTCCAGGAACACACCGGCGAGAACCTCGCCACTGCACTGGCCAATCTGCACAAGCAGAGCAACGGCGCCCTGAAAGGCCTGGTACTCGATCTGCGCAACGATCCGGGCGGACTGCTCACCGGCGCCGTCGCGGTCTCCGCCGCCTTCCTGCCCAAGGACGCGCTGGTGGTCTACACCCAGGGTCGCACCGACGACGCCAAGATGCGCCTCAGCGCCGCGCCCGAAGATTATCTGCGCGGCAATGGCAAGACCGATTACCTGAAAGGTCTGCCGGAAGCCTTCAAGACCGTGCCTATGGTGGTTCTGGTCAATGGTGGCTCGGCCTCGGCCTCGGAGATCGTCGCGGGTGCCTTGCAGGACCACAAACGCGCGGTCATCCTGGGTACGCAAACCTTCGGCAAGGGCTCGGTGCAAACCATCCTGCCGCTGGGCAACAACACCGCAATCAAGCTCACCACCGCGCGCTACTACACACCTAGCGGTCGCTCCATCCAAGCCAAAGGCATCGTCCCCGACATCGAGGTGGAAGACCCGGCGACCGCCGGCATGGAGAACGCTTTCCGCCTGCGCGAAGCCGATCTGGACAAACATCTGAGCAACGGACAGGCCGAGGACAAGAGCGAAGCCGCCAAACCCGCCGCGACCAAAACCCAGCCAAAGTCCAAAGAGGACGAAGGCGGCAAGGCCGAAGTCTCCGAGTTCGGCGCCAAGAACGACTACCAGTTGAACCAGGCTTTGAACCTGCTCAAAGGCATGAGCATCCTGCGAGGAAAATAACGTGGTCAATCCGTTCGAACTGCAGAAGGAGCGCGTGCTGGTCTTCAGCGAAGAACCGGCCAACCAGTTCTTCGCCGCGTACATGCTGCTGGTCGGACTGGAGAATTTCCATGTCGAGATGGGGCCGCAGCCGAACAGCCTGCTGATCCGCTACAGCGTCCAGCATTATTCGCTGGAAGCGCTCGAGAAAGCCCTCGCCGGCGAGGGGTTCCGACTCGAGTACAGCCTGATGGACAAGATCAAAAAGCATCTGATCCATTATTGCGAAGATGTCCAATACCACAACCTGAAGACGCCGGAACCGCGTACCAAGAACAACTCGCAGGAGATCTTTGTCAAAGCCTATGAGTTGCATCCGCACGGCAACCACGACGACACGCCGAAAGAGCTGCGCGAGTTCAAGTAAGCCACCAGCGCATGGATGACCAGCAGTTACTGCGTTACAGCCGTCATATCCTGCTACCGGAGATCGGCATCGAGGGCCAGCAGCGATTGTCGTCCGCCCATGCGCTCATCATCGGTGCGGGCGGCCTGGGCTCTCCCGCTGCATTGTTTCTCGCCGCCGGCGGCGTCGGCCATCTCACCCTGTGCGATGACGACGATGTCGACCTCACCAACCTGCAACGCCAGATCATCCACCGCACTTCCGCGGTGGGCAAAGCCAAGGTCATCTCGGCCAGCGAGACGCTGGCTGACATCAATCCAAATGTGAAAGTTACGGCTTTGAAGGAGCGAGTCGACGAAACGCACCTGGCGCAACTGGTTGCCGCCGCCGATGTGGTGCTGGATTGCAGCGACAACTTCGCCACCCGCTACACGCTCAACCGCGCCTGCCATGCCGCCGGGAAGCCGCTGGTCTCGGGCGCGGCCACCCGCTTCGAGGGCCAGGTCAGCGTGTTCGATTTCCGCCGCGACGACAGTCCCTGTTACAACTGTCTCTATCCCGAACAGGGCGAGAGCGAAGAGACGCGCTGCGCAGTGATGGGCGTGTTCGCGCCGCTGGTCGGCATCATCGGCAGCATGCAGGCTGCCGAAGCGCTGAAGATATTGAGCGGGATGGAAAGCATGTGCGGCAGGATGCTGTTGCTGAACGCCGCACGCATGGAAGTGCGTACCGTGCGGCTGGCCAAAGACAGGCTCTGCCCGGTCTGCGGCCTTAGGCTGTAACGCCCCGCGCCTGCGGCGATTCGTCTTCCGCGACGGGGATATCGTCGAAATCCACCACCGTGTTGCGTCCGGCCTCCTTGGCGCGGTATAGCGCGTTGTCAGCATTCAGCAGCGGCGCGCTCGGCGTGATCTCGCCGGTATCGTAGACACACCAGAAGCCCGCCGAAGCCGTCAGCGTCCCGTGCGGTGATCCCTTGTTCTCGATATCCAGCGCATGGATGCCCAGACGCAGTTTCTCGGTGAACTGCCACGCCTCGTCGCGGTTCAGACCGGAAGTCACGATGCAGAACTCCTCGCCGCCGTAGCGGAACACATAGTCACCCGCCCGCTGCGCGGCATGCCGCAATGCGCCCGCCACCTGCTCCAGCACGCTGTCGCCATACAGATGACCGTAGTCATCGTTGATCTTCTTGAAATAATCGATATCCAGCATGATGACCGTCAGCGGCAGCCCGCTGCGCTTGCAGCGATTGATCTCGCTGACCAGCACGTCTTTCAGATAGCCGCGGTTGTAGACCTTGGTGAGCGGATCGATGATGGACAGGTGTGCGAGCCGCTCGATGTTCTGCTCGTTGTGGCGCACCAGCAGCAGGGTGACGAAACTCAGCGTCAGATAGGCGATGACATGCACGAAGGTAGTGACTGCGGTCGATACTTCGGGACGCATCATCATGGCGACGGCGATGCTCGCCGCGCCGACCGCCGTCCACACGATGCGCTCGCGCGCGGCGACGATCGGTGCGAACGAGATGGGGAAGATCATCATCCAGATCTCCTGGCGCAATTGCTCGTTGCTGATGAAGGTCCCGTAAAGCATCAGACACAGCATCGCCAGCACGAACCAGTTGGCATATTGCAGCGAATCCTCGTTGTCGTGGCGTGTGCGCCAGCGCAGCGCCAGCAGGAACAGCGCGAACAGCAACGCGACCAGCCCGCGATCGGGCGTCGCATCCAGCAGGTAGTACATCAGGGACAATGGCAAGGTGAGCAACACCGCGATGCGCAGATACATGCGCAGCACGGCAGCCCTGAAGCGTTCAACGGAATACCGGGTCATGCACAACCCCCATGAAGCGATCACAAACCGGCAGACTACTCCTAAGCCGTTCCGCGCGGAAGATTAATTTGGCGCCGCTTTCCCCTCAGCCGACGAATGGTTTCTTGTCCAGCAAACGTTGCCAGAGCACAGCCCATGTCTCCCAGTCATGCCCGCCCGGCATCACCTCGACACGCTGCTCCGGCAGGTGTTCAGACAGCATGATGCTGGCACCGCGGTAACGGTCGCCGCTGCCGTAACCGAGATGGATGGGCGGCAACGCCGCCACATCGCGGAGACTGTTCTGTATCTGTACGAGCAGCGCACGCTCGTGGTCGCGCGGCACGATCTCGCCCGCCTGCCAGCAGTGCAATCCGCCCGCCGCCTCGACCTCGGCGATGATGCCGCGCGTGCCGAGGAACGGCGCCAGCAAAAAGATACCCTCGATCTCCGGCCTGCGTTGCGTGGCGCAGATCATCGCGCCGGAACCGCCGAGCGAGATGCCCAGCAGCCAGATGCGGCGATAGCCCTGCACGCGCAACTCATCGAGCGTGCGGTGCAGCACGCGCTCGATGTCGGCACGATCCAGGTACAGGTCGACATGCGTATCCAGCGCCAGCACATCCACCGGTAACCCGCGTTCGCGCAGGGACAGGATGAAACCGTTATCGACCAGTTGCTGCGGCGTGTTCTTCGCGCCCGGCAGCATCAACAACAGGATGCGTTCACCTGCCGCTGCGGGTGCGACATCGTGGATGAAATCGACCGGGAGCTTCATCGCGGCGCGGTCCGCTTCTTCAGATCGAAGCCCGAGAAATACATGTGCGCCACCCCGTCCACTTTGGCCACGCGCAGTGTCTCGCCCTTGCCGCTGCCAACCCCCGCCATGATGAGCTCGCCATGTGCCGGCCCCGGCAGAAAGGCGGTGCGGAACAGGAATCCCGGCATGATGGAAGAGTTGAACTCGCCGACCAGTAGCTCGCCCTCGCGCACCACGCGGACGTTCTCCGGCAGCGGACCGTCGTGCGGATTGACGATGTCGTAGTCGCCGACATAGTCGTTGAGATAGCCCGGCAGCGGCTGCGGATGCAGTTTCTCGCCGACCAGCATGGCCTGGCCGTCCTTGCTGTAGGCCATCACCTCGCGGCCGTCTATGCCGCGCAGCGACAACTTCATCTCTTTCATCTGCTGGTTAGCCACCGGGATGAAACCGAGCAGCTTCAGACGCACGCCAAACTCGCCGTCTTCATGCTTCACCAGTTCGAAATCGAAGTCCATCAGCTCCGCGATCAGCTCGCCGTCGCGGTTCTCCACCTTGACCAACCCGATCAGCGTCTCGAAGTAACCGGCGTAATCGCGCAGGTCGCTCTCGCTCAACGGCACAATCTTCGATTCGACGAACCGCTTATCCGGTTGCACGATGCCGCGCTTGGCTTCCAGCGCGAGCTTGAGCGTCTCCTCGGTCACCTTCGCCACCGCCGCCTGCGCATTGGCGGAGTTGGACAGCACCACCACGCCGAGTTTGTGCTCGGGCAGCACCGCCAGCATGGTGTGGTAGTTAAGTGTGGTGCCACCGTGGCTGGCCACCACACCCGCACCCGGCACATCCACCCCGCTCAGCATCCAGCCCAAACCCATCTTGAAATCGAAATCCAGCGGCACGTTGGCGTTCTGCACGCGGACCATCTCGCGCAACGATTCCGACTTGAGGATCTGGCGCCCCTCGAACTTGCCGTCGGCGAACAACATGCGCATAAAACGCGTCATGTCGCTGGCGCTGGAGAGCAGACTGCTCGACGGCAGGTCGCGCAGCGGGATGGCCTCCACCTCTTTGTCATCCTTGTAAGCCTTGCCGGGGATGCGCGCGGCGAACTCGGAACGCGTCATGCCCAACGGTTGCAGCACATAACGGTTCATGTGACCGGCATAGCAATCGCCGCTGATCTCGCCGATGGCCGCGCCCAGCAGCGACACACCGAGGTTGGAATAGGCGAACACGGTGTTCGGCGGCGCGGCCATATATTCCTCGCGCACCGCCGTCACCTGCTCCTCGAACGGTGCCGGATGGCGATCGCTCATGCCGCGCACCCAATAGCCGGGCAGGCCGGAATGGTGCGTCATGATGTTGCGCGGGGTGATGCCACCGGCATCGCCGAAGCGGCTCTTGATGGAGAACTGCGGCAGATAAAGCTGCAGGGGCCGGTCGATATCCAGTTTGCCCTGTTCGGCGAGCTGCATCGCCGCCGTCGCGGTGAACACCTTGGCGATGGAACCCAGGTGATACACGGTGTCCGCCGTCGCCTTGATACCTGCCGCCTTGTCCGCGAAACCGAAGCCCTGCGCCCACACCACCTGCTGGTCGTCCACCAGCGCGATGCTCAGGCCGGTGACATCGGCAGCGTCCATCTCCTGCCCGATCAGCCAGCTGATGTATTGCTTGGTGTAGGTGTAATCGCCGCGCACCGGCGCGGCCGGTTTTTGCGGCGGCGTACTGCAGGCCGCCAATGCGGACAGGGAAAGGATGAGGACGAACTTGCGCAGCAACACGATGACTCCTTTGTTACAGATCATTCCGGAATGACGCCATTGTATAATGCCGAGCAAATCACATATGTAAACGCGACGATGCTTTTCCCCTGCCGCAACTGGAAACCGACTCCCGCCATCAAACTCTCGATACTGGTCCTCGCCGGCTGCATCGCCGTGACCGTCTGGCAGCCGGACTGGTGGCCGTGGACGGCGGGCATCGTGTTCGCGAACCACGCCATCCTCACCATCGCCGGGCTCATCCCGCGCAGCAGCCTGCTGGGCCCCAACATCACCCGCCTGCCCGCGGACGCGGCGCGGCGCGGCGCGGTGGCGATCACCATCGACGACGGCCCCGATCCGGATGCGACCCCGCTGGTGCTCGACATCCTCGACCGCTACGAAGCCAAGGCGACCTTCTTCTGCATCGGCAAGCTTGCGGCGCAACATCCCGAGCTGTGCCGCGAGATCGTGCGGCGCGGCCACGAGATCGAGAACCACAGCCAGTCGCACAACTGGTATTTCTCCCTGCTCGACCCGTGGACCATCCACCGCGAGGTAAGCAATGCGCAGATCCTGCTGACTGAACTCGGCGGACGTCCGCCGCGTTTCTTCCGCGCCACCGCCGGGTTACGCAACCCCGAACTCGAACCCGTGCTCGCCCATTGCGGACTGCAGTTGTGCAGCTGGAGCAAGCGCGGTTTCGACACTCAGGTGAGCGACGCCGATGCAGTGTTCCGCAGCCTGGTGCACGACCTCCGGGGCGGCGACATCCTGCTGCTGCACGACGGCAGCGCCGCGCGCACCGCCGCCGGCCAACCGGTCATCCTCGATGTGCTGCCGCGCCTGCTGGAGGCGCTGGCACAGCAGAAACTCCATTCCATCACCTTGAACGACGCCATCCCATGACCGCACGATTCCGCCGCACCCTGCTCGACCGCGCCTCCCGCCCCTACCGCTCAGCCGGACACTTCGCCTGGCGCTTCGCCAACGGCAAACTGAAAGGCGACCCGGCGTTCTTCGGCCTGCTCGAACACGGCCTGCTGCCGGACGGCAAGCGCCTGATCGACCTCGGCTGCGGCCAGGGGTTGCTCGCTTCCTGGTTGCTGGAAGCGCGCGCGCTGCATGAATCCGGCGACTGGCCGAAAGACTGGCCCGCTGCACCGAAGATCAAGAACATCTGGGGACTGGAACTGATGCCGAACGATGTGGCACGCGCCCGCGCCGCCCTCGGCGACCGCGCGCAGATCGACCAGGGCGACATCCGCACGGCCGATTTCGGCAAGGCCGATGTCGCGATCATCCTCGACGTGCTGCATTACATCAGCTACGAAGCACAGGAAGACGTGCTGCGCCGCATCCATGCCGCATTACCCGCGGGCGGCACCTTCATCACCCGCATCGGCGACGCCGCCGGCGGCCTGCCGTTCTACTACAGCAACTGGGTAGACCGCATCATCTTCTTCCTGCGCGGGCACGGCATCATCCCGATCTACTGCCGCAGCACGGCCGAATGGCTGGAAGTGCTCAAGCGCTGCGGCTTCGAGGCGCATTCAATGCCGATGCATGAAGGCACGCCATTCTGTAGCGTGATGCTGATCGCGAAGGCGGTCTGACCCAGCGCACCCTGCCGCTATCTGGGATCGAAGCTGGGGGAGTATTTCTGCAGCACGGGTTTCATCAGCAGATCTTCCTTGATAACGTGATCGATCAGCCAATTGCGCAGAAATCGGGTGAAGTGCTCAGCCGCCTCCAGCGACCACTCTGTTCCCACCGCATCGAACTCGCCGCGCATCTGGTTGAGCTTCTCGAACAACTGCCGATGCGACTCGTTCAGATTGGGCACTTGCGCATAACCCACCGCCGCCGCGATCTTCTCTTCCCTGTCGAAATGAACCTGCGAATACTGCGCCAGATTATCCAGCGCTGCAGCCAGTGCACGTCTGTCCTTGGCCGCCATGCTCTCCTCGACCCGGTTGATGATCTCGATCAGATATCTGTGGTCGGAATCGATCACGTTATTGCCCACACTCAACTGCTCACGCCATACCAACCCCATATGTTTCTCCCTTGGTTTACGTTAAATGGTCTTTGTACTCAAGCCGGGCCTGTGGCAGCGCATTCCCGCGCCAGGAACCCCTCCAGCTCATCGATCGGCAACGCCCGGCTGAACAGATAGCCCTGATAGGCATGGCAGCCGTGCGCTTCCAGAAATTCGCGCTGCGCCTCGGTCTCGACACCTTCGGCGATCACGTGCATGGACAACCCCTTGCCCATCGAGATGATGGTGCGAGCGATGAGTTCGTCGTTGCTCCTGCCGGGCAGGTTGCACACGAAGGAACGGTCGATCTTGAGCTGCGCGATGGGCAACTGCGCCAGATATGACAAGGACGAGTAGCCGGTGCCGAAATCGTCCATGGAGAAATGCACGCCCAGTTGCCTGATCGCGTGCATCTTCGCCACGGCATCGTCGACATCCTCCAGCACCAGACTTTCCGTGAGTTCCAGTTTCAGGTGCGCCGGATCCACGCCGCTGCGCTCGATCACCCCCTGCACCTGCGCCACGAAATCCGCCTGCCGGAACTGGCGCGAACTGACGTTCACCGCGATCTGCAATGTGTTCTTTCGCGCATCGTCCGCCCACTTCCCGAGCTGGAGGCAGGCCGTCTCCAGCACCCACAGCCCGATGGGCAGGATCAGGCCGGTATCTTCCGCCGCGCCGATGAACTCGTCCGGCAACAACAGCCCGCGCTGCGGATGCTGCCAGCGCAGCAGCGCCTCGACGCTGATCACCTGCCCCTCTATGTCGACTTGCGGCTGATAGTGCAGCACCAGCTGCCCGAGCCTGAGCGCCTGATGCAGCTCCGCCTCCAGCGCGCTGCGAGTCTCCAGCGCCGCCTGCATGGCCGGATCGAAGAAGCGCAGCGTGTTGCGCCCGGAATTCTTCGCCTGATACAACGCCAGATCGGCATGCTTGAGCAGTTCCTCGACCGTGTCCTGCTCTTGGAACAGACTGACCCCGATGCTGAGCTTGCAGATGTACTCGTAGCCGTTGAGCAGGAAGGGCCGCTCCACCGCCTCGTGCAGCTTGTCGCCGACCTGCTTGGCCTGCGCTGCCGCCTCGCCCGGCTCCGTGCCGATATCCTCCAGCAGCACCACGAACTCGTCGCCGCCCTGACGCGCCACCGTATCACCTTCGCGCACCGTAGCGCGCAGACGTTGCGCCACCTCGAGCAGCAGCAGGTCGCCGACATCATGCCCGCGCGTGTCGTTGAGCGACTTGAAGTTGTCCAGATCGATGAAGAAGATCGCGCCGTACAGGCCGCTTCGGGACGTGGCTGCGATAGCCTGACTCAGGCGGTCCTGCAACAGCCGCCGGTTGGGCAGCCGCGTGAGCGCGTCGTAATAGGCCAGACGGTGGATCTCCGCCTCCGCCATCTTGCTCTCGGTGATATCGGTGAAGCTGCCGACGTAATGGGTGGTGCGTCCATCCGGCGTCAGGATCGCGGTGATGCTAAGCATCTCGGCATAGATCTGCCCGTTCTTGCGCTTGTTCCATATCTCGCCCTGCCAGTACCCTTTCTCTTGCAGCACACTCCACAGGCGCTGGTAGAAGAGCTCGTCGTGCCTTCCCGATTTCAACAGCGACGGCCGCTTGCTGATGGCCTCTTCCGCGCTGAAGCCGGTCAGGCGGGTGAACGCCGGGTTGACCCGCACGATGTACCCCCGCGCATCGGTGATGATCATCCCGCTCTGGGATGAGAACGCCACCGCGGCGATACGCAGTTCGTCCTCGTCCTGCCTGCGCTCGGTGATGTCCTGGATGGTGCCGTGCATCTTCAGTGGACGCTGCCCGGCATCGAGTTCCAGCTTGCCCCGTCCGTGCATCCAGCGCACCGCCTTGTCGTTGTGGCGGACGATGCGGTATTCCTTGTCGAATGTCTTGCGCCGGTTCAACACCTCCTGGAAATAATCCGCCATCATCTGCTGATCTTCGGGATGGATCAGCCCCACCCAGCCCGCCACGGAGCGCACATACTCCGCATCGATGCCGAACAGCTCGTCCAGCACATCCGAACTGCTCCAGTAGCCACTGGTGACATCCAGCACATAACTGCCCAGCCCCGCGATGGCCTGCGATTCCCTGATCAAGGCCGCGGCCTCCGCCAGCTTCTCCTCCGACTTAACGCGTTCGGTGATATCGGTCGCCAGTGCCATCATCAGCTTTTCGCCGTCGACCTCCAGCACCACGATACGCAACTCCACCGGAAAGATACTGCCGTTCTTGCGCCGGTGCGTGGAGATCATGCCGTAGGGACGTCCTACCTCGAGCTGCCTCCACACGGGTTGCCGGCTGACGAGATCGAAACCGGGCGTGACATCCGCGATGCCCATGCGCAACAGTTCGTTCTGGCTATAGCCCAGGTTGTCGCAGGCGCGCTGGTTGACTTCGATGAAGCGGGCATCGAAATCGAAGACAAACACCGCATCGGCTGCGTTCTGGAACAGCGTCTTGTAGCGCGCCTCGCTGAACTGCGCGTACTGCTCGACTCTTTTCCTTTCGGTGAAATCGATACACAGCCCGCTCATCCGCACCGCCTCGCCGCGCTCGTTGCGGCTGGCATCGCCTATGCTGACGACCCACTTCGTCTCGCCGCCCGGCAAAACGATGCGGTATTCGCTGAACAGCGGCTTGCACTCGGACAGCGCTTCCTTGAGGCGGCCTTCTGCCATCTGCAGATCCGCGGGATGAACGAGCTTGCGCCAGACGTCGAAACCGGCTTCCGCGTTCTGCTGATCGAGCCCAAAAAGGGCAAAGAGCTCGTCCGACCAGGCGAGCTTCCCGCTCGCCAGATCCCAGTCCCACACCCCCGCCTTGGCATCGCGTTGCGCGAGCGCCAGCAGCTCTTTGGTGAGCTTCATTTCAGTACAACCGGTCCGGAACGGTATTCGTCAGACGAGAATTGCGATACATGGCTCCCCCAAAATAATAACCAGCGGCGTCTCCCCTGCGGGGAAATGCCTTGCGCCAGCCTCCTTTTCTGGGGATCCCGCGGAAAGCCTCACGCCGTACATGCGGCAATGAGTGCGTGCTGCGGATCTGCAAGAATGATGCGATTGTTGTGCACCTGCAGAGAATGTACCAGAGCTGATTTGATAAGCCAATAACCCTTGCTGCTCAGCGCGCGTATGCCCGACCATAACGCTGCATTGCTCGAAGCTTGCTGATACTCGCGAACACCCTATCTGGCAGGACACGCCAGCGTCGGGTTGGCATTCCGGTAGATTGCTTCCTGCTCATCAGCCGCCGCCTGCTCGGACGGGGAAAGTGCCTGATAGCCGCGACCATAGGCCCAGCCGTAACCCCAACGATAACTGGTGTAGAAGTGAGGGCCGCCGCCGGAACGAACGCCCGCATACATCATGTCCGCGAGCGCCTTGTTTCCCGTCTTGCCCGCCACACAACTACGGAGGCTCGCATCAGCAGACTCGCGCTCCACAGCCGTGCCGCCGCGCCAGTAGGCCAGATCGTGAGCAACGCAGCAGTCGCACCAATCCTCTTCTCCGATCAGCGCACGGTCCGGGAACACACTGCAGCCGTCGGTTGTGAAGGGGCGGATACTCTCCGGCGCAGGCGTCGAAGCACCGGCGCCGGAAGCGAGGGTCACAGAAGCGATCAGGAATAGCGCAGCAGGACGGAGCATGAATGTCTCGAAGATCAGTCAGCGCGGAGCAAAGGTCACGGATATGAATCAATTTTGCAAATCACATTAGGCCACTATTCGGTCACATGTATCAAAAGACCACGTTACCCAAAATCGGATCGATTTGCCTACAGCCGCTACTCCTCCGCCATCTCCGCACTCTGCGTCGGCACATCCGCCGCCCTCTTCTGCACGCTCACCGGGAGGCTCACTTTCACCGTCGACACCTTGTCGGCATAAAGTTCTTCGCCCAGCAGCGGCACGAGGTTGGTGGGCTGGCGCGGGTGTTTGGGGAAGTTCTGTTTAATCGCTTCCAGGTCTTTCTGGTTGGACTGGAAGTAGCGGTTGGCCTGGATCACCCGCGGCAGGTTCTTGATCAGGTGCCACAGGCTCCAGCGGTGCTGCCACAGGCGCTTGGCGAAGGTGCGGTGGTAGGTCTTGCTGTTGTAGAAGCGCAGGATGTGCCAGTTGTAGAGCGCGTCCATCTCTTCGCGTGATTTGAAGCCCTTGGGCAGGAACACGAAGTTGAGGCAGTTGAGCAGACGCCAGTCTTCGACAAAGTCACCCTCTTCGCCGCTCACGCATTCGTCCCAGATGGGCGCGCCGTAAAGCGGGCTGAACTTGGTCATATTCATCTCGTCCAGATTGAGCGAGAGGATAAAGTCGCTGGTGGTCTTCACCGTCTCGGGCGTCTCGCCCGGCATGCCGAAGATGAACAGGCCTTTGGCGCGCAACCCGGCGGCGTGGATCTGCTCCACAGTCTGCTTCACCGCTTCCAGCGTCACACCCGCCTTGTGCCGCTCCATCATCGCGGGGTCGGCGGATTCCACGCCCATCGATACCATCAGCGCGCCCGCCTGCTTGAGCTTTTGCAGCATCTCGTCCGAGGTGTGGCCGGTGCGGATGGCGCAGTTGAACTGCATGCCGAGCGGATTCTTGATGAGCAGTTCACACAGGTCGAACACGCGCTTCTTCTGCGCGGTGAACAGGTCGTCGTAGAAGTTGATGTGGTACACGCCGAAGTTGTCGCGCAGGTGCTTCATGTGGTCGTAGATGTACTGCGCGGAGTTGACCTTGTACAGGCGCTCGAACACGGTGCGGTCACAGAACGAGCAGGTGTAGGGGCAGCCGCGCGAGGTGATCATGGTGGCGCCGTGCTTCTTGATGTAGGAGAACAACGGCAAGTGGTAGGCGTCGGGGAAGCCTTGCAGTTTTTCGTAAGCGGGGAACGGCAGATCGTCGAGATTCAATATGCGCTGGCGGCGCGGGTTGGAGACGATCTTGTCGCCGTCGCGATACACCATGTTGGATATCTGCGATACGGGCATGCCGCTGGCATAGTCGAGCAGCGCGCCCTCGCCTTCGCCTATGCACAGGTAGTCGATCTCGGGGAAGTGCTCCAGCAGCGGCGCGCCGATGGACGAGGCATGCACGTTGCCGAACAATATCTTGATGTCGGGGCGCTTGCGCTTGATGTAGGTGGCCATGTCCACCGCGTCCATGAAGCCGGAGGTGGTGGCGGAGAAGCCGACCATCTCGGGATCGGTCGCCAGCACGATCTCGGCGTTCTCTTCTATCGTGGGCGGCGCGAAGGGGCCGAGGCAATCGTGCACGAAGGTGGTGTGGCCGTGCTTGTCCAGCCAGGCGGCAAGCGACAGGATACCGATGGGCGGCATGCGGTTCGCCAGCACCGAGAAGTCGGGTTGGCCGGGGACGAAATTGAAACCGGCGGGGTGGACGAAGGTGATGCGCATCAGAATCTCCGACTCTCAGCGTGGACTGGTCCGCAGTATGTCAGAACAATTTCCGCCAAATCAACAAGGGCAATCGGACCAGGAAGCCGGTGAACAGGCGCAGGTGCATGCCGGTGAGCAGGATGTTGTCGCGCAGGTAGTTGAAATGCGACACGCCGCCCTCGTCGGCGCGGAAATATTTCACCGGCGCGTCCACGTTGATGGGCTTGGCACCGCACCAGCACAGGCGCACCGCCGCTTCTGGATCGAAGTCGAAATGGCGCATCCAGTAGCTGTTCTCCATCACGCCCAGCAACATCTGCGCGGGATAGACGCGGAAGCCGTACAGCGAATCGCCTATGCCCTGCCACAGCGTCTCGAAGTTGGCCCACCAGTTGGAGACCTTGCGGCCGCGTACGCGCAGCAGCGGCGCGCTGGCATCGAACACCGGACGACCCAGCACCAACCCGTCGGGATTGGCGATGGAGACCTGCATGAATTCGGCGATCTTCTCGGCCGGATGCTGGCCATCGGAATCCATGGTCAGCAAGTGCGTGTAGCCCTCGTGCACCGCCACGCGCAGGCCGAGCAGCACTGCCGCGCCTTTGCCGTGGTTCTCTTTTGACACGAGTACGCGCAGTTGCGGGTCCTGCTCCGCCATCTTCAGCAGGCCCTCAGCAGTGCCGTCGGTGCTGCCATCCACCACCACCCAGACCGGCGCCCATTGCGCGCGCGCTGCGCGCACGGTGTCGTACACCTTGTCGCCGGTGTTGTAGCTGGGGATGAGGACGAGATGGGTCTTTGAGGGTGTCATGTCTGCTTTTGGGTCATTTGTTCGCGATAGTATCGCTCAAGATCGGCGGCAAAGGTCTTGGCGTCGGTGTCCACCTCGAAGCGCTTGCCCAGCCGCACGGTGTAGCGTAGCGGGAATTCGGGTTTGTAGAAGAACGACCAGTTCTTGCCGAGGAAGGGGCTGCTCGCTTCGAGGAACACGGTCTGCACCGGCACGCCCGCCTTCTTGGCGACCAGCGCGAAACCGCCCTTGAACTCGTTGACCGGATCGCGCACGGTGCGCGTGCCTTCGGGGAAGATCAGCAGTTGCGCGCCCTCGCGCAATGCGACCCCCGCCTCGCGCACCAGCATGGCGGTGGAGTCGTTGCGCACATAGCCCGCCATGCTGGCGCCGCCGCCGAGCAGCGGATTGTCGAGCAGCGCGGCCTTAAGCACGCACACAAAATTAGGCAGACGCGAACCGACCAGCACCACATCGATGAGCGCGGGATGGTTGGTGACGATGACCAGCGAGGGTTCGTCGCGCAGCACGTCGAGTGCCTTGAGGTCGAGCTTCACCAGCCCGCTGGCGCGGATGACGGCGAGATAGGTGCGGAACACCAGCATGATGGCGTAGCGCCCGACGCGCAGCCCGGTGCGGTGAGGCAGCAGGTGGCGCAGCAGGCTGGCGGGCAGGCTCCAGGCAAGACAGATGACGGCGAAGAACAGCAGGCCACCGTACAGCACGAAGTATTCATACAGCGATCTGATTGGGCGCCAGATGATCATGGTTTACTCGTACTCCACTTCCACCAGTGTGTCCGACTTGTCGAGTATCCAGGTGATGGCGAAGCCGACGGTGAAATATTCCCGGCTCTTCACCAGCGGGCTGTCGGCGAAGACCGCGCCTTTCAGGCTGTCCCATTTCATGAAGCCGCCGGTCCAGTAGCCTTCGTGGCGCTTGTTGAAGGCGAAGATGAACTGCGTACCGGAATAGCCGCCGGGCGCGGTATAGGCCGGACGCGCCGCTGTCGCGTACTGCGGCTCGACGTTGTAGAAATAGCCGTGGTAGTGCTTGTCGGAAAAGATCACCCCGCCCACCAGCCCGATGTTCCAGCCGCTGTGGTCGATGTCGTAGAAGTCGAGGTTCAGTTGCGGCTGGAACAGCCAGCCGCTGTGGCGGAAATGCTTGAAGTCGGAAGCGATGACGGCGCGCAGCGGCATGCGGATGTCGAAGGTGTTCTTCTTGTCTTCGCTGTAGAGCACGTGGAAATTGAGCGAGGGGCCAAGCTCCAGCGTGGGATCGAGGTCGGGCATGCCCTGCCGCGCGATGGCGCCCTTGGCCGGAACGGAACCGTTGACGCTGATATCCATCTCCACGGTGTCGCGCTTGAAGATCAGTCCGCGCACGCGCTCGCGGTTCACCTGCAGCACTTCGCCGTTATAGGCGATATAGGGGACCGGCAGGAGGTAGAACTTGCGCTCATCCGAACCGCGATAAACCGGAAAATCGATGGCCGCAAAACCCGCGCCGATCTCCCACAGCGGTCTGATCTCGGTCTGTGCCTGGGCGGTCGCCAGACAGCAGAACGACAGCAGCACACCCCGGAGCAGATTCTTCATCACGTGCGATCCGTGCGCTAGCGCGCGTCGTTGAAATAGGCGCCCTCGATCTCAAGCAGCAGGTCGGAACGGCAGATGTTGGAATGCAGATAGACCGCCTTGCAGGCAGCGCCGAATTCGGCGCGCACCTTGTCCTGCACCATGGCGAGATCGTGCTCGTGGCGCACATACACCTTGAGCAGCATGCGTCCCTGCGCCGGGTCGTAATGCGGGATCTGTTGCAGCAGGGTGCGGATGTTGAGCAGGGTCTCGGCGGTCTGCTTGGCGGTATCGCCCAGATGCAGCGTCTCGAAACCGACGATGCTGGCGGTGCCGGAGATGAAGAAGCAATCCTGCCCGCCCAGCGTCACCGACAGCGCGCGCACGAAGATCGGGCTCCTGGGGCCGAACTTGTCGGGATAGTGGTAGGCGCTGACCTGGCGCGGATTCTCCACCGCGCGGCCCGGCTGCTTGCCGGCCATGAAATAGATGGTCAGCGATCCGCTGTTGCTGCCCAGCGCGCTCGCCGCGGGGACGTCCTCCTCGCCGATGCTGCGACCGTTGGCGACAAAGGCGGCATGCCGCCCGACGTTGAAGCCGCGATAGCGCTCGAGGCCGTTCTCGTCGTCGTTGATCTGCGGGAAGTAGTGCCAGACGCGCAACAGGTTGCGGTACTCGAAACGGTCGATGAACCCGAAGATGCGCATGTAAGCCTGCGACGCCAGCGCTTCCAGCGACTCGCCCGCGCGCTGCGGCAGGGTCAGGCTGGCGAACAGCACCTTGCCGTCGGTGGTGCCGCAGATGCCATCGTGCTGGCACGCGGTCACCGGCGCATCGCTGGTCCACACTTCAAAACTGCTGCCCTTGCCGCCAAGCACCGGGATATCCACCCACAGCGGCGCGCAGGCCGTCTGCGGCAACGGCAGCGGCTGACCGAAACCGATCACGCTCAATACCTTGCCGCTGCAGCTTTCGAGATATGCGCCGACTTCACCGGCATCCAGATAGGCCAGACCGAATTGCGTGCCGCCACTTCGCATATCAGCCCGTCACACCGATATCCATGACACGGATAGAGCGTTTGCGTTTGCGCCAGGCCATGAAGCTGGACTTCAGATGGAGCAGCGAACCGCCGTAGTACATCACCTTGAACATGAACAGCCACCAGGAATAGCGTTCGGTGCGGTACACGTCACCGGTCAGGATGGAGATCAGCGCGCGCTTGATCTTGCTCTCGGTGCCTTTGAACATGAGCAGGTTGCGCATGGCCGGGGTGGTGATGCGGTAGATGAACCAGGAGAATATCTTCGGCCCTTCCATGATGGCACGGTCGAATTCCTTCAGCGCCTGTTGCGCTTCCTGCGGTTTGCTCAGACAGCGCTCGACGGCATCGGCACCGGCGAAGGAACTGGCCATCGCGAGGAACACGCCGGAAGAGAAGATCGGGTCGATGAAAGCGAAGGCGTCGCCCAGCAGGATGTAGTTCTCGCCGGAGGAACGCTCGGACAGGTAAGAGAAGTTGCCGGTGGCGGTGACCGGTGTTTCCAGCTTCGCATCCTTCATGCGCTCCATCAGTGCGGGACACATGGCGATGGTATCCATGAAGAACTGGGTCATATCGGTCTTGCGTGTCTTCATGTAGTACGGCCAGCAGGTCGCGCCGATGCTGGTGTTGCCGTCGGGCAAGGGGATGAACCAGAACCAGCCGTGGTCGAACCAGAACAGGCTGATGTTGCCTTCCACTTCGCCTTCCAGGCGCTTCACGCCGGAGAAATGCCCGAACATGGCGGCGCTGTTGTGTTTCTTGTTGCGGTGCTTCATACCGAAATGGTTGGACAGGAAGGTGTCGCGGCCGGAGGCGTCCACCACGAATTTGGCGCGGATGCGTTGCGTCTGTCCGTCCTTGTCCATCGTGTCCACCAGCGCTTCGGCGCCCGGCTGGAACTTGATGTCGGTGACCTTGCATTGTTCGACCACGCGCGCACCCTTGGCGGCGGCGTTCTTGAACAGGACATCGTCAAACTCGTCGCGGCGCACCTGATAAGCAGATGGCCAAGTGTTGTCCAGTGCATCGTTGAAGTCGATCATCACCGGCGCCGGATGCCAGGGCGAGACGAACTCCGCACCCAGCTTCACGATACCGATGCGTTTGATCTCGTCCAGCAAGCCGAGCTCTTCGAACATCGGCATGTTCATCGGCAGCAGCGACTCGCCGATATGGAAACGCGGGTGTTTGTCCTTTTCCAGCATCAGCACATCGCGCCCGCGCTGCGCCAGCAGCGCGGCGATGGTGGAACCGGCCGGACCGCCGCCGATCACCAGTACTTCACACGAACTTTCTTGCCCGACCATGATGACTCCTTAAGCTTGCGACCACCCCCAAAAATCCAAATTTCGTCGCAATACTGCGTTGCTCACAAAAAATTGCTCCTTACATATTGCTTATATGCTGCGTCGCAATTTTTTGTTCGCGCCTTGTCTTGCTTAGAACTTTGAATTTTTAAAGAAAGATAGCCTTATTGTGCAGGGTTGGCACTATTCGGCCTTGTTGACCTCGATGCGGGTCAACAATTGATCCCCCCCTGAATTGAGGGTCAAGACTCCCTCTCCCTTGTAAGAATATTGAATGACCCAGCGATCCGGTCCGAAATAGAACGGGATGGCGTTCTTGCCGGTGGGGTGCTGCCATTGTTTGGTCGGCGGTCCGATCAGCTTCTCGACCTGCGGCAGGGTCATGCCGATCTTGAGCTTGGCGAACTTGCTGCCCGGCGCGGGTTTGCCGACGATGGCACCTTCGGGGGCAGCCTCTTTTTTGGCACTTTCCTTGGCCGGAGCGGATTTGCTGGTGCTTGCAGACTCGGTTGTTGCAGCCTGGCGCGACGCACAGGCAGTCAATGATGCGGCAGTGATGACGATGAGGAACAGATTGATGTGTTTCATTTCAGTCTCCTTGCTTTAGCCACGCCGGTCGGCGCTGTCGATCTCCCTATATTCGACGGGCATCTTAACCGACCCCCCATTACCGGGCAACCAAAGGCGTGGCATTCAGCCATCATTCCTGACTATTAAGATTGCAGAAAAGACCAGGCTGAACACCGCACCGGCCGCCACGGTAGAACCGATGGCACTCAGCACCGGCGATTGCGAGAACGACAGCAGGCCGAAACCCAGCACCGTGGAGGCATTGGCGAACAGCAGCGAGGTGACGGTACGCTCTCGATCCTGCGCCGAAGTGCAGCGATGATCGAAGAACAGCGCGTAGTTGGAGCCAACCGCCACCACCAGCAACAATCCGATGAGGTGGAAGATGGACAGGGTATGGCCGCTGAGCACCAGCCAGGCAGTGACCGCGACGACGGCCGCCACCAGCGGCAGCGACACTTCCAGCACGCGACGGACCGAGCGCAGGCTGACGAGCAGCAGCACGACGATGGCCAATGCGCCAAGCAACGCGTTTTTGCTGGCTTCATGGCGGTAATCGCGGAACATCTGTTCGGACTCCTGTTTCATGTCGAGCAGCACGAACGAGGTCTCGGTCGTGCGGCGTATGCCCTGCTCTATCCCCGGCGCGTCCTTGACGCCGCGCAGCGGCAACATCACCGACCAGCCGCCCTCGCGTCGCACCAGAAAGGTGTCGAGCTTCAGGCCCAGCGCCGTGCCCTGCAACGCAGCACGATCGAGCAGGGGCTGCTGCTTCGCCGTCGCGACCTCCTGGCCGAACGGCGCAAAGGTGCCGTTGCGGAATGGCAGGCCGCGCAGGGCCTCGTTCATATTGCGGCGCAACTCGAATTCGCCGGGTAGCGCTGCCTGCCGCTCCAGCTGCGCTTTGCGGCTGGGCAGGGGCGGCACATCAAAGCCTGCCAGCAGGCCGCGCGCCACCAGATCGCGCATGACGGGGGCGAGTTCTTCGCTCTGCTGCAGGACGTTCTCTTCGTCACTGCCGTTGAGCACCAGCATGTAGCGCACGTCCGGTGCGCCCATATCGCGGCGCAGCTGTTCATCCAGCGCCAGCGATTCTTTCGAGATCGGGCTCATGCTCGCCAGGCTGTCGTTCCACAACTCGTCGCGCTTGAACACGATGAACACCACCGCCAGCGCGGTCGCCGCCAGCAGCACGAGACGCGCGCGCGGCGCGCGGTGCACCAGCGCCATCAGCAACCCGCCCAGACGTCGCGGCGGATGAACCGAGAAACCCTGCGGCAGCAGTTGCGGCAGCACCCAGCGTGTGGTGCTCACCGCACCGATGAGTCCGGCGATCGAGAACAGGCCCAGTTGCGCCAGCCCGGTGAAGCCGGAGAACAGCATGGCGGAGAAACCGCAGATGGAGAGCAGCACGCCCAACCGCATGGTCGGCCAGATGCGCTTGAGGGTGCTTTGCGGCGTGCCCTTCTGCTCGATCTGGGTGAACAGGTAGATGGCGTAATCGACGCCTTCGCCGATCAGGGTGACGCCGAAACCGAGCGTGATACCGTGCACACTGCCAAAGCCCACGCTCACCGCGGCGATACCCGCCAGCGCGCCAGTCGCCACCGGGAACAGTCCCAGCGCCAGCACGCGCGGCGAACGGTACAGCGACAACAGCATGGCCGCCACCAGGGCGACCGCGATGAACGAGAGGCGCTCGGCATCATCCCTGATGGAAGCGCGTGACTGCACCGAGAACACGCCTGGGCCGGTCATGCGCACTTGCGCACCGGCCGCTTCGGGCAATGCCTTGCGTGCCTCGTCGAACGCGCTCTGGATCGCCAGCATGGCACGTTCCTGCGCGTCGATGTCGTTGCCCGCGCCCTTGCTGTGTGCCAGCAGCATGGCACGCGCGCCGTCGCCGGAGAACCACACGTCGTCTTGCACCAGCGGTTGTGCCTGTCCCTGCAACTGTTCGAGCATGTGGATCAGTTCTCCGCTGGGATCGGCCGGCAGCACGCGCTGCGCCATGCCACTCATCGGGGTGGAGAGCAGGTCGAGATAGTAGGCGAGGCTGTCGCGCAGTCCGGCGACGGAGAAACGCTGCACGGTGACCGCGTCGCTGAGCAGATAGCGATTGCGCCAGAGCAGGTCGAAATCCTTCTCCATGCCGGCCTGCTCGCCGTTGTTCACCGCCGCCAATTCCGGCGCGGTGCGCAGTTTGGCCGCCATCTGCTTGCTGATCTGTGCCAGTTGCGGCGCCGGGGCGCCCTCCACGCCGATCAGGATCAGGCGCGAGACCACGCCGTCGCGCAACTGCTCGACCATGATCTTCTGGGTGGGCGTGGGGTCGCGCGGCATGAACGCCGACATGTCGGCGGTGAACAGCGAACGGCTGATGATCCACACGCAGGCCGCAACGAACGCGAGCCAGACGAACACTGCCAGAAATTTGCGCAGCTTCACGGTTTCTCCCCGCTGATTGTCATGGTGTCGCGGTCACCGCTGGCTTCCAGCATCTCGATAACGGTGACGCGGTCGCCGCGGCCGGAGATGACGATCTCTTTTACCATGGCGCGCGTCTTTTGTTCCAGCGGCAGCAGCTTCATGCGCCACTTCGCCGCATCGCCCTTCAGCTCGACCTTGTAGAAACGCTGCAGCATGGGCAGGTCGCCCGCCAAAGTGGAGCGGATGCTCTCGACGAACGCCCACACCGCCGGATACTGCTGCACCACCAGCGTGCGCTTGATGTTGCGCGTCTTGTTCTCGATGGTGAGCACGCCGCCATCCAGCACTAGGCTCTCGTCCTTCGGCTCGAGCGTGTGCTTCTCCAGATGTCCGGGCGCCTGGAACGACAGCGTGCCGGACGAGGTCAGCGGCACATCCAGCACGGCCAGATGTTTGCGTTCGACGAACTTGCCCTGCGAACTCTGCACCTGCGCCAGGCTCTGCATCAGTTGCGGCAAACCCCACGCCGTCGCGGGCACGGACGAAGCGGCTTCTTCGGCGAGCGCGCCGGCGGAGATCAGGCAAAGCGACAAGAGCAATGAGCGCATCATGATTTCCAGAAATCGTAGAAGTTGAACCAGTTGTAAGGAGCCTCGCGGCAATAGTGTTCGATGCGTTCCACATAACGCTGCTGAGCCTTGCGGATCAGTTCGTTGCGCGGCAGTTCGCTGTCACTCATGTTCAGCAACTCCTCGAAATACAGATCGTAGCGGTTACCGCCACGGTATACGCCGACCATCAGCAGCACCGGGCTCTTCAGCATATACGCCATGCGCAGCGGGCCGGTGGGAAACTTCGCGGGCTGGCCGAGAAAATCCCAGCTCACATTGCCGCTGCCGTTCTCCAGGCCTCGATCGGCGAGGATGCCGATGAATTCACCGCGCTGCAAAGCCTGTTCCACCCTGAGCATGGAATCCACCTTGCCCAGGCCAATCACTTGTTGCGCCAGATCGGGATTGATCGCTTTCAACACGGAGTTGAGTTTGCGCGCGTTCTCCTCGTACATCACCACACTGGCGGGCGGCCCGTCGATCTCGTCGGCATAGGCGCGCGTGATCTCGAAGCTGCCGAGATGGGCGCCGAGCAGGATGCAGCCGCGCCGCTGTTCGAGCAGGCCGCGCGCCGTCTCGTCCAGGTGCACCTGCACATCGAACTTGTCGAAGCGGCCGTTGAGCAGGAACACGCGGTCGAGGATGGTCGAGGCAAAAGTGTGGATGTGGCGAAAACCGTCGCTGACGCGCGCCTCGCGCCCCAGCACCTTGCGCAGGTACTGCTTCGAGGCGGTGCGCGCCTCGCCCGCGAACAGCAGGAAATAGACGCAGATCGGGTACAGGAACAGCCGCGCAACGCGGCGGCCCAGCTTGAGCGCGACCCAGACGATGAAACGGATAGCCAGCGTGTTGCTGCGCTCCGGCTTGCCTGCCCATGCGGCGGCAGGTTTCTCCGCGCTCTTGTCAGGTGTTGGCAACGATGGCTCCCGACAGGACTTTGTTGCCCGCAACCGTGCAGGTGAATTCGATGCTGCCCGTGGCGCTGCGCGCATGGTCGATCTCGACCGTGTCGCCCGGCCGCGCCGGACTGAGGAACTTGGCGTTCCTGACGTTGCACGAGCTGTAGCGCACACCTTCCGCGCGGACGATGCAGCTCAGCACCTCGGCCAGCAGCAGCGCACCGGGAATGATGGGGTTGCCGGGAAAATGTCCGGCCCCGGTCGGGTGGTCTGGCGCAAATTGTAGAGTGAGCTTGCCCATCATCGTTTCGCCTGCTGCTCGCGCAACCGCAACAGCGATTCGCGCGTGAGCTTGCCGGTGGTGTTGCGCGGCAATGCCTCGACGAAATATAGCGGGCGCGGCAGGAACACCGCATCCACGCTGTTGCGCAGCGCGTCCAGTATCTTTTGCGAAGTCAAACCGGGGGCGACTACGAAGGCCAGCGGGCGCGTCACCGCGCCGTCGCCGTCGTCGGGCATCAGGAACACGCCGTCCTGCACACCGGGGATGGAATTCAGGTGATGGTTGAGGCTGGCCAGCGAGGTGCGCTTGCCCGCGATATTGACCAGATCGGCGGTGCGTCCGTGCAGCAGGAAGGTGCCGTCGGCATTGCGCTCGATCACGTCGGAGAGCGGCGATTCGATCTCGACATGACCGCCGCGCACGCGCACGCCCTGCTCGTCCTGCTGCATCTCGACACCGGGCAGCAGCTGCCAGGCCGCGCCCGCGGTGGTACGGCGGCTCGCCACCATGCCCGCTTCGGTGCAGCCGTAGATCTCGTACAGCGGCGCGCCGAAACGCGCTTCGGATTCCGCCGCCAGTTGCGGCGCCAGCAGCGCGGTGGCGCACAGCACGAAATCGACCGGCGGGATGTCTTGCGCTTCCGCCAGCAGCGTGCGCAGATGCACCGGCGTGGTGATCAGGCAGCGCGGTCGCGGCAGCGACTGCAGCCGCGCGCAGATGTCTGCCGGGTAAAACGGCCGCTCGGCGACCAGCGCCAGTCCGTTCTGCATGGCCAGCAACATGCTCGATTCCAGCCCGTACATATGCTGCGCCGGGACCGTGCCTAGCACCGCCATGCCTGGGTCTTGCACGATGCCCAGACGTTCCGCTTCAGCGACCGCACCCCGGCACAGGCTGCCCCAGGATTTGGCGTGCGCCACCGGATCGCCGGTAGAGCCGGAGGTGAAAACCAGTGCGGCGCTTTGCGTCTCTTCCACCTGCGGGACCAGCTTCGGCGCGGTGCCGGAGAACGATGCGGGAAACGCGACGACCTCGATGTCATGCAGCTCGGTCGCGCCGTCGGTCAGGCAATACAGATCGGGGTAACGCTGCGTCAGCCGCGCGACGAAATCGGCGGTGTAGTTGGGCGGCAGCAGACTGGTCTGCCCGCGCAGCAGCGCGGCGGCAAAACCGACCGCGAAACGGTAACGGTCCGTGCACAGGTTGAGGATATGCCGCTTGGCGGGCAGCGTTGCGGAGAGTTGCACGACATCGCGCAGAAAATCGGCGACCGTGACCGGTTGCCCGGCGCGCCAGGCGAATACGCCGGCGGGATCGTTGTGACGGATGAGCGGGATCGCGGCCATGGTTCTCGGATCTCAGCGTTCGCTATCGGCTTTCTTCGGTGCGGCAAAGTCTTTGCTGTACACCTCGATCGCTTTCATGATGGACGTCTTGGGATGGTTGGGGAAGCGCATCGTGCGATAGGCCTTCTCGGCCACGAACATGAGGATCAGCAGCGGCAGGTTGAGCACGTTGATGAAGAACGACCATGCGGCGAGCGGCGTGAACAGATACAAAAACAGCGAGATGATCGCCTGCAATACGAAATAGACACACCAGGCGACAGTGACGCGGCGGGTGTAGTCGACCACTTCGGGTTTCAGTTCGCCGTTGATACGGCGCGAGATCTGCGAGATCAGCGGCTCGCGCCCGGGCAGCAGGGTGCGACCGAACAGCCAGAGCAGGAACAGGTTGAGCGAAGCGTGCGACAGGCCGTTGACTGCAAGCAGGCCGATGCGGCCGTGGTCGCCGGTGACGACATACCAGATCGCGGCAGCGAATCCCAACGCCAGCAGCGGCCACCACACCTTGCCGACCATGCGGAACAGCACCCAGGCTGCCACGGCCAGCAGCGGGGCAAACACGAGCAGCAGGTGCGACATCGCTACTTCTTCCTTGAGAACGAAGACGTGCAGCAGGATGGGATAGGCGAGGAACGCCACCAGCAACAGGATCTTGCCCAGACGTCCCATGTCAGGAGCTCCGGCGCGACGCGGCGCGCAAGGGTGTGGCAGATGTGGAAAACCGGTTCATTAAGGGCATGTCGCTGTATCGATTCGGCCGCTGGGCGGATGGTTCTTTGCTATGGGACTGCAAGGTAATTCCCCAACAGATTTCAGGTCGGCATTCTACCGCGAATCGCGGCCTGCCGCCCTCCCCGCGCGGCTTATCCCTGACGCTTTTCGCGCCCGCCGCGGCGCGATTTCGGTTAGCATTCGCCCGTACTCATACAACCATCGATCCCGAACCATGACCACCCCGTCCCACGATTCATCCGGCAACATCGTCCACGCCCCGCATGCCCCGCTCACCGAGTACTACCAGCGCGAAGAAGACCGCCGCGAATGGGTCGGCGAGCAGTTCGACAAGACCGCGCCCGACTATGACCGGGTGGAAAAGATCCTCGGCCTGGGTACCGGGCCTACCTACCGCCGCAAGATCCTGGAGTTCGCCGGACTGAAGCCCGGCATGCGTATCCTTGATGTCGGCATGGGAACCGGTCTGGTGGCAAAGCAGGCCGCGCGCATCCTCGGCGACGCCAGCCTGGTCACCGGCGTCGACCCCAGCGCGGGCATGATCCGCAATGCCAAACTCCCCGCCGGAGTGACCGTGATCGAAGGCCGCGCCGAATCCATCCCGTTACCCGCGGCCGGTTACGACTTCCTCAGCATGGGCTACGCCCTGCGCCATGTATCGGACATGTCGGTCGCCTTCGCCGAGTTCCATCGCGTGCTGAAACCGGGCGGCAAAGTCTGCATCCTCGAGATCACCCCGCCCAAAGGAAAGATCGCCACGGCACTGCTGAAGGGCTACTGCAAATACGCCGTCCCCATGCTGGCCAAACTGGTCGCCAAGGATAAGGACACCGCACAACTGTGGCGTTACTACTGGGACACCATCGAAGCCTGCGCCGCGCCGGAAAAGGTGATGAGCACGCTGGAAAGCGCCGGCTTCGTGAATGTGCGGCGCACGGTGGATGTTGGGATGTTTTCTACTTATCTGGCGGATAAGCCGCTGTAGGACTTAGCTCAGACCGTTCGTGCCGAGCCTGTCGAAGCATGAACGGTCAGGATAAGCTCCACGAACAACAGATCAGGCAATAGCTCGCTTCAACGCCTGAAAGAATTCCTTTTCGTCATCCGCCTGCTTGTGCAGCATCTGCGCCAGCAGTTTCGGATCGAACGCTTCGCGCCCCTTGATCATGCGCACTGCCTTGAGCGCGAACTCGCGCCAACCGTCGCCGATGACATTCAACTTCTCCGCCAGCACCTTCAGCTCATCACGCCCGGTGATGTCCGCTGCTTCCTGCAGGAACGCGGCATAGAGGAAACGGAAGCCGGCACCGCCGGTGCCGATCTCCTCCTGCATGCGCACGATGTGGCCGACGTAGTTGAGGCTGAGTTTGTCGGCGGTGTCGAGTTTGCCGACGCGGTTGGCAAGCATGCGGATGCCGCGCACGCCGACGATGGGCACGGGGCCTAGCATGGTGCGCACGGTTTTTTTGATCGAGCGCAGCACAGCTTCAGGCGTCACTTCTTTCTGGCCGATCTCTTCCGGGTAATACAGCAATCCCTTGGGGGCCATCAGGCCGGTGGCGAAACGGGCTTTCTGCAAGCTTTCCGCGTCGCAACGTTGCGGATCCTCTGTGACGGGATCGCTGATCAGGTAGTCGTTGCCTTCCTTGCCGTAGACAATGAGGTTGTGCGCGTTGAAGTGGAAGCGCATGTCGGCGGGGAAATAGGGCAGCCAGAACGCGGAGGTCTGGATGCCGACGATGTGTCCTTCGGCCAGCAGTTCGTCGAGTCGCCGCATGCCCTTGGCCTGATCGCGAAAAGTCTCAAAGTGGAAACGCATCTTGAACGGCTTGACCATGCCCTTGAGGATGGCCTTGGGCGGCATGCGGTAGGCGATGAGCGGAAAACCGGCGAACTTGATGAAGGGCAGAAAGGCAAAAGCCATCGCGCCCGACAGGCCGAAGGCCATTGCTTCTGAAATCTTCGCTCCGTGGTACGACAGCATGGACGAAGCCACGCCGCTCTCGCAGTGTGCCGCATGGCGGTGCTGGAAGTTCTCGATCAGCAGGTTCATGGCAGTGTTCTGAGTTGTTCGACGCTGATGCCCATCACGTCGGCATAGCGTTGCAGGATGGCGCCGGAGAGCGTGGTGAAACGCTGCGGCTGGAAGTGGCGGCGGATGCGCCATTGCCAGAAACCGGTGACCTGCGACAGTTGCGGCAGGTCGAGACGCTGTGCATACATCCAGTATTCCAGCGGCGAGGTCTGGCCTGCTTCGACACGCTTGCGCGCGGCTTCGGTCTGTTCGCGGATGTACTCCAGCGCTTGCAGGGTGACCGTCTCATCCACCTCGCCGCCCGCGGAGGCAACGATGATGATGCGGCCGTCGGCATCGCGCGCGTACATTGCGCGCTTGTGGCCGGCCATGGTGCGGTTGCCTTCCTGCGGAACCTGATCGATATCCATCAGACCGCTTCCATGTAGATGAAGCCGCTGGAGAAGCGCCCGCTCTCCGGGATGTACATCAGCAGGCGCTGGCCTTTCTGGATGCGGCCGGATTTGAACAGTTCATCGAGCATGATGTAGGGCGAGGCGGAGCCGGTGTTGCCCTTCTCGATCAGGTTGGTGAACCATTTCTCCTGCGGGATATCGAGCCCGGCTTCGACCACACCCGCCGCGACCAGATTGGCGAAATATTTCGACGAGTAGTGCGGCAGGAACCAGTCGATGCGCTGTTTATCCAGGCCGTGCTTTTTCACCAACTCGCGCAGCGGCTCGGTGAGCGTGGCGCGGATGACCTGGTCGTTGAGCAGCTTCACGTCCTGCTTCACGGTGAACACCGAGCGTGTCGCCCATTCCTGGGTGGTGAATTCCTGCCAGCCGGTGAGCGAGCCGTCGGTGTTCTTCTCTGCGCCGGAATACATGCAGGCGGGCAGCTCGTGCGCGGCGGAGGACAGTTCGACCCACAATACTTTCAGGCTCTGCGGCCCGCGCGGCTGGTTCTCCAGCAACACCGCACCGGCGCCGTCGGACAGCATCCAGCGCAGGAAGTCCTTCTCGAAGGCGATCTCGGGGCGCTCTTCCAGCTCTTTGACCTTGTGCTCGGCTTCGGCGTCGAAGTTGCGCGCATGCAGACCCAGCGAGGCAAGCTCGGAGGCCACCGCGATAGCGCGTTGCGCATCGCCCGATTTCACCGCCAGCCAGGCGTGCTTGAACGCCGCTGCGCCTGCCACGCAGATGCCGGACAGCGACACCACTTCCATGCGCGGCCAACCCAGTTCGCCGTGCACCATCACGCCGTGTCCCGGCATGAGCTGGTCCGGACGCGAGGTCGCCGCTGCCAGACTGTCCACCTTGCCGACTTCGCCCAGGCCTTTGACCGCTGCAGCAGCCATCTGTGCGTTGCTCATCACCGCTTTGCCGGTGATGCGATCAAGTGCGTAGTGACGGTGCTGGATACCGTTGTTGCGCAACACCAGACGGCGCGCCTTGGACGGCTTGCCGCCGACCATGCCGAGCACGGATTCCATCTCGTCGTTGCCCACGGGCTCCAGTGGCAGGAACGATGCGGTGCGCGTCAGGTAAACATCAATGCTCATACAGGTGCATCCTCTCTGCTCCCGAACCCGACGGTTGGTCGAACTGCTGCTTGAGGGCCGCGAAACGCTGCCGCATGAACGGGCGCAACATCGACTGAACAAGCAGACTCACCGGTACGACCGTCGAGATCAGGGTAATCAAAAAAATCACATACAAAATCAGAAACGGGTAACGCCGCAACTGGCCGGGCTTGCCCGCCGCGCGCAACAGTTTGCCCCAGACGAAGAAGCTGCGCGTGGCGGCTTTCTCGCTGAACAGCAGCTGCGGATTGGAATCCGCGGCTTGTAACCCGGTGAGCAACGGCGCGGTGCCGCGCTCTGCATCATTGTGCAGCGCATCGCGCAGGGCCAGGCCGAAGCGACGCGCGCGCTGGATACTTTCCGCATCGACACCGGCGGGCGGCAGGAACTTGAGGAAGTCCTTCTTGCCGCTCAGCAGCCAGAACGGTGTGGTCCACAGGCTGGCCATGGTCGGGCTGGGATCGACCAGCGCGACATTGTCGAGCAGGCGCGCGCCGCAATCCTGCAGCATGCTTTTCATCTTTTCCTGCGCCAGCATCCACATGTTGCGGCAGGCGATCACGGTGACCACCGGTTTGCCTGCCAGCAGCTTCTTCGCCAGCGGATGCTTGAGGAAGCCGGTGACGGGCAGCGACGGCGCCAGGAACCACACCTGATAAGGCAAGATCACCAGGTCGAAATCCTCGTCACCCTTCAACGTCAGCGGCTGCAACTCGCACGGCACCATGTGCGCCGCCTCGGGGAAGGCATCCAAAAAACTGAAGAACCCCCACGGAAACGGATACGGCGCGACAGGACGCAACGTCTCGATATGCACCGAGATGCTGCTGTCCTGCTGCAATGGTTCGACGATGCGCCGTGTGACCTCAGCCAGTTGTCCGGTCTGGGAATAGGTCAACATGAGTATGCGCTTGGTCGAACGGGATGCCGGGAATTCTTTAGGATTCAATGCAACCATGCAACTGATTGAGTCGATTTAAAAACAGTGTGCATTCTAGCATCCCGCCGCCCCTGCCACCAAGGCAGCCGCGGCCGATTCAAGTCGCCTGCACCCCGTTGCCAACCACATACAGATGAGTGGCATCCAGCGAAAACATGGATTCCGCTGACGCCACCACCGGCTTTTCTCCTCCTATTACACAAGGTTTTAGCCGCAACCACAGGCTAGCGCCACCCTCCATCTCGTCCACCCAGCCCAGCAACACGCCGGCGCTGCCGCATTGCGCGGCTGCCAACTGCAGCAGGGCCTGCGGCGTACCCCCGGCGATGAATGCGGCGTGGCCGCGCCAGCGCATCTGGGCCGCCAGCAGCGCAAGGAGCTGACTGGGTTGCGTCTGCAAAAAGGTCAGCGGCATGGGCAGGTCGTCGTGCATCTGTTCGAGCGCTTGTCCGGTTGGCACGTAGGTCCCGCGCCGGCTGCCCAGCAGCAACAGCGCCTCCGGCGGCAGCGCTTTCTCGCCCGCCTCGGCCAGGCAGTTCAATGCGCCGTACAAGCCCAATTCCGCCCAGTTACCGATACGGCGCGGTTTTGCGCCCAACATGCCCGCCAGTTGCTCGCGCCAATCCAGCGGGGGCGGAGTGGAGAGACAACGGCCCTGGATGGCAAAAGTCGTCATGCGCGCTCCAGTATCACGCTGGCGTGGCTACCGCCGAAACCCAGTATCGTGGCCATGAAGCGCCGCACGTTCTGGGGCATGGTTGCAGCGAGCGTCACGCCCAGTTCCGCATCCCCCTCGTTCTCGCACAGAGGCCAAACACCCCGTTCAAGGCAGGCCGTCAACAGGGCGATCTCGGCCGCACCGGAAGCCCCCATGGTGTGACCCATCGCCGCTTTGAGCGAGACCAGCGGCGGTATGTGTTTGAAAGTCTCGCGCAGACCCTGCGCCTCGACCGCATCGTTGCCTGGACTGCCTGCGGCCTGCACCTTGATGAGGTCGATGGCATCCGCCGCCACGGCACTATCCGCAAAAGCATGCGCACACATCTCTTTCACGGCACGCACCGAGGCGCCGGTAGGTTGCTCCCCGTCCACCACGTTGGCACCACCCGCCAGTCGCCAAAGTGCCGAATCACGGGTCGACAGTCGGAGCGCGGCGACAGCCTCACCCAGCACCAGCCCGTCGCGATGCTCGCCGAAAGGTTTGCTGCCGGTTCGGGAGAGTAGTTGCAGGGCAGCGAAGCCGCCCAGAGTAAGCCGGTTGTCCAGTTCGATACCAAGCACCAGCGCATCGCTTGCCGCACCGCTGCGCAACAGCGCTTGCGCTGCCAGCAAGGCATTCAAGCTGGAGGTGCAGGCCGTATTGACCACGTGTACCGGTCCGCCCCAGTCCAGCCATGCCGCGACCTTGTCGGCGAAGGCCTGATAGTCCATTTGGGTTGCACCGCGCTCGACCGCACCGATATCGAAAGATGAGGTGGCGATGAGCAACACTCCGTCGCGGATCTGCTGCGCGCCGGCTTCGGCGGCAACGCGCTGCACCAATTCGCGCGCACGCTCGTTCCAGTCGGAACGGCTGAAAGGAATGGCGTGATAGGGATAGTCGCCCGCCATCGCGCCGGGCAGGGTGACCTGGATGGCATGTGATGCAAGCTGCGGCAAGGAAGCGAGCACCTGCTCCACCCCCAGCCCGAGCGAACAGGCCAGTCCGCGTCCGGCGATGTGAACGGGAGTCATTTTGCTTTTTGCAGGTGTTCGGCCAGCGTCGCCAGCGAACTGAGTGCGCGGCGCGTGTCTTTGCTGTCCGGCATGCGCACACCGTACTTCTTCTGGATGGCCATCGATATCTGCAGGGCATCGAGCGAATCGAGTCCCAGCCTGGCGTCGTCTCCGAACCAAGCCTCGTCGTCGCGCAGGCCGCCCTCGGGTTCGACCTTGTCGACGGCGGCAAGGATGAACGCTTTGAGTTCAGCGAGGAATGCAGCGTTGTTATCGGTCATGGAATGGAAGCGCCCGCCGGTCGGCGGGCACATGGATCATTTGGGGCGATGTTGCTGGATATGCTCGTTCAGGCTGCGCAGCGAGCTGAATATCTTGTTGTTGTCGGCATCGTCGGATTTGAGCTGGACGCCGTAGGTCTTGGAGATCGCCAGCGACAACTCGAGGATATCGATGGAATCCAGACCCAGACCTTCGCCGTAAAGGGCCGCATCCGGCTCGATCTCGTCGGCCGAGACTTCGAGATTCAACGAGGTGACGATGAGTTGTGCCAACTCTTTTTCTTGTGCGCTTGCTGCCATGATGCTCCCTGTCATTTATTTTACCGGGCGCATTTTACCTCATTCCCGCACTGACTCTAGCAGGGTATTGAAAAACGTAGCGAGGACAGCCAGCTGCAAGGCGCACGGAACGCAGGAGCCGGAATGTATATTTGATACATGAGGATTCCGAGTACCGCGCAACGCAGCAGATGGCTGCCGCAGTAGTTTTGCAATACCCTGCTAGATCATCGCTCCATTGATGGAGATTATCTGGCCGGAGATATAGGCGGCCTTGTCCGAGGCGATGAAAGCCACCAGATCGGCGACTTCTTCGGGCTTGCCCGCACGGCCGACCGGGACGAGACGCTTGATGGTGTCCTTGTCGAACACGTTCTCGGTCATGGCCGATTCGATGATACCGGGCGCGATGGCGTTGACCGTGATGCCGCGGCTGGCAACTTCAAGCGCCAGCGATTTGGTCGCGCCGTGCAATCCTGCTTTGGCTGCCGCGTAGTTGGTCTGGCCGCGGTTGCCCGCAATGGCGGCAACGGAAGAGATATTGATGATGCGCCCCCAGCGCTTGCCGATCATGGGTAGCAACAGCGGCTGGGTCACATTGAAGAAGCCGTTGAGCGAGACGTCGATGACCTTGTGCCATTGCTGCGCGTTCATGCCCGGCATCACGGCATCATCGTGGATACCGGCGTTATTCACCAGGATCTGGATGGCACCTTCTTCCAGCACTGTCTTCAGCGCTGTCGCGGTCTGCTCTGCATCCGCCACGTCGAAGGCGATGGCCTGGGCGCTGCCGCCGGCATCCTTGATCTCGGCGACGAGGTCTTCCGCACGTTGCAGCGAGCTGTTGGCATGCACATAGACGTGGTAGCCGAGTCCGGTCAGTTTGCGGCATATCTCCGCGCCGATGCCGCCACTGCCGCCTGTCACCAGTGCTCGCTTCATACGCCCGCCTTGTCTGCGTCCAGCACCACGGTGGCGCGGCCGCTCATGATCTTGCTTGTTCCCGCATGGATATCGAACTGGTAGATGACGCGCGCTTCGTCGCCCATGACTTTCTCCGCGTCGATGATGAGGTCGTCGCTCAGATCGTCCAGCCGCATCCTCGTGCAGGCGACATCGCGCAGTGCGGCCAGATATCCGGCGCGCGGTTTGCTGTCGTATTTGGCATCCCAGGCACCATGCACCGCCATCGCCTGTGCCGCATATTCGATGCCGCACAAAGCCGGCAGCTCGTCGCCGGAACGCATGGGATTCGCGGGATCGCGATGGCTACTGCTGATGCATCGGATGCGCTGCGCATCGCACTCGAGCACGCCGTCCAGCAGGCACATGTTCCCCGCGTGCGGGATGACCTTGGCGATATCCGCCTTGCCCGCTAGCACGGTGCCACCCGGATATCGAGATGATTGTCCTCAAGATAGTCGATGGATATCTGCGTCGTCTTGGCTGCGGCCAGTGCAGCCAGCAACGGCAGCACACGCGCGGCAGGCACGCCTTTGCGCAGGTCTTCCAGCACTTCGTCTTTCATCGTCGTCTCCGGCGCCTTGCCGGAAACGAACTCGACTTCGATCACAGCCAGCGATTTGTCACTCTGCTGCTTCGTCAGGATCAGCGCCGCACCGAATGAATTCGCGATCGGACGCACGGAATGCAGCGGTTCCGGATAGCAGTGGTCGTAAGCAACCAGTGCGACAACGGCATCATCCACGACGACCTGTGTGGCGGATTCGAGCAGGCCGGCGACAAAACTCGCGTCATAGGCGCACAGACTGGTCGATGGCTCGTGCGAACCGGCCGCGATGCACCAGTAACCGGCAGCAGCGTTGTGTACCGAATTGTGGAAGCGGGTTGGCGATACCTCGCGCGGCGCAGTCGCCAGGATGCCGTTGATGGCGTGCACGTTGTCGTTGTCGCCGCCGGAAGACGTGAATACCGTCGAAGCCGACTTCGTCTCGCGTCCGGCTTGCAGAAATGCCTCCTGCCCGACCGTCAGCGCCAGCTTGATCGGCACGCCGGCGCGGCGGCGTTCGGCGGCTGGCAGCATATCGCTGGCGCGCAGATTGGTCGGCGCCGCGACATAAGCCGTTTCACCGGCCAGCACGGCACGGCTCGCGGCCCAGCCATCCAGCCCCGGCCCGAGCAGACCTATCCCCTCGACATAAAGGCGCATCATGACAGCCTCCCCAGCACGAGGCTGCAGTTGCTGCCGCCAAAGCCGAATGAATTGCTCAGCACGCGCCTGATCTTCCCGGTGCCGTTCTCGATCCGGTAGTCGATCGCGATGGCGGGATCGAGTTGCTGCGTATTCACACTGCCCGGAATGAACCCGTGTTCCACCGCGAGCATGGCGATGATGGCCTCAGTGATTCCCGCCGCGCCCAGCAGATGTCCGGTCCAACCCTTGGTCGAACTGCACGGGACTTTGTCGCCGAAGACATCGGCGACCGCCTTGCCCTCGCTGGCATCGTTAGACTTGGTCGCAGTCCCATGCAAATTGATGTAATCGATGTCGCCTGCCTGAAGTCCGGCGGCATCCAGCGCGCGCTGCATCGCGAGTATCGCGCCCAGCCCTTCCGGGTGCGGCGTCGACATGTGGTAGGCATCGGAACTTTCGCCGACGCCCAACAGGTACATCGGATCGGCAGCCTCCGTCGCGGTCGCGCGTTCGATCAGCACAAAGCCAGCCCCCTCTCCGACCGAGATACCGTCGCGCTCCACATCGTAGGGACGGCATGGCAAGCGCGATACCAGCCCAAGGGAGTTGAAACCGTACAGCGTACTCAGACACAGGCTGTCGACTCCACCGACCACTGCCGCATCGCAGACCCCTGCCGCCATCATGCGCAGTGCATTGGCAAACACTTTCGCGCTCGAAGAACACGCCGAAGACACGACGAAGGAGGGGCCGGTCAGCCCGAGGTAATGCGAGACGAAACCCGCCAGCGAATAGGAATTCTGCGTTTCCGCGTAATGGAAGTCCGGCGGCAATGCGCCGGTCTGCGGATCCAGATGGCGGTAAGCCAACTCGGTCTGCAATATACCCGAGGTACTGGTGCCCATGAACACGCCAATGCGTGCAGCACCGTACTTCTTCCTGGCAGCCTCGGTCGCTTCGACGAAGCCATCCTGCTCCAGACACAATTGCGCGAGGCGATTGTTGCGGCAGTCGTATGCAGAAAGATCGGCTCTGACACGGAAGCTGTCCAGCATCCCGACCTTGGCGATATAGGTCTCCAGATCGACGTCTTCGAAGGCGCACGGGACCAAGCCGGACCGGCGTGCCTGCAATGCCCCCATGGTTGCTGACGCACCCAGACCGAGGCTGTTTGCAAGTGTGAATTGGCTGATGACTAAAGGTTGCAAGTTGGATTTCGCTGATTTAACAAGGAATGTACATACTGAGCGTACGTGATTCTAGCACATGCAAAATGCCGGACCCCACGTGCGCAGGGCCCTCCAATCAGTTCAGTCCAGCCCCACCAGCGGTGTCTTGGTGTTGCGGATGGTCGTGTAGGCCTGGTAGTTCCAGGAGAAGGATATCCCCGTACTGAACAGGCTGCGGGTATTGCGGAAGGTCTTCAATCCGCGCACCAAGGAAGATTTGAACGACGAGACTTCAGCATACGCTTCAAGCAACCCCTCATAGGCATCGGTCGGCGTCATGCCGTTCATCTTGAACACCGGCTCGAAGATGGTGTAATGGCGCCAATCATTGGGGTAATCGGTCAGCAACAGACGCTGCTCTTCCACCATCTGCTTGTAGAACGCGGTGCCCGGCAACGGTGTTTCAAGCGACATCTGCACGGCATCGATCTCGTGTTCCAGCACGAAATCGATGGTGCGACGGAACGCATCCCGGGTCTGCCCCTCGGTGCCAAAGATGAAGCAACCGACGACGGCGATGCCGTGATCGTGAAGCTTCTTGATGGCATCGCCGAAGTTCTTGGTGTTTGGGCGCAAGTTGACCGACTTGTGCATGGAGTCGATCGTTCCCGGATCAAGCGACTCGAAGCCAATCAGCAGCCCCTTGCAGCCGCTACGTTGCGCCGCCTTCAGCACATCGTCGTGCTCGACAATATTGAGGCAGGTCTGCCCGCCCCATTCCTTCTTGCAGTCGACCATGCGATCGAACAGCTCCTTCGCGCGCTTGATATAGCGCGGCCCCTGACCGACGATGTTGTCGTCGACAATGAAAATGCGTTTGGACTTAATGGAGTTGATCTCGTCAATCACGCTGTCGATGTTGCGCACACGGTAGCGTGAGCCGTTGAAGGCTGTAACCGAACAGAAGTTGCAGTTGATCGGACAGCCGCGGCCGGTCTGCACGGTTTCGACGAAGTATTTTCCCTTCAGCAGGTCGCGGCGCGGCGCCAATAGATTCTCGACCTCGGGAGGCTCGCACATGCGGTACACCTTCTGCATCTGGCCGCGCTCGAAATCCTCCAGCAGCTTGGGCCAGATGTTCTCGCCCTCGCCGACCACGACCGCATCGGCATAACGCAATGCCTCATCGGTCATGTACGAGACATGGATCCCGCCCATCACCACCGGAACTCCGCGTGCACGGAAGCGGGCGGCGATCTCGTACGCGCGCGGCGCCAGTGGTGTCATGCAGGTGATGCCCACCAGATCGACCTTGGCATCGAAATCCAGATCCTCCATCGCTTCATCGACGATTTGCACATCGTAGTGCTCGGGGGTGTAGCGGGCGATGATGGCCAGATTCAGCGGCGGCAGTGCCAGCACCTTGATGTTGGAATGCAGACTGTCCTTGAATGCCGGATTGACGAGGAGGATCTTCTTCATGCGCACTTCCCTTAAGTTGTACTTCACCCTAGGCTTGCAGCCTTTTTCGAAGCATATCAGAAATCACTCTTCGCCCTGAAAACCGCAGCAGGCCAGATTCCCTCGCCACAAAGCAAACACCCCTCACCGAGAATCGGGAGGGGTGTTTTTGGACTGCTGTAAACAACAAAGCCCTCACTGGGAGGGCTTTGTTGTTTGTAAGGAGTCTGACGATGACCTACTTTCACATGCGTATGCACACTATCATTGGCGCGAAGTCGTTTCACTGTCCTGTTCGAGATG